>Ga0308158_10000019_pt1 | contig 546841 bp, 486 predicted proteins | sample PhyBR2_FD_201038 | JGI IMG/M metagenome (GOLD analysis project Ga0308158, IMG submission 201038) | Phyllosphere microbial communities from UC Gill Tract Community Farm, Albany, California, United States - DLSLB.R2 | ecosystem: Host-associated > Plants > Phyllosphere > Unclassified | place...
CCGCAAGCCGCTGTTCGGCTATGCCTCGATGGTGTACGCGACCGCCTCGATCGCGATCCTGTCCTTCATCGTCTGGGCCCACCACATGTTCACCACCGGCATGCCGGTGACCAGCCAGCTGTTCTTCATGTACGCCACCATGCTGATCGCGGTGCCGACCGGCGTGAAGGTGTTCAACTGGGTCGCCACCATGTGGAAGGGCTCGATGACCTTCGAGACGCCGATGCTGTTCGCGGTCGGCTTCATCTTCGTGTTCACGATGGGCGGCTTCACCGGCCTGATCCTGGCCGTGACCCCGATCGACATCCAGGTGCAGGATACCTATTACGTGGTGGCCCACTTCCACTACGTGCTGGTGGCCGGCTCGCTGTTCGCCCTGTTCGCCGGCTTCTACTACTGGGCTCCGAAGTGGACCGGCCACATGTATCCGGAAGGCCGCGGCAAGATGCACTTCTGGCTGTCGCTGATCACCTTCAACGTGACCTTCTTCCCGATGCACTTCCTGGGCCTGGCCGGCATGCCGCGCCGCTATGCCGACTACGCCGTGCAGTTCACCGACTTCAACATGATCGTGTCGATCGGCGCCTTCGGTTTCGGCCTGAGCCAGGTGTACTTCCTGTTCTTCGTGGTGCTGCCGACCATCCGCGGCGGCCAGAAGGCGGAAGCCAAGCCGTGGGAAGGCGCGGAAGGCCTGGAGTGGACCGTGCCGAGCCCGGCGCCGTTCCACACCTTCGAGAATCCGCCGCTGGTGAAGTGAGATGATCATGGCTGAGGATGGCCACAAGCGCGCCGAGGAGATGCGCAGGAAGAACCTGCGCACCGCCCTGTGGGTGGGCGGGCTGGCCCTGTTCTTCTTCGTGCTGCTGTTCGTCAAGCGGCTTTGGCTGAACTGAGCTGACTGGGCCGAGATGAGCGATGCACCGAAAACCGGACAGCGCGGCTACCTGGCGCTGAACCGCACCACCTTCGTCAAGCTGGTGGTGGTGGCCTGCGTGATGTTCGGATTCGGGTATGCGCTGGTGCCGGTCTACCGCCAGGTCTGCGAAGTCCTGGGGATCAACGTGCTGACGCAGAAGGACGGCACGGTGGAGCGGCCCGCCAACACCCAGGTCGACACGGGACGCACCATCACCGTCGAACTGGACGGCAATGCGCAGGGGCCATGGCGCTTCCGCCCGACCCAGCGCAGCATCGACGTGCACCCGGGCGAGATGGCGACCGTGATCTACGAGGTGGTCAACACCCAGGCGCGCACCGTGAAGGCGCAAGCCATCCCGAGCTACGCGCCGCAGTCGGCGACCCCGCACTTCAAGAAGGTCGAGTGCTTCTGCTTCAAGGAGCAGGTGCTGGGCCCGAACGAAGCGCGCCAGATGCCGGTGGTGTTCTTCATCGATCCGGCCCTGCCGCGCGAAGTGAAGAACATCACGCTGTCGTACACCTTCTTCGAGATCGGCGGCGCGGTGGCGTCGAATCAGGAGCCGGGCAAATGAATGAACCAAGGAAGGCGAGCTTCGGAGCAACCATGAAGGCCGTGTTCTGGTCCTTCTTCGGGGTGCGCAAGCGCAAGGACTACGAGCACGACGCCGCCAACCTGAACCCCGTCCACGTCATCATCGGCGCGCTGATCGGGGTGGCGATCTTCATCGGCATCCTGCTGTTCGTGGTGCGGATGGCGGTCGCGAAATAAGAATCAAAGCAGAATCAAGAGCAGAGCAAGAATTCGACAAATCAAAAGTTCGTTTGAGGAGATGAGAATGAGTTCGCCACAAAATGCGCCGTACTACTTTGTCCCCGGCCCCTCGCGGTGGCCGATGGCTGGCGGCCTATCGATGCTCGTCACGATGGTCGGCGCCGCCGGCTGGGTCAATTCCGCATCCTGGGGACCGGGCGTGTGCATCGCCGGCATCCTGGCCATGCTCGTGGTGCTGTATTTCTGGTTCGGCGACGCCATCGGCGAGTCGGAGTCGGGACAGTACAGCGCGCGCATCGACAGCTCCTACCGCTGGTCGATGAGCTGGTTCATTTTCTCGGAAGTGATGTTCTTCGGCGCCTTCTTCGGTGCGCTGTTCTATGCGCGCTCGATCAGCATGCCGTGGCTGTCCGACCTCGACCACAAGGTCATCTGGCCGGACTTCGCCGGCCACTGGGGCAGCGTCGGCCCGGCCGGCACCGTCGAGTCCTTCAACACGATGGGCCCGTTCCCGATCCCGACCATCAACACCGCGCTGCTGCTGACCTCGGGCGTCACCCTGACCATCGCCCACCACGCCCTGCGCGCCGGCCACCGCGCCCAGACCGCGATCTGGCTGTTCGCCACCATCCTGCTGGGCGCCGTCTTCATGGGCTTCCAGGCCTACGAATACCACCATGCCTACACCGAGCTGAACCTGAAGCTCTCGTCGGGCATCTACGGTTCGACCTTCTTCATGCTGACCGGCTTCCACGGCTTCCACGTGACCATGGGCGCGATCATGCTGTCGGTGGTGCTGTACCGCGTACTGAAGGGCCACTTCACGCCGGAACACCACTTCGCCTTCGAGGGGGCGGCGTGGTACTGGCACTTCGTGGACGTGGTTTGGCTGGGCTTGTACGTTGTGGTGTACTGGCTGTAAAAACAATCGCTGCCCTCAAGACCGTCGTTCCCGCGCAGGCGGGAATCCATGCTGAGCGTCTTTGATTAATTCAGTATGGATTCCCGCTTCCGCGGGAACGACGTTTATGGGCTAACGAATCCCCGTAGGCTGAATCCACCCCATCTTGTACGAAAACAGCACCAGCAGGAACAGCGTGATCGACAGCCCGACCCGCATCGCCAGCGCCTGCACGGTGCGGTTGCTTCGCCCCTTGTCGCGCATCAGGAAGAACAGCGCGGAGGCCAGGCTGCCGAGGATGAGTACGAACGCAACGGCGACGACGATCTTCATGATGTGCCCTGAGTTGGAATAGTGACATTGTATGCGACTTCGCTTCCGTTTCAGGACAGTCCCGTTCGTAGCCACCCTCGTCCTCGTGCTGCTCGGGATCGCGCTGGGCAACTGGCAAACCCGCCGCGCGGCCGAGAAGACCGCCTTGCAGGCCCGGCTGGAGCAGGGCATGGCCGCGGCGCCGCTGGCGCTCGACGGCAGCCCCGTCGATCCGGCGCGTCTGGAATTCCATCGAGTCGTTGTGACGGGGGAATTCGTCCCCAATTGGCCCCTGTTCCTCGACAACCGGCCGCAGGAAGGCCGCAGCGGATTCGTTTTGCTGATGCCGTTTAAAATAGCGGGATCGAACAGGTTCGTGCTGGTCGCGCGCGGTTGGCTGCCGCGCAATACGGCCGAACACGACCGGCTGCCGCCGTACACCACGCCCGCCGGCCGCGTCACGATCGAGGGCAGGGCGGTGCGCCAGCTGGCCCGGGTGATGCAGCTGGGGACGCCCGCGGCGCTCCAACCGAATGCGATCGTGCAGAACACCGGGCCGGCCGAGGTGGCACGCGCCAGCGGCCTGGACCTGCTGCCGGTCGTGGTCGAACAGACCGGGCCGGACCTGCCCGGCGATGTACTGGTGCGCCGCGGGCCGGCGCCCAGCCTGGACATCGACCGCCACAAGGGTTACGCCGTGCAGTGGTACGCGCTGGCGGCGATGGCCTTTCTATTCTTTGTGATAACAGGATTTCGAAGTGGAACAAAAAAAGCCGGCTGAACTCCCACAACGCAAACGCGGCCGCTGGATGCTCTGGCTGGTGCTGCTGGTCTGCGCCTCGCCGATGATCGCGTCCTATTTCACCTTCTACGTGCTCAAGCCCGAGAAGCGCAACAACTACGGCACCCTGATCGACCAGCGCGCCCACCCGGTCCCGGCGATGGCGACCACGACCCTGGACGGCAAGCCGGCGGCGCTGGAACAGTTCAAGGGCAAGTGGGTGATGCTGATGGCGGCGCCCGGCGCCTGCGGCGAGGCCTGCCAGAAGCAGCTGTTCGCGATGCGCCAGCTGCGCCTCATGCAGGGCAAGGAAATGGAGCGCATCGAGCGCGTCTGGCTGATCACCGACAAGGAGCCGCTCGACACCATCGTGATCCGCGAATACGACGGCACCCACATGCTGCGCGCCGACGCACAGGCGGTGGCGAACTGGCTGCCGGCCGATCCGGGCACCAGCGTGACCGACCACATCTACATGATCGACCCGCTGGGCCACCTGATGATGCGCTTCCCGAAGGATCCGGAGCCACGTAAAGTGCACAAGGACATCTACAAGCTGCTGAAGGCCTCCTCGGTCGGCTAAGTAACCAGACAAGCATGCAAGCCTCGAATTTCATCCTGCTGGCCCTGACCGGCATCCTGGCCGCTTCCGTGCCGCTGTCCATGGTCTGGATGGCGACCGGCGCCCACCGCTACCGCAAGCTGGCGTGGGTGATCGTGTTCTTCACCTTCGACCTGATCGTGTTCGGCGGCTTCACCCGCCTGACCGATTCCGGCCTCGGCTGCCCCGACTGGCCGGGCTGCTACGGCGAAGCCAATCCCTTCCTGGCCCACGAACACATCGCCGCCGCCGAGGCCCTGATGCCGACCGGGCCGGTGACCAGGATGAAAGCCTGGATCGAAATGATCCACCGCTTCCTGGCGATGGGCATCGGTTTCCTGATCATCGGCCTGATGATCGCGTCGTGGGTGCAATGGCGCCGCTCGAAAGGGCGTACCCCTTCGCCCTGGCTGCCGACGGTCCTGTTCCTGTGGGTCTGCGTGCAGGGCGCGTTCGGCGCCTGGACCGTGACCCTGAAGCTGCAGCCGGTGATCGTCACCCTGCACCTGCTGTTCGGCATGACCCTGCTGGCGCTGGCCGCCTGGCTGGGCGGGCGCGAAGACAATCTCCTGCATCCGGCGCCGGCGCTGGCCCCCGCGGACGCCGCCAAACTGGATCATCAGCTGCGCCGCCTGCGCCCGCTGGCCTGGCTGGCCGGGGCGGTTTTGCTGGTGCAACTGGCCCTGGGAGGGTGGGTGAGTACCAATTATGCGACGCTTGCCTGCACGGACTTTCCACTCTGCCAAGGACAAATTGTCCCAGAGATGGATTTTCAACATGGCTTCACCTTGTGGCGCGAACTCGGCAAGACGGCCGCCGGCCACTACCTGCCGTTCTCGGCCCTGACCGCCATCCACTGGGTGCACCGCAACTTCGCCGCAGTGGTAGTGCTGGTGCTGGGGCTGGCTGCCTGGCGCGCGTGGCGCCTGCCGGGCCTGCACGGCACCGCGAGAAACCTTGCTCTAGTATTATTGGCGCAGGCGTTCACGGGCATTGCGACGGTGTTTTTCAGTTTCCCGCTTGCCATCGCCGTGCTGCATAACGCCGGGGCGGCCCTCCTTGTCCTGTTGGTGACCATGCTAAACTACAAGGTACAGTATCAACTCGGATCGAAGCCGCAAGCCCGCCCCTACCCGGCAGCGGCGTCCGCGGGCCATTCATGATTACCCAAACCGCCACCCATAAACCGCCCAGCCGCGTATCGCAATACTGGGCGCTGACCAAGCCGCGCGTCACCCAGCTGGCCGTCTTCTGCGCCGTGATCGGCATGTTCCTGGCCACCGACGGCTTCCCAGGCTGGCACGTGCTGTTCTGGGCCACGCTCGGCATCTGGCTGCTGGCCGGCGCCGCCTTCGCCGTCAACTGCCTAATCGAGGCCGAAGTCGACGCCCGCATGGCCCGCACCGCGCGCCGCGCCACCGCCATGGGCGAACTGTCGACCACCCAGACCCTGTTCTTCTCCGCCATCCTCGGCGGGGCCGGCATGGGCGTCCTGTACACGATGGTCAATCCGCTGACCATGTGGCTGACCTTCGTCACCTTCGTCGGCTATGCGCTGATCTACACCGTCCTGCTGAAACCGAACACGCCGCAGAACATCGTGATCGGCGGCCTGTCCGGCGCGATGCCGCCGGCGCTGGGCTGGGCGGCGGTGGCGAACACCGTGCCGATGGAAGCCTGGCTGCTGGTGCTGATCATCTTCGTCTGGACCCCGCCGCACTTCTGGGCGCTGGCGATGTACCGCCGCGACGACTACGTGCGCTCCGGCCTGCCGATGCTGCCGGTCACCCACGGCATGCAGTACACCGGCCAGCAGGTCTGGCTGTACTCGGTCGCGCTGGCGGCCTGCACCCTGTTCCCGTTCGCGGTCGGCATGAGCGGCTGGCTGTACCTGCTGTCGGCCATCGGCCTGAACGTCGTGTTCCTGCGCCACGGCTGGCTGGTCCACAAGCACTACAGCGACCAGGTCGCGCGCAAGGCCTTCGCCTGGTCCATCGTCTACCTGGCGCTGCTGTTCGCGGCGCTGCTGGTCGACCACTACGTAAAGCAATACCTGAACTTCTGACATGAAAAAACTGCTGCCCGCCCTTGTCGCCGCCTGCGCCCTGACGTTCTCCCTGTCCGCATGCGACAAGCTCCCGGGCAAGCAGGCCAGCTTCCAGAACACCGACGTCACCGGCCTCGATTACGCCAAGGGCTTCAGCCTCACCGACCACACCGGCAAGCCGCGCACCCTGGCCGACTACAAGGGCAAGGTCGCGATCGTCTTCTTCGGCTACACCCAGTGCCCGGACGTGTGCCCGACCACCATGGCGGAAATGGCCAGCGTGATGCAGAAGCTGGGCCCGCAGGCCGACCAGGTGCAGGTGCTGTTCATCACCCTCGACCCCGAACGCGATACCCCGCAGCTGCTGGCCAGCTACGTGCCGGCCTTCGACAAGCGCTTCGTCGGCCTGTACGGCACGCCGGAGCAGACCGCGAAGACGGCCAAGGACTTCAAGGTGTTCTACTCGAAGGTGCCGGGCAAGGAGCCGGGCAGCTACACCATCGACCACATGGCCGGCAGCTATGTGTTCGACAAGGACGGCAGGCTGCGCCTGTTCCTCCGCCACGGCGTCACCGCCGATTCCATCGTCCACGACGTGCGCCAGCTGCTGGGCTAAGGCAAAGGGCATGGACCAGCGGCCAGGCAGGAACACCACCCGCGCCGCCGCCGTCATCCTCCTCACGCTCGGCTGCCTGTACGTCCTGCGTCCCTTCCTGGCCGCGATCCTGTTCGCGGCCGCCGTCGTCATCTCGTCCTGGCCGCTGTACCTGAGGCTGCGCCAGCGCATGCGCGGCCGCCGCACCCTGGCGGCACTGACCATGACGCTCACCCTGACCCTGCTGGTCGTGATCCCGCTGGCGCTGGTCGCCTACAACCTGGCCGACAACGCCGCCGCCGCCTTCGAAGAGCTCAGGAGGCTCAGCGCCGGCAACCTGCAGCCTCCACCCTGGCTGCGTTCGATCCCGCTGCTCGGCGAGCAGATCGACATCTACCTGCGCGAACTGCTGGCCAGTCGCGACCGCATGATGGAACTGGCGCGCCGCATGGCCGAACCGGCGCGCCACTACCTGGTGGCGGGCGGCATCGTGCTGGGCACGGGCGTGGTGCAGATGGCGCTGGCGGCCTTCGTCAGCTTTTTCTTTTACCGCGACGGCGAAGCCCTGAGCGCCGTGATCGGCGCCGCCATGAAGCGCGTCATGAACGAGGAAGCGGATTCGGTGACGGAAACCGTCAGCCAGACCGTGCGCGGCGTGATGTACGGCCTGCTCGGCACCGCGCTGGCCCAGGCCCTGGTGGCGGCGATCGGCTTCGCCATCGCCGGCGTGCCGGCGGTGCTGCTGCTGTCGGTGCTGGTGTTCGTGTCCTCGTTGATCCCGGTCGGCCCGCCCGTCATCTGGGGCGGCGCGGCGATCTGGCTGTTCGCCCAGGGCAGCACCGGCTGGGCCATCTTCATGCTGGTGTGGGGCTTCTTCGTGATCAGCGGCGTCGACAACGTGGTGCGGCCGATGCTGATCAGCCGCGGCTCCAGCCTGCCGTTCCTGCTGACTCTACTCGGCGTGCTGGGTGGCGTGATCGCGTTCGGCTTCGTCGGGCTGTTCATCGGGCCGACCTTGCTGGCGGTGGGGTACTCCTTGATGAGTGGGTGGACGCATACGCACAATCCGATCGTGAAGCGGGAGGGGGAGGGGAGTTAGTGCAAGGTGTTGTCTCCAGCAGGTTTTCCTGAGCGCATGTATACTAGGGGCATTCCCGCATCGTTGCGCAAGTTGAGCGGCGATGCCACAATTTGCCAGATTTTCCAATGAAATTACGTCAACTTACGGTTTTCTTGGGTGGATACCTGGCGACAGTCGTCGTCCTCGCCCGCCTCTACCATAGCTTTTCCGGGATTGCTTCCGTCGCCACCATCGCCATCTGCCTCGCCATCGCCCTGCTGATCGGCTTCGCGGCCGGCACATCGGAAACGGCCGCGCAGCATGGCGTGACTTTCGTGCTCGCCTCGTTCTGTGGCGCGCTCACGATCCTGCTGTCGTTCTGCATTGGCACGGCCGGCACGGCTGTTGTCGCTTTGCCTTATGTCTTCTTCTGGACGAACGCCGCCTGGCTGGGATTGCAGGCGGCCCGGATCTGCCGGACCGCCTTTAACGCACCGTCGGCGCAGTAGGCAAGTTCGATCTTCAGTCGCCGGCGTGTCATCCTTGGCCCGCCGATGATTGGACAGGACCGGGGAAGGATGATTGTGCGCTTGCAGTTTCAAGCCTTGGTATCGAATCGCTGTATTCATTCACGGCATGTGGCACATGCCGCTTCAGGCATGGCGGAGAGGGGGCCGCTTGGCTAAGCTCGGGCGTGCGTTCATCACATTCTGCCGGGGCAGCCATGTATTCCCTTCCACCGCACGCTGACACCAGCGTGCTCCACGACGAGAGCCTTCCGATCCTGATTGCACGAGCCCGCAACGCTGTCCTGCGCATGCTGGAGGCGGAGCTGGCCGCCAGCGGTGTCTCTACAGTGCAGTGCATGATCTTGCTGCGCCTGTATCGGGGCGGCCGGAACACGGCCGGTGCACTGTCGCGTTTTTCCGGCGTCGACAGCGGTGCGATGACGAGGTTGCTCGACCGCCTCGCAGCGAAGGGATTGCTGGCGCGCAGCCCGGACCAGAAAGACCGGCGTTCGGTGCGCCTGATACTAACCGAGCGCGCCACGGCGCTGGTTCCCGAACTCGAGCGTTGCGTACAGCATGTGCACGCCCACCTGATGCAAGGCAGCGAAGGCGACGATGCGAAACGCTTCAGCGCCTACCTGATTGACGTGATTCGCCGGACCGTGCCGGCGGCCGACCTTGCGGCGATGACGCAGGATTGACCGAAGGCTTCCGCAACCATGGCAACCATGTTTTTGCGCAGGCTCTACGAGCGCGTGCGGCGCGAAGACTGCGAATCCTGTCCACTCATCCAAGCGATGGGCCGCTGAGACACCGGTGCTGCCGGCCCTAGCCCGCGCATGAAGCGCTCGAGGCCGCAGGCTGCCCGCTGCATGTCGCTTGCGCCATTCCCGGAGGCGAACCTGCTACCGGCCACGCAGGCCATGAAATACTCGCACAGACCGCTCGGCCCATGCAGATCGTCGTGCGCCGCTGGCGGCATGGCCAGCGCCAGTACTGCCCCGAGCACCGCCTTGATGCGGCCGGGTCCTGCGAGGTCGAGCGCTGCGATCAGAGACTCGTCGCCGCTCGCCCTCACGATGTCCCAAAGCCTTAGCAGGTCGGGCCGGCTACTGCGCCGCGCCAGATGCAGGGCAAGGGCTTCCAGCTGCGCCGGCCACGGCTTGCCCTCCAGGTCCAGGTCCGCGAGCGCAACACGGTGACGCTCTCCCTCCGCCTCGATGACAGCCTTCAGCAGTCCGTGCTTGCCGCCGTACTGCAGGTAGATCGTGCGCAGCGCGACGCTCGCGCCGCGGGCGATGTCCGCCAGTGCGGTGTCCGCCCATCCCTGCTGGAGGAACAGCGCACGCGCGCAAGCCACGAGGGCTTGCCGGCGCTGGCCGAGCGAGCCGAGGCGGGGCCGGCCGCGTCGTCCCTTGATGGGCGATGCGCCGGTATCGTCGCTGGGTTCCGGATGCATGCGGGCATGGTAGCGGAAGCCTTGGCCGGAATGCATTCGGATTCCGAATCGCGCCCATGCCTGGCGCGGCATCGCCAGCGGCCGTGCGAAGGCCTAAGCTTCGCTCCATTCCTTTCCCTGTCGAGGCAGACTATGTACAAGTCAGAATCCGGCCTGGTGCGCCATCTGGTGGCGCCGTTGCTCGCGGCCTTGCTGCTGGGCGGCTGCGCGGACATGGGCGTCCAGCGGCCGCTGGCCCGGCCGATGGGTGCCGATGCCGTGCCGGCAGGCGCGACGCTGGCAGCCCTGGCGGCAGGCACGGTCGCCTGGCCGCAGCAGGACTGGTGGCGCAGCTACGAGGATCCGCAGTTGTCGATCCTGGTTGAGCGCGCGCGCGCCGGCAGCCCGACCATCGCGCTGGCCCAGGCGCGGGTGCGGCAGGCGGCGGCGCTCGAAGGCGTCGCCGAGGCCGCGCTCGCGCCGCAGGCCACGCTGGGTGTGCGCAGCACGCGCCAGCACTTCAGCGCGAACAGCAACGTCCCGAAGCCGCTGGCCGGCAACTGGAGCTGGATCAACGACGCCAGCGTCGGCCTGAGCTACGAAGTCGACTTCTGGGACAAGAACGGCGCCGCGGTGCGCGCCGCCGCCGGCCGCGTCAACGCCCAGCAGGCCGAAGCCCAGGCCGCCGTGCTGGCGCTGTCGGTGGGCGTGGTCCAGGCCTACCTGAAGCTGGACCAGCTGTTCGTGCAGCGTGACCTCGCGGAACAGGCGCTGCGCCAGCGCGAGCAGGTGCGCGAGCTGGTGGCGCGCCGCGTCGCCGCCCGCATCGACGCCGCCGCCGACCTCAAGCAGGCCGAGATCGCCGTGCCGCTGGCGCGCGCCCAGCTCGACGGCCTCGACGAGGCGATCGGCCTGACCAAGGGCCAGCTGGCCGCGCTGACGGGGGAGGGACCGGACGCCGCCGCCGCGATTTTCCGGCCGCACGTGAAGCCGCGCCAGACGAGGGGCGTCCCCGCCGACCTGTCGGCCGCGCTGCTGGGACGGCGTCCCGAACTCGTGGCCCTGCGCTGGCGGGTCGAAGCCGCCAGTGGCGACATCGACGTTGCCAAGGCCCAGTTCTACCCGACGGTCAACCTGACTGCCCTGGCCGGCCTGCAGAGCCTTGGCTTCAGCCACCTGCTGCAGGGAAGCAGCCGCAGCATCGCCGCCGGCCCGCTGGTGACGCTGCCCCTGCTCGACGGCGGACGCCTGCGCAGCAACCTGGCGCTGCGGCATGCCGATGCCGATGCCGCGGTGGCGCAGTACAACGCGGCGGTGGTCGAGGCGATGCGCGACGTTACCGCCCAGCTGACCTCACTGCACTGGCTGGACCAGCGGCGCGTCAACGAAGACGCCGCGCTGGACGCCGCCGAGCAGGCCTATCGGCTGGCCACCCAGCGCTACCGGGCCGGGGTCGGGAACTTCCTGCAGGTGCTGGTCGCGGACGGCCAGCTGGTGGCACAGCGGCGCAGCCGCGCCGAACTGGACGCGCGCGTCAACGAAGCGGAATTGAACCTGGTACGCGCCCTTGGCGGCGGCTACTGACACACATCGATCGAAGGAGTCCTCATGAGCACCACACACGCAACCGAAGCGTCCACGCCGCCGCGCCGGAGCCGGCGCTTCCTGCACCTGGCGCTGGCGGCGGCCCTGCCGCTGATGGCCGCCGGCATCGCCGTCTCGGCGCCCGGCCTGCTGCACTGGCAAGCGCACGCGGAGGCGACCGAGGACGCCTATGTCGAAGGCAACCTGGTCCAGGTGACACCGCAGGCGGCCGGCACCGTGACGCGCATCGCCGCCGACAACACCGACGTCGTGCATGCCGGCGAAACCCTGGTCGAGCTGAACCAGGTCGATGCCCGCCTGGCGCTGGCGCGGGCGGAAGCCGGACTGGCCAAGGCGGCGCGCCAGGTGCGCGCCCAGTTCGCGAATGCCGCCCAGCTGCACGCCAACGTAGTACTGCGCCAGGCCGACCTCGGCAAGGCGGAAAGCGACTTGGCGCGCCGCCGTGGTCTCGCCGAGAGCGGTGCCATCTCCGGCGAAGACCTGCGTCATGCCGAGGATGCTGCACTGGCGGCGCGCGCCGCCTTGACGGCGGCGAGGGAGCAGGCCGCGGCCGCCCTGGCGCTGGTCGACGGCACCTCGGTGGAGGACCACCCCGACGTCGCCGCCGCGATCGCCCAGGTGCGCGATGCCGTGGTCGGCCTGTCGCGGACCACATTGGCGGCCCCGGTCGGCGGGATCGTCGCGCGCCGCAACGTGCAGATCGGCCAACGCGTCGCCCAGGGAACGCCGCTGATGGCGATCGTGCCGCTGAACCAGCTGTGGGTGACCGCCAACCTGAAGGAAAACCAGCTGAAGGACGTGCGGCTGGGACAGCCGGTCGCCATGACCACCGAGGTCTACGGCGATGGCGTGGTGTTCCACGGCCGCGTGCTCGGGCAGGAAGCGGGCACCGGCAGCGCATTCGCACAGGCGCCGGCGCAGAACGCAACCGGCAACTGGATCAAGGTCGTGCAGCGGGTGCCGGTGCGCATCGCCCTGAACCGGGACGAAGTAGCGCGTCACCCGCTGCGCCTGGGCCTGTCGATGCGGGTCGAGATCGACACCCGCGAGCGCGGCGGCCCGTCCCTGCTGCAGGGCGCGCAAGCCCGCCACGACTATGTGACGCCGGTGTTCGAAAAAGAATATGCCGACGCCGACGCCGTCATTGCCCGTGCCCTGGGACGCGCGGGCGCGCAGCGGACCGTCTCGCGCCTGCCATGAACGCCGCGACGATTCCGCGTCCAGTCCTGCTGGCCGCTGTGTTCCTGTTCAACCTGACCGAATTTCTGCAGGCGGGCCTGGTCCTGTTCGCGGCCGGTCCGACCATGGGGCAGGTCAAGGCTTCGCCGGAAGAGTATACGCTGGTCGCCGCGCTGTTCGCCGGCGTAGCGGTGCTCTCGATCTCGCAGATGACGGTGCTGATCCAACGCCTGGGCTGGCGCGACTACCTGCTGGCCAGCGTGATCGTGTTCCTCGCCGGGACATGGTGTTGCGCCGCCAGCACCACGCTGGCCGGCTTCGCCGGCGGCAGGGTGCTGATGGCGGCCGGCGGCGGCGCGTTCATGACGGCGGCACGCATGTTGATCAACCTGATCCCGCCGTCGCCGCAACGTGTGGCCGGCATCGCCGCCTTCGGCGGTGCGCTGACCATCGGGCTTGCGAGCGCACCATGGCTGGCCGGGGCCCTGGTCGGGGCCGAAGCCTGGAGCGGCATGTTCCTGCTGCTTGCGCTGCCGGCGGTGCTCGCCGGCGCGCTGGCCTGGCGCTTCCTGCCGGCCGGCGCGGCGACGCTCGATGGCACGCCGAGCCGCTTCCACCTCCCCGACGGCGTGGCGCTCGGTGCGGCCGCTTTCCTGATCCTGCACGGCTTGCAGCGGCTGGGCTACGACTGGCACGGCGAGCGGATGCGCGCGCTCGGCGGCCTGGTGGCCGGCCTGGCCGCGGCTGCCTGGTTTGTGCTGTCGCAGGCGCGCCGCGCCCAGCCTTTCCTGAAAATGGAAATGCTGCGCAGCGGCCGTTTCCTGACCGGATTAACGGTGTTCACCATCTGCTACGCGATGCTGGGCGCCTTCAACGTCCTGCTGCCGCAACTCTTGCAGAAGACCCTCGGCGTCGCGTTCGAGGTAGCCGGCGCGGTCCAGGGAGCCGGCCTGTCGGCGGCGCTGCCGGCGTTCGTGCTCATGCTGCTGCTGGTGCGCCGCGCGCCGCATGCCACCAAGTTCTACGTGTGCGCCTTCCTGCTGCTGGCCGCCTTCGGTTGGCATTTCGCCCGGCTCGACTCGTCGGTGCCGGTCTGGAGCGGGGTGGCGCCCTGGGTGGGCCTGTTCGGCGCCTTCGTGGTGCTCGGCATGGCCACCACGGCCCTGCACGCGTTCAAGGACCTGCAGCACGACAATGTGCAGTTCGCACACGCGCAGCAACTCAAGAACATGCTGGGCCAGGTCGGTCTGGCGCTGGGGGCGGGGGCCACCACGGTGCTTTTGCAGGAACGCATGGCGCTGCATGGGACGCGCCTGGCCGAAGTGGCTTCCGCGCCGGCGGTGGTGCAGGCGCAGCAGGCCGGGTTGCTGGGCAGTCTCGACCTGTTCTGGGTCATCGCGGCTGTCGGCCTTGGCGGGGCAATGGTGCTGGCGCTGCAGCGCCGCTTCGACTGAGCGCTCAGGAGGCCAGCCGGGCCGAGTAGGGTGAGGCCTTGAGCCAGCCCGTCATCTCGGCGGCGGGGAACGGTCTGGCCACGAAATAGCCTTGGGCGACATCGCAATGAAGGTCGCGCAAGGCGTCCCAGGTGGGACGGTCGGCGGTCCCTTCGGCGACCACGGTCAGGCCGAGCTCGTGGGCCAGGCTGATCGTCGCCCGCACGATGCTGGCGGCGCGCCGGTCCTGCAGCATGCGGCCGGTGTAGCCGTGGTCGATCTTCAGCACCTGGACCGGCAGGTCGGCCAGGTAGGACAGCGACGAGAAGCCGGTGCCGAAATCGTCGACATAGAGCTCGAAGCCGAGCGCATGCAGGCGTTCCAGTTCGGCGATGCTGTCCTGGGGATTGTGCAGCAGGCTGCTCTCGGTCACTTCCAGGCCCAGCGCCGCGCTATCGATGCCTTCGGTGCCGAGGATCCCGGGCAGGATGGTGGACAAGCGCAGCGTCGAGACATCGCGGCTGGACAGGTTGACCGCCAGCGGGATGTCGAGCCGTTCGGCGATCCATGCGGCGCTCTGCCGGGCGCTGGCGCGCAGCATGTGCTCGGTGAGCAGCATCATCAGGTCGGTGTTCTCGAGCAGGGGCACGAATTCGCCGGGCGGGATCAGGCCGCGGCGTGGATGGTGCCAGCGCACCAGCGCTTCGGCGCCGGCCAGCTGGCCGGTGCGCATGTCGACCTTCGGCTGGCAATACAGCTGCAGCTCGCCGCGCCCGATGGCGCCGCGCAATTCGCTGAGCAGGGCCAGCCGTTCCGGCGTATGCTGGTCACGGCCCGGATCGTACACGCCCACCGCGACGCCGAGCTCGCGCGCTTGGTATAGTGCAATGTCAGCCTTGCGCAGAAGGACGCGGTAGTCGGCGCCATGTTCCGGCGCGAGTGCCATACCGATGTGGACGCTGATCTCGCAGCCGATCCCGGAGGCGACCAGCGGCTGCTCGAAGGCGGCGCGCAGTGCAGCGGCGAACGCCAGGCCCTGCTCGCGTCCGTGCTCGGGTAGCAGGATCGGAAAGCGCGAGCCGACCCGGGTGATGCAGGCGTCCGCCGGCAGCAGCGCGGAGAGACGGGCTTCGACGGCGGCCAGGAAGGCATCGCCGGCTAGGTGCCCAAGGGCATAATTGATATTTCGAAATTGAAGCAGATTAACGATGCAAAACACGGCACAGGAGCTCGCAGCCAGGCGTGGCGGCACGCACGCATCGAATTCGGCGCGCGGGACGATCTTCGTGACCGGGTCAGCATCGGTGGACATGATGGTAGCCTTTGGCGCCGGACAAGGGAGCACTCGGTGGCAGGCGAGACCGGCTGGCTCCAGTATAGGCGCAATATCGGCCGATGTCCCGGCAGCGGGCTGCGCCGTATCCGGTGCCGGGATCGGGAAACGCGCCTGCCGCCGCTCCGCACATGCATGAGGTGACCATGCCAGACCGAACGACCGATCGCACGCCGCACGCCGCGATGCCGGACCTTGCGCAGTTGCAGATGCTCGCCATCCTGCTGCAGGAACGAAGCCTGACGCGCACCGCCGACCAGCTCGGGATGTCGCAGCCGACCGTCAGCCGCGTCCTGGCCCGCCTGCGCCAGCATTTCGGCGATCCTTTGTTCGTCCGTTCGGGCCAGCGCATGCAGCCGACCGCCCGCGCCCTCGAACTGGCCGAGCCGCTGGCGGCGGTACTGGCCGGCGTGCGCCAGCTGCAGGCGGGACCGGCGGTCTTTGATCCGGCGACGTCCACCCGATCGTTCCGGCTGCATATGGTGGAAGGCGGCACGGTGCATGTGCTGCCGCGCATCCTGAGGGAGACCGGGCGGCTCGCGCCCGGCGTCGGGATTCGCGCCATCCAGAGCGATCCGCACGCGCTGCCACAGCAGCTCGAGCAGGGGAAGGTCGACCTGGCGCTGGGCTGTTTTCCGGCGCTGGTCGCCAACGTCCACCAGCGTCCGCTGTGGCTGGAACGCTATGCCACCGTGATGCGGCGCGGCCATCCGGGAGCCGCCGCGCTGGATCGCACGTCCTTCATGGACCAGCGCCATGTGCTGGTATCGCTGGCCGATCCCACCCATGCCTACGCGGCTGCCGAGCGCATCCTGGCGGCGATGCTGCCGCCGGCAGCCGTGCTGTGCCTGGTGCCGAGCTTTACCACCGCAGCCCATATCGTGCTGCACACCGATGCCGTCGCCACGCTGCCGCGGCGGCTGGCCCTTTCGCTGGCCGCGGACCTCGGGCTGGAAGTCGTCGACACCCCGGTGACCCTGCCGCCGCTGCAGGTGGCGCTGTACTGGCACGAACGCTGCCACCGTGATCCGGGCAACCGCTGGCTGCGCGGCCTGGTGCGGGTGGCGCTCGGCGATCCCTCGCTGGGTTAGCGCTAGCCTGCTGGCGAGGCGATCCAATACCGGAGGGAAGCCGAAGGTGGAAGTACCTGGACGGTACGCTAGCGCAGCACCTGCGTCGTCGGGACGATGCGCACGTCATGCATCCGGTTCAGGTAATCCTCCAGGTACCACTTGTGCGAAGAACCGACGATGACCAGCGTGCGGCTGCCGGGGAGGAAGCCGATGGCCTCGCGGATGTTCGCGGCCATGCGCAGGTTGCGCGTCTCCCAGTAGCCCACATAGCCGCGGCCGAACTGCTGCGGCGAGGGCTCTTCGAGCGCGGCGCCGAAGTCGCTGTCGAAGATGAGCCGGGCCTGCGAAGGATCGTTGATGGCGCGGTACAGCGCCATGACGCCTTCGGCATCGCCGACATGCGCGTGCAGGCGCTCGTCCATCTGCTTGCGCTTTGCCACCGCCGGATTGTCCCAGGCCTTCGCGATCGCTTCGCCGGACGCCTTCGGATCGGCGTCCGGCGCATCGGCGGTGTGGTCGTCCATCGCAACCACGCGTTCGAGGCCCAGCGCGGCCGCCAGCGGCGCGGCGATCAGCGTGTCCTCGCCGCGTCCTCCACGTCCGACGAGCCGTTTCTGCAGCGCCGCGACCAGGCTGGCGTCGAGACCGTCGCCGGCGCGGCGCTCCGCTTCCGGCAGGCGCAGCCACTGCACCAGCGCCGATACCGGTTCGCCGCCGGCGAGGAACACGGCGGCAAGGTGGCGGCGCTGGGCCGGCGCCGGGGCCGCGGGCCAGCTTGCCAGCAGGCGGTCGATTTCGGCCGTCGCGGCCGGCACGTCGAGGCCGGTGGCCACACGGGCCGGCGCCGGGTCCCACGCGCAATAGGATTCGATCGAGTCCTTGTAGCGTTGCGGGTACTGGCGCATGAAGGCGCACTGCGTGCCGGACAGGTTCTCGATGGCGATGATGCGGGGCTTCCAGGCCAGCAGGCGTTCGTGCAGGAGCTTGAGGCTGGCCGGCTGGAAGCTGGCCGGCAGGTACTTCAGGTGGGCGGTGCCGAGCACCATCACTTCATTCGGCACGCCCTTCGCCGGTCCCTTCAGTTTGCTCGGGTCGAAGTTCCCGGCGGATTCCTGCGCGTGCGCGCCCGCGGCGCACAGCATGGCGGCGGCCACCATCAGGCCTGTCACTCGTTGCAGCATTCGATCATCTCCTTTTGTCAGAATGAATCTGGTTCCACAGGTGTCCGCCCCATGCGGACGCCATCCCCACGCCCAGCCAGGCCAGCACGGACGCAGGCGTCGCCATGCCATGGAAGCCGACGATGTCGGCCAGCGGCACGTTATTGATCTGGATGCCGATATACAGCCCGAGCAGGAACAGCACCAGGAAGGTCCGCCCCGTGCCGCTGGTGCGCCCGAGCAGGCTGGCCAGGGCGGCCAGGGCGCAGACGCCGGCCAGCAGGGCGGCCGCGCGCAGCGGATCGGATGCGCCCAGGCGCAGCATCGCCACGCCGGTGAACATCAGGCCCAGCAACAGAGACGCGGCCAGCTGGCGCCAGTAGCGCCGCGGACTGCCGCCGGGCGCCGCGTCGGCGAGCAGGGCGCAGCCGGCATCGCCGTCGCGCGTCGGCAGGTCGCTCGCCAGCACGCCCCAGCAGGCCACGCAGGCCAGCGCCAGCGGCGCCAGCGCATGCACGTCGAGCGCCAGCGCCAGTATCTGCGCCAGCAGCAGCAGGGCGATCGCCGCCGGGGCCGCAGCTAGCGTCAGGGCGACGTCGGCCAGGGCCTGGCCGGCGATCCCGGGCAGGCGCGCGGAGAGGGCGAACAGCGGTTGCGAAAGCCGCGCCAGCGGCCGCAGCCAGCCGTTGAGCAGGGCCAGCGGCGAACGGCGCGCGCGCGACCGTGCCGGCTTGACGCGGTCGGGCGAATAGCGGTGGAACAGGCGTACCACGAGCAGCAGCGGCAGGCAGGCCAGCAGCGCCGTGACGCAGCGGATCGCTACCGTTGCGCCGTCCCACATCCAGGGCGGCAGCGTGATCGGCGCCAGCTTCGGGTCGAAGTCGCCGATCCCGAGCATGATCTTGTGGATGTCCAGATGGGCCGAGAACGCGGTGACGATGGCGCTCATGCCGGTAAAATCGACCGGAATGGCGGAGGGCGGACCCGCGCTTTCGGTCACGGCGGGCAGCATCGCCATCTGGCCGACCCAGAGCATGAAATACAGCAGGTCGCCGCGCTTGCCCATCAGCGGCGCCCAGCCGTCGAACAGGATCGCGCAGCTGGCGGTGAACAGCGCCATCGGCCCCAGCACCAGCACATAGGTCTGGAGGTAGACCAGCGGCTCGATCGGTCCCTCGCCGCGCACGGCGTGGCAGACCAGCACGGTGGCCATGAAGACGCCGGCCAGCGCCGCCAGGTACAGCACGCCGCCGCACCAGCGGCCGATCACGCACAGGGCATTGCTGGCCTGGCTCGCGCCGATCACGCCACCCAGGCCGCTGCGCAGGTCTTCGCCGATGCGCCCGCGCAGCAGGTAGAAGCCGGCCAGTGCAAACAGCAGGGTCGCCTGCGACGCGCTGCCGAGCGCCAGCGCGGAACTGGTGTAGCGCACGCGCGCACCGCCGGCCGCGATCAGCGTGTGACCGCCGGCCGGGTCCGAGATCACCAGCCAGCTGATCGCCACGACCACCAGCAAGGTCACCAGCGTCGACAGCCGGCGCAGGCGCACCCGCGCTTCCAGCAGCGCCAGGGTGCGGATGGCGTGCCCGTTCATGCCGCTTCCTTCACCGCGTAACGCTGCGCCATCAACGCTTCTTCCAGGCTCGGTTCCGACAGCTGGGCGCCAGGGCAGGGCTGGTCCGGATGGGCGATGCGCAGCAGCACCCGTCCGTCCTGGCGCGCCGCGTGCAGCACGTGGGTGGTGGCGCGCAGGCGCTCGTAGTCGCCGGCGTCGACGCTGGCCGACCAGACCTGGCCGCGCGCGCGGCCCAGGATGGCGTCCGGCGTGTCGCAGGCCACCAGGCGGCCGCTACGCATGATCGCCAGCTGGCCGGCGATGCTTTCGACGTCGGACACGATATGGGTCGAGATGATGACGAGCTTGTCGAACCCCAGCTCGGCCAGCAGGTTGCGGAAGCGCAGCCGCTCTTCCGGATCGAGGCCGGCGGTCGGTTCGTCGACCACCAGCACGTCCGGATCGTTCAGCAGGGCCTGGGCGATGCCGAGGCGGCGCAGCATGCCGCCCGAGAAGGTGCTGGCCTGGCGCCCGGCCTGGTCGTGCAGGTTGACCAGTTCGAGCAGGCGGCGGATGCGGGCCGGATCGCGCACGCCCTTCAGCGCCGCGAAGTACTGCATGAATTCGAGCGCCGAGACGTTGCGGTAGACGCCGAAGTCCTGCGGCAGGTAGCCCAGGCGGCGCCGGATCGCTTCCGGTTTCGCGGCGATGTCCTCGCCGTCGAACAGGATGCGCCCGCTGCTGGGTTTCGTCAGCGTGGCGATCATCTGCATCAGGGTGGTCTTGCCGGCGCCGTTGTGGCCGATCAGGCCGACCACGCCGGGTTCCAGGCGCAGCGACAGGCCGTCTACCGCAACGACCTGTTTGCCGAAGGTTTTGCCGACGTCCTGCAGTTCCAGCATGGCGAGCTCCGTACAGTGGCGATACGCTACTGTAGGCGGAGGCGGACGTCCGGGTGTCCGCTATGCGACAGGCTGCAGCCTGGGCGGGATGAACTGCAGCGAGGCCGGAAGAACGCTCAGTCCAGCTCGTCCTCGTCGGCGCCCCGCTCGAGGCGCGGGATCACCTTCACCAGCAGGATGCGCGGGCCGTTGGTCTTCTTGACCACCACGTCGAAGCGCGGGAATTCGATGCGCTGGCCCTGCTTGGGGATGTCGCCCAGCTTGGCCATCAAGAGGCCGCCCACCGATTCCACCTCGTCCAGGCCCATCGCTTCGTTGTCGATGTCGATGCCGAGCACGCGCTCGAGCGAGACGATGGGCAGGCTGGCCTTGCCGATGAAGGTGCCGTCGGCCTGCCTGATCCAGTCGTTCTCGTTGAGGCGGAACTCGTCGCGGATCTCGCCGACGATGGCGCCGAGCAGGTTGTCCAGGGTGATGAAACCGACCGGGCGCTTGCCTTTTTCGCCGATCAGGGCGAAGTGCGGGGCGCCGGTGCGGAAGCGGCGGAACAGTTCGATGGCCGGGGTGCGCGCCGAGATCGTCTCGACCGGGCGCAGGAATTCCGTCAGGTCGGTCACGTCCTTGCCGGCCTGCTGGGCGAAGAACAGGTCCTTCAGGTGGATCACGCCCAGCACTTCCTCGCCTTCCTCGTCGAACCAGGGGTAGCGCGAGAAGCGGTTGCGGCGCATCGTGTCGAGGTTCTGCGCGAGGCTGCGGCTGGCGTACAGCGCGCTTACCTCGTTAATCGGGCGCATCAGGTCCGCCACCGAGTGCTCGCCGAATTCCAGCGACTGCGCCAGGATGTGGCGCTCGTCGTGGGTGAACTTTTCCTTTTCTCCCGTCGTACTCGTGTTGGTACGCAGGATCATCTTCAGTTCTTCGTTCGAGTAATGGGTCTCGTGGCCGCCGGCGCCGGACAGGCCGGCCACGCGCAGCACCATGTTGGCGCTGGCGTTCAGCAGCCAGATCGCCGGATACATCGCCCAGTAGAAGCCATACAGCGGCAGCGCGCTCCACAGGCCGACCGCTTCCGGGATGCGGATCGCCAGCGACTTCGGCGCCAGTTCGCCGACCACGATGTGCAGGAACGAGATCACGCCGAACGCGATCACGAAGGATACGCCGTGGATCAGTTGCGGGCTGGTGACTCCGAGCAGGGCGAACACCGGCTCGAGCAGGCGCGCGAAGGCGGGTTCGCCGACCCAGCCCAGGCCCAGCGAGGCGAGGGTGATGCCGAGCTGGCAGGCGGACAGGTAGGCGTCGAGCTGGCTATGGACCTTGTAGAGGATGCGGCCCTGCAGGCCGCCGCTTTTCGCAATCGCCCGCACGCGGGTTTTGCGCAGCGTGACGATACCGAACTCGGCCGCCACGAAGAAGCCGTTCAGCGCTACCAGGAACAGCGCCAGAACGACAAACAATATATTTTGCATACAGATGTAAGTTTGTTAACAAGCACAGCCGAAGCATTGTACATGTACCGCTCAGACTTGCCTTCAGGCAGCGGCTGGCATCGCTTTTTGCGCGGCGCCGAGGATGGCCTCGACCGCCGGGTGCTTGATCTTGCGCTCATTCGAAATCACGTAGAACTGCTCGCGCACGCCGGGGACCGCGCCGACCTGCACCGCACCGAACTGTTCGGCGATCTCGGACGCCAGCGCCGCCGGTGCGAAGAACAGGCCCAGGCCGCGCCGCCCGAAGGTGTTGAGCAGGGCGTTGTCTTCGAATTCGCCGACCACGTCTGGTTTGACGCTGGCCTGCACGAACCATTCGTCGATCTTGCCGCGCAGGGCATTATTACGCGTCGGCAGCAGGAACGGCGCGCCGTTCAGATTCCCCGGGAAATCTTTTCCATACTGTGCCGCCAGCTCCGGCGCGCCCACCACCAGCATCTCACTTTCGAACAATTGGTGGCTGAACACCTTCAGCGCGCTGCCCGGCTGCACTTCGCGGTCGGTCAGCACCACGTCCAGCTTGTGCAGGGCAAGGTCGGCCAGCAGGGCCTCGAACTGGTCTTCGTAGCAGACCAGGCGCACCTGCTTGTCGATCGACATGGCCGCTTCCAGCATGCGGTAGGCGGACAGCTTCGGCAGCGAGTCGGAGATGCCGACCGAGAGCCGGATGCGTCCGCTGTCGGCCTCGCTCACCGCTTCCTGCATCTGCAGGCCCAGCAGGAAGATCTGGTCCGCGTAATTCATCGCCACCCGCCCGGCCTCGGTCAGCACCAGGCGCCGGCCCTGCTGCGAGAACAGGGTCTTGCCCAGCGATTGTTCCAGCAGGGTCAGCTGGGAACTGACGGTCTGCACCGCCAGGCCCAGGCGCTCGGCGGCGCGCGTGATGCCGCCTTCCTTGGCGACCACCCAGAAGTAGTAGAGGTGGCGGAAATTCAGGTCGCTTTTCATCGTTCGGATCGCTAACTCAGGTTTTAACGAAGTAATTCTCTCATTATCTTCGCTTTTTCCTTTCCCGTCACCCCTCTACACTGCGCCATATCAACAACGAAACACAAGAAGAGGAAAACCAAGATGAAACATTTCAGGGTGTCGTTCATCGTCACCGCACTATGCCTGGTCGCATCGGGATGGTGGGGTTACGAGCACGCAGGCATGACGGGCGCGCTGACCGCGGTGGGCGTCGCCGCCATCCTGGCCGTGATGGAAGTCTCGCTGTCCTTCGACAACGCGGTGGTCAACGCCTCGGTCCTGAAGACCTGGGACGAGTTCTGGAAGAAGCTGTTCCTGGGCGTGGGCATCATCATCGCCGTGTTCGGCATGCGCCTGCTGTTCCCGCTGGTGATCGTGGCCGTGGCGGCCGACCTGGGCATGGGCGATGTCTGGAAGATGGCGCTGGAGAACCCGAAAGAGTACTCGATGCACCTGACCAACCACCACGCTGAAGTGGCGGCTTTCGGCGGCATGTTCCTGCTGCTGGTCTTCCTGAACTTCCTGTTCGACGAAGAGAAGGAACACCACTGGCTGGGCCACTTCGAGGAGAAGCTGGGTTCGCTCGGCAAGGTGTCCTCGATCTCGGTGATGATCGCGATCGGCGCCCTGATGGCCAGCCTGTCGATGGTGGCCGAAGCCCAGAAAATGGTGGTGCTGGTGTCGGGCCTGTGGGGCATCCTGATCTACGTCGGCGTCGATGTGATCAGCAACCTGCTCGAGAAGTCGGAAGAGGGCGGCGGCGAAGTCGGCGACATGGTCAAGCGCGGCGGTATCGGCGGTTTCCTGTACCTGGAAGTGCTGGATGCATCGTTCAGCTTCGACGGCGTGATCGGCGCCTTCGCGATCACCAACGACGTCGTGATCATCATGCTGGGCCTGGCGATCGGTGCGATGTTCGTGCGTTCGCTGACCGTCTACCTGGTGGACAAGGGCACGCTCGACCAGTTCGTCTACCTGGAGCACGGCGCCCACTACGCGATCGGCATCCTGGCGCTGATCATGCTGGCGAGCATGAAGTTCCACGTGCCCGAACTGGTGACCGGCCTGGCTGGCGTGGCCTTCATCGGCGCCTCGGTGTGGAGCTCGATCCGCTACCGCAAGCGTATGGAAGCGATGGGCATGGGCCACAAGGAATTAGTGGACGTGAAATGACGAATGTGGGGCGTGGGCACGGGGAGCCCGCCCTACGGATCGCGGTAGGGTGGGCTCCCCGAGCCCACGAACATGGTCCGCAAAGAACATGCGGCGAATGGCAGAACACCAGTTCGCTGCACGTGTTACCCGTGGTGTTCAACCAAAACAAGGAGAGTCAACATGGCTATCAGTCTGCAAAAAGGCGGTAACGTCAACCTGTCGAAAGAAGCACCGGGCCTGTCCAGCCTGAAACTGGGCCTGGGCTGGGACGTGCGCGCCACCGATGGCGCCGCATTCGACCTGGACGGTGTCGCATTCCTGCTGAACCAGTCGGGCAAGGTGCGCTCGGATGCCGACTTCATCTTCTACAACAACGCCAAATCGGCCGACGGCTCCGTGACCCACTCGGGCGACAACCGCACCGGCGCCGGCGAAGGCGATGACGAGACCATCAACATCGACCTGAGCAAGGTGCCGGCCGACGTCGACCGCGTGGTGCTGGCTGTCACCATCCACGACGGCGACGTGCGCCGCCAGAACTTCGGCATGATCGGCAAGGCCTTCATCCGCTGCGTGAACGCCGCCAACGACAGCGAAGTCGCCCGCTACGACCTGTCCGAGGACGGTTCTACCGAATCGGCCATGATCTTCGGCGAGGTATATCGTAACGGCGCGGACTGGAAGTTCCGCGCAGTCGGCCAGGGCTTCAACGGCGGCCTCGGCCCCCTCGCCAAGAACTACGGCGTGAATGTGTAATTTTTAGACTAACAAAATAAAGGGGGATCGAGGAACCGTGGCGAGCATCGCAGACCGCCAATGCGACGCGCAGTAGGTTCCTCGATCCCCCACCACGGGAGCCAAGCAAATGCCTAAATTTACTGTTACCGGTGATGTCGATCCTTTCCTGCACGTGTCCATGCGCCACGGCGAAACCATCTACTGCGAATCCGACGCGATGGTGATGATGGAATCGACGCTCGACCTGAAGGGCAAGATGCGCGGTGGCCTGGGCAGCGCCCTGATGCGCACCTTCGCCAACGGCGAGTCCTTCTTCCAGCAGCACATCGAGGCGACTCGCGGCGACGGCGACTGCCTGCTGTCGCCGACCCTGCCGGGGGCGATGCAGATCGTCGACTGCGGGCCGGGCAGGCAGTACATCATCAGCGACGGCGCCTTCGTCGCGGCCAGTTCCGGCGTCGAGCTGAAGGTGCGTACCCAGAGCCTGGGCAACGCCCTGTTCGCGCAGAGCGGCGGCTTCTTCGTCACCGAGACCTCGGGCAGCGGCGAGGTGGTGGTGTCGGGCTTCGGTTCGATGAGCATGCTGGAGGTCGAACCGGGCAAGGACGCGATCATCGACAACTCGCACGTGGTGGCCTGGGATTCGACCCTGCGCTACGAGATTTCGATGACGACTGGCCAGAGCAGCGGCTTCCTGGGCAACCTGATCAACAGCCAGACCAGCGGCGAGGGCATCGTCCTGCGCTTCTCCGGTCGCGGCAAGATTTACGTCTGTTCGCGCAACCGCGCCGCATTCAAAGCCTGGATGCAGGCGCCGGCGCGCTGAGCGGACCTCACACTTAAAGGAGTATCGACATGGCAGTCAACCTGCAAAAAGGGCAGAAGATCTCGCTGGAGAAGGAAGCCGGCGGCGCGCTGTCGCGCGTCACGATGGGCCTGGGCTGGGACGTCGCCAAGAGCAAGGGCTTCTTCGGCTTCGGCGGCGGCCAGGGCCAGCCGGTCGACCTGGACGCCTCGGTGGTCCTGTTCGATGAATCCAGCCGTCCGGTCGACGTGGTCTGGTTCCGCCAGCTGAAAAGCAAGGACGGCAGCATCGTGCACACCGGCGACAACCGCACCGGCGCCGGCGATGGCGACGACGAGCAGATCATCGTCGACCTGCGCAGCGTGCCGCCGCAGATCAAGTCGCTGGTGTTCACCGTGAACAGCTTCACCGGCCAGAATTTCTCGACGGTCGAGAACGCGTTCTGCCGCATCTTCGACACCAGCAACGGCAAGGAGATCGCACGCTACGACCTGTCGGTGCAGGGCTCGCACACGGCCCAGATCATGGCCAAGCTGTACCGCCACAACGGCGAATGGAAGATGCATGCGATCGGCGAAAACGGCAGCGGCCGCACCTTCGACGACCTGATGCCGCTGATCGTGCCGCACCTGTAAGCGCAACCCGTTTTTCGTAGTTTCCCACGCGGACACCGTCTCCGTCCGCGTGTTCCCGGCCCGGACGGCTTGGCGTCCGGGTTCCTTTTACGGCTCCTTCGGGAGCCGTCTTTTTTCCGGTCATGGGATCTGTCGCGTTAAGTCAGCCATGACAAACGTACCATTCATAAAGGATAAAAGCCTATTCATAGAAGGCCGGTGTGTCACTTTCGTCGCCTCCTGCTCAGCAGATACCATGACTTGCGGTTCATGGTCATTCCACTGCACGCCAATTTCTCGAACAAGGGGAGAAGAAATGGTTAACAAGAACAGCAGGTCGCATCAATTCCGTCTGGTCGCAACGATGTTGTCTTTGGTTTTCGCAGCACATGCCGGAACAGCGCATGCCCAGGGCAAGAACGGGACGACGCTTGCCGCCTATAAAACCCTCGATATCTGCGAGGTTTCTCCGACCACCTGGCGCTATTCCGGTTATATCGCCGTGTGGAACGAGGGCGCGATCGCGACCAAAGGCCTGGCGATCGCGGACAAGATCCAGAACAAGACCGGAACCACCTGGGTATTGGGCTTGAACGTGCCGGTCCCGGTCTATTCCGAGATTCCGGCGGGCACGACCCTGGATACCGCCACCATTTTCCCCTACAGCGTCGACGGCGGGCCGTTGGCGGGAACGGTGCGCAATGTGGCGAGCGTGACGATCACGAACCATTCAGGCTCGACAGTGCCGAAGGGGCCCGAGACGAAATTCACATACACCGGCACGGTCAAACCCTGCGCGCAGACCGGCGGGGGATGCGCTTACACGCAGGGCTATTGGGGCAGCAAGCCGGGCGTCGTCTGGCCATCTCCCTACAGCCGCGGTGCCTCTTTCTACCTCAGCGGCCAGACCTGGCAACAGGTGCTGGATACGGCGGGCAACACCGCTCCCGGTTACTATCAGCTGGCCCACCAGTTCATCGCCGCGACGCTGAACGTGGCCAAGGGCGCATCCGTTCCGGCTGGCGTCGGCGCTACCCTGGCCCTTGCCGACGAATGGCTCAACAATAATGTCCCGGCAAACTGCAGTGCCAAGAATAGCTGCGGGCAACAGCGGGACTGGGCGAAGATTCTGGACCAATACAATAACGGCCAATACGCAGGCGGCCCGCCGCATTGCGATTGATGGTCAGGGCAGTTGCCTGGCCCGCACGCAGTCCCGTCCGCCGCGCTTGGCTTCGTACATGAGCTTGTCGGCGGTCGAGATCAGGTCGTCCAGCGTCGGGCCGGCGCCGTCCTCCGACAGCTCGGCGGAGGCGACGCCGAAGCTGGCGGTCGTGGTCACCTGGCTGCGGCCGTCGGCGGAAGGGCTGGCGGTCGCCGCGAACCGTGTGCGCAGCCGCTCGGCAAACCGGACGCCGCCGTCGAGGCCGGTGTCGGGCAGGATCGCCAGGAATTCCTCGCCGCCATAGCGGATGACGCTGTCCATGCCGTCGCGCGTCATGCTGTCGAGCAGCATGGCAAAGCTGCGGATCACGGCGTCGCCGTCGGCGTGGCCATAGGTGTCGTTGATGCGCTTGAAGTTGTCGATGTCGCACAGCACGACGGTCAGGCTGCGCTTGCGCGGCAGGGGCGTGGCCGCTTGCGGGCGCATCAGCTTGTCGTACAGGTAGCGCCGGTTATAGCAGCCGGTCAGGTGGTCGCGCTCCGCCGCGTACTGGAGTTGCGTCTGCGCGCGGTATTCCTCGCGCGAGGCCCGGTTGAAGCGCCGCGCCGCCAAAGCGCCGAAGGCGTTCGCCAGGACCAGCAGCATGCTCATCGTGACGATGTCGGCGGGCGTCATGTGCGCCAGGCGCAAGGCCAGCGCCAGCAGGCCGATGGTCGATGCGAAGGCCAGCAGCAGGGCGTTGACGAAACTGTTCGGAATGTAGAGATAGACGACGATCAGCATGATCGCCAGCGACATCGCATGCCAGTGGAATTCCGCCGGGCGCAGCATCGCGATGAACATGAAGCAGCCCAGCGCCGTGGCTTCCGCGACCGAGGCCGCGATCCGCATCGCGCTCACGCTCAGGCGCCTGCGGTAAGCCAGCCAGGCGCAGGTGCCGGCGGTGACGGCCACCACCATGCGCGCGCCCAGCAGGGACAGGAAATCCGTTCCGTAGCCGAGCGCAGCCAGGTCGGTGACCGCAAAGGCCACGTAGAACAGGGTACAGAAGACCAGCGTGAAGCCGAGCAGGCGCTGGGTCTGCGATTGCCGATGGCGAAGGAACGCGGCTTCGTCCGCCGGTACGGCGAACTCTCCGGTCAGCGAATCGAATGCCATCGGGGCGTCGGCCAGGTTCATCGCGACCGCCTACTACAAGGGAAAGACATGAGTAATGCTTGTGCACAAAAGGTGATCGGTATTGTGGCAGGTTAACCTACGGAGATTCTCACCCTTTCTCACGCGGCTCAGTGCCCGCGCTTCTGCACCAGCGCCGTTCCGACGCCATGGCGGTGGCCTTCGCTTACCGCCGTCACGGTGCCGTCCGGATTGAACACGATCGCATTCGCCGCGCCGATTTCTTCCGGCGCCGGGCTGGTTTCCCATTTGTGGCCGAAGTTCTCCAGTCCGCGCGCCTGCTGGGTGCCGGCGAAGCCCGGCTCCACCGAGGTCTCCCTGGCGTTGCGCTGCGACAGGCGCGGCGCGTCGATCGCCTTGTCCATGCCCATGCCGAGGTCGATGTGGTTGACGATGGTCTGCAGCACGGTGGTGATGATGGTCGCCCCGCCCGGGCTGCCGATGGTGAAGGCCGGTTTGCCGTCCTTCATGACGATGGTCGGCGCCATGCTGCTGCGCGGACGCTTGCCGGCTTCCGGGATGTTCGGCGCCGGGCCGGTGAAGTCGAAGTCCGTCATCTCGTTATTCAGCAGGAAGCCGTAGCCCGGCACCACGATGCCGCTGCCGCCCCAGGATTCGATGGTGAAGGTGTAGGAAACCACATTGCCCTCCTTGTCCGACACGGTCAGGTGGGTGGTGTGGGTGCCTTCCTGCTGGATCAGGTTCTGGCGCGGGCGCAGCGGGAAGCTCTGGTCGTTTTCGTACAGGAAGGCGTCGCCGGCCGGGACCACGGCCGCCGCTTTGTCCGGGCGGATCAGCGAACGGCGCTGGGCCGCGAACTGCTTCGACAGGATGCCGTCGACCGGCGCGTCGACGTACTCCGGATCGGCGAGGTAGGCGTTGCGGTCGGCAAAGGCGAGGCGGCTGGCTTCCAGGTACAGGTGCTCGACGTTCGGACGCGGCATGCTCTTCAGGTCGTAGCCTTCGAGGATGTTCAGGGCCTCCGCCACCGCGATGCCGCCGCTGCTGGGCAGCGGCATGCCGTAGATGTCGTAGCCGCGGTAGGTCGAGCGCACCGGCTGGCGGATGCGCGCTTCGTAGTTGGCGAGGTCGGCCAGGGTCATGGTGCCGGGCCGTACCTCCGCGCCCCTGGCCAGCGGCGGGCGGTTCACGGCGCCGACGATCGCCTGCGCCATCGGCCCTTCGTAAAAGGCTTTGTAGCCGCGCGCGGCGATCTCGCGGTAGGCCTTGGCCATGTCCGGGTTCTTGAGCGTGGTGCCGGCCGGCACCGCCTTGCCGTTCCTCAGGTAGAGCCGGCTGGTGCTGGTAAACAGCTGAAATTTTCCTTCATTTTCGGCCGTTAATTTGTGAAAAGTTTCACTGACAGGAAAACCTTTCGTCGCGACATCGATGGCCGGCGCCAGCACCTGCTTGAACGACATGGTGCCGTAGCGCTGCAGGGCCTCGTGCCAGCCGCGCACCGTGCCCGGCACGCCGACCGAGGCGCCGCTGGCGACCGCGGTGTCGAAATCGATCGGCTTGCCGTTTTCCTGGAACACGGTCGGGCTGAACGACGAGGGCGCCGTTTCGCGGTGGTCGATCGTGATCACGCGCTTGTCCTTGGCCAGGTAGATGACCATGAAGCCGCCGCCGCCGATGCCGCAGCTGAACGGATCGGTCACGCCCAGCGTGGCGGCGGCCGCGACGGCGGCGTCGATCGCATTGCCGCCCCTGTCGAGGATGGCGATCGCGGAGGCGGACGCCTTTTCGCTGATGGTGGCCACCGCCCCGCCGGTGCCGGTGGCGATGGGCGTCTTCGCGAGCGCCAGCGGCGGCGCGAGGACGATGGACAGGATCAGGGCGCTGGCGAGCGCTTTCGCGGAAGTGGTCATGGGCGGGTAGGGGATGAGGTGATCTTGAGCGTGACGGGAATGACGTAACCCGGGCGGTTCGTGCTGCTGCTGCGCGCGGGCGGAATGCTGCCGGGGTCGAGCGCCACGCGCGCGCCGTGCAGCGATTTCGGCGCGGCGGCCAGCTGGTCCGGGCCGAGCGAGAATTCTTCGCGGCCATCCGGGCCGTCCAGCACGAACTGGAAACTCAGCCGTCCGGCCCAGACGCAGCGCGCATTGGGCGGGCAGCGGCTGTCGCTGAAACTGTCGTAAGTGAGGGTGGTGTTGCCGGACAGGGCCACATGCTGGCCCGGTTGCAGCGGATAGGTACCGTCCTTGATCGGCGCGCCGGCGCAGGCGGACAGGGACAACAGGGCAACCAGGACGAACAACTTCATTGCATCCTTCCCGTTATTTGCGGAAAGCCAATCATAGCAAAGATACCCGGCAGGGCAGCGCCTATAATGCCCGGATGGACCGACTGACCTTGATGGAAACCTTTGTCTGCACCGTCGAAACCGGCTCGTTCTCGGCCGCGGCGCGGCGGCTGGACGTCGGGCAACCCGCCGTGTCGAAGGCGATCGCCCAGCTCGAAGAACGCCTGGACACACGCCTGCTGTTGCGCTCCACGCGCGGCCTGACCCCGACCGAGGCGGGGCAGGCGTATTACGAGGCGGCGCGCCGGACCATCGCCCTGGCCGACGAGGCGGACAGCGCGGCGCGCGGCGCCGGCGCCGGACTGTCGGGCCGGCTGCGCGTGTGCGCCGCCGTGACCTTCGCCCGCCTGCACGTGATCCCTCACCTGAAGCGCTTCCTCGACGCCCATCCCGCGCTCGACGTCGAAGTCATGCTGGACGACCGCAACATCGACCTGCTGGAAAACGGCATCGATGTCGCGCTGCGCATGGGCGACCTGGGAGATTCATCGATGACGGCGCGGCGCGTCGCGCGCGGCCGCCGCGTGGTGGTGGCCACGCCGCGCTACCTGGAACGACACGGCAGGCCGCAGCTGCCGGCCGAGCTGGCGCGGCACCAGGCCGTGACCTACCTGACGGACATCGGCGCGGCCGGCACCTGGGCCTTCCGGCGCGAAGGCGCGGAATCGTCGGTGGAGATCGGCGGCCGGCTCAGGGTGAGCGCGGCGGAGGGCGTGCGCGCGGCCGTCTGCGCGGACCTCGGCATCGCCGTCGCCTCGGAGTGGATGTTCGCCCCCGAGCTGGCGCGCGGCGAGGTCGAAGAGATCCTGGGCGACTGGAGCCTGGCGCCGATCGACCTGTGGGCGGTGTATCCGTCCGGGCGCCTGGCAAGCGCGAAGGCGCGCGCCTTCACCGCCTTCGTGCAGGAGCTCATGCAGGGCGAAGACGCGCCGGCGTAGGCGGTGCGCCCGGGCGCGCCGGGCCCCCGCCTTGCGCGCTCACGGTGCGAGCCGCTCCAGCACCGGCAGCATGGTCTCCGGCTCCGGCCGCAGCGTGTAGTCGGGATTGACTTCGGCGTAGGCGATGATGCCATCCTGGCCGATCACGTAGCGGGCCGGCATCGGCAGGGTCCAGCCCGGGTCGCCGTTGAAGGCCGGCAGATCGTTCTTCAGGCCGCGGTACAGCTCGACCAGGTAATCCGGCAGCGCGAAGCGCAGGCCGAACGCGGCCGCCACCTCGTTGCCGGTATCGCTGAGGATGGGGAAATCCAGCTTGTTCTGGCGCTGCGATTTGCGGCTGTTGGCGGCCGTCTGCGGCGAGATCGCGACCAGGCTGGCGCCTAGCGCCCGGAATTGCGGCAGGGCTTCCTGCAGCGCCTGCAGCTCGAGGTTGCAGTAAGGGCACCAGACGCCGCGGTAGAAGCTGAGCACCAGCGGTCCGCGCGCCAGCAGCCCGGCCGACGATACCGGGCGGCCATCCGGATCGTTCAGGGTGAAGTCCGGGGCGCGGTCGCCGGCCTTCAGCGCGCGCCCGGCCTGGCCGGAGGCGATCAGTTCGGCGGTGGCGCGTTCCATGACCGGGTGGGTCTCCGGCGGCGCGAAGTAGGGCGCCTTGCCGCCCTTGAAGTCGGCCTTGAAGGCATCGAGCCTGGCTTGCAGTGTCATGATGGCTCTCCTCGCTCACAGGGCCGGCGCGGCCGGGAAGTCGACCGGCACCTGGGTCAGCGCGTGCAGGTAATTCGTGATGATCTTGTCGCCGATGACCACCACCGTGTCGACCAGGTTCGCTTCGGTGTAGCCGGCGGCGAAGAAAGCGTCGACCAGTTCGGGCGCGGCGTGGCCGCGGCGTTCGGCGGCACTCTTCACCAGCCGGGCCAGGGCGTCGAGCTTCGGGTCGAAGGCGGCGCCGCCTTTACGGATCGCGATGATCTGCTCCGGCGTGAAGCCGACCATGCCGCCCAGCGCGGTGTGGGCCGCGAGGCAGTAGGCGCATTCGTTGACCTGGCTGACCACCAGGTTGATCACTTCGCGCTCCCTGGCGTTGAGCGAGGTCTTGCCGTTCTGGAGGGCGAGGTAGTTGCCGAGAGCGTGCTCGGACCAGGCCAGCGTGGCATACAGGTTGGGGACCATGCCGAGGCCCTTTTCGAGCTGGGCGAAGATCGCCTGGTTGGCCGGGGTGACGCTTGCTGCGGTGGGAACGGTAAATGTCTTCATGATTCATCCTTGTCCTGGTTGATTGTCGAAAGAGGCTTGCGACAGGACGAATGATGCTGGCCGGGCCTGCGCGGCGGTAGCGGGCGCCCGGGCATAAGACCTATTCCGCAAAAGGTGGAAGCACTTGCATGCGGGCGTGCGTCGCGGATCCGGGCCGGCTGGCATCATGCACGGCAGTACGCATGGAGGCGCTTATGTGGTGGGAGCAGAGCTGGCTGACGATACGGCAGGAATTTTCGGACCTGGGCAACGCCGACGACATCACGCGCGTGGTCGTGCGCCTGATCGTCGCGATGCTGCTCGGCGGCCTGCTGGGCTATGAACGCGAGTCGGTCGGCGCGTCGGCGGGGCAGCGCACCCACATGCTGGTGGCGCTCGGCTCGGCGCTGTTCATCCTGATCCCGCTGCAGGCGGGGATGAAGATCGACGACCTGTCGCGCGTGCTGCAGGGCGTGACGGCGGGGATCGGCTTCCTCGGCGCCGGCGCCATCCTCAAGCTGCGCGAACGGAACGATATCAAGGGCCTGACCACGGCCGCCAGCGTGTGGCTGACGGCCGCCATCGGAGTCGCGGCCGGCATGGGACGGGAGACGACGGCGGTGGTGAGCGCCGTGTTCGCGTTCGTGATCCTGTCCCTGCTGCGGCGCCGCGACAAGGACTGAGCGCGGCTTCAAGGCCTGGTGCGGCCGGCCGAAAAACCGTCGATATAGCGGCCGGCCAGCGCATCGGCCTGTTTGCGCCGCGCCTCCGGGATCTTCGCCAGCGTGCGCGCGATGGATGCCGTCAGGTCCCTGGCCATGTCGGCGTCCTCGTCGTCGACCGGCGGGACGGTGCGGAAGGACGCGTCCGCGCAGCGGAACCAGACATAGGCGGCGACGTCGTCGCGCGCGACGCCTTTACCCGATTCATACGCATACCCCAGGTGCCATTGCGATTCCCGATGGCCCTTCATGGATGCCTGCTGCCAGAGCGATACCGCGCGGGCCAGGTCCTGCTCGCCGCCGAGGCCGTTGTAGAGCAGGTAGCCGAGGTTGTTGTGCGCGTCGACATCTCCCTGTTCGACGGCCTTCCGCCAGTGGAGGCGGGCCGCCGCGTAATCCTTGGTGCGGTAGGCATCCACCCCGAGGTTGTAGTCGCTCGCCGGCTGGGGCTGTGCGCCGGCCTGCAGGCAGGCGCCCAGCAGCAGGGCGGCGATGGCGGCGTTTTTCAGCATCGAAGTTCCTTTCGTGGGCGGCGCAATGGGGCCATTCCGGGTGTACGATATCTGGAATATTACAAGGGAGACAAGCCATGAAGCGTTTGACCGCCGCAGATTTCGATCCGGAAGTGCTGAAGCTGTTCGATGGTTATGTGCACGGGCGCCTGTCGCGCCGCGATTTCCTGGTGCGGGCAGGGCGCTACGCGGCGGGCGGCGTCACCGCGGCCACCCTGCTGGCGCAGCTGTCGCCATCGTTCGCGGCGCCGCTGGTGGGCGCCAGCGATGCGCGCCTGAAGACGAGCTACCAGGAATTCCCCTCGCCGCAGGGCTACGGCACCGTGCGCGGCTACCTGGCCATGCCGGCGAACGCCAAGGGCAAGCTGCCGGCGATCCTGGTCGTGCACGAGAACCGCGGCCTGAATCCGCATATCGAAGACATCGCGCGCCGCCTCGCGCTCGAAGGCTTCATCGCCTACGCACCGGACGCGCTGTACCCGCTGGGCGGCTATCCCGGCGACGAGGACAAGGCGCGCGCGCTGTTTTCCAGGCTGGACCAGGCCAAGACCCGCGCCGATTTCATGGCCGCGGCCCACGCCCTCGCCGCGCTGCCCCAGGGGACGGGAAAGATCGGCGTGGTCGGCTTCTGCTGGGGCGGCGGCATCGCCAACTACCTCGCCACGCAAGTGCCGGACCTGGCGGCGGCCGTGCCTTTCTATGGTTCGCAGCCGGCGGCGGCCGACGTCGCCCGCATCCGCGCGCCGCTGCTGATCCACGATGCCGGCAAGGACGAGCGCATCCTGGCAGGCTGGCCCGCCTACGAAGCCGCGCTGCAGGCCAACAAGGTGAACTACCAGCACTTCGTCTATGCCGGCGCCGAGCACGGCTTCAACAACGACACCACACCGCGCTACGACGAAGCGGCCGCCAAGCTGGCGTGGAGCCGTACGGTCGCCTTCTTCAAGGAAAAGCTGACCTGAAACAAACCGGCCGAAATTTGGCAATAGCTCCTAGGCTTTTTCCAAAATCGGGAGCCTGACCCCGGTTTGAGGCAAAACAAAAGGCACCCGGAGGTGCCTTTGCTTTTCAAGCGGAGATTGCTTAGACGTAGGCCGCCAGTGCCGTCTTCATCTTTTTCAGCGCCGCCGTTTCGATCTGGCGGATGCGCTCGGCCGACACGCCGAATTCCTCGGCCAGCGTGTGCAGGGTCGCGCCCGAGCCGTCGTCGTTGGCCAGCCAGCGTGCTTCCACGATGCGGCGCGAACGCGGGTCCAGCTTGCCCAGGGCCGTTTCCAGGCCTTCCGACTGCAGGCGCACGGTGTCGTTCGCTTCCAGTACCTTGGTCGGTTCCTGCTGGTCCGAGGACAGGTAGGCGATCGGCGAGAACTTGTCGTCTTCGTCGTCGGTCGGCGCTTCCAGTGCGATGTCGCGGCCCGACAGGCGGGTTTCCATCTCGATCACTTCCTCGCGCTTCACGTCGAGCATCTTGGCGAGGTCGTCGACCTGTTGCGGCGACATCGCATCCAGGCCAGTCTTGTTGCTGCGCAGGTTGAAGAACAGCTTGCGCTGGGCCTTGGTCGTCGCGACCTTCACCAGGCGCCAGTTCTTCAGGATGTATTCGTGCATCTCGGCCTTGATCCAGTGCATGGCATAGGACACCAGGCGCACGCCCTGGTTCGGATCGAAACGCTTGACTGCCTTCATCAGGCCGATATTGCCTTCCTGGATCAGGTCGGCGTGCGGCAGGCCATAGCCGAGGTAGCCGCGCGCGATCGACACCACCAGGCGCAGGTGAGACATCACCAGCTTTTGTGCGGCGTCCAGGTCGTTGTTGTCCCGCAAGCTCTTTGCCAGCGAGACCTCTTCCTCGTGGGACAGCATCGGCAGACGGTTGACGGCCGAGATATAGGCGTCAATATTGCCGAGATTGCCGGTGAAACCCAGTCCCAGAGCACGGCTGCCAACAGGAACCAATGCGGATTGTGCGGACATAGTCATTTTCCCTCGTAGAGTAATCTGTGCTGCATCGTCAATATGCCCGAAAAAACGCCCCGAAGGCGCAGTTTTTACGGCTTGTTACGGGATGCAGGACGGTGTGCTTGAGAGCCACTTCCCGTCATGGTGTAACGTAATATTAGCACTCTCTTGAGGTGAGTGCTAGCAACCACCATATCCCTGACGACGTCCTTAAGTCCTGCCAAAGTATTGCTCTAAGGAATCGAATTTCCGGCTTGATTCAACTGTAGAGCAGGTACGAGCGGTACAGTTGATGGGGGTCAAACGTGACGCTGGTACTAATTGAATTCGGTAGAAGACAGGGTATGCCCCGCGTGCTGCGAGGTCTGTGAGGTGGCGCACCTACGCTTGTAGGTGTAAACCCCGCCGCCGGCACCGATTTTTCTGGCCAGCGGCGGACGGGTTAGCGAAAGGTCAATCAGTTGAGGCGCGCCAGGTGCCGCTGCACCGACAGCATGGCCCCCACCAACCCGAGACCGGCGCTGATGGCCAGCAGGCCGGCCAGGCCGAGGGGCGGCAGCGCCGACAGCTGGAATTCCGAAGCGTACAGGCGGGCGAATTCGGCGATCGCCGCGTTCAGCGGACGCAGCGCCAGGCTCACCGCGCCCAGCGCCACCGCGCCGGCGCACAGGCCGAGCAGGGCGCCCGTGTAGTAGAACGGGCGGTGGATGAAGTTATCGGTCGCGCCCAGCAGCTTGGAGACGGCGATCTCGTCGCGCTGGGTCAGCACCTGCAGTCGGATGGTGTTGAACACCACCGCGATCACGACCACGCCGAGCGTGATCGCCAGCAGCAGCAGCACCAGGCGCAGCACGCCCAGCAGGGCCGCCAGGCGCTTCACCCAGGCCGAATCGACCTGCACCGAATCGACGCCCGGCAGGGCGCGCATCTGCTCGGCGATGCCGTCCACGCGGGCGGCGTCGGCGCGGCTGGTGAAGCCTTCCAGCTTCATCACATAGCTGTCGGGCAGGGGATTGTCGCCCAGGGTCTCGATGACGTCACCCAGGCCGCTCCTGGTCTTCAGGTTGTCGAGCGCCTGCTCGCGCGGGACGAAGCTGACTTTTGCCCGGCTGGAGGCGAGGATCTGGCGCAGCTGCGGCGCCAGCGCCTGCGCCTGCTCGCGCGGGGCGTCCGTCTTCATAAACAGGCTGATCTCGGGATCGACCGAGAGCTGTTCCGACATCGGGCGCACGTTGTCGAGCAGGGTCACGCCGGCGAAGGGCAGGGCCAGCGCCACCGCCACGACCAGCACGTTGAACAGGAAGCTGCCCGGCGCCTTGCGCACCTGCGCGAAGGCGGCGCCGAGGGCGAAGCGGTGCTGGCGGAACCAGATGTTCATACGGCGCCCTCCACCAGCTGGCCGTGCTCGAGGCGGATCACGCGCGCGCCCGAGTCCAGGATCTGCTCGTCGTGGGTCGAGATCATGCAGGTCACGCCGACGGAGTTGAAGGCGCGCAGGGCGTCGATCACGCGGCCGGCCGCGGCGCGGTCGAGGTTCGCGGTCGGCTCGTCGGCCAGGATGATCTGCGGACGGTTGACGATGGCGCGCGCGATCGCCGCGCGCTGCTGCTCGCCGCCGGACAGTTCCAGCGGCAGTGCGTTGGCGCGGTCCAGCAGCCCGACCTTGTCGAGCGCGGCTCTGGCGCGCTGCTCGGCCTGGCCCCGGGCGGCGCCGGTGACGACCAGCGGCAGCATCACGTTGGCCAGGATGCTGCGGTCGTTCAGCAGGCGCTGCTGCTGGAAGATCACACCCAGGTTACGGCGCAGGAAGGGCACGCCGGCGCGCTTGATCCTGCCGATGTCGTGGCCGTTGACGACCACCCGGCCGCTGGTCGGACGCTCGACCGCGGCGATCATCTTCAGCAGGGTCGACTTGCCGGCGCCGGACGGGCCGGCCAGGTAGACCAGCTCGCCCTTGGCGATGTTGAACGACACGTCATTCAGGGCGAGCGCGTCGGCGGAATATTTTTTCGAGACGGACTGGAATTCGATCATCGGCACTTACCCCAGCAGCGCCTCGGCGAATTCGTCGGCGCTGAAGGGTTGCAGGTCCTCCAGCTTTTCGCCCACGCCGATGAAGTACACCGGCACCGGGCGGGTGCGCGCGATCGCGGCCAGGATGCCGCCCTTGGCGGTGCCGTCCAGCTTGGTGATCACCAGGCCGGTCAGCTGCAGGGCGTCGTCGAAGGCCTTCACTTGCGCCAGCGCATTCTGGCCGGTATTGCCGTCGATAACCAGCAGCACTTCGTGCGGGGCGTCTTCCATGCCCTTGCCGATCACGCGCTTGATCTTCTTCAGCTCTTCCATCAGGTGCAGCTGGGTCGGCAGGCGGCCGGCGGTGTCGACCATCACCACGTCGACGCCGCGCGCGCGGCCCGACTGGACCGCGTCGAAGGCGACCGCGGCCGGGTCGCCCGAGGCTTGCGAGATCACCGTGACGTTGTTGCGCTGGCCCCAGACCATCAGCTGCTCGCGCGCGGCGGCGCGGAAAGTGTCGCCGGCGGCCAGCAGCACCGACTGTTCATAGCGCTGCATGTGCTTGGCCAGCTTGCCGATGGTGGTGGTCTTGCCGGCGCCGTTCACGCCCGCGATCATCATCACCAGCGGCTCGTGGCGGCCGAGTTCGAGCGGCTTCTCGAGCGGACGCAGCAGGTCGACCATCAGTTCCTTCAGCGCGGCCTTCACGGCGGCGGCGTCGAGCAGCTTCTCTTCCTTGACCTTGCGGCGCAGGCTGTCGAGCAGGTACTGGGTGGCGTCCATGCCGGCATCCGACATCAGCAGCGCCGATTCGAGTTCTTCGTACAGGTCTTCGTCGATGCGGGCGCCGACGAACAGCAGCGACAGGTTGCTCGAGGTCTTGGACAGGCCGGCCTTCAGGCGCGTCATCCAGGATTTTTTCTTCTCGAGCTCGCTGCCGGGACGCTCGGCGGTCTCGGGGAAGAGCTGGCCTTCGTATGCGTTCGACAGGACGGCGGCCTGTTCGGCAATCTGGGTGGCGACCGGATCGGGGACCTCGGCCTCGCGCGCGGCCGGCTCTTCAGGGACAGGCTCGGCCGGCGCCGCGGTCTCGGGCGCGGGAACGAAGGCGTCGTCGCTGGCGCCGAACAGGCGGCGCAGGAAGCCCGGCTGGGCGGGCGCTTCCGCAGGCGCTTCCGCAGACGCTTCCGCAGCAGGGGTGTCTGCAGCGGACTCTGCCTGGACGGGCGTCTCGGCTTCAGGTTTTTTCTTTTTGAAGAAACTAAACATGGATGTAGTCGGGGAGGGGAACTGCATGCATATGCCCGATTTTTCCGGGCATGTCAACGATCGCGGTATTCTACCAGAGCGCTGCGGCGAAGCCCCGTCCCGGTCTGGCCGCCAGGCAAGCCTTTATTCCTGAAAGCGGCCGCATGATGTGCGACATCTCATCCATATTGTCGCTAGAATGCCGCTCATCAGCTTATGCATCAATACGCTTACTGGAAAAACGGCGTCGACTGGTATAGATTGTGAGCGTCCACAAATACAATGCTTCCTGCAAGGGATCATCGTGAAGATTCTGTCCAGATACCTCAAACGACTTATTTCCGGAGACGAAGTGACGGGCGGCACAGCTGCCTCGCTGCGCAATGTCATCGTCTGGGTATTCATTGCCCTGGTAGCCGCATTCCTGACCCATCCCGCCGGCGCGCCGCGCAGCATGTTCGATGCGCCGGTGCCTTGGCCAGCGGAGTTGGGCTTGGATAACCCGGGCATCTAATCAACGTCGTCCCCGCGTCGCCAATTTCGTCATTCCCGCGAAAGCGGGAATCCATGCTGAAACTCCGGATTTGTACCGTTGGCATTACCCGAGTATTTCAGAGAGCACGATTTCTGATGCTCAGTATGGATTCCCGCCTGCGCGGGAATGACGAGATACGAGTACTTACTTGCCCTTCTGCGCCTCGGCATTCTTCCGAATCGTCTCCAGCGTCGCCCCCGGCGTGATCAGATTCCCGTCATAGCGCAGCTCGATCACCGCCGGCAATTTCCGCTCATTCGTAAACGCCACCGCGCGCTGCAAGGCCGGCCCGAAGTCGGCAGTTTTCAGGACGACCTCCCCCTGTCCGCCATAGGCCTCGGCCAGGGCCGCGAAGTCCGGGTTGTGCAGCTCGGTGCCCGACACGCGGCCCGGATACTCGCGCTCCTGGTGCATGCGGATCGTGCCGAACATATTGTTGTTGAAGACGATCAGGATCAGGCCGGCGCCGTATTGCACGGCGGTCGCCAGTTCCTGGCCGGTCATCATGAATTCGCCGTCGCCCGCGAAGGTGACCACGGTGCGCGACGGATCGACGATCTTGGCCGCCACGCCGGCCGGCACGCCATAGCCCATCGCACCGCTGGTCGGGGCCAACTGGGTGCGCATCGCGCCGTAGCGCCAGAAGCGGTGCGCCCAGGTCGCGTAGTTGCCGGCGCCGTTGGTGATGATGGTGTCGTGCGGCAGGGTTGCCTGCAGGTCCTGCACCAGTTGCCACAGGTCCAGCGGCGCAGAGCCATCCTTGAAGATCGGCGGCTGTTCCTGCCAGGCGCGCAGCTCGGCCTTCGCTTCCTCGACCGTGTGACGCCAGGTATCTGCAACCGCGGCGTCGACCGGCTCCATCGCCGCCAGCATGCGCGCCGTTTCCGGAGCGCCGCCGGCGATCATCAGCTCGGCCTGGTAGACGCTGCCCAGTTCCTGGGGATCCGGGTGGATGTGCACCAGGCGCTGTTTCGGCACCGGAGAGCTCAGCAGCGAATAGCCGCTGGTCGTCATCTCGCCCAGGCGCGGGCCGAAGGCGATCAGCAGGTCGGCTTCCTTCACGCGCGCCGCCAGCTTCGGATTGATGCCGATGCCGACATCGCCGACGTAGTTCGGATGCGCGTTGTCGAGCAGGTCCTGGAAGCGGAAGGCGCAGGCCACCGGCAGGGCATTCGCCTCGGCGAACCGTTGCACGTCGGCGCAGGCGGCCTCGTTCCAGGTGCCGCCGCCCAGCAGCAGCAACGGCTTTTTCGCCTCCTTCAGCATGCCGCGGAGGGCGTCGATCTGGGCGGAGGAGGGCGACGCCTGCACCGGCTGGTAGCGGCGCGTATCCGCCACCTCGGCCTTCGCGACCAGCATGTCTTCGGGCAGCGCCAGCACCACCGGGCCCGGACGGCCGCTGGTCGCCACCTGGAATGCGCGCGCGATGTATTCGGGGATGCGGTCGGCGCGGTCGATCTGGGCCACCCACTTGGCCATCTGGCCGTACATGCGGCGGTAGTCGATTTCCTGGAAGGCTTCGCGGTCCATGAAGTCGGTGCCGACCTGGCCGATGAACAGGATCATCGGCGTCGAATCCTGGTAGGCCGTGTGCACGCCGATCGAGGCATTGGTCGCGCCGGGACCACGGGTGACGAAGCAGATACCGGGCTTGCCGGTCAGCTTGCCGTAGGCCTCGGCCATGAACGCCGCGCCGCCCTCCTGGCGGTTGATCACGAAGCGGATCTGCGAATCGTGCAGGGCGTCGAGCACGTCGAGGTAGCTTTCGCCGGGCACGCCGAAGGCGGTGTCCACGCCGTGGACCTGGAGCGCATCGACCAGGATCTGGCCGCCGGTGCGGGAGGGGTGCGTCATGTGCGTCATCCTTATAGATTTTGCTATCAGGACATTCTATGCGAGCGCTTCAGGGCAGGCTTTTGAAATGGCGACACAAAATTACAGAAATCGCAGACAGGGCGTAAGATATTATTTTCCTTTACACAACAAAGTCATGCATATGTCCTTCCTGCGCAAGCTTGCCCTGCCTTTGGTCCTGGTCCTGCCCGTCGGCGCATCGGCTGCCGACACGCCGTACACGCCGGCCCAGTGCGTGGCCGACCTGGACGACCTGAATGCCTTCATCGAAGCCAACGACGCCGGCGCCGCGGACGCATTGGCCGACCACGGGCCGGCGATCCGCCAGGCCTTCGACAAGGCGCGCCAGGATGCGGCCGTGGCCGAGGACATGAAGACCTGCGGCAGGCTGATGCACGCCTATGCGCGCACCTGGCGCCCCGGCCACATCTCGGTGTCGCCGACGCCGGGCAACGAAACCAGGGAAGAGGCCAAGGCTGTCCAGCAGGTGGCTCAGGTGGCTCGGTTGGATCCTCAGCCCGCCGCCGACCCGGACGCGCCGCGCCTGCGGGTGCTGGGCCGGAACACGATCCTGTTCGTCATCCCGACCTTTAACGACCGCTACGCACCCGAGATGAAGAAGCTGGTGGCGGACAACCGCGCCGCGCTGGCCTCGCACAAGAACTGGATCGTCGACGTGCGCGGCAATGGCGGCGGTTCCGACAGCACCTACGAACCCCTGATGGGCTGGCTGCTGGACGGCGATTTGCGCGGCTACCGCACCGAGTACTTCGTGACGCCGGCCAACATCAAGGCCCAGGAAGAGATCTGCGCGAAGACCAGCGATCCGGACGGCTGCAACAGGCAGATGGAACCGATCGTCGCGAAGATGCGCACGGCGGCCCCGGGCAGCTTCGTGCTGGCGGGAACCAACCGCATCGAATACGAAAAGGTGAAGCTGGAAGCGAAGCGCCCGGCCCGGGTGGCGGTGCTGGCCGACCACGGCTGCGGCAGCAGTTGCGAGCAGTTCGTGCTGGAAGCGCGCACCAGCTACCGCGTCAAGGTGCTCGGCCGCCCGACCTATGGCTCGCTCGACGTCTCGAACCTGCGCCCGCACGTTCTGCCGTCCGGCCGCGCCCAGCTCAACTACGCCACCACCCGCACGACCCGCCTGCCGGACATGCGCATCGACACCATCGGCGTGGCGCCGGACATCCTGCTGCCGAAGCCGGCGGACGAGGCGGGCCGCGACGCCGAGCTGCGCAATGTGCAACGCTGGATCGAGGGCGGGACCCTGTAAGGCTGCCGATCGGGTACAATGCGCCCCGTGAAGCAGGCCAGACAGCCGCTGGCTGGTATCGCAAGATATCGGCGGGAGGAAGGTCCGGACTCCATAGAGCAGGGTGACGGTTAACGGCCGTCCGTCGAAAGCCGGCGCAAGCCGGTATAAGGCGAGGAATAGGGCCACAGAGACGAGCGTATTCAGTTACGGTGAAACGCGGTAACCTCCACCTGGAGCAATTCCAAATAGGCACGCGTTGAGGTTGCTCGCGGAGCGTGCGGGTAGGAAGCTTGAGCGCCGGAGTAATTCGGCGCCTAGAGGAATGGCTGTCATAGGGGCGTCCCGCAAGGGAGACCACTACACAGAATCCGGCCTATCGGCCTGCTTTACTTGAATTCTTATCAGGTCAGCCGCGCCTTGCACGCGGCGGACGAACAGCCGAGGCTCAGTACGCGCGGTGAAAACGGCACGGTCCGGGTAATCGGCCTGCGGCCGCCGATCCGGAACCGGACAGATCCCTCGCTGACATGCACGTCGACCTTGACGGCTTTGCCGATAGCAAAGTCACCGGGCAGGTCATCCGACGTCAGCAGTTCGGTTTTGGTCCCAGTTATCAACTTCGCCTGCAATTGCCGGGATCCGCGCGCCACGTTCTGGAAGCGCAGGCATATCTGCTCTCCACCCAGTTCGGCTTGCACGCACAGATTGGCAAGCGCGGCCCATTTAGGGTCGTCGTTGATCCCTGCCAGCGTCAACTCGACGATGCCGTCGTCGTCTTTCGCCAGCGGCAAACCGACTTGCTGATATTGGCCACCCTTCACGTTCAATACCAGATCGACCTGGCCCGGTACCGGCGGCGCCGGATCGTCCGCAGCACACGCTGCCAGCAAAAAGCAAAGGCAAAGGCAAGCAAGCAATCCCCGTTGTTTCATCGCCGTCTCTCAATATGGTTTGACAAGCGATTCTAGCGATTGATTGCAAGAAAGAAAACACCCGGCAAGGACTGGATTGTTTTCGGCATCGTTGCTTTACACTAGGGCAGCTCAATCCGGAGACCGAGATGTCCGAATACATCCTCGCCCTCGACCAGGGCACCACCAGTTCGCGCGCCATCCTGTTCGACCGCGAGGGCCAGGTCGTCGCCACGGCCCAGCAGGAATATCCGCAATACTTCCCCCAGCCCGGCTGGGTCGAGCACGACCCGTTAGATATCTGGAACAGCCAGCTCGCCTGCGCGCGCCAGGTGCTGCGCGACAGCGGCATCGGCGCCGCGCAAGTGGCCGCGATCGGCATCGCCAACCAGCGCGAGACCACGGTGGTCTGGGACCGTCGCACTGGCGAGCCGCTGTGCCACGCCATCGTCTGGCAGGACCGGCGCACGGCCGAACTGTGCGACGCCCTGCGCGCGGACGGCCACGCGCCCCTCATCCAGCGCAAGACCGGGCTCGAACTGGACGCCTATTTTTCCGCCACCAAGCTGCAATGGCTGCTGACCCACGTGCCGGGCGCGCGCGCCCGCGCGGAACGGGGCGAGCTCGCTTTCGGCACCGTCGACAGCTGGCTCGCTTTCAAACTCACGGGCCGCCACGTGACGGACGTGAGCAACGCCTCGCGCACCATGCTCTTCAATATCAACAGCCTGCGCTGGGACGAAGAGCTGCTGGCCCTGTTCGAGGTGCCGATGTCGATGCTGCCGGAAGTCGTCCCGAGCAGCGGACAGGTGGCGACGACGATCGAAACATGGTTCGGCCGCGCGATCCCGCTGGCCGGCATCGCCGGCGACCAGCAGGCCGCCACCTTCGGCCAGGCCTGCCACCGCCGCGGCATGGTCAAGAACACCTATGGCACCGGCTGCTTCATGCTGATGCACGCGGGCGAGTCGCCGCCCATGTCGCACAACCGGCTGCTGTCGACGGTCGGCTGGACCGTCGCCGGGCGTACCGCGCAGTACACCGAGTATCTATTGGAGGGCAGCGTCTTCATGGGCGGCGCGACGGTGCAGTGGCTGCGCGATGGCCTCGGCATCATCAAGCAGTCGGCCGACGTCGAAGCGCTGGCCCTGTCCGTGCCCGACAGCGCCGGCGTGATGCTGGTGCCGGCCTTCGTCGGCCTCGGCGCGCCGCACTGGGACGCCTACGCGCGCGGCACCATCGTCGGCATGACGCGCGGGACCAGCGCCGCCCACATCGCCCGCGCCGCGGTGGAAAGCATCGCCTACCAGAGCGCCGAGCTGCTGGCCGCCATGCAGAAGGACGCCGCGTGCGCCGTGCACGAGGTGCGCGCGGACGGCGGCGCGGCGCGCAACGACATGCTGATGCAGTTCCAGGCCGACCTGCTGGGCGTACCGGTCGTCCGACCCCGCGTGACGGAGACGACCGCGCTGGGCGCCGCCTACCTGGCCGGGCTGGCGCTCGGCTTCTGGGAATCGCGCGAAGAGATCGCGGCCCAATGCCAGGCCGAGCGCCGCTTCGAACCGCGGATGCCGGCCGCGCGCCGCGAGGAATCGATGGCGCGCTGGGCGAAGGCGGTGGCGCATGCGAAGAGCTGGGCGGAGCCGGGGCAGTACTGACGTGCGAGCCGCAGCCGAGGGATGAGGCACAATCGGCGGACACCCATCCTGCAGGAGCCGCCTTGAAAACCTTCTTTTCCACCGCCCATGCGGTCATGGCCGCGCTGTTCGTCGCCATCTCCTTCGGGCTGATGATCATGGCCGCGATGACGGGCTGGAAAGCAGTCGGCGTCGCACCGGCCGAGGGCGCCGAGAGCGCCATCGAAGCGATCGGCCTGCTGGCGATCGCGGTGGTCTCGCTGCAGATTTCGCAGACCATCACCGAGGAAGAAGTCATCCGCGACGCCCACATCAGCGCGCCGACGCGCGTGCGTCGCTACCTGTCGCGCTTCATGGTCGTGGTGGTGGTGGCGCTGTCGATCGAGGGCCTGGTCGGTACTTTCAAGGCCTTGCATGAAGAACCGGAACTGCTGCCGCATGCGGCCTCGGTGCTGGTCGCGTCAGGCATCCTGCTGGCGGGCTGGGGACTGTTCATCCGCTTCAACAAGGAAGCCGAGCTGCTGGAGCCGGAAGCGATGAAAGAAGCGAAGAGCGAGGACAAGAAGCTCGGATCGAAGGGGTAGAATGTTCGACATGACTCCCGAAGGAATCGCGATGCGCTACCGGAACCTGATCATGCCCCTTGTCCTCGTCATTTCCGGAGGCGCCGGCCTCCCTGCAGCATCCGCCCAGCAGGCCACGCCGCAGCCCGGCGATATCGCCTCCCTGGCCGAGCTGCCATCCGACATCCGCCTGGTCATCGGCCCCGACGTCTCGGACCGCGGCGGCCCCTTCGCGGCCGGCTGCGTCGCTGCCAAGGGCGAGCCGCACAGCCGCTTCGCCAGCGCCCGCATGCACGCGGACACCGCCCAGGTCACGATCGAGCGCGGCGGCATCGCCCACTACTTCGATACGCTCGACTTCCGGCGCGTAGACGGGCGCTGGGTGCATGTGCCGAAGCAGCCGGGGCAGGGTGGGCCGGTGCTGGCGCCGGAAAAATAAGGCGTTCTCAGGCCAGGTTGCGCGCGGCGATGCAGGCGCGCAGCCGTTCCTGCTGGTGCTGGTCGAGGCAGCGGAAGGGAATCGGAATGCCGCCTTTCGCGAACATCAGCAGGTAGCCTCGCTTGTAGCGGCGCACCATTCTCACTTCATCCCAAGTCTTTGCCAGCGTCCCGAGCGGCGAGCTGCGCTCGATGCCGTGGCCATCGATGCGGAATTCGCAGACCGGCATGCGGCGTTTTTTCAGGAAGAAGACCGGCGGTGCGAACAGCGCGATCCACAAGTCCATCGTGAACGGCAGCGAGAGGAAGGACAGCGCGCTGCATGCCGCGAACGTATTCCTGGCCCAGCCGGGGCCGATGGCACAGGCGGCTGCGGCTGCCAACAGGCCGAACGCGAGCGGAAAGACTATCTGGCGCTGACGCTTGGCTTTCGGCGTGTGGCGCATGATGAAGCCGAGGTGGGCGCGCAGGATGCTCATGTATTCGGCCAGGGTATAGGTCACGCTGAAACGGATTGGCGGCGCATCCGGCAGTGGCACGACTTCGCCGGAGGGTGGATCGATCGTCAGTTCGGTGCTGGCAAAGCTTTTCCGTTCCTGCCGGACGATCTGCATGGCGACCTCCTTGCGGTAGGGAGGTTGGGGATGGCTGGTGCCGAACATGGTGACTCCACATTGATGAGCGTTACCGGCAGGTGGAGACTGTCCTAATTATTGCAAGAGTATAATCAAAGTTCGTCTAATTTTTCCACCAATCCAACTAGTATTATCTTAATATCTTGATAATTAAGTGGTATGCTCGAAGAAAAGAACGATAGAAATTAAAAATGAATGCGCGTGATGTGATCACTTTGATGGCAGTTTATGCCGCGATTTACTATTTCAGTGCGCGTCGCCTCTTATTTTGGATTGAAAAGTTTGATAAGGACTATTTCCAAAGCTTGGGGTTTGTTGGCGGAGTTGGTATGAGAAACTCCGTCGCAATCGGAAAGATCTTATTTGATAGGCTTCTTCCGAAGCCAGACTATCCGCCTGAATTTAAATTGCTATTGCGAATTACAAGACTCATGCTTTTTTTGTCGCCTGGGGTGGCAATTATCATGATTTTTCTTTCGACTTGAAAGAAGCGGATGCTGGGTAAGGCCACACCGTCAATGACTCGTTCGCGGTGAGCGGTTCGCACTTCTTGATAACGCAGCCTGGATGGATGGCCTATCCCTTGACTTATCGCATGCGCTGCTCGTCCTCGATCAAAACCCAATCCGCCCCTTACCCGGCGTCAGCTTGACCCGGATATCCGCGGCAATCACATGCTCCCGCCCATCCGCCACCGCATAACCGAGGCCATCCAGCAAGGTCTTGCGTAGGTCGCGCGGCGACACCCCCGCCAGCCTGTCCAGCACCACATCCCCCAGCCGCGGATCGAAGCCGCTCAGGTTCAGTTCACGCAGCAGCCCCGCATACATGCGCTGCGCGATCCCGGCCGCCTGCTCGGGCGTCGGCGCCGGCACCTCGTACACGGCCATGCGGTTCAACAGCGGATGCGGGATGCCATCAAGCGAATTCGCGGTCAGCACCCAAAAGATCTGCGAGGCGTCGATATCCACGTCGATGAACTCGTCGCGGAAAGCGGACGCTGTCTCCGGCTCCAGTAACTGATACAGGGCAGCCAGCGGATCCGACTGCGAGGAGCCGGTCGCCTTTTCGACTTCGTCCAGCACGATCACCGGATTCGCAAACTGCCCGCGCACCAGGCGTTCGGCCACCTTGCCGCACTTGGCGCCGCGCCAGCTGGCCGAGCTGCCGGTGATGACGAAGCCGGCCGACAGGGCATTCATGCTGATCAGTTCGCAATCGGTCTGCATGACTTTTGCCAGCCGTTTGGCGAAATGGGTCTTGCCGACGCCGGGTCCTCCTAATAAGAGGATGGGCATGACGTTGAACCCTTTGTCGCCGGCATGGGCCAGGCGCAGATAGCGCGCCAGGTCGTCCAGCACTTCATCGAAGTTCGGACATTCCTCGAACAGCGGGTCGAGGGCCTCGATGGAAGAGGGGGTGGTGACGAAACGTTCGGCGCCGGTCTCGAGCATGCGTTCGTAGAACGCGTCGAGCTCGGGCGAACGTCCGCGGCTACGGTCGAGCGCACCCTGGACCTCATGAAGGTCGTAGACGGTGCGGGTCCGGGCAAGTGTGATGCTCACGACGTTCTCCAGGGCGGATGAGTTAGCAGGCGCTCACTTACCAGGCGCCGAGCCCTGCTGGGTTATCGCCTCGGTTTCATCCTAACTCGCCCTGCATCGATCTGCAATTTCTTGGCGTACCGTGCCATGCAAAGGGGGTGAAACCTGTCGCGCCGGCCCGACCTACCGTCAGTAAAAAGTTGCGGCTGATCAAACGTAAAACCCATGTGTATACATGAGCTTACACATGCACACTATTAGCTAAGTATCTAATTTTGCTCAACATTTTTACTTGAGCCAGCTTCAGCGAAGTTCGCTAAGTCATTGGTTTCATTGGCAATTTCTCTTTTTTCCAAACGTGAATTCGCTTGACCACGGACAACGCTTCCTCTAAAGTGGGAAACGGTGGCAAAAAGTGCAGTTTTGTGGGAGAAATCAGGATCTCCCGGCGCCTAAAACTAACAAACTGATAACTCTCCAAAGCTAGGTATATACGTGTTTCAGGGCGCGTCAGCGATCAATCTCGATGCGAAGGGCCGGATGTCAATACCGGCCAAGCACCGTGACGCCTTGTTGCAGCAGTGTGAAGGCCGTATGACGCTCACGAAACACCCGCATGGTTGCCTGTTGTTCTTCCCGCGCCCGGTGTGGGAAGAACATCGCGAACAGATCGCCTCCTGGCCGATGTCCGCCAGGGCGTGGCAACGGATTTTCCTGGGTAATGCCTGCGATGTCGAGTTGGACGGATCGGGCCGGGTGCTGATTTCGCCCGAACTGCGCAGCGCAGTTGGACTGGAGAAGGAAGTGATGATGCTCGGGATGGGTACCCATTTCGAGATCTGGGACGCCGCCAAACTGGCCGCAGACGAGGCCGTAGCCGTCGCCGGCGGCATGCCCGATGTCCTTTCCAATTTCTCCTTCTAAGGCGCCGCCATGAACGTTATTCCGGTGCCTGAATTGCAGCATCGTACGGTGCTGCTGGATGAAGCAGTCGATGCGCTCGGTCTCGAAGGCGCGCGCGCATCCGGTACTTATATAGATGGCACGTTCGGCCGCGGTGGTCACAGCCGGCTGATCCTGTCGAAGCTGGCGCCGGAAGGGCGCCTGATTGCTTTCGACAAGGATCCCCAGGCGATCGCCACCGCCGAACAGATTTCCGATCCGCGATTCGCGATCGTGCACGACAGCTTTGCGACGATGGCCGACGCGCTGGCGGCACGCGGAATCGCCCAGGTCGACGGCATTCTGCTGGACCTCGGCATTTCGTCGCCCCAGGTGGACGACGCCAGCCGCGGTTTCAGCTTCCGCAACGATGGTCCTCTGGACATGCGGATGGATACGACACGGGGCATCTCGGCCGCCGAATGGCTGGCCACGGTGCCGGAACAACAACTGGAAAAGGTGATTCGCGATTATGGGGAAGAACGGTTTGCTTTTCAGATTGCAAAGACGATTGCTGCTCGCCGGGCAGTCGAGCCAATTTCAAGCACACGACAGCTTGCCGCAATCGTGGCAAACGCGGTCAAAACCCGGGAGAAAGGCAAGGATCCGGCAACCCGCACCTTTCAGGCTATCCGGATTTTCATCAATCAAGAGCTTGAGGACCTTGAAGCAGGTCTGAACGCGGCCTTCGGTCTGCTCGCGCCCGGTGCGCGCATGTCGGTCATCAGCTTCCATTCGCTGGAAGACCGCATGGTCAAGCAGTTCCTGGCCTCGAAGGCCAAGGTCGAGCAGCCGGATCGCCGGTTGCCGATCCGTGCCGCCGACCTGCCTCAGCCCTTGATGAAATTGATCAGCAAGACCAAGCCGTCCGGCCCCGAAGTCGAGGCCAACCCGCGCGCCCGCTCGGCGGTGCTGCGCGTGGCGGAACGCCTGGGAAGCACTGCCGCAGGGAGTGCGCAATGACCGGCAAGCTCAACGTCGTCCTGGCCGCGCTGCTGGTCGGCTGCGCGCTGTCGGTCGTGAACGCCCGCTACCAGCGCAACCACCTCGTCAACGACATCGAAAAACTGGCGACCCAGCAGCGCCAGCTCGATATCGACTGGGCCCAGCTCCAGCTCGACCAGTCCACTCTCGGCAAGAACGAGCGCATCGAACAGATCGCGCGCGCGCAACTGAACATGGCGCCCCTTAGCCCGGCGCGCACGCAATACCTGACGGAAGGCGGCAAATGAGGTCGAATGCCGGTACGTCCCGCTCCAATTCCCGCGTCGCCGCATCCAAGGGCGTGGCCTTCTCGAAGAGCCCGGTGCTGGCGGTACGCCTGCCGGACTGGCGCTCGCGCGTCGTGCTGTTCGTGCTGTTCGCCGCCTTCGCGGTGCTGGCCGGACGCGCCGTGTGGGTGCAGGTCGCGGACAATAAATTCCTGCAGGAGCAGGGCGCCAACCGCTACATGCGCACCCAGGAACTGCCGGCCACGCGCGGCAAGATCTTCGACCGCAACGGCATGGTGCTGGGATCCTCGCTGCCTGTGAAGTCGGTCTCGATCTTCACCGACGACTACAAGGCCAGCCCGGCGACCAGCGACAAGATCCGCGAGCTGGCCAGCCTGCTTGAGATGCCGCAGGCGGAGCTGCTGAAGAAGCTGAACTCCGACCGCAGCTACGTCTACCTGAAACGCCAGGTAGAGATGGACGTCGTCGCCAAGATCGAGAAGCTCGGCATCGAGGGCATCGACACCCGCAAGGAATACAAGCGCTACTACCCGCAAGGCGAGGTGATGGCGCACATGGTCGGCTTCACCAACGTCGAGGACGTGGGCCAGGAAGCGATGGAGCTGGCGCAGCAGAAGGCCCTGGCCGGCCAGCCGGGCAGCCGCCGCGTGATCAAGGACCGCCTGGGCCGCATCGTCGAAGACATCGGCATGTCGCGCGAGCCGCACGACGGCAAGGACCTGACCCTGTCGGTCGACAGCAAGCTGCAGTACATCGCCTTCAACAGCGTCAAGAACGCGGTCGAGAAATTCCACGCCAAGGCCGGCGCCGCGGTGGTGCTGGACGTGCACACCGGCGAAGTGCTGGCGCTGGCCAACTGGCCGACCTACGATCCGAACAACCGCTCGCACCTGACCGGCGAGCAGCTGCGCAACCGCGTCATTACCGACACCTTCGAGCCGGGTTCGACCCTCAAGCCGTTCACGGTGGCGCTGGCGCTCGACAAGGGCCTGATCACGCCGCGCAGCACCTTCGACACCGGCAACGGCCGTTATTCGACGGGCGGCCACGTCATCCGCGACACCCATCCGCATGGCGTGATCGACGTCGGCACCATCATCCAGAAGTCGTCCAACATCGGCACCACCAAGATCTCCGAGCTGCTGTCGGCCCAGGAGATGTGGGAAATGTTCACCAAGGTCGGCTTCGGCCAGGCGCCGCGCTTCGGCTTCCCGGGCGCGGTCGCGGGCCGCGTGCGTCCCTACAAGTCGTGGCCTGTGGTGGCCAAGGCCAATATGTCCTTCGGCCAGGGCATCTCGATGTCGCTGCTGCAGCTGGCGCGCGCCTGGCTGGTCTTCGCGCGCGACGGCGACATCATCCCGCTGTCCTTCCAGAAGATCACCGAGAAGCCGGTCGGCCAGCAGATCGTCTCGGCCAAGACCGCGGCCCAGATGCGCGTCATGGTCGAATCCGTGGTGGGGCCGGAAGGCACGGCCTCGCAGGCCCAGGTGGCCGGCTATCGTATCGGCGGCAAGACCGGCACCGCGCAGAAGGTGATCGACGGCCGCTATTCGCAGACCCACTACATCGGCAACTTCGTCGGCATCGCGCCGATGTCGAATCCGCGTTTCGTGATCGCGGTGATGATCGACGACCCGAGCGGCCCGTTCCACACCGGCGGCGCGGTGGCGGCGCCGACCTTCGCGGCGCTGGCGGCGAATGCGCTGAGGGCGGCGAACGTGCCGCCCGACTCGACGGTCACCGACATCATCATCCCCGAACATCCCCTCGAGGAGAGCAACTGATGACGAGCCTGGAAGACATCTGCCAATGGATTCGCGCCGCCGCCCCAGGCGGCCGTCTCGTTTCCGACTCGCGCCGCGTGGGCCGCGGCGATGTGTTCTTCGCCTATCCGGGCGAGGGCGCCGCCGACGGCCGCAACTACATCGGCTCGGCGCTCGAGAAGGGCGCGGCGGCGGTCGTGTATGAAGGCCGCGATTTCGCTTTCGACGAAAGCATCGGCGTGCCGCACCTGGCGGTCGAGAACCTGAAGAGGAAGGCCGGTGCGATCGCCCATGCGTATTACGGCCAGCCCGACGCCGGCATGTTCACCGTGGGCGTGACCGGCACCAACGGCAAGACCTCGATCGCGCTGTGGACGGCGCAGGCGCTGGCCCGCCTGGGCGGCCAGGACGACGGCGTCGCTGTCATCGGCACCCTGGGCGTGGGCCTGGTGCGCGCCCGCACGGAACCCGAATTCGACGCCACCGGCTACACCACGCCGGATGCGGTGCTGCTGGCGACCCGCCTGGCCGGCCTGCGCGACGCCGGCGCGCGCGCGCTGGCGATCGAAGTGTCGTCGATCGGCCTGGTCGAGGAGCGCACGGCCGGCATGCATTTCGACGTGGCCGTGTTCACCAACCTGACCCGCGACCACCTGGACTACCACGGCGACATGGACAGCTACGAAGCCGCCAAGCTGAAACTGTTCGAGTGGCCGGGCCTGAAGCACGCCGTGCTGAACCTGGACGACCCCGCGGGCGGCCGCATCGCCGCGCACCTGCGCGCGCACTACCCGCAAGTGGCGGTCACCGGCTACACCGTGCGTAGCGCAGAGGAACAACCGGCGCTCGACGGCGTCGCCATCCTGCGCGCCTCGCAGCTGCGCAGCCGCCCGGCGGGCACCGAGTTCCACGTCGATGCGCCGGCAGGCAGCGGGCTCGCCCGCACCCGCCTGGTGGGCCACTTCAACGTCAGCAATGCGCTGGCGGTGCTGGGCGTGCTGCTGGCGAAGGATGCGCCGCTGCGCGCCGCGCTGGACGCCATCGAGACCCTGGAGCCGGCCCCGGGCCGCATGCAGCAGGTCGGCGGCGCCGACGCCCCGCTGGTCGTGATCGACTACGCGCATACCCCGGACGCGCTGGAAAAGGCGCTGGTGGCCCTGCGCCAGGTGGCGCAGGAACGCGGCGGCCAGCTGTGGTGCGTGTTCGGCTGCGGCGGCGACCGCGACCCGGGCAAGCGTCCGCAGATGGGCGCCATCGCCCAGATGGCCGACCACGTGCTGGTGACCAGCGATAACCCGCGCAGCGAAGAGCCGCGCGCGATCATCGAACAGATCGTCGCCGGCATGGAGCAGCACCACCCGACCTCGACCCACCAGGCGATCGAGGACCGCGCCGCCGCCATCCTGTCGGCGGTGAAGCATGCCGCCAAGCCGGACGTGATCCTGCTGGCGGGGAAAGGGCACGAGCCCTACCAGGAAATCAAAGGCCGGAAAATGCCGTTTTCCGATGCCGACCATGCCACGCTGGCCTTGAGCGCGCGGCTGACGATGATGAGGACGAATTAATGCACGGATCGCTTCAACAGCTGACCGCTTCGATCGCCGGCGCCCGCATGACGCGTGACGCCGCCTTCGAGGGCGTGTCGACCGACAGCCGCTCGGCTCCCGCCGGCGCGCTGTTCGTCGCGCTGCGCGGCGAAACCTTCGACGCCCACGACTTCCTCGACCAGGTCGTCGCCAGGAATGTCGCCGCCGTGGTCGTGGAAAAGCTGCCGGAAAACTTCCCGCTGCCGGCCCTGGTGGTGCCGGACACGCTGGCGGCCCTGGGCCGCATCGGCAATGCCTGGCGCAGCCAGTTCGCGATCCCCGTGATCGGCGTCACCGGCAGCAACGGCAAGACCACGGTCAAGGAAATGATCGCCTCGATCCTGGCGGCCAGCGTCGGCATCGATGCGCGCCTGGCCACCCAGGGCAACCTGAACAACGAGATTGGCGTGCCGCTGACCGTGATGCGCCTGACCGGCGCGCACCGCGCCGCCGTGGTCGAACTGGGCATGAACCATCCGGGCGAAATCGCCCGCCTGGCCGCCATCGCCGCACCGACCGTCGCCCTGGTCAACAACGCCCAGCGCGAACACCAGGAATTCATGCACACCGTGGAAGCGGTGGCGCGCGAGAACGGCTCGGTGCTCGCTGCCTTGCCGGCGGACGGCGTGGCCGTGTTCCCGGGGGATGATGAGTACACTGCGCTGTGGCGCGAGCTGGCAGTCGGCAAGGATGTGCTGACGTTTGGTTTGTCGGAGGCTTGCGATGTGCGGGCGACGTATGCGCCGAACAGCTTTGGTGCGGACCTCCAGGTCACGGTCGCCGGCACGTCGTTCCCGCGAAAGCGGGAATCCATGCTGAGCGAGCAGAAATCGGACGAGCCGCAGGTACGCGACCTCAGTATGGATTCCCGCGTGCGCGGGAATGACGTTCAAGAGCAGGTGGCCGGAACTGACGTCCAGACGTTCACCATCAAACTCTCCGCCGCCGGCGAACACAACGTCCGCAACGCCCTGGCCGCCTGCGCCTGTGCGCTTGCCGCCGGCATTCCGGTCGACGCCATCGTGCGCGGCCTGGAAGCGTTCGCGCCCGTCAGCGGCCGCCTGCAGCGCAAGCAGGCCGTCAACGGCGCCACCGTGATCGACGACTCCTACAACGCCAACCCGGATTCGGTGCGCGCCGCCATCGACGTGCTCGCGCAGGCGGCCGCGCCGCGCATCCTGGTGCTGGGCGATATGGGCGAAGTCGGCACGCAAGGACCCGAGTTTCACGAAGAAATCGCTGCATACGCGGCAAGCCGCGGCATCGAGACCGTGCTCGTCACCGGCGCATTGGCGCGCCACATGACGGGCGCGGGCGCGCAACACTTTGAGCAGTTCGACGATTTATTGGCAGCACTGGATAAGCAACTGGGCAGCAAATCCGACGCAACTGTGTTGGTGAAGGGCTCGCGCTTCATGAAGATGGAACGCGTGGTCCAGCATCTCGTTCAATCACAAAACACTGGCAAGGATTTTCACTAAATGCTTCTCTGGCTCGCACAATATTTCCAGGACTATGTCGGTCCGATGCGCATCTTTAACTACATCACCTTCCGGGCGGTGTTCGCGACGATTACCGCGATCGTCATCGGCCTGCTGTGCGGCCCGGCGGTGATCCGCAAGCTGACCGCGATGAAGGTCGGCCAGGCGGTGCGCACCTACGGTCCGCAGACCCACCTGGCCAAGCACGGCACCCCGACCATGGGCGGCGTGCTGGTGCTGATCTCGATCGCCTTCTCGACCCTGCTGTGGTGCGACCTGTCGAACCGCCTGATCTGGCCGGTGCTGGTGGTGACCCTCGGCTTCGGCGCGATCGGCTGGGTCGACGACTACCGCAAGGTGGTCTACAAGGACCCGGAAGGCATGCGTTCGGGCGAAAAATACTTCTGGATGTCGCTGATCGGCATCGCGTCCTCGCTGTACCTGGCGTTCTCGGTCTCGGCCGCGACGCCGTGGGAAGTGTGGCAGCTGTTCTTCGCCTGGGTGCAGTCGGGCTTCTCGATGAACCTGCCGCCCAAGGCCGACCTGATCGTCCCCTTCTTCAAGACCATCAGCTACCCGCTGGGCGTGTGGGGCTTCATCGCGCTGACCTATTGCGTGATCGTGGGCGCGTCCAACGCCGTCAACTTCACCGACGGCCTGGACGGCCTGGCCATCATGCCGACCGTGATGGTGGGCGGCGCGCTCGGCCTGTTCGCCTACCTGACCGGTAACGCGACCTATTCGAAATACCTGTTCATCCCGCACATCCCGGGCGCCGGCGAACTGCTGATCTTCTGCGGCGCGATGGCGGGCGCGGGCCTGGCCTTCCTCTGGTATAACGCGCACCCTGCCCAGATGTTCATGGGCGACGTCGGCGCGCTGGCGCTGGGCGGCGCGCTCGGCACCATCGCCGTCATCGTGCGCCAGGAGATCGTGCTGTTCATCATGGGCGGCGTGTTCGTGGCCGAGACCCTGTCGGTGATCATCCAGGTGAGCTGGTTCAAGTACACCAAGAAGCGCTACGGCGCCGGCCGCCGCGTGTTCCTGATGGCGCCGCTGCACCACCATTTCGAACAGAAGGGCTGGAAGGAAACCAAGGTCGTGGTGCGCTTCTGGATCGTGACCATCATCCTGGTCCTGATCGGTATCTCGACCCTCAAACTGCGATAAGCGACGATGAACTACGACGGCAAAACCGCACTGGTACTCGGGCTCGGCGAATCGGGCCTCGCGATGGCGCAATGGCTGGCGCGCTGCGGCGCGCGCGTGCGCGTGGCCGACACCCGCGCCGAGCCGCAGCGCCTGCCCGCGCTGCGCGAGTCCGTGCCGGCCGCCGAGTTCATTGACGGCAGCTTCGATGGCGGCCTGCTGGACGGCGTCGACTTCGTCGCCGTGAGCCCCGGCCTGGCGCCGGAACGCGAGCTGGCCGACATCAGCCCGTCCGCAGCCGCCCGCAACATCCCGGTGTGGGGCGAGATCGAGCTGTTCGCCCAGGCCCTGGCCGACCTGAAGACGACCCGCGGCTATGCCCCGAAAGTCATCGCCATCACCGGTACCAACGGCAAGACCACGGTGACCAGCCTGACCGGCCTGCTGTGCCGCCGCGCCGGTTTCAGCACGCGCGTGGCCGGCAACATCAGCCCGGCCGCGCTGGACGTGCTGCGCGAAGTTCTCGACAGCGACGAGCTGCCGCAAGCCTGGGTGCTGGAACTGTCCAGCTTCCAGCTGCACACCACCTTCAGCCTGAACCCGGACGCCGCCACCGTCCTGAACGTCACCCAGGACCATCTGGACTGGCACGGCAGCATGACGGCGTATGCCTTCGACAAGGCGCGCATCTTCGGCAAGGACACGGTCCGCGTGCTGAACCGCGACGACGCCACCGTGATGCGCATGGATGCGCCAAACGTGACCGTCGTCACGTTTGGCACCGGTGAGCCGGACGCTCCCGGCAGCTTCGGCCTGGTGAACGAGCGCGGCGTGCTGTGGCTGGCCAACGCCAACCCGGCCGAGGAGCCGGAAAAGAAACGTAAAAAGGGTGAGCCGGAAGAAGCCCAGGAACTCGTGATCAACCGCCTGATGCCGGCCGATGCGCTGCGCATCCGCGGCATCCACAATGCTTCCAACGCGCTGGCCGCGCTGGCCCTGTGCCGCGCCTGCGGCCTGCCGCTGGCGCCGCTGCTGCACGGCCTGCGCGACTACCAGGGCGAGCCGCACCGCGTCGAGCTGGTCGCCAGCATCGACGAGGTCGAGTACTACGACGACAGCAAGGGCACCAACGTCGGCGCCACCGTCGCCGCGCTGGAAGGCCTGGGCCAGACGTTCGGCGAGACCGGCCGCCAGATCCTGCTGATCGCCGGCGGCGACGGCAAGGGCCAGGACTTCGCGCCACTGAGCGGCCCGTGCTCGCGCTACGTGAAGGCGGTGCTGCTGATCGGCCGCGATGCGCCGGCGGTGAAAGCCGCGATCGAGCCGAGCGGCGTGCCGTGCTTCGACCTCGGCAGCCTGGAAGAAGCCACCCGCCGCGCCAGCGGCCTGGCCAGGAGCGGCGACGTGGTGCTGCTGTCGCCAGCCTGCGCCAGCCTGGACATGTTCACCAACTACGCGCACCGCGCCAAGGTATTCGTCGATACCGTGCGCGAGATCGCGCTCGAGAAGGGGCAGGACATCTGATGGCCTTCCAGATCCCCTTCAAGTTCGGCGGTTCCTCGAACGACGCGGTCGTCGCCGCGCGTGCGCGGCCGTCGCGCATGATGGAATACGACCAGCCGCTGGTCTGGGTCGTCGTGCTGCTGCTGCTGTTCGGCCTGGTGATGGTGTACTCGGCCTCGATCGCGCTGGCCGATTCGCCCAAGTTCGCCTACCTGGGCGGCAAGAACAATTACTTCCTGATCCGCCAGGCGATGTTCATCGGGTTCTCGCTGGTGGTCGGCCTGTTCGTGTTCCGCGTTCCGGTCGCGACCTGGCAGCGCTTCGCTCCGCTGATGTTCGTCGGCACGCTGATCCTGCTGGCCCTGGTGCTGGTGCCGGGCGTCGGCGTTTCGGTCAATGGCGCGCGGCGCTGGCTGCCGTTGAAGATCATGCAGATGCAGCCGTCCGAGATCATGAAGGTGGTGGCGGTGCTGTACGCCGCCGACTTCACGGTGCGCAAGCAGCAGTACATGCACAAGCTGACCAAGGGCTTCATGCCGATGGCCGCCGCGATGGCGCTGGTCGGCGGCCTGCTGATGCTCGAGCCCGACCTCGGCGCCTTCGGCGTGGTGGTCTGCATCTCGATGGGCATCCTGTTCCTGGGCGGTTTCAACATGATCTGGTTCGGCGGCATCGGCGCCGTGCTGGTGATGGTGTTCTCGACCATCATCGCGCTGTCGCCGTTCCGCCGCGCGCGCATGTTCGCGTACATGAACCCGTGGGAAGAGGGCAATGCGCTCGACAAGGCGTACCAGCTGACCCACTCCTTGATCGCCTTCGGCCGCGGCGAGTTCTTCGGCGTCGGGCTGGGCGGCAGCGTCGAGAAGCTGCACTACCTGCCGGAAGCCCACACCGACTTCATCATGGCCGTGATCGGCGAAGAACTCGGCCTGATCGGCGTGCTGGTCGTGGTCGGCCTGTTCTACTGGCTGGTGAAGCGCGCCTTCGACATCGGCCGCCAGGCGATCGCGCTGGAGCAGCACTTCGCCGGCCTGGCCGCGAAGGGCATCGGCATCTGGCTCGGCGTGCAGGTCTTCATCAACATGGGCGTGAACCTGGGCCTGCTGCCGACCAAGGGCCTGACCCTTCCGCTGATGAGCTATGGCGGTTCGGGGGTGCTGTTCAACTGCGTCGGCCTGGCGATCCTGCTGCGCATCGATTACGAAAACCGTGTGCTGATGCGTGGAGGCCGCAAATGACCAAGCGCTTGATGATCATGGCGGCCGGCACCGGCGGCCACATCTTCCCGGGCATCGCCATCGCGCAATCGATGCGCGAACGCGGCTGGGAAGTGAGCTGGTTGGGCACCGCCCACGGCATGGAAGGCGACATCGTGCCGAAGCACGACATCCCGATGGACCGCATCGATTTCGCCGGCCTGCGCGGCAAAGGGCTCGGCCACACCGTGCGCGGCGCGTTCAAGCTGGTCGCCAGCTTCGCGTCCTGTCGCAAATACCTCGCCCTGCGCAAGCCGGACGTGGTGCTGGGCATGGGCGGCTACGTGACCGTGCCGGGCGGGATGATGGCGCGCGCCGGCGGCGTGCCGCTGGCGCTGGTGAATGCCGACGCCGCGCTGCTGTTGTCGAACAAGACCCTGACCCCGATCGCCCAGCGCGTGCTGTTCGGCTTCCCGGCCGACTTCGGCAAGGCGGCCGGCAAGGCGGTCGTCACCGGCAACCCGGTGCGCAAGGAAATCCTGGAGATGCCGTCGCCGGGCCACCGCTTCGCCAACCGCAGCGGTCCACTCCAGATCCTGGTGGTGGGCGGCAGCCTGGGCGCGAAAGTCCTGAACGATGCCGTGCCCGCGGCCCTGGCATTGATTGCGGAAGGTGTGCGCCCGGTCGTCACCCACCAGTCGGGCAAGAAGAACATCGAAGCCCTGCGCGCGGCCTATGCGAACGCCGGCGTGCAGGCCAATGTGGTCGACTTCATCGACGACATGGCGGCGGAATACGCGAACGCCGACCTGGTGATCTGCCGCGCGGGCGCGATCACGGTGTCGGAACTGACCGCCGCCGGCGTGGCCAGCGTGCTGGTGCCTTTCGTCGCCAGCACCACCAGCCACCAGCGCGACAACGCGATCTGGATGGACAAGCAGAAGGCGGCCCTGCACCTGCCGCAGGGCGAACTGAACCCGCAGCAGCTGGCGAAGCTGCTGCAATCGCTGAGCCGCGACGACTGCCTGAAGATGGCGGAAGCGGCGCAGGCGGTCGGCCGGCGCGACGCCAATGCGGCGATTGCGCAGGTACTCGAAGAATTGAGCGAAGGCAGGGCATGAAGCACAAGATCAAACACATTCACTTCGTCGGCATCGGCGGCAGCGGCATGAGCGGCATCGCCGAGGTGCTGCTGAACCTCGGTTATAAAGTGTCGGGTTCGGACCTGGCCTCGAACGCCGCCAGCCAGCGCCTGGCCGAACTGGGCGCGACGGTCCACACCGGCCACGCGGCGGAACACATCCGCGGCGCCGACGCCGTGGTGACCTCGACCGCCGTCAACGAGGCGAATCCGGAAGTGGTGGCCGCGCGCGCCGCCAAGGTCCCGGTGGTGCCGCGCGCCATCATGCTGGGCGAACTGATGCGCCTGAAGCGCGGCATCGCGATCGCCGGCACGCACGGCAAGACCACCACCACCAGCCTGGTGGCGTCGGTACTGGCCGAGGGCGGCCTGGACCCGACCTTCGTGATCGGCGGCCGCCTGAACAGCGCCGGCGCCAACGCCAAGCTGGGCACCGGCGACTACATCGTGGCCGAGGCCGACGAGTCGGATGCGTCCTTCCTCAACCTGACGCCGATGATCGAGGTGATCACCAACATCGACGCCGACCACATGGACACCTACGAACACGACTTCGAGAAGCTGAAGGCCGCGTTCGTGAACTTCACCCACCGCCTGCCGTTCTACGGCCGCGCGATGATGTGCATCGACGACGTCAACGTGCGCGCCATCCTGCCGCAGGTGACCAAGCCGGTGACGACCTACGGCTTTTCCGAGGATGCCGAAGTGCGCGCGCTGGACGCCCACGCCGACGGCACCCGCATGTGCTTCACCGTGCGCCAGGAAGGCTATCCGGACACCGCCTTCGTGCTGAACCAGCCGGGCATGCACAACGTGCTGAACGCCTGTTCGGCGATCGCGATCGCGCGCGAGATCGGCATCCCGGACGAGGCCACGGCCCAGGGCCTGGCCGAATTCCGCGGCGTCGGCCGCCGCTTCACCCGCTACGGCGAGATCCCGCTCGAGGGCGGCGGCAGCTTCACCCTGGTCGACGACTACGGCCACCACCCGGTCGAAGCCCAGGTGACGCTGGCGGCGGCGCGCGCGGCCTATCCGGGACGGCGCCTGCTGCTGGCCTTCCAGCCGCACCGCTATACCCGCACCCGCGACCTGTTCGAAGACTTCGTCAAGGTGCTGAGCGCACCGGACGTGCTGCTGCTGGCCGAGGTGTATTCGGCCGGCGAGACCCCGATCGTAGCGGCCGACGGCCGTGCCCTGGCGCGCGCGCTGCGCGCCGGCAGCCAGATCGAACCGATTTTCGTGGAATCGATCGCCGACATGCCGGCGACGATCCTGAAGGTGGCGCGCGACGGCGACGTCGTGCTCACCATGGGCGCCGGCTCGATCGGCGGCGTCCCCCATCAACTGACAACGCATCAAAAGGTTTCATCGTGAGTATCTCCACTCTCACCCCGTCCGAGATTGCCGCACTGGGCAAGGTCGGCGTCCTGTTCGGCGGCCGTTCCGCCGAGCGCGAAATTTCGATCCTGTCCGGCACCGGCGTGCTGCAGGCGCTGCAGTCGAAGGGCGTCGACGCCCACGCCTTCGACCCGGCCGAGCGTTCGCTGGCCGACCTGGCGGCGGAAAAATTCGACCGCGTGTTCATCGCGCTGCACGGCCGCTACGGCGAGGACGGCAGCCTGCAGGGCGCCCTCGAGCAGCTCGGCATCCCCTATACCGGCAGCGGCGTGATGGCGTCCAGCGTCGGCATGGACAAGATCACCACCAAGATCGTCTGGCTGGCGCATGGCGTCTCGACCCCGAAATACGCCGTGATCGACGACGGCGACGACCTGGACAAGCTGGTGGCCGACCTCGGCCTGCCGCTGATCGTCAAGGCGCCGCTCGAAGGTTCGAGCATCGGCATCACCAAGGTGACCCGCGCGGAAGAGCTGAAGGCGGCCGTCGACCTGGCGCGCCGGTACGACAAGCGCGTGCTGGCCGAGCAGTTCGTCAGCGGCCGCGAGTTTTCGGTGCCGGTGCTGGGCACCGGCGCTGAAGCGCGCGCGCTGCCGGTCATCGAGATCGTGGCCCCGGAAGGCAACTACGACTACCAGAACAAGTACTTCACGGACGATACCCAATACCACTGCCCGGCGGCGCTGGATGCCGCCACCACCGGGGCGATCCAGCGCGAGGTCGAGAAGGCCTACCGCGCCCTGGGCTGCGAGGGCTGGAGCCGCATCGACGTGATGCTGCGCGAGTCCGACAAGCAGCCGTTCCTGCTGGAGGTGAATACCTCGCCGGGCATGACCACGCACTCGCTGGTGCCGATGGCCGCGCGCGCGGAAGGCGTGAGCTACGAAGACCTGTGCGTGCAGATCCTGCGCTCGGCGTCGCTGAAGATCGGCCAGAAGGAAAAGGCATAAACGATGTGGCATGACGTGCGAGCCTTGAACGCAAGCGCCAGCGCGATCACCGCGCTGGTGGCGCTCGCCTGTATCGCGTCTGGCGTCTGGTGGCTGTCGCAGCGCCCGATGTTCACCCTGCGTGCGGTGCGTGTCGAGAGCATGTACGGCCTGGACCTGCAGCACGTGAACGAACTCACGGTGCGCAACAGCGTGCTGGGCAAGATCAAGGGGAATTTCTTCACGTCCGACCTGGAGCAGGTGCGTTCGACCTTCGAGGCCGTGCCCTGGGTCCGCAAGGCCAGCGTGCGGCGCGAGTGGCCGAACCAGCTGATCGTCCAGGTCGAGGAGCATGAAGCGCTCGGCACCTGGGGCGACGATGGGCGCCTGCTGTCCGTGAAGGGCGATGCCTTCACCGCCAACCTGGCCGAAGCCGACGAAGACCATGCATTGCCTGCTTTCGATGGTCCCGCCGGCAGCGAGAAGGAAGTGCTGGCGCGCTTTGCGGAGCTGCGCGGCCTGTTCTCGAAAGTAGCGCTGGTGCCGGTTTCGCTGAGCCTGTCGAAGCGCTACGCCTGGACGGTCCGGCTGGACAACGGCATGAGCGTGGAACTCGGCCGCGAGCAGGGCAAGGATGGCATGAAGGCGCGCGTGCAGCGGCTGGTGAGCATCTATCCCCAGCTGGTGGCGCGCCTGCAGGAAGGACGCATCGACACGATCGACATGCGCTACCCGAACGGCCTGGCGCTGTCGTCGGCGGCGCTGAGCGTGCCGGCCGACGCATCCAAGCCGGTCAAGGCAGCAAAGAAAAAAGCACCCACTAAAACAACAAAGCAAATCTAATCAAGCAGGCGACAGCAAACATGACAAAAGACGCAAAGAACCTGATCGTCGGCCTCGACATCGGCACCTCGAAGGTGGTGGCGGTGGTGGCCGAGGTGATGGCCGATGGGCGCCATGAAGTAATTGGACTCGGCCAGCACGAGTCGAAGGGTTTGAAGAAGGGCGTTGTCGTCAACATCGAAGCGACCGTCGAGTCGATCCAGCGCGCGCTCGAAGAAGCCGAGCTGATGGCCGACTGCAAGATCCGCAACGTGTATGCGGGCATCGCCGGCAGCCATATCCGCTCGTTCAATTCGAGCGGCATGGTGGCGATCAAGGACAAGGAGGTCACCGCGACCGACGTGGCGCGCGTGATCGAGACGGCGAAGGCGGTCAACATCCCGACCGACCAGCAGCTGCTGCATACGGTGCCGCAGGAATTCATCGTCGACAACCAGGAAGACGTGCGCGAGCCGATCGGCATGAGCGGCATCCGCCTGGAAGTGCGCGTGCACATTGTTACAGGTGCGGTGTCCGCGGTGCAGAATATTGTAAAGTGCGTGCGCCGCTGCGGGCTCGAGGTCTCGGACCTGATCCTGCAGCCGATGGCGTCCGCCGATTCCGTGCTGACCAACGACGAGAAGGAACTCGGCGTGGTCCTGATCGACATCGGCGGCGGCACCACCGACATCGCCGTGTTCAGCGATGGCGCGATCCGCCACACGGCCGTGATCCCGATCGCCGGCGACCAGATCACCAGCGACATCGCGATGGCCCTGCGCACCCCGACCGGCGAAGCGGAAGAGATCAAGATCCGCTACGGCGTGGCCAAGCAGGTGCTGGCCGATCCGGGCGAGACCCTGGAAGTGCCGGGCCTGGGCGACCGCGGTCCGCGCTCGCTGTCGCGCCAGGCGCTGGCGGCCGTGATCGAGCCGCGCGTCGAGGAGCTGTTCGCGATGGTGCACCAGGTGGTGCGCGAATCCGGCTACGAAGGCGTGCTCTCGTCGGGCATCGTGCTGACCGGCGGTTCTTCGATCATGCCAGGCATGATCGAGATGGCCGAAGACATCTTTTTGAAACCGGCGCGCCTCGGCACGCCGGAGTATCGCGGCCAACTGGCCGACGTGGTGCGCAGCCCGCGCTACGCGACCGTTCTCGGCCTTTTGCTGGAAGCGAAGAAGCAGTATTTGCGCGGCCACATCGTGACTCGCCAGGATGGATCGGTGAAAGCGGTGTGGCAACGCATGAAGGAGTGGTTTTTAGGGAACTTTTAAGACTTTTGGTACAAGCAGTTACGTTTTTTCTTGGTAACCAACGTAAATTATTTTTAAAATACATGCACGTTTCCAATCTGCAGGTTTGATCGCTGCCGATGAGGTTTGCAGCTTGGGAACAGCTCATTGAGATTAGGAGTTCATCATGGAGTTCGATATGGTCGATAACGCAGCACTGGGAACCGTCATCAAGGTCGTCGGCGTCGGCGGCGCCGGTGGCAACGCGGTTCAGCACATGATCAATAAAGGTGTTTCCGGTGTCGAGTTCATCGCCGCAAACACGGACGCGCAGGCGCTGTCCGCTTCGGGCGCGCACAACATCATCCAGATCGGCGATTCCGGCCTGGGCGCAGGCATGCGTCCGGAAGTCGGCCGCCAGCTGGCCGAGCAGTCGCGCGCGCGCATCGAGGATTCGCTGCGCGGTGCGCACATGGTCTTCATCGCCGCTGGCATGGGCGGCGGCACCGGCACCGGCGCCGCCCCGATCGTCGCCGAAGTGGCGAAGAGCCTGGGCGCGCTGACCGTCGCCGTGGTCTCCAAGCCGTTCTCGTATGAAGGCCAGAAGTGCATGGACGTGGCCGAAGCCGGCCTGGCCGAGCTGACCAAGCACGTCGATTCGCTGATCGTGATCCTGAACGAGAAGCTGGAAGACATCTACGAAGACGACTCGATGCTGGAATGGATGAAGCATGCCGACGACGTGCTGAACAACGCCGTGGCCGGTATCGCCGAGATCATCAACGTGCCGGGCCACATCAACGTCGACTTCAACGACGTCAAGACCATCATGAGCGAGCAGGGCAAGGCCATGATGGGCACCGCGACCGCCTCGGGCGTGGACCGCGCGCGCATCGCCGCCGAACAGGCCGTGGCTTCGCCGCTGCTGGACGGCATCGACCTGTCGGGCGCCAAGGGCGTGCTGGTGAACGTCACCGCATCGCGCGGCCTGAAGGGTAAGGAAATCAAGGAAGTGATGGCCGCCGTGCGCGCCTTCGCCGCTCCGGACGCCGCCATCGCACAAGGCATCGCCTACGACGACGAGATGGGCGACGAACTGCGCGTGACCGTGGTCGCGACCGGCCTGGGCAAGAACAAGGCCAACATCTCGCTGGTGCAGCCGCAGCAGGTCCTGCGCACCGGCACCTACGGCGCACCGATGATGTCGGGCGCGACCACCGTGTCGGCAGGCGGCATGGGCATGGGCTCGATCAGCACCGGTGGCGCCGGCGACGGCATGAAGCAGCCGGCCGTGTGGCGCCGCGAGCAGGCCTCCGAGCAGGTTCGCGCGATGCAGAACAACGGTGTCGAAACCTACGACATCCCGGCGTTCCTGCGCAAGCAAGCCGACTAAACAGCGAGCACACTCCAGCCGGCTGACCACCGGCGCTCCATGATGCAAGGGCCAGTACCGACCAAGCGGTACTGGCCTTTTGTTTTGCCCAAAAAATTCGGGGTCAGAGCACTTTTCGGCAGAAATTCGGGGTCAGAGCACATTTACGGGAAATTGCTTCTCTGCGTATGGACATGGCTTCGCAGGCGAGCGCCAAGATCACTACCAGGCGAAGGGTCAAGGTTTGCAGGGAAACTCGTTTGCGGGACATTGCTCGGAAAAGTGCTCTGACCCCGAATTGGCGGAAATAAGTGCTCTGACCCCGAATTTTTTTAGATCAGGCATACTTGTGGGTTCTGATTATCACAACATTGGAGTATTGACCATGACCATCCAGATCGGCGACCGCCTGCCAGAAGCTACCCTGTCGGAATTCATCGAGACCGAAACCGAAGGCTGCTCGCTCGGGCCGAATACCTTCAATGTGGCCGACCTCGTCAAGGGCAAGACCATCGCCATCTTCGGCCTGCCGGGTGCTTACACCCCGACCTGCTCGGCCCAGCACCTGCCGGGCTACATCCAGCAGTCCGGGCAACTGAAGGCCAAGGGCGTGGACGAGATCTGGTGCGTGTCGGTCAACGACGCCTTCGTGATGGGCGCCTGGGGCCGTGACCAGAAAGCCACCGGCATCGTCCGCATGATGGCCGACGGCAGCGGCACCTTCACCAAGGCCCTGGGCCTGGAGCTCGACCTGACCGCCAAGGGCCTGGGCGTGCGTAGCCAGCGCTATTCGATGCTGGTCGAGGACGGCGTGGTCAAGCAGCTGAACCTCGAGAACGGCGGCGGCTTCGCCGTGTCGTCGGCCGAGAAGATGCTGGAACAGATCGGCTGAACCATTCGGCCTGGTTGACCTGTGCACGCCGTTCCCCGTGCGGGGGCGGCGTGCATTTTGTTTTCGGATTTCATGGAGAAGCGCCTGTGAGCCAAGCGGCAGCGAACACCAGAATGAGCGGCAACCTGCGCAGCATCCAGGCGATGCTGGCGGCGGTGCTGATGTTCTCGATCATGGACACGATCATGAAGCTGCTGTCCGCCGAATTCCCGGCGATGCAGGTGGCGGCGCTGCGGTCGCTCTCGTCGCTGCCGCTGGTCTGCGTCTACGTTGCCTGGCGCGGCGGCTTCAAGTCCATCTTCCGGATCCGCTGGCCGCTGCACCTGCTGCGCGCGGCGATCGGCATCCTCATGCTGGCCCTGTTCGCCTACGGGGTGAGGGGACTGTCGCTGGCCGAGGCCTACACGATCTTCTTCATCGGCCCGATCCTGATCACGGCCCTGTCCGTGTTCGTGCTGAACGAGCGCGTGAACGGCGCGCGCTGGCTGGCGATCGCGATCGGCATGGCCGGGGTGCTGGTGGTGCTGCGGCCGAGCGGCGACGGCTTCCTCACGCTCGGCGGCCTGGCGATCCTGGTGGCGGCCGTGTTCTACGCGGTATCGGCGGTCACCGGACGGGTACTGGCGCGCACCGACAGCAGCGAGCAGATGGTGTTCTGGCTGATGCTGATGATGGCGGTCGGCGCGACGGTACTGGCGGCGCCGAACTGGATGCCGGTCGAGCCGCACCACCTGCCGTTGCTGGGCGGGCTGGCGCTCAGCGGTTTCCTGGCCCAGCTGGCGCTGACCGAAGCCTTCAGCCACGGCGAAGCCTCGGTGGTGGCGCCGTTCGAATACACGGCCCTGGCCTGCGGCATCGCGATCGACTGGATCTTTTGGCAAACCCTGCCCGACCGCTACACGCTGATCGGGGCGGCCATCATCATCGGCAGCGGTTTGTACCTGATTCGCCACGAAACGGCGCATGCCGAAGCTGAACACCCCTGAAAACGTGGCATTCCTGCCACCGGAAGGGCTGTGGGACCAAGGCCCCCTCCGGCGAAGGCAGGGACCCTACGATATAATCGGGGGATGCTCAAACAACGAACAATCAAACAGCTGGTGCGCACGACAGGTGTCGGCCTGCACTCGGGCACCAAGGTCGAGCTGACCCTGCGCCCGGCCGCCATCGACACGGGCATCGTGTTCCGCCGCGTCGACCTCGACCCTGTCGTCGAGTTTCCGTCGAACGCGGAAATCGTCGGCGACACCCGCATGGCCTCGGTCCTGATCCAGGAAAATGCGCGCGTCTCGACCGTCGAGCACCTGATGTCGGCCTGCGCCGGCCTCGGCATCGACAACCTGTACGTCGACGTCACCGCCGAAGAAATCCCGATCATGGATGGCTCGGCCTCGTCCTTCGTCTTCCTGCTGCAGCAGGCCGGCGTGCAGGAGCAGGCCGCGGCCAAGAAATTCATCCGCGTGCTCAAGCCCGTCGAAGTGCGCCAGGGCAGCGGCAACAACGAGAAGTGGGCCCGCCTGACCCCGTACGACGGCTTCAGGCTCGACTTCTTCATCGAATTCAACCACCCGGCCGTGGACGGCACCATGCAGCGCGCGGTCGTCGACTTCGGCAAGGTCTCCTACGTGCACGACGTGGCGCGCGCCCGCACCTTCGGCTTCATGCAGGACGTCGAAAGCCTGCGCGGTATGGGCCTGGCGCGCGGCGGCTCGCTGGAAAACGCGATCGTGATGGACGAGTACCGCATCCTGAACGCCGACGGCCTGCGCTACGAAGACGAGTTCGTGCGCCACAAGATCCTCGACGCGATCGGCGACCTCTACCTGGTCGGCTACCCGCTGCTGGCCAGCTACGAAGCCCACAAGTCCGGCCACGGCCTGAACAACCTGCTGCTGCGCGAACTGCTGGCGCATCCGGAGTCCTACGAGATCGTCACCTTCGACGAGCAGGAGCGGGCGCCGGTGTCGTATGGGGCGCAGATGGAGCGCGAGTGGGCGCTGACCTGATGCCGGCGAAATAAAACAACGTCATTCCCGCGCAGGCGGGAATCCAGGTTTGTTCGCGTATCGATAGCTTGACACGTTAGTGGAACGCGTCGAACCTGGGTTCCCGCCTTCGCGGGAACGACGGCTCCAGCGCCAAGGCCCTTATTTATTCTTCCGCTTCTCCGCCAGCCGCCTGATCGCCGCGATCAGCGGCGCATTCTGCGGCGATTCCGGCAAGGCATCTCCCAGCTCCTCGAAGGCCTGTACCGCCGTCGGCGGCAGCTCCAGCGAAGACGGCTTCGTCACAGGCTCTTCGGCAGGCAGCGCCCGTCCCACCTGGATCTTGATCCGCACCGACTCCACCTGCCAGCCTTTCTTTTGCAGCGCCGCCTGCAGCTTCGGAACCTGCTGCTTGAGCTTGGCGGCCACGGCCGAGGAGGGGACCGCCAGGGTCAGCACGCCGTCCTGGATGGAAAGCGCCTCGCAGTTGGCGTACATCGGCGGCAAGGTCAGCCGTACGTCCTTCTGCAGGCTGGCCACGCGCGCCGCGGCGGGCAGCAGGCTGGCCAGGCGGTCGTTGCGGCGCAGGAAGTCCGTCGCCTCGATCGAGGTGCGGCGCACGCGCGTGCCATAAATATGGAAGGGGGGCTGTTTGGGGGACTCCATGCGCGGAACATACCACAGCCGGGGCGCGTCCGAAAGAAACGTGCGGAAATGTGCTTTCGAGTGCAATTTGATAACATTCTTTGTCCGCCTGCACTTGTGATGCGCCCGTTCACCCCCAAGTGTGGCCGGATCGCATGATAAAATCGGTGGCTTTTTGCCATAGGCGGTCTTCGGCGGATATTATTTTGATATCATCCATGGCTTTTTCGCGGCGTACTTTTTAAGAACACAGCATGTCATTCCTGACCAAGATTTTCGGCAGCCGTAACCAGCGACTGCTCAAGCAATACCAAAAAACCGTGCGCGAGATTAACGCGCTCGAGCCGCAGATGGAAAAGCTGTCGGACGCCGAACTCCAGGCAAAGACCCCCGAATTCAAGGAGCGGATCGCCGGCGGCGCATCCCTCGACGACGTCCTGCCCGAGGCGTTTGCCGTCTGCCGCGAAGCCGCCAAGCGCGTGATGAAGATGCGCCACTTCGACGTGCAGCTGATCGGTGGCATGGTCCTCCACTACGGCAAGATCGCCGAGATGGGCACCGGCGAAGGCAAGACGCTGATGGCAACCCTGCCGGTCTACCTGAACGCGCTGTCCGGCAAGGGCGTGCACGTGGTGACCGTCAACGATTACCTGGCGCAGCGCGACGCCGAGCAGATGGGCCGCCTGTACGGCTGGCTGGGCCTGAGCACCGGCGTCAACCTGTCGCAGATGGATCACGACAGCAAGCAGAAGGCCTACGGTTCCGACATCACCTACGGCACCAACAACGAATACGGTTTCGACTACCTGCGCGACAACATGGTCTATGAAGCGCGCGAACGCGTGCAGCGCGGCCTGAACTTCGCCGTGGTCGACGAGGTGGACTCGATCCTGATCGACGAGGCCCGCACCCCGCTGATCATTTCCGGCCAGGCCGAGAACCACACCGACCTGTACCACAAGATCAACGAAGTTCCGCCGATGCTGACCCTGCAGATCGGCGAAGAGACCCCGGACGGCAAGGGCCAGGTCGAAGTCCCGGGCGACTACACCAAGGACGAGAAGGCGCACACCGTGCTGCTGACCGAGGCCGGCCACGAGAAGGCCGAAGCCATCCTGACCAAGATGGGCCTGCTGCCGGAAGGCGCCTCGCTGTACGACGCCGCCAACATCACCCTGATCCACCACCTGTACGCCGCCCTGCGCGCGCACGTGCTGTACCACAAGGACCAGCACTACGTGGTGCAGAACGGCGAAGTGGTGATCGTCGACGAATTCACCGGCCGCATGATGACCGGCCGCCGCTGGTCCGACGGCCTGCACCAGGCCGTGGAAGCCAAGGAAGGCGTGCGCATCCAGAACGAGAACCAGACCCTGGCCTCGATCACCTTCCAGAACTACTTCCGCATGTACACCAAGCTGTCCGGCATGACCGGTACCGCCGACACGGAAGCCTACGAATTCCAGGAGATCTACGGCCTCGAGACCGTGGTCGTCCCGCCGAACAAGCCGTCGCAGCGCAAGGACCGCCAGGACCAGGTGTACAAGTCGGCCGAGGAAAAATACGGCGCGATGGTCACCGACATCCGCGACTGCTACGAGCGCGGCCAGCCGGTGCTGGTCGGCACCACCTCGATCGAGAACTCGGAGCTGCTGTCCGGGATCCTGACGAAGAACGGCCTGCCGCACAACGTGCTGAACGCGAAGCAGCACGCGCGCGAGGCGGAAATCATCGCCCAGGCCGGCCGTCCGAAGATGATCACCATCGCCACCAACATGGCCGGCCGCGGTACCGACATCGTCCTCGGCGGTAACGTCGAGAAGCAGATCCAGTTCATCGAAGCCGACGAGTCGCTGTCGCCGGAGCAGAAGGCCGAGCAGTCGAGCAAGCTGCGCGACGAATGGCAGTCGCTGCACGACCACGTGGTGGCGCAGGGCGGCCTGCACATCATCGGTACCGAGCGCCACGAGTCGCGCCGGGTCGACAACCAGCTGCGCGGCCGTTCGGGCCGCCAGGGCGATCCTGGTTCCTCGCGCTTCTACCTGTCGCTCGACGATCCGCTGCTGCGCATCTTCGCCGGTGACCGCGTGCGCGCGATCATGGACCGCCTGAAGATGCCGGAAGGCGAACCGATCGAGGCAGGCATCGTGACCCGCTCGATCGAGTCGGCCCAGCGCAAGGTCGAGGCCCGCAACTTCGACATCCGCAAGCAGCTGCTCGAATACGACGACGTCGCCAACGACCAGCGCAAGGTGATCTACACCCAGCGTAACGAACTGCTGGAAGCGGCCGACATCTCCGAGCTGATCTCGTCGCTGCGCACGGGCGTGTTCACCGACGTGGTGCGCGGCTACGTGCCGGCCGAGTCGGTCGAAGAGCAGTGGGACATCCCGGCGCTGCAGCGCGTGCTGGCCGACGAATGGTCGCTGCAGGTGCCGCTGGCGCAGATGCTGGAGGACGAGCCGAACCTGAACGACGACGACATCCTCGAGCGCGTGCTGGCCGCCGCCGACGAGTCGTACAACAGCAAGGTGGCGATCGTCGGCAAGGACGCGTTCGGCGGTTTCGAGCGCAACGTGATGCTGCAGAACATCGACACCCACTGGCGCGAGCACCTGGCGGCGCTGGACCACCTGCGCCAGGGTATCCACCTGCGCGGCTACGCCCAGAAGAACCCGAAGCAGGAATACAAGCGCGAAGCCTTCGAGCTGTTCGGTTCGATGCTGGACCAGATCAAGAACGAAGTGATCCGCACCATCATGACGGTCCGCATCCAGACCCGCGAGGAAGTCGAGGCGGCCGAGGCGGCGATGCAGGCGGCCGCGGCGCACCTGGAAAACGTCAACTACCAGCACGCCGACTTCGATCCGACCGCCGCGCCGGAAGAACTGATGGCGCCGCAGGCGGCGACCGCCGGCACCACCGCGGTGAGCGACGACCCGGCCACCACCTACATGGGCATGAAGGTCGGCCGCAACGACCCGTGCCCTTGCGGCAGCGGCAAGAAGTTCAAGGCTTGCCACGGCAAGCTGGCGTAATCAGGCAGTAGATGCACGTCGTCCCCGCGCAGGCGGGGATCCAGGTTTGCAAGCGTTTCGTTAGCGCGAACAGAACTTGGATCCCCGCCTCCGCGGGGACGACGCCATTTGGGCAGGGGGACGACGTCATTTGGACGCGGGGACGACGTTTTGGGGTGGCGCTTACCGTGGCGCCGCCAGCCCCTTCCGCAGCCACGCAATCGCCTCATCGCTGATACCCGACCCCTGGCGCAGCATCGGTTCGACCGCGATCGCGCGGCGGAAGCCGTCGACCGCCACCGGATCGGTGCCGACCATGTCGTGGAACAGCTCCATCCACTGGCGCCCCAGCGCCCGCGAGGCCGGCTGCGCGGCGTCCGGGTCGAGGCGCATCTGTTCGCGCACCTTGCCGATCAGGACGGCCCATTCCGGGCCGCGGCTGGCATAGTGGCGGCGCATCCGGGCGAGCACGCTAGGGGCCAGATACTTCGCCCAGGCTTCGTATTTCAGCTCGCCGATCGCGGCCATCACATAATGCATGGCCTCGGACGGCAGGCCCGGGCTTCCCTGTTCGCGCTGCGCCATCAGGTTGATGCGGGCGGCGAGTTCGGCGTCGCCGCCGGTGCCGCGCCCGAAGGCGTCCAGCCAGCGCCGCGCGAAGTCCTTGGCGGTGTCGGAATCCGGCGCCACCTGGCTGCGGATCATTTCCAGGGCTTCGTCGACCAGTCCCTTGAATTGCGCCTTGACCGCTTCGTCGTGGTACATCGGAAGGCGCGCCAGTTCATCCTGCGTAAAGTATTTTTCGTACATGCTCATCTGCTCCAGTGAGTGCAGCCAGGTGGACAGCTCCGGCTGGCCGCCGGCCGCCAGTTCGCCGTGCAGGCGCCGCAACTGCTCGCGCACGCGCGTTGCTTCGAGAATCTGGCGGTCGAGCGCACGCAACTGCCGCTCGACCACGGCCAGCGGGCTGCCTTCCGGGCTGTCCAGGTAAAGGCCGATGTCGGCCAGGCCCATGCCGAACGAACGCAGGGCCTGGATCTGGTGCAGGCGCGCCACGTCGTCGCGGTCGTAGAGCCGGTAGCCGGCATCGGAACGCGCCGAAGGCTGGAGCAGCCCGATGCTGTCGTAATGGTGCAGCGTGCGAACCGTGAGCCCGGCGAGCGCGGCGAGTTCTCCGACTTTCAGCATGCGGGTCCTCCTTTCTTCAGCGTGGCGCCAGTCTGGAGCCTGACGTGGCGTGAGGGTCAAGCCCGCGATGATAGTCATTTCGGCAGCTCGCAGCCATGATATTCTGGCAAGCTTTCAATATCCCCGGAGAGCGCATGCGGACCCTGACCGATGGCGCCATCCCGCAGCCGGCTTCGTCCCGTATGCTGCTGGTGGCCGCCGTGCTGTTTTTCTTCTACCAGATGCCCGAGGGTGTCGGGAACTCCATGCTGCTGCTGCTGTTCCCGCTCGTCGCCTGGTGGGGCTCGCGCGCGCTGGGCTTCAGCGGCATGCGTGCCTGGTACCTGGATGCGCGTCCGGGCTGGCTGCGGCTGCTGGCGCTGGGCCTGGTGCTGGCGATCGCCGCCAAGTTCGCGGCCGTCGCCATCGGTACGCGCACCGGCGTGTACACCTTTGCATGGATGGAGGCGCCATCCGGCACGGCATTGGCGGGCGCGCTGGCCTATCTCCTGTTCTCCACCTTCATCGCGTCCACGGCCGAGGACATCGTCACGCGCGGCCTCGTGATGCGCGCCTTCCCGGCCCTTGGCAGGCACTGGAGCTTCATCGTGGTCTCGGCCGCGCTGTTCGTGCTGAACCATGTCTACCGCCTGCACAAGGGGCCGCTCGAGTGGCTGACGATCTTCTGCTTCGGCCTGGCCTACGCGGCGGCGCTGTACCGCACGCGCACGCTGTGGGCGGCGGTGGGCCTGCACTGGGGCTGGAACCTCGCCAACGGGCTGCTCGACATCTTCTCGCGCTCCGACATCGCGCAGCCCGCGGTCGCGCCGTTCTATTCCTGCGCCGCCCACCTGGTGCTGCTGGCCTGCGCGCTGGTGTTCATGCGCCCCTCGTTCCCGGATGGCGGAAGCGCTTCTCTTCGTGCCACAGGGTGACGAACAGCGTCATCACCACCGGGCCGACGAACAGCCCGATCAGGCCCAGGGTCTCGACCCCGCCGAGGATGCCCAGCAGCACGGCGAGAAAGGGCAGCTTGGTGGCGTTGCCGATGATGGTCGGGCGCACGAAGTGGTCGGCCACGAACAGTACGATGGTGCCCCAGGCGACGATGGCGGCGGCGGCCGCCGCGTTGCCCAGGTAAAGCAGCAGGACGGCGACGGCGCCGAAGGCCAGCGGCGCGCCGAAGGGAATGATGGCCAGCACGCCGGTGGCGGCGGCCCACAGCACCGACGAGGGCACGCCGGCGATCTGGTAGCCGATGCCCAGCAGGACGCCCTCCGCCAGGCCGACCAGCACCAGGCCGTTGACGGTGGCGCGCACCGCGGTCGGCACCTTCAGGGCATACAGCGTCCAGCGCTGGGCGCCGATCAGGTGGGCGCCGATGGCGTTGGTCTGGCCCTGCAGCGCATGGCCGTCCTTGTAGAAGAAGAACAGGCAGAGGAAGGCGAAGGCGATGTCGATCAGGCGGTGCAGGGTGCCGCTGCCGACCCGCTTGAGCACTTCGCTGGCCGACTGCATGCGGCCCACCGAGCTGTCGTGCAGCAGGTGCGCCAGGCCGTGCGGCTGGCCCAGCGTGGCCTGCCACCAGTTGTAGATGGCCTCTCCGGCCATCGGGATCCGGAGCAGCCAGGCGGGCGCCGCCAGGCCCTCGGTGTTGGCGCTGGCCACCAGCTGGGCCAGCGCCGGAGCCTGGTGCGCGGCCTGGGCCACGCCCAGCGCCAGCGGCGTGATGAACAGCAGCGCGACGAGCAGCGTGACCAGGGCCGCGGCCAGGATCTCGCGGTTGCCGGTCCAGGCCAGCGCGCGCCGGTACAGCGGCCAGGTGGCGATGCACAGGATCGCCGCCCACAGCAGCGGCAGCACGAAGCGCTGGGTCACGAACAGGGCGAACAGGATGATCGCCAGCGAAAAGCAGGCGCTCAGGACGCTGCGTTGGGTGTCGGTCATGGAAGGCTCCGCATGGGGAATGACATCTTACTCAAGTCCCCGGACCGGGGGAGCGCGGCCCGCCTGCGCCGCGCGCCACGTCCCAGTCGACCTGCAGTCCGATCGGCTTGCCGTCCTGCAGGGCAGGGATGTAGCGGCACTGGCCCAGCACCTCGGTCATGGCCTGGTCCCAGCCCGGGTAGCCGCTGGGCGCCGTCACGCGGACGTCGCCGACCTTGCCCTGGTCGTCGACCAGCCAGGCGAAGCCCGCGCGCAGCGGCTTGTCCTGGCCGATGACGTCGTCCGGGAAGTCGGGCAGGCGGCAGCTGTCCTCGATGCGGCGGGCCTGCAGCGCGCCCGGCGGCAGGTTCGTGCGCTGCGTGGCGACCGGGGCCGGCTGCTGGCCGCCTGGCGCGGGCGTGGGCAGCGTGATTTCCTTGCCGTTGGCGCTCAGCTTCCCGTTGCGGAACTCGAGGTTCGAGACCAGCACGTCGTTCTCGATGCGCGCAAAGCCGCCGCCGACCAGCTTGCCGACCATGACATCGGCGATCGTCTGGCCCATCTGGGCGGTGCTGGTGGCGTCCGGCGTCGCGCCCTGCTGCTGCGCCTGGCGCGCGGCGACCACCGCGGCGATCTCGCGGACCATCGCGACCGGCACCCGGATCTCGAAGCGGGCCGCGATCTTCTTCGCGAACGCCGTGAAGTCATGCAGGTCCGATTCGACCGCGCCAGGCATGCCGACCCGGCCGCGGATGCTGGCCTTGATGCCGTGGAAGCGCGCGCTGATCTCGTCGATCTCGATGGCCGAGCCGCGCGCGATGGCGGCCTTCCCGGCGCCGAGCAGCAGCGGCTTGATCGCCGCCAGCTTCTGCTCGGGCGTCATCGCGGCCAGCTCCTTGCGCTGGCGGTCGCCGGCGGCCTGCAGCGCGACCATCGAGGCCCTGTCGATGTTCACGAAGCGCATGTCGAAGCGCACGTCCTCGACCTTCTCGCCGGCGGCGGCGATGGCGCCGATGCGGCTCTGGAATTGCATGTCGATGGTCTTCGGTCGATCCACGCTGCGCCAGCCCATGCTCAGGTCGTCCATGGCCAGCATCATGTCGCCGGTTTTCCCCTCCGCGCGCACGCGGGCGACGCGCAATGCGGCGTTGCCGAGCCAGAGATTGTCGCGGCTGCGCGACTGGCGTCCGGACAGGGTGATGTCCTCCGCGCCCAGGCGCACCCCGGGTTCCCCGGCGGCCAGCGTGTTCCAGTGGCCTTTCAGGTCGACGGTCTTGCCGGCCTTGTCCATGTCGAGGTCGAGCAGGGCCTCGTCCCAGTCCACGCGCGCACCGGCCTCGTCCGCATAGTGCAGCGGCTGCAGGCGCATCCGGTAGAGCAGGCGCCCCGCCTTCGCCGGCTGCCGTTCGACCGTGAACGGCTGCTCGTTGCCGAACACGGTGCGCAGCTTGGCGGCGGTCTCCGGGGTGTAGCGCATGGCCGCCATGCGGTCCAGCTGGACGGGGAGGGGCAGGCGCGGCTCCTGGACCAGCTGCAGTTCTTGCACGGCGGCTTGCATGGCGTCCATGACCGGACCGGGAGCGGGCCGGGCAGCAGGCCTGGCCGCGGGCGGCTGGTCGGCCGCGAACGCGGAGATCGCCAGCACGGAAGCCGCCAGCAGCGAAAGCGGGAGCGCAGTTTTCACGGGAATGCCATTTTTAGTAATAATGTTGCCAATTATTAAGCACCCGTCTTAAAAAGTCATTAACGACGACGCGGCGCCTCATCCCAGCCGCTGGCGGTACAATATCGGATTCGACAATCTTTCATTCTGAGAACGCCATGGCCGTCAATTCCCCCCTGCCCGTCGCCGCCGACCTGAAGCCCGTGAATGGCCTCGAGATCGGCTTTGCCGAAGCCGGCATCAAGAAGCCGAACCGCAAGGACGTGCTGCTGATGAAACTTGCCGAAGGCGCCACCGTCGCCGGCGTCTTCACCAAGAACCGCTTCTGCGCCGCGCCGGTCCAGGTGAGCAAGGCCAACCTGGCGGCCGTGTCCGCGGGCGGCAAGCCGATCCGCGCGCTGGTGGTCAACACCGGCAACGCCAATGCCGCCACCGGCGAGCCGGGCCTGGCGAATGCCAAGGTCACCTGCGACGAAGTGGCGCGCCTGCTCGGCATCGACGCCCAGCAGGTGCTGCCGTTCTCGACCGGCGTGATCCTGGAACAGCTGCCGGTGCAGAAGATCGTCGCCGCGCTGCCGGCCGCAGTCGGCAACCTGAAGCAGGACAACTGGTTCAACGCGGCCGAAGCCATCATGACCACCGACACCCAGCCGAAGGCGGCCTCGGTCACCACCAGCATCGGCGGCCACAGCGTCACGTTCACCGGCATCAGCAAGGGCGCCGGCATGATCAAGCCGAACATGGCGACCATGCTGGGCTACGTGGCCTTCGACGCCAGGGTCGCCCAGCCGGTGCTGGACGAGCTGGTGCGCTACGCGGCCGACCGCTCGTTCAACTGCATCACCATCGATGGCGACACCTCGACCAACGACTCCTTCATCCTGATGGCGACGGGCGCCGGTTCGCTGGTCGTCGATTCGGTCGACAGCCCGGACTACATCGCCCTGCGCGACGCCGTCACCGGCATCTCGACCCACCTGGCCCAGCAGATCATCCGCGATGGCGAAGGCGCGACCAAGTTCATCACCATCACGGTGGAGCAGGGCCGCGACATGGACGAGTGCCGCAAGATCGCCTACTCGATCGCCCACTCGCCGCTGGTGAAGACCGCCTTCTTCGCCTCGGACCCGAACCTGGGCCGCATCCTGGCCGCGATCGGCTATGCCGGCGTGGACGACCTCGACACCACCAAACTCGATCTCTACCTGGACGACGTGCTGGTGGCGAAGGCCGGCGGCCGCAACCCGGACTACAAGGAAGAAGACGGCCAGCGCGTGATGAAGAAGGCGGAGATCCTGGTGCGCGTGGAACTGGGTCGTGGCGATGCCGCGGCCACGGTCTGGACCTGCGACCTGTCGCACGACTACGTCTCGATCAACGCCGATTACCGTTCCTGAGCAGGCCCGCATGAACCAGCTCGACCAGTTCCTGCACCGCGCCGAAAACCTGCTCACCAGGCTGGAGGCGATGCTGCCGCCGGCCGTGCCGCGCGAGCCGGAGTGGGCGCGCAGCTTTGCCTTCCGCTGGCGCAGGCGTCCCGGCGCGGGCGCCGGTGGCCAGAAATACCTGCAGCCGGTGCTGCACGCCTCGAACATCCGGCTGGACGACCTGCAGCACGTCGGCCGCCAGAAGGAGCAGATCGAGCAGAACACGCTCCAGTTCGTGCAGCGCCGCCCCGCCAACAACGTCCTGCTGACCGGCGCGCGCGGCACCGGCAAGTCGTCCCTGATCAAGGCTTGCCTGAACGGCTTCGCCGACCAGGGCCTGCGCCTGATCGAGGTCGACAAGGCCGACCTGGCCGACCTGCCGGACATCGTCGACCTGGTGGCCGGCCGTCCGGAGCGCTTCGTGATCTTCTGCGACGACCTCAGTTTCGAAGAGGGCGAGGCCGGCTACAAGGCGCTGAAGGTGGCGCTGGACGGCAGCATCACGGCGCAGTCGGACAACGTGCTCATTTACGCGACCTCGAACCGGCGCCACCTGATGCCGGAAAAAATGTCGGACAACACCGGCTACAGCCACGGCGACGACGGCGACCTGCATCCCGGCGAGACGGTCGAGGAAAAGATCTCGCTGTCCGAGCGTTTCGGCCTGTGGCTGTCCTTCTATCCGTTCAAGCAGGACGACTACCTGGACATCGTCGGCCACTGGCTGGCGAGCTTCGGCTGCACGCCGGAGCAGGTCGAGGCCGCGCGTCCGGAGGCCTTGCGCTGGGCGCTGGGGCGCGGCTCGCGCTCCGGCCGGGTGGCCTGGCAGTTCGCCAAGGATTACGCGGGCAAGCTGCCGCCCGCACCCAGGCAGGAGCTGGTGGATGTCTGAAGTGAAGAAGCCGATCGACGTCGCGGTCGGCATCCTGATGCGCGAGAACGGCGACGTGCTGCTGGGCCAGCGCCCCGACGGCAAACCGTATGCCGGCTACTGGGAATTCCCGGGCGGGAAAGTGGAGCAGGGCGAAGACATCTTCCACGCCCTGCAGCGCGAATTCGTCGAAGAGCTGGGCGTGCACGTCGTCAGCGCCGAACCCTGGTGCTGCGTCGAGCATGTGTACGAGCATGCCCACGTGCGGCTGTACTTCTACATCAGCCGCGAGTGGATCGGTGAGCCGCAAAGCCTGGAAGGGCAGGCGTTTGCGTGGCAGGGTGGGTATTCGGTCAGTCCGCTGCTGCCGGCGACGATTCCTTTGCTGGCGTGGCTGGACAAAGTCCGTTACGCCAATTAACCGTCGTTCCCGGCATTGCCGGAAACGACTTCCCGCGCAGGCGGGAACCGAAGTTCCTTGCGTACCACTAGCATTCGTTGCGGACTAATCAGGCGAACTTGGGTCCCCGCCTTCGCGGAGACGACGATTAGGCGACTCAGCCCTTGGCCATGCGCGCCAGGTGCTCCGGATAACGCGCCCCCTGCACCGTAATCTTCGAAGCCGCCCGGTCGATCCCCGCCACATCCTCCGCCGTCAATTCCAGCGCCACCGCCCCGATATTTTCCTCCAGCCGGCTCGACTTCGTGGTGCCCGGAATCGGCACGATCCAGGGCTTCTGCGCCAGCAGCCAGGCCAGCGCCACCTGCGCCGGCGTCGCGCCTTTCTGCTGCGCCACCTGCCCCAGCAGGTCGACCAGGGCCTGGTTCGCCTTCCGCGCCTCGGCCGTGAAGCGCGGCAGGCTGTTGCGGAAGTCGGAACTGTCGAACTGCGTGTTCTCGTCCATCTTCCCGGTCAGGAAGCCGCGTCCGAGCGGGCTGAAGGGCACGAAGCCGATGCCGAGTTCTTCCAGCAGCGGCAGGATCTCCTGCTCGGGCTCGCGCGTCCACAGCGAGTATTCGCTCTGCAGCGCCGTGACCGGCTGCACGGCGTGCGCGCGGCGGATCGTGTCGGCGCCGGCTTCGGACAGGCCGAAGTGCCTGACCTTGCCTTCCCGGATCAGCTCAGCGACCGTGCCGGCCACGTCCTCGATCGGCACGTTCGGGTCGACGCGGTGCTGGTAGAACAGGTCGATCGTGTCGGTTTTCAGGCGCCTGAGCGAGGCCTCGGCCACGGCGCGGATGTGTTCCGGGCGGCTGTCCAGGCCGCTCCAGCGCGGGCCGCCCTTCGGATCGGGCGCGAAGCCGAACTTGGTCGCGATCACGACCTGGTCGCGCAGCGGCGCCAGGGCCTCGCCGACCAGTTCCTCGTTATTGAAGGGGCCGTAGACTTCGGCCGTATCGAAAAAGGTGACGCCGCGCTCGACCGCGCCGCGCAGCAGGGCGACCATGGCCTGCCGGTCCGGCGCCTTGCCGTAGGCGTGGGTCATGCCCATGCAGCCGAGGCCGAGGGCCGAGACTTCCAGGTTTCCGAGTGTTCGTTTCTGCATCGCTGGCTCCCGCGAAAAGGTGAACAGCGACTATAGCAGCCGCTTAGCGCTGCTGTCTTTTGCGCTCGGCGATCCTGCGCGCCAGGGCATCGAGATGGGCGTTGTCGCGCTGCCTGCGCGCACGCCGGCCGCAGCATGTGTAGCGCCAGCGTTCGGCGCGGCGGCGATTGGCGCGGCCGCAGTCGCCGATATCGCAGCCGCAGTCGGCCAGGTCGAGAAGGTCTTCGGCGCACCCGCAGGCGCGGCCGCCGTGGCCGCCATGGCAGGACAGGTCCGGCAGGTCGCAGCCGGGAGAATCGCAGGGCACATCGCAATGCCCCTGTTCCTTGTGGCGCCAGGGATTGCGCACCGGAGCCGGGCGCACGGGGGCGGCGCTGCGGTGCACGTGCCCGCACAGTTCCAGGCGGCGCTCCAGCAGGCCCAGGCCGCAGCGCAGGCCGAAGCGTGCGATCACGTGGTAGCCATAGGCCGAGCAGCTGTCGCCGCCGGTGAGGGCGCGCAGCGCGCAGCAAAAGCCTTTGTATGGCGAGATCCAGCGCTGGTAGCCGCGGATCGCGGCCAGCGCAAACATCCTCATGCGTGAAGAATGCGGCCGCCCGCGAAGGCCCAGTTCTCCCAGCTGGTTTCCTTGAACACCACCATCACGTTTTCCGGATCCAGCCCTGCGCCGCGCAGGCGCTCCATCAGATCGGCCAGCAGCTTCTTCTTGACCTTCACGCTGCGTCCGACCGACCACAGGATTTCGATCAGCACGAAATCCCCGCCGCGGCTACCGTCGACGTCGGGGTAGGTCGGATCGAAGCGGAAATCGCCGGCATCGAGTTCCAGCACGCGCTGGAACTTGTCGGTGTCGGGCACGCCGGTCGAGACCAGGCTGGCGTGTACGGCATCGAGCACCTGCGCCTTGAATTCGGCGCTCTTGGGTTTGCGGACGGTAAGGGTGACGAGCGGCATGCAATCTCCCTTCAAAAGGTGAGCTTACTGGTCGGCCAGCGGATCATCCTGGGCATCGCCGGGCGTGGCGCCGGGGATCGTGTATTTTTCCTCGGCCCAGGCGCCGAGGTCGATCTGCTTGCAGCGTTCGGAACAGAACGGCCGGAACTTGTTGGCCGGGGTCCATTCGACCTTCTTGCCGCAGGTGGGACAGGAAACGACAGTCATGACAGGATTCAGAAGTTACAGAGGGTGAGCTCGAATGGTACATCGTCTTCGAGGGGCTTGGGTTTCAGGTCCCCGCCCTGGCTCGTGAAGCGCACCCACAGCATGTATTTGTTGGCCGAGATCTCGGGGATCGCGCCCAGGCTCTCGTCGATCGAGAGGCGCAGCATCTGGTAGACCTTCCCCTGCAGCATCTGCTGGTAGCTGCCGCTCGCCGCGATCATCTTGACCGGGCCGCCGGAGTCGCGCAGCAGGCGCAGCACCAGGGCCAGGGCGTCGAACAGCGGGGCTTGCGGCGCGAACCAGCCCATGATGTCGGCGTGGCGCTGGGCGGCGGGGCGCTGCTGCCAGGCGTAGTAGGAAGGCAGGTCGAATTCGCAGGCGCCGCCCGGCATCACGGTGCGGCCGCGGATGCTCATCAGCCATTCGTTGTCGCGGATGTTCTGGCCGGTCTTGCCCTGGGCGTTGACGAGTGCGTTGCTGACGGTGTCGAGCTCGGCCAGCACGGCATCCAGCGCCTCGGCGGCGACCGCCGGGTTGCTGCGGTAGCTCATCAGGCTTTGCTTCTGGCGTTCGAGTTCCTGCAGCAGGTCGGACTTGAGGTCGGCGCGCCCTGCCACTTCCAGCATGTCGAAGATCGTCGCGAGCGCGACATGGTGCTGCAGAGGATGCTCCTGATTCACAAAGAACTTGAATTTCTCGTACAGGTCCTCGAGCCGCAACAACGTGCGAATCCGCTCGTTGAATGGGTATTCGTAGACGATCAAAGTGGCATTCCTCTCGGCGTATGCTGGAGCGATCCCGTGATTCTGAACCATGATGGGCAAAATTACAAACGCTCGTTCGGCGAGCCGGCTAATCTTGCCGCTTCGTTAATATAAAAGGCGTGCAGCCGCTCTACCTGCGGGAGCAATGCCTCCAGCCCGTCGTCGTTGAGGATGATGTCGTCGGCAGCAAGCCGGCGCTGCGCCCGCGTGACCTGGGCCGCCATGATGGCGCGCACCTGGGTTTCCGGCAGGCCATTCCTCGCCATCACGCGCGCGATCTGCACTTCTTCCGGGCAATCGATCGCCAGCACCCGCGCCACGCGGTCGCGCCAGGTGCCGGATTCGATCAGCAGCGGCACCACGAAGATCACGTAGGGACCGGTGGCCAGCAGCGCGGCCGCGGCGGTGGCTTCGCGGATGCGCGGGTGCAGGATGCCTTCCAGGCGGGCGCGCGCGCCGGAGTCGGCAAACACCAGGGCGCGCATCTTCGCGCGGTCCAGCGCGCCGTCCGGCGTGGCGAAATCCGGGCCGAACTCGTCGATGAGAAAGGGCATGGCCGCGCCGTGCGGAGCGGTGAGGGAGTGTGCGATCTGGTCGGTGTCGATGACCGAGGCGCCGCGCGCGGCGAACAGGTCGGCGACGGTGGTCTTGCCGCAGCCGATGCCGCCGGTCAGGCCGACATCGAACCTCGGCATCGTCCGCGTGGAATCCTGGTTATCCATTCAAGGCTGCGCCAGCCCCATCGCGAGCTGGGTGAGTTCCGGTCCGTAGAAGAGGGCGATCATACCAGCCCCCGCCAGATAGGGGCCGAACGGGATGTGCTGGCCCTTTTTCGTCTTGCCGATCGCGATCATGGCCAGGCCGATGGCGGCGCCGACGAAGGACGACAGGATGATGATCATGGGCAGCATCTTCCAGCCGAACCAGGCGCCGAGCGCGGCCAGCAGCTTGAAGTCGCCGTCGCCCATGCCGATATGGCCGCGCACCAGTTCGTAGGTGCGGGCGACCGCCCACAGGAACAGGTAGCCGCCGGCGGCGCCGAGCACCGCCTCGCGCAGCGGCACGAAACTGCCGTCCAGGTTGACCAGCAGGCCCAGCCACAGCAGCGGATAGGTGAGGTCGTCCGGCAGTTCCTTGTGGTCGACGTCGATCAGCGTCATCGCGATCAGCAGCCAGGTGAACACCAGCGTCTCCAGGCCCGCCCAGCCGCTGCCGAAATGCCAGACCAGCAGGCCCGACAGGATGCCGCTGACCGCTTCGACGACCGGATAGCGGGCCGAGATCGGCGCCTTGCAGGCGCTGCATTTCCCGCGCAGGGCCAGCCAGCTGACGATGGGGATGTTTTCCAGCGCCGTGATCTGGTGGCCGCAATGCGGGCAGGCGGAGCGCGGCACCATCAGGTTGTAGCGCTCCGGGAAGGGCAGCGGCTTGCCTTCCTTGTCCGCGATGTAGTTGTCGATTTCGCGCTGGCGCATGATCGGCAGGCGGTGCACGACCACGTTCAGGAAGCTGCCGATCAGCAGGCCGAAGATGGCGGCGGCAATGGCCGGGATCAGGCTGGCGGGAGCGGCGAAGAGGAGGGTATCCGGTTGCATGGCAGGTGTGGCGAGAATAGGTTGATTTCCGTGAATCAACCTATTCTATGGGGTTTTGCCGGCTTTGGGCAGCCGAACGTGCGCGCTAGTGGCCGATCTGTTTCGCGAACAGCGCGCCGACCTGCAGGTCGCCGTCGTAGCTGAGGTGGTGTTTATCGCGGTACATCAGCCGGCCGCCGATCATCGCCTTGCATTCACGCCCGTCGCACAGGGCGTCAGCGGCGTGGAAATACTCGATCTGCGGGAACAGGCGCGCGTTCTCCTGGCGCACGCGTTCATTCGGGGCGATCTGCTTGTCCCATTCGCTGCGCGAAATGCCGCATGGCGAGGTGGTGACGGAGGATGCCACGCCGGCGCGCTTGATGCAGGTGCGCGGGTCGAAGGGCATTTCCGGCACGTCTTCCATGACGATGACGTGCATGCCCTTCGCGAGGAAGCGGCGGTAGGTGTCGCGCGCGGCGTCCACCATCTCGGTCCAGGCCGGATCCAGCCGCACGTAGGTGGAGAAGATCGCGGTCTTGATCGACGGCGTGTTCAGCGCCAGTTCGAGCATCGGCTGGGTGGCCTTCTGGAAGGGATCGTCGCCCGGCTTGAGGCCCCAGTAGGGACGGCGGGTGCCCAGGTACAGCAGGTTCTCGCCCTTGCTCTTGTAGTATTGGGTGAGGCCGGCGACCACGTGGTAGGCGTGGCTGTCGCCGATCAGGACGACGGTGGGTTCGCGGTCCGGGTAGGCCAGCAGGCAGTATGCGTAGACCGAGTCGAAGCCGTAGCGCTGCTTGCAGGCGGCGGCATTGGCCTTGTCCTCGACGACGACCAGGGCCTTCTGGTTGGCCAGGTTTTCCTGGACCGGCGCGCGCTGCGGCAGGCCTTCGTACTGGAACAGCCAGGCTCCGGACGCGGCGGTGCCGGCCATCAGCACGCACAGCAGCGCCACCGCGATCGATGCGCTGCGCCCGGACAGGCGGCGCAGCGGCCGCTCGAGCAGGCGGTAGGACAGCCAGGCGAGGACGATCGCGGCCGCGATGGCGGCGATGCGGATCCGTGGCGCCGGCAGGTGGCCCTCGACGATCTGGGCAAAGGACAGCAGCGGCCAGTGCCACAGGTAGAGCGGATAGCTGATCAGCCCGAACCAGACGACAACCGGATTGGCCAGCACGGCCCGGTTCAGCCAGGCCCGCGGTCCGGCGCCGATCAGGAGCACGGCGGCGCCGACCGGCACCAGCGCCCGCCAGCCCGGGAAATGCTCGGCCTTGGTCAGCGCCAGGCCGAAGGCCAGCAAGGCCACGCCGGCGAAGGCCGCGGCGTTCGCCTGCGAGCCCGTACGGGTGGGGACCGGTTTGCCGTGGGCGGCGCAGGCCAGCAGCGCGCCGGCCAGCAGTTCCCAGGCCCGGCTCGCGGGCGAATAGAAGGTGGCGGTGCCGTGGTGGGTGACGCCGACCACGTTCACCAGGAAGGACAGCAGCGCAAGGCTTGCCGTGACCGCCACCAGGTTGGCACGCAGGCGCCAGGCCAGCAGCAGTACCGCCGGCCAGACGATGTAGAACTGTTCCTCGATCCCCAGCGACCACAGGTGCAGCAGCGGCTTGGTGTCGGCGGCGGTGTCGAAGTAGCCGACCTGGTCCCAGTAGAAGAAGTTCGCGGCGAAGCTCGCCCCGCCGCCCACGTGCTTGCCGAGCTGCTGGTACTCGTCGGGGAACAGGGCAAACCAGCCGAACGCCAGGCAGGCCAGCATCACGGCCAGCAGCGACGGGAAGATCCGCTTGACGCGGCGCGCATAGAAGCCGGCGACGCTGTACTGGCCCTGCTGGAGTTCGCGCAGCAGGATGCTGGAAATCAGGAAGCCGGAAATGACGAAGAAAATGTCGACGCCGATGAAGCCGCCGGGCAGGAGGGTCGGAAAGGCGTGGAACAGGACCACGGACAGCACCGCGACCGCGCGCAGGCCGTCGACCTCGGGTCGGTAGGGCAGGTGGGGGGAGGCGGCCGGCGCCGCGGCTTCTGGCGCGGCGAGGACGGCCGGTGTGTCGATCTTCAAGCTGTTGGACCCTGTGATGCGGCAAGTTTTGCTTGCCAGAAAATTAATACACTAAGAATAATTTCCTATTGTCATCTACCGAGCCGCTTTTGGACAAGTCCGTATAGGGCGCGGAGGGCACGCGCCGGACGCGTCAGCCTGCCTTCGCCCCCGCGAAATGGGCCTCGATTTCTTCCAGCGTCTTGCCGCGCGTCTCGGGCAGCAGGAAGGCCGCGGCCAGGAAGTACACCACCGAGCAGGCCGCGCCGAAGAAGAACACCGCCGAATAGCCGTGGCGCCCGACGATGGGCAGGAACAGGGCCGCGAAGGCGGTCGAGACGAACTGGTTGACCAGCAGGGCGATGCTCATGCCGTTCGAGCGGATCCGGGTCGGCATCAGTTCCGACAGCGCCAGCCACACGCATACGCCGGGGCCGACCGCGAAGCTGGCGACGAACACGGCGATCGCCAGCGCCACCTGCCAGCCGCGCTCCGGCGGCGGCAGGGCGCCCAGGCGCGCGCTTTCGATCACCAGCGGCGCCGCGCTCGCGGCGGCCGGATCAGGAAAGGGATTCAGGTGCAGGCGGCGGAAGGCCTTGCCCAGCACGCTGTCCGGCTGCACCGCATCGGCGCGCCGCGCCTGCAGCAGGGGCAGGGCGGGATCGTCACTGCGCAGGGTCTGCACGTTGGTGAAGGGGCCGTAGGCATAGGCGACCGTTAGCACCTGCGGGCCGGCGCCGGACGCGGCGCCGAGGCGCTGCAGGGTCGCGGCATCCAGGCGCAGCGCCAGGCTGTCGTCGATGCGCATCGCCGCCACCGCCGCGCCCACGTCGCGCTGGCGCGACTCGGTATCGTGGAACAGCAGGCCGGCCGCCAGCGAAGCGACTACGATGCCGGCGCTGCCCAGCATCAGCAGCGATTTCCTGCCGAGGCGGTCGACCAGGAACACCGCCAGCATCGTCATCAGGGCGTTGATCACCTTGAGCATGACGTCGGCGGCATTCGCGGTGGCGCCGGGCAGGCCGGCGCGGCCGAGGATGTTGACCACGTAGGCCAGCACCGAATTGATGCCGGTGGCCTGGGTGCAGGCCAGGATCAGGCAGGCCAGCAGGAAGGGGAAGACGTAGCGGCGCGACAGCAGCGGATCGGAGGCGTTGCGGGCGGCGGGAATGCGGCGCATCTCGGCCAGTTCGAGCTCGGCTTCGGCCGGCGTGCGGGTGCGCAGCAGGGCCGCGCGCGCATCGCCGTCGCGGCCGCGCCGCGCCAGCCAGCGAGGGGACTCGGCCAGCAGCAGGCAGCCGGCGGTGAAGACGATGCCGGGCGCGAGGCACATCCAGAAGATGGCGCGCCAGGCGTGGTCCTTGGCCGCCAGTACCGCCGCCGCGCGCAGCTGCTCGGGGAGGGCGGCCGCGGCCTGCGACGCGGTTTCCACGCTGCGCGCCTGCACCAGGCCGATCACGGCGGCGGCCACCAGGCCCACCGTCAGCAGCAGCTGGAACAGGGCCGCGCCGCGTCCGCGCTGGCGCGCGTGCAGGCATTCCGCCAGGTAGAGCGGCACGATCACGCCGATCAGGCCGCCGCTGACGCCCTGCAGCAGGCGCCCCAGCAGCAGCGGCGCATAGCCGTCCGCCAGCGCGATCATCGGGATGCTGAGGACGAACAGGATGCCCGACAGCGCCATCGCCGCGCGGCGTCCGATCAGGTCGGCCAGCGCGCCGGCGAACAGGGAGGACAGCACGGAGCCGAGCAGCACCGCGGCGACGATGAAGCTCAGCTCCTGGGCGCCGAGCTTCCACGCCAGCGAGGCGGTCGATTCCAGGTAGGGCAGGGCGCCGGCGATGATGCCGACGTCGATCCCGTACAGCAGGCCGCCCATGCCGGCGATGCACAGGAGGTAGGCGGTGGAGCGGGCGGGGGAAGCGGAAAGCATGGCGGACATCTTGGCTCCTGGGCGGGCTTACGGGGCGGTGCGGTCGGAAAGATCGATGGCTTCGCCTTCGACGAAGACGGCCAGCGGCTGCAGCCCGGCGTCGAGGACGACGATGTCGGCCCAGGCGCCGGGCGCCAGGCGGCCGCGTTCGCGTTCGCCCAGGTAGTCGGCCGGGAAGCGCGACAGGCGGTCGCTGGCTTCGGCCAGCGGCAGCCCGATATCGACGAAATTGCGCAGGGCCTGGTCCATGGTCAGGGCGCTGCCGGCCAGCGAGCCGCTGCCGAGGCGCACGCAGCCCTGGCACTTGAACACGCGCTGGCTGCCGAGTGCGTATTCGCCGTCCGGCATGCCGGTGGCGGAGGTGGCGTCGGTCACGCCGTACAGGCGCGGGATCGCGCGCAGGGCCGCGCGCAGGGCGCCGGGACCGACGTGCTGCAGGTCGGGGATGACTTCCGCGTACTCGGCATGGGCGAGTGCGGCGCCCACCATGCCCGGCTCGCGGTGGTGCAGGGCGCTCATGCCGTTGAACAGGTGGGTGAAGCCGGCGGCGCCGGCGCGCAGGGCGGCCAGGCCGTCCTCGTAGCTGCCGGCGCTGTGGCCGAGCTGGACCCGGATGCCCATCGCCGCCAGTTGCGGGATCAGTTCCAGGTGGCCGTCGATCTCGGGCGCCAGGGTCAGCACGCGGATCGGCGCGATCGCGTGCAGCGCGCGCACCAGTTCCAGGCTGGCGCTCATGACGTCGGGCGGCTGGGCGCCCAGGCGGGCCGGATTGATGAAGGGACCTTCGAGGTGCACGCCCAGCATGCGCGCGGCGCCGGAAGGACGCCGGGCTATCGCGCCGGCCAGGCCGTGCAGCGCGTGGCGGATCGCAGCCTCGCGCGCCGTCATGGTGGTGCCGAGCAGGGAAGTGGTGCCGTGGCGCGCATGATGGCGCGCCACCGTGGCGCCGGCATCGCCGCCCTGCATGATGTCGACGCCGCCGGCGCCGTGCACGTGCAGGTCGATGAAGCCGGGCAGGATCCATGGCCCGCCGGCGGCGGCCGAATCCTCGCTGATGCTGTCGATACGTTGGCCGAATCGGATACTACCTGCGATCCAGCCGTCGGGTGTGAGGATTCTGCCGTCGAGCACTCTCTATTCCGCGATATGTAATTCGATGCCCAGCTTGAGCAGCCCCTCGCGGTACTCGGGGCTGATGCCGGCATCGGTGATGATGGTGTGGATCCGGTCCAGCTGCGCGATGCGGTGCAGGCTGACCCGGCCGAACTTGGAACTGTCGGTGAGGACGATGATGCGTTTGGCGCGCTCGACCATCATGCGGTTCAGGCTCGCTTCCGCCTCATGATGGGTGGTGACGCCGAACTGCAGGTCGAGGCCGTCCACGCCCAGGAACAGCTTGTCGAAGTTGTAGACCTGCAGGCAGGCTTCGGCCTGGCTGCCCTGGAAGGACAGCGACTGCTTGCGCAGCAGGCCGCCGGTCAGGATCAGGTCGACGCCGGGCGCGTCGGCCAGTTCCCAGGCGATGTTCAGGCCATTCGTGGCGACCGTGACGCCGCTGGCGTCGAGCAGGTTGCGCGCCAGGAAAATGGTGGTGGTGCCGGAGTCGATCACGATGTTGTCGCCGGCCTCCACCAGCGAGGCCGCGAAGGCGCCGATGCGCTCCTTCTGCTCGTGGTACAGGGCGTCCTTCTGGCGCATGGTGTGCTCCGGCGGCGGCACCCGCGTCAGCACCGCGCCGCCGTGGCTGCGCGTGACCAGGCCCTGGCTGCCCAGCGCGGACAGGTCGTGGCGGATGGTCACCGCCGACACCCCGAGCTGTTCCACCAGTTCGGTCACCTGGACCGAGCCCTGTCGGGAAAGCATTTGCAGGATCGTTTCGCGGCGCTGGCTGGTATTTCGCATGGTGTCGGTCTCGGCTCGTCGGCGTTGGAAAAATGCCGAGCTTAACAGATAGCGACGGGCTTGCCGACTGCCGCCATATTGCGGCTGCAGGCACGCGCATACTGGGCCAGCACGAGGCCGATCCGGTGCTCCACCAGCGCCAGCGGATCGGCGGACAGGCGGCCCTGCAGGACCTCCAGGTACTGGTCCGGCAGGTGCTGGCTGAGGAGGGGCAGCGGAATCTGGCGCCGGCGCAGGTTGCCGACCAGGCGTTCGAGCGCGGCGGCGACAGGCTGCTCGCCCCAGTAGTAGCGGCAGCGGTCGCTGAGCGCATAACGGCGCAGCAGGCGCTGTTCCGCGCTGCTGCCGTGGTAGTGCTTGCGCCAGTGGACGGGCTTGGCCAGCATGACTTCGTCCAGCACCTGCATCAGGCGCGAGGCCTCCGCGGCGGGGACCAGTTCGTCCTCGATGCTGCACAGCGCCAGCAGGCCTTCGCGCATGGCGAAGGTGGCGGCCGGGCCGACCTTCAGGATCGCGAAATGGTCGCGCACCATCTGGTGCAGCCCGATCTCGCGCTGGTAGTCGGTCGAATGGGCTTCGAACACCAGGCCGGGCTGGTCGGCGATGAAGCCCGAGAGCGCCGCCGCCGGGGCGGGGTCGTAGTACTGCACGCTGCTGTGGTCGAAGTCCACGCCGGGCTGCACCACCATCGCGATCACGCGTTTCCAGGCGCCGTGCAGGCCGGCGTCGAGGAAGGCGCGGCAATGCACGGACAGCGTGCGGCGCGCGGCCTCCGGGGTGGTCGGGGCGCCGGCCTGGGACAGGCTGGCCTCGCCGCCGGGAATCGGCACTTCGGTACCGATCACGTACACCGGCGGCGGGTGGCCTGCGGCTGCTGCGGCGGCGTCGGCGATGCGCGCCAGGCGCGCCGAGCGTTCCGCCACGATCTCGTCGGGCAGGCGCTGCGGGTCGTCGGCGCAGCGCATGCTGCAGTCGAGGTGGATCTTGTGGAAGCCGGCGGCGGCGTAGTCGGCCACCAGGGTATCGGCATGCGCCATCGCGGTGGCGGCATCCAGCCCCTGCCAGGCGTTCGGGCCGAGGTGGTCGCCGCCCAGCACCAGCCGTTCGGCCGGAAAGCTGCGCTCGCGCGCCAGCGCCAGCACGTGTTCGCGGAACATCGCGGGCGTCATGCCGGTATAGCCGCCGAACTGGTCGACCTGGTTCGAGGTCGCTTCGACCAGCAGCGGGGTGTCGTAGTCGGCGGCCACGCGCATGGCGGCGCCCAGCACCATCGGGTGGCTGCAGCAGACGCTGTACAGGCCGACGGCTTCGCCGCGCCGATGCGCCTTGACGACGTCCTGGACGGGGGAGGTCTGGTTCATGGTGTCGCGAAGTCCTTCAATTGTTGACGGATCAGGAGCGCGGCCCCGCGCACGCCGCCGGCGTCGCCGAAGCGCGGCGGCAGGATCGGCGGCGGGTGGGCGCCGGCGAACAGGTGGCGGCGCAGCGCTTCCGGCAGGTCGCGGTACAGGTGCGGCAGGTTCGACAGGCCGCCGCCCAGCACGATCGCGTGCGGGTCGAGTCCGAGTACGACGCAGGCCAGGCCGTGCGCCAGCAGGTCGAGGTGGACCTCGAGCGTGCGCTGCGCAGTCGGGTCTCCGGCGTTGGCGCGCGCGGCGATGGCGAAGGGCTCGGCGCCGTCGCCGCCGAAGTGGCGGTGCAGGCGCTGCATGCCGGGGCCGGACACATAGCGCTCCAGGCAGGCGGTGCGGCCGCAGGGGCAGGGGATTGCTTCGAGACCGTAGCGTACGGCCAGCGTGGCCGGCAGCGGCCAGTGGCCCCATTCGCCGGCGATGCCGTTCCTGCCACGCTGCAGGCGGCCAGCCACGCAATAGCCGGCGCCGGCGCCGGTGCCGAGGATGGCGCCGAACATGGTCGGCAGGCCGTCGGCGGCGCCGCCATCGGCTTCGGACAGGGCAAAGCACTGGCAGTCGTTGCCGGTCGCGACCGGACGCGCCAGGGCGTCCTGCAGCATCGCGCGCACTTCGCGGCCGTTCAGGGCCGGCACGTTGGAACTGAGCTGGCGTCCGCTGATGCCGTCCGTGACGCCGGGCAGGCCGATCCCGACCGGCGCCGCGACGCCCAGCGCGGCGTCGGCGCGCCGCACCAGGGCGCACACGGCCCCGGTAAAGGCGGTGATGTCATCGGCCGGGGTGGCGATGCGTTCGCGGTGCACTTCGCGCAGGCCCGCGTCGTAGCTGGCCAGCTCGATCTTGGTGCCGCCGATGTCGATGCCGTGGAAGCCTGCGGGATCAGCCATGCTCGTTTTCCTGCGCATGCGCATAGATCGTGACGCCCTGGACGACCCGGTTGACGGTGCCGCTGGCGAAAGGATTGTCGGGGCGCAGGCCGAGCCGGGCCGACAGGTGCAGCGCATATTGCTGCGCCATCAGCAGCCACAGCGGGGCCAGCCAGGCATCGCTCCAATCGGGCGCATCGGCGCCGAAATCGCCGTCCACGCCCACCGTCAGCACCCGGGCGGCGACGCCGTCGCGGCGCAGTTCGTCCAGCAGGTCGGTGTCGTAGCGGCGCGCCAGCGGCTTCCGGCCATGGAACAGCACGACGATCGAAGCCGCGTTCAGCGCCGACTTCGGGCCGTGCCGGAAACCCAGCGGGGTATCGGCCATGCCCAGTACGCGGCCGCCGGTCAGCTCCAGCAGCTTGAGCGCGGCTTCGCGCGCCAGCGCTTCGAGCGGGCCGCTGCCGAGGTAGGCCACGCGCTCGACCGGATGCGCGGCCAGCGCGGCCACCGCCGGCGCCCATTGCGCCAGCGCGCGTTCCGCCGCGTCGGCCAGTCGTGCCGGGCGTGCGGCGCAAGCGGCATCGCCGCTCAGCACGCACAGCGCGGCCAGCAGCATGGAGGTGAAGCTGCTGGTCATCGCAAAACCGCGGTCGCAGCTGGCCGCCGGCATCAGCAGCACGCAGGCGGCGGGATCGCTGGCGCCGCGCACGGCGAGCGCGCCCGCCTCGTTGCAGGTGATGTGCAGGAAACGGGCCTCGGCCACGGTCGCGCGCACCAGTTCGACCGCCGCCAGGCTTTCCGGGCTGTCGCCACTGCGGGCGAAGGACACCAGCAGGGTCGGGGCGGCCGGATCGAGGTAGAGCTCGGGGTGGGTGAGCAGGCTGGTGGTGGCGATCGCACGGACCTGGGCGGCGCAGCGCGCATTCAACTCGTCGGCGACGATCTGGCCCGCGTAGGCCGAGCTGCCGGCCCCGGTCAGGATCACGCGCTGGCGCGGATCGAGCAGGCGCTGGCCGAGGAAGGCGGCGACGCGATCCTGATGGGCGCGCAGGCTGTCCGACAGGGCCCGCCAGACCGCCGGCTGCTGGACGACTTCCTCGGCGGTATATAAGCCGCCGATATCCTGCCAGGTGGTCGCGTCGCGTTCGAGAAGAGTGGTCATTGGGTATATGCGAAAGTATTCGGTGGAAAAATCATAAATAGTTATTTTCGAAAAGTCAAACACGAAAGATATTTCGAAAGATAGATCGAGATTTTTCGACGAAAAGAGCCTCGAAAGTCGCGATGGGACCACAATCGGAAGCAAGGACTGTGGCAAATACCCAACCAAATGAAAATAAAATTACGAAATCTCGGCAAAACGAAAGTATTTTGACGATTTTTCATGCGTTTTTGTTCCGTATTTCCGCTTTTTACGTGTTTTTTGTTGACCTTATTTATTTTTGTTTCTACATTAGGCGAAACAAAACGTTATTCCGAGACAGCAGATGAACAAGACCCCCTTCCGTTTTCGTTTCCTTGCCGCTTGCGTCTTCGCCGCCTGCGCCAGTCTTGCCATGCCGGCGCAGGCGGCCCCCCTGGGCCAGCTGCGCAGCGTGAAGGCCGGCGCCGACCGGCATTCCTGGGACCTGCGTACCGACACCGGCGCCCACGTGCAGGTCAGCCTGGTGCGCGCGGACGTCGTGCGGATCCGGGCGGGCGCCGGCGACACCCTGGCCGGCCCCGGCGACAAGGCCGCCCCCATCGTGGTCGGCGTCCCGGCCGCCGAGGTCGCGCACACGGTCGAGGACACGCCTTCTTATATGACGGTCCGCACCGCCGCGCTCGCGCTGCGCATCGACCGCAAGCCGCTGCGCTTCACGCTCTACCGCGCCGGTGAAGAGGCGCCGCTCTGGCGCGAACTGCAGCCGCTCGACATCGACGCGAAGCAGACGGTGCAGGTGCTGTCCAGCGAGGCCGGCGAACATTTCTTCGGCGGCGGCCAGCAGAATGGACGTTACGAATTCAAGGGGCGTGAGCTGCCGGTGTCCTATTCGGGCGGCTGGGAAGAGGGCGACCGCCCGAACCCCGCGCCCTTCCTGCTCAGCTCCAAGGGCTGGGGCATGCTGCGCAATACCTGGAGCGACGGCAGCTACGACCTGCGCAACCCGGAGCAGGCGGTGCTGCAGCACGCCGAGGGCCGCTTCGACGCCTATTACTTCGTCGGCAAGGACCTGCGCGGCGCGCTGGGCCTGTACACCGAATGGACCGGCCGCGCGCGCCTGCTGCCGCGCTGGGCGCTGGAATACGGCGACGCCGACTGCTACAACGACGGCGACAACGTCAAGAAGCCTGGCACCGTGCCGCAGGGCTGGAGCGATGGCCCGACCGGCAAGACGCCGGACGTGATCGACAGCGTGGCCAAACGCTACCGCGAGCACGACATGCCGGGCGGCTGGATCCTGCCGAACGACGGCTACGGCTGCGGCTACACCAGCCTGCCGGAAACCGTGCGCGGCCTGGCCGGCTACGGTTTCCGCACCGGCCTGTGGACCGAGAACGGCGTCGACAAGATCGCCTGGGAAGTCGGCCAGGCCGGCACCCGCGTGCAGAAGCTGGACGTGGCCTGGACCGGCAAGGGCTACCAGTTCTCGCTGGACGCCAACAAGGCCGCCTACGACGGCATCATGAACAATTCCGACAGCCGCCCCTTCATCTGGACCGTGATGGGCTGGGCCGGCACCCAGCGCTATGCCGTCGCCTGGACCGGCGACCAGAGCGCCAGCTGGGACTACATCCGCTGGCACGTGCCGACCCTGATCGGCTCCGGCCTGTCCGGCCAGGCCTATGCCAGCGGCGACGTCGACGCGATCTTCGGCGGCAGCCCCGAAACCTATACCCGCGACCTGCAGTGGAAGAGTTTTACGCCCGTGCTGATGGGGATGTCGGGCTGGTCGGCCGCCGAGCGCAAGCATCCCTGGTGGTTCGACGAACCCTACCGCGACATCAACCGCCGCTACCTGAAGCTCAAGCTGCGCCTGACGCCCTACATGTACACGCTGGCGCGCGAAGCCGAAGACAGCGGCGCGCCGCTGGTGCGCGGCCTGATGTGGGACTATCCCCAGGATCCGGCCGCCCTGACCGAACGCTATAAATACCAGTTCCTGCTGGGCCGCGACCTGCTGGTGGCGCCGGTCTACCGCAGCCAGGCCGCCAGCGGCGGCTGGCGCAAGGGCATCCACCTGCCGCAGGGCACCTGGTACGACTACTGGGACGGCCGCCAGGCCACCGCCGGCGCCGCCGGGCGCGACCTCGACATGCAGGTCACCCTCGACAAGCTGCCGGTGTTCGTGCGCGCCGGCGCCATCCTGCCAATGTATCCGGAAACGCTGTACGACGGCCAGAAGCCGAAGGACCGCGTCACCTTCGACGTCTATCCGGCGGCGCAGGGCGAGTCCGAATTCGTCCTGTACGAAGACGACGGCAACACCCGCCGCTACCGCGACGGCGAATCCAGCCGCCAGCGCATCCGCATGCATGCCGATGGCGCCGACTTGCGGCTCGAAGCCGGCGCCGTGGACGGCAGCTATGCCGGCCAGGAAGCGCGCCGCGGCTACGGCCTGCGGATGCCGGCCGCCCACGCCCCGGCCGCGGTGCTGGCGGGCGGCCGCGCGCTGCCGGCCCTGCAGGGCGCCGCGGTGCTGGCGGGCAGCGCCGAAGGCTGGTATTTCGACGCCGCCGAACGGCGCGGCACCCTGCACGTGAAAACCGCGGCCCAGGACATCCGCCAGCCGCTGGTCCTGGACGTGCGCGGCGTGCTGGCCGCACGCGCCGACGACGCCTTCCCGGCCGCGCCGGACGCCGGCCGCGCGATTCCGGCCGATGCGATCACGGTGGTCAACCGTCCGGCCGAGGAGCCCGGCCAGAACCTCGAGCGCGCCTTCGACGGCAAGCCCGACACCTGGTTCCGCACCGTGCGCAGCCAGGCGGTGCGCAGCGGCCCGCACGAATGGGTGCTGGGCTTCAGCGAGCGGCGCCTGGTCGACGGTATCGAACTCGCGCCGCGCAACGACAAGCACTGGAAGAGCGGCCAGGTACGCGACTACGAAGTCTATGTCGGCGACACCAACGGCGACTGGGGCAGCCCGGTGGCGCGCGGCCGCCTCAAGCTGGCCGAAGGCATGCAGACGATTTCCTTCCCGGCCAGCGCCGGCCGCCTGCTGCGCTTCCGCGTGCTGAGCGTGCAGAACCCGGACGGCGACGGCGCCAGCGCGCTGGATCCGATGGTGACCGCGGCCGGGGGCAAGGCGCCGGCCGGCGCCTACGACGCGGCGCTGCCCGCCGACGTGCCGCCGATCACCCTGTCCGAGTTCCACGTGCTCGAGCACCAGGTGCCGGAACGTCCGGAAATCCAACGCTACCTGTCCGAACTGCCGCTGCCGAAGACGGCGGCGCGCGACCGGCCGGCCGGCAAGGCAACCGAGATGCGCATGAACGGCCTGCGCTTCCGCAAGGGCCTGGGCGTCGGCCCGAACAGCCGCATCGACCTCGCCCTGAACGGCGACTGGAAGCTGCTGCGCGCCGACCTCGGCATCGACGACAGCTGCCGCAACGCCGGCGGGCTGCAGTTCCAGGTCTGGAGCGGCAGCAAGCTGCTCTACGACAGTGGCCTGGTCAGGGCACCGGGCGTGGTCAAGCCCGAAATCGACATCCGCGGCCTGCGTGAGCTGAGCCTGCGGACCCTCGGCGCGCAGGGCCAGAGTCCGGGCCAGGTGTGCGCCAACTGGGCCAACGCCCAGCTGACGGGCAGCGAAGGCGCCACCGTCACCCCACGCTGATTCACTCCACAACGACAAACGCAGGCCCCTGTCCCGAACAGGGAGGGGAGCCTGCATCCTTCATCAAGGAGATGTGCATGAAAACCAAGCGTCTTACCCTGCGCAACGACGCCATCCGGCATGCCGCCGCCATCCTGATCGCGTTCGCCGCCGGCGGCAGCGGCCAGGCCTGGGCCCAGTCGAACGCCACCACCACCATCTTCGGCGAGGTGCGCGCGCCCGCCGGCGCCACGGTGGTCATCGAGAACCTCGCCACCGGCGCGCAGCGCAGCCTGGTCCCGGATGCGGCGGGCCGCTACGTGGCGACCTCGATGCCGCCGGGCCGCTATGCGGTCAAGGTACTGCGCGGCAGCACGGTGGAAGCCACCCGCGAGGTGGAGGCGCTGGTCGGCTCCGGCGTGGAAGCGAGTTTCGGCACGAGCGGCGGCGCCGCCACCCAGACCGTGGTGGTGAGCGCGGCGCGCCAGGTGATCGACGTCTCGAATACGAATAACGGCGTGGTGTTCACGGCGCGCGAACTGCGCTCGCTGCCGGTGGCGAACGACATCGCTTCGGTGGTGCAGCTGACCCCGGGCGCGAATCGCGGCACCAATGGCCAGTACGGCAACGCGCCCTCGATCTCGGGTTCCGGCCAGTCCGAGAACGCCTTCTACGTCAACGGCTTCCCGGTGACGAACATCCTGACCCAGGTGGGCGCCTCCGAGCTGCCCTTCGGCGCGATCGCCAACATGCAGGTGCTGTCGGGCGGCTACGGCGCCGAGTTCGGGCGCTCGACCGGCGGCGTGATCAACGTGACGACCCGCAGCGGCGGCAACAAGTTCGAGTTCGGCGGCAAGCTGCAGTTCCTGCCGGCCCGCCTGCGCAGCGCCCCCGAAAACATCTACTGGCCGAACACCGGCGCCCACCCGGACACCGACGGCAAGCTGCTGTACTGGAACCGCGACAACACGACCAGCAGCCGCGTGGCCGGCCTGTACGGCAGCGGTCCGATCGTGCGCAACAAGCTGTTCGCCTTCGTCGCCCTCGAGCGCACCGTCAGCAACAGCGAGGCGGTGGCCGCATCCACCGATTCCAGCGCCGCCGCCAAGGCGAACAACGGCTGGAGCAGCGCGCACACCGTCACCGAACGCTACCTGGCCAAGCTGGACTGGAACATCAGCGACAACCACCGCATCGAATTCACCCGCCTGTTCGACCGCACCACCGGCAACAGCCAGTACTACGGTTTCGACTACAACACCTTCAGGCGCGGCAACGCCGTCACCGTGGTCAACCCGGAGACCATCAACTGCTGCGGCGGCGGTTCCGCCCCGGGCGCCGATGCCTCCATCCTCAAGTACACCGGCTACCTGAGCGACAACCTGACCGCGACCGCGCTGTATGGCGACACCCGCTCGATCCACCAGCGCATCCCGGTCGGCTACGATCCGACCCTGGCCCAGACCTCGTCGAGCATCACGACCCAGGTGCCGGGCCTGGTCTACAACAACCCGCAGAAGGTGACCGGCAGCCTGCCCGATCCGGCTTCGGAAGACAGCCAGAAGGGCCTGCGCCTGGACCTCGAGTACAAGCTCGGCGCCCACGCGCTGCGCGGCGGCATCGACCGCATCAAGGTCGATTCGCTGGTCGGCAACGTGCTGGCCGGCGGCTACCGCTGGACCTACCGCAAGACCGCCAACCCGACCCGCCTGCTGAACGGCGCCTTCGAGACCACGGACCAGGGCGGCGGCTTCGGCCCGCAGGGCTATTACGTCAGCAAGGACCTCGACACCAACCTGGCGCGCCCGAGCAGCGTGCAGTCGGCCCAGTACCTGCAGGACCACTGGCAGGTGACGGAGCGCGTGCTGCTCGACCTCGGCCTGCGCCGCGAGCAGTTCACCAACTACACGTCCAGCGGCGAGGCCTTCATCTCCCAGCGCAACATGATCGCGCCGCGCTTCGGCGCCACCTGGGACGTGATGGGCGACAGCTCGCTGCGCGTGTTCGCCAACGCCGGCCGCTACCACCTGCCGGTGCCGTCCAACCTGTCCAGCAACATGGCCGCGCCGCTGCTGCGCACCAGCCAGTACTTCACCTATACCGGCGTCGACCCGGCCACCGGCGCGCCGACCGGCCTGCATGCGATCGGCGATCCGTATTCGGCCAACAATGCCTATGGCAAGGGCCGCGATGCGCGCGAGGTGACGGCGATCGGCCTCAAGCCGCTGTCCCAGGACGAGGTTTCGCTGGGCTTCGAGCGCGCCTTCGGCCGCCGCCTGGTGGCCGGCGCCAGCGTCCTGTACCGCCGCCTGAACGACACCAACGACGATACCTGCGACCAGCGTCCGATCGATGCCTGGGCCGTGCGCAACGGCGTCGATACCAGCAACTGGGGCGGCTTCCAGTGCGCGATCATGAACCCCGGCCGCGACAACGACCTGTACATCGACTTCGCCGACGGCAAGGGCCTGCGCCGGGTCGACATCAGCGCGGCGGAGTGGGGCAACCCGCTGCCCAAGCGGACCTACAAGGCGCTGACCATGTTCGTCGAGCATCCGTTCTCGGATGGCTGGTACGGCAAGCTGACCTACACGCTCTCCAGCCTGAAGGGCAATATGGAAGGCCAGACCGACACCATCGGCGGCGGCGACGTGGCGCTCACCGTCAGCGACGACCACAAGGAGCTGATGTACAACGCCTACGGCTACCTGCCGGGTGACCACCGCCACCAGATCAAGGCCTACGGCTTCGTGCAGGTGACGCCGCAGCTGACCCTGGGCGGCAACCTGGCCCTGATCTCGGGCTCGCCGCGCAACTGCATCGGCGAACTGCCGGCCGACCTGCACTTCGACGACGACTACGGCGCCGCCTACTTCTTCTGCGAGGGCAAGCCTTCGCCGCGCGGCAGCCATGGACGCACGCCGTGGCAGATGCAGCTCGACCTGAACGCGTCCTGGAACCCGGCCTTCGCCAAGGGCCTGAGCCTGAAGCTGGACGTGTTCAACGTGCTCAACCGCCAGACCGTCACCCGCTACAACGAGACCCGCGAGGACGGCAGCGGCGACATCTCGCGCAGCTACCTGCAGGTGGCCAGCCGCACCGCGCCGCGCTCGGTGCGCGTGAGCGCCGAATACAACTTCTGAACATCGGGGAGAAAAGATGAAACGACGCGATTTCCTGCTGAACGGCGCCAGGGCCGGCGGCGCGGTGCTGGCCGCCGGGCTGGCCGGCCCGGCGTTCGGCGCCGCCCGCGAGCGCCTGCGGCTGGGCATGATCGGCACCGGCATGCGCGGCCAGGTGCTGCTGAAAGAACTGCTGCGCCGCGACGACGTCGAGGTCGCGGCCCTGTGCGACATCGAACCGGTGATGCTGGGCCAGGCGCTGGCCCAGGTGGAGAAGGCCGGCAAGCCACGTCCGCGCACCTATGGCGAAGACCGCGACGGCCGCGCCTACCGGCGCATGCTGGACGCGCGCCAGCTCGACGGCGTGATCATCGCCACGCCCTGGGAGTGGCATGCGCCGATGGCGATCGACGCGATGCGCGCCAGGGTGCCGGTGGGCTGCGAGGTGGTGGCCGGCATCACCCTGCAGGACCACTGGGACGTGCTGGACACCCAGCTGAAGACCGGCACGCCCTACATGCTGCTGGAGAACGTGTGCTTCCGGCGCGACGTGATGGCGGTGCTGCAGATGGTGCGCGCCGGCGTGTTCGGCGAGATCGAGCACCTGCAGGGCGGCTACCAGCACGACCTGCGGGCCGTCAAGCTGAACGGCGGCGACGCCGGCCACGTGTATGGCGGCGGGGTCGAGTTCGGCGCCAAGGGGTGGTCGGAAGCGCGCTGGCGCACCGAGCACTCGGTGCGGCGCAACGGCGAGCTGTATCCGAGCCACGGTATCGGCCCCTGCGCGATGTACACCAACATCAACCGCGGCAACCGCTTCACGCGCATCAACAGCTTCGCCACCAAGGCGCGCGGCCTGCACGACTACATCGCCAGCCAGGCGCCGGACCATCCGAACGCCAGGGTGAAATTCAGCCTCGGCGACGTGGTCACCACCACGCTCTCCACCGCCAACGGCGAAACCATCCTGCTGCAGCACGACACCTCGCTGCCGCGTCCCTATTCGCTGGGCTTCCGCGTGCAGGGCACGAAGGGCCTGTGGATGGATGTGAACCAGGGCGTGCACGTGGAAGGCGTCAGCAAACCGCACAGCTGGGACCCGTTCCAGGCGTGGCAGGACAAGTACGACCATCCGCTGTGGCGCCGCTACGGCGAGCGCGCCGCCGGCGCCGGCCATGGCGGCATGGACTTCTTCGTGATCCACGCCTTCGTCGAAGCGCTGAAGGCGGAGGCGCCGATGCCGATCGACGTCTACGACGCCGTCACCTGGAGCGCCATCACGCCACTGTCCGAGCAGTCGATCCGGCAGGGCTTCCAGACCCTCGACTTCCCGGACTTCACGCGCGGCGCCTGGAACAAGCGCAAGCCGATCTTCGCCTTCGACGACCGCTACTGATCCCATGCTCAAGCGACGCAGCTTCATCCAGGGCATGGCCGCGATGGCGCTGCCGCTGGCCCCCACCGCGCGCGCGGCAGCCGATGCGCGCATCGCCATCCCGGCGCGCGCCACCGGCAACACGGTCGCGCAGACCATCGTCGGCCTCAGCTACGAGACCGACAACCTGCGCGATCCGCGCTTCTTCGCGGCCGCCAACACCGGCCTGGTCGACGCCTTCCGGCGCCTGAACCCGCGTGGCGTGCTGCGCCTGGGCGGGAACACCAGCGACCTGGCGAAACCGGCGGGTTTCGACGGCCCGCTGCCGGTGCTGCACCCGCTGTACCGCGACCGCGAGCGGGTGCAGCCCTATTACGAGGTGAGCCCCGAGGCGATCGACGCGCTGGCCGGCTTCCTCGACGCCACCGGCTGGAAGGTCGTGTTCGGCCTGAACATGCGGGCCGGCAGCGTGGACCTGGTCGAGCGCTACGCCCGCATGGTGCGCAGCCGGCTGGGGCCGCGCCTGCTGGCGCTCCAGGTCGGCAACGAGGCGAACAACTACTTCAAGCACTACGCGGACTACAAGGCGGCCTGGGACCGCTTGCGTGCGCCGCTCGGCCGCGACGGCATCGCGGGGCCGGACAGCGGCGCCAACACCGACTGGGTGCGGCGCTTCGGGAACGAGGTGCCGGAGTCCGTGCTGCTCAGCCGCCACTACTACCGCGAGGCGGCGGAGCGCGGTTCGCTGGCCGACATCCTGCTGCACGACAGCGAATTCGCGCGCGAGATCGCCGCGCTGGCCAGGGCGGCGCGCCGTCACCCCCAGGGCTTCTGGCTGACCGAGACCAATTCCTATTACCGCGGCGGGCGCGACGGCGTCAGCAACGCCTTCGCCTCCGCGCTGTGGGGGCTGGACTTCACGCTGTCCGCGGCGTTCAACGGCGCCACCGGGATCTGCTTCCAGGGCGGGCCGCGGCGCAGCATCGAGAGTTCGCTGGAAGGCCACGACACCCGCGGCCGCGGGATCGACAAGCGCGGCGAGGACTTCCTGGCGCGCATCGAAGCGGCGGCATCGAACTACTCGCCGATCGGCGGCGATCTCGACACCGGCTTCGCGCCGCGCCCGCTGTACTACGGCCTGCTGTGCGCGCGGTTGCTGGCGGGCGGCCGTTTCCACGAACTCGAACGCGCCGATCCGCTGCCGGGCCTGCGCGTGTACGCCACCGCGCACGACGACGGCGCGCGCATCGTCGCCATCAACACCAGCGCCACCGAATCGCGCGTGCTCGGCTTCACGGGCCTGCCGCCGGGCGCCCGGGTGCGCGCCGCGCCGCTGCGCGCACCCGGCCTGGATGCGCGTTACGCGCTGGCGTTCGGCGAGGACGAAGGCGCCCTGGCGCCGGGCGCCGGCTGGACCCTGCGCTACCGGAGCATGCCGCCGGTGGCGCGCGACGGCAGCTTCGAGGCCGCGCTGCCGGCCGGCTCCGCGCTGCTGCTGCACACAAGCTGACCAACAAGATCGACAACACAGGAGGAGAAAAATGAAACTGAAAACACTGTTGGCCGCCCTGGCGGCCGCTGGACTGGCGTCGGGCGCCTATGCCGCCGGCCAGGCGGAAGAGCAGGCGGTCAAGTCGGACAAGCCGGCGGAGTCCGACGGGCCGCGCCAGGAAGCGAAGATGGCGCGGGTCGAGGTGACCGGTTCGAGCCTGAAGCGCATCAACGCCGAAACCGCCTCGCCGGTGCAGGTGATCGACGCCAGGCAGATCGAGAACATGGGCGCCCGCACCCTGCTGCAGGTACTCGACAACCTGCCGGCAGCGCGTCCGGCCCAGCAGGACTTCCGCTCGATGTTCACCGGCTCCGACGGCGGTTCGCAGGCCAACCTGCGCGGCCTCGGCGCCCAGGGCACGCTGGTGCTGTTGAACGGCCGCCGCCTGTCCTTCTACGGCGCGCCGGCCGGCTTCCAGACCATGTTCGTGAACATCGACGCGATTCCCGCCGCGGCGATCGAGCGGATGGAAGTGCTGACCGACGGCGCCTCGGCGGTGTACGGCTCGGATGCGGTGGCCGGCGTGATCAACGTGATCACCAAGAAGAACTACCAGGGCCTCGAAGTCCGCGCCAGCAACGACTCTTCGTCGCGGGTCTCGTCGTATGGCGAGCGCCAGGGAAGCATCCTGTTCGGCAAGGGCGACCTCGGCAACGACGGCTACAACGTCTACGGTTCGCTGAACCTGTACCAGCGCGACCGCATCGCCCTGGCCGACACCTATGACAAGCGCCCCGAGTACTTCTACGTCAACAACCCGAATTTCATCCCGAACTTCCGCATCGGCACCGGCAGCGAGCCTGGCACGATGAACCCGGGCACCTTCTTCGTGTTCGACCCGGCGAAGAACAATGCCCGCACCCAGCGCGCGGTGAACGGCTGCCCGTCCTCGATCGTGGAGGCGTCCGGCACCCGCTGCGTCTGGAACAACCTGCCGTATGCGCTGGACACCGGCCCGACCTCCAAGCGCGCCACCGCCTACCTGGCCGGCCGCCTGCGCATCGGCGACAGCCTGGAAGGCTTCGCCGAAGGCGCCTACACCCATATCCGGATGCGCGGCGAGAACGGCCCGCGCACCTTCAACAGCGGCAGCACCAGCAACTGGTTCTCGCGCAATACCGGCACCACGCTGAACACCTTCGTCAATCCTTACCTGGGTCCGAACAACGTCTACCTGAAGGGCAGGCTGGACCCGGACATGGCCGCCAAGATGGGCGGCGCGGCGGGCCTGAACTACATCCTGCAGGACGCGCCGGGCCACTTCGGCCAGACCAATATCGACGACAGCTACCGCGCGCTGGCCGGCCTGCGCGGCACCGTGTTCGGCGACTGGGACTTCGAGACCGCGCTGGCCGTCGCCGGCAGCCATTCGACCCTGTACCAGACCACCAACATCAACACCAGGGGCTTCGAGAAGGCCTTCGGGCCGACCACCATCGATCCGGTCACGAAGCGCCCCTACATCGCCGACAATCCGGCCTACAAGTTCGGCGAGATCAGCGAAGCCAACGCGGCCCTGCTGCGCGAAGCCTTCCCGACCTTCGACATCCAGTCCTGGACCCGCCTGATCACCTGGGACGCCAAGGTCGAGGGCACGATCGCGAAGATCGGTGGGCGCGAGGTGCGCGCCGCCGTCGGCACCAGCCTGATGCGCGAGAGCTTCGAGACCCCGGGTAATCCGGACGCCGCGAACGGCCTGATCACCCAGCAGGGCGGCTCCTGGTTCGACGGCAAGCGCACCATCGGCGCCGTGTTCGGCGAGGTGGTCGTGCCGCTGACCAGTACCCTGGAACTGAATGCGGCGGCACGCCTGGACAAGTATCCGCACTTCGCCGCCAACCTGGCGCCGAAGATCGGCGTGCAGTGGCGCGCCCGTCCCGAGCTGCTGGTGCGCGGCACCTATTCGGAAGGCTTCCGCGCGCCTAACCTGGCCGAATCGGGCGAGGGCGGCGTGTTCGCCCAGGTCGGCGGCATCCGCGACACCGTGCGCTGCGACGAGACCAATGCGATGGCGCGCCTCCTGATGAAATCGGTGACGCCGACCGACGTCGATCTCGGCAAGAACCTGCTGAACTCGAACTGCTCGACCACGGTGGGCGGCCTGACCCCGCCGAATCCGAACCTGCAGCCGGAGAAGGCCAAGATCGGCACCTTCGGCGTGGTGCTGCAGCCGGCCCGGGACGTCAGCATCTCGCTCGACTACTGGATCGTCAACCGCCGCAACGAGATCGTGCGCCAGGACTTCAACCAGCTGTTCAGCGACCTGGTCGACCAGTACGGCCCGGCCCTGGCCGGCACCGACCGCGCGATCCGCAACGATCTCACCGACGCCGACCGCGCCAACATGGCCGCGGTGCGCAGCATGTGCGCGAACGCGGCCAACGCGGCGGCCTGCGCCGGCGGCGTGCCGGGCTACTCGGTGGGCAACCTGGGCGGCCTGATCAACTCCTACCTGAACCGCGGCCGCACGCTGGTGGACGGCGTCGACATCGACGCGCGCGCCCGCTTCTCGCTGGGTGCATGGGGCAAGCTGGGGACCGGCGTGGCGGCCACCATCCGCCGCCGCGAGACCTATAACTACGACGACGGCAGCGGCTTCTCGGGCAACTACGTCGGCTACTACGATTCGCCGCACCTGCGCGCGACCGTCAACGCCGACTGGAGCTACCGGAACTTCGTGACCAGCCTGTTCGTGAACTTCACCGGCCGCACCAAGTGGGCCTACGGTCCCTACGACACCGACAACGCGCCGGAGAACTGCACCGCGGCGTCGGTCGCGCTGCCGCAGACCTCCTGCGACGGGGCACCGTCGTACACCACGGTCAACCTGGGGTTCACCTGGAAGCCGGTCAAAAACCTGGAACTGGGGCTGAACATCAAGAACCTGCTGGACAAGCGCCCGTACTACGACCCGAACGGCTGGGAAGGGTATAACCACAGCCAGAACCTGTTCGGGCGCCAGTTCGCACTGTCGGCCGGCTACAAGTTCTGGTAAGCCGCACCAGCCCGCAAACGCCCGGCCGCTTCATCGAAGCCGTCGGGCGTTTTACTTCATGCGCGCCTGGCGCGGCGGCGGCTCACGGCGGCCCCGGCCAGGCCCAGGCCAAGCAGCGCGAGGCTGGCCGGCTCGGGCAACTGCACGGACAGGGTGTCGATGCCGATGTAGTTGGCGCTGTCGGCAGGGCCGGTGTAGCGGATCGCGAAGCGGCCGATACTGCCGGCCGTGCCGGTGCCGGCGAAGCCGAGGCTGTAGCGCGTCCAGTCGCCGGCCGGCACGGCCGCCAGCGCGCCCAGCACGAAGTCGCCCGCATCCGTGCCGCCCGCGCTCAGGCCGTACTGGAAGCTGTCGAGAAAGCCCGGATCCGCCGCCGCGCGCACATAAAAGGAGATCGTGCCGCCGGTGCTGGTCGAGAACACCGGGCTGATCAGCCAGTCGTCGATGACGCCGCCCGCGGCCGCGCTCTGGTAATTGGCGCCGAGGTAGGCGCCGGTCGCGCCGTCGTGGGCGCCGAACACCCGGCTGTTCCCCTGGAAGAAAGCGTTGCTCCCTGCGGGCGTGCTGGCGTTCCGCAGGATGAAGCCCCTGGCGGCCAGGCTGGCAACGTCGTCGAAACCTTCGATGACATTCGCCTGGGCAGCGCCAGCGCAGGCGAGGAGGAGGGCGCAGGATAAGGATTTGAGCATGAGGGTCTCCTGGATGATCGGGATCACTGCAGCGGCAGGGCGTTGAGGTCGACGCTCGGCGGGGTGCCGGTGGCCGGGCGGGTGAAGCTCTGGTTGATCGGCACGTAGTTGCTGAAGAAGCCGCCGTTGCGCAGGTAGAAGCGGTTGTTGCGCAGGCCGCCGGCGTAATCCATGCGCTGGGCGTTGGCGGCGGTGGCGTCGCCGGTGAAGCGGGCCGTCGTGATCTCGGTCCAGTTGCCGCTGCTCGAGCGCGCCCACTGGTTGCCGTAGTCGGCCGAGCGCTCCATGTAGCCGTTGGTGTCGATGAAGTTCTCGAGGAAGGAGTAGACGCCGCTCAGGTAGCTGCTGGTGGTCGCCGGGCGCTTCCAGGTGGCGATGTATTTCCAGACCCCGGTCTCGGGTGCGAAGAACCAGGCCGAGTAATTGGTGCCGCCGGCGCCGTCGGCCTGGGCGCGGGTGATGAAGCGGTAGGTATTCCCCGCGATCCAGTTGAAGCGCAGGTAGGACTGGCCGCCCGTGCCTTCGCCGCCGAAGCCGTTGTCGACCACGCCGCCGCCTTTGCCGACCAGGGTCGTTTTGGCGCCGTTGTCGGCGTCCCAGACCGAGAACAGCATCCAGCGCTCGCTTGGCGATTTCACTTGCATGCCGAAGTAGCCGCCGTTGAAGCCGTTGGCCATGAAGTAGGAGCCGATCTTGTCCTGGCCCTGCGGCACCGTGACCTCGTTGTAGAAGTACTCGGTCTGCGCCGGGACCGTGAAGCCCAGGTGCACCGAAGGACCGCGCCGCGACCAGTAGTAATTCGCAGGATCGTTCGCGTAGTTCAGCGTGGCCTCGGTCGAGACGCCGATCGAGGAGACGTCGCCGAAATAGCCGCCGTCCTTGCTGACGCCCTGCAGGTCGACCTTGACGTAGCCGGCGGGGACGACCACGGTGCCGACCGCATAGTTCTTCGTGACGTTGCCGGACAGTTTCACGTCGAAGGGCGTGCCGTTGACGCTGACGCGCACGGTGCTGTTGGTGCTGCCGGCCAGGCGCGCATTCAGCGATACCGTCACCGCCGCCGGGCAGCTGCGCGAACAGTTCGGCGAGGCCGCCACGCGGAACCAGGTGCTGGTGACGGTACTGGCGCTGGTCCAGTTCCCGAGACCGTTCGAGGTAATGACCTCCGCGGCATTCGGCGCGGCGCTGGTGATGAAGGCATTGCCGGCCAGTGCCACGACCGCATCGCCGGCCTGGGCCGACAGCGGCGCCACGGCCACGGCAGCGGCGAAGGCGGCCGGTTTCAAGAGCTTGATCCTGCGTTCCATCTGCATCTCCTTATGTGGTTGATATAAAACGAAAGAAGTTGGTTTAAAATCTTTCATTTTTGTTATGACTGCTTTCTCAATTTACGAATAAAAGAAAGTATCGTCAACAAATACATAAGTTAAATGCGGATATGTCGCTATAAAACCTTTTTTAAGTTTCGTTTTGGCCGGAGCAGGATTTGATGGCTTTCGTTTCAGGGGCGGCAAAGAAAACGGACCTGGCGGCGGCATGCCGGCAGGTCCGTGAACCGGGGGAGGGAAGTCTTAGACCACCGAACCCAGCTTGAAGATCGGCAGGTACATGGCCACCACCAGGCCGCCGATCAGCACGCCCAGGATCACCATGATCAGCGGTTCCATCAGCGAGGACAGCGCGCCCACGGCCTCGTCGACTTCCTCTTCGTAGAAGTCGGCGACCTTGCCCAGCATGCCGTCGAGGGCGCCGGACTCTTCGCCGATGGCGACCATCTGGGTCACCATGTTCGGGAACACGTTGGCGTTCTGCATCGCCACCGTCAGGCTGGTGCCGGTGCTGACTTCGGTCTGGATCTTCTTGGTCGCATCCAGGTACACCGCATTGCCCGAGGCGCCGCCGACCGAGTCGAGGGCTTCGACCAGCGGCACGCCGGCCGCGAACATGGTGGCGAGGGTGCGGGTCCAGCGGGCGATGGTCGCCTTGCGGATCACGTCGCCGAACACGGGCAGGCGCAGCAGCAGGCGGTCCATGGCCTGCTGCATCTTGAGGGAGCGGCGCCAGGACTGGAAGAAGAAGTAGATCGCGCCGAACAGCCCGCCGAAGATGACGTACCACCACTTCACCATGAAGTCGGACATCGCCATCACGAGCAGGGTCGGGGCCGGCAGGTCGGCGCCGAAGCTGGTGAACACTTCCTTGAAGGCCGGCACCACCCAGATCATGATCACGGCGGTGACGATGAAGGCGATCGCCAGGATCGCGATCGGGTACATCAGGGCCGACTTGATCTTGGCCTTCAGCGCCAGCGTCTTTTCCTTGTAGATCGCCAGGCGGGTCAGCAGGTCTTCCAGGATGCCGGCCTGTTCGCCGGCGCCCACCAGGTTGCAGAACAGCGGGTCGAAGTAGAGCGGGTACTTGCGGAAGGCGTTGTTCAGGCTGGTGCCGGTCTCGATGTCGGCGCGCAGGTCCATGATCAGCTTGGACATCGACGGATTCGAGTGGCCCTTGCCGACGATGTCGAAGGATTGCAGCAGCGGCACGCCGGCCTTCATCATGGTGGCGAGCTGGCGCGTGAACAGGCTCAGGTCCTTGTCGACGATCTTCTTGCCGCTGCGGTAGACCTTCTTCTTGACCTTGGTGACCATGATGCCCTGGCGGCGCAGCGTCACGTTGACGATGGTTTCGCCGCCGGCGCGCATCTCGCCGCGCACGGTCTTGCCGGTCTTGTCCTTGCCTTCCCAGGCGAACACGAATTCCTTGATCTGGGCGCCGCCAGCGCTGCGTGCCTGTGCCGAAGTTGCCATATTATTTCCTATTCATTGGTGCAGCCGAGCACTTCCTCGAGGCTGGTCAGTCCCTGTTTCACCTTCATCAGGCCGGAACGGCGCAGCGAGTTCACGCCTTCGCTTTCCGCCTGGGCGGCGATCTGCATCGAGTTGCCGTTGGCCAGGATCAGGGCTTCGATCGCCGGCGAGATCGGCATGATCTGGTAGATGCCGACCCGGCCCTTGTAGCCCGAACCGAGGCAGCGTTCGCAGCCGACCGGCCCGTAGGGCTTCCATTCGCCGTCCAGGTCGCCGTCGCGGAAGCCGGCCGCCTTCAGCACGTCGCGCTCGATGTCGAGCGGCTGCTTGCAGGTGCACAGGCGGCGCGCCAGGCGCTGGGCGGTGATCAGGACCACGGACGAGGCGATGTTGAACGGCGCCACGCCCATATTCATCAGGCGCGTCAGCGTGGACGGCGCATCGTTCGTGTGCAGGGTCGAGAACACCATGTGGCCGGTCTGGGCGGCCTTGATGGCGATGTCGGCGGTTTCCAGGTCGCGGATCTCGCCGACCATGATGATGTCCGGATCCTGGCGCAGGAAGGCCTTCAGCGCGACCGGGAAGGTGAGTCCCGCCTTTTCGTTGACGTTGACCTGGTTCACGCCGGGCAGGTTGATCTCGGCCGGATCCTCGGCCGTCGAGATGTTGATGCCGGGCTTGTTCAGCAGGTTGAGGCAGCTGTACAGCGACACCGTCTTGCCGGAGCCGGTCGGGCCCGTCACCAGCACCATGCCGTAGGGGCGGGTGATGGCGTCGATCAGCAGCGCCTTCTGGTCGGGGTCGTAGCCGAGCGAGTCGATGCCCATCTGCGCCTGGGTGGCGTCGAGGATACGCATGACCGTCTTTTCGCCGAACAGGGTCGGCAGGGTGCTGACGCGGAAGTCGATCGTCTTGGTCGGCGACAGCACCAGGCGCATGCGGCCGTCCTGCGGCACGCGCTTTTCCGAGATGTCGAGCTTGGCCAGCACCTTGATGCGCGAGACCAGCTTGTCGCGGATCGACAGCGGCGGCGCCAGGTGGTCGCGCAGCACGCCGTCCACGCGCAGGCGGATCCGGTACTGCTTTTCGTAGGGCTCGAAGTGGATGTCCGAGGCGCCGAGGGTGATCGCATCCATCAGCACCTTGTTCAGGAAGCGCACGATGGGCGCGTCCTCGACTTCCGAGGCGGCAGCCGCTTCAGCCTGGGTGGCCTGCTGCGGCTCGTCCTCGGCGAATTCGATATCGGCGTCGTCGCCGACCAGTTCGTTGATGCTCTGTTCGGCGTTCTTCGACAGCCCGGCCAGCAGGGCCAGCAGGGTGTCGTGGGCCACGATCACGGGCTCGACCGAGGCTTCGCTCTGGAACTTGATCTGGTCCAGGGCCTGGGTATTGGTCGGATCGGACAGCGCCACCGACAGCTTGTTGCCGCGCTTGGACAGGGCCACCACGCGCTGGGCCTGCATCAGGCGCGCGTCGATGGCGTTCGCCGGCAGGGATTCCGTGCTGAAGGTGGACAGGTCGAGCAGGGGATAGCCGAAGGTCTCGGCGCAAAACACCGCCAGGCCGGGGGCATCAATGGCGCCGGCGCCGAGCAGGGTGTCGATGAAGCCGGTCTTGTCGGCGGCGGCCTTCTTTTGCAGGCTGTCCGCCTGCGGCAGCGTCAACCGTCCCGCCTGCACCAGGGCGCGCGCCAACCCGGGCAATGCGGTGCCTGCGGTCGTGTTGGGGAGGACTGCTGCCATAGGATCAGGGATGGATTGGCGACAAGGAGCCGGGCTGGCCAATTATGCCCGGCGGCTGCTTGGGATCATGCCCGCAGGCATCAGATTTGTAAAGAGATTGACGTAGGGAAAGACGCGTGCATACCACGTAGACGGAATGGTATTGTATGGATGACAATGTGTGGGCGGTGGACATTGCGGTTCCTGGACGGGGAAAAGCAAGCTGATCGTCGTTCCCGCGGAGGCGGGAACCCAAGTTTGCAAGCGTTTTGTTAACTCAAGCAGAACTTGGGCCCCCGCCTTCGCGGGGGCGACGTGGTCTGCTTCAAGCCGCCAGCCACCGTTTGATAACAGCCGGTCGGAACAGTTTCACGATCTTGATTGATTGATTCTGCACCTGCACCACCTCGATCACGCATTGCCCGACCTTGAGCGCGATCGGGAACTCCGGGATTTCCTGGAGTTGTTCGAGAAGCAAGCCATTGACCGTCTTCGGGCCGTCCAGGGGCAGGTCCAGGCCCAGCTTCTTGTTGATGTCGCGCAGCGGCGTGCTGCCTTCGAGCAGGCATTCGCCCTTGGCGTTCCAGGCCATGGCGTCGGCGCGCGCGGTGCCCGGCGTGGAGGTCGTGAAGTCGCCGATCATTTCCTCGATGATGTCCTCGAGCGTCACCAGGCCCTGCACCTCGCCGTACTCGTCGACGATGATGCCCAGCCTTTCCTTGTTTTCCTGGAAATACTGGAGCTGGGTGAACACGCCCGTGTCCTGCGGGATGAAATACGGTTCGCTCAACAGTTCGCGGAAGTGGTCGGCGGTCAGCTCGTCCGCCTGGTTCAGCAGGCCGACCGCCTTGCGCACGTGCAGGATGCCGACGATCCTGTTGATCTCGCCTTCGTAGACGGGCAGCTTGTTGTGGTAGCAGGTGGTCAGCTCGGCCTTGATGTCTTCGACCGGCATGGCCAGGTTCAGGGCTTCGATCTGGCTGCGCGGGGTCATGATGTCCTCGACCGAGATCTTTTCAAGGTCGAACAGGTTGAGCAGGATGCTCTTGTGCTTCTGCGGCATGAAGTTGCCGCCCTCCAGCACGACGGTGCGCAGTTCCTCCGGCGACAGGCGCTGCTGGTGGGCATCGGCGTTCGCGCGGATGCCCATGGGGCGCAGGATGGCGGAGACGAACAGGTTGACGAACCAGATGGCCGGCTTGGCCACCTTCATCAGGGGCCGCAGCACCAGGCTGGTGCCCAGCGAGATGCGTTCCGGGTAGGTGGCGCCGATCACCTTCGGCGCGATCTCGGCGAACACGATCAGCAGGAAGGCCACGCTGGCGGTGGCGATCGTGATCACGCTTTCCTCATGGCCGAAGAACAGGATCGCGATCGCCGTCACCAGGGCAGTGGCCATCGCATTGATCAGGGTATTCGCGATCAGCACCAGCGACAGCAGCTTGTCGGTACGATCCAGCAGCCACAGCGTGGTGACGGCGCCGCGGTGGCCGCGCTTGGCCATGTGGCGCAAGCGGTACTTGTTGGCCGCCATCAGGGCCGTTTCCGCCATCGCGAAGAAGGCCGAGCAGAGAATCAGGAGAACGAGGGCAAGGACGAGCGCCCAAAGGGGTACGGTTTCCAAGGCAGACCGTGAAGAATCGGGGAAGGAGTCGATTCTAAAGGCAAGGGGAGGGGCCTTGCAAGTTTGCTACGCTCAGTTCCACCAGTGGGACGTGGTCCCGGCTTCCGGCAGGCGGGCCTGGCGGGCGTCGTGGACGATGCCGGCTTCGACGGCCTGGTCGGCCGTGTAGATGCGCGAGCTGCCGGTAAGATAGCCGCGGATGTCGTGGGGAGCGTTGGCGCCGCGCGTGGCTTCCTCGAAGATCGTGGCATAGCGCTCGGCGTCGAAGTCGAGGCAGTCGCGCCACTCCGAAATGCGGGCATGGTCGGCCGCCACCAGGTTGCCGAAGCCCCAGTGCAGCGGGTGGATCAGGAAGCGGGTGCCGGGACAGGCATAGCGTTTCTGGCCGGCCAGGAAGATCGCGACCCCGACCGATTCGACGCTGCCGACGTTCCAGGTGGTAAGGGGCAGGGGAAGGGACTTGAGGAAGAAGTACAGGGCGAAGCCGGCCGTCATGTTGCCGCCCTCGGTCGACATATGCAGTTCGATCTCGCTGGCGCCGCTCTGCAGGGCCTGCAGGCACAGGTTGCGGATGGTACAGGCCGAGTTGGCGTTGATCGGACCGATGAAATGTACGACGTGCAAAGACATGCTTTCCCTCCTTGGTCGGGCCAAGCATAGCAAGTTTTGGGGTTTTGCCTTGTTCAGCTGGGGCGCTGGTAAATGCGGCATCTGTTTGTAAAATGAAAGCGCATGAATCGTCGTCCCCGCGCAGGCGGGGACCCAAGGTTGCATGAGCTGACGTAACGCATGCAGAACTTGGGTTCCCGCCTGCGCGGGAACGACGGGTTAGTGGTATTCGAATTTGATGATATTCAAAATCATCAATCGAATATATCCGGCGCCCCCTCCGGTGTTAATCTCACAAGCTGGGTTAAATCCGAGGCAACAATGTCCACACCGATCCGATTCTTCTACCGCGGGGCCGTTCACGAAGTGAGCGGCGTCGCGCCCACGCAGACCGTCCTGCAGCATTTGCGGGAAGACCTGCATTGCACCGGCACCAAGGAAGGCTGTGCCGAGGGAGACTGCGGCGCCTGCACCGTCGTGATCGGTTCGCTGGAAAACGGCCAGCTCGAGATGAAGGCGGTGAATTCCTGCATCCAGTTCACGCCGACCCTGGACGGCAAGGCCCTGTTCACCGTCGAAGACCTGCAGCAGGCCGGCGGGGCGCTCCATCCGGTGCAGCAGGCGCTGGTCGAATGCCATGGATCGCAATGCGGCTTCTGCACGCCGGGCTTCGCGATGTCGCTGTGGGGGATGTACCTCAAGAGCGAGGGCGGGAGCTGCCCATCGCGCCGCGAAATCGACGACACCCTGTCCGGCAACCTGTGCCGCTGCACCGGCTACCGCCCCATCATCGATGCCGCGCGCCGCATGACGGAACTGCCGCGCGTCGGCTTCGACCGCGAAGCCCTGGACGCCACGCTGCGCGGGCTGCAGCGCGAAGCCGGCGCCATATATAGTTTCGATGGCCAGACCTTCCACGCGCCGCGCAGCGTCGAGGAACTGGTGGCGGCGCGCGCCGCCCATCCACAGGCCGTGCTGCTGGCCGGCTCGACCGACGTCGGCCTCTGGGTCACCAAGCAGATGCGCGAGCTGGCCGACATCATTTACCTCGGCCATGTCGGGGAACTGAAAGCCGTGCGCGAGGCGGGCGACATGCTCGAGATCGGCGCCGGCGTGTCGCTGGACGATGCCTACGCCGCCATCTGTGCGCGCTATCCTGAACTGACGGAACTCTGGCAGCGCTTCGCCTCGCTGCCGATCCGGAATGCCGGCACCCTGGGCGGCAACGTCGCCAACGGTTCGCCGATCGGCGATTCGATGCCCTGGCTGATTGCGCTCGGCAGCCGCCTGGTGCTGCGCGGCTCCGCCGGCGAGCGCGAACTGGCGCTGGAAGACTTCTATCTCGGCTACCAGCAGAAGGACCTGCAGCCGGGCGAGTTCGTGCAGGCGGTCCGGATCCCGCTGCCGCGTGCCGGGGTCGCGTTCCGTAGCTACAAGCTGGCCAAGCGCTTCGACCAGGACATCTCGGCCGTGTGCGCCGCGTTTGCCCTCGAACTGGACGCGGGCGTCGTCAAGCAGGCCCGCATCGCCTTCGGCGGCATGGCCGCGACCCCGAAACGGGCCGCGCAGGCCGAAGCGGCCCTGACCGGCCGCGCCTGGGACGAGGCGGCCCTGAAGGATGCGATGGCGGCATTGGCGCAGGACTACGCGCCGCTGACCGACATGCGCGCCTCGAACACCTACCGCATGCAGGGCGCACAGAACCTGCTGCGCCGCTTCTGGCTGGAGACCCGGCTCGAGAACCCGCTGCCGGCCGAAGCCGTCAACGTATTTGCCTGAGGAGAGCGACCATGAACGATATGAGCGCACCGGAACTGAAGACGGCGGCGTGGACTGCGGTCGGCGTCTCGAAGGCCCACGAGTCGGCGCGGCTGCACGTACTCGGCCAGGCCGACTACACCGACGATATCGCCGAGGTGCGCGGCACCCTGCATGCGGCGCTGGGCCTGTCCAGTAAACCGCACGCGAAGATCCAGTCTATCGACCTCGACGCCGTACGCGCCAGTCGCGGCGTGGTCGCGGTCTACACGGCGCGGGACATCCCCGGCACCAACGACTGCGGCCCGATCATCCACGACGATCCGATCCTGGCGGACGGCCTCGTGCAGTATGTGGGCCAGCCGGTCTTCGTCGTGGTGGCGGATACCCACGACAATGCGCGCCGCGCCGCCAGGAAGGGCGTCGTCACGTATGAAGAGCTGCCGGCCATCCTGACGCCGCAGGCGGCCCGCAAAGCCGGGTCATACGTGCTGCCGCCGATGCGCCTCGCGCGCGGCGACGCCCAGGCCGCATTCGAACGCGCGCCGCACACGGTGAAAGGCGAACTGCACGTCGGCGGCCAGGAACAGTTCTACCTCGAAGGCCAGGTCGCCTATGCCATCCCGCAGGAAAACGAGGGTATGCTGGTGCTGTGCTCGACCCAGCACCCGAGCGAGATGCAGCACGTGGTCGCGCACGCGCTTGGCCTGCATTCGCACCACGTGGTGGTCGAGTGCCGGCGCATGGGCGGCGGCTTCGGCGGCAAGGAATCGCAGTCGGCGCTGTGGGCGGCCACCGCCGCGGTGTCGGCGAAGCTGTGCGGCCGCCCGGTCAAGCTGCGCGCCGACCGCGACGACGACATGCTGGTGACCGGCAAGCGCCACTGCTTCCACTACGAATACGAAGTCGGCTACGACGACGAAGGACGCATCGTCGCCGCCAGGGTCGACATGGTGTCGCGCGCCGGCTTCTCGGCGGACCTGTCCGGCCCGGTCGCCACCCGCGCCGTCTGCCACTTCGACAATACCTATTACCTGTCCGACGTCGACATCCGCGCCGCCTGCGGCAAGACCAACACGCAGTCGAATACCGCCTTCCGCGGCTTCGGCGGCCCGCAGGGCGCGATCGCGATGGAATACGTGCTCGACGAGATCGCGCGCAAGCTCGGCCGCGACGCGCTGGATGTGCGCAAGCTGAACTTCTACGGCAAGGAGGAGCGCAACGTCACGCCCTATGGCCAGGTGGTGGTCGACAACGTGATCCACGAACTGGTCGACGAGCTGGAGGCGAGTTCCGAATACCGCGCCCGCCGCGCAGGCATCGATGCGTTCAACGCGGCCAGCCCGGTGCTGAAGAAGGGCCTGGCGCTCACGCCCGTGAAGTTCGGCATCGCCTTCAACGTCACCCACCTGAACCAGGCCGGCGCGCTGGTGCACGTCTACGTGGACGGTTCCATCCTGGTCAACCATGGCGGCACCGAGATGGGGCAGGGCGTCAACATCAAGGTGATGCAGGTGGTGGCGCACGAGCTGGGCGTAGACGCCACCCGGGTGCGCATCACCGCCACGAATACCAGCAAGGTCGCGAACACCTCGGCCACCGCCGCATCCACCGGCGCGGACCTGAACGGCAAGGCGGCCCAGGACGCCGCGCGCCAGATCCGCGAGCGCCTGGCCGCCTTCGCGGTGAAGCAGTATGGCGGCGTACCGGAACAGGTGCGCTTCGCGGCCGACACCGTGTTCGTCAATGGCCAGGAAGTTCCGTTCGGCGAACTGGTGGCGAAAGCCTACCTGGCGCGCACCCAGCTGTGGTCGGACGGCTACTACGCCACCCCCGGCCTGCACTGGGACCCGAAGACCATGACCGGCCATCCGTTCTCCTACTTCGCGTACGGCGCCGCGGTGTCGGAAGTGATCGTCGATACCCTCACCGGCGAATGGAAGCTGCTGCGCGCCGATGCCCTGTACGACGCGGGCAAGTCGCTGAATCCGGCCATCGACATCGGCCAGGTCGAAGGCGCCTTCATCCAGGGCATGGGCTGGCTCACCACCGAGGAACTGTGGTGGAACGAGGGCGGCAAGCTCATGACGCATGCGCCGTCGACCTACAAGATTCCGGCGGTGTCGGACTGCCCGGAAGACTTCCGCGTGCGCCTGTTCGAGAACCGCAACGTCGAGGATTCGATCCACCGCTCGAAGGCCGTGGGCGAGCCGCCGCTGCTGCTGCCGTTCTCCGTGTTCTTCGCGATCCGCGACGCCATCTCCAGCATCAAGGGCCACAAGGTCAGTCCGCCGCTGAACGCGCCGGCGACCTGCGAAGCGATCCTGAATGCCGTCGCCGCGGTGGAAGCGGCATCGTCGGCGAGCGCCTGAGATGGAAGACTGGCTGTCCGCAGCGGCGCACGACGCCGGGCCCGGTGCCGCGCCTGCTGTCCTGGTGACGGTCGCCGCGGTCGAAGGCTCGGTGCCGCGCGAACCGGGCGCGAAAATGCTGGTGGACGCGGCGCGCCAATGGGGCACGGTCGGCGGCGGCCACCTCGAGCTGCGCGGCGTCGAAACGGCGCGCGCCATGCTGGCGGCCGGCGAGACCCGGCGCCTGGAACGCTTCCCGCTCGGCCCCAGCCTCGGCCAGTGCTGCGGCGGGGTGGTGCAGCTGGCCTTCGAGCTGCTCGACCATGCCCACGCGGCGCTGCTGGCGGCGCGCGCCGGCGAGGACAGCTGGCGCCTCGTCGCCATCGACGGCGCGCCGGATCTGGCGCTGTTCGACGCGTGCGCGCAACGCATCCGGGGCGGCGAGGCGCCGGACTTTACACGCTCGCAAGGCACCCATATCATGCGCGGTCCCGACGGGCGGCGCTGGCTGGTGGACAAGGTCGCGGCGCCGGTCGACCACCTGATGCTGTTCGGCGCGGGCCACGTCGGCGCGGCCATCGTGCGCGCCCTGGCGGAGCTGCACTGCCGCGTGACCTGGGTCGACGAGCGCGAGGACCTGTTCCCCGAACACGTGCCGGTTAACGTCACGATCGAAGCGACCGATATCCCGGAAGCGCTGGCGGAAGAGGCCGCACCGGGCACCAGCTTCCTCGTCATGACGCACAGCCATGCGCTCGACCAGCGCCTGGCCGAAGCGATCCTGAAGCGCCCGAGCCTTGATGCGGACTGGTTCGGGCTGATCGGATCGCAGACCAAACGCAAGCAGTTCGAGCACCGCCTGCGCGAGCGCGGCGTAGGGCAGGCGCGCCTGGATGCCATGGTCTGCCCGATCGGGCTGCCCGGCATCGAAGGCAAGGCGCCCGCCGTGATTGCCGTCGCCGTGGCCGCGCAACTGCTGATGGTGTGGGAAGCCCGCACCGTACCCATAGCCTCAACAGAAAGAATCTAATGTCGATGGACACCCAGAACCTGCAGGCCTACCGAGCAAGCCTGCTGCATTTTCACGCCGATCCCGGGGTCAGGCAGGACGCCCATGCCTGGCATGCGGACGGCCTGCTGATCGTGGATGGCGCTGGCCGCGTCCAGGCGGCTGGCGATTACGCGCAGCTGGCGCCGACGCTGCCTCAGGGCGTGACGCCGGTCGATTACCGCGGCAAGATCATCACGCCCGGCTTCATCGACACCCACCTGCATTTCCCGCAGACCGACATGATCGCCTCGCCGGCCCCGGGCCTGCTGCCGTGGCTGGAAAACTTCACCTTCCCGACCGAGCGCCGGTTCGGCGACCCCGCGCACGCGCGCGCCACCGCCGACTTCTTCCTCGACGAGCTGCTGAGGAACGGCACCACCACGGCCCTGGTCTACTGCAGCGTGCACAAGGAATCGGTCGACGCCTTCTTCGAGGCGACCGCCGCGCGCAACTTGCGCATGGGCGCCGGCAAGGTGCTGATGGACCGCCACTGCCCGGACTTCCTGCAGGACACCGCCGACCTGCGCGAGAGCGAAGAACTCATCAATCGCTGGCACAAGAAGGGGAGGGCGATGTACGCGATCACCCCGCGCTTCGCCCCGACCTCGACCGAGGCCCAGCTGGCCGCCACCGGCGAACTGGCGCGCGCCTTTCCGGACACCTTCATCCAGACCCACGTCTCGGAAAACCGCGACGAATGCAAATGGGTCGGCGAGCTGTTCCCGCAGCGCCGCAGCTACCTGGACGTGTACGACCACTATGGCCTGATGCGCGAGCGCGCCATGTACGGCCACTGCATCTGGCTGGACGATGCCGACTTCGCGCGGATGGCGGAAACCGGCTCGGCGATCTCGCATTGCCCGACCTCGAACCTGTTCCTGGGCAGCGGCCTGTTCGACATCGCCCGCGCCGACAATGCCGGGGCCCTGGTCTCGCTGGGCACGGACGTGGGGGCGGGCACGTCGTTCTCGATGTTGCAAACCATGAATGAAGCGTATAAAGTTGCGCGACTGAAAGGCAGCTACCTCCCGGCCCTGCGCATGTTCTACCTCGCCACGCTGGGCGCCGCGCGCAGCATGCAGCTCGAGGGCACGATCGGGAATTTCGTTCGGGGCGCCGAGGCCGATTTCATCGTGCTCGACCCCAAGGCCACGCCGCTGCTGGAGCGCCGCACCGCGCACAGCAACTCGCTCGAGGAAACCATGTTTGCGCTGGCCCTGCTGGGCGACGACCGCGCCATCCGCGCCACCTACGCGGCCGGCCGTCTGGTCCATGAGCGGACGCTGTCCTGACGTTTCGTCACCCTTGTTCCGCCCAGACCGAAAGCACTTATGCAGAAGACTCTCCTGACCGTGGCCCTGAGCCTGGCACTGGCCGCCAATGCCGGCGCGCGCCCCACCGCCGCCAAGGCCAACGAAGCCGCCACCGCGCGCCACTACGCCGCGCTGATCGCCGGCAGCGAACCGAAGACGGCCGAGCTGACCATGTTCTTCACCCAGATGCCCAAGGGTGGCGACCTGCACCACCACTATTCCGGTGCGCTGTATGCCGAGACCTATGTCGACTTCCTCGACAAGCAGGGCTACTGCGTCAACAAGCAGACCTACCGCATCGAGACCGACAAGGCGATCGTCGATGCCGAGCGCGCCAAGCCGGCCAAAGAGCGCAACTGCCTGGCCAGCGCCGACGTCTACGCCGACGACTTCACCTACCGCGAGCTGCTGCAGCGCTGGTCGAGCAAGGATTTCCATAACCACGGCGCCGTGCAGGCGCCGCCGGACCGCCAGTTCTTCCAGACCTTCGGCTACTTCGGCCCGGTCTCGAACGCCAACTTCCACGAAGGCCTGGTCGAGATCAAGGAACGCGCCATCGGCGAGAACGTCAGCTACATCGAAACCATGTTCAAGATGTCGCCCTTCGTCGTGAACAAGGACTTCGACGCCCAGGCCTGGCAGAACGCGCACGACGACAAGGCCTTCGAAGCCCAGATGCGCGCCTGGATGAGCCAGCTCGACGCGGATCCGAAGTTCAACCAGTCGATCGCCGACTTCGTCGCCAAGATCGACGAGGCCGCCGCCGGCATCGACGACGAGCGCTTCACGATGCGCTACCAGACCTATGTGCTGCGCCTGCTGAACCCGTCCCAGGTGTTCTCCTCGATGCTGGCCGGTTTCAAGGCCGCCACCAGGGACGGCAAGATCGTCGGCGTCAACATCGTCGGGCAGGAGAGCCAGATGGTGTCGATGCGCGACTACACCCTGCACATGAAGATGTTCCGCTTCCTGAAGTCGGTCTACCCGGACGTCAAGGTGGCGATGCATGCCGGCGAACTGGCGCTGGGCGACGTCCCGCCGGAAGACCTGCAGTTCCACATCGACCAGGCCGTGAACCTGGCCGGCGCCGACCGCATCGGCCACGGTATCGACCTGGCCCACGAGACGAATATCGTGCCGATCATGCAGCGCATGCGCGACAAGGACATCCCGGTCGAGATCAACCTGACCTCGAACGCCTTCATCAACGGCGTGCAAGGCCAGAACCACCCGCTCACCCTGTACCGTAAATATGGCGTGCCCTACGTGATCTCGACGGACGACGCCGGCGTGACCCGCCACAACCTGGCCAACGAGTACGTGCTGTTCGCCAGCCGCTACAAGCCCGGTTACGCGGAAGTCAAAAAAGCGTCCTACAACAGCATCCGCTACGCCTTCCTCCCGGCCGCCGACAAGGCGCGCCTGACCCGCCAGCTCGACGAACGCTTCGCGAAATTCGAAGCCGGCATCGCCGCCCTGGACCGCCAGTCACATTCCCAAAAGTAATATTTTTGCCCGCCCGACAGCGTTGTCGGGTGGGCAAGACTTGCCTAAAACGACAATCTGTCTCGCCGGCGCGACAAAAATCTTTGCCAATCGGACAGATTTTCAGATTTTCACGCTTTGTGATTTCCGCTAGGCATGACTCACTTATAATCCGCCCGACACTGTTTATGCACGTTTGCAGGGATTACGTGGGTTGCATTGTGATTTTTTAATAGATTTATACGAATAACGTATAAGTTTCCAAGAGAAATCATATTTGCCCCACAAGGTGGGCTCATGCATGATCGGTGACACGGCTAGATAAATTTGCAAGATGTTCTGCAAATGTCTCCATGTCATCAGTCTGACATATCCGCTTCCTATACTGCCGTGCTTCAAACTCGGAGGGGGTGCCCCTCCCCATAGATTTTCGCAGGGTCAAAGCTGCTGTTGTCATTTTTACAATAAAACTCTAGGGAGTTCTTAATGCAATCCGCTTTTCATCAACAACCCAAGTTGCGCCTCAGCCTGATCGCTGTGGCATGCCAGCTGGCATGCTTCGCCGCTGCGGCCAACGCCCAAACTTCGACCACGCAGAAGACTGACGCTGACGCGGGCCAGATGCGCGAAGTCGTCATCACCGGCAAGAAGATTGGTATGGGTTTGATGGTCACCGAAGACGCGCCGAAGGCACGTTCGACCATCACGGCAGAGGAACTGGAAAAGCAGCGCCCGACCGGCAACGCCTATGAAGCACTCGAGATGCTGCCGTCGGTGAACAGCTACAACATGGACGCAACCGGCCTGTTCGGCGGCGGCCTGACCCTGCGCGGCTTCAACAGCGACCAGATCGGCGCCACCATCAACGGCGTGCCGGTCAACGATTCGGGTTCGTTCTCGGTGTACCCGCAAGAATACGTCGACCAGGAAAACACCTGCTCGGAATTCGTGACCCAGGGTTCGACCGACGTGGACTCGCCGCAAGTCGGCGCCACCGGCGGTAACTTCGGCATCGTCACCTGCAACCCGGAAAACAACCAGCGCGTCCGCGTGATGCAGACCCTGGGCCAGCTGAACCTGTTCAAGACCTTCGTCCGCTACGACACCGGCCTGTTCTCGGACAAGCGCTCGAAGGCATTCATCTCCTACTCGCGCGCCAAGGCCGACAAGTGGAAGGGTGAAGGCGGCGCCGATCGCGAGCACGTCGACGGCGGCTTCAACTACGACTGGGATCGCTTCAACTACATCCACGCGACCATCCTGTGGAATAACGCGAACAACAACAACATCAACAACATCACGCTGAAAGAGCTGCAGAACAACGGCTATTACTACGACACCAGCGCCGTGTTCCCTGGCCATGCCGCCCCGACCAAGGGCAAGGCCGACGTCGATGTGACCCCGACCCCGACCTTCTACGGCCTGTCGCGCAACCCGTTCAAGAACGCCATCGCTTCGGCAACCGCCAAGTTCCGCCTGGGCGCGGATACCGACCTGAAGATCGTTCCTTACTACTGGTACGGCTTCGGCAACGGCGGCATCCAGCAGCGTTCGCAGAAGGAAAACAGCTTCCTGGGCACCACCATCAACCCGGCTACCGGCCGCTACAACACCAACGGCACGGTCGACCTGAACGGCGATGGCGACACCCTGGATACCGTCATCGTGGCGAACGCCAGCGTGACCCGCACCAACCGTCCTGGCGTCACCACCTCGCTGACCCACACCGTCGGCGACCACACCATCCTGGGCGGCTTCTGGTACGAGAACGCCAAGCACCGCCAGACCGGCACCATGGTGCCTGTCGACAACTTCGGCAACTTCGACCCGTGGCTGCAGAACAACGCCGTGCGTCGTGCCGACGGTTCCCTGTTCCAGAGCCGCGACTGGGTCACCAAGTCGATCGGCTGGCAGGTCTTCCTGCAGGATACCGTCGTGCTGCTGGACGACAAGGTCACCATCAACTTCGGCGTGCGTACCCCGCACCTGAAGCGTGACGTCACCAACAACCTGAGCGAAGGCAACACCTACGGTACCTACCGTCTGGCCAAGACCTACAGCTCGGTCCTGCCGCAGCTGGGCGCCCGCTACCGCATCACCAACGACGACCAGCTGTTCGCGTCGATCGCCAAGAACATGAAGGCGCCGCCGAACTTCGTCTACGGTAACGCCGGCACCAACGTGCAGTTCGTCAATGGCGTGGCAACCCTGAAGGGCGACGTGAAGTCGGAAACCTCGTGGAACACCGACATCGGTTACCGCCACCAGGACAACAAGTACATCGCGACCGTGACCGTGTTTGACGTGAACTTCAAGAACCGCCAGGCAACTGCGTTCGACGAATTCACCCAGGCAAGCAGCTACACCAACGTCGGCGACGTGCGCAACCGCGGCTTCGAGATCGAAGCGAACAACATGCCGATCTACGGCTGGTCCTTCTACGGCTCGATCGGCTACCAGAAGAGCGAGATCAAGAACGACCTGCGCATCAGCTCGACCGCAGTGCTGCCGACCGCCGGCAAGGAAATGCCGAACACCCCGCGCTGGAAGGGCGGCCTGTCGGCCCAGTACGAGCAGGGCGCGTTCTACGTTCGCCTGAAGGCACGCGCCACCAGCGAACAGCAGGGCACCTTCGCCAACGACGAAGTCGCTCCGGGCTACACCACCTTCTCGCTGGACGGTGGCTACAAGTTCGCGAACTACGGCCTGCTGAAGAATCCGAAGCTGCAGTGGAACGTCAGCAACCTGACCAACAAGCAGTACCGCAACCCGTCGTCGACCACCGTCACCAACGCGGTCGCCTACCCGGGCATCTCGGCCGGCACGCTGCGTTACTACCTGGGCGCTCCGCGCTTCGCATCGGTCACCCTGTCGGTCGACATCTGATGTGAGGCTGACGCCGGCCGCGGCAGTTGAGCGGCCGGCGCCAATCGCCGATAATGAAACAGGCCTCCGGGCCTGTTTTTTTTGATCCCTGCATTCGTATTGACATCCACATGGCCCTTCGTCTCCGCACCGCCGCCCTGACCGTCGCGTTCGCCTTCGCGGCCGCCGGCTGCGCCACTTCCCCGCATCCGGCCTCCGGCACCATCGATATCAACCTGGTCGCGATCAACGATTTCCACGGCAACCTGGAGCCCAGCAAGTACAACTGGGCGCCGGCCGGCAGCGATAAGAAGGAAACCATCCAGGCCGGCGGCATCGACGTGCTGGGTGGCGCCCTGAACGCCTTCCGCAAGGAGGACAAGGACCTGCTGTTCGTCGCCGCCGGCGACCTGGTCGGCGCCAGTCCGGCGATGTCCTCGATGTTCGCGGACGAGCCCAGCATCGAGGCGATGAACCGGATGGGCCTGGTCGCCAGCTCGCTCGGCAACCACGAGTTCGACCAGGGCAGCAAGGAACTGCTGCGCCAGCAGCATGGCGGCTGCGATTCGCCGCGTCCCGGCAAGGCCTGCCAGATCTCGAAGGACTTCCGCGGCGCCGGCTTTACTTATCTCGCCACCAACGTGGTCGATGCGCAGACCGGCAAGAACCTGGTGCCGGGCTGGCGCATCGTCGACGTCAAGGGCGTGAAGGTCGGCCTGGTTGGCGCGGTGCTGAAGGACACGCCCTCGGTGGCGGTGGCCTCGGCCATCAAGGGCCTGTCCTTCCTCGACGAGGCCGAATCGATCAACAAGGCTCTCCCCGAAATGCGGGCCCAGGGCGCCAAGGTGTTCGTGGTCCTGATCCATGAAGGCGGCCACACCGGCGAACCCTACGACAAGACATATTGCGACGGCCTGCAGGGCCCGATCGTCGGCATCGTCAAGAAGCTCGATCCGGCCATCCGCCTGGTCATCACCGGCCATTCGCACAAGGGGTACCTGTGCAAGGTCGACGGCCGCGTGGTCACCCAGGCCGACGCCATGGGACACCTGCTGTCGCGCATCAAAATGACGGTGGATCCGGCCAGCGGCCGCGTCGACGACATCCAGGTCCGCAACGTGGTGATGGCGCCGGGCGCGTTCACCCCCGACGCGCAGCTGGCGGCCTACCTGCGCGACGTGCGCGCGCGCAGCACCGCGGAACTGGCGAAGCCGGTCGCGCGCATCGCCGCGCCGGTCGTCGCGCGCCGGGAAAACGGCGCCGGCGAATCGCCGCTGGGCGACGTGATCGCCGATGCGGTCGTCGCCGCCATGCGCGAACACGGCGTGCAGCTGGGCTTCATGAACCCGGGCGGCATCCGCAAGGACCTGGAAGCGGGCGAGGGCGGGGTGGTCAGCTTCGGCCAGGCCCAGGCCGTCCTCCCCTTCGGCAATACCCTGGTGGTGCTGGACATCACGGGTGCCCAACTGCGCACCCTGCTCGAACAGCAGTGGGACCGTCCGGGCAACGAGCGCTACATGCTGCAGGTGTCGAGCGGCCTGTCCTATGCCTGGGACAGCACGCGCCCGGTCGGCCAGCGCCTGGTGCCGGGCAGCCTGAAGGTGAACGGCCAGCCGGTTGACGAGGGCAAGACCTACCGCATCGTGGCCAACAACTTCCTGGCCGACGGCGGCGACAACTTCCCGGTGCTGGCAAAAGGCGTCAACCGCCACGACACCGGCATGCGCGACCTCGACGCGCTGATCGGCTACCTGAAACAACATCCTGAAACCGGCGCATCCCCGCTGGCCGCGCCGCAGGCCCGTATCAACAAGGTGCGCTGACGCTTACCCGCCGATGCGCCAACAAGGAACCATCATGAAGAAAATCGCATGTGTACTCGCGCTGGCAGGCGCCTTCGCTTCGACCGATGCCTTCGCCTGGGGCAATGACGGCCACCGCGCCGTCGGCGCCATCGCGGACAAGCTGATCAAGGGCAGCAAGGCCGAACAGCAGGTGAAGGCCATCCTGCTGCCGGGCGAAACCCTGGAATCGGTCGCCAACTGGCCGGACTGCGTGAAGGGCACCTATTGCGGCCCGCAGAGCCCGGACATGGTCGAGTACGTGAACGCCAACCCGAAGCACAGCGAGTACCACTACACCGACGTGCCGTTCCAGCTGGACCACTACCACGACGGCGCGGCCGGCACCGCCGACGACGACATCGTGCAGACCCTGAAGCAGGCGATCGCCGTCCTGCAGGGCAAGGACACCCCGGCCACCAACCCGCACAAGTTCACCCCGCGCCAGGCCCTGATCCTGATCACCCACATGACCGGCGACATCCACCAGCCGCTGCACGTGGGCGCGGCCTTCGTGAACAAGGACGGCAAGTTCGTGGTGCCGAAGACCAAGGCCGAGATCGACGAGACCGCAGTCTTCGATTCGCGCGGCGGCAACAACTTCCTGATGGACGACGCCAGGCTCACCAGCCTGGTCGCCGGCCTGTCCGACGTCATCCCGCCGGAAGAGGCGAAGCCGATCAAGGAAGGCGTGCCGAAGGCCCTGACCAAGCCTTTCCACTCCTACTGGGACAGCACCACGGTCAATTACGCTTTCCGCCGCATCCGCACCAAGACCCCGGACCAGTTCGCGCAGGCGGCGATCGAGGGCAAGCCGGAAGTCGCGCGCGCCAGCGGCGACCCGGTCACTTGGCCCTACCAGTGGGCGGACGACGCGCTGGCCGTGTCGAAGCAGGCCTTCGACGGCGTCACCGTCGGCAAGATCACGCCGCAGACCAGCAAGAAGGGCGAGACCTATTACACCTGGAGCCTGGAAGTGCCGCAGAACTATCCGGTGCCGAGCTCCGCGATCGCCAAGACCCAGCTGATCAAGGGTGGCTACCACCTGGCGCAGCTGCTGCAGGCGATCTGGCAGTAAGCGGCTCCATCGCGGGCTGCAGCCGCGGCAGCGTCACGCGAAAGCAGCCGCCGCCCGCGCCATTCGCCAGGCAGACCGCATCGCCGCCATGGCGGCGTGCGATCTGGCGCACCAGGGCCAGGCCGAGGCCGACGCCGCCGGCCGCTTCGCTGGCCCCGGCGATCCGGTAGAACGGTTCGAAGACGCGTTCCCGTTCCCCCTCGGGAATGCCAGGGCCGCTGTCGCACACGTCCAGGCGCAGTTCATCGCCGGTCCCGGCAAGCCGCACGTCGATCCTGCTTCCGGCGCCGTAGCGGACGGCGTTTTCGAGCAGGTTGCGCACCATCCGGCGCAGCAGCTTCGGTTCGCCCACCAGGCTGGCCGGATGCGCCTCCAGCGCCGCATTCACGCGCGCGCACTCCTCGGCCACGATGCCGGCCAGGTCGAGTTCTTCCAGACACCGCGTGGCCGGGCTGCCGGCGTCGAGCCGGCTGGCCAGCAGCACCTCGTCGATCAGCTGGTCGAGTTCCGCGACGCTGCGCCGCATTTCTTCCTTGACGCCCGCGGGCGCCTGCTCCCCCATCAATTCGGCCGCCATGCGGATGCGCGCCAGCGGGGAACGCAATTCGTGCGAGGCGTTTGCCAGCAGCGACTTCTGCGCCGCCACCAGCGTTTCGATGCGCGCGGCCGCCTCGTTGAAGCTGGCGGCGAGCCGCGCGACTTCATCGTCGCCTTCCACCGCCACGCGGGTCGCGAATCGTCCTTCTCCCCATGCCTGCACACTGTGCTGCAGCCGTTCCAGCCGGCGCGTCAGGCGCCGCACGACCGGGTAGGCGCCGATCGCCACGATGATGGCGATCAGGGACAGCATGACGAGCAGGCCCAGCGAATGCATGCCCGGCAGGCCCAGGGAAAGGCCGGCGCGCGCCGGATCGAAGCGCAGGTGCGCGAGGCCGAACAGCAGGGCGGCGGCCAGCAGGCTGGCCAGCAGGGCAAAGTAGATGCGCACGTACAGGCGCTGTCCCGGAGCGATGCGCGGCGCGGGCTCAGTCATCGTGCACCCTGGCGAACACGTAGCCGGCGCCGCGCACGGTCACGATGCGGCGCGGCTGCTTCACGTCGTCCTCGATGGCGGCGCGCAGGCGGCCGATGTGGACGTCGATCGACCGGTCGAAGGGATCGAAGGCCGCGCCCTTGACCGCATCGATGAGCTGCTCGCGCGACAGCACGCGGCCGGCCCGTTCGGCCAGCACGACCAGCAGGTCGAACTGGTAGGCGGTCAGGGCGCGCGCCTGGCCGTCCAGCCGCACGGTGCGCGCGTCCAGGTCGATGTCGAGGCGGCCGAAGCGCAGTATCCGGGACTGTGCTTCGCTCGCCAGCGGCGGGCGGCGCAGCACGGCGCGCAGCCGCGCCAGCAGTTCGCGCGGTTCGAATGGCTTGGGAAGGTAGTCGTCGGCGCCGATCTCCAGGCCGACCACGCGGTCGAACGGGTCGCCCTTCGCGGTCAGCATCACGATCGGCAGCGCGCGCAGGGGTGCGCCGAGCGCACGGATGGCGCGGCAGACGTCCAGTCCATCGGCGTCCGGCAGCATCAGGTCGAGCAGGACCAGGGCGACGCCTTGCTCTTCCTCACGCAGCATGGCCAGGCCCGCCTGCGCGGTGGCGGCGTGGCGGACCGCGAAGCCATGCGGCGCGAGATAAGCGGCCACCATGGCGGCCAGCCGCTCGTCGTCTTCGATCATCAGGACATGATGGAGCATGGGGGCATCATACCTCAAGGCATGGGCATTCCCAGCCGCCCGGCGCAGGCTGCCCGCTGCTCGGGCGTGAGCTGCTCGGCGCCATCCTCGACCGCGGCCAGCACGCGCCGGCTCATCGTGTCGATGGCCTGCATTTGTGCGGCGCGCCATTGTTCGAGTGCCGCGCGGTCGATTGCCGGGGCCGTCAGCAGCGCATGCGCGCGGGCGTGGTCCTTGCGGAACTGCTCGTGCGCCGGACCCAGGTCGGCGATGGCGGCCCTGGCGATGGTCGCGAGGCGCGCCTTCTGGTCGGCGCTGGCGTCGCCGGCGCACTGCTCGACCATCCTGTCGATGTGGGCCTGCATTGCGTCGGGGCTCATCGCCGTGTGACGGTGATGCCCGTGCACGGCCGGCAGTCCGTTCGCGTAGCCGGCGAACGCGGTGCCGGCCGCCACGGCCAGCGCCGCGGCGATCGTCCAGCGCCGCCATGCGCGCGGCGGGGTAGCGGCAGCTCGGGTATGGCTGTCTTTGTCGGTGTTCATTGCGTGTCCTTGTTCGGGTGGGTGGAGTGCACCACTGTAGGACCGGGGTTTTGCGGGCTTGTGTGTCCTCGGTAAAGTTTTGTAAAGCGGATCGGCACGGCCGCCGGCCCGGCGCGCGCCACGCGCGGGCGGACATCGCTAGAATCGTCGCCATGACCCAGAAGCCATCGTCCTGTACGCCTGCGCCCGGATGCGCCGGCCGCGCATGCGTCGCCGCCATGCTTGCCTGCGCCGTGCCGGCACTCGCTGCCGAACCCGCCGCATCGGCGCAGCCGACCGAAGCCGGGCTCCCGCTATGGGAAGCCGGCCTCGGCGCCGCCGTCTTCAGCACGCCGGCCTATCCGGGCGCCGACGACCGCTCCAACCGCGGCCTGGCGCTGCCCTTCCTGATCTACCGCGGGAAGATCTTCCGCGCCGACCAGAACGGCATCGGCGCGCGCCTGCTGAACACCGACAAGGTCGAATTCGACATCGGCTTCGCCGGCTCGCTGCCGGCCCACTCCAATGACGTCGAGGCGCGGCGCGGCATGCCGGACCTGGGCACCCTGGTCGAATTCGGCCCGCGCGTGAAGTACAAGTTTGCCGACCTGGGCGAGCGCGGGAGACTGCGCTTCGAGCTGCCGCTGCGCGCCGTGATCGAGGCCAGGAGCGGGCTGCGGCGCCAGGGCTGGACCATGGAGCCGCGCCTGGTGTGGGAAAAGCGGGGAGAGGCCGCGCGCTGGACCATGGAAGCCCAGCTCGGCGCCGTGTTCGGCGATGGCCGCATCAACCGTTATTTTTATGAAGTGGAGCCGCAGTATGCGACGCCTGGCCGGCCGGCCTATCACGCGGACAGCGGCCTGCTGCTGGTGCGTACCGGTGTGTTCGGGACGGTGCGGCTGAATCCGGACCTCAGGATGTTCGGCTTCGTGCGCTACGAATCGTATTCGGGAGCGGCGAACCGCGACAGCCCGCTGATGAAAAAAAATACCGGCGCATCGGCCGGTATCGGTTTTGCCTGGACGCTCGCGCGCTCCCATGAACGAGCGCGCGAGTGAGGGCCCGGAAAACCCTCATGGCGGCGTTGCATCGTCTCGCCGTACCAGCGGGTGATCAGCGGGACTTGACGAAGGGCTTGCCGATCGCCTTCGGCGCCACCGACTTGGCCATCAGGCCGGCCAGCACCACCACGGTCACGACATACGGGATCATCTGGATCAGCGAGCCCGGGATGCGGCCGACCACCGGCAGGTCGACGCCTTCGAGCTGGATCTGGATCGCGCCGAACAGGCCGAACATCAGGCAGCCCATCACGGTGTAGATCGGACGCCAGTTGCCGAACACCAGGGCGGTCAGGGCCAGGTAGCCGGCGCCGGCCGACATGTCGCGCAGGAAGAAGCCGCTCTGGACGATGGCGAGGTAGGCGCCCGAGAACGAGCACAGCACGCCGGCCACCAGCATCGCCAGGTAACGGGTGCGCTCCACCGAGACGCCGGCCGCATCGGCCGCGTGCGGGTTCTCGCCGCAGGCGCGCAGGCGCAGGCCGAAGCGGCTGTGGTAGATCACCCAGTGCACCACCGGCACCAGCAGGAACGCCAGGTAGACGAGCACCGACTGGCCGCCGATCACGTGGCCGTACAGCCAGCCGATGAAGGGGATGTTGTCGAGGGCCGCGGTGCCGGGCAGGACGACGTCGGTCAGGCGCGCGCCGCCCAGGTCCGGGGTACGGCCGCCCTGCTGGAAGAAGAACTGGGCCAGCACGAAGGTCAGGCCGCTCATCGCGATGTTGATGGCGATGCCGCACACCAGCTGGTTGCCCTTCTGGGTGATGGCGACGAAAGCCTGGATCATGGCCAGGGCGCTTGATACCGCCACGCCGGCGGCGATGCCGTACCACGGGTTCTGGGTCGTGTAGGCGACGGCGGCGGAGACGAAGGCCGAGGCCAGGATCTTGCCTTCCAGGCCGATGTCGACCACGCCGCTGCGTTCGGCGAACAGGCCGGCCATCGCGGCGAACATCAGCACCGGCGCATTGCGGATCGTCGAGACGACGATGCTTGCGAGATGGAGGTCTTCCATTTTATTTACCTTTGCGGAGGTTGATCAGTTTCAGGACCGCGGGGGCGTAGAAGTTTTCCATCGCGCCGCAGAACAGGATGATCAGGCCCTGGATGAAGATGAAGGTCTCTTGCGGGATGTTCGGCTTTTCCAGCGACAGGTCGAAACCGCCCTGGATCAGGGCGCCGAACAGCACCGACGACAGGAAAATACCGACCGGGTGCTGGCGGCCCATCAGCGCGATCGCGATGCCCACGAAGCCCGCGCCGGCCGGGAAGTTCAGCGACAGGTAGTGCGTCGAACCGAGCACCGAGTTGACCGCGGCCAGGCCGGCCAGCGCGCCCGACACCAGCATGGTGACGATGATGGTGCGGCTGATCTTCACGCCCGCATAGTGGGCGGCGTGCTGGTTCAGGCCCGTGGCGCGCAGCTTGTAGCCCCACGAGGAACGCCACACCGCCACGCCGTAGATCACCAGGGCCACGATCGCCACCAGGAAGCTGATGTTGAGCGGGGTGTCGCCGAGCGGCGAGCTGCCGTCCGGGCCGGCGAACCAGGCTTGCAGCAGGGGCAGGGCGGCGGCGTCGGAGAACACGCGCGAAGCCGGGTTCTGCTGGCCTTCCGGGATCATGTACTTCACGATCAGGAAGTTCATCAGGCTGGCGGCGATGAAGTTGAACATGATGGTCGTGACCACCACGTGGCTGCCGCGCTTGGCCTGCAGGTAGCCCGGCAGGAAGGCCCACAGGCCGCCGAACAGGGCCGCGCCCAGCATGCCGACCGGGATCAGCAGCCAGGCCGGCAGGTGCGCGTCGAAGGCCAGCATGGCCAGGGTCAGGCCAAGTCCGCCGATATACATCTGGCCTTCTGCGCCGATGTTGAACAGGCCCGCCTGCATGGCGATCGAGACCGCCAGGCCGGTGAAGATGAAGGTCGAGGCGTAGAACAGCGTGTAGGCCAGGCCTTCCGGATTGACGATCGCGCTGTTGATCAGGATCCCCATGGATTCCAGCGGGCTTTCGCCCAGCAGGTGGATCACCAGCGCCGCAACCAGCAGCGCCGACAGCAGGTTCAGGATGGGCAGGACGAAACCCGTGGCCCAGCGTGGAAGTTCAGTTTTCATGTCAGCTTGGTTCAATCACGACTTGTGCATGCCGCCCATCAGCAGGCCGATGCGCGTGGTGTCGAATTCGTCGATCGGCAGGATGCCGGTGATGCGCCCGCCCGACATCACGAGGATGCGGTCCGCCAGCGCGCGCACCTCTTCCAGTTCCACGGAGGAGAGCAGGATCGCCACGCCTTCGTCGCGCAGGCGCAGCAGCTGGGTGTGGATGCTCTCGATGGTGCCGATGTCGACGCCGCGGGTCGGCTGGCCGACCAGCATCAGCTTCGGTCCGGCGGCAACCTCGCGCGCGATCACGACCTTCTGCTGGTTGCCGCCCGAGAGCAGGCCGATGCGCAGGTCCGGATTATTCGGGCGCACGTCGAAGGCCTGCATCAGGCCGGCGCAGCGCTGCGCGATCTTCTTGAAGTCGAACAGGCCCCAGCGGTTCCGGACCTTGTCCTGGTAGCCGAACACGGTGTTCTGCATGACCGAGAAATCCTTGATCACGCCGTCGCGCAGGCGGTCTTCCGGCACATGGCCGATGCCCAGTTCGCGGAAGGCGGCGGGCAGGCCGTCGGCGTTCGAGCGGCCGTCGTAAGGCAGGTCCTTGCCGAGAAACTCCACTTTACCGGAGCTCGGCAGGCGCATGCCGGACAGGATCTCGAGCAGCTCGCTCTGGCCGTTGCCGGACACGCCGGCGATCGCCACGACCTCGCCCGCGCGCAGGGTAAAGTCGATGTCCGACAGCAGGGCCACGCCGTTCCTGTCCTTCAGCTGGAGATTGGAGACCTTCAGCACTTCGGCGCCCGGATTGTAGGCCGCGCGCGGCAGCTCGCTCTGGATCGGGCGGCCGACCATCATGTTGGCCAGCTGCTCCTTCGAGGTTTCCGCGGTCTTCACGGCGCCGACCACGCGGCCGGCGCGCATCACGGTCACCTCGTCGGTGATGTCCATGATTTCCTGCAGCTTGTGGGTGATCAGGATGATGGTCTTGCCCTGTTCCTTGAACAGCCGCAGGATCTCGAACAGCGAGGCGGTTTCCTGGGCGGTCAGGACGGCGGTCGGCTCGTCCAGGATCAGGATGTTGGCGCTGCGGTAGATCTGCTTGAGGATCTCGACACGCTGCTGGGCGCCCACGGACAGGTCGTGGACGGTGGCGAGCGGATCGACATCGAGGCGGTAGCGTTCGCAGATCTCGCGCAGCCTGGCCTCGACCGCGCCGCGCTTGGCGGCCAGCTTGAAGCCGCCTTCGTTGCCGAGCATGACGTTGTCGAGCACGGTCATGTTCTCGACCAGCATGAAGTGCTGGTGGACCATGCCGATGCCCAGCGCGATGGCTTCATGGCTGGTGCGGATGTCGCGCGCCTGGCCATCGATCAGGACTTGTCCGCTGTCGGCGTTGTAATAGCCGTACAGGATGCTCATCAAAGTCGACTTGCCGGCGCCATTTTCACCGATCACGCCGTGGATCGAGCCTTTGGCGATCGAGAAGCTGACGTCGGCATTCGCCTGCACCGCCCCGAAGGCTTTGCTAATGTTGCGAAATTCTACGGCTGGCTGCATAGCGATCTGTAGTCAGAATAAGTAAAGACGGGATGCATTATTCAAAAACGCGCCGCGCCGGTTTTGATTCCGGCGCGGCGCGCTTTAGGTAAATCAGAAATACGGTTACTGGGGGCAGGAACCGGCGGCGCGATAGTCGACCACCTTGATCTTGCCGCTGATGATGTCGGCCTTGGCCTGGTTCACGCGCTTTTCCATTGCCGCGGGGACGATGGCGCGGTTGTTCTTGTCCAGTGCCCAGTCGACGCCGCCTTCCTTCAGGCCCTTGTAGGTCACGCCGGATGCGAACTGGCCGCTCTTGGCCTGCATCAGCGCGTCATACGTGGCATTGCCGACGTTCTTGACCATCGAGGTCAGCACGGAACCCGGCTGGATATCGTTCTGGTTGGAGTCGACGCCGATCGCCAGCTTGCCCTTGGTCTTGGCCATCTGGATCACGCCCAGGCCCGAACCGCCGGCCACGGCGAACACCACGTCGGCGCCGCGGTCGAACTGCGCACGCGCCAGCTCGCCGCCCTTGGCCGGGTCGTTCCAGGCGGCGGCAGTGGTGCCGACCATGTTCTGCTGCACGTCGATCTTCGGATTGATGGCCTTGGCGCCCTGCGCATAGCCGCACTCGAAGGCGCGGATCAGCGGGATGTCCATGCCGCCGACGAAGCCGATCTTGCCCGACTTGGCCGCCATCGCGGCAGCGACGCCGACCAGGTAGGAGCCTTCCTGCTCCTTGAACAGGATCGAGTTGACGTTCTTGCCGTTGGCGGTGCCGTCGATCAGGACGAAGTGCACGGCCGGGAATTCGGCGGCGACCTTCTGCACGGCCTGGGTCTGCGAGAAGCCGACCGAAATGATCAGGTCGAGCTTCTTGCGCGCGAGGCCGCGCAGCACCTGCTCGGCCTGGGTATCGCTGCTGGCCTGGGCTTCGAAGACATTAATGCCGTTCTGTTTCTTGAAGCGCTCAATGCCCTCGGCAGCCGACTGGTTGAACGACTTGTCGAACTTGCCGCCGGCGTCGTAGACGATGCCCAGCTTCGGCGCGCCTGCTGCAGCGGCGCCGCCGGCGACGCACAGCGCCGCGATCGTCATACTGAGTTGCTTGAATTTCATGTAATGGCTCCTGGAATCCTGATATTGTACCCGGCGCAACGGTTGCGATGGGAGGCGGCAAGGCAAGGACCAGCCCATCCGTGGCACGATGCCAGCGGATTGTGTCAAAAATCTTTTCCTAATGTGGTGTCGATTTGTATCGCGGTCGAGGCTGGCGGAATACCGTCGCGTCATCGCAACAGGCACTGGCCTGACCAGGGTCGACCACGGCGCTGCGTATCTGGAAATTCAGGTGATTTTTGCAGCTCAGCCTTGCAACTATGCATCAGCCCGTTTATTCGTGGCAAATACGATTTTACTTCGCAATTTATTTAGTTGAAATATAAATAGTGCTATTTTTCAGCTGTTTCTAACAGAAAACCACATGTGTTGTCGTGTGCGTCATGACAAGGAAACGCCGATAGTGCCTGCCGGCGTACTTACTTGCTCGCCAGGGGAAGGCCGTTCGGCGACAGCGGCGCCGCCAGCGCAGCCAGCGCCGGGACGGCATCGATGAGGGGCAGGGCGATCGGGGCGGCCGTGTCGAGGGCGCTGGCGATGGCCGGTGCGGGAATCGCGCCGGCGGGCGAGGGGAGGAGGGCCGCCGGCGCACCGTCGATGGCGACGGAGGCGATGGCCGGAGCGGGAATCGGGGCAGCGGAAGAGGCGCTTGCCGGCGCCGCCCCGCTTGCGGGACTGCCTGCCGCCGCGGCTTCGGCCAGCGGCTTGGCGAACTGGGAGCCCAGGAAAGCCGCGATCCGGCTCTGGGTCCCTTCCAGATAGGGGATGTTCATGTGGTCCGAGTCGGGCACGGTGTCGTCCCCGCACAACTGGACCAGCTTGGCCACCAGCTGGTCGGTGTGCGAATGCGGCACCACGTCGTCGCTGGCGGCGCGCAGCACATAGGTCGGCGCCTTCAGGGCAGGGGCATACTTGATGGACTCGAAGCGGTGGCGCAGCATGTACTCGATCGGCATCACGCGGAACTTGCGCTTGGCGATGGCCAGGATCGAATCGTAGGGCGTGATCAGGACCACCGAATGCACCGGACGTTCCTTCGCCACCTGCACGGCGACGCCGGAACCCAGGCTGCGGCCGACCACGGCGATACGGTGCGGGTCCACGTGGGCGCGCGCGGCCATCCAGTCGAACAGCATGCAGCCGTCCTCGACCATGTGGATCTCGGCCGGATCGCCATGCGATTCGCCATAGCCGCGGTAATTCACGGCCAGCACGGCCATATTGGGGAACAGCTTGCCGGCATCGCGCACCACCCAGGAGACTTCCTCGGAGCGGCCGCCGAAATACACGACGGCAGGATGGCGGCCGGGAATCTTCGGCGTCATCAGCCAGCCGCACAGGCGGGTGCCGTCGGCGGCGCGCAGCACGACGGGACGGGTGCGGTGGCCGCTGCTGCGCGGGTTCTGCACTTCGCGCTCGACGGTGGGATTGAACACCAGGCGGCGCTGGTTGGCCGCGACCGCGGCCGTGAGGCCCAGCCACAGCATGCTGGCAAAGCCAGCCATCCCTGCCGCTACTTTTTTCCGAGTGTCCATGCGCTTAGTCTACCTCTGCCATCCACAAAATTCTGTGCGCTGAGGTACAAAGCCGCGACGATATGAATCAGCTTGCAAATGCGTTGCCATATCGCAACGATAACATGCCTGGCGGGAAGCTGCAGGCGGGCCGCGGCAGGCTGGCCCGCATGGTCACCCGGCGGTACTGCCCGGTGCCGCTCAGTGCATCGCCGGTCCGGCCGATGGCATGTGGCGCTCGACGCTCTGCATCGCGTGCTCGACACGCTCGTCGGACGGCAACATCTTCACATCGGGCGCGTCTTCGATGGGGCTGACGCCTTTTACCCGCATGCCCTGTTCGTAGACCATCTTGCCGCCGAACCAGCCGGACACCAGCACGCCCAGCGCGGCGATGGCGCCCATCGCCAGCGTGGCGCCGGTGCCGCCGTGTTTATATTCATTGCGGCGCATGGCGACGCTCGCCGCGGTCAGCGCCAGCGCGCCGCCGTTCAGCATCGCGTGCACATTCGCCGTGCGCTTGACCTCGGTTTGCGATTCGATCTCCACATAGTCCATGGCGCCGGCGATGCCGGCCGCGAGCCCGCCAACCAGGCCGCCGGTCAGGCTGTAGTAGGCGGCGTTGGCGTAATCGTCGTTGTCGGTCGAGCGGGCCATTGCGTCGAGGATGAAGCCGAACGGAATCAGGGCGGCGGGCGCAACCACCAGCATCGGATGCAGCGGGTGGCCGGCAAGGGTCAATTTGGGCATGTGTTCCTCCGTGAAATGTGGCGTGAGCGGACTGTCGAGGGGGATGGACAGTGTGGCACAAGCCCGGCGGCGGACTCGCACGGCAGGCTTACGAAGCGGCGGACTCGTCGACCGTCTGGTAGCGGACGCCCTGGCCGGGGACCAGCTTCGGCGGCGTGGCGCAGTTGCAGATGCACAGGTCGTTTTCCAGCGCGACCAGCCGGCCGTCGTGGCGCTCCGGCGTGCGCGGTCCCGTGCAGCGGATGACGCCGGTGCCGCCGCAGGCATGGCAACTGACCTCGTCGCCTTCGAGCGCGATGCGGGCGCCGTCGACCGTGATGATGCTCGAGGCCGAGGTGACGACGCCGTCGGCCGTCGTGCGGGCGCCCAGGGTGATGTGATGGCGTTTCATGGCGGCCATGGTGCCATCGCCGTGCTTGCCCACCCTTGGGATGGGTTAAGATGCTCCGGTGTTGTCGATTTCATAGCATAGGAGACTTTCGTGCACTACCTGCTGATGTATGAACTGGCGCCCGACTACCTGGCGCGCCGCGGCGAATTTCGCAACGAACACCTGAAGATGGCCTGGGACGCCGAGCAGCGCGGAGAGCTCGTGCTCGCCGGCGCCCTGACCGATCCGACCGACACCGCGGTCCTGCTGTTCAACGGCGATTCCCCGGACGCCGCCGAACGCTTCGCCAGGGCCGATCCTTATGTCACCCAGGGCCTGGTGAAGAGCTGGCGTGTGCGCCCGTGGACCACGGTGGTGGGCAAGGATGCGGGCACGCCGGTGCGTCCGGAATAACGCTCCTATTAACTATCCTATTTTGCCGGCAGCAGCTTCACGACCAGATTGTGGGTCGTGAGCGCGAACGAGCCGTCCGGCGCGCGCGCCACGCCGGTCGGATGGTCCAGTCCGCCGGGCAGGGCGCCGAATGCGACTTCCTGGCGCCCGGCGACGCCCGCCACCGTGCTGGTCACGTTGTCGAGGTTGATCCTGCGGACGGTGCCGTTGCCGGTGTCCGCGATATACAGGTCATTGCCCTCGATGGCGATGCCGCTGGGCGCGCACAGGCGCGACACGGTCGTGCTGCCGTCCACCGCCCCGCACTGGCCGGCCTGGCCCGCCAGGGTCGTCACTTCGCCCCTGGGGTTGATCATGCGGACGGTCGAGTTGCCGGTGTCGACCACGTACACATTCCCCCATTCGTCCACATCCACGTCCTGCGGATTGCAGAAGCGCGCCACGTCGCCGCGCCCGTTCGCGCTGCCGCACACGCCGGGCGAGCCGGCGACGGTGCTGACGTTGCCGTTGGGATCGATGCGGCGCACCGTGTGGTTGCCCGTATCCGCGACCCACAGGTTGCCCGAGCGGTCCAGCGCGATGCCTTTCGGGTTGCAGAACTGGGCGCTCGTGGTGCGCCCGTCCACGCTGCCGCAGGTGCCGTTGCCGGCCAGGGTGCCGACCGCGCCGCCCGGCGTGATCTTGCGCACCACCGAGTTGCCGGTGTCGGTCAGGTAGAGGTTGCCCTGCGCATCGGTCTCGAGCCGCGACGGCTGGTTGAAACGCGCCGCGCCGCCGTTGCCGTCCGCATAGCCGACCGCGCCGGCCGTGCCGGCCAGGGTCGTGACGGCGCCTTGCGGCGTGACCTTGCGGATGGTCGCGCTGGCCGGTTCCGCCACGTAGAGGTTGCCCCCGGCGTCGGCGGCGATGCCTTCCGGGCCGTTGAAGCGGGCCGCCGAACCGGTGCCGTCGCGCGAGCCCGTGCAGACGCCGCAGATGTCCCCGGCAATGGGGAACAGGCCGGTGGCGCCCTGCGGACGGTCGGGCCAGCTGGGCCAGTCGGGGTGGTTCGGCCAGGGCCGGTCGTCGGAATGCCAGACGACGCCGATGCCGATGCCGACGTCGCCGCCGCAGCTTGCGAGGCCGAGCGTGGCCAGCAGCGCAGCCAGCAGGCCGGCGCGCCGTAATGGATGGGTGGACGAATTCATGATTGGCCTCCCGTTGGTGATTCACCGAGCATAGCCGGAGAAGCCGGATTTGGCATGCGCACACGCAAAGCGGACAAGGCTCGTGCATGCAACTGCCGCCTGGCCGGCTCAAAAAGCCACGCCAGCGCGGGCTGCGGCGCTGGATCCCATCCATTTACGGTGCCGTCCCACTGCTGAGGTAATATCTCTTCGCCAAAAATAACGAACCCAGCTGGAGACCCATGCACACTGCCGTCAACCTGTGGCCGCTGCTCGGCATTGCCGTCGTCGTCGCCGGATTCCTGTTGCGCGCCAATCCGGTGCTGGTCGTGATCGCCGCCTGCGGCGTGACCGGCGTGGCCGGCGGCCTGTCCCCCGTGCATTTGCTGGAGTCGCTCGGCACGGCCTTCGTCAAGACGCGCAACCTGCCGCTGATCCTGCTGCTGCCGTTGGCCGCGATCGGCCTGCTGGAGCGCGCCGGGCTGAAGGAGCACGCCCAGGCCAGCATCGCGAAGATCCGCTCCGCCACCACCGGGCGCCTGCTGACGGTCTACCTGCTGGTGCGCGAACTGGCCGCCGCCTTCGGCCTGACCAGCCTGGGCGGCCATCCGAACATGGTGCGGCCGCTGGTGGCGCCGATGGCCGAGGCCGCCGCCGAGGCGCGCGGCGTCGCACTGGATGACGCCATGCGCCAGCGCATCCGCGCGATGAGCGCCGCCACCGACAACGTCGGCCTGTTCTTCGGCGAGGACGTGTTCGTGGCCTTCGGCGCCATCGTGCTGATGCAGACCATCCTGCGCGCCGAGGGCCTGGAAGTCGATCCGCTGCACATGGCGCTGTGGGGCATCCCGACCGCGGTGACGGCCTTCCTGATCCACGCCTGGAACCTGCGCCGGCTCGACGCCCATATCCTGCGCGCCGCCGGCATCGAACGCGGCGCCGTGAGCGGAGCCGCGCGATGATCCTGGCGCTCGACGATTTCTACCTGCTGGTGGGCCTGCTGTTCGCGGCCACCGCCATCATGAACCTGCGCGACCGCAGCAATCCTCGCCGCTTCACCACCGCGCTGTTCTGGGGCCTGTACGCGCTGCTCTACCTGGCGGGCGGGCGCATGCCGCCGGCGGCCACGGGCCTGTTGATGGTCGCGATGGCGCTGGTGGCGGGCGTGGGCCTGGTCAGGGGCGGCAAGGCCGCGATGCCGCCGGAAGACGCGCGCCGCGCCAGTGCGGCCCGCCTGGGACACAGGCTGCTGGTGCCGGCGCTGGCGATTCCGGTGGTGACGATGATCGGCTCGACCTTGCTGAAGGATGTGCGGATAGATGCGACACCGCTGCTGGACCCGAAGAACCTGACCCTGGTGAGCATGGGCTGCGGTTCCATCGTCGCGCTGGCGCTGGCCTGCTGGCTGACGCGCGCGACCCCGCTGCAGGGCGTGCGCGAGGCGAGGCGCCTGATCGACGCGATGGGCTGGGCGGTGGTGCTGCCGCACATGCTGGCCGTGCTCGGCCTGCTGTTTTCCGAGGCCGGCGTCGGCAAGGCCGTGGCCCACATCACGACCTCGTACATCGCCATGGATTCGCGCCTGGTCGCCTGCGCCGCCTTCTGCATCGGCATGGCGCTGTTCACGGTCGTGATGGGCAACGGCTTCGCCGCCTTCCCCGTGATCGCGGGCGGCATCGGGATCCCGGTGCTGGTCGGGGTGTATCATGCGAATCCGGCAGTGATGGCGGCGATCGGCATGTTCAGCGCCTACTGCGGCACCCTGATGACGCCGATGGCGGCCAACTTCAACATCGTCCCGGCGGCCCTGCTCGAGCTGCCGGACAAGAACGCCGTGATCAAGGCCCAGCTGCCGACCGCGCTGCCGCTGCTGCTGGCGAACATCGTCCTGTTGTACTTCCTGATGTACCAATGACTATGAAGACTGTCCTGCTGACCGGATTCGACCCTTTCGATGGCGCCGCCATCAATCCTTCATGGGAAGCCGTGCGCCAGCTGGATGGCTGGTCCGGCGATGGCTTCAGGGTGGTGGCGCGCGAGCTGCCCTGCGTCTTCGGGCGCGCCGCCGAAACGCTGCTTGGATCCGTCGACGAACTCCGGCCCGACGTCGTCATCGCGGTCGGCCAGGCCGGCGGGCGCCCCGAGATCTCGATCGAGCGGATCGCCATCAACGTCGATGACGCGCGCATCGTCGACAACCTCGGGCAGCAGCCGGTCGACGTCCCCATCGCCGCGAATGGCCCCGCAGCCTACTTCACGACCTTGCCGATCAAGGCGATGGCGGCGGCGATGCGCGCACAGGGATTGAGGGCCGGGGTGTCGCAGACCGCCGGCACCTTCGTGTGCAACCACGTGTTCTATGCGCTGATGCACCACCTGCGCGGGCAGAAGGTAAAGGCCGGATTCATCCACGTGCCCTTCCTGCCGGAGCAGGCCGAAGCCTGGCCGGAGCCGACGCCGTCGATGGCGCTCGACGATATCGTGGCGGGCCTGCGCGTCGCGGTCGAGGTGGCGCTGGGGGTGGAGACGGACCTGGCGCAGGCGGGTGGGGCGACGCACTAGCTTCTTGCCGGTTGCGCAGCCGGGATGTGTCTTATTGACCCTGGACATTTAACATCGTTTAGAATTGCACTCTGCCACAGAGACAATTCAGCCTGGGCTTAACCTGTCCGGATCAACAAGCGGTTCCGTGACCATCTGCTCAACGTTCAGGAGTCGTCATGCAGCGCAATTCCCCCGGCTTCCAGCAATTGGAGCATCACGCTGTCGACATCCTCGAGACGATTTCGGACGGTGTGCTTGCGCTGGACACCGACTGGAAATTCTCGTACGCAAACCAGCAGGCAGGGCAGATCGTCGGACTGGACCGCGCCCAGTTCATCGGCAAGAGTTTTCGGGAAATCCAGTTCGGCCTGAAAACCGATGCGTTCGAGGCGGCTTGCCGTCATGCGATGGACGAGCGGGCCGCTGCCGAGGTGACGGCCCATGATCCGGTCCAGGGCAAATGGTATGAAGTAAGGATTTCTCCGGTCACGCCGGGCCTGTTCGTGGTTTTCCGGGACGTGAGCGCACATGTGACGAGCGCGAAGGCGCTGCGCGAAAGCGAGCATCATCTCCGGCTCCTGGCCGACGCCATTCCGCAAATCGTGTGGATCGTCGAGGCATCCGGCCAGGCCGTGTACTTCAATCGCCAGTGGCAGGCCTATACCGGCGTGGCCATCGACGCGACGACGCCGGCGGATGTCGCCGACGAATTCGTCCATCCCGAGGACCGCCTGCCGACGATGCTTGCATGGAATGCCGCCTACGAGCGCGGCGGCGCCTTTCGTGTCGAGCACCGGATCCGCTCGAGCTCGGGCGAATACCGGTGGTTCCTGGTGCTGGCCGAGCCCTATCGCAACGCCAAAGGAGAAATCCAGCGCTGGTTCGGCACCTCCACCGACATCCACGAGCAAAAGATGGCCAAGATCGCCCTCACGGAAAGCGAGTTGCGGTTCCGGGCACTCGTGAACGCGACGTCGGACGTGGTGTACCGCATGAGTCCCGACTGGAAATACATGCATCAGCTCGATGGACGCGGCTTCCTGAAGACGACGACCGGATGGGGCGAATACCACATCCAGGAATATGTGTATCCGGACGACCTGGAGCTGGCGCGCACGGCGATCGCCGAAGCCATCCGCAACAAGGCGATTTTTGCGCTGGAACACCGGGTCTTGCGCGTGGACGGCAGCCATGGATGGACGTATTCGAGGGCGGTGCCGATCCTCGATGCCGACGGCGGGATCCATGAATGGGTCGGCATGGCCAGCGATATCACCGCGCGCAAGCGCATCGAAGAGCAACTCCTTGAGGCGAACAACCGCAAGGACGAGTTTCTTGCGATGCTGGCCCATGAGCTCAGGAATCCGCTTGCCCCGATCAAGGCGGCGGCACAACTGCTCCAGCTACGGTCGGTGAGTGAGGAACGGATCCTCGCCACCAGCCAGATCATCGATCGCCAGGTCGCCCACATGACCAATCTCGTGGATGAGTTATTGGACGTCTCGCGGGTATCGAAGAACCTGATCAAGCTGGATCGTGTGCCGCTCGACATCCGGCATGTGGTGCACGACGCCGTGGAACAGGTGACGCCGCTCATCAAGTCGCTGCAGCATCACCTGGAAGTCCACTTCGGCCCGCAGGCCGCATTCGTCGCCGGCGACAAGAAGCGGCTCGTGCAGACCATCGCCAACCTGCTCGGCAATGCCGCCAAATTCACGCGCGCCGGCGGGAAAATCGCATTGCGGATCGATGCCGCCGGCGAGCAGGTCGTGATCGAAGTCATCGACAACGGCATCGGCATGACTGCCGAAACGCGCGAGCACGCCTTCGACCTGTTTTCCCAGGCCGAGCGCAGTGCGGACAGGTCCCAGGGCGGCCTGGGGCTGGGCTTGTCGCTGGTGAAAAGCCTGGTCGAGCGCCACGGCGGTACGGTAGGGTGCGACAGCAAGGGCCTGGGCCAGGGAAGCCGGTTCACGGTCAGCCTGCCGCGCCTGCTCGCCGGCGCGCCCGCCGAGGAGCAGCAGGGACAGGTCTCCCGCCTTCCTGCGCCAGGCTTGCGGATCATGGTGGTCGACGACAACCGCGATGCGGCAGAGACGCTGGCCATGATGCTGGAGGCAATGGGACATGAGGTGGCGGTCGAATACGGCGCGCAGCAGGCCCTCGACCGGGCAGCGCGCACGCCGCTGCAGGTCTGCCTGCTGGATATCGGCTTGCCCGAGATGGACGGTAATGAACTGGCCAGGCGTTTGCGGGCCCGGCCGGAAACCGCCCGGGCGCTCCTGATTGCGGTGACCGGCTACGGCCAGGAAAGCGATCGCGCCAGGTCGCTGCAGGCGGGGTTCGACCATCACCTGGTGAAGCCCGTCGATCTGGACAAGCTCGGCCTGATCCTGTCGGAGGCGGGGCGTTAAGGGATCTGTGAGTTCGGGCTACTCGCCTTCGGGATTCACGATCTTCAGGAACGCCCGCACCACCGGCGCATCGTCCTGGATCGGATAGGTGATGTACAAATTGGCCGACGGCGGATTGCCCTTGATCGGCAGGAAGCGCACGCCCGGCCAGCCGATCCGGCCGGTGGTCTCCGGCATCAGCGCCACGCCGAGGCCGGCGCCCACCATCGCCAGCAGGGTCTGCGGCTCGGCCGCTTCCTGGAAGATGGTCGGCTGGAAGCCGGCGTTCACGCAGCATTGGATCAGGTAGCGCGGCTCGGCCGACTGGTCCAGGTGCAGGATCAGCAGCGGCTCGCCCGCGATGTCGGTGAGGTCGATGTGGTCCTTGCGCGCCAGCGGATGCTGGACGTTCACCGCCACGCAGTAGTTCTCCTGGAAGCACAGGTCCTGGCGCAGGCTGGCGTGCTTCAGTTCGTCCTCGTCGCGCTTGGGCTCGCGCCAGAAGCCGACGTCGATCTGCCTGCCGCGCAGGGCGTCCCACTGTTCGTTCGGGCCGAGTTCGTGGATGGTCCAGGTCACGCGCGGGAACTGGCTCTGGAACTGCTCCAGCAGGCCGGGGATCGGACCCCACATCGCCGAGCCGACGATGCCCACGCGCAGGCGCCCGACTTCGCCGCGGTCGATCTGGCGGATGGTGTCGACCGCCATGCGCATGCGGCCCAGCAGGTCGGAGGCTTCCTGCATGAAGGCCTTGCCGGCCACCGTCAGTTCGAAGCTGCGGGTGGTGCGCGCGAACAGGCGTACGCCCAGCTCGCTCTCCAGCTTCATGATCTGCTGGGACAGCGGCGGCTGCGAGATGTGCAGGCGTTCGGCGGCGCGGCTGAAGCTTTTTTCTTCGGCCACGGCGAGGAAGTATTTCAGCTGCTTCAGGTCGATCGACATGGGAATCCGTCAGGCTTGGTGAGCAATTAGTGGGCCGTATGCGCCAGCGCCACGGCCAGCTTGGCGCCGACCAGGGCGTTGTGCTTGACCAGCGCGATATTCGTGGCGAGGCTGCGCCCGCCGGTCAGTTCCTTGATCCGCGCGAGCAGGAAAGGCGTCACCGACTTGCCTTTCACGCCCTGTTCGCCGGCCTCGCGCAGGGCCTGGGCGATGATGGCGTCGATCTCCTCGTTCCGCATGGCGGCGGCTTCCGGCACCGGATTGCTGACCACCACGCCGCCATCCAGGCCGAGCTGCCACTTGGTGCGGATGAAGCGCGCCTGTTCTTCCGGCGTGTCGAGCTGGAAGTCGGCCCTGAAGCCGCTGTCGCGGGTGAAGAAGGCGGGGAAGGCCGCCTGGCCGACGCTCACCACCGGCACGCCGTGGGTCTCGAGGTATTCGAGAGTCAGGCCGATGTCGAGGATCGACTTCACGCCCGCGCACACGACGGCCACGCCGGTCTGCGCCAGTTCCTGCAGGTCGGCCGAGATGTCGAAGCTGGTCTCGGCGCCGCGGTGCACGCCGCCGATGCCGCCGGTGACGAAGACTTCGATGCCGGCCAGCTTCGCGCAGATCATGGTGGCGGCGACGGTGGTGGCGCCGAGTTTTTTGGTGGCCAGCACGTAGGCCAGGTCGCGGCGGCTGACCTTGATCGCATCCTTCGACTGGCCGAGCAGCTCGAGCTGATCGTCGGCCAGGCCGATGCAGATGCGGCCGTCGATCAGGGCGATGGTGGCCGGCACCGCACCGGCGTCGCGGATCACCTGCTCGACGTCGCGCGCGGTCTGCACGTTCTGCGGGTAGGGCATGCCGTGCGAGATGATGGTCGATTCGAGCGCGACGACCGGCCTGCCGGCGGCGCGGGCGCTTTGCACTTCGGGAGAAAACTGGAGAAAGGCTTGCATGTTCAGTCCTGGGTGTTCGTGTTCGTAAGAGTGTCCGGTCCGAGCTGCGGGTGCACGGTCTCGGCCACGCCGAGGGTCAGCGCCGACAGCTTCAGGCCGCGGCGGCAGGCCAGTTCGAGGTCGCAGGGGTCGTTCCCGCTGATATCCTGCTGCAGCGACCAGCACACGGCGGCCGCGAAGGCGTCGCCGGCGCCGGTGACGTCCAGCACTTCGGCGTCATGCGCTTGCAGCCGGGCGACGCCGCCGCCGCTGCGGGTGTAGAGCACGCCCTCGGCGCCGCAGGTGACGACCAGGTCTTGCACGCCCTGGGCCCGCACCTCGGCCACCGCCGCATCGAGCTCGGTGTCGCTGGCAAGTTCGCGTCCGACCCGCGCCGCGAGCTCGCCGCGGTTCAGGATCAGCAGGCGCACGCCGTCAAGGTCTCGCGGCAGGCGCGCCATCTTCGGCTCCGACACCGCCACCAGCACCAGCGGCACCTCGCCGCGCCGGGCCTGGGCGACCAGGGCCTCGACCGTCGCCAGCGGCAGGTTGAGGTCGGCCACCACCAGCGCGCTGGCCACGATCCGGGCCTGTTGGTTGTCGACGAAAACCGGGTCGAGGCGGTCGTAGAGGGCCATGTCGGCCAGCGCGACCACCATCTCGCCGTCCTGGTCCAGCACCGCGGTGTAGGTGCCGCTGGCCACGCCCTCGAGCTGCAGCGTACCGCCGGTATCGATGCCGAGGCTTTGCGCATGGGCGAGCAGGGCGGCGCCCGAGCTGTCCTTGCCCGTCGCGGTCAATAACGCAACCGCCGTGCCCAGGCGCGCGAGGTTCTCGGCGATGTTGCGCGCGACGCCGCCGAAGGATTCGCTCTGGCTGGCGGGATTCGAGGTATGCAGGGCGATGCCGGCTAGCGAGCGCAGCTTGCGGTCGAGGTTGGCCGCGCCGATGCAGGTGACGGGACGGCGGTCCGGCAGCACGTAGGCGCGCCCGAGCAGCTTGCGCTCGCGGATCAGGCCGGCGATGTAGCCGGCCACCGCCGAGCGCGACAGGCCCAGGCTGCCGGCCAGGTCCTGCTGCGAAATGAAGGGATTCGCGCGGATCAGTTCCAGCAACTGTTGTTTTTTTGAGTGCTCGGTCACGGTAGGGCAGTCGATATGGGTATAAACAATTGTTTATGATGTTAAACATTTGTTTGGCGAGCGTCAACGCAACACTTCATCCCTGTGGCGGCGGCAGGCTGAACGATGTATCTCCAGGCGAACAGGGGAGAATCCATATTTATACATTCTATATATAAATCGAGCAAATATTTGGTATTTGCCATACCAATCCACGATAATGCATAGTTCGATTATTTTGGTGCGCCGGATTCCCGCAATCGGTGCAGCCCGCAGTACAAGGCCTCTCCGGTCCACCCAGCACGAACCCGAACTCCAGCGATATCTCACAAGGAAGCCATCCATGCTCAGCAACACCCCATTCGAAGCCGCCGACGTCATCCGCGCCCGCAAGCCCGGTTTCACGCCGCGTGTGGCGCTCATCCTCGGCTCCGGTCTCGGCGTGCTGGCCGAGCAGATGAACGATGCGGTGGCGATCAGCTACGCCGACCTGCCGGGCTTCCCGATCAGCACGGTGCACGGGCACGCCGGCGAACTGGTGCTGGGCACCCTGGCCGGCGTGCCGGTCGCCTGCATGAAGGGCCGCGGCCACTTCTATGAAGGCTACGGCGCGAGCGTGATGACGTCCGCCGTGCGCACCCTGAAGCTGATCGGCTGCGAACTGCTGTTCGTGACCAATGCCGCCGGCTCGCTGCGTCCGGAAGTCGACGCCGGCAGCATCGTGGCGCTGACCGACCACATCAACCTGCTGCCGGGCAGCCCGATGGCCGGCCCGAACGACGACCGCTTCGGCCCGCGCTTCTTCAGCATGGCCAACGCCTACGACGCCGAGACCCGCGAACTGGTCAAGACCGTCGCCAAAGAGAAGGGCATCACCCTGCACGAAGGCGTCTACCTCTCGACCCCGGGCCCGCACTTCGAAACCGCCGCCGAGATCCGCGCCTTCCGTACCATGGGCGCCGACGTGGTCGGCATGTCGGTGGTGCCGGAAGTGATCGCCGCCCGCCACTGCGGCCTGAAAGTGGCCGGCGTCTCCGCCATCACCAACCTGGCCGAAGGCCTGACCCCATTCCCGCTGTCGCACGAGCAGACCCTGAAGTATGCTGCGGTGGCGGCCAAGGATCTGGTTACCCTGATTTATTCGTTCATCGAGCGTTTGGGCGCTACCGCTAACGCTTGAACCGTCGTTCCCGCGAAGGCGGGAATCCAAGTTTGTCGAGCAGTCGAAACGCAGGCAAACTTGGACCCCCGCCTTCGCGGGGGCGACGAGCTAGCAATTTCTATGTGAGATAACTATATGTCACGCGCATTCATCCTCCTGCTTGACTCCTTCGGCCTCGGCGCGCTGCCGGACGCCGACAAGTACGGCGACACCGGGGCCAACACCCTCGGCCACATCGCCGCATGGGCCGCGAAGGAAGGCAAGCCGATGTCGCTGCCGAACCTGGAAAGCATCGGCCTCGGCGCCGCCGCGCACAAGGCCAGCGGCGAATGGCCGGCCGGTTTCGCCAAACGCGACGGCTTCAGCGGCGCCTGGGGCGCCGCCCGCGAGCAGTCGACCGGCAAGGACACGCAGAGCGGCCACTGGGAAATCGCCGGCGTGCCGGTGCTGTTCGACTGGGGCTACTTCCCCAAGACCGTGCCGAGCTTCCCGAAAGAGCTGACCGACAAGCTGCAGGAGCTGACCGGCGTGCCGGGCTGGCTGGGCAACTGCCACGCCTCGGGCACCACCATCATCAACGAGCTGGGCGACGAGCATGTCGCCAGCGGCAAGCCGATCCTGTACACCTCGGCCGACTCGGTGCTGCAGATCGCCGCGCACGAAGAGTCCTTCGGCCTCGAGCACCTGTACGAAGTCTGCGAAGCCGCGTATGAACTGGTCAAGCCCTACAACATCGGCCGCGTGATCGCGCGTCCCTTCACCGGCTCGAATGGCAACTACAAGCGCACCAGCAACCGCCACGACTACGCGGTGCCGCCGGTCGCGCCGACCCTGCTCGACCACGTCAAGGACGCCGGCGGCGAAGTCATCGCGCTGGGCAAGATCAGCGACATCTTCGCAGGCCAGGGCGTGACCCGGCTGATCAAGGGCGCCGACAACATGGCGCTGTTCGACCGCCTGCTGGAAGTGGCCGACACGGCTTCCGACAAGTCGCTGACCTTCGTGAACTTCGTCGACTTCGACATGCACTTCGGCCACCGCCGCGACGTCGCCGGCTACGCGAACGCGCTGCACGAGCTGGACGCGCGCCTGCCCGAGTTCATCGCCAAACTGAAGGAAGGCGACCTGGTCGTGATCACCGCCGACCACGGCTGCGACCCGACCTGGCCCGGCTCGGACCACACCCGCGAACACATCCCGATGCTGTTCTTCGGCCCTGCCGCGCCCGCGCGCGAACTGCCGACCGCCGACACGTTCAGCGACATCGGTGCAACCCTTGCCAAACACCTCGGCGTCAAACCTCTCTCGAACGGAACTGCCCTGCTATGAGCCCGAACCTGGAATTCAAACGTAACACGGCCATCGGCCTCGACCTGGGCTGGATCAACCACCTCAAGGTCAACCGCAACGCCGCCGACCGCCGCGCCGCCAGCCTGGCGAACCGCCGCACGGTCAAGAAGGACTACCAAGCTGCCTGGCTGGTGAAAGCCATCCAGTGCATCGACCTGACCACGCTGTCCGGCGACGACACCCCGGGCCGCGTCGAGCGCCTGTGCATGAAGGCGATGCGCCCGCTGCGCACCGACCTGATGCAGGCACTGGGCCTGGACAACCTGACTACCGGCGCCGTCTGCGTGTACCACGAGATGATCCAGCCGGCCGTGCAGGTGCTGCAGGGCCGCCTGCCGATCGCCGCCGTGTCGACCGCTTTCCCGGCCGGCCTGTCGAGCATGGAAACCAAGCTGCGCGAGATCGAGCTGTCGGTGGCCGCAGGCGCGACCGAGATCGACATCGTGATCACCCGCCAGCACGTCCTGACCGGCAACTGGCAGGCGCTGTACGACGAGATGCTGGCCTACCGCCAGGCTTGCGGCGACGCGCACGTCAAGGCGATCCTCGCGACCGGCGACCTGGTCACGCTGGAAAACGTGGCCAAGGCATCGTGGGTCTGCATGATGGCCGGCGCCGACTTCATCAAGACCTCGACCGGCAAGGAAGGCGTCAACGCGACCATCCCGGTGTCGCTGGTGATGGTGCGTGCGATCCGCGAATACTACGAACAGACCGGCTTCAAGGTCGGCTACAAGCCGGCCGGCGGCGTGAGCACCGCCAAGTCCGCGCTGCAGTACCTGACCGTGATGAAGGAAGAGCTGGGCAACGAATGGCTCCAGCCGCACCTGTTCCGCATCGGCGCCTCCAGCCTGCTGACCGACATCGAGCGCCAGCTCGAGCACCACGTTACCGGCTACTACTCGGCTGCCCACCGCCACGCGCAACCTTAATACCCACGGATTCGTCATGCCTACTATTAAAGAGATTCTTCAGACTATGGATTACGGTCCCGCACCCGAAAGCACCAAGGAAGCGCAAGCGTGGCTGGACCAGCATGGCCGCCGTTTCGGCCTGTTCATCGATAACGCCTGGACCGAAGCGACTGAAACTTTCGGCTCCTTCAATCCGGCCGACGGCAGCGAACTGGCGCAAGTGACGCAGGCGACCGGCGACGACGTGGACCGCGCCGTCGAAGCCGCACGCCGCGCCCAGCCGGCCTGGGTCGCCATGGGCGGCCATGGCCGCGCCAAGGTCCTGTATGCGCTGGCCCGCCTGCTGCAGAAGCATTCGCGCCTGTTCGCCGTGCTCGAGACCCTGGACAACGGCAAGACCATCCGCGAAACCCGCGATGCCGACCTGCCGCTGGCCGCGCGCCACTTCTACCATCACGCCGGCTGGGCCCAGCTGCAGTCGGAAGAATTCGCCGACTACCGCGCCGTCGGCGTGGTCGGCCAGATCGTGCCGTGGAACTTCCCGCTGCTGATGCTGGCATGGAAGATCGCGCCGGCCCTGGCCGCGGGTAACACCATCGTCTTCAAGCCGGCCGAGTTCACCTCGCTGACGGCGCTGCTGTTCGCCGAGATCTGCCAGCAGGCTGGCGTGCCGGCCGGCGTGGTCAACATCGTCACCGGCGACGGCCGCGTGGGCGAGGCGATCGTCAACCATCCGGGCATCGACAAGCTGGCCTTCACCGGCTCGACCGAAGTCGGCCGCATCATCAGGAAGAGCACCGCTGGTAGCGGCAAGAAGCTGTCGCTGGAACTGGGCGGCAAGTCGCCGTTCATCGTCTTCGAAGACGCGGACCTGGACGCCGCCGTCGAAGGCCTGGTCGACTCCATCTGGTTCAACCAGGGCCAGGTCTGCTGCGCAGGCTCGCGCCTGCTGGTGCAGGAATCGGTCTACCCGCGCTTCATCGCCAAGGTCAAGGCGCGCATGCAGAACCTGCGCGTCGGCTCGCCGCTCGACAAGTCGAACGATATCGGCGCCCTGGTCGATCCGGTGCAGCAGCAGCGCATCACCGGCCTGGTGGAATCGGCCCGCGCCGAAGGCTGCGAGATCTGGCAGCCGGCCTGCGACATGCCGGTTGGCGGCTCGTGGTTCCTGCCGACCCTGATCACCGGCGCGTCGACCTCGGCCGCCGTGGCCCAGACCGAAATCTTCGGCCCGGTGCTGGTGGCGATGAGCTTCCGCACCCCGGGTGAAGCCGTCCAGCTGGCCAACAACACCGTGTACGGCCTGGCGGCCTGCGTGTGGACCGAGTCGATCAGCCTGGCGCTGGACGTGGCCCCGGCCATCAAGGCCGGCGTGGTCTGGATCAACACCGCGAACCAGTTCGACGCCGCCTGCGGCTTCGGCGGCTACAAGGAATCGGGCTTCGGCCGCGAAGGCGGCAAGGAAGGCATGTACGAGTACCTGACCCCGCTGGCGGAAGACCGCCGCCCGGCCGCGCCGGTCGCTCCCGAGAAGGGCAAGGTCAAGCCGGCGGAAGAGGGCAACCCCTTCGCCGTCGACCGTACCGCCAAGCTGTACATCGGCGGCAAGCAGGCCCGCCCGGACGGCGCCTACAGCCGCGCGATCCACGGCGCGAACGGCGCCTTCCTGGCCGACATCGGCGAAGGCAACCGCAAGGACATCCGCAACGCCGTCGAAGCCGCCCACAAGGCAGCCGGCTGGTCGAAGGCGACCGCGCACAACCGCGCGCAAGTCCTGTACTACATCGCCGAGAACCTGGCCGTGCGCGCCGACGAATTCGCCGCCCGCATCGCCCAGCAGACCGGCGCCCGGAACGCCGGCGCCGAAGTGCAGGCCTCGATCGAGCGCCTGTTCTACTGGGCCGCATGGGCCGACAAGTACGACGGCCTGGCGCACCAGCCGCCGATGCACGGCATCACCGTGGCGCTGAACGAGCCGGTCGGCGTGATCGGCATCGTCTGCCCGAACGAGAACCCGCTGCTGGGCTTCATCTCGCTGGTGGCCCCGGCCCTGGCGCTGGGCAACCGCGTGATCGCCGTGCCGTCGGAAGCGCATCCGCTGTCGGCGCTGGACCTGTACCAGGTGCTGGACACCTCCGACCTGCCGGGCGGCGCGCTGAACATCGTGACGGGTTCGGCCGACGAGCTGGCACGCACGCTGGCTTCGCACTTCGACGTCGACGCCGTGTGGCGCCACGACGGTTCGGCCGAGGGTTGCGCCGAAGTCGAGCGCCTGTCCGCCGAGTCGCTGAAGCGCACCTGGACCAGCGGCGCCAAAGGCCGCGACTGGTTCGATGCGAAGCAGGCTTGCGGCAAGACCGTGCTGCAGCATGCGAGCCAGGTGAAGAACGTCTGGATTCCGTACGGCGTTTAATAACGACACGGAACTGTAAAACTCGCCGGGCTGCCCCCGGCAACCCGTCGTTCCCGCGACGGCGGAAATCCAAGTTCAGCTAGCGTAACGCGAACAAACCTGGATTCCCGCCTTCGCGGGAATGACGTTTTGAAGTCAACACTTAAGGAAGCAACTCATGTTCCTCCCCCAAGAAATCATCCGCAAAAAGCGCGACGGCGGCATCCTGAGCAAGGAAGAGATCCAGTTCTTCGTGCGCGGCATCCCCAACGGTGACGTGACCGAAGGCCAGATCGCGGCCCTGGCGATGGCCGTCTACTTCAACGACATGAACATGGACGAACGCGTCGCCTTCACCCTGGCGATGCGCGATTCCGGCCAGGTCATGGAGTGGAAGTCGCTGAACCTGCCGGGCCCCGTGGTCGACAAGCATTCGACCGGCGGCGTGGGCGACGTCGTCTCGCTGATGCTGGGTCCGATGATCGCGGCCTGCGGCGGCTTCGTGCCGATGATCTCCGGCCGCGGCCTGGGCCACACCGGCGGCACGCTGGATAAATTCGATTCGATCCCCGGCTACTCGACCGTGCCCGATCCGGACCTGTTCAAGAAGGTCGTGAAGGAAGTCGGCGTCGCCATCATCGGCCAGACCGCCCAGCTGGCGCCGGCCGACAAGCGCTTCTACAGCATCCGCGACACCACGGCCACCGTGGAGTCGGTCGCGATGATCACCGGTTCGATCCTGTCGAAGAAACTGGCCGCCGGCCTGGACGCCCTGGTCATGGACGTCAAGGCGGGCAGCGGCGCCTTCATGCCGACCTACGAGAAGTCGGTCGAGCTGGCCGAGTCGATCGTCAAGGTCGGCAACGGCGCCGGCACCAGGACCTCGGCGATCCTGACCGGCATGAACGAGTCGCTGTGCCCGGCGGCCGGCAACGCGGTCGAAGTGCGCGTCGCGATCGACTACCTGACGGGTAAATCGCGCCCGGCGCGCCTGCACGAAGTCACGATGGCGCTGTGCGCCGAGATGCTGGTCATCTCCGGCCTGGCCGCGACCAGCGAAGAAGCCCGCGCCAAGCTGCAGCACGCGCTGGACTCGGGCGAAGCCGCCGAGCGCTTCGCGCGCATGGTCACCGCCCTGGGCGGCCCGGCCGACCTGATGGACAAGCCGGACGCCCACCTGGCCAAGGCCCCGATCGTGGTGCCGGTGCCGGCGCTGGAATCGGGCTACGCGTATTCGACCGACTGCCGTGGCCTGGGCCTGGCGGTGGTGGCGCTGGGCGGCGGGCGCGTGCGTCCGCAGGACCCGATCGACTTCGCCGTCGGCCTGACCGGCCTGGCCGAGCTGGGCGACAGGATCGACGCCGGCCAGCCGCTGGCGATGGTCCATGCGCGCACCCAGGAGGCGGCCGAGCAGGCCGTGCGCCAGGTGCAGGCGGCTTACCGCATCGCGCAGGAGCAGCCGGCGGTGCAGCCGATGATCTACAAGACGATTCGCCCGTAAGAAAACCGTCATCCCGCCCGCGCGGGGATGACGGTATTTTGGAGCCAACATGACATACGAAAAACTCATCGAAGAAGCCCGCGCCGCCCGCGAACTGGCCTACACCCCGTACTCGAAGTTCAAGGTCGGCGCTGCGCTGGAATGCAAGGATGGCCGCATCTTCCGCGGCTGCAATGTGGAAAACGCTTCCTACGGCCTGTGCAACTGCGCCGAGCGTACCGCCTTCTTCTCGGCCATCGCCCATGGCTACAAGCCGGGCGACTTCACGGCCCTGGCCGTGATCGGCGATACCGACGGCCCGATCGCTCCCTGCGGCGCCTGCCGCCAGGTGACCCTGGAGCTGGGCGGCAACGAGCTGCCGGTGGTGCTGACCAACCTGAAGGGCGACCTGATGGAAACCACCGCGGCCGGCCAGCTGCCGAATGCTTTCGGTGGCTGGGACCTGAACAAGTAAGGTCTCGATTCTGGCCGGACCTGCATGCCGGCCAGATAACACGGAGGCGGAGGCTCAGGCCGGCGGGGCGGCCGCGTCCATCAGGTTGGAGCGCAGGTTCACCACGGCCTTTTGCAGTGTCCTGAATTCTTCCGGCGTCAGTCCCGATGCCTTGGCCGTGATCTCGCGGTAGTCGAACGCTTTTTCCCTCAGCTGGCGCCCCGCATCGGTCAGCGACACCCGCACGCTGCGCTCGTCTTCCGTGTCGCGCTCGCGGCGCACATAGCCCATCGCTTCCAGCCGCTTCAGCATCGGCGTCAGCGTGCTCGGCTCCAGGAACAGGTTTTCGCTCAATCCCTTCACTGTCTGCCTGTCCTGTTCCCAAAGCGAAATGATCGTGACGTACTGCGGATACGTCAGGCCCAGCTGCTCGAGCACGGGCTTGTAGACCCGTGAATAGGCGAGGTTGGTCGAGTAGATGGCGAAACACATGAAGTCGCCCAGCTTCGCCATGTTCTTGCGGTTTTTGTCGTTGTCGCTCATGGGGCACCCAAAAATTAATTATCGAGATAACGATTATCGTACTTGAAAAGTGCGGAAAGCTCGTATACATTTACGATCATAATGATTATCGTCGTAAGTAATTTTAGGAAACTTGCCCGTCAACCGTCACCGGAGTGAACCCATGAGCACGCACGACAAACAGTCCCCGATCCGCAAATTCGCCGCCGCGGCGGCACTGGCCGCCGCCTCCCTCGCATCCGCCGCCATGCCCGGCCCGGCGCAGGCGCAAACGCAGGCGCAGGCGCAGACGCCCAGTCCGGCGCGCAGCTTCGCATCGATCCGGCAGATCGACGCCGGGGTGCTGAATGTCGGCTACGTGGACGAAGGGCCGGCCAACGGGCCCGTCGTGATCCTGTTGCACGGCTGGCCCTACGACATCCACAGCTACATCGATGTCGTCCCCCTGTTGACGAAGGCCGGCTATCGCGTGATCGTGCCGCACCTGCGCGGCTACGGCAGCACCCGCTTCCTCGACGCGCATGCGGTGCGCAACGGCGAACCTGCGGCGCTCGCCGCCGATGTGGTCGCGCTGATGGATGCGCTGAAGATCGACAAGGCCATCCTCGCCGGCTATGACTGGGGTGCGCGGACGGCGGACATCGTCGCGGCCTTGTGGCCCCAGCGCGTCAAGGGCCTGGTGTCGGTGAGCGGCTACCTGATCGGCAGCCAGGAAGCCGGCAAGCAGCCCTTGCCGCCGGCCGCCGAACAGCAGTGGTGGTACCAGTTCTACTTCGCCACCGAGCGCGGCCAGGCCGGCTACGAAAAGAACCGCCGCGATTTCGCCCGGCTGATCTGGCAGACCGCCTCCCCACGCTGGCGCTTCGACGACGCCACGTTCGCGCGCAGCGCCGCCGCGCTGGACAATCCGGACCATGCCGCCATCACGATCCACAACTACCGCTGGCGGCTCGGCCTGGCGGACGGCGAAGCGCAGTATGCCGGCCTCGAAGCCCGCCTCGCGCAGTCGCCGGCGATCACGGTGCCGACGATCACGATGGAGGGCGACGCCAATGGCGCCCCGCACCCGGAACCGGCGGCCTACGCGAAGCGCTTCACCGGCAAGTACAAGCACGAACTGATATCCGGCGGCATCGGCCACAACCTGCCGCAGGAAGCGCCGCGCGCCTTCGCCGACGCCGTGATCGAAGTCGACCATCTCTGAGCAGGGGAAGCACCATGACGGACAAGCAGAAACGGCCGTGGCATATCGACCAGGCGTATATCGGCGGCGCCTTCGTGCCGGTACAGGGCAGCGAGACCGTGGAGAGCGTGAATCCGGCGACCGGGCAGGTGATCGGCACCGCGACCCTGGCGAACCGTGACGACGCCCGGCTGGCCATCGGCGCCGCCAGGCAGGCGCAGGAAGCCTTGCGCCGTACAAGCAAGGCGGAGCGCATCGACATGCTGAAGCGCCTGGAGGCAGCGGTGCTGGCGCAGTCGGACCGCATCCGCGACATCACGATCGAGGAATATGGCGGGCCCCTGGCGCGCGCCCAGTGGATCAGCCGCTATGCATCGCAATGCTTCGCGACGACCGCCGACGCGCTGGCACGGTATCAGCCGGCGCGGCGTATCGGGGAGGCCACCGTGCTGATGCAGCCGGTCGGCGTGGCCGTCCTGATCACGCCCTGGAACAGCAGCGCCGGCTCGATCTGCAGCAAGCTCGCGTCCGCGCTGGCGGCCGGCTGCGCATCGGTCATCAAGCCCAGCGAACTCGGTCCGATGCAGGCGCAGGTGGTGGCCGAGGCCTTGCACCAGGCGGGGCTGCCGCCCGGAGTCTTCAATATCGTCCTCGGACGCGGCGGCGATGTCGGCGATGAACTCAGCACGCATCCGGACGTCGCCAAGATATCGTTCACCGGATCGACCGCGACCGGCAAGCTGATCGCCCGCGCGGGCATCGGGACGATGAAGCGCGTCAGCCTGGCGCTGACGGGCAAGTCGGCGTCCATCCTGCTCGACGATGCGGACCTGGCGAGCGCCGTGCCGCTGGCGCTGAACGCCGCGTTCATGAACAATGGCCAGGCCTGCGTGGCGGGCAGCCGCCTGCTGGTGCCGCGCGCCCGCATGGGCGAGATCGGCGAACGCCTGCGCGCCGCCGTGGCGGGCATCCGGGTCGGCGATCCGCGCGATCCGGCGACGGATATCGGGCCGCTCGCCAGCCGCGCCCAGTACGAGCGCGTGCAGCATTACATCCGGCGCGGCCTGGAGCAGGGCGCCACGCTGGTTGCCGGCGGGGAGGGCAAGCCGGCCGGTGCGGGCGAGGGTTACTATGTGCGGCCGACCGTGTTCGCCGGCGTGGAGAATGACATGGACATCGCCCGCGAGGAGATCTTCGGGCCGGTGCTGTCGGTGATCGGCTACGACGACGAGGACGATGCGGTGCGCATCGCCAACGATTCGGTCTACGGTCTGCAGGCCTACGTGTTCTCGTCGCATGCGGAGCGGGCGGCGCGGCTCGCCCGGCGCCTGGAAGCGGGCACGGTGCTGGTCAACCGTATCGTGCCCGAATTGCAGGCGCCGTTCGGCGGCGTCAAGCAATCGGGCCTGGGCAGGGAGTTCGGCATGTTCGGCCTCGAAGCCTTCCTCGAACCGCAGACCATCGTCGAGCACTGAGCAAAGGAGCTAGTCATGCCCGGTTTCCAAGGTATTCTTCGTCGGCCCCTGCGCTGGCTGGCCGGGGCCGCGCTCGCCGCGGCTGCCGCCGGCGCCGCCTGGTCCGCCATGCCGCCGGCCGCGGCGGGCGGCGCGGATTTCCGCAGCGGCTTGCCGGTCCTCGGCCCGCTGCCGCCACTGGACGGCGCCGTCACGTGGCTGAATTCACCCGCGCTCGGCGCCCAGTTGCGCGGCAAGGTCGTGCTGGTCGATTTCTGGACCTATTCCTGCATTAACTGCATCCGCACCTTGCCCTATCTGCGCGCCTGGGCGCAGAAATACCGGGAGCAGGGCCTGGTCGTGGTCGGCGTCCACACGCCGGAGTTCGAGTTCGAACAGGACCTCGCGAACGTCAACAAGGCGGTCGCGCGCTTCGGGATCGACTACCCGGTCGCGGTGGACAGCGACCGGCGCATCTGGACCGCCTTCCGCAACAATGCCTGGCCCGTGCTCTATATCGCCGACGCGCGCGGCCAGCTGCGCGCCCGCGTGGTCGGCGAGGGAAACTACGATGGTACCGAACGCATCATCCAGTCCCTGCTGGCCGAAGCGGGCAGGCCGGTCCCGGCCGGCGCGCTCGCCGCACCGCGCCCGGCCGGCGAGCAGGCCGCCCCGGACGCCGCGCACCTGCGCTCCGGCGAAACCTATCTCGGCTATGCGCAGGCATCGAATGTCGCCGCCGGCAGCCGGCTGGTGCGGGATGCCGCCCATGATTACGCGCGGAGCGAGGTTGGCCTGAACGAATGGAGCCTTGCCGGCAACTGGACCGTCGGCGCCGAGCGCGCACGCCTGAACGGGGCCGGCGGCGGCATCGTCTACCGCTTCAGTGCGCGCGACCTGCACCTCGTGCTGGGCCCGGCGGGCGCCGGACAGCGCATACGCTTCCAGGTGCGCATCGATGGCCGGGCGCCGGGACCGGACCGCGGCTCGGACATCGATGCCGACGGCAATGGCGTGATCACCGATACCCGGCTCTACCAGCTGGTCAGGCAGGCCGGCGCCGTGAAGGAGCACCTGTTCGAGATCCGCTTCCTCGACGCGGGAGCAAGCGCGTTCGCATTCACTTTTGGCTGATTTTTTTTCGGAGCAGACCCCATGAGCACTTCCAAGTACATCGTCCGCCAGGCCGCCGGGGCCGTTGCCCTGTCCGCCGCCGTATCCCATCCCCTGAATCCGGAGGCAGTGCGCCGCACCATGTCGCTCGGCGACGCGGCGGGACTGCGCGGCATCGGCGTCCACCTGAACGTACTGGCGCCCGGCGATACCAGCACCGAACAGCACGTCCACACCCGCGGCGAGGAATTCATCTATATCGTCAGCGGACGCGGCACCGTGCTGCTGGACAGCGAGCGCCACGAAGTCGCTGCCGGCGACTTCATCGGTTTCCCCGCCAACGGACCGGCCCATGCGATGTCGAATACGGGGAGCGGGGACCTGGTGTACCTGGTCGGAGGCGACCGGCCCGAGTTCGACGTCAGCGACTACCCGCGCCTGGGCAAGCGGCTGTATGTTTATCAGGGTAAAGATGGGCGGCGATACGACCTGGTCGACCAGCAGCAGGTAGGCGCCTTTCGGCGTTGAGGGACTTGAAAATCTGCCTACATCCTCAACATGGGGCCTATCCGGATTCAATATTTAGGAGGCAAGTCCATGAGCCCGCAAGATTCACAGATGTTGCACGATTTCCTGAGCCAGCTGATCCAGGCGCGCGGTATCCAGAAGGATCCGGAAGCGGATGCCCTGATCCAGCGCGCGGTCGCCCAGCAGCCGGACGCCGCCTACCTGCTGGTGCAGCGCTCGCTGCTGCTGGAACAGGCACTGAAAAGCGCCAAGGACCAGATTGCCCAGCTGGAAAGCCAGGTCCGCACGGCCCAGCAGGGCGACAGGCGGTTCCTCGATGCCAACGCCTGGGGCAATAGCGGCGGCGCGCGTCCCGACAACGCGCAGATGCAGCAGGAGCGACGCGAGTACCAGCGCGACCCCCGCGATTATCCCCCGCAGTATCAAACGCAATACCAGCAACAGCAGCCTTCGATGATGGGCGGCATGTTCGGCTCGCGCCCCGGCGGCTTCCTGGGCGGCGGCGGCGGCCTGCTGGGCTCGATCGCGGCGACCGCCGCCGGCGTAGCAGCCGGCAACTTCCTGTTCCATGGACTGGACAATATGTTCCACCACCATGACCAGGGCGGCGGCAACCACCTGCTGAACAGTGACGACACGGGCAACAACCTGTTCAGCGACCAGTCCGGCAGTTCGCTGGCCGAGCAGGCCGGCCTGGGCGATATCGGCCAGTCCTCCGGCCGTCACCTGCTCGACACCGACCCCGGCGATGTCGCTTCGGAAGGCCTGTTCGACAGCGGCCTCGACGATAGCGGCGGCCTGGACAGCAATGGCGGCTTCTTCGACGGCGACGGCTCCGACGAGGGTTTGTTCGGCTGATCCGCTCAGCCGATCAAGGCTTATTGAACAGCTGCTCGGGCTTCCACGGGTCGTAAGTCCCGACATTCCACACATGGCCTTCGGGGTCGCGGCATAAAAAGCCGCGGCTGCCGAACTCGGTGTCGGCCGGCTCCTGCAGGATGACCGCGCCGGCACTGCGCGCGCGCTCGCAGACCCGGTCGGCGTCCTTGACGTGCAGGTAGACGGTCTGGGTCTCGCGGCCGCCGATCTCGTCCGGCTGGGCCAGCAGGCGGCCATATTCTCCTTCGCTGCTGACCGAGCCCAGCATGACCATGCCGCCGTCCAGGGTCAGCTGGGCGTGGGCGATGGCGCCGTCGATGCCCGGCACCGCCATCTGGCATTCGAAACCGAAGGCTTCGCACAGCCAGTCGATGGCGGCGGGCGTGTCGCGGTAGCGCAGGCAGGGGATGGCAATCGACGGCATGGCGGCTCCTTGATCGATGGATGCGAGGGATGCATCCATCCTACCAGCACCATCGCGCGATTCACATCTGCTGGAACAGATAGGTATGGTTGCGGCTCACTTCGAGCTCGAAGGGATGGCCGCGCAGCCTGAGCATGTGGCGTCCGCGCAGGTCGCGGCCGACTTCGCCGATGGCGTCCACGCGCACCAGGGTCGAGCGGTGGATGCGCCAGAACTCGTCCGGGTCGAGCTCTTCGGCCAGCTCCTTCAGGGTCTTGCGGATCAGGAATTCGCCGCCGGCCGTCTGCACCCGCGTGTACTTTTCGTCCGACTGGAAGAACAGCACTTCGCGCGTGCTCACCATGCGCAGGCTGGCGCCGACCTGGGCCTGGATCCAGCGCAGGTAGCCGGTCTTCGGCGTTTCCTGGCCGCGGTTTTCCAGCAGCGAGGTCAGTTTCGCCAGCTGCTGCCCGATGTCCGGCTGGGCGGGCGAGGGCGCTTTCGCCCGCGCTTTCAGCTGGGCCTGCAGGCGCGCGCAGGTGGTCGCCAGGCGTTCCGCGGTCACCGGCTTGAGCAGGTAGTCGAGCGCGCCCTGTTCGAAGGCGTCCAGCGCGTACTGGTCGTAGGCGGTGGCGAACACGATGTGCGAGCGCCGGTACAGCTGGCGCGCCGCCTCGATGCCGTTCAGGCCCGGCATGCGGATGTCGAGGAAGGCGATGTCGGGAAGGTGGCGCTGGCCCAGCTCGACGGCTTCGACGCCGTTCGCGGCCTCGGCGACGATGCGCAGTTCCGGCCACACCGCGGCCAGGCGCGCGCGCAGCAGGTCGCGCATCGGCGCTTCGTCGTCGGCGATCATCGCGGTGAGCACGCCTTCGTTCATCATGCGGTCTCCATCATCTTGTAGGGCAGCTTGATCAGGGCGCAGGCGCCGCCGCTGGCCGGGGTGTGGATCACCAGTTCGGCGTTCGCGCCGTACAGCAGCTGCAGGCGTTCGCGGATATTCGCCAGGCCGATGCCGTCGTCCGCGTGCGGGTCGATGCCGATGCCGTCGTCGCAGACCTCGACGTGCAGGGTGGCGCCGTCGACATAGGCGCGCACGGTGACGGTGCCGCCCGCGATCTTCGGCTCCAGGCCGTGCTTGATGGCGTTCTCGATCAGGGTCTGCAGCATCATCGGCGGGAAGGGCGCGCTGCCGAGGAACACCGGCACGTCGAAGCGCACGTTCAGCCTTTCCTTCATCCGCGCCTGCATGATCGACAGGTAGGCCTTCGACAGCTCGACCTGCTTGCCCAGCGTGCCGCCGTCGCGGGCGCGCATCTGCGGCAGGGTCGAGCGCAGGTATTCGATCAGGTGGGCGTGCACGCGCGCCGCCTCCTGCGGATCGGTCTCGATCAGCTGGCCGATCAGGGCCAGGGTGTTGAACAGGAAGTGCGGTTCGACCTGGGCCTGCAGGGCCGCCATCTGCGCTTCCATCAGGCGCCGCTCCAGCGTCGCGACATTCGCCTGCATCGTCGCTTCCTTCGCCAGCAGCTCGGCTTTGCGCTTGCCGCCGGCAAGGATCTTCACGCCGAACGAGGCGATCAGGTACCAGGTTGCCAGCTCCGGCATGTTCAGGGGCACGCAGACCAGGAAGGCGAGGAACCAGGTCAGCGCCAGCTGGCGCCATTCGACCACGGCGAGCCAGTCGAAAAAGCGCCACCACAGTTTGCTGGCTTCGTTGAAGGCATCGCGCAGGAAGTCGAGGCCCTGGTTGATCTGGCTGGCGCTCATGATACGGACTCCTTACTGTTCGCGCACGGTGCGGCGGCGGTCGATGACGAAAGCGCCGGCCACGACCTTCACGCCCATGAACAGGATGAACAGGAACAGGGCCAGCGGCAGGATGCTGATCACGAAGGCCAGCACGATGCAGCAGGCCAGCATGGCCGGCCACGGCATCGCGGCGATGGTGCGGGCGCCACGGCGGCAGGCGCGGACGATGTCGCGGGCGACGTCTTCCATGCTGTCGCAGAAGGTACGGAAGTTGGCGCTTTTCATGGTGGGGACTCCTGGGTTGTCGTTCGATGGAATCACTGTAATCCTTGCGCGCGCAGGGTTCCAGCATGCTCCGACGAAATGCGCAAAACATGGGATGGCCGGTCGGGCGGACGGATGAACGGACGCTTGCTACAGCTTTGATAATATTGCATTTATGAAATTTCTAGACCCCATCGTCCCATGACCCGCACCGGTCGCCTGTTCCAACTGATGGACGCCCTGCGCGGCAACCGCCGCCCGGTCACGGCCAGCGCCCTGGCCCGGCAGCTCGGCGTGTCCGAGCGCACCATCTACCGCGACATCCAGGCGCTGGCCCAGCTCGGCGCGCCCGTCGAGGGATCGGCCGGCGTCGGCTACCTGCTGCGCACCGGCTTCTTCCTGCCGCCGCTGATGTTCGACGCCGACGAGCTGGAGGCGCTGGTGCTGGGCGCGCGCTGGGTGCGGCACCAGGGCGACGAATCCCTGAGCGCGGCCGCCGACCGGGCCCTCGCCAAGATCGCCACCGCCACCCCGCGCGACCTGCGCGACCACATGGCCGAGACCAGCCTGTGGGTGCCGGTCGGACCGATGCCGGCGCGCCCGGACCCCTTCGTGAAGCCGGCGCGCGAGGCGATCCGGCGCCAGTGCAAGCTGCGCATCGCCTACCGCGACGAGCACAACGCCTCGTCCGAGCGCGTGGTGTGGCCGTTCGCGCTGGCCTTCTTCCAGGAGCGCCGCGTGATGGCGGCGTGGTGCGAGCTGCGCGATGCGATCCGCCACTTCCGCGTCGACCGCATCGTGCAGGCGGAGCTGGGCAGCGAACGCTATCCGACGCCGCGCCATATGCTGCTGAAGCAGTGGCGGGCGATGCACGACATCCCCGATCACTCCTGACAGGATCTGTCATGGCTCATCACTAACATTGCCGCTTTCCTAACCTGAAGGAGAATGGCAATGCAGCTCTACTATCATCCGATCTCGTCCAACGCCCGCCGCGTGCTGATGGCGGCCGACCACCTCGGCATCCAGCTCGACCTGGTCGAAGTCAACCTGATGAACGAGGCCGACCGCCGCCGCCTCGCCGAGGTCAACGACAACAACAGGATCCCGGTGCTGGAGGACGACGGCTTCGTCCTGTGGGAGTCGTGCGCGATCATGCAGTACCTGGCCGACAGCAAGCCGGGCCAGACGGTCTACCCGCACGATCCGCTGGCGCGCGCCGACGTGAACCGCTGGATGTTCTGGGCCTGCCAGCACTTCGCCCCGGCGGTCGGCGTGATCGCCTGGGAAAACGTGTGGAAGAAGATGGTGACGGGCCAGGACGCCGACGTCAACGAGCTGGCGCGCGGCGCCGCCGACCTGGCGCACGCGGCCGCGGTGCTGGACAAGCACCTGGCCCGCCGCCGTTGGCTGGTGTGGGACGGCGTGACCCTCGCCGACTATGCGGTGGCGGCGCCCTTGATGTACCGGGAGCGCGCGCGGCTGCCGCTGGACGGGTATCCGCACCTGCTGGCCTGGCTCGATCGGGTGCAGGCCTTGCCGGCCTGGCGCAACACCGAAGCGGTCTGGTAAAAAAATTTTCAAACGCGTGTCGATTTCGTTCATCATCACTCGTCGTCGAGATGTAGGGCCGATTTTCAACTCACCTTTCAACATGGGGATGTCATGAACAAGCAGATCTTCGTCAACCTGCCGGTCAAGGACCTGGACAAGTCCAAGGCCTTCTTCAGCGCGCTCGGCTACGGCTTCAACCCGCAATTCACCAACGAGAGCGCGGCCTGCATGGTCATCGCCGAGGGCAGCATCTACGCCATGCTGCTGACCGAAGCCTTCTTCAAGACCTTCGTCGACAAGCCGATCGTGCAGGCGAAGGAAGCGACCGAGGTGCTGCTCTGCCTGAGCTGCGAGAGCCGCGACGAAGTGGACAGCATGGTGGCCAAGGCCATCGCCGCCGGCGGCCGCACCCCGCGTGCGCCGCAGGACCACGGCTTCATGTACGGGCACGCCTTCGAAGACCTGGATGGCCATATCTGGGAACTCGTATGGATGGCGCCGCAGCAGGCCTGACCGAACAATTTATCGACAAGGAGACATCATGAGCAAGCAAGTCATCTTCAACCTGCCGGTCAAGGACCTGGAAAAATCCAAGGCCTTCTTCGCGAGCCTCGGTTTCGGCTTCAATCCGAAGTTTTCCAACGAGCGCGCGACCAACGTGGTCATTGCCGACGGCATCAGCGCCATGCTGACCACCGAGGACTTCTTCAGGAGCCTGATCGACAAGCCGGTGGTGCAGGCGAAAGAAGCCAATGAAGTGATCATCTGCCTGATGTGCGAGACCCGCGACGAGGTGGCGGGCCTGGTGGAGAAGGCGGTCGCCGCCGGCGGCCGCGCGCCGCATCCGCTGGAAGACCACGGCTTCATGGTCACCCAGGGCTTCGAGGACCTCGACGGCCACCTGTGGAACCTGGTCTGGATGGCGCCGCAGGACTGAAAAAAGCCTCCATGGCGGCGTTGCATCGTCTTGCCCTGGAGGTTGTTTCAGGCCGGCGGCTCGCTCAGCGCTCGTCCCAGTAGCGGCGCAGCAGGCCGTAGTTGATCGTGTCGGCGAACTCGCCGAACACGATCCAGCGCTCGGGCATAAAGCCTTCCTTCCGGAAGCCGAGCTTTTCCAGCACGCGCGCGGAGCCGACGTTGCGCGGATCGATGTCGGCCTCGATGCGGTTCAGGCCGAGGGTATCGAAGCCGTAGCGGATCGCCGCGCGCAGCGCCTCGGTCGCATAGCCCTGGCCCCAGTGCCTGCTGGCGAGGGCGTAGCCGATTTCGCAGCGGCGGTTCTGCTCGAAGAAATGGTGCAGCGAGACGTTGCCGATCAGCTGGCCGCTGTCGCGCAGGACGATCGCCAGGCGCATGCCGCTGCCGTCCGCGTAGGCGGCCATGGTGGAGGCGATCGCCTGGCGCGCCTGCTCGATGTCGGACCAGGGTTCGCTGCTCCAGTAACGCGCCACTTCCGGGTCGGCGAACACGGCGTAATGGCCGTCGATGTCATCGTCGTTCATCCAGCGCAGCAGCAGGCGTTCGGTGTCCAGGGTAACGGGCTTCAGGTCGGGCATGGTGATTCCTTTCATTGAATGCCGAGCGCGGCCAGCACCATGCCGGTGATGAGTTTTGCCGCGTCGTCGAAATCCTGTCCGGTGAGTTCGGAGCGGTCCAGCACCAGCACCATCTGCGCCGAAAAATCGGCGTACGACTGGGTCATCGCCCATACCGCGAACAGCAGGTGGGTGGCGTTCACGGGCGCGATCCGGCCGTCGGCGATCCAGCGCTCGAACACGGCGATGTCCTGGCGCAGCAGCGGCACCACGCGCTGGCGGATCTGCTCGCCGTACAGCTTGGCGCCGCCGATCACTTCCATCGCGTACACGCGCGAGGCCAGCGGCTGCTCGCGCGAGAAGCGCAGCTTGGCGCGGACGTAGGCGCGCAGCACGTCGGCCGGATCCTGCGCGGGATCGGCCAGGCAGGCCATGCGTTCCAGCCATTCGTCCAGCACGTCGTCGAGCACGCGTTTGTACAGCGCCTGCTTGGTCGAGAAGTAGTACATCAGGTTCTGCTTCGACAGCCCGGCGCGCTCGGCCACATCGGCGATCGACGTGCCTTCGAAGCCGCGCTCGGCGAACAGGCGCACCGCTTCGCGCAGGATCGCGCCCTCGACCTCCTCGCGGTGCTGGACGCGCTTGCCGGGCGGGGCATCGGTGGGGTGCGTAGTCGTGGTCATTGCCATCCTTGTCAAGATTGGGTGCCCAGGAAGTCGAGCAGGAGCGGCTCGGATGCGTAGGCGACGTTGAAGCGGAACCAGGGTGTGTGCGGCGTTTGCAGGCTGAAGAATTCGCCGGGCGCGAGCAGGATGCCGGCGCGCAGGGCCCGTTCGGCGATCGTCCTGCCATTGCGCTCCGCAGTCGACGGCGAGGTCCAGCCGGCGCTGACGAACATGCCCCCGCGCGGGCGCGCCAGCGGCTGCAGGCCGGCGGCGGCGAGGCGCTCCAGGGCGCGCTCGCCGGCGTCGAGGAGCTGCTGGGCCAGGCGCTCGACCTGGCGCCGGTAGGCCCGGCTGCTGATGGCGTCGAACACGGCGCGTTCGTTGACTTCCGAGGTGGTCAGCCCGGTCAGCATCTTGACCCGCACCAGTTCCGGAACCAGCGAGCCGGATGCGCAGATCGAGCCGACCCGCAGCACCGGCGACAGGGTCTTCGAAAAGCTGCCGATGCGGATCACGCGGCGCAACCCGTCCATCGCCGCCAGCGAGGCTTCGCCGGGCGCGGCCAGCTCGCGGTAGATATCGTCCTCGACCAGCCAGAAATCGTATTGCTCGGCCAGCGCCAGCAGGCGGTGCGCCTGGGCCTGCGACAGCGAGGTGCCCAAGGGATTCTGCAGCACCGTGTTGACGAACATGAGCTTGGGGTGCCGCGCCGCCGCTTCCTTCGCCAGCACCTCCATGTCCAGGCCGGAGGCGCTGCGCGGGATGCCGACCGGGATGCAGCCGTGGTGGCGCACCAGGGCCAGCAGGTTGCTGTAGCCGGGGTCTTCGACGAACACCACGTCGCCGGGGCGCGTCAGGGTGCGCAGGACCAGGTCGAAGGCGTGGGTCGCGCCATGCGTCAGCAGGATCTGTTCCGGCTCGGCCGCGCACAGTTGGTCCGACAAAGTATGTGATAAGTGCTGCCGCAGCGAGGGGAAGCCGAGCGGGTGGCCGTAGCCGCGCAGGCGGCCGGCCGGGATCTTCATCGCGTGGCGCACCGCGTCGAGGATGGTCGACTCGCCGTACCACTCGGGCGGCAGCCAGCCGGCGCCGACCGGCAACGCGTCGGACTGGCCGGAATACAGGTCGGGCGTGAGGGCGTCGACGGCTGCCGGGAAGCCGGCCGACCCGGCGGACGGGCAGGCAGCGTGGCCGGCCGGCGATGAGGCATCGGGGCCGCCGCGCGCGACGAAGAAGCCGGAGCCGCGGCGCGAGGACAGCACGCCCAGGTGCAGCAGGCGGTCGTAGGATTCGACCACCGTGAAGGTGCTGACGCCGTTGACCTTTGCGAATTGTCGAACCGAGGGCATTTTGGTGCCGACGCGGAGCAGTCGGCGATTTACCATCCCGGAGATCGCCGCGACGATCTGGTCCACCAGGCTGCCGCGGCGCTGTCGGTCGATCGCCAGCACCGGCCAGGCAGGGTCGCTCCCGCCTTCCATGGCGGCAGGATCTTGCTCACGCAGGGATTCCTGCGGGTGCTCCTCAATGCTTGCCATTGCCAGCTCCTTCCGGTGCGACGCTGGCAACTGTACAGGTTATGCTACCAGTACGGTTGGACCATTTCGCCGGTTGTGTATATGTGCCACCGTTGTCTTGCTGTCTATTATTGCACGATGATTTTGCCAATTGGTAAATCTTTTGGCTGTCCACCTGGGGAGAGACAACATGAACGAATCCATGCCGCAATCGATGTCGTCGTTCTGGATGCCATTCACGAACAACCGCGACTTCAAGGCCCATCCGCGCCTGCTCGTATCGGCGGAAGGCATGTATTACAAGGACGTCGACGGCAACGCCGTGCTCGACGGCACCGCCGGCCTGTGGTGCGTGCCCTGCGGGCATGCGCAGCCGAAGATCGTCGCCGCCGTCAGCGAAATGGTCGGCCAGCTCGATTTCGCGCCGACCTTCCAGATGGGCCACCCGGCCGCCTTCGACCTGGCCGAGCAGCTGATGGAGTACACCGGCCACAAGTTCGGCCACGTGTTCTATACGAATTCCGGCTCGGAAGCGGTCGACACCGCATTGAAGATCGCGCTGGCCTACCACAAGGCGCGGGGAGAGGGCGGGCGCACCCGGCTGATCGGCCGCGAGCGCGGCTACCACGGGGTCGGCTTCGGCGGCCTGTCGGTCGGTGGCATCGGCCCCAACCGCAAGAACTTCGGCCCGCTGCTGCCCGGCGTCGACCACCTGCCGCACACGCACAACCTGCTGAAGAACGCGTTCTCGCGCGGCGAGCCGGACTTCGGCGCCGAGCTGGCCGATGAGCTGGAGCGCATCGTCGCCCTGCACGATCCGTCGACGATCGCCGCCGTGATCATCGAACCGGTGTCGGGTTCGACCGGCGTGCTGGTGCCGCCGAAGGGCTACCTGAAGCGCCTGCGCCAGATCTGCGACAAGTACGGCATCCTGCTGATCTTCGACGAGGTCATCACCGGCTTCGGCCGCCTGACCACGCCGTTCGCGGCCGACTACTTCGACGTCGAACCCGACATGATCACCGCCGCCAAGGGCCTGACCAACGGCACGGTGCCGATGGGCGCGGTGTTCTCGAAAAAATTCATCCACGACGCCTTCATGGACGCGCCGCCGGGCATCGAACTGGCGCACGGCTACACGTATTCGGGCCATCCGCTGGCCTGCGCGGCATCGATCGCCACGCTCGAGGTGTTCAAGGAGCAGGGCGTGCTGGAAAACGCCAAAGCCATCCAGCCCTACTGGGAAGACGCGGTGCACTCGCTGCGCGGGCTGCCGCACGTGATCGATATCCGCACCATCGGTCTGGTGGCCGGCATCGAGCTGGAACCGATCGCGGGCAAGCCGGGCGCGCGCGCCTATGCCGCGTTCAAGAAGGCCTTCGCGGACGGCGTGCTGATCCGGACGACCGGGGATATCATTGCCCTGTCGCCGCCGCTGATCCTCGAGAAAAAGCACATCGACGAATTGTTCGGCAAACTGGCCGACGTCCTCCGGAACCTGGATTAATACTTTAATAAAGAACATCATGAACGAGACGATTAACCACTACATCGGCGGGCGCGAAGTCGACAGCGCTTCGGGGCGCTACGCCGATGTCTACAACCCGGCCCTCGGCCAACCCTGCGCCCGCGTGGCGCTGGCCAGCAGCGACGAGGTGAACGCGGCCGTGGCCGCCGCCCAGGCAGCCTTCCCGGCCTGGGCCGCGACCCCGCCGCTGGCGCGTGCGCGCGTGCTGTTCAAGTACCTGCAGCTGTGCCAGCAGCATGTCGACGAATTCGCCGCGATGATCACGCGCGAGCACGGCAAGACCTTCGCCGATGCGCAGGGCGAAGTCGCGCGTGGCATCGAAGTGGTCGAGTTCGCGGTCGGCATCCCGCAGCTGCTGAAGGGCGAATTCACCGACCAGATCGCACGCGGCATCGATGCCTGGTCGATGCGCCAGCCGCTCGGCGTGGTGGCCGGCATCACGCCGTTCAACTTCCCGGTGATGGTGCCGATGTGGATGTTCCCGGTCGCCATCGCCTGCGGCAATACCTTCGTGCTGAAGCCCTCGGAGCGCGACCCCTCGCCGTCGCTGCTGCATGCGCGCCTGCTGAAGGAAGCCGGGCTGCCGGACGGCGTGTTCAACGTGGTCCACGGCGACAAGGGCGCGGTCGACGCCATCCTCGACAACCCGGACGTGCAGGCGGTCAGCTTCGTCGGCTCGACCCCGATCGCCGAATACATCTACGCGCGCGGCAGCGCTTCCGGCAAGCGCGTGCAGGCGCTGGGCGGCGCCAAGAACCACATGGTCGTGATGCCGGACGCCGACATGGACATGGCGGTCGACGCCCTGATCGGCGCGGCCTATGGCTCGGCCGGCGAGCGCTGCATGGCGATCTCGGTGGCGGTGGCGGTCGGCGACGCCGGCGACAAGCTGGTGGCGCGCCTGGCCGAGCGCACCAGGGCGCTGAAGATCGCCGACGGCATGGAACAGGGCGCCGAGATGGGGCCGGTGGTGACGCAGGCGGCCAAGCAGCGCATCGAGAAGCTGATCGGCGAAGGCGTGGAGCAGGGCGCGACCCTGGTGGTGGACGGCCGCGGCTACCGCGTGGCGGGGCGCGAAGACGGCTTCTTCGTCGGCGGCACCCTGTTCGACCACGTGCAGCCGTCGATGAGCATCTACCAGCAAGAGATCTTCGGCCCGGTGCTGTGCGTGGTGCGCATGCCGGACGTCGGCAGCGCGCTGGAGCTGATCAACAGGAACGAATACGGCAACGGCGTCGCCGTGTTCACCCGCGACGGCGGCGTGGCGCGCGAATTCGTGCGCCAGGTACAGGTGGGCATGGTCGGCGTGAACGTGCCGCTGCCGGTGCCGATGGCCTTCAACAGCTTCGGCGGCTGGAAGAAGAGCCTGTTCGGCGACCACCATGCCTACGGCCCGGAAGGCGTGCGCTTCTATACCCGCCACAAGGCGGTGATGCAGCGCTGGCCGAATACGGCGAGCAGCGGGGCGGAGTTTGCGTTCCCGCAGATGAAGTAAGTACCACAGCCTCAAAACCGTCATTCCCGCGGAGACGGGAATCCAGGTTTTATACATTTCGACGGCTCATCGAACCTGGACCCCCGCCTTCGCGGGGGCGACGGGCGTCTGCAGCAGGCAGTACCCGGCATCACGGCATTTCCCGCACTACCACGTAAAACATAAGCAAAGGGATGCAACATGATCGAGTCACTCCGGCACCTGCCCCCAGCGGCGGGCACGCACAGCGCATTGTCCGAGCGCTTCACCGACCTGGCGCCGCCGCTCACCGGCCGCCAGGCCGCCATCGAGAGCGCGCGCTGTCTCTACTGTTATGACGCACCCTGCACGCGCGCCTGCCCGACCGGCATCGACGTCGCCAGCTTCATCCGCAACATCCACGACCACAACCTCGAAGGGGCGGCCAGCACCATCCTGCAGCAGAACATCCTGGGCGGCAGCTGCGCGCGCGTGTGCCCGACCGAGATCCTGTGCGAGTCCACCTGCGTGCGCAACAACGACGCCGAGGGCCAGCCGGTCAAGATCGGCCTGCTGCAGCGCCACGCGCTCGACAACGCGCAGTTCGACGGCCATCCGTTCAAGCGCGCGCCTTCGACCGGCAAGACCATCGCCGTGGTCGGCGCCGGCCCCGCCGGACTGGCCTGCGCGCACCGGCTGGCGATGCTGGGCCACGGCGTGGTCGTGTTCGAGGCGCGCGAAAAACCTGGCGGCCTGAATGAGTACGGCATCGCCAAGTACAAGCTGCCGGGCGATTTCGCCCAGCGCGAAGTCGAGTTCCTGCTGTCGATCGGCGGCATCGAGATCCAGTATGGCTGTGCGCTCGGCGACAAGCTGCAGCTGTCCGACCTGCACGCGCGCTTCGACGCCGTGTTCCTCGGCCTCGGCCTCGCGGCCAGCCGCCGCCTCGGCCTGACCGGCGAAGACGCGCCCGGCCTGATGGCGGCGGTCGACTACATCGCCACCTTGCGCCAGGCGGAAGACCTGGCCGCGCTGCCGGTGCCGCGCCGCGCCATCGTGATCGGCGCCGGCAACACCGCGATCGACATGGCGGTCCAGCTCAAGCGCCTGGGCGCCGACGAAGTCACGCTGGTCTACCGCCGCGGCTTCGACGCCATGAGCGCGACCGGCCACGAGATCGAGATCGCGAAGACCCATTTCGTGCGCATGCGCACCTGGGCCGCGCCGCTCGAAGTGCTGCTCGACGATGCGGGGCGCGTGCGCGGCATGCGCTTCGAAGAGACCCGCATGGAGGCCGCGGCGGAGGCCGGGGCCGGCCCCCTGGTGACGACCGGCGGGATCATCGAGATCGCCGCCGACGCCGTGTTCAAGGCGATCGGCCAGGGCATGGGCCTGGCCGCGCTGGTCGACCCGCTGGCCCGCGAAATCGAACGCAGCGACAAGATCCACATCGACGATTGCTTCCGCACCGCGCTGCCGGGCGTATACGCCGGCGGCGATTGCGTGGCCCCGGGCCAGGACCTGACGGTGCAGGCGGTCCAGCACGGCAAGCTGGCCGCGCTGGCCATCCATCACGACATCCAATCCACAGCGGAGGCAGCATGGCCGACCTGAGCATCGATTTTTGCGGCATCAAGTCCCCGAACCCGTTCTGGCTGGCCTCGGCGCCGCCGACCGACAAGGCCTACAACGTGGTGCGCGCCTTCGAGGCCGGCTGGGGCGGCGTGGTGTGGAAGACGCTGGGCGAGGATCCGCCGGCGGTCAACGTGTCGTCGCGCTACTCGGCCCTGCACGGCAAGAACCGGGAAGTCATCGGCTTCAACAACATCGAGCTGATCACCGACCGCAGCCTCGAGATCAACCTGCGCGAGATCACCGCCGTCAAGAAGGCGTGGCCGGACCGCGCCCTGGTCGTCTCGATGATGCTGCCCTGCGAAGAGGCGCCGTGGCGCGAGATGCTGCCGCTGGTCGAGGCCACCGGCGCCGACGGCATCGAGCTGAATTTCGGCTGCCCGCACGGCATGCCCGAGCGCGGCATGGGCGCGGCGGTGGGCCAGCAGCCCGACCTGATCGAGCTGGTGACGCGCTGGTGCAAGATGTATACGCGCCTGCCCGTGATCGTGAAACTCACGCCCAACATCACCGACGTGCGCGCGCCCGCGCGGGCGGCGCTGGCCGGCGGTGCGGACGCGGTCTCGCTGATCAACACCGTCAACTCGATCACCCACCTGGACCTCGACCGCATGGTGGCCTATCCCATTGTCGGCGGCGCCAGCACCCATGGCGGCTACTGCGGCGCGGCGGTCAAGCCGATCGCGCTGAACATGGTGGCCGAGATCGCGCGCGACCCGCTGACTGCCCGCCTGCCGATCTCGGGCATCGGCGGCATCGGCAACTGGCAGGACGCCGCCGAATTCATCGCCCTCGGCGCCGGCTCGGTGCAGGTCTGCACGGCGGCGATGCTGCACGGCTTCCGCATCGTCGAAGAGATGAAGGACGGGCTGTCGCGCTGGATGGACCGCAAGGGCTACGAGAACATCGCTGCGTTCTCGCGCAAGGCGGTGGCCAACACGACCGACTGGAAATACCTGGACATGAATTACCAGGTCATCGCCAGCATCGACCAGGACAAGTGCATCCAGTGCGGCAAATGCTACGTGGCCTGCGAGGACACCTCGCACCAGGCGATCGCGCGGATGGTGGACGGGAATGCGCGGCGCTACGAGGTCAAGCCGTCGGAGTGCGTGGGCTGCAACCTGTGCGAGATCACCTGTCCGGTCGAGGGCTGCATCACGATGGTGCCGCAGCCGACCGGGCTGCCCTACATGAACTGGACGAAAGACCCACGCAACCCGCGGGCGGAGGTAGTATTCGGGGAAGTTTGAACCGCAACCGATGGAGAAACACCCGATGAGCATGGACCCCGCAGTCAACAAAGAACTCTGGAACGAGGACCTGGCCCCGACCAGCGCCGCCCAGCGCAGCTGGCGCTGGTACCATTTTGCCGCCCTGTGGGTCGGCATGGTGATCAGCATCCCCGCCTACATGCTGGCGGCCAGCCTGATCGAAGGCGGCATGTCGGCCTGGCAGGCGGTGGCCACCGTGTTCGTCGCGAACGTGATCGTGCTGCTGCCGATGCTGCTGATCGGCCACGCCGGCACCAAGTACGGCATCCCGTACGCGGTGCTGGCGCGCGCCTCGTTCGGCACGCGCGGCGCGCGGCTGCCCGCGCTGATGCGGGCGATCGTGGCCTGCGGCTGGTACGGCATCCAGACCTGGTTCGGCGGCAGCATGATCTACACCCTGCTCGGCGTGCTGCTCGGCGCCCCGATCGGCGGCGCCAACCTGCCGGGACTGGGCATCAACCCGGGCCAGCTGGCCTGCTTCCTGGGCTTCTGGGCGATCCAGATGTATTTCATCGTGCACGGCATGGAAGCGATCCGCAAGCTCGAAACCTATACCGCGCCGCTGAAGATCGCGATCTGCTTCCTGCTCCTGTGGTGGGTCTACGACAAGGTCGGCGGCTTCGGACCGCTGCTGGCCCAGCCTTCCGCTTTCGTGGCGGGCGGCCCGAAGGCCGGCCTGTTCTGGTCCGTGTTCTGGCCTTCGCTGACCGCGATGATCGGCTACTGGGCCACGCTGGCGCTGAACATCCCCGACTTCACCCGCTTCGCCAAGACCCAGCGCGACCAGGTGGTCGGCCAGTCGCTCGGCCTGCCCCTGCCGATGGGCCTGCTGGCGGCGCTGGCCGTCACCGTCACCTCGGCCACCGTGGTCCTGTACGGCAAGGCGCTGTGGGACCCGGTCGACGTCGCCAGCCGCATGACCGGCGTCGCGGTGCTGGTGGCGCTGCTGATCCTGCTGATCGATACCGCCAGCGTCAACCTCGCCGCCAACCTGGTGGGGCCGGCCTACGATTTCTCCGCGCTGTCGCCCAAGCATATTTCCTACCGCGTGGGCGGCTACATCACGGCGGGCATCGCCCTGGTCATGATGCCGTGGAAGATCCTCGAGAAGACCGAGAACTACATCTTCATCTGGCTGACCGGCTATTCGGCCCTGCTCGGCCCCATCGCCGGGGTGCTGATCATCGACTACTACTTCATCCGCAAGACCGAGCTGGCGGTCGACCAGCTGTACCGCGACGACGGCATCTATTCGTACCGGAACGGCTGGAACATGGCCGCCATCGTCGCCTTCGTGGCCGGCGTGCTGCCGAATATCCCCGGCTTCCTGAATGCGGCCTTCCCGGACGCCTTCCCGAACGTCGGCGCCGGATTCAAGACCTTGTATACCTATGCATGGTTCGTCGGCATCGCGATCGCCGCGGTGGTGTACGGCCTGATGATGAAGGGCAGGGCGATGCCGGCGATGGCCGCTGCCCGCACGCTGGACTGACTATGCGTGGGCACATCGTGCCCACCCTACTGGGAGATGCTGATGACTGTATTGATCCGCGGTGGTACCGTCGTGAACGCCGACCGGGCGTTCCGTGCCGACGTCCTGTGCATCGGCGACAAGATCGCCGCCGTCGGCGAACATCTCGAAGCGCCGGCCGGCGCGACCGTGATCGACGCCGGCGGGCAGTACGTGATGCCGGGCGGGATCGATACCCACACCCACATGCAGCTGCCCTTCATGGGCACCGTCACCGCCGACGATTTCTACACCGGCACCGCGGCCGCGCTGGCGGGCGGCACCACGACCATCATGGACTTCGTGATCCCCGATCCGAAGCAACCGCTGATGGACGCCTTCCACACCTGGCGCGGCTGGGCGGAGAAGGCGGCCGCCGACTACACCTTCCACGTCGCCGTCACCTGGTGGGACGAGTCGGTGCACGCGGACATGGGCACCCTCGTGCGTGAGCATGGCGTCAACAGCTTCAAGCACTTCATGGCGTACAAGAACGCGATCATGGCCGACGACGAGACCCTGGTGAAGAGCTTCCGCCGCGCGCTCGAACTGGGCGCGATCCCGACCGTGCATGCGGAGAACGGTGAACTGGTCTACCAGCTGCAGCGCGAGCTGCTGGCCAAGGGCATCCGCGGCCCCGAGGCGCATCCCTTGTCGCGCCCGCCCGCGGTCGAGGCCGAGGCGGCGAACCGCGCGATCGCCATCGCCGGCGTGCTCGGCACCCCGGTCTACATCGTGCACGTGTCCTGCGCCGAATCGCTGGAAGCCATCCAGCGCGCCCGCGCGCACGGCCAGCGCGTGTACGGCGAAGCCCTGGCCGGCCACCTCGTGATCGACGACAGCGTCTACAGCAACCCCGACCCGGCCTTCGCGCGCGCCTTCGTGATGAGCCCCCCGTTCCGCTCCAGCCACCACCAGACCGCGCTGTGGCAGGGCCTGCAGGGCGGGAACCTGCACACCACGGCTACCGACCACTGCACCTTCTGCGCCGAGCAGAAGGCGATGGGCGCCGACGATTTCACGCGGATCCCGAACGGCTGCGGCGGCGTCGAGGAACGCATGGCCGTGGTCTGGGACGCCGGCGTCAACACCGGCCGCTTGACCCCGTCCGAATTCGTGCGCGTGACCTCGACCAACGCGGCCCAGATCTTCAACATCTACCCGCGCAAGGGCGTGCTGGCGGCGGGCGCCGATGCCGACGTCGTCGTCTGGGACCCGGAAGCGACCCGCACCCTGTCCGCCGCGACCCAGCACTCGAAGGGCGGCTTCAACGTGTTCGAAGGCCGCACCGTGCGCGGGGTGCCGACGCATACGGTGGCGGCCGGGAAGGTGTCGTATGCGAACGGGGATCTGCGGGCCGAGCAGGGGGCGGGGCGGTATGTGGAGCGGCCGGCGTTCACGGCGACGACCGCGAGTAGCGCCGCGAACAAGTAAACGTCATTCCCGCGCAGGCGGGAATCCAGGTTTTGCCAGCGTTCCGATAACGCAGACAAACCTGGGTCCCCGCCTGCGCGGAGACGACGTCAAGCAGGTTCTCCGTTTAATCGAGCGATACGAATCCGAAGGATCACCATGAACGACCTCCGCATCAACGGCCCCCGCCTCTGGAATTCCCTGATGGACCTGGCGCAGATCGGCGCCACCGAGAAGGGCGGCGTCAAGCGTCTCGCCCTGACCGACCTCGATCGCCAGGGCCGCGACCTGGTCGTCCGCTGGGCGCAGGAAGCCGGGCTCACCGTCACGGTGGACAGGATCGGCAACGTCTTCATGCGCCGCGAAGGCGCCAATCCCTCGCTGCCGCCGATCGTCACCGGCAGCCACATCGACACCCAGCCGACCGGCGGCAAGTTCGACGGCAACTACGGCGTGCTGGCCGGGCTCGAAGTGGTGCGGACCCTGAACGACCTGAACATCCAGACCGAGGCGCCGGTCGAGGTCGCGTTCTGGACCAACGAGGAAGGCTCGCGCTTCGTGCCCGTGATGATGGGCTCGGGCGTGTTCTGCGGCGCCTTCAGCCTCGAGACGGCGTATGCGGCGCGCGACGTCGACGGCAAGAGCGTCGGCGAAGAGCTCGAACGGATCGGCTACCGGGGAAGCCAGACGCCGGGCGACCATCCGATCGGCGCCTATTTCGAAACCCATATCGAGCAGGGTCCGGTGCTGGAAGATGCGGACAAGGTGATCGGCGTGGTGCCGGCCGTGATGGGCCTGTCCTGGTACGACTGCACGGTCGAGGGCATGGAGGCGCATGCCGGCCCGACCCCGATGCACCTGCGCCGCGACGCGCTGCAGGTGGCGACCCGCATCATGCAGGAGACGGTGGCGATCGCGAACCGCTATCCGCCCTACGGCCGCGGCACGGTCGGCATGGTGCAGGTGTTCCCCAACAGCCGCAACGTGATCCCCGGACGGGTCAAGTTCAGCATCGACCTGCGCAACGTGAACGACGAACTGCTCGACACCATGCACGGGGAGATCATGGCCTTCGTCGAGCGCACGCGCGCCGAGAGCGGCTTGAACATCCAGCTGGAACGCGTGTCCTACTATCCGCCTTGCCCCTTCCACCCGGATTGCGTGGGCGCGGTGCGCAAGGCGGCGGACAAGCTCGGTTATTCGACCATGGACGTCGTGTCCGGGGCCGGGCACGATGCGATCTATGTGGCGCGCCTGGCGCCGGCCGGGATGATCTTCGTACCCTGCAAGGATGGCATCAGCCACAACGAGATCGAGGATGCGCGGCCCGATCACCTCGAAGCCGGCTGCAACGTGCTGCTGCACGCGATGCTGGAGCGGGCCGGGGTGGCGGGCCGCTGACGCGGTCCGGGCTAGCACACGGCCGCGGTCGCACGCCCGGCGAAGTTGTTTCGTAAAAGTAACAGTTCTATGTCGGATGTTTCCTGACTCGCCGATCTGGGGAAAGTCGTAGCATACTGTTGGCAACCGTCTTCCTTTTCAGTTGCCCAAGGTGTGGATGCCGATGCTGACCGGATATTACGAAACACCGCTGGTACTTCTTTCGATCCTCGTCGCGATCGTCGCCTCCTATGCGGCGCTCAGCCTGGCCGGCCGCGTGAGCGAATCGCACGGCCGCGCCGTCGCCGCCTGGATCGTGGGCGGCGCCATCGCCATGGGCTCGGGCATCTGGGCCATGCACTTCGTCGGCATGCTGGCGTTCCGCCTGCCGATCCCGATCGCCTTCGACCTCCCGCTGACCCTGGTCTCGCTGCTGCTGCCGATCGCCGCTTCCTGCCTGGCGCTGTGGCAGGTCAGCCGCGCCGAGCTGGGAACCAGGCGCCTGGCCGTCAGCGCGGTCCTGATGGGGATCGGCATCAACGCCATGCACTACACCGGCATGGCGGCGATGCGCATGGAGCCGGGCATCGTCTACGATCCCTGGCTGTTCGCGCTGTCGGTCGCGATCGCCATCGCGGCGTCCGGCCTGGCGCTGTGGATCGCCTTCCGCCTGCGCCACAACGTGCCCCATGTGTTGCTGGCGCGCCTGGGCGCGGCGGTGGTGATGGGCGCGGCCATCGTCGGCATGCACTACACCGGCATGGCCGCCGCCAGCTTCCCGCAGGACAGCGTGTGCATGGCCGCGCGCGACGGCGTCAACCACGGCGGGCTGGCGACGCTGGTCGTGATCGCGACCTTCGGCGTGCTCGGCTTCGCCCTGCTGGCCGCCCTGTTCAATGCGCGCCTGGAAGCGAATGCGCGGGTGCTGGAGATCTCGCAAGCCACCGCCGCCGAACGCCAGCACCTGCTCACGCGCGAGCGCGCCGCGCGCGACGAGGCCGAGCGCCTGAGCGCACTGAAGGACGAATTCCTGGCCACCCTCTCGCACGAGCTGCGCACCCCGCTCAACGCCATCCTCGGCTGGGCCAGCATGCTCCAGCGCGGCACGAAGGACGAGGCGACGCTCAGGCGCGGCCTGGAGACCATCGAACGCAATGCCCGCGCCCAGGCCCAGCTGATCGACGACCTGCTCGACATGAGCCGCATCATCTCGGGCACGCTGCGCCTGGACGTGCAGCTGGTCGAGCCGGACAAGATCGTCGAGGCGGCGCTCGGCACCGTGCACCCGGCCGCGGTGGCGAAGAAAATCGACCTGCGCGTCGACCTCGAACGTGGCGAGGCGGTGGTGCGGGGCGACCCCGGCCGGCTGCAGCAGGTGATGTGGAACCTGCTGTCGAATGCGGTCAAGTTCACCCCGAGCGGCGGCATGGTGCAGGTGATGCTGGGGCGCGACGGCGGCGACGTCGTGATCCGCGTGGCCGATTCGGGGATCGGCATCGAGCCCGAGTTCCTGCCGCATGTGTTCGACCGCTTCCGCCAGCAGGATGCTTCGATCACCCGCAGGCACGGCGGCCTCGGGCTCGGCCTGTCGATCGCGCGCCAGCTGGTCGAGCTGCATGGCGGCACCATCGGTGTGTCCAGCCCCGGTCCGCACGCCGGCACCACCTTCACCCTGCGCCTGCCGCTGGCCGAGCCGCAGGCGGCGCCCGTGCCGCCGTCCGAGCCCGCGGTGTCCGCCGCCGCCACCAGGCTGGGGCAGGGCGCGCTGTCCGGCGTCAAGGTGCTGCTGGTGGACGATGCGCCCGACACCCTCGACGTGCTGCAGCAGATCCTGGCGCACAGCGGCGCCATCATCATGGCCGCGCCGAATGCCGGCATGGCCCTTGCGCTGCTGGAGCGCGAGCGGCCGGACGTGATCGTCAGCGACATCGGCATGCCCGAGGTCGACGGCTTCGAGCTGATCCGCCGCATCCGGCGCCGCTCGGCCGGCGCCGGCGGCGCCATCCCGGCCATCGCCCTGACCGCCTTCACGCGCCAGGACGACCGCAACCGCGCGATGCAGGCCGGCTTCAACGACTACCTGGCCAAGCCGGTGGAACCGGGCTCGCTGGTGAGCCACATCGCGCATGTGGTAGGCCAGCGCGGCGCCGAGGAAGCCGCGGCCGGCGCCTAGGCCGGCCTCCGGCCAACCCTTACTGCAGGTCGAGCCGTCCGTACAGGCCGTGCGCCTCGTCGCCGGGACCGGCGGTGAAGAACAGCGTGTTGGTCGGCTGGTTGTTCACGCCGTTGCCGAAGGCGATGCCCCACAGGCCGTCGATGACGATCGGCGTGCGGTCGGCTTTCATGAGGGTGCCGGCGAACGCGCCGGTGTCGGCGTTGTAGGCGTTGATTTTTCCATCGCCAAAATTCGCCACCAGCAGCAGGTTGCTGGCGCCGCCGAAGTTGGCCGGCGCCATCGCCATGCCCCAGGGCGCATTCAGGGCGCCGCCGGTGACCAGGCGCCGGACCAGGGCGCCGCCGGCATCGTACACGTCGACGATGCCAAGCCCCGATCCCTTGGTTTCGTCGATGCTGCCGGCGGTGCGCTGGGCGTAGGCGACGTAGATGCGGCCGCCGATGGCCTGGATGCCGAACGGCGCGTAGCCGGCCGGCAGGTTGGGATCGGTAAAGCCGCCGCCGGGCAGCGTCACCCTGTTCCAGTTGGCGTCGTAGACGTCGACCCGGTTATTCCGGAAATCGGCCGCATACAGGTAGTTGGCGCCAGAGAAGCTGGCGATCGCCAGGCCTTTGTAGACCGCGCCGCCGGCGCCGGTATCGACGGCCAGGATCGCGTTGGTGCGGTTGACCGTCGGCGACCAGCCCGACAGCGAGCCGTTCTCGGAGGCGAAGATGAAGGCGCTGGCGCCGGTCAGGCCGTTCTGGGTCACCTGGAAGCTGGAGCTGCCGTTGAACACGATGCCGGTCGGGTTGGACGCGCTCGAGCTGCTCGGCGGAATCGCGACCACCAGGGTCTGCGGGACGCCGTTCCCGTCATACAAGGTCGACGTCGAGCTGCCGTTGTTCGCCACCCAGACGAAGCCGGTCGGGTTGAACGCGATACCCCAGGCGTTGATGAGTTTGCCGTCGACATGCTCCGCGCCGGCGCCGTCCGACACCAGGGAACGCATCAGGAAATTGCTGGCGATGGTGGGCGTGACGGGCGGCGGCGTCATCTGCATGGTGTTGTCGCCGCTGCTGCCGCCGCCACCGCCGCAGGAGACGAGGGCGGCGGCCAGGGCGGCGCCGAACAGGCTTGCCCGGAGGCAGGCGGTCACTCGGGGATGGATGCTCATGATTGAATGCTCCTGTCAGAACAACATTGAAGGAAGGGCATCCGGTTAATGCCGTCCTCGCTTTGGAAGGTTCAATCAGAACCGGATGCCGGCGCTGCCGGTCAGCGCGCGGGCACGGGGCGGTCCGCCATGTTCGGCGTGCAGCAGCGTCTGCCAGCCGACTTGCACGGTGCAGTCGCCGAAGGTGGAGGCCAGGCCGATGCGCAGGTCGGTCCGGTCGCGCGGGCCGGCGTAGGCGCCGAAGGTGTGCAGTACGCCCGCATGGAAGGTCAGCCTGAGCCGGTCGTCGAGGGGATGGAAGGCGTTCAGGTCGAGGTAGGCGGTGCGCTCCTCGCCGTAGTAGGCGGGCGACAGGAACAGGCGGACGCTGGCCCGGTCCAGCGCCAGGCCGGCGTGGAATTCGGTGTAGTCGTAGCCGCGGTCGCGCAGGAAGGCGGTGCGGCTGATGCCGGCGTCCCAGGACAGGCCGGACGCCAGCCTGCCGGCGCGGCCGCCGTAGAAGATCAGCTGGGCCTGGCTGCGCTCGCCCAGGGTCGCCGGCGAGGCGAAGCCGCCCGCATACCAGCCGTCGTCGAGGTCATGGTCGATGCGCAATTGCACGGCCGGATGGCCGGCGCTGAGCGAGATGCCGCGCACGGCGTACTCGGACACCAGTTGCAGGTTGCCGCTGGTCTGTGCACATGCGGGAACCATTGCGGAGGCAAGGGCAAGGCAGGCAGAGGAGCACACGCCGTGCGCATGCGCTAGCGGGAAGCATCGGCGGTCACGGCGGCGGTCGTTGGACATTGGCAAGCGCAGGTTCCGGCGGCGCGTGCAATGGTCGCGCATGCGTCTATGCTACCAGCTTGCTCCTGTTCCCGGCCGGGATCGTGCGCGACCAGGGCCGTGCGCGGCGCCGCCGCGAAGGCGCGCTTTACCAGGGCAGGCGGCGCGCCCGGCCGCAGCTCGAGCACCAGCGCCGCCAGCCCGGCCACATGGGCGGCCGCATACGACGATCCGGACACCAGGCCCCAGCGCCCGCCGGGCAGCGTGGCCGGCACGTCGGCGCCGGGCGCCAGCCAGGCTCCGGCCGGCAGCGGACGCCGGCCGCCGGCCTGGGCCACCGCGATCACGCCGGGCTGCGAGGCGGGAAAGCCGCCGTCGGGCCGCTGCGGGTCGACCGCGGCGACCACGGCCACCTCGCGCGCCAGGGCGGCGTCGATCAGGGTCTGCAGCAGGCGGTCGGACGGCCCGCCCAGGCTGAGGTTGATGACCCGCGCGCCGTTGACCAGCGCAAAGTGCAGGGCCTTGCCCAGCGTAAAACTGTTGCAGCGGGTTTCCTGATGCGCGCTTTCCCAGCAGGCGCGCAGGGCCATCAGCCGGGCTTGCGGGGCGACGCCGGCGATGCCGATGCCGTTGCCGGCGCGCGCGGCGATGATGCCGGCCACCGCGGTGCCATGCGCTTCGGCGGCATCGGGCAGGGCATCGACGAAGTTCTGGCGCAGGAGGATCTGCCCGGCCAGGTCCGGATGGGCGCCGTCGACGCCGCTGTCGACCACCGCCACCGTCACCTTGCGCCCGGTGCTGACGCGGTGCAGCTCGGCCAGGCGCCAGGCGCGCGCGGCCGGCTGCACCGGATACAGCGGATCGCCGCCCGTCGCGCCGTCCTCCAGCCCGTGGTAGCGGTTGACCGGCTGGGCCCAGGCCACGCGCGGATCGCGGCCGAGGGCATCCAGCACGCGTTCGAGCGGGGCGTTGCCCGGCTCTTCCATCACGAAGCAGTCGATGCCGATCGCCGGCATCGGCCAGTCGTCCACGACCTTGAGGCCATAGGCGTCCGCCAGTTCCCTGGCCTGGCGGCGGCGCGCGGCGCGGGTGCCGTCGTCGGCGTAGCCGCCGCCGTAGCTGCTGTCGGGCCGGAAGTGCTGGGGCGGCATGCGCAGCATCACCAGCAGCTGGCGCGAGGCCTGCGCATCGCTGTCCTGCACGCCATGTTGGGCGCCGGCGGGCAGGGCGCAGCAGGCCAGCACCAGCGCCAGCAGGGCGGAAAGCAGGCGTTTCAAGGCCGTTCCCCTGCGCCGAGCGGTTCGGCCAGCACGACGGCGGGCTCGGCGCGCAGCCGGCGCAGGGCGGCAGCCGGGTCGTCGCCGTTCAACAGATAGGCATCGGCCTCGGTCGGGCCGCCCACCAGGCGGGCGCCGCTGGCGCGCACGATACGGCGCAGCTCGCTTTCTGGCGTTTCCGGGCGGAACATGACCACGATGCCGGACTGTACCGCCGCCGGAGCGCCGAGCGCGCGATAGGCCGGCTCATCGCCCGGCTGCGCGTCCGGACGCAGCAGCAGGGCCGCCAGCACCGCGATCAGGCAGGCTTGCGCGGCCACCGCGCGGCGTAGCCAGCTGCGGTCGTTGGCGGCGATGCGCTCGCGCCAGCGCGCCGGAGCGGCGGCCGCCGGCGCCGATGGCGCCGCGGACAGCGCCTGCGCCGCCTCGAGGCGCGGCAGCATGCGCGCCCAGGCGCGCTCGGGGTCGCAGTCGGGCGCCGGGCCCGGGCCGGCGGCGCGCAGCGCCTGCAGCAGCTCGAGGTCGTCGCGGCAGCGCGCGCAGGCGCGCAGGTGCGCGCGCAGCCTGTCGCGCTCGCCGTCGCCGAGGGTGCCGTTGGCCAGCCAGGGCAGGGATTCCTGCGCGGCCCGGTGCTCGGCGGAGAAGGGTTCGTCGGGGTTCATATCCGGCCCTCCAGTTGCCGTCCCAGTTGCGAGGCAAGCCGGCGGCGCGCGTGGAACAGCCGGGTTTTGACCGTGTTGACTGGGCATTCCATGATGTCTGCGATCTCCGCGTAACTCATGTCGTGATAGAAGGTCAGCTGGAAGGCCGCGCGCTGCTCCAGCGGCAGCGCGGCCAGCGCGGTATCCAGCGCATGGCCGAGGCGCAGCTGCTCGAAGCGCCATTCCGGCTGGCAGTCCGCCGTGCTTTCGAGGGTGTCCGGGAAAGCGTCCAGCGGTTCGTCGAGCCCGTGCAGCGCCTTGCAGGCCTTGCGGAACGCGATCGCGAACACCCAGGTCGAGAGCTTGCAGCTGCCGTCGAAGGTCGCGGCGCGCTGCCACACGACCAGCATGGTGTCGTTGACGATCTCCTCGATCGTGGTCGCGCTGCGCGTCATGCGGTGCAGGAAGCGCGTCAGGCGTGGAAAGTAGGTGCGGTACAGGATTTCGAAGGCATGACGGTCCCCGGCCGCAATCCGGCCAACCAGGTCCGCCTCGCTATCGGACCGTTTATCCGCCTGCTGGTCCACGCATTCGGTCTCCGCTGTTTTCGGTGAATACCCGGGCGCCGCATGAAGGTTCAATCGCATTGTTGCACGGAAGGGCGCGCGCTGCCTGGCTTGGCGTCGATCAAACACCTTGGGAAACAGACGCGCGCACTGGCCGATGTTGCTTCAACTCAATGTCGTCACATCAGCGAGGTCGACATGGTCAAGCTCCCTGGCAGCATCCCGGCCCCGATGGCCGGTCGGCAGCAGGCTGCTGGCGGCGCTCGGCGCTGACGAGATGCGTGCGCAGGCGAACGGAGCAAACGTTTGCCTGCGTCCATGATGGAGGCATGGACTTCAAGGACTCCGACAAGCCATCGCCGGAAGCCTCGGCCTGGCTGTCGAAACTGGGCCCGGGCCTGATCACCGGCGCGGCGGACGATGACCCGAGCGGCATCGCCACTTACTCCCAGGCGGGCGCCCAGTTCGGCTTCAACCTGCTGTGGACCCTGCTGCTCACGTATCCGCTGATGGTGGCGATCCAGGTCATCAGCGCGCACATCGGCCGGGTCACCGGGCGCGGGCTGGCCACCAACCTGCAGCGCTTCGCGCCGCGCCAGCTGGTGTGGGCGATCGTCGGCCTGCTGCTCATCGCGAACGTCATCAACATCGCGGCCGACATCGCGGCGATGGGCGACGCGATGGTGCTGGTCGCTCCCGGCAAGGCCCATTACTACGCGGTGGCCTTCGGCGTGCTGTCGGTGCTGCTGCAGGTGTTCGTTCCTTACCAGCGCTACGTCAATATCCTGAAATGGCTGACGCTGGTGCTGCTGGCCTATGTCGCCACCGTGTTCGTGGTGCGGGTGCCGTGGCCCGAGGTGCTGCGTTCGCTGGTCTGGCCGCGGCCGCAGTGGCACAAGGAATACCTGACCACCATCGTCGCCGTATTCGGCACCACCATCAGTCCCTACCTGTTCTTCTGGCAGGCCTCGCAGGAAGTGGAGGAGCTGCGCGCCGATGACGACGCCCAGCCGCTGCGGCGCGCGCCCGGGCAGGCCAGGGAGCAGTTCCGGCGCATCCGCTTCGACACCGTGGTCGGCATGGCGGTCTCGAACCTGGTCGCCTTCTTCATCATGCTGACCACCGCCGCGACCCTGCATGCGCACGGCGTCGACGACCTGCAGTCGTCGGCCCAGGCGGCATCGGCGCTCAAGCCGATCGCCGGAGAACTGGCCTTCGTGCTGTTCGCGGCGGGGATCGTCGGCACCGGCCTGCTGGCCATTCCGGTATTGGCCGGTTCGGCCGCGTATGCGATGGCCGGCACCTTCCACTGGAAGAGCAGCCTGGATGACAAGTTCTCGGCGGCGCGCAAGTTCTACGCCATCATCATCGTCGCGACCCTGGCCGGGATCGGCATCAACTTCGTGCCGCTCGACCCGATCAAGGCGCTTTACTGGAGCGCGGTGCTGAACGGCGTGATCGCGGTGCCGGTCATGGTGATCATGATGGCGGTGGCGTCGAGCCCGAAGATCATGGGGGACCTGAAGATCTCCGGGCGGCTGCGCGCGCTGGGCTGGCTGTGCACCGCGGTGATGGCGGTCGCGGTGCTGGGCATGTTCGGCGCCTCGCTGGCCGGCTGACCGGGCGGCCGATCACTGGAAGGTGGTTTCGCGCTCCGGCGTGGCGCTGATGCGGTGGATCGACAGGTCGGCGCCGTCGAATTCCTGCTCGGCGTCGAGGCGCAGGCCGACCGTTGCCTTCAGCAGGCCGTAGACGATCCAGCTGCCGGCGCCGGCGATCACGATGCCGAGCAGGGTGCCGAGCAGCTGCGAGGCCAGCGACACGTTGCCCAGGCCGCCCAGCGCGCGGCTGCCGAAGATGCCGGCCGCGATGCCGCCCCAGGCGCCGCACAGGCCGTGCAGCGGCCACACGCCCAGCACGTCGTCGATCTTCCAGCGGTTCTGCGCCAGCGTGAACAGCGCCACGAAGATGCCGCCGGCGATGGCGCCGGTCACCAGGGCGCCGAGCGGGTGCATCAGGTCCGAACCGGCGCACACCGCCACCAGGCCGGCCAGCGGCCCGTTGTAGACGAAGCCAGGATCGTTGCGGCCCATGATGAAGGCGACCAGGGTGCCGCCCGTCAGCGCCATCAGGGAGTTCACCGCCACCAGGCCGTTCATCTTGTCGAGCGTCTGCGCGCTCATCACGTTGAAGCCGAACCAGCCCACGGTCAGCACCCATGCGCCCAGCGCCAGGAAGGGGATGTTCGACGGCGGATGGGCCGAGATGCGGCCATCCTTGGTGTAGCGGCCGCGGCGCGCGCCCAGCAGCAGCACCGCCGGCAGCGCGGCCCAGCCGCCCACGGCATGCACCACCACCGAGCCGGCGAAGTCGTGGAACGGCGCGCCGAAGGTGAATTGCAGCCAGTCCTGGAAGCCGAAGCGATTGTTCCAGGCGATCCCTTCGAACAAAGGATAGACCAGGCCGACCAGCACGGCGGTCGCCGCCATCTGCGGGTGGAACTTGGCGCGCTCGGCGATGCCGCCCGAGATGATCGCCGGGATCGCCGCGGCGAAGGTCAGCAGGAAGAAGAACTTCACGAGTTCGTAGCCGTTCTTCGCCACCAGCGTGCCGGTACTGCCGAAGAAGTTGACGCCATACGCGATCATGTAGCCGACAAAGAAATAGGCGATGGTCGAGACGGCGAAGTCGATCAGGATCTTGACCAGGGCGTTGACCTGGTTTTTCCGGCGCACCGTTCCCAGTTCCAGGAAGGCGAAGCCGGCGTGCATCGCCAGGATCATGATCCCGCCGAGCAAGATGAAGAGCGCGTCGGCCCCGGTTTTATAGGCATCCATGCGTGTGTGTTCCCAAAAAGTGCAAAGGTTTGCTGATGCACTTCTTGATAGCAATAAGCGTTCCAATTTGGGGCGCGCTATGCATCGTCTTTACGCGGACGCGGCGGATCGCCCCGTTTTCGAGCGGTAGCACCGGAATGGTGCACCCGTGCGCCAAAAATGAACGGCGGATGTCCGCGTTCAGGCCTTGACCAGCGCCTTCGCCGCCGTGGTCACCTGGTCGCGCAGCCACTTGTGCTCCGGCGACTGGTGCACGCGCTGGTGCCACAGTTGATAGAAACGCATCGGCGGGAACTTGATCGGCACCGTGAAACTTTTCAGCGGCAGCGTCTTTTCGTAGAAGCGGATGAACTGGCGGCCGGTGGTCAGCACCAGATCGGTCTGGGTCAGCATGTAGGGAATCAGGCCGAAGTAGGGCGACTCGACCGCCACCTTGCGCTGCATTCCCGCGCGTTCGAGGAAGGCGTCGATCACGCCGTGGTAGCCGGGCAGCATCGGCGAGGGCGCCACGTGCGGCAGGCTGAGGTAGTCCTCGAGCGTCATCGCGTCGCTGGCCGTGCGCCGCGCGTAGGCGCTGTCGGCGCGCATGGTGCAGATGATCGGATCCTCGAACAGCTTGGAGATGTGCAGGTGCTCGGGCGGCTCGTCCCAGTTGGCGATCACCAGGTCGATCTCGCCGTCCGACAGCATGCGCAGGTAGTCCGTGCCCGGCCCCAGGTGGTGGATGGAGACCTTGCTGTTGGGCGCGCCGCGGCGGATGCTGGCGACCACGTTCGGCAGGAACTGGGTGTCGAGGTAGTCGGGCGCGGCGATGTGGAAGGTGCGCGCGGCCTGCTCGGGCACGAACGGCGTCTTCCTGACGAACAGGTTCTCGGTCTCGTCGAGGATGCGCCTGGCGGGTTCGAGCAGGCTCTCGCCGTGCTGGGTCGGCACCATGCCGCGCGCGCCGCGCACCAGCAGCGGATCGCCGGTCAGCTCGCGCAGCTTGCGCAGCGAGGCCGAGATCGAGGGCTGGGGCTGGTTCAGCTTGAGGGCCACGCGCGAGACGTTCTTTTCCTGCAGCAGCAGGTAAAGGATGCGGATCAGGTGCAGGTCGAGGTGCTGGGGCAGGCTGGACATCGGGAGCTCGGAAAAAAACGCGTATATGCGCTTGCTTATGTTGAATATACGGTATTTTTCATATTGAATAAATGGAAACCGGTTTATCTTTGCTCATTGCGCGCTTCAGATGCTTCAGATCACGATAAGGATGTTCATGGATTACCTGCTTCCGTATGCCCTCGAATGGATGAATATGCTGGTGCGCTGGCTGCACGTCATCACCGGCATCGCCTGGATCGGCGCCTCCTTTTATTTTGTCTGGCTCGATAACTCGCTGAGGCCGCCGGCGCCCGGCAGCGCGCTGGAGAAGAAGGGCGTGGCCGGCGAACTGTGGGCCGTGCATGGAGGCGGCTTCTACAATCCGCAGAAATACCTGGTGGCGCCGGCCGAGCTGCCGAAGGAGTTGCACTGGTTCAAATGGGAAGCGTATTCGACCTGGCTGTCGGGTTTCGCCCTGTTGACCATCGTGTACTGGTTCAATGCCCAGGCCATGATGGTCGACCGCAGCGTGGCCGAGCTCTCGAGCTGGCAGGCGGTCGGCATCGGCCTGGGCAGCCTGGTGGTGGGCTGGATCGTCTACGACCTGCTGTGCCGCTCGAAGCTGGGCAAGCACGACCTGGCCTTCGGCGCCGTGGTCTTCGCTTTCCTGAGCGGGGCGGCCTGGATGCTGACCCATAGCCTGGGCGGGCGCGCGGCCTACATCCACGTCGGCGCGATGATCGGCACCATCATGGTCGCCAACGTGGCGATGGTGATCATTCCCGGCCAGCGCAAGATGGTGAATGCGATGATCGCCGGCCAGAAGCCCGACCCCATCTACGGCATCCGCGGCAAGCAGCGCAGCGTGCACAACAACTACTTCACGCTGCCGGTGCTGTTCATCATGATCAGCAACCACTTCGCCATGACCTGGCGCCACGAGCATGCCTGGGCGGTGCTGGCCGCGATCATGCTGGCCGGCGTCTTCATCCGCCACTTCTTCAACCTGCGCCACAAGGGCCGCGTCGAATGGCGCTATCCGGCCGTGGGCGTGCTGTTGCTGCTGGCGGTGGCGGTGGCGATCGCGCCGGCGCCGCCGGCCGCCGCTCCGGCTGCGAACGCCAAGGTCGACGCGGGCGCACAGTTCGCGGCGGTGCAGGACATCATCCGGCAGCGCTGCGTGTCATGCCATGCGGCCCATCCCACGCAAGCCGGCTTCGCCACCGCGCCGGCCGGCGTGATGCTGGACGACCCGCACGGCATCTCGCAGAACGCCGCCCGCATCTACCAGCAGGCGGTGCAGCTGAAGGCCATGCCGCTGGCGAACATGACGAACATGACGGATGCCGAGCGAGCCCAGCTTGCGGCCTGGTTCGAGTCCGGCGCTAAAACACACTGAGCCAAGCAGGCGGCTTCATTTCTCCGGTCCGCGCGGCACGATCGCGAACTGCGGCGCGGTCCCGTAATCGGGCTTGACGCTGCGCGCCATGAATTTGCGCCATGCCTCCTGGCCGGCCTTGCCGCCGGCGTCGGCCGCATATGCCAGCGCCGGCTGCATATTTGCCGGATAGCCGGAGGCGCTGGACGCGTAGCCCGTCATCTCGCCCGACTTCACTTTCAGCGCCTGCGCCATCGCGGGGCCGCCGCACTCCAGCGCCGCCACCGCCGGCGGCTGGCTGGCCTTGTAGGCCTGCTCCATGGTCGTGTAGAACGGTGTGCTGGCGCTGTCGCGGACGATCATCTCGTAGACCGCGGCGCCGACCCAGCAGGCGCCGGGCGCCGTCATGCGCAGGATCGGGAACCTGGCCTTCCACGCCAGCAGGCGCCTGGCGCCATCGAAGCCGAGGTCGGCCAGGTGGCCGATGGACGAGGTGAAGAAGTCGTCCTGCCACGGCGCCACCCCGGTGCGGTTCTTGTAGGCGAGCGCATAGCCGTTGGCGATGAAACCGAGCTTGTTGGCGCCGGGGTTGTCGGTGTACTCGGCGTTGTACCAGTCCAGGTTACTCTTCAGGATGCGCTGGAAGTGCGCCTTCAGCGGGTCGCCATCGGGCGCGATGTAGGCCGCCTCGCCCAGCGTGCGCAGGCCCCAGGCCTGGCCGCGCACCTGTTCCGGCTTGAGCAGGCCCCTGATGTTCTCGCGGTAGGCGGGATTCGAGTTGAACACGTCGTACATCGCCCAGAATTCCAGCTCTTCCAGGTAGTAGGCATCGCCGGTCACCAGGTAGGGCAGGTAGGCGAACGCAGGCTGGTGCGAGACGTCATGGACGTAGGGCGTCTTGCAGGCGTCCTTGGGGCAGGGCGGGAACATTTCCGACTTGCCGGTCTTCGGATTCGTGGTGTCGGAAGCGCTGCCGACCACGGTCATGTAGGGGTGGTCGATCAGGCTGACCGGCCGGCCGGTGACGCGGTCGCGGTAGTGCATCGACCAGCTGCCCGCCAGGTCGGCGGTGCCGAGCGTGGCTTCCTTTGCCCGCCTGTCCATGCTGAGCAGGTAGAGTGCCGCCCAGCCGGGCAGCAGGCCGAGGTCGTTGCGCCCGCCGGTGGTCGGCATGGCCGCCATCGCCAGGCCAATGCCCATCGGCTCCGTCTTCGGTCCGTTCCAGGCGGCCGCCAGCTCGGCCAGCGCGCTGTCGGGGACGCGCACCGAGCGGTCGTAGTTCGGCAGCGCGCGCGAGGCGATCAGGTAGGCGCTGTCGTGGCGGACGTGCACCGCCGGGACGTCGCCCCACCAGAAGGTCTTGCGCCAGCGCGCCTGGTTGAAGTGGACCAGGCCTGACTTCGCATACGCCTCCCTTCCGCCGACCAGGATACGGGCGTCGTAGGTTTCGTTGCGCGGCGCTTCCTGGAAGGCCCAGGCGTTTTCCAGCGTGACGTCGACCCGCGCCTTGCCCAGCGCGCGGTACCAGCGCACGGCAAAGCGCGCGCTCAGGCGCGGGTGCTCGGCGCCCTTGTCGTTCCTGAGCGGGGCCGAGACCAGCCATTCCGTCACCAGCGGCCCGTCCAGCCAGAGCGCGGGCTTCTGGCGCAGCAGCTTGTCGGCCGACGCGGTCCAGGCCTGGCCGTCGATGACGGCGCTGGCCGAGGCCGTGAAGCCGGCATCGAGCAGGGCTTGCGCGGAGGCGGGCGCGCCGGATTTCGCGGCGCCGGCCTTGCCCTTGACCAGGGCCAGGGCCTGCGCACCGCCCTTGCCGCCGGGCGGCAGCAGCGCGCTGATGACGGCATGGCGCACGGAGCCGTCCGGATGGGTGGCCTTGACGTCGACCTGCAGCGGCACCGTGCGTCCATCGGGCAGGCGGCCGAGCAGCGTGTCCGTGCGTTTCAGGTCGCCCTGCGCGAACACCTGGCCGAAGGTGACAGGCAGCGCGGCTTTGCCCCCGGCGCCCCTGGCCTCGATGACCACGCCGGTGATGCCGTCGCCCCAGTCCGGCGCGGGCTGGGCGCGCGCGGGCGCCGGCTCGGCCGCTTCGGACGTTGCGTGCGATGGTGCCGGAGTGGCTTTCGCGGTCCTTGGCGCCTTTGCCGCCGGTGCATCGGGGACAGGCTTTGCCGCCGTCTCCGCCGCGGCGGCAGGAGCCGCCGGGGCGCCTGGCGCTACCGGCGCGCTGCCGTAGCGCGACTGCAGCACCTTGTCCGCGTCGAGCTGTCCGGTCTCGGGCAGGTTCTGGGCCAGCGCGGCGGCCGGCAGCAGGATCAGGGGGAGGAGGGAGGGCGGCAGGCGTTTGACAGGCATGGCGGAATCGAAGGCAGGAATGAAAAGGGCGCCCGCAGGCGCCCCGATGATACCGCGTTACTGCGCCGCGGGCGGCTGCTTGAGCGTGCGCTCGAACAGCTGGTAGATGCGGCGGTACTCGTCATACCAGCTTTCGGGCTGGACGAAGGAATGGCGCTCCATCGGATACGGCGCCAGTTCCCAGTGATCCTTCTTCAGTTCGATCAGGCGCTGGGCCATGCGCACGGAGTCCTGGAAGAACACGTTGTCGTCGACCATGCCGTGCGCGATCAGCAGGTTGCCCTGCAGGTTCTGCGCGTACTCGATCGGCGACGAGACCTTGTAGGCTTCCGGATCGATGTCCGGCGTGTTCAGGATGTTGGCCGTGTACTCGTGGTTGTAGGTGGTCCAGTCGGTGACCGGGCGCAGCGCGGCGCCGGACTTGAACACTTCCGGCGCGCGCAGCAGGGCCATGAAGGTCATGAAGCCGCCATAGCTGCCGCCGTAGATGCCGACGTTCTTCGCGTCGCCCTGCTGGTTGGCGACCATCCAGTTCACGCCATCGAGGTAGTCTTCCAGTTCCGGGTGGCCCATCTGGCGATAGATCGCGCTGCGCCACTTGGCGCCATAGCCCTTCGAGGCGCGGTAGTCCATGTCCAGCACCACGTAGCCCTTCTGCACCAGCAGGTTGTGGAACATCTGCTCGCGGAAGTAGGGCGTGTAGCGCTGCGTGACGTTCTGCAGGTAGCCGGCGCCGTGCACGAACATCACCACCGGATAGCGCTTGCCCGGCTCGAGCTGGGCCGGGCGGTACAGCTTGGACCAGACCGGTTCCGCGCCATGCGTGGAGGGGACGGCCACGAACTGCGGCTGGATCCAGTCGTGGGCCTTGAATTCGGCGCTGCGGGTATCGGTCAGCCTGACCGCGTCGCCGCCGCCCGACGGCAGGGTGGCGATCTGCGGCGGCAGGTAGGGGCCGGAGTAATGCACCAGCAGCTTGCGCTGGTCCGGCGACAGGCGGAAGTCCTCGACGCCGCCATCGAGGTGGCTGACTTCGCGGGTCGCGCCGTCTTTCGCGTTGACCGCGCAGACTTCATAGGCGCCCGGGGTCTTGCGGTTGCACAGCAGCCAGGCGGTGGCGCCGTCGGCCGACCACGCCACGTCCGACGCTTCCCACTTGCCCTGCGTGAGGGCGCGGGTGCGGCCGGAAGCGTCCAGCGTGTACAGGTGCGCATAGCCGGTTTCCTCGGACAGGTACCACAGCGTGCTGTTGTCCGGCAGCCAGCCGAATTCGCTGCTGTCGAAGTTGATCCAGGCCTGGTCGGTCAGGCGGTGCACCGGCTTGAGCGCGGCGCGCGGCAAATCGACGGTGGCGATCCAGCGGTCCTTGTTGTCGACCGCGCGCAGCATCACCGCCGCGTTCGCGCCGTTGGCGCTCCACACCACGTTCTCGCCGTCGAAACCGATCTTCACGGCGCGGTTGCCCTTGAGCGGATCGAGCTTGCGCTCGGCGCGCATGGCGGCCAGCGGGTCGGCGTTCACGCCCGGGAGGACGTCGAAGGACAGGTCCTTCACTTCGCGGGTCAGCAGGTTGACCAGCTTCAGGCCGTGCGGGCGCGGGCTGTTGCGGCCGACGCGGGTGCGCTCGTCCGAGGTTTCTTCGTAGCCGGACTCGGTCACGTAGCGCGGCATCTTGCCGACGCGGCCCTTGTCGCCGCCATCCTTCGGACCGGTCACGACCAGCAGCCAGCGGCCGTCCGGCGACAGGTGGGTGGCGGCGATCGACAGCTTGTCGCCCAGGTAGATCGGGGCCGGGGCGCGGGTCGGGTCGGCGCGGCGTTCTTCCTCGGCGCGTGCGCGGTTGGCGTCGCGCTCGTCCTTCTGGCGCTTGAGGGTGGCGATCAGGCGCAGCTGCATGTCGCGCAGCGCGTCCGGCTCCTGGGCGCCCGGCTCCTTGGCCGCGCGCGCCACGGCGATCGGCGACACCAGGCGGCCGGCGCGGTCCCAGGTGGCCCAGTCGTCGCCGATGCGAAACTGCACGCTGCGGCCGTCGGCGGAATACTGCACGGCGCTGATGGCGACGCCGCTGCTGCGCGAGATCTGCACCAGCTCGCCGTTCTTGAGGTCGCGCTCGAACAGGTCGCCGTTGCGCACGAAGGCGGCGCGGGTGCGTTCGCGGTTGTAGACCACCAGCGCGCCGTCCAGCCTGGCCAGTTCCGCATCCTCGACCTTGCGGGCCTTGTTCAGGCCGGATTGAAAGCCGGTCTGGTAGATGTCGCGCAGCGGCGAGCCGGTGCGCTTTTGCTTGTACAGGACCTGCTTGCCGTCCCAGCTCCACCATGCGGTTTCCACGGGCGTCCCGATCCAGTCGGGATGGGCCATGGCCTGGTCGAGGGTGACGGGCGTCGAGGCGGCAACGGGCAGGGCCAGCAGGGCAGCCAGGACGGCGAGAGAAGCGGAAACGGGAGTGCGCATCGCGTGTCTGAGAGAAATTGCAAAAAAGCATTCTAGCTCAGCGGACAAGCATGCTGTGTGGATTCGCAGCGCGGCGTCGCGCGCCTGCGTACGTACGGGGCCGTAAACGACGACGCCCGGCCAATGCCGGGCGTGGAGAACAGTAGCGACTAGCTATTTATTGAGGCTTAGCCGACTTCCTTGAATTTCGGCTGTTCGGTCATCCACAGTTCGGTCGGGGTGGTCACGGACGGGTTGCGAATGAAGAACACGATGCGGGTGACGATGGCCAGGGCCGAGATGGCGACGGTGACGTATTCGACTGGAGTCATGATGGTGTCCTTTTGAATTATTTGGAAGCGAGGTTGCGCAGTTCGGCCGACAGGGCCGGGCTGTGGGATTCGGCGGCGGCGGCCAGCGACATCAGCTGGCGGCGGCCCTGCTGGGCGCTGCGCTCGGCGTCCTGCACGAACCAGCCGCCATGGGCGACGAACAGTTCGATCGCGAATTCGCGGATCCGGGCGATGCTGTCGGCAAATTGGTGGCGCAGACCTTTGTTCTGCGCCTGGGTGATCGTTGCGGTGCTCATGAAGTTCTCCGTGAAATCTCTGTTGTTGCGGTGCAGTATAGAGAGGCTTCAGACATAAGTGAACTTTTACTTCGTGATGTTCTCCATTAGTTTTATGAATGTTTCTTGTCGTTAAACTGTGACTCGTCTTTACCTCGGTTATGCGTTTCGGACATATCTGTCTGGCCCGGAACTTGCATATTCCCAAGGCATGAAACCGCCACCTCCCGTCCAGCGCAGCCTCCGTATCGTCGTGGTCAACACCGCGCCGTGCGCCGGCGAGCAGGCCGCCGCCGCCCAGGCGCAGCGCACCACGGCGCTGCGCATCGGGCTGCTGGAATCGGGCTATGACATCGTCGCCTCGCTGCCGGCCGACATCTTCCTGCCCGAGCGGATCGCCCAGATCCAGCCGGACATGATCATCATCGACAGCGAATCCGACGCCCGCGACGTGCTCGAGCACATCGTGATCGCCACCCGCGACGAGCCGCGCCCGATCGTGCTGTTCACCGACGACCAGGACCCGTCCAGCATGGATGCCGCGCTCGGCGCCGGCGTCTCGGCCTATATCGTGGCGGGGCTGCAGGCCGAGCGCGTCAAGCCCGTGCTGGATGTGGCCCTGGCCCGTTTCAAGCGCGAGCGCAGGCTGCTGGACGAACTCTCGGACACCCGCCGCCAGCTGGCCGACCGCAAGCTGGTCGAGCGCGCCAAGGGCGTGCTGATGGCGCGCAGCGGGCTGACCGAAGAGCAGGCTTACCAGAAGCTGCGCAGCATGGCGATGAACAGGAAGCTGAGGCTGGGCGAGGTGGCGCAGCGGATCCTGGATGTGGAAGACCTTTTATAGTTGACGTATGTTCCGTCGTCCCCGCGAAGGCGGGGATCCAGGTTCTGCGTGAGCTGCCGAAACGCCAGCAAACGTGGGGCAAAGCGCAGCTTTGCGCCTGCGCGGGAACGACAGTGGAAGAGATAACATGACATTTGCAGCCGGCTCCGACCGCCCCGAAACCCCCATCATCCGCGCCGGCTTCATGCCGCTGACCGATTGCGCCCCGCTGGTGATGGCCTCCGTGCTCGGGCTGGACGAAAAATACGGCATCAAGCTCGAACTCAGCCGCGAGCATTCGTGGTCGGGCATGCGCGACCGGCTGGTCAACGGCAGCCTCGACGTCGCCCATGTGCTGTACGGCCTCGTGTACGGAGTCGAGATGGGCATCGGTTCGCGCGCCGTGCCGATGGCGGTGCTGATGAATTTGTCGCGCAACGGCCAGGCCATCACCTTGTCGCGCGCGCTGGCGGAGCAGGGCGTCCTCGATGGGCCGTCGCTGGCGGCCCACATGCTGCGCGGGCGCCGCCGCTTCACTTTCGCCCACACTTTCCCGACCGGGAACCACGCCATGTTCCTGTATTACTGGCTGGCGGCCAGCGGTATCGATCCGCTGCGCGGCATCCAGGCGGCCACCGTCCCGCCGGGCCAGATGGCGGCCAGCCTGGCGGCCGGGCACATCGACGGCTTCTGCGCCGGCGAGCCCTGGAGCGCGCGGGCGGTGCTGGACGGCGGCGGCTTCACCGTCGCCACCAGCCAGGACATCTGGCCCGACCATCCCGGCAAGGCGCTCGGCGCCACCGCCGCCTTCGCCGACGCCCATCCGCACGCCTGCCGCGCGCTGGTGGCGGCGCTGCTGGAAGCGGGGCGCTGGCTCGACGCCTCGCCGGCGCACCGCGACGCCACCGCCGAGGTACTGGCCAGCCCGGCATATGTGAACGCCGGCCGCGACCTGATCGCCGCGCGCCTGAACGGCTGGTACGACGATGGCCTGGACCGGCGCTGGCGCGACCCCGACCCGCTGTGTTTCCACGCCGACGGCGAGGCGAATTTCCCGTGGCTGTCGGACGGCATGTGGTTCATGACCCAGCACCGGCGCTGGGGCCTGCTGCGCGAAGATCCTGACTACCTGGCCGTCGCCGCGCGCGTCAACCGGGTCGGCCTGTACCGCGAAGCCGCCGCGCTGGCGGGCGTGGCGGCGCCCGCCGGCCTGCTGCGCTCGTCCGTGCTCATGGACGGCAAGGTCTGGGACGGCCGCGATCCTTCTGCTTATATCTCTTCATGAACAGTGCATGCCGGCGCCTCATTATCGCGCATGGTGCACCGCAATGAAGCGGATTCCCCGAGCGCTTCCCGGCGCGCCAGGGGAAAAGGCTTCTGGCACGGCTCTTGCAAATACTCCCCGTAAGGATCAACGGCGATCCCACGAATGACGGTCGGTCCAACGGCGGACCGGCACACAGGACAACGGCGTCCGCTGCACCCGAGCCCATGCACTCATGCGTTCGGCCAGGCAGCGGGCGCCTTTTCTTTTTTATCGGGAGCGAACCATGGCCGGCAAAGCACATTCAATCAAGCTGTTCTCCTTCAACACGCCGCAGATGCGTGCCTTCCACCTGAGCTGGGTGGCCTTCTTCGTCTGCTTCTTCGCCTGGTTCGCCTGCGCGCCGCTGATGCCGGTCATCAAGGGCGAGTTCCACCTGTCGATGGCGCAGATCGCCGACATCAACATCGCCGCCGTCGCCATCACCATCCTCGTGCGCCTGCTGGTCGGCCCGCTGTGCGACCGCTTCGGCCCGCGCAAGACCTACACCGGCCTGCTCGCCATCGGCGCCATCCCCGTACTGGGCGTGGCCATGGCCCAGAGCTACGAAAGCTTCCTGCTGTTCCGCCTCGGGATCGGCGCGGTCGGCGCCAGTTTCGTGATCACTCAGTATCACACCTCGGTGATGTTCGGCCCGCGCGTGGTCGGCACCGCCAACGCGGCCTCGGCCGGCTGGGGCAACAGCGGCGGCGGCGCGGCGCAAGCCCTGATGCCGCTGCTGATGGGCGCCGTCGTGATGGCAGGCGTCAGCGAGGCCATGGGCTGGCGCGTGGCCCTGCTGGTGCCGGGGGTGGCGATGCTCATCATGGCCGTGGTCTACTGGAAGTTCGCCCAGGACTGCCCGGAAGGGAACTACGCCGAACTGCGCGCGGCCGGCATCCCCTTCGAAGCCGGCGGCAAGGGCGGCTGGGCGAGCTTCGCGGAAGCCTGCCGCAACTACCGGGCATGGCTGCTGTTCGTGACCTACGGCGCCTGCTTCGGCATCGAGCTCTTCATCCACAACACGGCCGCCGTGTATTACGTCGACCACTTCAAGCTGTCCCTGAAGGAAGCGGGGATGGCGGCCGGCAGCTTCGGCCTGCTGGCCCTGTTCGCCCGCGCCCTGGGCGGCTGGCTGTCCGACAAGGCCGCCGCGAAAGGTAGCCTGAACAGCCGCGTCAACCTGCTGTTCATCCTGATGGTGGGCGAGGGCCTGGGCTTGCTGTGGTTCTCGCAGACCGCCGGCGTGGCGTCGGCGATCGTCGCGATGCTGTCCTTCGGCCTGTGCACCCACATGGCCTGCGGCGCCACCTACGCGCTGGTGCCCTTCGTGAGCCGCAAGGCGCTGGGTGGCGTGGCCGGCATCGTCGGCGCGGGAGGCAACGTCGGCGCGGTGCTGGCCGGCTTCCTCATGAAGGGCACCGGCGACGTGCGCCAGACCCTGCTCATCCTCGGCGTCACCGTGCTGGCATCGAGCCTGTGCGTGATCGGCGTGCGCTTCGGCGCCGCCGCCACCGAAACCCCGGCGCCGGCAGCAGCTTAAGGAATACGGAATATGAAACTGATCGTCATCGGCCACGGCATGGTGGGCCACAAATTCCTCGAAACCCTCTGCGGCGACGCCGGCCATGGCTTCGACGTGACCGTGCTGTGCGAAGAGCCGCGCCCGGCCTACGACCGGGTGCATTTGTCGGAGTTCTTCGCCGGCCGCGGCGCCGACGAGCTGTCGCTGGTGGCGCCGGGCTTCTTCGAGCGCAGCGGCGTGAAGCTGAAACTGAACGCGAAGGCGGCGGCGGTCGACCGCGCCGCGAAAACCGTGACGCTCGCCGACGGCGAAGTCCTCGGCTACGACAAGCTGGTGTTCGCCACCGGCTCGTCTCCCTTCGTGCCGCCGTTGCCGGGGCGCGAGCGCGAGGGCTGCTTCGTCTACCGCACCATCGAAGACCTGGAAGCGATGCTGGCTTGCGGACAGCAGGCGCGTTCGGGCGTGGTCATCGGCGGCGGCCTGCTGGGCCTGGAGTGCGCGAAAGCGCTGCGCGACATGCGGCTCGCTACCCACGTGGTCGAATTCGCGCCGCGCCTGATGGCGGTGCAGGTCGACGAGCTGGGCGGGCGCATGCTGCGCTCGCGCATCGAGGAGCTGGGCGTGACCGTCCACACGCAAAAGAACACCCTGCGCGTCGTCGACGGCGATGCCCACACGCACCGCATGGAATTCGCCGACGGCAGCTTCCTCGAGACCGACATGATCGTCTTCTCGGCCGGCATCCGTCCGCGCGACGAGCTGGCGCGCGCCTGCGGGCTGGAACTCGGTCCGCGCGGCGGCATCGCCATCGACGACGCCTGCCTCACTTCGGACCCGGACGTCTACGCGATCGGCGAGTGCGCCGCCTGGCAGGGACAGTGCTTCGGCCTGGTCGCCCCCGGCTACGACATGGCGCGCACCGTCGCCCGCGCGCTGCTCGGCCAGCAAGGTAGCTTCGCGGGTGCCGACATGAGCACCAAGCTGAAGCTGATGGGCGTGGACGTGGCCTCGATCGGCGATGCCCACGGCAATACCGAAGGCAGCCGCAGCTTCCAGTTCAGCGACGAGCGCAAGCGCGTGTATAAAAAAATCGTGGTCTCCGATTGCGGCAAGCGCCTGCTGGGCGCGGTGCTGGTCGGCGATGCCGCCGAATACGGCAACCTGCTGCAGATGATGCTGAACGGACTGAAGCTGCCAGCCTCGCCGGAGTTCCTGATCCTGTCGCAAGCCGAGGGCGGGGCGCGCCCGGCGATCGGCGTCGAGGCGCTGCCGGCCACGGCCCAGGTCTGCTCCTGCAACGCGGTCAGCAAGGGCGCGATCGCGGATGCGGTGGCGGGCGGCGCCTGCGACATCGCCGCGCTCAAGGCCTGCACCAACGCCGGCACGGCCTGCGGCGGCTGCGTGCCGCTGGTGAACCAGATCATGAAGGCCGAGATGGCGAAGGCCGGCCTGGCCGTCAGCAACCACCTGTGCGAGCACTTCCCGTACTCGCGCCAGGAACTGCACCACCTGGTGCGGGTCGGCGGCATCAAGAGCTTCGGCGAGCTGCTGGGCAAGCACGGCAAGGGCCTGGGCTGCGACATCTGCAAGCCGGTCGCCGCCAACATCCTGGCCTCGACCTGGAACGACTTCGTGCTGAAGCCCGAGCACGCCAGCCTGCAGGATTCGAACGATTACTTCCTCGGGAATATCCAGAAGGACGGCACCTATTCCGTGGTGCCGCGCATGCCGGGCGGCGAAGTCACGCCGGACGGCCTGATCGCGGTGGGCCAGGTGGCCAAGAAGTACGGCCTGTACACCAAGATCACGGGCGGCGCGCGGGTCGACATGTTCGGCGCGCGGGTGGACCAGCTGCCGTCGATCTGGGAAGAGCTGATCGCGGCCGGCTTCGAATCGGGCCACGCCTACGGCAAGTCGTTGCGCACCGTGAAGTCCTGCGTCGGCTCGACCTGGTGCCGCTACGGCGTGGGCGACAGCATCGGTTTCGGCATCGCGCTGGAAAACCGCTACAAGGGCCTGCGCGCGCCGCACAAGATCAAGTTCGGCGTGTCCGGCTGCACCCGCGAGTGCGCCGAGGCGCAGGGCAAGGACGTCGGCCTGATCGCCACCGACAAGGGATGGAACCTGTACGTGTGCGGCAATGGCGGCATGAAGCCGCGCCATGCCGAGCTGCTGGCGTCGAACCTGGACGAGGAAACCGTGGTGAAGCTGGTCGACCGCTTCCTGATGTTCTACGTGCGCACCGGCGACCGCCTGCAGCGCACCAGCACCTGGAGGGAGAGCCTGGAAGGCGGCCTGGACTACCTGAAGCAGGTGGTGGTCGAGGACAGCCTCGGCATCGCCGCCGAGCTGGAAGCGGACATGCAGCGCGTGGTCGACAGCTATGCCGACGAGTGGAAGAACGCGGTCGAGGACCCGGCCGTGCGCGCGCGCTTCCGCAGCTTCGTCAACAGCGAAACCGTCGACGACAACGTGGTCTTCATGCCGGAACGCGGCCAGCTGCGGCCGGCCACGCCGGAAGAACGCACGCGCGTCATCCCCATCATCCGCAGCGCCTGAACACTTCATCAAGGAGAACCATCATGCATCGTGATCCGCAATTGAACAATGAGCTGAACCAGTGGAACGCCGTCTGCCCCCTCGACCGCATCGTGCCGGACACCGGCGTGTGCGCCCTGCTGAACGGGCGCCAGGTGGCGGTGTTCCGCGTCGGCGCCGAGTCCCCGAGCCTGTTCGCCATCGATAACTACGATCCGAATTCGCACGCCGCCGTGCTGTCGCGGGGGCTGGTCGGCAGCATCGGCGAGCGCGTGGTGGTGGCCTCGCCCATCTACAAGCAGCACTTCGACCTGCAGACCGGCGAGTGCCTGGAGGCGCCGCACAACTCGGTGGCCAGCTATCCGGTGCGCGTGCAGGACGGCCAGGTCTGGGTAGGTGCGTGATGAAGCCGTCCCTGGTCGTGATCGGCAACGGCATGGCCGGCATGCGCACGGTCGAGGAGCTGCTGAAGCTGGACCGCGACATGTACGACATCACCGTGTTCGGCGCCGAGCCGCATGGGAACTACAACCGGATTTTGTTATCCCCGGTGCTGGCGGGCGAGAAGACGGTCGACGACATCATGCTGCACACCCGCGAATGGTATGCGGCCAATGGCATCACGCTGCACGCCGGCGACCCGGTCGTGCGCATCGACCGCAGGCGGCGCACCGTGCAGGCGCGGTCCGGCCTGGCCGTGTCCTACGACCGCCTGCTGGTCGCGACCGGCTCGACGCCCTTCATCGTGCCGGTGCCGGGGCACGACCTGCCCGGCGTGGTGGCTTTCCGCGACCTGCACGACGTCGACGCCATGCTGGCGGCTGCGCGCAAGGGCGGGCGCGCGGTGGTGATCGGCGGCGGCCTGCTTGGCCTGGAAGCCGCCAACGGCCTGCTGCGCCAGGGGATGGAGGTGACCGTGGTGCACGCGACCGCCAGCCTGATGAACCAGCAGCTGGACCCGCCGGCGGCCGAGCTGCTGCGCGCTTCGCTGGAGCGGCGCGGCCTGCGCATCCTGCTGAGCCGCCAGACCGCAGCCATCGAAGGCGAGGGCAGCGTGCAGGCGGTGCGCTTCGGCGATGGCGAAAGCATCCCGGCCGACCTGGTGGTGATGGCGGCCGGCGTGCGTCCGAACGTCGCACTGGCCAGGGAAGCCGGCCTGCACGTCGAGCGCGCGGTCGTGGTCGACGACACCCTGCAGACCTACGATCCGCGCATCTACGCGGTCGGCGAATGCGTGCAGCACCGCCGCGCCACCTTCGGCCTGGTGGCGCCGATCTGGGACCAGGCGCGCGTCTGCGCGGCCCACCTGGCGGGCGCCGGCCACCGCCGCTACGTGCAGCAGGCCACCGCCACCAAGCTGAAGGTGACGGGCGTGGACCTGTACTCGGCCGGCGACATCGTCGGCGGCGAAGGCAGCGAAGACCTGGTGCTGCGCGACCGCCGCGGCGGTGTCTACAAGCGCCTGGTGGTCGGCGGGCGCCGCCTGCTGGGCGTGGTGCTGTACGGAGACGTCGCCGACGGACCGTGGTACTTCGAGCTGATCCAGAACCGCACCGACATCGCCGCCATCCGCCATCACCTGCTGTTCGGCCAGGCCCAGTCCCTGGCAGCCGCGTAACCGGAGTCTTGCATGAAGCTGTCCGCCATCCCCACCACCGTGCGTACCACCTGTCCCTATTGCGGCGTCGGCTGCGGCGTCAGCGCCCGGCTCGGCCAGGAAGGCCAGCTCGCCATTGCGGGCGACGAGGCGCATCCCGCCAGCCAGGGCCGCCTGTGCGTGAAGGGCTCGGCGCTGGGCGAGACCCTGGGCCTGCAAGGCCGCCTGCTCGCGCCCATGCTGCGCGAAGAAGGCGCGCTGCGCGAGAGCAGCTGGGACGAGGCGCTCGGCAAGGTCGCCGACGGCTTCGCGCGCATCGTCGCCGAGCACGGCCCGGACGCGGTGGCGCTGTACGTCTCGGGCCAGCTGCTGACCGAGGACTACTACGTCGCCAACAAGTTCATGAAGGGTTATATCGGCAGCGCGAACATCGACACCAACTCGCGCCTGTGCATGTCCTCGGCGGTGGCGGGGCACAAGCGCGCCTTCGGCGAAGACATCGTGCCTGGCTGCTACGAAGACTTCGAGCTGGCCGACCTGGTGGTGCTGGTGGGCTCGAACGCCGCCTGGTGCCATCCGACCCTGTACCAGCGCCTGGTGCGCGCAAAGGAGGCCCGCCCGCACATGAAAGTGGTGGTGATCGACCCGCGCCGCACCGCCACCTGCGACCTGGCCGACCTGCACCTGCCGCTCAAGCCGGGCAGCGATGTCTGGCTGTTCAACGGCCTGCTGGCTTACCTGGCCACCCACGGCGGCCTCGATGGCGCCTTCGTCGACGCGCATACCGCGGGCCTGGGCGAGGCGCTGGAGGCGGCCGGGCAGTCCGGCAGCCTGTTCGACGTCGCCAAGGCCTGCAGGCTGGACCCGCAACAGCTGCTGGCCTTCTACGAACTGTTCGCCAGGACGGACAGGACAGTCACCGCCTTCACCATGGGCGTGAACCAGTCCTCCAGCGGCGCCGACAAGGTCAACGCCGTCATCAACTGCCACCTGGCCACCGGCCGCATCGGCCGGCCCGGCATGGGGCCGTTCTCGCTGACCGGCCAGCCGAACGCGATGGGCGGGCGCGAGGTGGGCGGCCTGGCGAACATGCTGGCGGCCCACATGGACCTCGAGGACGCCGGCCAGCGCGCCGCCGTGCGCGCCTTCTGGGATGCGCCGCGCATCGCCGGCAAGCCGGGCCTGAAGGCGGTCGACCTGTTCCGCGCGATCGAGGAGGGCACCGTGAAGGCCGTGTGGATCATGGCCACCAATCCGCTGGTCAGCCTGCCGGATGCCGACCAGGCCCGGCGCGCGCTGGAGAAGTGCGAACTGGTGGTGGCGTCCGACATCGTACTCGGCACCGACACGAATGCACTGGCCCACGTGCTGCTGCCGGCCCTGGGCTGGGGCGAGAAGGATGGCACGGTCACCAATTCCGAGCGCTGCATCTCGCGCCAGCGCGCCTTCCTGTCGCCGCCGGGACAGGCGCGGCCGGACTGGGACATCGTTTGCGACGTCGCGCGCCGCATGGGATTCAGCGGCTTCGATTTCGCGTCAAGCCACGAGATCTTCGACGAGCATGCGCGCCTGTCGGGCTGGCAGAACGGCGCCGGCAGCCAGCGCCGCCGCCTGTTCGACATCGGCGGCCTGGCCGGCTTGAGCCGCGCCGAATACGATGCGCTGGCGCCGGTGCAGTGGCCGGTGCGCCGGCCCGGCGACGCGACCCGGTGCCTGTTCGGCGATGGCCATTTCGCCCATCCGGACGGCAGGGGGCGCTTCGTGGCCACGCGCGCGCGCCTGCCCGCGCATGCGCCTGACGAGGATTTCCCGCTGGTGCTGAACACCGGCCGCGTGCGCGACCAGTGGCACACGATGACGCGCACCGGGCGCTCCGTCAAACTGGCCGAACACCTGCCCGAGCCCTTCGTCGACCTGCATCCGCAGGACGCCCTGCTGTGCGGCGTGAAGGAGGGAGAGCTGGCGCGCGTGAGCAGCCGCTGGGGCGCGGGCGTGGCGCGCGTGCGGCATGGCGGCGGCATCGCGCGCGGCAGCGTGTTCATGCCGATCCACTGGAGCGGCCAGACCGCGTCCGATGCGCGCGTCGGCAGCATCGTCAACCCGGCGGTCGATCCGGTGTCGGGCGAGCCGGAATTCAAGCACACGCCGGTGCGCGTCGAACCCTTCGGCGTGAACTGGTACGGCTTCATCCTCAGCCGCGCCGAGCTGCCGCTGGAGGAAGCGGCCAACTGGACCCGCATCCAGGGCGCGGACTTCGTGCGCTACGAACTGGCCGGGCGCAAGCCCTTTGCCGGGGCGGCCGGCTGGGCGCGGCGCCTGCTGCAGGTGGAGGACGAGGACGCCGACTGGATCGAGCTCGAGGACCGCTGCGGCGGCGTGTACCGCGCGGCCCACCTGGTCGACGGCCGCATCGAGGCCTGCCTGTTCGTCTCGCAGCGCCAGGACCTGCCGGCACGGGCCTGGCTGGCGCAGATGTTCGGCAAGGAAGCCCTGACGCCGCAGGACCGCGCCGGCCTGCTGTCCGGTCGCGCACGCGAGCAGGGCGCCGACCCCGGTCCGACCGTGTGTTCCTGCTTTGGCGTGGGCCGCAACACGATCCGCATCGCGATCGCCAGGCACGGGCTGAAGGATGCGCCGGCGGTGACGGCCTGCGTGAAGGCGGGCGGCAACTGCGGATCCTGCGTGCCGGAGATCCGGGCGCTGCTGGCCGAGCAGCGCAATTAGCAGATAAGGCTGCGAATATTGCAGTCCATCGCAAAACATCGGCCGGGCAGGGATTCTCTGCTTACAATGGGTTCACCTTAACCCGACCGAGAGTTTTGCGATGCGCCTGACTACCCTTGCCCTTGCCGCCGCCCTTTCCATCGCCGCCACCGCCCACGCGGACGAGCAGGTCCGCAACGCGCCGGCCTTCACCTCGATCAGCGTGCATGGCCCGATCAGCGTCACCGTGGATGCGGGCAAGGCGCAATCGCTGACCGTGCGCGGCGACGCCAGGTTCATCCGCGACCTCACCAGCGAAGTGGTGGATGGCGAACTGCGCCTGCGCATGCCCGACAAGGACAAGAAGTACAACTCCAAAGGCGAGCAGCGCGTCCTCATCACCATGCCTGCGCTGCGCGCGCTCGACGTCGAAGGCGCGGGCGAGATCAAGCTCAACCAGGTTCGCGGCGAGCGCCTCGACGTGACCTACCGGGGCGCCGGCAGCGTGGGCATCAACGGCGAAGTGAAGACCTTCAGCATGAAAGCGGAAGGAGTCGGCGAGGTCGATGCGAAAGCGCTGCTCGCGAACGACGCGGATGTCCGTTTCCGCGGTATCGGCGACATCAAGGTCTACGCCAGAAACCGGCTCGACGCCGTGGTGGAGGGCATGGGCAACCTGACCTATTACGGCAAGCCGCGCACGGTCAACAAGTCGGCGTCGGGCATCGGTTCGGTACAGGCCGGGAACTGAGCACCGGCCGCTTCAATCCGCCGGCAGGATCCCGAAGGCCTGCGGCACCGCCACCCGCATGATGTCGATGAAGCGCCTCAGCCGCGCCGGATAGAAGCGCGCCGGCGGATACAGCAGGTGGATCGGCAGCGGCGCCGCCTCCCAGTCCGGCGTCAGCTGCACCAGGCGGCCGGCCTCGAGTTCCTCGCGCACGGCCCAGGACGAGCCGATCGCCACGCCGATGTCCTGCAGGACCGCGCTGCGCATCGCATACAGGTTGTCCGTGTACATGCGCGGCTGGACCGGGAAGCGCACCGTCTCGCCGCTCTCCCGGTGGGTCAGCGCGACCTCGTGACGGTAATAGGGGGACACCGCGATCCACGGCAGGCCGGCCAGCTCGCCCGGGTGGGACGGCACCGGGCCGCCCTGCAGCAGCGAGGGCGCGCAGACCACGATGCGCGGCACCTCGCCCAGCCGGATCGCGACCACCGAGGGGTCGGGAATGTCGCCGACCCGGATCGCGCAGTCGATGCCCTCGGCGATGAAGTCCGGCGTGCGGTCGTGCAGGGTCCAGTCGACCGCCATCTTCGGATAGCGTTTCAGGTACTCGGCCAGCGGCGCCACCAGCTGCTGCTGGCCGAAGGCGTGCGGCGCGATCACGCGCAGCAGCCCGACCGGCTCCTCGCCGGCGCCGCGGATCTCGCTTTCGAATTCCTGCCAGCCGGCGATCAGCTCCTTGGCCCGCGTGTAGCAGCGGATGCCGTCGTCGGTCAGCTTCATCGCGTGGGTCGAGCGCTGCAGCAGGCGCACGCCGAGCGACTTTTCCAGGGTCTTGAGGCGCCGGCTGACGGTCGGCTGGGTGGTCTCCAGCAGCCGCGCCGCCGCCGAGAGGCTGCCGGCATCGACGATGCGGACAAAAGTTTCCACGAGCATCATACGGTCGGCGGTGGAAACAACGCTGTTAAGTTCGAGGTTCATACGTCCATCGTATAACACTTCGACGCCCGCCGCGTCTACCGTCTTCGGGCCCGGGTGGCGATAATGGCGCCATCGAGACCCATCGGAAGCACATCATGAACGTCGTCCAGACCGTCCACGCAAGGCCCCACCTGTCGTCGTCGCTGACCTTTTTGCTGGCCGGCGCCACCGGGCTCACCGTGGCCGCGCTCTACTACAGCCAGCCGACCCTGGGCGTGCTGGCCGGCGACCTGCATGCCAGCCCGCGCGAGATCGGCTGGATCCCGACCCTGACCCAGCTCGGCTATGCGCTCGGACTTCTGCTGCTGGCGCCGCTGGGCGACCGCTTCGACCGCCGCAATATCATCCTGCTGAAGGCCGTGATCCTGTGCGCGGCGCTGCTGCTGACCGCCTTCGCGCCGGGCCTGCCGGTGCTGCTGGTGGCCAGCCTGCTGGTCGGGCTGTTCGCGACCGTGGCCCAGGACATCGTCCCCGCCGCCGCCACGCTGGCCCCGCCGGAAGAGCGCGGCAAGGCGGTCGGCACGGTGATGACCGGCCTGCTGATGGGCATCCTGCTGTCGCGCGTGGTGAGCGGCTTCGTCGCCGAGACCTTCGGCTGGCGCGCGATGTTCGTCGCCGCCGCCGCCAGCGTGGCCCTGCTGGCGGTGGTGCTGGCGAAAGGCTTGCCGCGCTTTGCGCCGACCAGCGATCACCCGTATCCGGAGTTGCTGAAGTCGCTCGTCCACTTATGGGTGGAGTATCCGAAGCTGCGCCAGGCCGCGCTGGCCCAGGGCCTGCTGGCGCTCGGCTTTTCGGCCTTCTGGTCGACCCTGGCCGTGATGCTGCACGAGGCCCCGTTCCACCTGGGATCGGGCGCTGCCGGCGCCTTCGGCCTGGCAGGCGCCGCCGGCGCCCTGGCCGCGCCCGTCGCCGGCCGCCTGGCCGACCGCCATGGTCCGGAATGGGTGCTGCGCATCGCCTGCGCCATCGCCGTGGTGTCGTTTGCCGCGATGCTGCTGATGCCGCTGCTGCCGGTGCAGGCCCAGCTGGCGCTGCTGGCGCTGGCGACGGTCGGCTTCGACCTCGGCGTGCAGGCCAGCCTGATCTCGCACCAGACCATCGTCTACGGCATCGCGCCGGAAGCGCGCAGCCGCCTGAACGCGGTGCTGATGACCTGCATGTTCATCGGCATGGCAACCGGCGGCCTGCTCGGCGCCCAGGTGCTGGCAAGCTGGGGCTGGATGGGCGTGACGGTGCTGGCGACCCTGTCGGCCGGCGGCGCGCTGCTGGTGCGCCTGAGGTCGAGCTGAACCGGGGCCTGCTTTACAGCCTGCCGATGCGCATATTGACCGGCCAGGTGATGGTGCGCTTCAGGTTCGGGTCGCCCCAGGCCTGCGCGACATCGTTGGCGAAGGCGACCAGCAGCTCTTCCTTGCCCGCCTCCCTGGCGCTCTTCACCGCGGACCAGGTCGTGAGATAGCCGAGGAACTCGGACAGGTGCCAGTCGAGGCGGATGTCGAGCGCGGCGGGCGCCAGTTCCTCGAAGGGGAAGTCGATGGTCTTGTAGCCGTTGTCGACCAGCTTGCGCTCCGGCGGCCAGTAGGGCCCGATCTCTTCCCAATAGAATTTCTGGAAGCGCGCATCGAGCGCCGGGTCCATCTGCAGCACGCCGTAGCTGACCAGCGCCAGGATCGCGCCCGGCACGGCGATGCGGCGCGCTTCGCGGTAAAAGGCCGGCAGGTCGAACCAGTGCGCGGCCTGCGCCGCGGTGATCAGGCTGGCGCTGGCATCGGGCAGCGGCAGCTGTTCGGCGGGGGCGCACTGGTAATCGATCCGCTCGTTCGGGACCGCGTTCGCGATCTGGTCGGCGCTGGGATCGAGCCCCACCACCTTCGCGAAGTAAGGCGCCAGCAGCTGCGTCAGTTGGCCATTGCCGCAGCCGACATCGACGGCGAGCTGGTTGTCGGGCGCCTTCGAGGCGAGGAAGGCCGCCAGCTGGCGCGGGTACTCGGGCCGGAAACGGGCGTAGGCGCGGCCGCCCTGGTCGAACCAGTTGCGTGCCGGCGATGCCGGGGTGTCAGTCATGATTGCGCTCCTTGATGTGTGCTTTGGCGGTGGTGACACGGGCCGAGAAGTCTTCGCGCTCCAGCGCTTCGGCCGCGGCCACCAGCGCGCGCCGCAGCGGATAGCCGGTTTCTTCCTCGAGGGTGTCGATGGCGGCGAAGGTGGCGACCCAGTGCCGTTCGAGCTTGGACACCAGGCTGCGCCCGGCCGCGGTGAGCCGGATGCCGCTCTTGCGTCCATCGTCGACGGCGTGGCGCGACACCAGTCCATCGCCCTCGAGCAGGGCCACGGTCTGGCTGATCGCGCCTTGCGTCAGGCGGGTGCGTTCGGTGATGTCGGTGACGGTCTGCGCGCCGGCGTGCAACGCGCGCAAGACCGGCGTGTAGCGCACCCGGTAATTCACCCGCATCGCGCGGTAATGCTCTTCGGCGCCCTGTTCGAGCAGTTCGGTGACATAGCGAAGCAGTTCGCCGAGCCCGGGGTCTTGTTTGGGGTCCATGCGCCAGATAATACATTAGCGCTAATGTAAATTCAACGCTGACGCGTGGTCTGGTGGCGTTGAAGCCGGTCAAGTTGGCTGAGGAGGGAGGACGCGACAAGAAAAGTTCGCTCAGCATCTACGCAAGAATGCAGGAAGGCGCAGTCGGTCCAGTTGCGCCAAATTTGTCCGTCGCGCACTGGAAGCCGGCGCGACGCCGCTTGCCAGGCGCGGGTGCAAGGAATCCGCAATCTCGATGTCGCGTTGCTGTTCCATTCACAAGATCCCAGGGTGACCGACCTGGATATCCAGCCGCGGTCGACGGACCAGGTCGAAGTCGCATTCAAGGATCCGGTGCGCGGGGAGAGAACGAAGATCGCATTCCGGCTCGCCCGGGTCGACGGAAAATGGGGGGGTGCCGACATCCTGTACGGCCAGCAAGGCACTTCGCTGAAGAACGTCCTGTCGCGCCGGATGCCGGGGTAATGGCATGACGTTTGGAGGGAAGGCAAGGAAGATGGTCGGGGTGAGAGGATTCGAACCTCCGGCCTCTACGTCCCGAACGTAGCGCTCTACCGGGCTAAGCTACACCCCGACTGGTACGGCCAACAAAGAAAATGCGGCTGAGGGAGAAAAACTGATGGTCGGGGTGAGAGGATTCGAACCTCCGGCCTCTACGTCCCGAACGTAGCGCTCTACCGGGCTAAGCTACACCCCGACTGGTTTGAGACTCGTTGCCGAATCTCGGGAAGGCATTACTATAGTTGCCTCAGTGGTTCCTGTCAACTGCGAAGCTGCACAGCTGCAGCAGGCTCTGCTTGAATTCACTGTCCGGCAGGTCGGCGATCGCGTCGGTCGCGCGCTTGGCTGCGGCTTCGGCGGCGCGGCGCGTATAGTCGAGCGCGCCGCTGCTGGTGACGGCCGCCAGCACGGCGTCGAAATGGGTTTCGTCGCCCTGTTCGATGCAGCTGCGGATCAGGGCGCGCTGCTCGTCGCTGCCGTTTTCCATCACGTAGATCAGGGGCAGGGTGGGCTTGCCTTCGCGCAGGTCGTCGCCGACGTTCTTGCCGATCTCGGCGGCATCGCCGGCGTAGTCGAGCACGTCGTCGATCAGCTGGAAGGCGGTGCCCAGCGAGCGGCCGTATTCGCCGGCGGCGTCGATCTGGGCGTCGTTCGCGCCGGCCACCAGGGCGCCGAGCTGGGCGGCGGCCTCGAACAGCTTGGCGGTCTTGGAGCGGATCACGGTCAGGTAGCTGTCCTCGGTCACGTCCGGGTCGTGCATGTTCAGCAACTGCAGGACTTCACCCTCGGCGATGACGGTGGTGGCGCGCGACAGGATCTCCATCACGCGCATGTTGTCCAGGCTGGTCATCATCTCGAACGCGCGCGAGTACAGGTAGTCGCCGACCAGCACCGAGGCGGCGTTGCCGAACATCGCGTTGGCGGTCTGGCGGCCGCGGCGCATCGAGGATTCGTCGACCACGTCGTCGTGCAGCAGGGTTGCGGTGTGGATGAACTCCACCACCGCCGCCAGTTCGTGGTGGCCCTTGCCCTGGTAGCCGTAGGCGTTGGCCAGCAGCAGCACCAGCACGGGGCGGATCCGCTTGCCGCCGGCGCTGATGATGTATTCGGCGATCTGGTTCACCAGCGCGACGTCCGACTGCAGCCGCTGGCGGATCACGCCGTTGACGGCCTCCATGTCGGCTGCGATCGTGCGGGTGATGGGGTTCTGTTGGGCGTTGTTGGTGGCGGCGGACAAGGCGGACCTGCTGACGTTGAGTGCGATGTGGATGTGTTAAGTGGCGCGATTATACGATAAGCAAGCCAATCCCGCGCTCTTTCGCATCAGTCGACGCTTCGGCCGGATCGGCGGCCAGTTGCTCCGGCGTCACGTTCGTGTCGGGCCACCACAGCGGTTTTGACGCCCCGCACCAATTTATGTATAATCCTCTGTTCCCCGAATCCCGAGCATGCTGTACGCCGGATTCGCTGGAATTTCTTCAAACAATCAATGAGGTTTCAAATCATGTACGCGGTCATAAAAACCGGTGGCAAGCAATACAAAGTTGTCGCTGGCGAAAAACTCAAAGTAGAACAGATACCGGCAGACATTGGTTCCGAACTCACTATCGATCAGGTTCTCGCCGTCGGCGAGGGCGAGAGCATCAAATTTGGTGCTCCGCTGGTGGAAGGTGCTTCGGTTCGCGTGACTGTTGTTTCGCACGGTCGTCACGACAAAGTGCGTATCTTCAAGATGCGTCGTCGTAAGCACTACCAGAAGCGTCAGGGCCATCGCCAGAACTACACCGAAATCCAAGTGGTTGCGATCAACGGCTAATTGCCGCGCGTCCTCATCAGTCATCAAGGAGCATCTAAATGGCACACAAAAAAGGCGGCGGTACTACCCGCAACGGCCGTGACTCAGAAAGCAAACGCCTTGGCGTGAAGGTCTACGGCGGCCAGTCGATCAACGCAGGCGGCATCATCATGCGCCAGCGCGGCACCACGATCCGTCCGGGCACCAACGTTGGCCTGGGCAAGGATCACACCCTGTTCGCCCTGGTGAACGGCACTGTCAAGTTCGTCAAGCAAGGCGTCGGTTCGAAGCAGTACGTGACCGTCGTTGCTGCTGAAGCAGTCGCTGCCTAAATAGCGGCGCAGCGGAACCTTGCCCAGGCGAGGTTCCGCGACGTGAGGCGCAAGCCTTGCAATCGATAGGCTCTGCCCACAGGTAGAGCCTTTTTAATTTCTGGCGCTGTCACCGTTAAGTGCGTATCCATGGGCCCATCTTGTGGCACATTTAACAGTGACATAGCCCTCAGTTTGGTGGTTCATCATGAAGTTTATCGACGAAGCAAGAATCGAAGTCATCGGCGGCGACGGCGGCAATGGCTGCGCCTCGTTCCGACGCGAGAAATTCCGTCCGTTCGGCGGGCCTGACGGCGGCGACGGCGGCCGCGGCGGCTCGATCTGGGCGATCGCCGACCGCAACGTCAACACCCTGGTCGACTTCCGCTTCTCCAAGGTGCACACGGCGCGCAACGGCGAACCGGGACGCGGCTCCGACTGCTACGGCAAGGGCGCCGAGGACGTCTACCTGCGCATGCCGGTCGGCACCCTGATCATCGACGATAACAATGGCGAGATCATCGCCGACCTGACCGAACACGAGCAGGTCGAACTGCTGGCCAAGGGCGGCGAGGGCGGCTGGGGCAATATCCACTTCAAGACCTCGACCAACCGCGCGCCGCGCCAGAAGACCGAAGGCAAGCCGGGCGAGCGCCGCGAACTGCGCCTCGAACTGAAGGTGCTGGCCGACGTCGGCCTGCTGGGCATGCCGAACGCCGGCAAGTCGACCTTCATCACGGCGGTGTCGAACGCGCGCCCGAAGATCGCGGACTACCCGTTCACGACCCTGCATCCGAACCTGGGCGTGGTGCGCGTCTCGCACGCGAAGAGCTTCGTGATCGCCGACATCCCGGGCCTGATCGAAGGCGCGGCGGAAGGCGCCGGCCTGGGCCACCAGTTCCTGCGCCACCTGAGCCGCACCGGCCTGCTGCTGCACATCGTCGATGTCGCGCCGATGGACGGCAAGACCGACCCGGTCAAGGAAGCCAAGGCCCTGGTCAAGGAACTCGAGAAGTACGACGAAGAGCTGGTCAACAAGCCGCGCTGGCTGGTGCTGAACAAGCTGGACGTCGTGCCGGAAGACGAGCGCAAGAAGGTCGTCAAGGACTTCGTCAAGAAGATGGCCTGGAAAGGTCCGGTCTTCGAGATCTCCGCGCTGAACCGCGAAGGCTGCGAAGACCTGGTGCACGCCATCTACAAGTACCTGGAAGAGAAGCGCCACGTCGAGCACCGTTCCGAAGAAAAGCAGATGACCGAGGAAGCGCGCGGCATCTCGTCGATCGATCCGGACGATCCCCGCTTCAAGATTCTCGAAGACTGATTTGGTCATATCCCCGTCGCGCCGCCAGCACCTGCGCAGCCAGCTGCTGCAGCTGACCGCCACGGCCAGTTCGCTGGCCGCGTTGTCGGCATTCCTCGATCCGGACCGGGTCGCGGAGGCGATGGGCCTGTTTCTCGTGGGCGTAAACGGCTACAGCCAGTTCTACGCCATCTATGTCGGAGTGCGCCTCGCCACCGCGGGGCTGGCGTTCCTGGCGGCCAGGCGGGGCGACCAGCCCATCCTCGGCGACCTCGCAGCATTATTCATCCTGGCGCAGCCGCTCGGCCGCCTCGCCGCGTCCTTCGCGATCGGCCTGCCCCAGGGCTCATTGTTCGTCGTTAGCGGGATCGAAGTGCTGCTCGGCCTGGCGCTGCTGCTGCTTCGCCCGCCAGGACCGCTCCTATCGCCAACGCCTCCACCATGAACACCGCCACCTCCGTCATCCAGTCCGCCTCCCGCATCATCGTCAAGGTCGGCTCCTCGCTCGTCACCAACGAAGGCCGCGGCCTCGATAACGCCGCGATCGCGCGCTGGGCCGCCCAGATCGCGTCCCTGCGCACCCTCGGCAAGGAAGTCGTGCTGGTGTCTTCCGGCGCCATCGCCGAAGGCATGCTGCGCCTCGGCTTCAGCGCGCGCCCGACCGACATCCACGAACTGCAGGCCTGCGCCGCCTGCGGCCAGATGGGCCTGGCCCAGATCTACGAAACCAGCTTCGCGACGCACGGCGTGAAGACCGCCCAGGTGCTGCTGACCCATGCCGACCTGGCGGACCGCGAACGCTACCTGAACGCGCGCTCCACGCTCACCACCTTGCTGCGGCTGGGCGTGGTCCCGATCATCAACGAGAACGACACCGTGGTCACGGACGAGATCAAGTTCGGCGACAACGATACCCTCGGCGCCCTGGTCGCCAACCTGATCGAGGCCGACGCCCTGGTGATCCTGACCGACCAGAAGGGCCTGTACTCGGCCGACCCGCGCAAGGACCCGGCGGCAAAGCTGATCGCCGAAGCCCAGGCCGGCGACACCTCGCTCGAAGCGATGGCCGGCGGCGCCGGCAGCAGCATCGGCCGCGGCGGCATGCTGACCAAGGTGCTGGCCGCCAAGCGCGCCGCGCGTTCGGGCGCGCATACCGTGATCGCCTGGGGCAGGGAAGACAATGTGCTGGTGCGCCTGGCCGGCGGCGAAGCGATCGGCACCCAACTGCTGGCGCCCACCGCGCGCCTCACCGCGCGGCGCCAGTGGATGGTCGACCACCTGCACACGGCGGGCGAACTGGTGCTGGACGCCGGCGCCGCGCACAAGCTGCAAAAAGAGGGCAAGTCGCTGCTGCCGATCGGCGTGACGGCCGTGCGCGGCGAATTCGGGCGCGGCGCGCTGGTCACCTGCGTGACCGAGGACGGCGCCGAGATCGCGCGCGGGCTCGCCAACTACACTGCCTCCGAGACCAGGCGCATCATGCGCCACGCGTCCAGCGAGATCGAGGCGATCCTCGGCTACGTCGAGGCGTCCGAGCTGGTGCACCGGGATAACCTGGTGCTGCTGTAAGGCTCAGCGGCGCAGCAGCGCCGCATGATTGACGTCGATCTGGCCCGGCGCGTCGCGGAAAGTGAGGCGCAGGGCCTGTACCACCTGCTTCTGCGGCAGCTGCGGTTCGAAACACGCCACCTCTGAAAAGTTCGGCGCGGGCGCGGCAAGCCGTCCTTCCCAGGCTTTGCGCCAGCCGCCGTCCGCATCCTGTACTTCGACCAGCGCCAGCGCGCGCGCGCCCGCTTCGTTCATGGCGACGTGGATGGTATCGGTGGCGACCGCCTCGTCGAAACTCACGCTGATCCGGCGCACGTCGCCGCCTTCGACGGCGACGCCGCTCGCCTCCATCCATCTGCCCTGCGCGGGAGTGGCCCTCCCCACCGTGCAGTCCTGCGCCGGCGCGACGCCGTAACGGATGCCGGAGCCTTGTGCGGTCGCGCCGCACGACAGGCAGAGCAGCGCCAGCGTGCAGGCAGCGCGCACTGGATTCATGACAGGTATCGGCATGGTCTCCCCCTCGATAAAGAACGCAGCGGTCCGAAACACTCCCTAGCCTAGCAGGCTCCGCGCGCGATTCGCCATCCTTCTTGCTGGTGGTAGATAATATTTCCACGCTGTAGCAATCAAAGCTGCTAATGTATGGATGTATTGTGTTAAATTAGCCGGAAATCAAGAACGCCTAGCGAAAGGACCACCATGCAGGAACTGAACCTCGCCTCCCAACTGCTCGAAGGCGGCACCGGCGTCGTCGTGATCGGCGCATTGTCGGTGCTGGCGCTGGCCGTGGCGTTCGAGCGTCTCGCGAACTTCCGCGCGCAAAAGGTGGCGCCGCAGGCCCTGGCCGACGAGGCCCTCGGCCTGTGGCGCGCTGGGGATTACGCGGCGCTGGCGGCGCGCGCCGGCGAGGACCGCAGCAGCCTGGCGCGCGTGCTGGAATTCATGGCCGGGCATCCGCGGCTGCCGCTCGAAGCCCTGTCGGCGCGCGCGGCCGAGATCGCGTCGACGGAGCTGCGCCTGCAGCAGCAGAAGGCGTATGCGCTGAACGTGGTCGCCACCATCGCGCCCATCGTCGGCCTGCTGGGCACCGTGGTCGGCATGATCGAAGCCTTCCACGTGATCGCCTTCAACGGCATGGGCGATCCGACCCTGCTGGCGGGCGGGATCTCGAAGGCCCTGGTCAACACCGCGGCCGGGCTGTCGGTGGCGCTGCCTTCGCTGGCGCTGCACCACTTCTTCCGCAACCGCATGGTCAATATCGGCATCCTGCTGGAACGCCAGCTGGGGCGCCTGCTGGACGAAGTGCGCGCACGGGAGGCCGGCCATGCACATTAACCTCGGCGACGACGACCAGCCCGAGATCGGCCTGATCGCACTGATCGACTGCATCTTCTTCCTGCTGATGTTCTTCATGGTCGCGACCTCGTTCAAGCAGAAGGAGCAGCAGCACAAGGACAAGCCGCTGCCGATCCAGCTGCCGCGCGCCGCTGCCTCCTTGGCGCGTGCGGAGGCGGCGCCGGATCCGCTGGTGATCCGCGTCGACCGCGCCGGCACCATCCTCGTCGGCGGCGAGTCCCTGTCGACCGAAGCGCTGCACGAACGCCTGCGCGACGAAGCCCAGCGCCAGCCGGGCCGGCCGGTGCGCATCGAAGGCGACGGCCGCGTGCCTTACCAGAGCATCGTCCGCGTGCTGGACCTGTGCCAGTTCGAGGGCCTGACGAACATCGCGATGCTGACGCGGCGGGAGTAGGCATGGCCTCCTTTGCCGAAGCGTGGCACGAGCGGCCGTCGTGGATGGAACCGGTGCGCCGCTATCCCTGGCTGGCGGCTTCCGTGGCCGCGCATGTGCTGCTGGCGGCCGCGCTGTACACGGCAGGCCCGGTGCGCGTGGAGATCAAGCGCGACGACCGGCTGCGCACGCAGGTGGATGCATCGCTGCAGCAGACCGCGCGGCGCGAGATGCAGCGCCAGTTGCGCACCATGGAAGAGATCAGGGACGCGCTCGAGCAGAGCGCGGGCGGCGCGCCAAAAGGGCGGGGCGGGAAGGATGGGGCAAGGGCAGCGGCGCGCGATCCGGCAGAACAGGCGCGCCGGCTGGCGGCGGCCATCGAGGCCGTGCAGCAGAAGATCCGCGCCACCGAAATGGCGCGCCTGTTGCGCATCCCCGAGCAGGAAGCATTGAAGCGCGTGCAGGCCGAGGAGGCGCGCCGTTCCAAGCCGGCGGTGCCGAAAGGCCAGCCGCCGGAAGCGACGGTGGCGCGGCTGACGGCCCAGGCCAAGGCCGCGCTGGCAGAGCGCCGCGCGCAGTTGCTGGCGCAGCAGCAGGGAGTCAGGCTGAACCCGGGCGGCGCCAAGTCAGGCGATGGCCCGCTCGGCGATGCAAGGTCGAGCGGCAAGAACGGCGGCGGCATCAGCGGCGGCGGGGGCGGCCAGTCTGCGGCGCTCGGCGGGCGGCTGGATGCGCTCACCAGCGGCCTTGGCATGGGCAATCCGTATGCGCTGCGCGGCAGCTCGCTGGACATGTCGAGCGAAGGCTTCAGCGACCGGCGCAGCTATGGCGCCTTCCTGGCGCCGCCGCCCATCGACGCGGACGCGATGCGGGCGGGCGCCGGACGCAGGCTGGGCGCCGGCGGTCCCTACGCGAACCGGATCTTCCTCGACACCTGGTACGTGATCGGCCCCTTCGGGGGCCACGGCCGCGGCAGCATCGACGCCGTCTATCCGCCCGAGCGCGGGGTGGACCTGGATGCCGTCTACTACGGCAAGAACGATGCGCCCGTGCGCTGGAACTGGCAGCAGGAACCCAGCTATCCCTTCGTGCCGCGCCCGCGCGCCGAGAGCGCCGTGTATTACGCCTACACCGAAGTCCACGTCGACCGCGACATGGACATGTGGATGTCGATCGGCGCCGACGACGACTCGAAACTGTGGTTCAACGACCGCCTGGTGTGGATCAGCGGCGACGGCGACAAGCCCTGGTACCGCGCGCCCTTCTACAGCCTGGACATCGAACTGGCCCAGTACAACCTGACCGAAGGCCAGCGCAGGCTGCATTTCCACAAGGGCCGCAACACCATCCTGCTGAAGCTGTACAACGGCATGAACCTGATGTTCTTTTCGGTGGTGCTGACGCCGGCTGGCTAGCCTGGAATGAAAAAAGGCGCCCTCGGGCGCCTTCGCATCCGGCTGCTGCCGGCCTTACTTGATGACGGTCAGCAGGGCCGGCGTACCAAACGCTTCGAGCCTGGCGTTCGAGCGCTCGAAGTATCCTGACCAGAACTGCTGCAACGAATTCATGGTTTTGGTGTCGCGATACTGCGCCGGGGCCTTGCCGCCGGCCGTTGCCTGAATCAGCCCGGCGCCCATGACATAGACGGAAGCACCGCCGAAGTCGCCGAACAGCTTCGCGGCTTCCACTTTCTTGAGCTCGGATGCAGGGTCGACGTTGCGTACACCCTTGTTCTGGTAGAAGCTCGACACCGTCGAGTTTTCCAACATGTCCGAGACCAGCAGCACGGTGCGGACCGGCGCCTTGCTTTCCTTGACCACTTTGGACAGGGCAAACAGGCTGCCGTCGATGTCCGACTTGGACAGGTCGAAAGAACTGTCGGCCAATATCTTGCCGATCGCGTTGCGGGTGAGCGTCAGGCCGTACTGGGCTTGTCCGTTCATGCAGGCATCGAAGGTCTTCAGCTTGGGGACACTGACCGAATCCCGTACCCGCGCCGGGATCGGCATCTCGAGGACGCCGGACGCGGTCACGTCGAGGTACTTGCCCTGCGAGTAGGCAGAGAAGCGGTAGACCGATACCTCGGTGCCCGGCACGACCACCGGTTTGACCAGCTCCCACAAGGAGCGCTTCAGGGCATCGTCGAGAACCACCGTCTCGTCGAGGACGATGAAAAAGGCACGCTGCACGGGTTGCGGCTTGATCTCCAGCTTGCCGGCCGCGTAGCAGCTCGGGATCTGGTTGACCGGTGCCGCGGCCGCGGCCGCGCCGAGGCCGAGCGCCAGCAGGGCAGCGGCCAGTTGCGAAAGACGGGAAAGGGAACGCTTGTGCATGGCCATCTCAGAGCAGTTCGTCCAGTTCCTTGTTCAGCGCGGCCGAACGTGCGGCTTCGCGCTGTACTTCTTCCTCGCGCAGGCGCGCTTCCTTGCGGGCCTTCAGGACCGGCGCCGCTGCAGCGCGCTCGGCTTCGTCAAGAGTCATCAGGTAGCGCTTGGCGCCTTCCTTGTCGTTGCCGAAGCTCTCGATGCGGGCGACGATCTCCTCCACCGGGACCGCGCTTGGGCTCGCGGCCGGTTCGACTTGGCGCGGTGCACCCGCCTGCTTTGCCGCCTGCTTGTGCTCCGCGGTCCTGACCTGCTGCTCGACCAGGAATTTCTCGAAGGTGTTCTCGAGGCGAAGTCCGACGTTGCCGTCGCGCCCCATCATCCGTTGCTGCAGGTTGCTGAGCTTGGCCTCGGCGGTGGCGAGAATCGGACTGAAATAACGGGTGTAGTCGTCGAAGGTCGAGAAGCCCAGGGTGCTCTTGTAGGCATCCTTGCTGTTCTTGCCCGCGAAGCCCCATTTGTAGCCGGCGATGATACCGACGATCTGGGTCACGACGAAGATGAATGCCAGCATGAGGAAGGCGGAAAGACCCTCGACAGTCGACGAGTTGTTGATGTCAGCCTTGGCCTTGGCATCGGCGGCGGCTTGCGGCGCGGTGATTTCGGCCGGCAGCTGGCCGTTGGCGAACGGGTTCCCGTCCGCCGCGCCCTGGGCCTGCGCGCTGGTGGCCTGGACGGTTTCACGTCCCAGCTCGGCTTCAAGGTGCTTGACCCGCATGACGGTCGAGGCGATGGCGATCACCAGGATGGCGATGACGGTGATGCCGACCATGGCGTAAGAGCCGTCGCTGCCGACGCGGTTGATGCACTGGGTGTAGTGGGGCTGGGCATTGTCCACGCCCTGGTCGTCCTTTAGCGTGACGTTATGGCTGCGCAGCGGCCCCGCCTGGCCCTCGTCGCGCCATTCCTTCTGGCAGCGGCGGATGAGGTTGGTACGGAACAGCTGGTGCCCGGCGTTGTGGGTCAGGAAGCCCAGCACCACGCACAGCACCAGTACGATGCCGCCCATCAGCAGCATACGGGTGTTCTCGCTGCCCTCCATCGCCATCCAGCTGCCGAGCAGGTAGGAAAAGCCCATGCCTTCAGCGATGATCAGCACGCCCAGCACCAGGAACAGCCAGCCCGGCGTCGGCGACCGGCCGGTATCGTTGGCCTTGCTCAGGTAATCGATGCGCTTGTTGAATTCCTCTTCGCTGCTGAGGTGAATGAAGCGCTTGTAATCGTTGCACAGGGTACGCTCGGAATTGGTCCAGCTCTTGTCGCGGGCGTAGCGCGAGGAATCCTTGGACAGCCGGGCGATCTTGCCGACCAGGGGCAACGAATACCAGAAATTCAGCCACCACAGGTCGATGCGGAACTTGAACGTGGCGTAGATGGCCACCAGCAGCACTAGCGAAATCAGCGATTCGAGCGCAGCCAGGTTTTGGCTTAGAAATTCGGACATGTCGGACGTTTCCCTCTGTTTTATTTGACGATCTTAGGATTGAAGGCGGCAACCATCTTCGTGGCGCCTGCCTGGTAATACAGGTTCGAGTTGGCGGCCTGATAGGACTGTTCGCGCGACAGCACCAGGTCCATGCACTGGATCGGGCCATTCGTGACGAAGACGCGGTACAGGAGCCCATGTTCGCCCTGGTAGGTGTTGACGTGAGCGGTGGCGTTGAAGTCGGCTTTCGAACCTGCGTTCGGCTTGCCGTGCGAGGCCTTGTAGACCAGTACCGTCGGGTTTCGCGCTGGCGCCGCGCCGTCGCGCAGTACCGCGACATGGGTCAGCGCCACCAGGTTGCCATTCACCGTATCGGTCCACGAAGTGTCGTACAGGTTCGGCATGTACTGCGACACGTGGTATTCGCGGTTGCCCTGCAGGTCCTTGATGGCGTTGGCGTAGCGTGGACGGTCGTCGGTGCAGCTGCGCGCCGCGGGCATATCGTCGGCCATCGCCGGTGAAATGAAATGGAATCCGCTCTTCGGGGCGAGGGGGCGACCGATGTCGATCGACACTTGCTTCTGGGAGGCGGGCATGCCGCCGAAATCGTAGCCGCTGTCCGCGACCGGCTGCGAAGCAGGACGCGCACCGGTGGAGGGCCGGTACGATCCCGGTTTCGCGGACGTGGACGAGGCGGCATTGCCGCGGGAGGCCAGCGTGGGACGGCTTGCGCGCGCGGCTCCCTGAGGCGTTTTCGCGGACTTTTCCGTGGCAGTGGACTTGTCCGGCTCCGTGGCCGGGGCCTCGTCCCGGTTCCCCACGATCCTGTAGAAACCGGTATTCGCCACGCGGCCCGCCAGGTACTTCTGGAAGTTCTGCTCGTCGGCCAGGTCAATGATCTCCACACGGCGGTTTTTCGCGCGGCCGCTCTCGTTGCGGTTATCGGCGATCGGCTGGGTCTCGCCGCTGCCCTGATAGAACACCTGGGAAGAGGGAACGCCGGCTTCGGCGAACAGGCGCGCCACGTTGCGCGCGCGCTGCTCGGACAGGTCGGCGTTCAGGCGCGAGTTGCCCGTGTCGTCCGTGTGACCGACGACCAGAATGCGTTTCTGGCGCAGGCCCTGGACCGCGCGGACCTGGTCCGGGCTTGCATCCTGCGGCAGCGCGTTACGGTCGAACGAGAGCGCGTACTGCGCGGCGATCTCGCGGAAGTAGCCTTCCGCTTCCGGCGACAGCACATCGGATCCGCTACGGAACTGCGTACTGAGCGCGGCATTGCCCAGCGCCTCGCCGCCAGCAAGCTCGGTCCCGGGTTCACCAGGGGTACGGTCCTGGAAGGCGATGCTCACGCCGACCTTTTCGGTGGCGCCCGGCCGCTGCTCGCCCTGGACATCGCCGTCCTGCCCGGCCGGCAGGGAGATATCGGTCATCGAAATCGTCAGGTTGTTCCGCTGGGCGATCTTCGATACTTCGCATTTGCGGCGGTCGAGTTCCGACCCGATGTAATTGCCGAGGGCGAGCCCGCCGAGGGCACCGACGACGGTCGCTACTTTCCTCCCATTGCCTTTCCCGACATTGTTGCCGAGGAAGCCGCCGAGCAGGGCGCCGACGATCGCGCCGGTAACCTGATTGCGGCTGCTCGCACACGGGTCCTGGGTCTCGGACTGGGTCTGGTCGATGGCGGGGGCGGCATGGGCCTGAAAGACAAGGCTGCCGACAAGTACGGCGATCAGGGGGCGTTTAAAGGAGGGTAAGGTCATATGGAATCGCGGCGGTGATTTCATTTCAAAAAACGAAATGGAAGTGGCCAATCAGACAAGGCAAGCCGCGATGATAACCCAGGCGTTCAATATTTTGGCGTAACGAAACCTTTTTTTATGGAAACAATTCAGCGAATGCGGTATTGCCGCTACAAAGCCGCGGCGATGTGAATTTGCTTGAGAATGGGGGGCTGATTTGGGTAGTGATTTATTGCATCTGAAAAGCCGTCGAGGGACGATTGGAGAGCTATCCTGTAGACTGGCCGGTTTGCCATTCCATCATCGTCTGACACAAGAATTCATGAAAACTACCTCAGCTCTCGCCGTCGTCCAGGCCCAGCTCGACGCCTTCAACGCCAGGGACATCGAGGCGCTGCTGCGCGCCTACGCGCCGGACGCCGAGCAGTTCGCGCTGCATGGCGAGCGCCTCGCCAAAGGGCACGACGAACTTCGCCCACGCTACCTGGCGCGCTTCGCTGAGCCGGACCTGCATGCGCGCCTGCTGTCGCGCACCGTGATGGGGAATTTCGTGACCGACCTCGAACTCATCACCCGCAACTTCCCGGAAGGCGTGGGCACGCTCGAGATGCTGTGCATTTACGAAGTGGTCGACGGGCGCATCCGGCGCGCTTCGTTCGCGCCGGGCGCGATGACGCTTCTTAATCCGTAAGCGCAGGCACCGAGGGAGGCAGGACCTCGGCCGGCGCCGGCGTCTTGTCCTTGAACTCGCACAGGTCGTTGATGATGCAGTTCCAGCACTTGGGCTTGCGCGCCACGCAAGTGTAGCGGCCGTGCAGGATCAGCCAGTGGTGGGCGTCGTGCAGGAATTCCTTCGGCACGAACTTCAGCAGCTTCTGTTCGACGATGTCGACGTTCTTGCCCGGCGCGATCTTGGTGCGGTTCGAGACGCGGAAGATGTGGGTATCGACCGCCATCGCCGGTTCGCCGAAGGCCGTGTTCAGCACCACGTTGGCGGTCTTGCGGCCCACGCCCGGCAGGGCTTCCAGCGCTTCGCGGTCGCGCGGCACTTCGCCGCCGTACTGGTTCACCAGGATCTCGCAGGTGGCGATGACGTTCTTGGCCTTGTTGTTGTACAGGCCGATGGTCGAGATATAGGTCTTCAGCTCGTCCAGGCCGAGGTCGAGGATGGCCTGCGGCGTGTTCGCCACCGCGTACAGCCTGCGCGTGGCCTTGTTGACGCCGACGTCGGTCGACTGGGCCGACAGCAACACCGCGATCAGCAGTTCGAACGGTGTGCTGTATTCGAGTTCGGTGGTCGGATGGGGATTGGCGGCGCGAAAGCGCGTGAAGATCTCGTAGCGCTTAGTGGCGTTCATGTGCTTGCGTTCATGTGATGGCGTTTATTCGGACTTCCCGGCGGCCTTCAGGCGCGCACGCTCGATGGCGGCGGCGATGATGGCGCGCTTGCGCTCCTTCTCGGCCAGCTCTTCGGCGGTGTTGGTTTCTTCGGCCGTCACCGCGCGCATCTTTTCCAGGGCCTTGGCGGCCAGGCGCGCATCGTTCTCTTCCTTCTCGCGCTGCAGGCGCTCGCTGCGGAAATCGTGGCGGGCGCGGGCGGCATCGGCCTGTTCCTGCGACCACGCATCCCAGCCGGTACGTTCTCCCGTCACCGGGATCATGCTGATGCAGTCGACCGGGCAGGGCGCCACGCACAGGTCGCAGCCGGTGCACAGGCTGGGCAGGATGGTGTGCATCTGCTTGGGCGCGCCGAGGATGGCGTCCACCGGGCAGGCCTGGATGCACAGGGTGCAGCCGATGCACAGGGCCTCGTCGATGAAGGCGACCGGACGCGGACGCTCGACGCCGTTGGCCGGATTGATCGGGATGACGGGACGGCCCGTGATCCGCGCCAGGCGCGCGACGCCTTCCAGGCCGCCCGGCGGGCAGCGGTTGATATCGGCCTCGCCGTTCGCGATCGCTTCCGCGTACGGACGGCAGGCAGGGTAGCCGCACTTCGTACATTGAGTCTGCGGCAACAGGTCTTCGATCTGGTCGGCGAGGGATTTCGTCACGGTGGTCAAGCGATGTCTGAAATGCGGCGTTGGCTAAACCGCCATTATCCGCTAAATGGGCGGCGCCGTCGAAAGCCGGCCCGCCATGGCCGCTTTGCTGTCAGGAACGCTGCCATTTGTCCTACAGCCTTGCGTGATGCAACGTACTGAGTGCCGAGTCCGCTTGATGGTCTACTGGACCCAGGCAATGAACGAACAGGAGGGTCTTATGGAAAAGAAGCACCTCATCATTCCAGCACTGGTGACCGCACTGCTGAGTGCCAGCGCCGCCAGTTTTGCCCAGGATCGTTATCACGGCGACCGTGACCGCGACCGCGGCGACCGTTACAGCCAGCGCGACCGCGACGACGACCGCAATCGCCAATACGACCACCGGGACGACCGCCGGGACGAGCGCCGCGACGACCGCCGGGACGGCTACCAGGCCCGCGGCGGCGGCCGCTACGGCAATGAAGGCTGGGGTGGCGACGAGCGCCGCTGGAATGGCGCCGGACCGGAGCACAGCTTCCGCCGCGGCGACCGTTTGCCGAGCCGCTACCGCAACCACCAATACGTGGTGAACAATTATCGTGAACACCATTTGCGACCTCCGCCGAGGGGCTACCACTGGGTGCAAACGGGTAGCGACTACGTGCTGGCGGCCATCGCCACCGGCGTGATCGCAGACCTGATCATCAATCACTGACACCGCGGGCTGCCCATGGGGCGGCCCCGGCAGGTGACCTACCGGCCGCACTGCCGCATCGGATGAGCGATGTGGTAGTGTGGCATTGGTTTGTGGACATTCATTCGACATGGGAGAGTACATGCAGCGCCGAGCTATCGTGATCGCCTTATCCGCCGCCGCCCTGTGCGCGGGCGCGCCCGCGTGGGCGCAGCAGGACGCGCGTGCGCGCCAGGAAATCGTCCACCTGCTCGATTACGTCGCCCAGTCCGGCTGCCAATTCAATCGCAACGGAAGCTGGCACGACAGCAAGGCGGCCCGCGATCACCTGCAGGAAAAATACGACTACCTGCAGCGCCGCAAGCTGGTGCCCGACACGAAGACCTTCATCGAACGCGCGGCGTCGCAGAGCAGCATGAGCGGCAAGCCCTACCTCATACGTTGCGGCGGTGGACAGCCGACTACCAGTGCGCAGTGGCTGAATGCGGAGCTGGAGCGGTATCGGGCAGCGCACAAATAGACAGGCCTGGCAAAACTGTTCGACATACCGCCAACTTCCATGAATGTGTTGCGTGACCGATTGAATGCGCAACCTACTCCAGATGTGCGAATCTGCCCTTTACTCAGTAGCTCCTTCGCACATCTGCCGACCTGCGTTCCACCTGCCGCCGCGGTCCAGGCAACTGTCTATTCGCACCTCGTTACGCAACCACAGGCCAAGAGCCCCCAGTAAGGCAAGCAAGAAGATCCAGAATAAGAGTTTGCTGATTTGCATATTGGTCGCCGGAAGATGGCAGGTGTGAGCGTGGGTTTCTAGGCGATTGCAGACTAGTGTAGCGTCCGCTTCCGGCCCATTGCGGACGTAGCAGGACCAGCCAGCCTAATTGTTAAGCTTGTAGATTCGTTCGATTTCTGCAGGTGATAGCTTCAACAGACATTGCTCTACCGCAGCAGCTTTTGCCAATAGCGGAAAATACATCGTAATTACTTCTCCACCTGGACGCGCCATCGACGAATGAGACTCATTTGGTAAACCGCATTCGTCGGCGAGATAGTCGGAAATGAAATCGAAAAGCTCATAGTCGTCGATGACTATGAAACATCGGCTTTGTTCGTCCAGCCCAATTTGAACATGTGGAAGTAGCTGTTTCATACGTCGCTCGAATGAGGCAGTCCAAGGTATTCATGTCCGCTCTTGGCCGGTTGCAGACCTATTGGACCGTCCGCTGTCGACCCCAAGCGGGCATAAGCTAGTACATGCTGGCAATCCAGTCTTCAAATTCTTTCGTCAACCCTGCTGGATTGGCCGATCGGGTTTGTGTGGCAATTTCGTCATAGTATTCAAGCTCATGCACGACAACAGGAATCGGGCGGAAAAACTGCTTCTCGATCACGCCATTTTCATACAGTGCCTGAGCGATCCGAACACATGCTTCCACGAAGTAGGCGGTTATGTCGCTTCCAATCCGCATACATCGATCAAAGTCCGCTTCCTCATCTTCATCCGAGTACCAAAGCCCTCGCGTCTTCAAAATCTCTTCTAGCAGTTGCGCACCTTCCGTCTCGGGTACACCAATGAACTCCAGTTCGTTCTGAAGCCAAAATGCAAAGTTCCATTTCGCTTCTTCGGCACTGGATGCAAAGCGCGTGCATTCCGAGACATGCTCCAGGGTGTTGTAACCCAGTTGGAGAGTGGGATAACGTGGATCGTCGTCATTGTCGTAAATGAAAAATGACAACGCGTATATATCTCGGATAACAGAGGTATCGATCTCCGCCAGCGCAGCACTAATCTTCTTGTAAGCGAACTGTTCAAAATCGTTCATAGGCGTTGGTTGCTCATGCTGGGATGTATGTTCGATGTCATTGCGTCCGCTTCCGACCCGAAGCGGAATTTTAATCAAAGGAAAGCTTAATCTGACTTTATTTTACTTTCTGAACCGTGGGGATGAGAGACGAAGGATAATAAGGTTTGGCTCTAAATAAAAATACCCCCATCACTACCACAATCAATGGGAAAAATGCCGAAAAGAACCTAATAACCATATCATCTGTTGGCTGACCATTAAGTTGAGCTGAGCCGCCTGGAAGAATACTCGGCACCCCGTAAAGAAACAGAATAAATCCGCCAGAAATAAATGCAGTGGCCATCATTCGCCTAACCAAGAAATTGAAAAAATCCCAATATAATTTTCGAATATTCACAATAGCCGCCTTTATCGTATTGCTTCAGCTTCAGCTTCAGCTTCAGGTTGCCTTGCTCCATGGTAGCCATCCGGCATCAGCATCCAAAGCGAAAGCTACCTTCTCCATTCGTTTTCCTGTCGTGTCTAGTCGTTACTGATCGCGCTAGTCTGATGTCTGCTTCTGGCCGGTTGCAGACCTTATTGTAGTGTCCGCTATCGACCCGTCGCGGACTTACCAAAGCTGATTGAAATTGTTCATCTTGACACTTGCGCGTGTCTACCCGCGCGTTTCGCCGGCGCTCCCTAACAGCGCGCGCGATCAAGTGCAGCGCGACTGCGCCGGACACAACGAATCCGAGCACCCATGCCATCAATTCCAAGCTCCGCGCATCGCGCAGCTCCTCGGTCGTGGTCAACGTTCGCCCGTCAGCAGCAAGCCCCCACAGGGTCGGGTTTCGATGGGCATGAGTCGCATACAGGACCGTAACCGAAGCGGCGCGACTGACGGCCGCCAAGGTTTCGTCCACTCGGGGATCGGGCTGCAAATAGGTGAAGGTGATACTAGGCTTGCCAACGCAGAACCGGAATCCGTTCAAGCTCTTGTCCCGCGAGTAGATCGGCGTGCGGCCCTCAACCACCCCGCTGACGGACAACAGTTGCTCTGGCGGATTCATTTCAACCATATAGATCATAGCCCCAGATAGGAATAGCAAGACGAGACTAACCGTGATGCCCACCCAGTTGCCGCGCCGTTTGGCAATCGTCGGCCTGTAGTATTGAGTATGCTTTGAGCGCTTTCTCATAAAGTGTTGCTTATCAAAATCATTTCATCGTCGCTCTCGAATTCATAACCTGCTCATGCAGAAAGTCTGCTCCTGGCCGATAGCGGACGTCAGCTCAGTGTATGAGGTTGTCGCTTCCCAAGCAAGCAAGAGGTTTTGTTAGGCGCGCTCATTCTTTTGTATTTGTTTCTGACGGTGAAAAGCAACAGTTTGAAAGAAAGTATTTCGATTAGTGGTTAAAACATGCAAAATATGCCATGGGCAGCTAATATATATTAATTGCAACAAAAAATTGGTTGAGGATTGGCATCGGAATTTTCAAAGTGCAAATTTTTCTATAACGGCGCAATCTCATCATTCCATTTGAGGAAAATATGTTAGCTCGAATATTTTTTGTTGCCATACTCATGATGGTGCTAACGAAGGCTTATTCAGAAAATCTTCCAGTTGCAATTACAAAAAAAGGCGGCGGTCAGGTCCTTATATACAACCAAAGCACCGCATTATTAATCTATGCAAGCAAATATAAAGATAAATTTTGGCCAGAGCTTAAAAACGTTCCTTCCGACATTCAAAATGTACGACAAGCACTGGAGCAACAAGGATTTACGGTCGAGGTTGAGCCTGATGTGACAAGTGAAAAAATTATTCCACGCATACAGTCATTTCTTGGCCAGAGATTTAGTCCTAATTCACGTGCCGTCGTTTATTACAGTGGGCACGGCTTTACGGAGCCTTCTGGAGAAGCTTATCTTGTTGGGACGGATTTGCCACATCCTGGCGACAGCAAAGAATTCAATGGGGGTCTTGTTTCGATTCGAGCCTTACGTGCAGTAATAACGGCATCCAAAGCCAACCATACCTTGTTGGTACTAGATAGCTGCTACTCAGGAGCGGTGTTGGAGACGAAATCATCTTTGCCTCCACCGTCAACGCTCCTTGTTGATAAAATAAAACAGCGCGCCGTTTGGTTATTGGCTTCTGGAAGCGCAAAGCAACGTGTATCTGCCGATCAGGTCTTTGCCCAGGTGTTCGTAAACGGTTTGAGAGGGGATGCAGCTAAGGATCCTCAACGCCGTTATTTAACTATATCTGAACTCGCTTGGTGGGTGGAGCAAACTGTACCGAATTACAGCAATCAGACGCCGGTGAGTGGACCAATCAGTGCAGCGGGGGGCGACATCCTGTTTGTTCCGAGGGTAGATAATGTCGTAGCGAGTGCGCAAATAGTGCCCAACGCCGCTTTTGTAGCCGGTAGTGCAAAGATCGCAAGCGAGTCGAAAAAGGAATTTGCCGGTCGTTTTCCTAACGTTCAGGTTTATTATTACCGCAAAGCAGGCGATGACCTTAATGTAATCAAAGCCCTGTCATCTGCGCATATTCCGTATACTGCTATGCCGCCACAACTTCCCGATCGACTGAAAACCAATTCTGTTTTTTGCGGCCCAAGCACGCCTATCGAAGCTGTCAAAGAAGTTGCTTATGCCCTTATGGATAAAGGCATTGAGATCGAACTCATACACGAGTTTTACAAGAACAAGGCGAATAAGAAAAACCGTATCGAAATAGTTTCTACAGTGGACGCGGTAACTCTAAAGCCAATTAATGGAAAAAAATTCACACGCTCTGATGTAGATGCCCTTTCTTCGTGCCCAAAATCACCCTCTAATTGATGGAGGATTTCATGTCTATTACTCGACGTATAACGCTACAACTGCTTTCAACAGGGATAATTGCACCAAAGGCGGCATTTGCATTCTCAGCGATTGGGGCGGAGAGCTCTATTCGACTGGAAAAGCAGAAAGGTGATCCGAGCATGCGATATGAAGAAATAACAGTCGATAACGATGAAATATCCAGGATTCGCGACGGCAATAAAGCGACCTTTCTAAAACGTTTGCCTGATTTTAACCTACTAATACTAAAAGAGGCGGAGAAATGGATAGGTTTGACACGCCGCAATGCCAAAGATAAGATCGCGGAGTTGCTGGATATTTTTAACTTGCCGTTCGATACCAATGGTAAGCCTGTCCCGTTTTGTGCCTCTGGAATCTCCTATATTGCCGCCTTAACTTACGCCCGTGCTGATCCGTTAAATGGAAACAACGTCCGTTCGGGCACCCTTTCTCAGTATTTAGGAGACGTGGAACATCATCACTTTGGCCCGTCTCCTTCAGTGCTCGATATGTACCATTTGGCGGAAGGAAAGCGGCGATGGGTGCCTAAACCCGATTTTCAAAAATTATTAGCCGACGGTGGCAAGAGAATTCCGCAACCTGGTTGGTTGGTCGTATTCGACTTTGGTGGAGGTTACGACCACGTCGGCTTACTGGAAAAGGTTGTTGAAAGGAATATTCATACGATCGAATTTAATACGGTCGCCAATGGCGCTGTAGGTGAGGAGCGTAACGGGGGTGCTATCGCAAGAAAAATACGTAGAGTAGAACAGGTCAAAGGGTTCATCAACACCGCGAAGCAGGCTTGACATATATCTTAACTTAATTACCCTGTCAGCTGCTGGCCGTCGGCGGCCTACCACGACCGGCAGCAACCGATCCTGAGCGGATATCACTTCTGTGTTAGCTATGCATTGGTCGGTGCACAGATGCGGCGAGCTGAACACGGCTCCAGATCTCGGAACTACCGCTCTGCCAAAATCCAGTCAGCAGGTTTCGAAATTGAAAATCTGCCCATGTTGCTCGTTCGATACGGGCGATAAATTTGTGACTCCAATAGTGAATTAGGTCCTCCGAAGGGCCTGCTGCCAGCACGCTTAACACTTGTTCCGTCGGCCTGCGAGCAAGGATACCGAAGATTGCGCTCCATCCTGCCTCGGCCTGCTCAAGGCTATTCATTTCCATAAATCCTTCTACGGCCCACCAACATTGGTGATCCGGTTGCACAGGTTTTTCCAGTGATTGCGCCTCAATGTGAGCAACAAATCCAAGCTTCGAGGTTGTCCTGATTATTCATCTAGCGATCGAGATCCGAGCTATCTATAGAAATCTTCCTGCGCTTCATGTGAACACTCCTCCATACATCTTAGAGTGTTGCGGTCACCAGTTGAATCTACGGCCGATAGCGGACGACCAGAACGGCTCAGTGTACGTCTTGGTTGCTTGCAAAGCAACTTATGGGTTTTGTCAGACGCCCTCCGGTTTAAGCGCTTGCTCGATACTTCCACTGTGGCACATCGATGCCGTTCCGGGAGGGGACGTCCATCCCATCGTTCCAGGCCGCTCGCGCCACCCGTGTCACCGTCGCTCCGGGCAGTACGCTGAGCGACGGTTTTCTTGTGGGGACGACGTTCTTGATAAAAAAAATGCCGCGGAATCCGCGGCATTTTTCATGACTCACTGCCAGATCAGGCATTCTTGCGAATAAACTCGCCGATCATCGGGCAGATGATCTCGCGCCAGCGGCGGCCCGAGAAGATGCCGTAGTGGCCGCACTTGGGCGCGGTGAACTGCTGCTGTCTTTCGGGCGGAATGCTGGTGCACAGCTCGTGCGCTGCATGGGTCTGGCCGGCGCCGGAGATGTCGTCCAGTTCGCCTTCGATGGTGAACAGGGCCACGTCCTTGATGTCCTGCGGACGCACCAGCTGGCCGCCGACGTTCCAGGTGCCTTTCGGCAGGGCGAAGTCCTGGAACACGGTCTTGATCGTCTCCAGGTAGTACTCGGCCGGCATGTCCAGCACGGCGTTGTACTCGTCATAGAACTTGCGGTGGGCTTCGGCCGAATCGTCGTCGCCGCGCACCAGGTGCTGGTAGAACTCGCGGTGGCTCTGGGCGTGGCGGCCCGGATTCATCGCGATGAAGCCGGCGTGCTGCAGGAAGCCCGGGTAGACCTTGCGGCCGAAGCCCGGGTAGTTGCCTGGCACCGCGTAGATCACGGTGTTCTCGAACCAGGAGAACGGCTTTTCCGTCGCCAGGTCGTTGACCGCGGTCGGCGATTTGCGCGGATCGATCGGGCCGCCCATCATGACCATCGATTTCGGCAGCTTCGGATCCTTGTTGGTCGCCATCAGCGAGATCGCGGCCAGCACCGGCACGGTCGGCTGGCAGACCGAGATCACGTGCACGTCCGGACCCAGGTGGCGGATGAAGTCCTGTACGTAATAAATATAGTCGTCGAGGTGGAACGGGCCATCCGACATCGGCACCATGCGGGCGTCGACCCAGTCGGTGATGTAGACGTCCTGGTTCGGCAGCAGGGCGCGCACGGTATCGCGCAGCAGGGTGGCGTGGTGCCCCGACAATGGAGCGACCACGAGCACGGTCGGCTGCTTGAGTGCCGCGAACGCCGCGTCCGGCATGTCCTTCTTGAAATGCAGCAGCTTGCAGAACGGCTTGCTGACCGCGACGCGTTCCATGATGCCGACGGTCTGGCCGTCGATCATGGTCGAGTTCAGGTCGAAGGCCGGTTTTTCGTAATCCTTGCCCAGGCGGTACATCAGTTCATAGCCGGCGGCGATACGCTGGGAGAACGGGGTGTGGGCGAACGGCGAGACGGGATTCGAGAACAGTTTTGCAGAGGCATCGGCCCACTGCATCAGCGGGTTCAGGAAGGAGCGTTGCATCTCGTGCAGTTGATAAAGCATATTATTTCCTTCTCATTGCTCTGCGTACATACATTTTGCGCAGCAGATTCGGTCAATTATAGGCCAATTGGTTTGGCGTGGGGCAACATGAGATGGTGTCCTGAATCTAAAAAATAGTGCATTGCAACATTAGTATCACAGTTCCGTATCCGCCTTCGGTTAAGTGCCCTACATAAGAAAAAAGCCCCGCAGAGGCGGGGCTTGTTCGTCGTACGTCGGTTACGGAACGTTCAGTCGAATACCGGAGTCTCGACGCCGAGGATCTTGTGCAGTTTCGGCGAGGTCGTCGTGTACTGCATGTGGATCTTCTTGTCCGGGAAGATGTACGGTGCGGCGCCGAAGGCGGCCAGCGCGGCTTCGTGGAAGCCCGACAGGATCAGCTTCTTCTTGCCCGGGTAGGTGTTGATGTCACCCACGGCGAAGATGCCCGGCACGTTGGTTTCGAACTTCTCGGTGTCCACCACCTTCAGCTGCTTGCGTTCGATATCCAGGCCCCATTCGGCGATCGGGCCCAGCTTCGGCGACAGGCCGAAGAACACCATCAGCATGTCCAGCGGGACGCGGCGGGTCACGCCGTCGGCGCCGGTGACTTTGACTTCGGACAGCGTACCGTCCTTTTCGTCGAAGCCGGTGACCTGGCCGGTGATCAGCTGCATTTCGTATTCTTCGCACAGCTGCTTCATCTTGGCGACCGAAGCGGGGGCGGCGCGGAAGTCTTCGCGACGGTGCACCAGCACGACGGATTCGGCCTTGCCGACGAAGTTCAGGGCCCAGTCCAGGGCGGAGTCGCCGCCGCCGCAGATGACCAGGTTCTTGCCTTCGAACAGTGCCGGGTCCTTGACGCGGTAGAACAGCTGGCTGTTCTCGAACTTCTCGATGCCGTCGACCTTGATCGTGCGCGCCTGGAAGGAACCGACGCCGGCGGCGATGAAGATGGTCTTGGTGATGAAGCGGGTGCCGGTCGAGGTTTCGACGTTGAAGCGGTGGTCTTCACGACGCTGGACGGTGGTGACTTCCTGGCCCAGGTGGAAGGTCGGGTCGAACGGCTCGATCTGCTTGAGCAGGTTGTCGGTCAGTTCCTGGCCGGTGCAGACGGGCACGGCCGGGATGTCGTAGATCGGCTTGTCCGGGTACAGTTCCACGCACTGGCCGCCGACGGCCGGCAGCGAATCGATCACGTGGGCTTTGATCTCGAGCAGGCCCAGTTCGAACACCTGGAACAGGCCGACCGGACCCGCGCCGATGATCACGGCGTCGGCTTCGATGGCGCCGGCAAAAGAGCTGTTGGGAGCGATGGTGCCCACTTCGGGGGTGGCACTGATTGTCATGCTGATCTTTCCTGTTGATGTATGTGGCAGGCTTCTTAGCGGGCCAGTTGGTCCAGCTTGTCCTTGACGTCTTTCCACTCTTCCGCGTCGGGCAGGGCAGGCTTGGTCTTGGTGATCGACGGCCAGTTGCGCGACAGGTCGGCGTTCAGCTTGATGAATTGCTGCTGGTCCGACGGCACGTCCTCTTCCGCGTAGATCGCGTTGACCGGGCATTCCGCCACGCACACGGCGCAGTCGATGCACTCGTCCGGATCAATGGCGAGGAAGTTCGGGCCTTCCCGGAAACAATCTACCGGGCATACATCCACGCAATCGGTATAGCGACAACGGATGCACGATTCGGTGACAACGTGGGTCATAACAGTCCTTAATCAGTGGAAGCGGCGGCGTGTTGGGTTCGGAGGGTTCGCCGGACGCGGCAAAGCACTGTATTTTAGGGCAATTCGGCCATTACGACAAATCAGGCTTATACACAATACACATAAGCAAATGTTCTTCTTGCGGGCGCTGCTAAGCCGGACAATTGCCGAATATTCAACGGCTGGCCCGGCGGCTCGATCGCAGATGGTCGATCGGCGCCTGCCAGCCGGCCGAGGGAATAGCGCCCTCCGCCAGGGGCACCGTGCGGCGGCGCTGGCCGTCGTCGGCGGTGATTTTCCGGCGCAGCAGGTCGGCGCCGCCGCTGATCTTCATCTCAGGCCGCGGGAATGCCGAGCACCTTGCCGGCGGCGGCCTCGGTGGTGGAGACCCGGGTGGCCACCTCCGCCGTCACGCCGCCCGTCCCGGCCCTGATCGCGGCGACCGTGGCTTCGGCTTCGCCGGCCGGGCCGAAGCGGCCGTGCTCGGCGCACCAGCGCGCCAGCGCCTGGGCTTCGGCGTCGAGGATGCGTTCCACGTTGTAGTACTCGGCCAGGTTCATGGTGCCGCAGCAGGCGCGCCGGTCCTGTTTCGCGCCCGGGGCGTCGGTCACGCGGGGGGCCAGCCGCAGCCCGGCCGGGTGCGGGCCGGTGAGGGTGGCCGGCACCTCGACCACCTCGCGCTGGGCGAAGCGGTTGCGGATGAAGGTCGTGTAGTCGCCCGGCTTGCCGTCTTCCAGGGCCAGGCGCAGCATCTCGTTGGCGACGTCGGCATAGGTGGCGGCGGCGTCGGGAGCGGCGATCAGGGCGCGCAGCAGCAGCCCGCGCAGCCACGCCGCGACCCGGTGCAGCACGCTGGCGCAATCTTCCAGCTCCGGGTTGCGCTCGAAGGCGAAGATGTCGGCCAGGATGTCGTACACGGCGCCGGTGAAGACCTGCGAGATCGCGTGCACCTCGGTGCCGGCTTCGCTGAGCGTCAGGTCGTTGTCGGCATTGCGCAGGCCGTTGGTGCTGCCGAGCGCCAGGCCGAACTGTTCGGCGATGTCGGCAAGAAAAGTTTTATCGTGCAGGTGGGCCTTGGTCTGGGCCACCACGGCCTCGCACTGGTCGAGCTGGGAGAGGGCCAGGAAGATCGCGGTCAGGTCGCCGAAGGATTCGTGCAGGCCGCCGGTCTGCGGCGGGTTGTCCGCCATCAGCCATTGTGGCTTGATGCCGTCCAGCACGGCGTGGCCGGTCTCGTGCGAAACGATGTCGAAGGAGCGGCAGGTATAGATGCGCGTCGTTTCTCCTGGCGGGATGAAGTCGCCGAACTTCAGGCAGGCCTGCGTGCGGCTGTAATAGGCGTTCATCACGTTCGGCAGGCCATAAGGGTGGACCTGCAGCGGCGAGGTGTCGACGCTGCTGTTCCATTGCCAGGGCAGGGGCATGGCGGCGCCGGCGGTGGACAGGGCGCGCTGGTACATGGTGAGGGTCTGGCGCACCACGGCGAAGGTGTGGACGGCGTCGAACTGCGGCGTGTCCGGCATGGTCACGAAGTCGCCGAAGGCGTTCGGCTCGACCGCCGGGATGTCGGGGGCGTCGGCGATGGTGATGCGGGCGTCGCGCGGGCCGGCCAGCACCACACCCGGCAGGAATACCTTGCGGGTGCCGATCTCGGACACCGACGGGTCCTGCTTCCACATCAGCACCCGCGCGCCGAAGGCGTAGGGCAGGGGAAGGTCCTCCTGCGAACCTTCTTCCTCATTGCCGGCAAGGCCGGGCCCGCCCGGGAGGCGCGGGCGGCCGGGCTGGTCGAGCAGCTGGGCGGCCTTGCGGTGCTGGCGATACGGCGCGGTCGGCATCGGCACGTAGCCGATCGGGGGCTGGGCGGGTTCGGGCAGGCTGGCGTCTGGTGACATGGTGGCTTCCTCCGGTGAGCAGGCTGCGACAGGCAGGCCGCAAGGGAAATGGTCGCCCGCTATACCTTTTGAGCAATTGATACTCGTCAACAGGGCGCCGCTGCTGGCCTTTGCGCGACCCAACTGGCATGATGGCGGACTTTGTCGTTGTCGATTCAGGAAGGAAGAGCCAGATGGCGGATATCAGCATCACCCAGCAACACCAGCTCAGCCAGGATGCGGCGCGCGCGGCGGCCCAGAAAGTGGCGGACAAGCTGGCGGGCGAATATGGCCTGCAGTGCAGGTGGGAGGGAGACGTGCTGCGTTTCGAGCGCAGCGGCGTGGAAGGGACGCTCGCGCTGGGCGAGCGTCAGGCGGCCCTGCGCATCAGGCTGGGCCTCCTGATGGGCGCTTTCCGCTCCACCATCGAGGCGAAGGTGGCGGAAAGCATGCGCAAGGTGTTTGCTGCCTGATCAGTCTTTCAGGTCTTCGATCAGGTCGACGTACTGCTGCATCGCGTCGTCCTGCGAGGTGCCTTTCAGGGCCGCCCAGGCGTCGTACTTGGCGCGGGCCACCATGTCGGTGAAGCCCGGGCGCTCGCCGGTGATGTCGCCGCTGGAACCCTGCTTGTACAGGGCATAGATCTTCAGCAGGGTCATGTTGTCCGGACGTTCGGGCAGGTTCTTCGAATCGATCTGGGCCTGGGCGAACTGTTCTTGCAAACTCATGGGTGACTCCTTGAATAAAATGGCAATACTTCAGCCATCTTAGCGCAGCGTGCGCGGAATCACTGCTGATCTGGAGCGATTTTAGAAGGGATGCTCAGCTTACGCGTGGGCACCACGTGCCCACGTATCGATTACAGGCCCAGCAGCTCGACGTCGAAAATCAGGGTCGCGTTGGGCGGGATCACGCCGCCGGCGCCGCGTGCGCCATAGCCCAGGCTGGCCGGGATGATCAGGCGGCGCGCACCGCCCACCTTCATGCCCTGCACGCCTTCATCCCAGCCCTTGATCACATGGCCGGCGCCCAGCGGGAACTGGAACGGGTCGTTGCGGTCCTTGCTGGAATCGAACTTGGCGCCCTGGCTGCCGTCGTCGTTCTGCAGCCAGCCGGTGTAGTGCACGGTCACGTACTGGCCGGCCTTGGCTTCCGGGCCGCTGCCTTCGACGGTGTCTTCGTATTGCAGGCCGGAATTCGTGGTGGTGATGGGCATGATGTTGTCCTCTTGTTCAGGGTGAAATGGCGATTGTAGTCGATGGCCTGCCCGCTTGCTATGAATCTGCTATTCATATGGTGTTCACATACTGTTGACGCCTTTTCTACTGTGTTGCGAGGGCGCGCCGAATTCTTATCGAAACCTGTCAACCACCCCTCGAATACAGACGTTTCCCCGTAGAATAAGAACTTCCTCCACCTCCGGGCTTTCGTCCTCCCATGCTGCGTCGTTTTCGTAAGCTTTTTGTCACTGGTTTGTGCCTGTTGAGCGCCGTGCAGGCCGCCCAGGCCAATGTCGTCGTCGTCCTGAATTCGCGTGATGCCACGGTCCAGCTGCTGGACCAGGCGACCGGTGCCGACAACGGCACCTTCGCCGTCGGCAAGGAGCCGCACCACCTGATGGCCACGCCGGACAACAAGTCCGTGATCGTCGCCAGCTCGGTCGGCAACGAACTGATCTTCCTGGATCCGGTCACCGGCAAGGTCCAGCGCAAGGTGACCGACGTGCTCGACCCCTACCAGATCGGCTTTTCGCCGGACCAGAAGTGGTTCGTCTCGACCGCGCTGCGCCTGGATCGCGTCGATATCTACCAGTACGTGAACGGCAACTTCGTGCTGAGCCGCCGCGTGCCGATGCCGCGCATGCCCAGCCACATCGCGTTCGACGCGGCCAGCACCACCGCCTTCATCACCCGCCAGGGCAGCGACCAGGTCAGCGCGATGGATTTGAAGACGGGCGCCATCAAGTGGACCATGGCGGTCGGCAAGCTCCCGGCCGGCATCACCATGACCCCGGACGACAAGTACCTGCTGGTCGGGATCATGGGCAGCGACTACGTCGAGGTGATCGACTGGCGCACCGCGAAGACGGTCAAGCGCATCAAGACCGGCAACGGCGCCCACAACTTCCGCGCGCTGGGCGACAAGCGCCACGTGTTCGTGTCGAACCGCGTGCAGAACTCGATCAACATCATCGACCAGGTCACGCTGGAGAACGTCGGCATGATCCCGGTGCCGGGCGGCCCCGACTGCATGGAACTGTCGGCCGACGGCAAGACCCTGTGGGTGACCCAGCGCTGGATCAAGAAGGTCGCCGTGATCGACGTCGCCAGCCGCAAGGTGCTCAAGATGATCCCGGTCGGCCGCTCGCCGCACGGGGTGTTCTTCGCCAACTCGGCGCCGAGGATGTGATGCGGCCGCGGCCAGCCCCGGCCGCGGCGGCGCTGCTGCTGGCGGCCACCATCTTCCCGGCCCTGCACACGTCGGCGTTCGCCGCCGACGCTTGCAAGGGCACCGTCTACCTGACCTTCGACACCGGCAGCCAGTCGCAGGCCGAGCTGATCGCGGGCACGCTGCGCAGGCACCACATCAAGGCCACCTTCTTCCTGGCCAACGAAAAGACGGTGCGCGGCGACTGGTCGCTCGATCCGTCCTGGTCGGCGTTCTGGAAGGCGAGGGTGGCGGAAGGCCACGCCTTCGGCTCCCACACCTTCGACCACGTCTACTGGAAGCGCGACGAGGCCGGCGGACGCATCGTCGTCAAGCCGCAGTTCGGCGCCCATGCCGGAAAACAGGAAACCTGGACCGCGCAGCAGTATTGCGACGAGCTGCGCCGCGTCGACACCCGTTTCAGCGAACTGACCGGGCGCCACCTGGATCCGATCTTCCGCGCGCCGGGCGGGCATACCTCGCCCAACGTGCTGGCCGCCGCGCAAAGCTGCGGCTACCGCCACGTCGGCTGGGCGCCGGCCGGCTTTTCCGGCGATGAGACGTCCAGCGAGGCATTCCCGAACGCGCTGCTGCTCAAGCGCGCCCTCGGTGGCCTGAAGGACGGCGACATCTTCATGGCCCACATGGGCATCTGGTCGCGCAAGGACGCGTGGGCGCCGGCCAACCTGGACCCCTTAATCAGTGGACTCGAGCAGAAAGGCTTCTGTTTCGCTACACTGCGTGAGCATCCCGCGTACGCTTCCCACTTCAAAAAATGATCCAGCATTTCCTCGATTGGTTCGCATTCCTCCAAGGCTGGCTGTTCGAGTCCGTGGTCGAACCCTTCCTGTTCTATACCGGCCTGGGCGAATACGCCGAGGACGCCTTCGAGGGCGTCGAGTGGTTCCTGGCCGGCGCCTGCGAGGTGGCGGCGCTGTACCTGATCCTGCGCCCGCTGGAGTCGCTCATCCCGGCCCAGCGGATGAGCGACCGCTACGCGCGCTGGAACGACTTCGTCTACACCCTGATCCACCGCCTGGGCTTCTTCACGATGGCGGTATTCTTCACGCTCGACCCCATCATGGACCACGTGGCCGGCATGCTACGCATGGAAGGCGTGCACCCGTTTAACCTGGAGTCCCTGGTTGCCGGCATGAGCCCGCTGGCCAGCTTCCTGGTCTACCTGGTGGTGATCGATTTCTTCGACTACTGGTTCCACCGCGGCCAGCACAAATTCCGCTGGTGGTGGGCCCTGCACAGCCTGCACCACAGCCAGCAGAACATGAACCTGTGGAGCGACGACCGGAACCACCTGCTGGACGACCTACTGCGCGACGTCTACCTGGCCCTGATCGCGCTGGCGATCGGCGTGGCGCCCTCGCAGTACGTGCTGCTGGTCTCGGTCTCGCGCGCGCTCCAGTCGCTGCAGCATGCGAACGTGCGCATCCACTTCGGCTGGCTGGGCGAGCGCCTGCTGGTCTCGCCGCGCTTCCACCGCACCCACCACGCGGTCGGCATCGGCCATGAATCGAAGGGCAGGGAGCTGGGCGGCTGCAATTTCGGCGTGCTGCTGCCGGTCTGGGACCTGCTGTTCAGGACCGCCAACTTCGCGCCGGGCTTCCATGGCACCGGCGTGCGCGACCAGTTCGAGCGCACCTCTGCGGACGGCACGGTGCGCGCGGCGCGCGACTATGGCCGCGGCTTCTGGCGCCAGCAGTGGCTGGGCGTGGTGCGCCTGGCCGAATCGCTCGGCCGCCGGCCAAAAGGCACCGCCTGATGGTGCGCCCGATCGCGATCGCCTACGGCCGCGCGCTGCGCTCGCAATTCTCGAGCCGCATGCTGCTGCTGTCGGTCGTGCCGCTGCTGCTGTCGCTGGCGCTGTGGGGCAGCCTGCTGTACGCCGGCATGCAGCCGCTGTACGACTGGCTGCAGGACACGTTCCGGGAATATGGCCTGTTCGAGACCAGCGGCAGCATCCTCTCCACCCTGGGCCTGGGCTTCCTGAAGACCCTGGTCGTGCCGCTGGTGGCGATGCTGGCGCTGCTGCCGCTGATGATCATCACTTCGCTGCTGTTCATCGGCGTGGGCGCCATGCCGGCCATCGCGCGCCACGTCAGCCGGGTCCAGTTTCCGGGCCTGGAGCGCAAGGAGGGCGGCAGCTTCCTCGGCAGCCTGGGCGTCAACCTGTCCGGCATCGTGGTGTTCGCGCTGTTGTGGATCGTGACCCTGCCGCTGTACGCGCTGGCGCCGGTCGCGCTGGTGGTGCAGGCCGTGCTGTGGGGCTGGCTGACCGCGCGCGTGATGAGCTACGACGCGCTGGCCATCCACGCCAGCCTCGAGGAACGCCAGATCATCGTGCGCAGCCGGCGCCGCCAACTGCTCCTGATCGGTGCCATCTCCGGCCTGCTGGGTGCGCTGCCGGGCGTGGCCTGGATCGGCGGGGCGCTGCTCTCCGTGGTGCTGTTCCCGGTGCTGGCGGTGCTGTCGATCTGGCTCTACCTGATCATCTTCATTTTCACCGGGCTGTGGTTCCAGTATTACTGCCTGCAGGCGCTGGAAGACCTGCGCGCCGCAGGCAAGGAACCGGCGCCCATCTGACCCAAGGAGGCACCGATGGCATTCGGCCTGATCATCGTCGGCGACGAAATCCTGTCCGGCAAACGCAGCGACAAGCACCTGTCCAAGGTGATCGAGCTGCTCGGCGAGCGCGGGCTGCAACTGGCCTGGGCCGAGATCGTCGGCGACGATCCGGCGCGCATCACCGCGCTGCTCGATCGCAGCCTTGGCGGCGCCGAGATCGTGTTCTCCACCGGCGGCATCGGCGCCACCCCGGACGATCACACGCGCCAGTGCGCGGCCGCGGCGCTCGGGCTGCCGCTCGAGCTGCATCCGGAAGGGAAGCTGCTGGTGCAGGAGCGGATCCGCGAGACCGCGCGCGAAGCGGGCGTCGAGCCGGATCTCGACGCGCCCGACAACCTGCACCGCCTCAAGATGGCCGAATTCCCGGCCGGCGCCACGCTGATCCCGAATCCCTACAACCGCATCCCCGGCTTCAGCGTGTCGCGCCACGCCGGCGCGCCGCACCATTTCGTGCCCGGCTTCCCGGTCATGGCCTGGCCGATGATCGCCTGGGTGCTCGACACCCAGTACAGCCACCTGTTCCACCGCGAAGCCCGCGCCGAACGCGCGCTGCTGGTGTACGGCCAGGCCGAAGCGGTGCTGACCCCGCTGATGGAGCGCCTCGAAGCGAGCTACCCCGGCGTCAACGTATTCAGCCTGCCCAGCGTTGGTGATATGAGGACGCGCCGCCACATCGAACTGGGCGTGAAAGGCGACCCCATCCAGGTCGCTTCCGCCTTCGACGACATGTGCGCGGAACTGGCGCGCATGGGGGCCGAGTACCAGCCGTTACCAGCGGCCTCGCAGCAGTAGTTGCGGCACTGGTACGGTCGTGCAAACTGAGCCGTTGTTTTTTTGCGAAAATACTCGGGCGACGTCAAAAATCTGTGTGAGTGGCTCCTGTGTGTCACATTGATGTGGTGGAATGATGTCTGTGAGCAGCGCAATCTGGAGTGAGGTTGCGCCTGGCTTTGTGAACTTTTCGACGACCTGGATCACTCGCAGCGCCAGTAGTGGGCGCGCCGGTTGACGGGAATTGCAGAACTTAGATTCAAACCGGTTAAACCATATGGAACGTATAAGCCGTCCTGGACGGCCCCGCCTCTCCCGCGCCCTGCGCCGCATTCGTAATTTCGTGCTGCCGGGCCAATCCGCCCTTGCCGGCGTGCCAGCGATGGCCGCCGTGCAGGAAGTCCCCTTGCACGACACGGCGACCCGCCTGGAACCTGTCCTCGAGCCCGCGGCCATCCCCGTGCCCGCGGATTCCGGGTCGGGCGCAGACCAGCCGCCCGCGCCATCGGCGCCGCCCAAACGCCGCTGGCGCAAGGTCAAGCGCGCCCTGCTGGTGCTGATGCTGGTCCTGGTGGCCGGCGGCGCCGCGTTCGCCGTCTACGAAAGCCGCACCTCGACGATGCAGGCCCGCTTCTTCGCCGGCCTGGCCAAGAAGATCAGCTACCGCGTCGAGAAGGGGCCGAGCGATGCGATCCGCTTCCCCGCCGCCAGCCCGTACGACGAGCGCCTCGGCTATTCGAACCTGCCGAACTACCTGGCCAAGCTGAAGACGCGCGACTACGTGATCGAGTCGCAGGCGCGCATGTCGCCGAAGATGGTCGAACTGGCCGATATGGGCCTGTTCGCGACCTACCACGAGAAGACCCGCGCCGGCCTCGACATCCTCGACTACAGCGGCGAGCCGCTGTTCTCGGCGCGCTTCCCGGAACGCCTGTACGAAAAATTCGACGCGGCGCCGACGGTGCTGGTGCAGAGCCTGCTGTTCATCGAGAACCGCGAACTGCTCGACACCACCTACCCGAAGCGTAATCCGGCGGTGGAATGGGACCGCTTCTCGAAAGCGGTGTTCGACAAGTCGCTGCACGCGGTTGGCCTGGGCGGCGGTGGCCGCGTGGCCGGCGGCTCGACGCTGGCGACCCAGATCGAAAAATACCGCCATTCGCCGGAAGGCCGCACCGCCTCGCTGTCCGACAAGCTGCGCCAGATGGCGTCGGCCATGCTGCGTTCCTACCAGGACGGCGAGGACACCGGCGCGACCCGGCGCCGCATCGTGCTCGAATACCTGAACACCGTGCCGCTGTCGGCCAAGCTGGGCTACGGCGAGGTGAACGGCATCGGCGACGGCATGTGGGTCTGGTACGGCCGCGACTTTGCCGAGGTCAACCGCATCCTGAGCGGGAATGCCGCGGCCCCTGAATTCGCGCTCGTCTACAAGGAAGCGCTGTCGCTGATGATCGCGCAGCGCCGCCCGGCCTACTACCTGGGCGCCGGCGAGAAGGACCTCGAACAGCTCACCAACAGCCACCTGCGGGTGCTGGCCCAGGCCGGCGTGATCACCCCGAGCCTGCGCGACGCCGCGCTGGCCGCGACCCTGCATCCGGCGCTCGGCTCCGGCGTGGCGCCGCCGCCGGCCAACACCTTCGTCACCCGCAAGGCCGCCAACGCGGTGCGCAACCACCTGGCCAACCTGCTGGGCGATTCGCGCCTGTACAACCTCGACCGCCTCGACCTGTCGGTGGTGACCACCCTGAATGCGGAAGCGCAGAAGGCCGTCACCGCGGCCTTGCGCAAACTTACCGACAACGAAGCCGCGGCCGCCGCGGGCCTGACCGGCAAGGGCATGCTCGGCAACGGCGACCCGTCCAAGGTCGTGTACAGCTTCACGCTGATGGAGCGCGGCCCGAACGTCAATTACCTGCGCGTCCAGACCGACAACTACGACCAGCCGCTCGACATCAACGAAGGCGCCAAGCTGGACCTCGGCTCGACCGCCAAGCTGCGCACGCTGACGACCTATCTCGATATCGTCGACCAGCTGCACCAGCGCTACGAGCCGATGTCGAAGGCCGAGCTGGCCAAGGTGAAGATCGATCCGAAGGACCGCTTGAGCCAGTGGGCGGTCGAGTACTTCATGACCCTGCCGGAAGGCGCCGACCGCAGCCTCCCGCCGATGCTGAACGCGGCGATGGAGCGCAAGTACTCGGGTAATCCGGGCGAGGCCTTCTTCACCGGCGGCGGCCTGCACACCTTCGGCAACTTCAGCAAGCTGGACGACAGCCGCATCCTGACCGTGCAGCAGGCGCTGCAGAACTCGACCAACCTGGTGTTCGTACGCCTGATGCGCGACGTGGTGCGCTACTACATGTTCCAGCTGCCGGGCTCCTCGGCCCAGCTGCTGGCCGACGCCGACGATCCGCGCCGCGCCGAGTACCTGTCGCGCTTCGCCGACCGCGAGGGCAAGGACTTCCTGGCGCGCTTCTGGAACAAGTACCGCGGCATGGAGTGGAACGAAGTCGAGGCCGCGCTGATGCAGGGCGTGCGTCCGGCCGCGTCGAAGATCGCGGCGGTCCACCGCACCATCGTGCCGGATGCCTCGCTGGCCGAATTCAGCAAGTTCATCCACACCCACCTGCCGGACGACAGGGAGGTGGACGAGGAACGCATCGCCAAGATGTACGACCAGTATTCGGTGGCGAACATGTCGCTGGCCGACCGCGGCTACGTCGCCTCGGTCCACCCGCTCGAACTGTGGCTGGCGGGCTACCTGCGCACCCACCCGAAGGCGGGCTGGGACGAGGTGACCAAGGCTTCGGTGAAGGAGCGCCAGGAAGTCTATTCCTGGCTGTTCAAGACCCACCGCAAGCATGCCCAGGACAAGCGCATCGCCGGCCTGATCGAGGTCGAGGCCTTCCTGAAGATCCACGCGCAGTGGAAGAAGATGGGCTACCCCTTCGATTCGCTGGTGCCGTCCTACGCGACGACGCTGGGCGCCTCGGCCGACCGTCCGATCGCGCTGGCCGAGCTGATGGGCATCATCATCAACGGCGGCGTGCGCAAGCCGACCCAGCGCATCGACTCGCTGCACTTCGCCAAGGACACGCCGTACGAGACCCTGGTCAAGCGCAGCGAGGACGGCAAGGGCGAGCAGGTGCTGAACCCGCAAGTCGCGCGTGCGGTGGCCAACGCCATCCGCGGCGTGGTGCAGGAGGGCACGGCCAAGCGCGTCAAGCAGGCCTTCTATAAACAGGACGGCAGCGTGATCGCCCTGGGCGGCAAGACCGGCACCGGCGACCAGCGCTTCGACGTCTACGGCGCCGGCCACCGCCTGATCGAATCGCGCTACGTGAACCGCTCGGCGACCTTCGTGTTCAACATCGGCGAGCGCTTCTTCGGCAGCATGACCGCCTATGTGCACGGTCCGGAATCGGCCCACTACGACTTCACCAGCGCGCTGCCGGTGCAGCTGCTGGTGACGCTGGCGCCGAGCCTGATGCCGATGATCGAGAAGCAGGACACGGTGACGGTGCCGGGCCTGCACGTGGTGACGGCGGCCGAGAAGGCAGCCGCCGCTGCGGCCGCCGGCAACCAGCTGACCGACGATGTCGCCACCGTGAAGCCGGCGCCCGAAGACGCCCAGGCGGAAGAGGTGGCGGCGCCGGCCGAGCCGGCTGCCGCCGCGCCGGCCAAGCCGAGCGCTGCGGCCAAGCCGGCCGCTGCGGTGAAGCCGGCCGCCAGGGGCGAAGAGGCCGCGCCGGCGGCGCACAAGCCGGCTGCCGACACCGCGCCGGCCAGGCCGGCCGCAAAACCTGCAGCCAAGCCGGCAGCCGAACCGGCCCGTGCCAAGCCGGCCAGGGAAGCTGCTGCGCACGCCAAGTCCGAAGCCGGCGACACGCCGCACCACAAGCCGGCCGCCGACGCCGCCCGCACCAGGGCGGAGGGCGAGGGCGACCATCCGAAAGCGGTGGACGCCGTCCGCGCCAAGGCCGCCCAGGCCCCGCGCGCGAAACCGCGCAGCGAGGCGCAGGAACAGCCGAAGGCCGAGCCGGTGCGCCCGAAGCCGGCCGCGGTGGAGGAAGTGCTGCATTGAGCGGCGGGCCTGAGCAAGCGGGGGCCGCATGAGACGGCCCAAGCTCGGCAAGTTCAGCCTGGTGTCGCTGCGCGACCTGCTGGTCGCGTCCCTGCCCACCATCCTGCTGGTGCTGGCCGCCTGCGTGGTGGCCTACATCGTGGTCGACCCGGCGCCGCCGCGCCACGTGGTGCTCGCCACCGGCCAGGAAAACAGCGCCTACGAAGAGTTCGGCCGCAAGTACGCGGCCCTGCTCGCACGCGATGGCATCAAGGTCGAGCTGCAGCGTTCGCCCGGTTCCGAGGACAACCTGCAGCGCCTGATCGACGGCAAGGCCGATATCGCCTTCGTCCAGAGCGGCTCGACCAGCGAAGCCCAGGCCGAAGGGCGCGGCCTGATGTCGCTGGGCAGCCTGTTCACCGAGCCGGTGTGGCTGTTCCTGCGCGAGCGCACCCAGGGCCGCAACGCCCACAAGCTCGACATCCGCAGCCTGACCCAGCTGAAAGGCCTGCGCATCAACCTCGGTCCGGAAGGGACGGGCGTACCGCGCCTGTTCCGGCAGGTGCTGTCGGTGAACGGCGTCGAGCCGAGCCAACTGACGATTTCCTCGCTGGAGAACACCCCCGCCACCGTCGAGCTGCTGGCCGGCCGCATCGACGGCTTGGTGTTCAGTTCCGCGCCCGAGGCGCCGCTGATCCAGATGCTGCTGCAGACCCCGGGCATCCGTCTCTACGATTTCCGCCAGGCCGAGGCCTACACGCGGCGCCTGCCGTTCCTGACCCATGTGGTGCTGCCGCGGGGGATCGTCGACCTCGGACGCGATATTCCGTCGCAGGACTTCCACCTGATCGCGCCCACCGCGACCCTGGTCGCGCGCGACGACCTGCATCCGGCCCTGGTCGACCTGTTCGTGAAATCCGCCACCGAGATCCATGGCGGCGCCGGCTGGTTCCAGCAGCAGGGCCAGTTCCCCTCGCCGAAGTACACCGAGATCCCGGTCTCGCGCGAAGCCGCCAAGTACTACCGCGACGGGCCGCCTTTCCTGCAGCGCTACCTGTCGTTCTGGCTGGCGAACCTGTTCGACCGCCTGTGGGTCGTGGTGGTGGCGCTGGCGGCGCTGGTGATCCCGCTGTCGAAGATCGTGCCGCCGCTGTACGTGTGGCGCATCCGTTCGCGCGTGTACCGCTGGTATGGCCAGCTGCGCGCGGTCGAGCAGGCGCTGGAGAACGCCGACCCGGCCAATTGCGACGAGGTGCGCACCGACCTGCTGCACCGCCTCGACGACATCGAGGCGCGCGTGAACCACATCTCGATTCCGCTGGCCTACGCCGACGCCTTATATGGCTTGCGCAGCCATATCAACTTCGTGCGCCAGCGCGTGCGCGCTGGAAAGGCGTAGAGCGTCTGGCAAAGCCCGCAGGGCAAGGCGCACCGTCGAAGACAGTACCTTGGTGCGGCGAGACGGTGCAGCGCCGCCATGCGGGGTTTGTCTAGGCGCTCTCAGGCGCCTGTCCAGGGCAGGCCGGCCTTGCACCATCCGCCCACCGTCTTGCGATGGCCCTCGCCGTCGCGGTCGCCCTCGAAACCTTCGAGGATGTCGAAGGCATTCTTGTAGCCGAGCTCGGTCGCGACGCGCGCCGCGTGGCGCGAGCGTACCCCGGAGCGGCACAGGAACAGCACCACGTCTTCCTTGTCCGCGGCCTGCTGGAGCTGGGCCGCGAAGTCGGGGTTCGGCGCGCCGCCCGGGTACAGGGTCCACTGCACGGCGCCGTGCTGGGCTTCGGGGATGGCGGGACGGCCGATCCAGTCGCGCTCCGCATTCGTGCGGACGTCGACCAGTTTTACGCGCGGATCGTCCCGCAGCAGGGCGAACGCTTCCTGCGGCGTGACGGCGCCGGCATACGGCTGGCCGGGCGCGCGCTCCCTGGCGGCGGCCAGGATCTCGTCGGTGGTAGTCATGAGGGTCCTCCCTGGTTGAGTGATGATGGCGCGGCGCTCGCACAAATGGTGCACCTTGCCTCAACTTGGTGCATACTGCCGCACTTGCACCAAGCTGGTGCGTATGGATGAGCTCGCACCAAAGCTGCATCGATATTGTGCACTGCACCGGCACATTGATTTTAAGGGGCAGAACGCAGGCGGTCCAAGGACAGATTGCTTATTTGCTCATGGTCAAGTGCTGGCACAATTTCTGCTTTAACTGAGATGCGCCTGTCGCACGCCCCGTTGGCGTCGCCGACACCCCTTTTTCAATCAGGAGAATACGAATGGCAAGGACCGCCGCAGATGTAATGCAGATGCTGAAGGAAAACGAAGTCAAGTTCGTCGATTTGCGTTTCGCCGATACCCGCGGCAAAGAGCAGCACGTGACCGTTCCCATCTCGCACTTTGACGAAGACAAGTTCGAATCCGGCCACGCGTTCGACGGCTCCTCGATCGCCGGCTGGAAAGGCATCGAAGCATCGGACATGCTGCTGCTGCCGGACCCGAGCTCGGCCAACATCGACCCGTTCATGGAAGAGACCACCGTCTTCATGCAGTGCGACGTGATCGAACCGTCGGACGGCAAGGGCTACGACCGTGACCCGCGCTCGATCGCCAAGCGCGCCGAAGCCTACCTGAAGTCGACCGGCATCGGCGACACCGCCTTCTTCGGCCCGGAGCCGGAATTCTTCATCTTCGACTCGATCCAGTGGAAAGTCGACATGTCGGGTTCGATGGTCAAGATCAACTCGGAAGAAGCTTCCTGGTCGACCGACAAGGACTTCGAAGGCGGCAACAGCGGCCACCGTCCGACCGTCAAGGGCGGCTATTTCCCGGTTCCGCCGGTCGACAGCTTCCAGGACATGCGCTCGGAAATGTGCCTGATCCTCGAAGCCCTGGGCATCCCGGTCGAAGTGCACCACCATGAAGTGGCCGGCGCCGGCCAGAACGAAATCGGCACCAAGTTCTCGACCCTGGTCGAGCGCGCCGACTGGACCCAGACCATGAAGTACGTGATCTGGAACGTCGCCCACAGCTACGGCAAGACCGCCACCTTCATGCCGAAGCCGATGAACGGCGACAACGGCTCGGGCATGCACGTGCACCAGTCGATCTGGAAGGACGGCAAGAACCTGTTCGCCGGCGACGGCTATGCCGGCCTGTCGGAAACCGCCCTGTACTACATCGGCGGCATCATCAAGCACGCACGCGCGCTGAACGCCATCACCAACCCGGGCACCAACTCGTATAAGCGCCTGGTGCCGGGCTACGAAGCCCCGGTCAAGCTGGCCTACTCGGCACGTAACCGTTCGGCCTCGATCCGCATCCCGCACGTGGCGAACCCGAAGGGCCGCCGCATCGAGACCCGCTTCCCGGATCCGCTGGCCAACGTCTACCTGTGCTTCGCCGCGCTGCTGATGGCCGGCCTGGACGGCATCCAGAACAAGATCCACCCGGGCGAAGCCGCGACCAAGGACCTGTACCACCTGCCGCCGGAAGAAGACAAGCTGATCCCGACCGTGTGCGCATCGCTGGAAGAAGCCCTGGAAGCGCTGGACAAGGACCGCGAGTTCCTGACCCGCGGCGGCGTGTTCAGCGATAGCATGATCGATGCCTACCTCGAGCTGAAGATGCAGGAAGTGCAGCGTCTGCGCATGACCCCGCACCCGGCCGAGTTCGACATGTACTACTCGTCGTAATCGATCGTCAACGGATCCTTGCAAAAGTGTATCCGTGAAGTAACAAAAACGCGGGGAAAGCCGGCCGGCTGCCCCGCGTTTTTCTTTGGATGCGGTATATTCGGTGGATTCCCAACCAGGCACATCGTGCCGACCGAGCTGATGCGAATGACAAGCACCGCTGTTTCGAATCAGGTCTTCCGGACCTTGTCTGGCCTTCTTGCGCTCGCGCTGGCCGTGCCGGCCTCCGCCCAATCCGTGGTCTACCGCTGCGTCGACAAGGAAGGCCGCGTGCTGTACACCGATACCAATACCGGCAACTGCAAGGTGGTCGATTCGATCGTCTCCGGCGCCATCTCGTCGCCGGCGCCGACCCGTGCGCCGGCCGTGGGCATGCGCCAGGGCGCCAGCCGTCCGGCCGCCGCCGCTGCCACCCCGACGGCGTTCCCACGCGTGGACAACGCCACCCAGCGCGCGCGCGACGACGACCGCCGCGCGATCCTCGACGAGGAACTGCGCGCCGAGGAAAAGAAACTGGCCGACCTGAAGCGCGACTTCAACAACGGCGAACCCGAACGCCAGGGCAACGAGCGCAACTACGCCAAGTACCAGGAAAGGGTCGCCCAGATGCGCGACGACATCGGCCGCGCCGAGAAGAACATCGAAGCGCTGAAGCGCGAGATCGCCAACATCCGCTGACATGACGCCCGACCGCTTTACCGGACTGGAGCTGCTGGCTTCCGCCGTGCTGGTGGCCGATGCCGGCGGCCTGGTGCGCTACGCCAACCCGGCCGCCGAGCACCTGCTCGAAGTCTCGGTGAAGTCGCTGTCGCGCCAGAAGCTGGCCGGGCTGTTCCTCAATGGCGAGGAGCTGGACGCCCTGTGCCGGCAGGCGCTGGCGCACAAGTATGCCGACCTGCGCCAGGACCTGACCCTGCAGCGCAGCGGGCGCGAGCCGCTGCACGTGCACACCGTCGTCAGCGCCGCCGGGGAGGGCGAGGTGGTGGTCGAGCTGCGCGAGAACGTGCAGCAGCTCAAGCTCGACCGCGAGGAGCGCATCCTCGACCAGAGCCAGGCCAACAAGGAGCTGATCCGCAACCTGGCGCACGAGATCAAGAACCCGCTGGGCGGCATCCGCGGCGCGGCGCAACTGCTCGAGCTCGAGCTGCCGGATGCCTCCCTGCGCGAGTACACCCAGGTGATCATCAAGGAAGCCGACCGGCTGCAGACCCTGGTCGACCGCCTGCTGGCCCCGCACCGCCGCCCGCACATCGTCGGCGACGTCAACATCCACGAAGTCTGCGAGCGCGTGCGCAGCCTGGTGCTGGCCGAGTTCCCGTCCGGCCTCGCGATCCGGCGCGACTACGATGCGTCCATTCCCGAGTTCCGCGGCGACAAGGAGCAATTGATCCAGGCCGTGCTGAACATCGTCCACAACGCCGCCCAGGCCCTGCGCGAACGGATCGCCGCGGGCGACGCCGAGATCGTCCTGCGCACCAGGGTGGCGCGCCAGGTCACGTTGGCCAAGGTTCGTTACGGGCTGGCATTAGACTTGCATATCATCGACAATGGACCGGGCATCGCCCCCGAGATCCGCGACCGCATCTTCTATCCGCTCGTCTCCGGGCGGGAAGGCGGCAGCGGCCTCGGGCTGACGCTGGCGCAGACCTTCGTGCAACAGCACCTGGGGCTGATCGAGTGCGAAAGCCGGCCTGGGCTGACGGATTTCCGCATCCTGATTCCACTGCCGTAAGCAGCGGATACAGTGCGGCCGCAGTCTAATGATGGATGTGTTTATGCGGGAAGCACTGAACTAATGAAACCAATCTGGATTGTCGACGACGATGCATCGATCCGCTGGGTGCTGGAAAAAGCCCTGGCGCGCGAGAACCTCGCAACCCGGAGTTTTGCCAGTGGACGCGAGGCCCTGGCCGCGTTCGAGACCGATACCCCGCAGGTGCTGGTCTCGGACATCCGCATGCCGGGCGAATCCGGCCTCGACCTGCTGGCCGCCGTCAAGGAAAAGCATCCCGGCCTGCCGGTGATCGTGATTACCGCCTTCTCCGACCTCGACTCGGCGGTCGCCTCGTTCCAGGGCGGCGCCTTCGAATACCTGGCCAAGCCCTTCGACATCGACAAGGCGGTGGCGCTGATCCGGCGTGCGCTGGAAGAGAGCCTGCGCGAAGCCAGCGTCGAGATCGCGCCCAGCGAGACCCCCGAGATCCTGGGCCAGGCCCCGGCGATGCAGGAAGTGTTCCGCGCCATCGGCCGCCTGTCGCAGTCGAACGTGACGGTCCTGATTACCGGGGAGAGCGGTACCGGCAAGGAACTGGTCGCGCGCGCCCTGCACAAGCACAGCCCGCGTGCCTCCCAGCCTTTCATTGCCCTGAACACCGCGGCGATCCCGAAGGACCTGCTGGAATCCGAACTGTTCGGCCACGAGCGCGGCGCCTTCACCGGCGCCCAGGCGATGCGGCGCGGCCGCTTCGAGCAGGCCGAGAACGGCACCCTGTTCCTCGATGAAATCGGCGACATGCCCTTCGATCTGCAGACGAGGCTGCTGCGCGTGCTGTCCGACGGCCACTTCTACCGCGTCGGCGGGCACCAGCCGGTCAAGGCCAATGTGCGCGTGATCGCCGCCACCCACCAGAACCTGGAACAGCGCGTGCGCGACGGCCTGTTCCGCGAAGACCTGTATCACCGCCTGAACGTGATCCGGCTGCGCCTGCCCAGCTTGCGCGAGCGGCGCGAGGACATCCCCATCCTGGTGCGCCATTTCCTGGTGCAGAGCGCACGCCAACTGGGCGTCGAGCCCAAGCGCCTGAGCGAGGAGGCGACACGCTTCCTGTCCGCCCTCGACTTGCCGGGCAATGTGCGCCAGCTGGAAAACCTGTGCAACTGGATCACCGTGATGGCGCCAGGCCAGACCGTCGAGGTCAAGGACCTGCCGCGCGACCTGACCCAGGCCCAGCCGGCCAGCGCGGCGTCCGCGGCCGTATCGGCGGCTGCCGTGGCGGTGCCGGCGCCGACCGCCGGTCCGCTGCAGGGCGGCGTGGACGGCGGCGTCCTGCCGTCGACGGTGGCTCCGGCGCCGGCCGGCACCGACGGCTGGATCGGCCTGCTCGAACTGCAGGCCGCGCGCATGTTGTCCGACGGCCAGGTCGAGGTGATGGACGTGCTGGGCAAGCAATTCGAAACGGCCCTGATCCGCACGGCGCTCAAGCATACGCACGGACGCAAGAACGATGCGGCGATCCGCCTGGGGATTGGGCGGAATACGATTACGCGGAAGATTGCGGAGCTGGGGATTGATGGGGCGAAAGACGAATAAAGTCCGGGGGACTTTATTCGAAAATGCACAGCCACCGTCGTTCCCGGCATTGCCGGAAACGACTCCCCGCGAAGGCGGGGATCCAAGTTCTGCGTGCGTCTCGATAGCTCATGCAAACTTGGGTTCCCGCCTGCGCGGGAACGACCTAGCAAATGGTGTAAGCTCTGTCATCCGCGCAACATGCGCTGCTTCGATGATGTTCCATGCTGATCAACTGCGTCGCCTATCAGGAAGGTAAAAAACTCTCCGACATCTCCGTCGAGCAAATCAGCGACTATCTCGAGCGCCCCGGTTGCTTCGTCTGGGTCGCGCTGCGCGATGCCTCCAATGAAGAGATGGCCCAGATGCAGGAAGAGTTCAACCTGCACGAGCTGGCGGTCGAGGATGCCGCGCGCGGCCACCAGCGGCCCAAGATCGAGGAATACGGCGATTCCCTGTTCACCGTCGTGCACACGGTCGACCTCGAGGGCGACGCCCTGGCCACCGGAGAACTCGCCATCTTCGCCGGCCCCAATTACGTGCTGTCGGTGCGGCGCGACGCCGCCAAGGGCTTCCTCGGCGTGCGCGCCCGCGCCGAGCGCGAGCCGCACCTGCTGCGCATGGGTTCGTCCTTCGTGATGTATGCGCTGATGGACGCCGTGGTCGACCGTTATTTCCCGATCGTCGACATGCTCGAGTCCGAGCTGGAAACCATCGAGGACCGCATCTTCACCCACGGCGCCCAGCGTCAGAACGTCGAGCGCCTGTACCAGCTCAAGCGCAAGGGGCTGGAGCTGCGCCATGCCGTGATCCCGCTGATGGATGCGATCGGCCACCTGCTGGGCGGCCGTGCGCCGTCGCTGGCGACCGGCGTCCAGGATTACTTCCGCGACGTGCAGGACCACCTGATCCGCATCGCCGGCCGCCTCGACACCATCCGCGACACGATCGCCACCGCGATCCAGGTCAACCTGTCGATGGTCTCGATCGACGAGAGCGAAGTGAACAAGCGGCTGGCCGCCTGGGCCGCCATCTTCGCCGTGTTCACCGCCTTCGCCGGCGTGTGGGGCATGAATTTCAAGTACATGCCCGAGCTCGAATGGAAGTGGGGCTATCCGATGGCCCTTGCGGCAATGATTGCGGTATGTGTCTATTTGTATCGGCGCTTCCGGAAGGCCGGATGGCTGTAGCGTGAGGAAATCGTCATGAAAGCGTTATGAAAACATGATGAATGAGGAAAAGGCACCCGGGGGTGCCTTTTTTATTGCCATGCAGCAAATTGATCGAAATGAACGTTGTTCAGCAACATTACATTTGTTACGAAATGTTATGTTGTACAAATGTAGTTTTCTCGTCGGACATATTGACCAAGGGGCAAGGTGACGATCATTATTCTGTCCGCCGACTTGGGCGACCTCGATCTTCCCAAGCCAGCGACATTTCATCATCGTTTGGGAATCATTCATGTTTAAAGAAAAAACCCTGTCGCGCGCAGTGCGCGTCATGTTTGCCGGCGCCATTGGCGTGGGCATCGCGGGCCACGCGCTCGCGCAGGAAACGGCCAAGCCGATCGCCCGCGTCGAAGTGACCGGTTCGTCGATCAAGCGCGCCGACGTCGAAGGCTCGCTGCCGGTGCAGATGGTCAGCGCCGCGGACATCAAGCGCAGCGGCGCCACCAACACCGCCGAACTGCTGACCACCCTGACCGCGAACGCCATGGCCGGCGCAGCCAACCAGGCCGAAGGCGCGGGCCTGTCCACCTATGGCCTGTCCAGCGCCAGCCTGCGCGGCCTCGGCGCCAGCAAGACCCTGGTGCTGGTCAACGGCCGCCGCCTCGGCAACTACGCCACCGACGGCACCGCCGTCGACGTCAACTCGATCCCGCTGGCCTCGATCGACCACGTGGAAGTGCTGAAGGACGGCGCCTCCGGCGTGTACGGCTCCGACGCGATCGGCGGCGTCATCAACTTCATCACCCGCCAGAACTACCAGGGCGTGGAAGCCACCGGCTACACCAGCGCCAGCCGCTACGGCGGCGGCCAGACCCACAAGGCCAGCATCCTGGCCGGCTGGGGCGATTTCGACGAAGACCGCTACAACATCACCCTGTCGGCTGATGTGAGCAAGGACAAGGCCATCTTCGGCCGCCAGCGCAGCTATGCGAACAACGCCTGGAACAACAACGGCCTGCGCGACGCCAGCGCCACGCCGAGCGGCAACTACAGCACCTTCGACCCGGTCACCACCCCGAACGCCATGGGTGTGACCCCGAACGCGCTGAACTCGATCGGCAAGGGCATCGGCAACGGCCTGTCGCCGAACAACTGCGCGGCCAACGGCAGCGCCTTCGATGCCAACCTCGGCACCTGCCGCTTCGACAGCTCGCCGTACGTGAACCTGGTGCCGGCAGCCAAGCGCGCCAACGTGGGCGGCAGCTTCCGCTTCAAGCTGAACGACAACGCCGAGTTCTTCATGGAAGGCTTCGTGTCGCGCAACGAGACCACGCAGCGCGCGCAGCCGTCGCCGTACAGCGCCTCCTTCCTGTCGACCGATCCGGCCTTCGCGACCGCGAACCTGTACCCGGCAATCGTCGTGTCGCCGAGCAGCCCGTACTACCCGACCGCCCTCGCCACCGCGGCCGGCGTCAACGGCCAGCCGCTGACCGTGAGCTACCGCGCCTTCGACGGCGGCGACCGCATCGCCCGCGATACCGCGATCGCCTCGCACCTTGCGCTGGGCTTCCGCGGCACCGTCAAGGGTTACGACTATGATGTCGCCTACACCCACAACTCGAGCGACGTCACCGAGCGCGCGCTCCAGGGTTACCAGACCCAGACCGATCTGGTCAAGCTGCTGAGCAACAACAACGACTTCAACCCGCTGGCCCAGTACCAGTCGACCGACCTGGCGCGCAAGATCTACGGCACCAACTACGTCGGTCCGGTGATGAACGCTGTGCTGCGCAACGACGCCATCAACGCACGCATCTCGGGCGACCTGGTCCAGCTGCCGGCCGGCATGATGAAGTTCGCCGTCGGCGCTTCGATGTCCGACGAGAACCTGTCGGTCAACCCGAGCGCGGCTTACCAGAGCGGCGACGTGTCGGGCTACGGCGGCGCCCAGCTGCCGCTGTCGGCATCGCGCAATTCGTCGGCGGTGTTCGCCGAAACGATCGTCCCGATCGTCAAGAACCTGGAAGCCGACCTGGCCGTCCGTCACGACCGCTACCCGAACGCCAGCGCCACCAACCCGAAGATCAGCCTGCGCTACCAGCCGATCCAGCAACTGCTGCTGCGCGGTTCCTACGGCAAGGGCTTCCGCGAGCCGTCGCTGCCCGAGCTGATGAACCAGCAGACCATCGGCACCAGCGCCAACCTGACCGACCCGGTCACCGGCCAGTTCGGCCAGTTCAACCAGACCTACGGCGGCAACCCGAAGCTGCAGCCGGAGAAGTCGGAACAGTCCTCGCTGGGCTTCGTGGCCGATCCGGTCAAGGGCCTGTCGATCGCCGTCGACTGGTGGAAGATCAACGTGAACAACCTGGTGACCACGCTGTCGCCGTCGTTCACGCTGGGCCAGGCCGCAGCCGGCAACCCGGCCTACGTGGGCCTGGTGAGCCGCGATCCCGCGGGTAACATCACCAACATCGTCGGCACCAACATCAACGCCGGCAGCGTGAAGACCGAAGGCGTGGACGTGGACGTGCGCTGGGCCCTGCTGAAGAGCCCGACCTACGGCAACTTCAACCTGCGCCTGAACGGTACCTACACCTCGAAGTACGACCTGACCCTGGCGGACGGCACGGTGCAGCGCAGCGTCGCCGCGACCATCGACAAGGACGGCAACGTGCTGAGCGCGGTCTCGAACGGCGGCATCATCTTCCGCTGGCGTGACCAGCTGACCCTGGACTGGAAGTACAAGAAAGTCGGCCTGTCGCTGACCAACAACTTCCAGTCGGGCTACTGGGATGCCTACCGCGCGGATGCGGATGAGCCGGTCGCCCAGCACGTCGGCGCCTTCTCGACCTGGGACCTGCAGGGCACCTACAGCGGCATCAAGAACCTGACCCTGACCGCAGGCGTCAAGAACCTGTTCAACCGCAAGCCGACCGAAGTCATCACCGGCGGTTCCTACTTCCAGACGGGCTACGATCCGACCTGGTACGATCCGCACGGCCAGACCGGCTACGTGAGCGCGACCTACCAGTTCTGAACCTGGTGATCGTGTAAACGAAAAAACCCGCCGCATGCAGATGCGGCGGGTTTTTTTATGCCGCTTATCGTTTGCCGCTGAAGATCTTCTTCGGCAGCATCGCGTGCACGCCGACGTTGCCGTCCACGAGCTGGGTGATCTCCATGTCGACCGCCACGCTGGACAGCATGTAGGCGTCGTCGCGCGACAGCTTTTTCTCTTCCACCAGAAACGCGATCATGTCGCGCAGCGCCAGGGTGGTCGCTTCCTTCAGGTCCTTCGAAAAGCCCATCGAGATGTAGTGGGTGGGCGTTTCGGCGCGCGGCCAGAGCAGGTGGCGGTTCTTGTGCACCACGAAGCGGAAGGTACCGGACAGATAGGTCTCCAGCGCCGTGATGTCGACCTCGCCGTTGCCCTGGGCCGCGTGGCCGTCGCCGGCCTGGAACAGGGCGCCCCTGGCGGCAACCGGGATGTACAGCGTGGTGCCGGCCACCAGCTCCTTGTTGTCCAGGTTGCCGGCATGGACGAAGGGCGGCGCGGTATCGATCTTGCCGCCGGCCGGGGCCACGCCCATGCTGCCGAAGAATGGCCGCAGCGGGATCTCGATGCCCGGCGCGAAATGGCCGATCATCTTCTGGCGGTCCAGCGGAACGATCTTGTAGCGGCCGTAGGGATACTCGGTCGGCAGGAAGCCGGAACCGACGCCGAACACATTGCAGGCGAAATCGGCGTCCAGGTCCACCTTCAGGATCTGCACTTCGAGCACGTCGCCCGGCTCCGCCTCGGCGATCGCCACCGGGCCGGTCAGGATATGCCCGCCCGGGCCTTTTTCAGTGACTTCCCTGTAGATCGCCGCGGTGTAGGGCGGGATCTGCTCCGCCTTCACGCCGTTGGCCAGCATGCGCTCGGGCGAGCCGCAGGTCGACAGCGCCTGCATGCGCACCGTGTCGCCCGAATGGACGGTCAGGACGGGCCTGGACTGGCCCGAGTAGTAGCCCCAGGCCACCGTCTGGGGCGTGGCGGGCAGGGTGTATTCGGCAGCGCAGGCGGGCAGGCACAAGGCGGCGAGACAGGCGGCGAAGAGGCGCATTCGGGAGCTTTCCTGATGTTTGGAGTGTGTGGACATCGTTCCAGTCTATCACCGGGGGGCCGAAAAAAATGCCAGTCAGCGAACTGACTGGCATGGGTTCCGGAAGCTGCGGCCTGCGAGGCCGACCTCAGAAGGTGTAGTTGACGCGCGCGTAGTAGGTGCGGCCGGTCGGATCGTAGTAACGCGGATCGTAGCCGGCCTGGAACAGGTTGTCCTGGAAGGACAGCGGCGGGGCGCGGTCGAACATGTTGCGCACACCGAGGGTCAGGCCCAGGCCCTTGCGCGGTGCGTATGCGGCGTACAGGTCGAACGTGGTGTACGACGGCACTCGGTAGCCCGCCGGCTCGGTATCGACGGAGTCGTTGACCTGGTCAACGTAGCCGGTCTTGTAGCGCGCGGTCAGGCCGGCCGACAGGCGATCCTTGTTCCACACCAGGTTGGTCGTGCTCTGCCAGCGGAACACCGGCCCGGTGCCCGAGGGCGAGAAGATGCCGATATTCTGGTTCCACTCGCCGCCGGCTTCGTTCTGGAACTGGTACTTGTGGATCCAGGTCGCGTTCGAGCTCAGCGTGAAGTTGCCGATGCTGCCTGCGCGCAGGCGGTAGTTCAGCGACAGGTCGACGCCATTGGTGATGGTGCCGCCCAGGTTCTGGGTACGGTCGTCGACGTAGCCGCAGGTGACCGGGTTCGGGCACTGCGAGCCGTCCACCGACAGGTCGCCGGCGGCGTTGCGGTGGTACAGGGGCGCATATTTCGCCGGGTTTTCGAAGATGAAGTCCTGGCTCAGGTTGCCGATCGTGTTCTTCAGGCTGATCGCCCACAGGTCGATGCCGAGGCTCAGGTCCTTCATCGGCTCGAGGATCACGCCGAGCGTGGCGTTCCTCGATTTCTCCGGCTGCAGGTTGGGGTTACCGCCGAGCAGGGCCTGGAACTGCTGGTTGCACACGGCCGACGGCGACTTGCCGGGCAGCGCGGTGCCGCCCGGGCAGTTGATCGGGTCGTCGTAGTTGCCGCCGGTGTTGGTGATGGTCTGGGCGGAGTGGATCTCATACAGCGACGGCGCGCGGAAGCCGGTCGAGTAGGAGCCGCGGACCAGTACGCTGTCCACCGGCTGGAAGCGGAACGATGCCTTCGGGTTGGTGCTGGTGCCGAAGTCGCTGTACTTGTCGTAGCGCGCCGAAATGGTCACGTCGAGGGCCTTGGTGATCGGGACGTTCAGCTCGCCGTACGCCGCGTAGGTATGGCGGGTGCCCGAGTTGAAGGTGGCCGGGTCGATACCGGTCGAGGCGATGACCTTCTGCGCGAACTCCGGGTTGGCGGCTTGCGTGAACTTGTCGTAGCCCGCTTGCGCGCCCAGCGCCAGGCCGACGCTGCGGCCGGCGCCCAGCCAGTCGCCGAACTCGCGGCTGGCGTGGAAGTCGAGCCCGGTCGACTGGCCGCGCGCGTGCATGACTTCGCCTTCCAGGCTGGCCGAGTTCAGCAGCGCGGTGCCGGCCGCGGTCTGGTCGCCGAACGGATTGATGACACCGTCCAGCACGCCCTGCGTGATGAGGTCGCCATTGCTGTAGCCGATCAGGCGTTCCTTCACGCGGTTCTCGTTCCAGGTGGCGGCGGTGTTGTAGTCCCAGCCGGCGACCTTGCCCTGCAGGGACAGCACCAGGCGCTGCTGGTTGTTGGTGTTCTTGTCCTGGCGCACGCCGTTCGGCATGTCGCGCCAGCGCACGTGGATGAAGCCCGGCAGCACGCCGTCCGGCATGAAGTCTTCGGCGTAGGTCGGGCTCAGCGCCGGGTTGTTCGGGTAGAACGGGTTCGGTGCGCCGCTCGGGGTCAGGCGATTCATGTACAGGCCGCCGTACGGCACCGGCGCGATCTGGGTCGCCACCACGCTCTCGCTGGTCAGGTATTCGACGCCCAGTTCATGATCGCCCGGCAGCTTGAGGGTGCCGCGGATCAGGCCGGAGTCACGGGTGCTGCGCGGGATGTAGTCGACGAACGACGAGGTCGTCATGGTGCAGGCGCCGGCGCCGTTCGGGATCAGGGCGACGCCGCTGCGGCAGTCCGGAGCGGCCGGGTTGAAGCTGTCGCCGCCCTGGAAGTAGTTGGCCGGGAAGGTCGAGGCCGACAGGCCGCCGGCGAAGCGGGTGTTGAACGGACGCTCGGTACCGCCGATGTGGTTCTGTTCCTGGTGGTCGATCACGACCGACACGTTCCAGCCGTTGGTATCCAGGTCGCCGAAGCCGTAGGCCACGTTGGCGTTGTAGCCGCGGCCGCCCGCGTGCTGCGGCTTGTCCAGGCCGGCCGTGATGACGCCGCCCTGGAAGTTCTTCTTGGTGATGAAGTTGATCACGCCGCCAACCGCGTCCGAACCGTACAGCGCGGATGCGCCGTCGCGCAGCACCTCGACGCGCTCGAGCGCGGAGAACGGGATCATGTTGAGGTCCGGCGCCGAGCTGTCGTAGGCGTTGTTCGCCAGGCGGCGGCCGTTCAACAGTACCAGGGTCTTGTTGGCGCCGATGCCGCGCAGGTCGGCGAACGAGGCGCCGCCGGTGCTCGCGCCGACCGACTGGCTGGAGGTGGTCTGGGCCTGGGAGACGGAGAGGCTCGCCATCACCTGTTCGATGGTGGTAATGCCTTCGCGCTTCAGATCCTCGGCGCGGAGCACGGTGACGGGCACCGCGGTTTCCCCGTTGATGCGTTTGATTGCCGAGCCGGTGATCTCGACACGTGCGATCGGGGCCTGCTGGGCTTCCTGGGGCGGGGTTTGGGGTTGCGCTTGGGCGAAGGCCTGGCTCGTAAAACCGATGCCGGCTGCAATTGCGGTACCCGAGAACACTACACGCAGTGTTCTTGCCATGAGTTTTTCGGTAAGCATCTCAATCCTAAAGGGTAGGTTATTGAAAAATACCTTTTTTGAAACATTTAACAGGGCTAAGATACACGCATAAAAATTCGCCAACCAAGCGAATTCGGGCGCAGTGATGCCTAAATCAGACACAAATTCTTGTCGAAAATATTTGGTGTATCGGGGAATTTTGTAAAGGCAAGATTTGACCCGTCAGGGGCGACGGATCCCTGCTCAGTGTTGCCCGGCGCTGGCGGCGGTGGCGCCGCAGGCAAGGATCACCAGCGCGATGCCCAGCCACTGCATGCCGGCGAGCCGCTCGCCCAGCACCACGAAGCCCGCCAGTGCCGCCACTGCCGGCGACGAGCTGACCAGGATGCCGAACACCCGCCGCGGCAGCCTGCGCAGCGCGATCATCTCCAGCGTGTACGGCGCGGCCGAGGACAGCACCGCGACCGCCAATCCCGCCATTAACACGAACGGCGAGAGCAGGGCGGCGCCCGCGCTCGCCGCCCCGATCGGCACGATGAAGGCGCTGGCCGCCAGCATGCCCCACGCGACGGTGCCGGAACCCTGCGACTGCGAGGCGCGCTTGCCGAACACGATATACAGCGCCCAGCAGAATGCGGCGCCGGCCGCGTAGGCGATGCCGGCCGGATCGAGTGCGGAAGTCGACCCGCGCAGCGGCAGCAGCAGCCACAGGCCGAAGCCGGCGCAGGCCACCCACAGGAAGTCGCGCGCGCGGCGCGAGGACAGCAGCACCACCGCGAGCGGGCCCATCACTTCGATCGAGACCGCGATGCCGATCGGGATGCGCGCGAACGCGCGGTAGATCAGCAGGTTCATGCAGCCGAGCGTCAGGCCGTAGAGGAGGAGGTTGGGAATGTCGGCGCGCGAGGGCAGGGCGCGCCAGGGCCGGGTGAAAGCCGCCAGCAGGAGGGCCGACAGGCCGACGCGCAGCGCGACCACGCCCTCGGCCCCGACCAGCGGGAACAGGTGCTTGGCGAAGGCCGCGCCGGCGTACTGCGACACCATGGCGGCGGCAATCGCCAGCGCCGGGACCACGGCGCCGTGGCTGGCCGGGATGGCGGCGCTGCCCTTGGCCTGGGCCGTCACGCTCAGGCGACCAGCGACAGCGCCACGGCTTCGGCGATCCTGATGCCGTCGATCGCCGCCGACATGATGCCACCCGCGTAGCCGGCGCCTTCGCCGGCCGGATACAGGCCGCGCGTGTTCAGGCTTTCCAGGCTGTCGTCGTGGCGCTTGATGCGGATCGGCGACGAGGTCCGGGTCTCGACGCCGGTCAGCACCGCGTCCTCTTTATAGTAGCCCTTGATCTGCTTGTCGAAGGCGACGAAGGCTTCGCGCAGGGCGACGGTGGCGTAGTCGGGCAGGGCGGTGGCGAGGTCGGTCAGGTGCACGGCCGGCTTGAAGGACGGGATCACCGAGCCGAACTCGGTCGACGCCACGCCGCGCACGAAATCGCCCATCAGCTGGCCCGGCGCATCGTAGTTGCCGCCGCCGAGGACGAAGGCGCGCGACTCCAGTTCGCGCTGGAAGGCGATGCCGGCCAGCGGGTGGCCCGGGTAGTCTTCCGGCGTGATGCCGACCACGATCGCACTGTTGGCGTTGCGCTCGGCGCGCGAGTACTGGCTCATGCCGTTGGTGACCACGCGGCCTTCCTCGCTCGAGGCGGCGACCACGGTGCCGCCCGGGCACATGCAGAAGCTGTACACGCTGCGGCCGTTCGAGGCGTGGTGCACGATCTTGTAGTCGGCCGCGCCGAGGATCTTGTTGCCGGCGTTCGGGCCGAAGCGGCAGGCGTCGATCAGCGACTGCGGGTGCTCGACCCGGAAGCCGATCGAGAACGGCTTCGCTTCGATGTACACGCCGCGGTCGTACAGCATCTGGAAGGTGTCGCGCGCGCTGTGGCCGATCGCCATCACCAGGTGGCGGGTCGGGATCTCTTCGCCCGACGCCAGGCGCACGCCGACCACCTGGCGGGCATTGCCCTCGCCTTCGACCAGCACGTCTTCCAGCCGGGTCTCGAAGCGGATTTCGCCGCCCAGCGACAGGATCTCGGCGCGCATCTGCTCGACCATCTTCACCAGGCGGAAAGTGCCGATGTGCGGCTTGCTGACGTACAGGATCTCTTCCGGCGCGCCCGACTTCACGAACTCGGACAGGACCTTGCGGCCGTAGTGCCTCGGATCCTTGACCTGGCTGTACAGCTTGCCGTCCGAGAAGGTGCCGGCGCCGCCTTCGCCGAACTGGACGTTCGACTCGGTGTTGAGCTTGCGCTTGCGCCAGAAGCCGAAGGTGTCGACGGTGCGCTCGCGCACGACCTTACCGCGTTCCAGCACCAGCGGATTCAGGCCCATCTGGGCCAGGATCAGGGCGACGAACAGGCCGCACGGGCCCATGCCGACCACCACCGGGCGCGGGGTGCCGGGCGCCGGTTTGGCGCTGGTCACGAACTTGTAGCCGGTATCGGGCGAGGGCATGACCTGGCGGTCGTGCTGCAGTCGTTTCAATACCTGCGCCTCGTCCTTCACCTGCACGTCCAGCGCGTAGATCAGCACGATGGCGCTGCGCTTGCGCGCGTCGTAGCTGCGCTTGAACACGGTGAAGTCGATCAGCTCGTCCTCACCGATCCCGAGGCGGGTCAGCACGGCCTGGCGCAATGCCGGTTCAGGATGGTCGAGGGGCAGTTTTAATTCGGCAATTCTCAGCATGGGTAGGGGCGTCGCTAGCAAACGCGTCAGAGGTTCAACCCTCTATTGTAAGCCGCCCTGCGCTTGCCGGGGAAATGTCCGCCCTGGGGTGTCCGGTGTCCGCACTGTCCGCCGCCAGGGTGCCTGGCCTTGGCGGCCAGTGTCCGGGAGCTTGCTGGAGTGTCCGGTACGTTGCACTTATCCAACATCTGACAAATTCAAGACAAATTGTTTCTATGCACCATAAATGAGCGTTTTTCGGCCGGCTCAGCCGCTTGCATATACATATGATGCGGCGCAATACATGCAATTCGGGTGACGTTGATATGTATGCATATGTATTTACTTGATTTTAATCAGGTTTTTTTAGAGAAAAACTGTTTCTTGCCTTGTGAAACTCTCGTATTGCTGCGCTACACAATTGTGCATATTTGCACGCCCCAACATGGTGCGCCGAGTTTTCGCCGTACTTACGCTATGCACAGTGGTTTTTTGGTAATTGACACTTGCAGAATCGGCATGTTTTTATGTGAATACATATCCTTATCGAAACGGGATAGGACTTCGCCCATGAAGAAGGCAGGAGTCAGTGGTTCTGGCAACAGAAGTGATTCAGCAAAGCAGTTACCTGGCCGTTGAGAGAACGGCTGCAATACCAAAATAGGAAATCACATGCTCAAGAAAACCGTTTTAGTACACGCCTTGACGCTGGCATTCGCCGGCGCAGCGTTGACCGTCGGCGTGATGGAGCCAGCAATGGCCCAGTCGAACGCCTCGGGTAACATCGTTGGACGCGTCGATTCGCCGGCTGGCGTAACGCTGAACCTGGTGAACACCGAGACCGGCTATCGCCGTTCGGTCACGCCGGAAGCAAGCGGCCGCTACATCGCTACCGCAATGCCGCCGGGTCACTACCGTGTCGAGCTCGTGCGCAACGGTGCCGTTGCCAATACCATGGAAGTGGATGTCCTGATTGGCCAGGGCGTCGACGCATCGTTCGTCTCGGGCGCCGTGCAGACCGTGCAGGTGAGCGGCCGCCGTAACCGTATCGACGTGTCGAACACCAACAATGGCGCCGTCTTCACTGCCAAGGAACTCGCCAAGCTGCCGACCACGCAGAACGTCGCTGCGATCATCCAGCTGGCGCCGAATACCACCCGCGCCGACCCGCGCTACACGGGCGGTGCTTCGTTCGGCGGCGGTGCGCCGTCCGAAAACGCGTACTACATCAACGGTTTCCCTGTCACCAACCCTGTGACCCAGCTGGGCGCTTCCGAACTGCCGTTCGGCGCCATCTCCCAGGCCCAGGTGCTGACCGGCGGTTTCGGCGCCGAATTCGGCCGTTCCGTGGGTGGCGTGGTCAACATCACCACCAAGAGCGGTACCAATAACTGGGAAGTCAGCGCGAGCGCCCAGTTCACGCCAAACCGCCTGCGTTCGACCCCGAAGAACCGCTATTACCCGAATACCGGCGCGGCCGAGAACTCGGCCACCGACGGCACCCTGTACCTGCAGCGCGACAATATCCAGCGTAACGAGTACCTGTACTCGGCAACCCTGGGCGGCCCGATCATCAAGGACACCCTGTTCGCCTTCGTCGCCCTCGAGCAGCGCCGGGCCAACCAGGAGCGCGTGAACGGCATCCGTACCTCGTCCTCGCTGGCTGCGACCGGCTACGAGAAGACCCAGGACAAGACCGACCGCTACGTCGGCAAGTTCGACTGGAACATCACCGACAGCCACCGCCTCGAAGCGACCTTCATCGGCGACGTCGGCCGCGAAAACCGCCAGTTGTTCGGCTACACCTACCCGACCGCCAACAGCGGCGGCGTCATCGGCCCGCAGACCGCGTCGCAGCACTACAAGAACAACGAGAACTTCTCGCCGTCCGTCGGCTCCGAAGTCTCGATCTTCCGCTACACCGGCAACCTGACCGACAACCTGACCCTGACCGCGCTGGCCGGCGAGAGCCGCATGCCGGTATCGTCGAGCTACGACCAGGTCGGCAACGCCCCGGCAAACATCTTCCAGATCAGCGCACCGAGCAATGCCCGTGCGCCGGGCCTGAACTACTTCAGCCCGCAGGTGCTGTCTGGCAGCGTGGACAATGCTGAATCGCTGAGCAAGATCAAGTCCAAGCGTCTGGACATCGAGTACAAGCTGGGCGACCACACCCTCCGTGCCGGCCTGGACAACAACGAGCTGGAATCGAGCAAGATCGGCCAGACCTACGGCGGCGGCGGTATCTGGGTGTATGCCAAGACTGCCAACCCGAACGCGCTGCTGTCCTTTGGCCCGACCAAGGCGTCCACCGCCAGCGGTGGCGGCCTGGGTACCCAGGGCTACTACGTGAGCAAGCGCCTGTTCGACTCGGTGACCGATGCCGGTTCGAAGCAGGATGCGCAGTACATCGAAGACCGCTGGCAGGCTACCAAGAACCTGCTGCTGACCCTGGGCCTGCGTAACGAAGGCTTCAAGAACATCAACGGTGACGGCCAGACCTTCCTGGAAGTCAAGAGCCTGATTTCGCCGCGCTTCGCTGCGAGCTGGGACGTGAATGGCGACTCGTCGCTGAAACTTTACGGTACCGCAGGCCGCTACGCGCTGCAGATCCCGACCCACCTGGCAGTGCGCGGCGCCAGCCGTTCGACCCTGACCCGGCAGGCCTTCACCTATACCGGCACCGACCAGTACGGCCAGCCGACCGGCCTGAATCCGATCTCGGGCGTGTACTCGGTGAACAACGAACTGGGCCAGGCGAAGGATCCGAACGTCGTCACCGCGCGTGATATCAAGGCAACCTACCAGGACGAAGCCACCCTGGGCCTGGAGAAGGCCTGGACGCCGGACCTGACCGTCGGCGCCCGCGTCACCTACCGCAAGCTGAAGCAGACCATCGACGACTACTGCGATCCGCGCCTGTTCGATGCCTATGCCGCTTCGCATAACATCAACACCGACAACTGGACCGGTTTCGGCTGCGCCACCTTCAACCCGGGCATGGATTCGACCTTCCTGGTCGATTACGCCGGCACCGGTTCGAACTACACCAAGGTGACGTTCACCAACAAGGAAATGGGCTTCGACAAGCCGAAGCGCACCTACACCGCGATCGACCTGTTCGCCGAGCACCCGTACCGCAACGGCTGGTACGGCCGCGTGAGCTACACCTGGTCGCGCAGCAAGGGTAATACCGAAGGCCAGACCAAGTCGGACAACGCGCAGACCGACGTCGCCGCTACCTCGACCTGGGATAACCCGGAGCTGATGGTGAACTCGTACGGCCTGCTGCCGAACGACCGTACCCACCAGGTCAAGGCCTTTGGCTTCTACGACGTGACCCCGGAAATCACCCTCGGTGGCAACTTCCTGGCAGCATCGGGACGTCCGCGCAGCTGCTTCGGCTGGAATCCGGATGTGCCGCCGGAAGCTGACTATGGTTCGGTGTTCTTCTACTGCAATGGCAAGCCGGCTCCGCGCGGCAGCTATGGCAAGCTGCCGTGGGATATCCGCCTGGACCTGAACCTGGCTTACCGTCCGGCAGCGCTGAAGGACCTGGCATTCAAGATCGACGTGTTCAACGCGACCAACCGCCAGACCGTTCAGGTGTACGACGAAACCTATAACGTCAGCAGCACGACGGACGTCAGCCCGACCTACGGCCAGGTGATCAGCTACACCGCGCCGCGCTCGGTCCGCTTCTCGGTGGAGTACAACCACAAGTTCTGATCGAACTCCGGTTCGGCATTAAGAAAAACCCGCAGGTTCGCCTGCGGGTTTTTTTATTGGCGCGGGTACTGTTGCGTCATCCCAACATTCCGTGGGCATAAATTGTCTAGACAATTCCCGGATTTTTTTCGACAGGGCTTGCTTGGGCTGGGCGGGAAGAGCAGGGCGCGCACCAATTTGTTGCGTCGCGCGCAAGAAGTCGTGGGATAGCGACCAGCTGTAATTTTTGCCAACTCCTGCGATATGCGCGGGAACGCAGCAAAACTTTATTCGTTAAAACGCCGTTATGCAGCATGCATATTGCGGCGCAGCATGAGGCGGGCTGGAAATTGCACCAGATTGGTGCGGCTTTTACCTGGCTTGGCAGGGATGCGTTTGATACATGTGCGAAATTGACACCCAAAGAATATGTGTGTTTTTATCGCAATAATTTATTTCCTTGGGATAAGCCTCTCGGGCACCTAATAATGAAGGATATAAATACACCTGTCAATACAAGATGGGTTGGTTTAGTGATTTAAAACAGGACAGTCTACAAGGCTGTTGGAATCGAAAATAAGGGAATCACATGTTGAAGAAAACCGTATTAGTCCATGCTTTGGCGCTGGCGTTTGGGGGAATGGCGCTGACCGTGGGCGTGGTCCAGCCGGCAATGGCGCAGTCGAATGCCTCCGGCACGATCAACGGACGCGTGGAAGGCGCGCCCGGCGCAACCATCGCCCTGCAGAACACCGAGACCGGCTATCGCCGCACGGCGACCATCGACGCCAACGGCCGCTACCAGGTCACCGCGCTGCCGGTCGGCCACTACCGCGTCCAGCTGGTCCAGAATGGCAATGTCGCGCGCACCGTCGAAGTCGACGTGCTGCTGGGCCAGGGCGTGGACGCGTCGTTCCTCGGCACGCAGACGGTCCAGGTGACCGGCCGCCGCACCCGCATCGACGTGTCGAACGCGACCAATGGCCAGGTCTTCACCGCGAAAGAACTGTCAAAGCTGCCGGTCGCGCAGAACCTGACCTCGATCGTGCTGCTGGCGCCGAGCACCACCAAGGGCGACTCGGCCTTCGGCAACACCACCTCGATCGGCGGCGGCGGCGCTTCCGAAAACTCGTTCTACCTGAACGGTTTCCCGATCACCAACCCGCTGAGCCAGCTCGGCTCGATGGAACTGCCGTTCGGCGCCATCCAGCAGGCATCGGTCCTGACCGGCGGCTTCGGCGCCGAATTCGGCCGTTCGATCGGCGGCGTGCTGAACGTCACCTCGAAGAGCGGCACCAACAACTGGGAAGCCGGCGCTACCTACAGCCTGACTCCGGACAGCCTGCGCGCCAAGGCCAAGAACATCTACTACCCGAACACCGGTGACGCGAACAACGTGGACACCGACGGCAAGATGGACCTGCGCCGCGACAACCGCCAGACCACCAGCCGCCAGTACGGCGCCTATGTCGGCGGTCCGATCATCAAGGACAAGCTGTTCATGTTCGTCGCAGCCGACCAGACGGTCAGCAACGATGCGTATGTCGCTTCGTACACGGTGACCAACCCGGCCACCATCAACCAGCAGGGCTGGAACTCGAACCGCTCGTGGGAAAACCGCTGGCTGGGCAAGCTGGACTGGAACATCACCGACAACCACCGCCTGGAATTCACCAGCGCCGGCGATGACTACAAGACCCGCTACCAGAAATACGGCTACACGCTGAACCCGAACAACCCGAACGCCGCCGCGGTACTGGACGGCCAGCCGAACAACCAGCTGTACACCTCGGCGCTGGCGCATAACCTGGGCCCGACCGATCCGGCCTACCCGGGCACTCCGGGCGCCAAGGTGAACAGCCTGCGCTACACCGGCAACATCAACGACGACCTCACCGTCACCGCCCTGTACGGCGAGATGAAGACCGAGCGTGGCACCGTGTACGAAGCCCTGGGCGCGAACACCATCGGCGGCACCAACCTGCCGCCGACCATCGGCACCACGCTGCCGCAGAACCAGTGGGGCGCGATCCCGTCGTCGCTGTACCGCAACTACAACGTGTTCCCGGGCTCGCGCAGCAATCCGGGCGACGACACCGTCAAGGCGGGCCGCCTCGACATCGAGTACAAGATCGGCAGCCACACCGTGCGCGCCGGTATCGACCAGTCGAAGCTGAACAGCAGCACCGCCGGCTATGCAACCAGCGGCGGCAGCTCCTGGACCTACCGCTATGTCGGCGACGGCAAGGCCGGCGTGCCGACCCCGCTGTCGGTCAGCCGTCCGGCAATCGTCGCCAACTACGGCGGTTCCGGCGTCGATGGCTACTACGCCCGCCAGGTGGTGTTCTCGTCGGTGACGGCCGCCTCGTCCAAGCAGTCGGCACAGTACATCGAAGACCGCTGGCAAGCCACCAAGAACCTGCTGATCACCGCGGGCCTGCGCAACGACTCGTACAGCAACTCCAACGGCGACGGCGAGAAGTTCATCGACATGAAGCACCAGATCGCTCCGCGCCTGTCGGCCGCGTGGGACGTGAACGGCGACGCTTCGCTGAAGGTCTACGGTAGCCTCGGCCGCTACTACCTGCAGCTGCCGACCCAGGTAGCGGCGCGTGCAGCCTCGCGTTCGACCTACACCCAGCAGGACTTCACCTACACCGGCATCGATCCGGCCACCGGCGCACCGCTGGGCCTGACCGCGATCAATGTGCCGTACTCGGCCAACGGCGAATACGGCCAGGCGAAGGACGTGCGTTCGGTGATCGACCGCGACCTGAAGCCGAACTACCAGGATGAATTCACCCTGGGCTTCGAGCGCGCATGGAGCCCGGACCTGAACTTCGGCGCACGCTTCACCTACCGCAAGCTGGGCGCCGGTATCGACGACAGCTGCGACTGGCGCCTGCTGTACGATTACGCGCAGAAGAACAACATCAGCGTCGCCAATCCGGGCGCCCTGGGCTGCCAGATCTACAACCCGGGCCGTGGCATGACGGTGTACATCAACGCCAACGACGAAGCCGGCAATGTCATCCCTGGCCAGGGCCAGTGGGCGCACTTCAGCGCCGAGCAGATGGGCGAGCCGAAAGCGGAGCGCAAGTACGCCGCGATCGACACCTTCCTGGAGCACCCGCTGCGCAACGGCTGGTACGGCCGCGTGAACTACACGCTGTCGCGCAGCAAGGGCAACATGGAAGGCCAGACCCGTTCGGACACCGGCCAGACCGACATCGGTACCTCGGCGGCATGGGACTTCCCGGAATTCGCCGTGGGTAGCAATGGCCTGCTGCCGAACGACCGCCTGCACTCGCTGAAGGCATTCGGCTTCTACCAGCTGACCCCGGAACTGACCGTGGGCGGCAACCTGCTGGTCCAGTCGGGCCGTCCGCGCCTGTGCTACGGCACCAACAACGCGGTCGACGCGGGTGAAGACCCGTCGTGGGCACTGGGCTACGAGTACGGCGGCCCGGGCTACGGCTACGAGTACTACTACTGCGGCGGCAAGGACAGCCCGCGTGGTTCGAAGGGCCGCATGCCGTGGGAGAAGCGCCTGGACCTGAACGTGAGCTACGCACCGAACCTGGTCAAGGGCCTGGCCCTGAAGGTCGACGTGTTCAATGCCCTGAACTCGCAGACCGCGCTGGCCGAGGAATCGCAGTACGACACCGGCGACCAGGAAGTGATCAACCCGACCTACCGCGAAGTGCGCTACTACCAGTCGCCGCGCTCGGTCCGCTTCACCGTCGAGTACAACCACAAGTTCTGATGAACCGACTGTGCGGCGTTCGCGCCGCACAGGGTACCTGGGTGAACCCGAAAAAAAACCGCAGCTTCGGCTGCGGTTTTTTTTCGTCCTCTATTTATCAGATCCCGCCCCAGGCCGCCGCCAGCACCGCCAGCGCCGCCAGCCCAGCGGTCTCGGTACGCAGCACCCGCGGTCCCATCGACAGCGCCAGCGCCCCGTGCGCCAGCGCTGTTTCTTCTTCCTGCGGGCTGAAGCCGCCTTCCGGCCCGATCATCAGCGTAACCGCGCGCGGCGTCGTGGTGCGCGCCCAGTCCGCCATCGATTGCGTCGCGCGCGGCGACAGCAGGATGCGCACGCTCTCGTCCGGCTGCGCGATCCAGCGGCCGAACTCCTGCAATGGCGCGAGCCGCGCCAGGCGGTTGCGGCCGCACTGCTCGGACGCCGCCACGATCACGCCTTCCCAGTGCGCCTGGCGTTTGTCAAGCCGCTCGCCGGACAGCTTCACCACCGAGCGCGCCGCCGCCAGCGGCTGGATCGCCGTGACGCCCAGTTCGACGGCCTTCTCGACGATCCAGTCCATTTTATTACTGCCCTCCGGCAGGCCCTGGGCCAGCGTGATGGAGTAGGGCAGTTCGACGTCGACGGCGTCAAGGGCCACGACTTCCGCGCTGGCCCGCCGCTTGCCGATCTCGGTCAGGCGCGCCGTGGCCTGGCCGCCCTCGCCGTTGAACAGCACGACTTCGTCGCCGGCCTGCTGGCGCACGACGTGCAGGTGGTGGGCCACCGGTTCCGGCAGGTCGACGATGGATCCGGGGAGGAGCGGCTGGGGGCAGTAAAAACGTGGCATGGATGGCAATGGTGATGAATGGCAGACCGGCATTTTAAGGCGTCGGCCGCCTGCTCTGGTAAAATACCCGGTTAATAAGCCGTTTCACACGGCCAGCCTGTGCGCCACCGCTTTCCAATCCTCAGACTCACACATCCATGAAATCTCTGCAAACCACCACCCTGATGGCCAACGCGATCCGCGCGCTGGCGATGGACGCCGTCCAGAAAGCCAACTCCGGCCACCCCGGCATGCCGATGGGCATGGCCGAGATCGCCGTTGCGCTGTGGGACGGCCACTATCGCCACAATCCGGCCAATCCGGGCTGGATGAACCGCGACCGCTTCCTGCTGTCGAACGGCCACGGTTCGATGCTGCACTATGCGCTGCTGCACCTGTCGGGCTACGACCTGTCGATGGACGACCTGCGCAACTTCCGCCAGCTGCACTCGAAGACCCCGGGCCACCCGGAAGTCCACATCACCCCGGGCGTGGAAACCACCACCGGTCCGCTGGGCCAGGGCATCGCCAACTCGGTCGGCATGGCGCTGGCCGAATGGCTGCTGTCGAAGGAATTCAACCGTCCGGGCTTCGACATCGTCGACCACCACACCTACGCCTTCGTCGGCGACGGCTGCCTGATGGAAGGCATCTCGCACGAAGTGGCATCGCTGGCCGGCACCCTGCGCCTGAACAAGCTGGTCTGGCTGTATGACGACAACGGCATCTCGATCGACGGCAAGGTCGAAGGCTGGTTCACCGACGACACCCCGAAGCGTTTCGAAGCCTACGGCTGGAACGTGATCCCGGACGTGGACGGCCACAGCGTCGAAGCGGTGGACGCCGCCATCGCCAGGGCGAAGACCTCGGACCGCCCGACCCTGATCTGCTGCAAGACCATCATCGGCAAGGGCTCGCCGAACCTGCAGGGCGGCGACAAGGTGCACGGCGCCGCGCTGGGCGACAAGGAAGTCGCGGCGGTGCGCGAGCACCTGCTGTGGGACGCGATCCCGTTCGACATCCCGGCCCCGGTCTACGAAGCGTGGGACCAGAAGCAGAAGGGCGCCGAAACCGAAGCGCAATGGAACCAGCTGTTCGCCGGCTACCGCGCGCAATTCCCGGAACTGGCCGCCGAGTTCGAGCGCCGCATGAAGGGCGAGCTGCCGGGCAAGTTCGAGGAAACCCTGGCCGCCGCCATCGCCGCGACCATTGAAAAGAAAGAAACCATCGCCACCCGCAAGGCCAGCCAGAACGCGATCCAGGCCCTGGCGCCGGTGCTGCCGGAATTCCTGGGCGGCTCGGCCGACCTGACCGGCTCGAACCTGACCAACTGGAAGGAATCGGTCGCGGTGCGCTCGGGCACCCCGGGTAACCACATCAACTACGGCGTGCGCGAATTCGGCATGGCCGCCATGATGAACGGCATCGCCCTGCACGGCGGCTACATCCCGTTCGGCGCGACCTTCCTGACCTTCTCGGACTACAGCCGCAACGCGCTGCGCATGGCCGCGCTGATGAAGATCCGTTCGCTGTTCGTGTTCACCCACGACTCGATCGGCCTGGGCGAAGACGGCCCGACCCACCAGTCGGTCGAGCACGTGTCCTCGCTGCGCCTGATCCCGAACCTGGACAACTGGCGTCCGTGCGACACCACCGAGTCGATCGTGGCCTGGGGCGAAGCGCTCAAGCGCAACGACGGCCCGTCGACCCTGATCTTCTCGCGCCAGAACCTGCCGTTCATGGAGCGTGACGCGGCCACCGTCGCCAACATCGCCAAGGGCGGCTACATCCTGCGCGACGCCGGCAATCCGCGCGCCGTGCTGATCGCCACCGGTTCGGAAGTCGAACTGGCCGTGAACGCCGCCGCGACCCTGGCCGGCCAGGGCATCGCCGTGCGCGTGGTCTCGATGCCGTCGACCGACGTGTTCGAGCGCCAGGACGCCGCCTACAAGCAGGCAGTGCTGGGCAAGGGCATCCCGCGCGTCGCGATCGAAGCCGGCGTGACCGACTTCTGGTACAAGTACGTCGGCCTGGAAGGCGCCGTGGTCGGCATCGACACCTTCGGCGAATCGGCCCCGGCGCCGGTGCTGTTCAAGCACTTCGGCTTCACCGTCGAAAACGTGGTCGGCAAGGTCAAGTCGGTCATCTCCGCCTGACGATTGATTCAAGCCGCACGGACCTGGGACGATCCGTGCGGCATGCTTTTCGCGCTATGCTTCGAAGATAAGATTTTTTTCAATCAGGAGTAAACAATGACGATCAAAGTAGCAATCAACGGCTACGGCCGCATCGGCCGTAACGTACTGCGCGCTTTCTACGAAGGCGGCAAGAAGCAGGACATCCAGATCGTGGCGATCAACGATCTCGGCAACGCAGAGCACAACGCCCACCTGACGCGCTACGACACCACCCATGGCAAGTTCCCGGGTACCGTCGTGGTCGAAGGCGACAGCATGATCGTCAACGGCGACAAGATCCGCGTGTTCGCGCAGCGTAACCCGGCCGAAATCCCGTGGGGCGAGCTGGGCGTGGACGTGGTGCTGGAGTGCACCGGCTTCTTCACCACCAAGGAAAAGGCATCGGCCCACCTGAAGGGCGGCGCCAAGAAGGTCATCATCTCGGCCCCGGGCGGCAAGGACGTCGACGCCACCATCGTCTACGGCGTCAACCAGGACGTGCTGAAGTCGACCGACACCGTAATCTCGAACGCATCGTGCACCACCAACTGCCTGGCCCCGCTGGTCAAGCCGCTGCACGACGCGATCGGCCTGGAAACCGGCCTGATGACCACCGTGCACGCCTACACCAACGACCAGGTGCTGACCGACGTGATGCACGAAGACCTGCGCCGCGCCCGTTCGGCCACCCAGTCGATGATCCCGACCAAGACCGGCGCCGCCGCCGCGGTCGGCCTGGTGCTGCCGGAACTGAACGGCAAGCTGGACGGCTACGCGATCCGCGTCCCGACCATCAACGTCTCGATCGTCGACCTGTCCTTCATCGCCAAGCGCGACACGACTGTTGAAGAAATCAACAAGATCATGAAGGACGCTTCGGAAGGCGCGCTGAAAGGCATCCTGACCTACAACACCGAGCCGCTGGTGTCGGTCGACTTCAACCACAACCCGGCATCGTCGAACTTCGACGCGACCCTGACCAAGGTGTCGGGCCGCCTGGTGAAGGTGTCGTCGTGGTACGACAACGAGTGGGGCTTCAGCAACCGCATGCTGGACACCACCGTGGCGCTGATGAACGCGAAGTAATCCGCACCGCCGCAATAAAAAACGCACCCTCGGGTGCGTTTTTTTTGGCGGTGCGGATTACGCAGGGTGGGCACGGGGTGCCCGCCCTACATTATTTCTTCTTCGGCCACGGCGTCAGGATCTCGAAACCGTCCCTGGTCACCGCGATCATGTGTTCCCACTGCGCCGACAGGGAGTTGTCGGCCGTGACCACGGTCCAGCCGTCGTCGAGCTGTTCGACGTCGGCGTCGCCGGCATTCAGCATCGGCTCGACCGTGAAGGTCATGCCTTCCTTCAGCAGCAGGCCGGTGTTCGGGCGGCCATAGTGCAGCACCTGCGGGTCTTCGTGGTAGACGCGGCCGATGCCGTGGCCGCAGTATTCGCGCACCACCGAGTAGCCGGCCTTCTCGGCCAGGGTCTGGATCGCGTGGCCGACGTCGCCCAGGCGCGCTCCGGGTTTCACCACGCGGATCCCGGCCATCATGGCGTCGAAGGTGGTGTCGACCAGGCGCTTCGCCTCGGCGGACGGGGTGCCGGCGAAGAACATGCGGCTGGTGTCGCCGTGCCAGCCGTCCTTGATCACGGTGACGTCGATGTTGATGATGTCGCCGTCCTTCAGGACTTCCTTCTCGCTGGGGATGCCGTGGCAGACCACGCCGTTCACCGAGGTGCACAGGGTTTTCGGGAAGCCGTGGTAGCCGACGTTGGCCGGGGTCGCCTTCTGCACCTTGCGGATGTATTCGTTGCAGCGCCTGTCGAGCTCCTCGGTGGAGACGCCGGGCGCCACGTGTTCGGAAATCATATCCAGCACCTCGGCGGCCAGGCGGCCGGCGACGCGCATCTTTGCAATGTCTTTGTCGTTCTTGAGTTTGATGACCATGGTGTGTTCGTTTCGCTTTGACTGCCCATGATACCCGGTCAAATGAAAAAATGCCCGCCGGGCGGACCCGGCGGGCATCTGGCAGGCGTCCATCGGAGGCCCCGAAGGGCCTGGCCGATTAGAACGACTGGTTGTAGCGGACGTAGAAGAAGCGGTCGATCGGCATTTGTGCATCAACCGACGACGACGAGGTGATGCCCGAAGTCGCGTAGACGATACGCGGCTTCTTCTCGAAGACGTTGTTGATACCAAACATGATCTGGCCTTTCCACGAGGTCTTGTAGTTCACGTTCATGTCGTGATAGACCATGGCGCCGATACGGTTGTAGCCGTCGCCCCAGCTCTCGGTGTAACCGGTCGGGTTCGAGCACTCGATGCCGGCTTCAGCATCCCAGCACTGGTCCTTGGTCGGGCTGTAGTAACGCACGGTCCAGGTGGCGCCCCAGTTGCCCAGGCTCCAGTCCAGCGACGTGACCGACTTGAACTTGTTGTAGTAGTACTCGCCGGCGTAGTTTGCCCAGTTCGAATCATCCGAAGCCTTCACGGAGAAGGAACGGGTGTACGAGGTTTCCGAACGCAGGCCGAAGCGGCCGTACTGGCTGGTCGGGAAGCGGTAGCTCAGCGACAGGTCGGCGCCGTCGGTCTTCAGGCTGCCCAGGTTGGCGTTGCCGTGTGCCAGGTCGGTGATCTCGCCGGCAGCGTTACGCACGATCGAGGTGCAGAACGACGGGATGCCCTGGATGTAGCACTGGTTCGCCACGTAGGTTGCCGACACGCCGGTGATGCGGTTGTCGATCTTCACGCGGTACACGTCCAGCGAAGCCGACGCGCCCGGCAGCCACGACGGGCTGTAGACGAAGCCCAGGGTATCGGTCACCGAAGTTTCCGGGCCCAGGAAGCGGTTGCCCGCGCCGTTCTGGAACGGGTAGGCGCCCTGTGCGCCAGCGGCGGCGATCGGGGTGCCGTTCTGGCCCAGCTGGCGGAAGCCGGCGCCTGCGCCTGCAGCCGCGCAACGTGCCGCCACTTCCGGATTGGTCGCAGCATTGCCGAACTTGGTGTCGCACGGGTCGAGGTAGGTGTCGAAGCTCTGCGAACCGCCGCCGAAGGTGTCACCCAGTGCCGGCGCACGGAAGCCCTGGCCCCAGTTGCCGCGCACCAGCAGGTCGGTGATCGGACGCCATTCGACGCTCACCTTGCTGTTGTGGGTGCTGCCGAAGTTGCTGTACTTCGAGTAGCGGCTGGCCAGGTCGACGGTCAGCGATTTGACCAGCGGGACGTCTTTCAGCACCGGGATACGGAGTTCGCCGTACGCTTCCTTGACGTTGTAACGGCCGTAGGTCGGGCTGGCCGCCAGGTCGGTCGAATAACCCGACTGCTCGAACTGGCCCGGGGTGTCGAAGCCGCGCACTTCGCGGTGCTCCAGGCCGGCTGCGAAGCCGAGGCCGCCTGCCGGCAGGTTCATGATTTCGCCGCCGATGTTGGCGGTGGCGCTGTTGGTGGTCGAACCGTAGCCGTGCTGGCCGACCGACATCACGTAGTCGAGCGCTGCGTCGGTCGAAGCCGACGGGCCGCCCAGGATGTCGAACGGTACGCAGGATGCCAGCGGGATCGGCTTGGCCGCGGTGCCGCACTGGACCTGGCCGGAGGCGTTCAGGAACGACGGGCCCAGGGCCTGCTTCAGGTTCAGCAGGTTCAGGTTGCCGGTGCTGACGATGGTGCCGCTGACCGAGCTGTGGTTGTAGCCCACGTCCCAGTTGAAGGTCTTGCCCAGCGCATTGAATTCACCGGCCAGCTGCGCGTCGATGTGGATCGTGCGGTTTTCGTTGTCGGTGGTACGCGGACGCTCGATGGTACGGCGGTAGAAGAACAGGTCCTGGCCGCCGGTGCCGCCCAGGGCCTGGTTACCGTACGGGTTGTAGTAGTTGTCCTTGTCGATGTAGACCGGGTACTTCGACTGGGTCATCGAGTTCAGCGGATAGCCGGCGACCTGGCTGTTCGACTGGCGCTGCGCGAACATCGCGGTGCTCGTGAAGTGCATGCCGTACGGCAGCTCGACGCTGCCCTTGGTGAAGATGCTGTCCAGCTTGGTCGGCATCGCGAACATCATCTGCGACGACGAGTTGAACGTATCTTCCGGAGCGCTCGCGAACTTGTGGTAGCTGCTCTGCAGGTTCGACGGGCTGCCGGTGCCGTCGCCGAAGAAGCCGCCGGTGTGGTTCAGGTACTGGTTGAAGCCGGTCGCGCCGCCGGTTGCGCTGACCTGGCGGATACGGCCCCACGGGCCTGCGCCGCCGCTGTAGTGGTCGGGAGCGGGACCATAGCTGAATGCGGTGATGTCGCGGTCCCTGGCCCAGACTGCGCCCTGCTCGGTGTGGGTCAGGCCGAAGATGATGGAAGCCTTGTCGGTGCCGGCGCCGTAGCTGATCGAGAAGTCCTTGCTCTTGCCGTCGCCCTTGTGCTGGTTGGCGCCTTCATACAGGCTGATCTGGCCACCTTCCATGTTCTTCTTCAGGATGATGTTGACCACGCCGGCGATTGCGTCCGAACCGTAGATCGCCGATGCGCCGTCCTTCAGGACTTCCATGCGCTCGATGAAGATCGCCGGGATGGTCGACAGGTCGGTGTAGCCGCCCACGGACTGGGTCCAGCGCTTGCCGTCGACCAGAACCAGCAGGCGGTTCGAGCCGAGGTTACGCAGGTTGGCGTACTGGCCGCCGTTTTCCGGGTTCGACACCAGCGAGCCACCTTTGCTGAAGTCCGGCGAGCTGGCCGACGACAGGTTGTTGATGATGTCACCAACAGTGACCAGGCCAGTCTTCTGGATCTGTTCCTGGGTCACCACCTGGATCGGTTGTGCCGTTTCCAGGTCGACTTGTCGGATACGCGAACCGGTCACTTCGACGCGCTGCATCGAAGTGGTCTGCGCTGCCTCTTGTGCGTATGCCGCCTGCACACCAAGGGCAACGCCGCCCAGGCAGATCAAACGGATCGACCGGGATAAGACTTTTTCCATCATGATTGCAAAACTCCTAGGGTTAGGGCGCGGCAGGCTGGGGTACAACCCGGCCGCGGAAAACGCTGTCGCTGAGCGACTTGTTTAGGAAAATTGTACTGTGTACATATCTTCCAAGATTGCAATAAAATCATCCGAAATGGATGGCTGTCAACGTTTTCTGAAGAATGTTTATGCATGTTGTTTATGTGCGTAATTACAAACATTCTTTTCGAAAACTTCGCGTAAATACAATTTCCGTATTGCCTTTGTTAAATTGCTTTTTGAAATTGTTTCCGCCAGGGCGAAAAAGCGGCCTGAGCAGTTTGTCATCGGTATGTGATTTTGCAAAGAAGACATATGGAAAAACGACTGAGAAGCATGTTCTTCTTAGCTTCTTGTTACTTTTTTGCAACGATCAACTGTAGGGAGGAGGGATTCGGCGACCGCAAGAGGGGCGGTGTGGGGCAGGGCGGGACTATCGAAAAATAAAATGCCCGCCGGGCAAAAAGCCGGGCGGGCATCGCTAGGTGTGCGGGCCGAAGCCCGCACATGGCTGTCCTATCAGAATTGCTGGTTGTAGCGGACGTAGAAGAAGCGATCGATTGGGCGTTCCGGATCCACCGACGACGACGACGAGTTGCCGCCGTAAGCACTGCCGGCGTCATACACGACGATCGGCTTGCGGTTGAACACGTTGTTCGCGCCGACCAGCAGCTTGCCTTTCCACGGCAGCGAGTAACCGATCGACAGGTCGCTGTACACCATGGCGCCCAGCTTGGTGTAGCCAGTGCCCCAGCTTGCCGGGTCGTTCGCGTTGCTGCACTCGAGGTTGGCGGCTGCGCTCCAGCAGTGCGCTTTCACGCCGCTGTAGTAACGCGAGGCCAGGGTGGCGCTCCAGTTGCCCAGGTTCCAGTCGATCGCCAGGTTGGACTTGACGCGGTTGATGCCGAACTCGCCGGCGTAGTTCACGAAGTCCGAGGTCGCGCTGCTCTTGATGCGGTAGGAGTCGACATAGGTCGATTCCGAACGCACGTTGAACTGGCCATAGGCCGTGCGCGGCAGGCGGTAGCCGATGGTCAGGTCGAGGCCCTTGGTGCCCAGTTCGCCCAGGTTGGCGTTACCACGGGACAGGCTCGAGATCTGGCCGGTCGAGTCGCGCTTGATCTTGTCGCAGAACGACTGCACGCCGTTGACGTAGCACTGGTTGATCTCGTAGGCCGCCGACACCGCCGTGATGCGGTTCTTCACGCGGATGTCGAAGTAGTCCACCGACATCGACAGGCCGCTCACGAAGGACGGGCTGAAGACGAAGCCGAGGGTCTTGGTGCTTGCGGTTTCCGGCTGCAGCGAGTCGTTGCCGGCGCCGGTGTTGAACGGCACCGGAGTCTGGGCGCCGCCGGCCGGGACCGGGCTGCCGGCCTGGTTGACCTGGCGGAAGTTTGCCGGAACGCCTGCGGCGGTGCAGCGCGCCTTGACGGCCGGGTTCTTCGCTGCTTCGCCATACAGGCTGTCGCAGGCGTCGAGGTAGGTGTCGAAGGATTGCGAACCGCCGCCGAAGGTGTCACCCACGGTCGGTGCGCGGAAGCCCTCGGCGTAGGTGCCGCGGACCAGCAGGTCCTTGATCGGCCTCCACATCAGGCTGGCTTTGCTGTTGGTGGTGCTGCCGAAGTTGCTGTAGTCCGAGTAGCGCGAAGCGATGTCGGCGCTCAGGTGGTGAACGAAGGGCAGGTCCTTCAGCAGCGGGATGTTGAATTCCAGGTAGGCTTCGCGGACGGTGAACTTGCCGACGGTCGCGTTGCCGGCCAGGTCGGTCGAGTAGCCCGACTGCTCGAACTGGCCCGGACGGTCGTAGCCGCTGACGGTACGGTGTTCCAGGCCGGCTGCCATGCCCAGCGTGCCGGCCGGCAGCTTGAACAGTTCGCCGGTGATGTCGGCGGTGGCGCTGTTGATGGTGCTGCCATAGCTGGCCTGGCCGGTCGACATGACATACTTCAGCGCGGCGGCGGTGGAGGCCGACGGGCCGCCCAGGATGTCGAACGGCACGCATTCGGCGAGCGCGATCGCTGCGGTCGGGGTGCCGCACTGGACCTGGCCGGAGGCGTTGAGGAACGACGGGCCGAGGGCTTTTTTCAGGCTCAGCAGGTTCAGGTTGCCGGTGGACAGCACGGTGCCGCTGATGGCGCTGTGGTTATAGCCCACGTTCCAGTTCCACGCCATGTTGCGGACGGTGAAATCGCCTTCCAGGGCTGCGTCGATGTGCAGGGTGCGGTTTTCGTTCTCGGTCACGCGCGGCACTTCGATCGTGCGGCGATAGAAGAACAGGTCCACGCCCTTGCCGGCGCCGGCCACCTGGTTGCCGTACGGGTTGTAGTAGCTATCCTTGTCGATATACACCGGGAACTTGCTCTGGGTGAGGGAGTTCAGCGGGTAGCCGGCAATCTGGCGCGAGGAAACGCGGTCCGCGTACATCGCGGTGCTGGTGAAGCGCATGTCGTACGGCAGGGCGATGCTGCCCTTGGTGAAGATGGACGTCAACCGGGTCGGCGACGTGTACTGCATCTGCGAGCTCGAGTTGAAGGTGTCGGCGTCGGCGCCGGCGTAGGTGTGGTAGCTGGCCGGGTCGCGCGAGTTCGAACCCGTGCCGTCGCCCAGGTAGGAGCCGGTGTGGTTCAGGTACTGGTTGAAGCCGGTTGCCGCGCCGGAGGCGCTGACCTGGCGGATACGGCCCCACGGGCCGGCGCCGAAGCCGGCGTTCAGGTGGTTCGGGCCGTAGGTGGTGGCGGTGATCTCACGGTCCTTGGCCCAGACTTCGCCCTGGCTGCTGTGGGTCAGGCCGAACATCATGTTGGCCTTCTCGTCGCCGGCGCCGTAGCTGATCGCGTAGTCCTTGGTCTTGCCGTCGCCTTTTTCGTTCTGGCCGGCGTAGACGCTGGCCTGGCCGCCCTGCATGGTCTTCTTCAGGATGATGTTGACCACGCCGGCGATCGCGTCCGAGCCGTAGATCGAGGAAGCGCCGTCCTTCAGCACTTCGATGCGTTCGATCATCGACGACGGGATGGTCGACATGTCGGTGTAGCCGGCCACGGTCGCGGTCCAGCGCTTGCCGTTGACCAGCACCAGCAGGCGGTTCGAACCGAGGTTGCGCATGTTGATGTACTGGCCGCCCTGTTCGCGGTTCGAGGTCAGGGTCGCGCCTTTCGAGAAGGCCGGGGTGCCCGCAGCGGACAGGTTGTTGATGATGTCGCCCACCGTCACCAGGCCGGTCTTCTGGATCTGCTCCTGGGTCATCACCTGGATCGGTTGTGCCGTTTCCAGGTCGACCTGGCGGATGCGCGAGCCGGTGACTTCGACGCGTTGCAGCGGTTCCGCCGTTTGCGCCTGGGCAATGCTGGTCATCGCCTGGATGGCAACTGCCACCGCCATGGCGATCTTCGTACGTTGTTGCATGGATTCTCCGATGAGGACAAGGGGCTGGCAGTTCGTGGCCGCCACACCTTTTTTGTTAAAAACGAGCTTGCGTATTACACACTTCCGTTACAAAACAGAATATTTGTACATACGCAAGGCTTATAAAATCATTCAGCTTGCGTAACGTCAATACAATTGGAGAGAATTTTGCGTAAAGGCTTTAAAGGTGGATAAAAAGCAACATGACGCAACGCAACATGTGCCAGGCATGAATTCCGGCACATGCAGATGAGGATGGGAGCTTGCCGGCGGCGTTCGCGCCGGCAGGAAGATCAGGCGCCGAAGCAGGCGCGCCACAGGCGCACGACCACCTCGGCCTGGGAGGCGACGAGGGCCGGGTCGACGCGGGCATTTTCCTGGCCCTGCAGGCGGACCTGGTGCTGCAACTTGCGCATGAGGCGGTAGGCGTCGGCGGCGCCTGCCGCCAGCGCGGGGTCGATCAGGCCGAGTTCGCCGCACATGCGCAGCAGGGCGATATTGCCCTTGTTCGCGGTGAGCTGCGGATGGGCGAAGGCGTGCCGCAGGACCAGGTACTGGACGATGAATTCGATGTCGATCATGCCGCCATCGTCGTGCTTCAGGTCGAAACGGTCGCTAAAACTGGGGTGGGCGTCGTGCATGCGCTTGCGCATCCTGACGACTTCGTCGCGCAGTTCGGCCTCGCGCAGGCTCCTGTCCTGGCGCAGCACTTCTTCGCGGATGGCTTCGAAGCGCGCCCCGATCCCGGCATCGCCGGCGCAGAAGCGCGCCCGCGTGAGGGCCTGGTGCTCCCAGAGCCATGCCGAGCTGCGCTGGTAGCGCTCGAAGGCGGATACCGACGACACCAGCATGCCGCTGGCGCCGTCCGGGCGCAGGGCGGTGTCGATGTCGAACAGGATGCCGGCCGGGGTATGCGTCGTCATCCAGGTAATGAAACGCTGGGCCAGCTTGGCGTAATTGCCCGGCGCATCCTGGTCGTCGTCGTCGAACAGGAAAATCACGTCCAGGTCGGACACATAGCCCAGTTCCTTGCCGCCCAGCTTGCCATAGGCGATCACGGCGAAGCGCGGCACCTCCCGGTGGCGTTTCGGGATGGTGAGCCAGGCGCGCTTGACGACTTCGAGCACGATCAGGTCGGCCAGGGCCGACAGGTGGTCGGCCAGGCGTTCGACCGAGAGCTCGCCGGCCAGGTCCAGCGCCAGCAGGCGGAACAGCTGGGCGTGGTGGGCTTCGCGCAGGATGTCGAGCTGGCGCTCGGTATCCCCTTGCGCGGCATCGAGCTGGCCTGCCAGGCTGGCGGCAAATGCGGGGAGCTCATCGGCCCAGTCCGTGGCGCTGTTGCCGCGGTCGTCCAGCAGTTCGTCGAGCAGGATCGGGTGCTGGGTGAGGAAGGTCGCGGCCCAGCCGCTGGCGTTGATCATGCGGATCACGCGCTCCAGCGTGTGCGGATACTCGGTCAGCAGCGACAGGTAGGCCGAGCGGCGCGCGATCGCCTCGAAAAAGTCGAGCAGGCGCCCGAGGGTGGCGGCATGGCTGCCCAGGCCCGCTTCGCGCACCGCGGCGGCGATTCCGGCAAGGGCCGTGTTGACCAGCGCCGCCAGCCGGTTGCGGCTGGCCTCCGGTAGGGTCTGCAGGCGCGGCGCCTGCCAGGTCGCGAGCAGGCGCGTGGCGGCGCCCTGCGGATCGTCGAAGCCGAGGGCGGCCAGCTGCTGGGCGATGGCCTCGCCGTTCTCCGGGTCGCCCATGGATGCGCCCACGGAAATGGCATGATCGGCCGGCTCGGCGCCCTTGTCCGCCGATTTTTCGGCAAAGATGGCGTCGAACTGCGCCGCCACGAAGGCGCGCTGTTCGTCGAGCCGCGCCAGCAGCGTGGCCTCGTCGGGCAGGCCCATCATGCGCGCCACCGCCAGCCGGTCTTCGCTTGATGCGGGCAGGGTATGGGTCTGGGCATCCTCCAGGTATTGCAGCCGGTGTTCCAGGTTGCGCAGGAAAGTGTAGGCGTCCAGCAGCCGCTCGACCGCGTCGGCGGGCAGCAGTTCGCGCTCGGCCAGCAGGCGCAGCGTCTTGCGGGTCGAGCGTTCGCGCAGCGCCGGGTCGCGTCCGCCGCGGATCAGCTGGAACACCTGGGCCAGGAATTCGATCTCGCGGATCCCGCCGCGCCCCAGCTTGATGTTATGGCTGCGCTCCGGGTGCAGGCGCTCCTGGCGGTTGACCTCGGCGCGGATCTGGGCGTGCATGGTGCGGATCGCGTCGATCACGCCGAAGTCGAGGTAGCGCCGGAACACGAAGGGACGCACGATGGCGTCCAGCGCGGCGACATCGAGCGGGTCGCCGGTCACGGCGCGGGCCTTGACCCATGCATAGCGTTCCCATTCGCGGCCCTGGACGATCAGGTAGTCCTCGACCATGTTCAGGCTGGCCGCCAGCGGTCCCGACTTGCCGTTCGGGCGCAGCGCCATGTCGACCCGGAAGGTGAAGCCGTCTTCCGTGATCTCCGAGATCGCGGCGATCAGTTTCCGGCCGAGGCGGACGAAGAATTCATGGTTCGACAGCGCGCGCTGGCCGGCCCCGGCCTGGGTGTCGCCATCTTCCGGGTAAACGAAGATCAGGTCGATGTCGGACGAGACGTTCAGCTCGCCGCCGCCGTGCTTGCCCATCGCCAGCACCATCATCTGCTGGGGGCGGCCGGAGTCGGCGCCGATCGGCACGCCGTGGGCGGCCGTCATCTCGGCCATCAGTTCGGCAAGGTGGGACTGGACGGCGAAGTCGGCGAAACGGCTCATCGCCGTGACGACTTCGTCGAGGTCGGCGCGGCCGTCGAGGTCGCGCTCGATAATGGCGCAGATCAAAAGATTGCGCAGCCGGCGCATCGCGCGTCCCAGCGGCAGCCTGTCTCCATTCGGGCCATGGCTTGCCTCAGCCTCCAGTGCGGCGCCGAAATCGAGGGAGGACAGCGATAATTTGGCCAGGGCGGCAAGCCGTCCGGCGCGGGCCGGATCGGCGCCGAGCCAGCGTTGAAAAAAGCGTGATGCGCCTGCAGGGGAATTCATAGGGCAAATCCAGACGAGTTTGTACGTTCCGGGAGGCGTGCTATGGGGTAAAATTGCCCGCCATGCTGCCCTGGGTCAGCATGATGGTAAGGTAGACGCCGCGATCGTTGCAAGCGCTTCACTTATTGACAAAGAATTCATTGACGAACAATTTTCGGCGAGCCTTCATTTATTAGCATCCTGATGCACAACCCGGAACAGCAGGCCGAACGAGGGGACGAGGACGCGCAGGCGGCGCCGGCCGCGGACGCGCACGCGCCCGCGCCTGTCGCCCATGAGCACCTGCCGCTGGCCGAGCGCTGGCGCCGGCTGCGTGCGGCCTACCGCTATGCCAACCTGGCGTCGCACCATGTGCTCGGCTTTACGGTAAAAGCCGTCCTGCTCGTCTATTTCACCTTCATGCTGCTGTTCCTGGCGCTGCGCTGGGCGGTCCTGCCGAACATCGACCTGTACAAGCCCGACATCGAACGGGCCGCCAGCCGCGCGCTCGGCAACCAGGTCACGATCGCGCGCGTGTATGCCTCCTGGCGCGGCCTGCATCCGAACCTGTTCCTCGGCGATGTCCTCCTGCGCGACAGCGCGGGACGCCAGGTGCTGGCCCTGCCGTCGGTCTCGGCGACCCTGTCCTGGTGGTCCGTGATCGCCGCCGAGCCGCGTTTCGACAGCCTCGAAATCAACCGTCCGGAACTCGACGTGCGCCGCACGCCGGATGGCGTGTTCTGGGTGGCCGGGGTGCGCATCGATCCGAACCGCAAGGAAGAGGGCAACGGCGGCGGCGCCGACTGGCTGCTGCGCCAGCGCGAGATCGTGATCCGCGAAGGCCGGCTGTCCTGGACCGACCAGCTGCGCGGCGCGCCGGTGCTGGAACTGTCGAACGTCACGATGGCGCTGCAGAACAGCTGGACCTTGCACCGCTTCGCCCTCAAGGCCAGCCCGCCGGCTGGCGTCTCGGCCCCGCTCGACGTCCGCGCCCGCTTCAGCCATCCGGCCTTCGGCGCCAGGGCCTCCGACCCGAGCCGCTGGAAAGGCGAGCTGTATGCCGACCTGCGCAACACCGACCTGGCCAGCTGGAAGCAGTACATCACCTATCCGTTCAACGTCGAGTCCGGCCGCGGTTCCGTGCGCGCCTGGATCAACTTCGACAAGGCCCGCCTGGCTGGCTTCACCGCCGACCTCGGCCTGGCCGGGGTCAGCGCCCGCCTGGCGCCGGACGCGCCGCCGCTGGCCCTGACGCGCGTGTCCGGGCGGCTGTCGGCGCGCGAAGAAATCAAGCCCGGGGTGGAGGACGGCAAGCCGACGTTCGGCGCGCTCGGCCACAGCATCGGCATCGAAAACTTCGCGGTCGTGACCCGCGACGGCGTGGTGCTGCCGCCCGCCACGCTGAGCGAAACCTGGCTCCCGGCCACGGCCGGCAAGCCGGAGCGCTTCAAGGTGCGCGCCGAGCAGGTCGAGCTGGGCGCCCTGGCCACGCTGGCGGCCCAGATGCCGCTGCAGCCTGCGCACCGCGAACTGCTGGCCGGACTGGCGCCGCGCGGCCGCCTGCTCGACGTCGACGCCGAGTGGGAGGGGAGCTTCCCCAGGCCCGCCGCCTGGCGCGTGCGCGGCCAGGTCGACGGTTTGGGCATCGATCCGCTGGCGGCCCAGCCGGGACGGGCGGCGACGCCGGGCGTGCGCAACCTGAGCGGCAGCATCGACGCCAGCGACCGCGGCGGCAGCCTGAACATCGCCTCGGAGCGCCTGGCGCTGGCGCTGCCGGCCTGGTTCGCGCAGGCCGAGATGCCGTTCGACCAGCTGGGCCTGCGCGCGCGCTGGTCCTATCCGCAGGCCGACCAGCTGCTGGTCGAGGTCGACGGCTTCGACTTCACCCAGGGCAGCCTGAAAGGCACGCTGTCGGGCCGGCACCTGCTGCCGCTGAAGGAGGATAAAAGCGGTGTGAAGAGCCCGGGCAACGCCGACTTCACCGGCACCGTCGACGGCTTCGATATCGCCAGCATCGGGCGCTGGCTGCCGCTGGTCACCCATGAGGGCCTGCGCGAGTGGCTGACTGGGGCCCTGCAGGGCGGCACGCTGCGCGACGCCAGGGTCCGCCTGCGCGGCGAGCTGGCCCATTTCCCCTTCCACGCCGGGAATGCGGCGGAGCGCGCGCGCGGCGAATTCCGCGTCAGCGGCCGCATCGACAACGGCAAGCTCGACTATGCGCCTTCGCACCGCGCGCCCGACGGCAAGTCGCCGCTGTGGCCGCTTGCCGAGAACATCAACGGCACCATCCTGTTCGACCGCGCGCGCATGGAAATCCATGCCGACAGCGCCCGCACGCTTGGCCTGAGCCTGAACAATGTGAGCGCCGTGATCCCGGAACTGGGGGCGCACGAATCGATGCTCGACATCGACGGCAACGCCGCCGGCCAGCTGCAGGAATTCCTGCGCTACGTGGCGACCAGCCCGGTGCTGGAATGGATCGGCCACTTCACGGAAGAGACGAAAGCCACCGGCAATGCGCGCCTGGGGCTCAAGCTCCACCTGCCGCTGGCCGACCTGCACGCTACCCGCGTCCAGGGCGCGCTGCAGCTGCAGAACAACGACGTGACGCTGTTCCCGGAACTGCCGCCGATCCAGGCCGCGCTCGGCAAGGTCGAGTTTTCCGAACACGGCGTGAACCTGAACGGCATCGGCGCCAGCTTCCTCGGCGGGCCGCTGCAGCTGTCGGGCGGCACCCAGCGCGACGGCGCCATCGTGATCCGCATGGCCGGCACCGCCACCGCCGAGGGCATGCGCGCCACCGGCTCGCTGCCGGCCCTGCAGCGCCTGGCGGGCAAGCTGAGCGGCGGGGCGCGCTTCGGCGGTTCGGTGACGGTGAAGGACCGCCAGACCCAGATCGTGCTCGATTCGAACCTGGCCGGCCTCGGCGTCGAGCTGCCGGCCCCGCTGAACAAGCCGGCCGCCGACGTGCTGCCGCTGCACTTCACCCTGACCGGCCAGCCGACCGCGGAGAATGGCGTGGCCCACGACGAGATCCGCGTCGGCCTCGGCACCACCATGGCCGCGCGCTACGTGCGCGAACGCCAGCCGCACGGCCCCTGGATCGTCAAGCGCGGCGGCATCGGCGTGAACGTGCCGGCGCCGGAGCCGGACAGCGGCATGATGATCAACGTGGACATGAAGTCGGTGAACGTCGACCGCTGGATCGCGGCGGCGACGGCGATCGCCGGCCCGGCCGAAGCGCAGCCCCAGGGCGCGGCCGAGGCGGGGCAGGACGGCGGCATGGCCCAGTACGTGATGCCGGACCTGATCGGCGCGCGCACCGGCGAGCTGGTGATCGGCGAGCGCTCGCTGCACGACGTGGTGGTGGGCGTGTCGCACCAGCCGGGCGTGTGGCAGGCCAGCGTCGATTCGCGCCAGATCACCGGCTGGGTGACCTGGAACGAGGCGCAAAACGGACAGGGCATGGGCAAGGTCACGGCGCGCCTGGCCTCGCTGGACATCCCGGAATCCTCGGCCAACGAAGTCAAGGACCTGCTGGAATCGAACAAGGCCGGCAGCGCCGGCATCCCCGGCCTGGACATCGTGGCCGAGCGCTTCGAGCTGTTCGACAAGCAGTTCGGGCGCCTGGAACTGGTGGCCAGCAATGCCCAGGCCCTGGCGGGGCGCGAATGGCGCATCGACCGCATCGCCATCACCAACCCGGACGGCCAGCTGAAGGCCAACGGGCGCTGGCTCACGCGCGACGGCAAGAGCAACACCGCCCTGAACTTCAACCTCGACATCAGCGACGCCGGCCGCCTGCTGGACCGCCTCGGCTTCCCGGGCACCCTGCGCCGCGGCAAGGGCTCGCTGTCGGGCGACATCTCCTGGGCCGGCCTGCCGTATTCGCTCGACATTCCGAGCCTGTCCGGCCAGGTGCAGATGAACGTCGAGGATGGCCAGTTCCTCAAGAAGGACCCGGGCGCGGCCAAGCTGCTCGGCGTGCTGAGCCTGCAGATGCTGCCGCGCATGCTCAAGCTCGATTTCCACGACGTGTTCTCGGAAGGCCTGGCCTTCGACGGCATCACCGCCAACGCCATGATCTCGCGCGGGGTGGTGCACACGGATAACCTTAAAATGCACGGCGTGGCGGCCACGGTGCTGATGGACGGCACCGCCGACATCGCCAACGAAACCACCAACCTGCATGTGGTGGTGATCCCCGAATTCAACCTGGGCACGGGCCCGCTGGTGTATGCGCTGGCGGTCAACCCGGTGATCGGCATCGGCAGCTTCCTGGCCCAGCTCTTCCTGCGTGCGCCGGTCATGAAAGCACTGACCTATCACATGCAGGTGACCGGTCCGTGGAAATCGCCGAACGTGACCAAGCTCGACAACCAGGCGGCCAACGCGGCGGCGGCAAACGCGGCAGCCAACGCGGCCGCGCAGACAGCGAAAAAGAAAGGCCAATGATGAGCAAGACGACGGTTGCAGCAGTGCAGATGGTGTCCTCGCCGAACGTCGGGGAAAACCTGGAAACCGCGCGCCGCCTGCTGGCGGAAGCCGCCGCGAAGGGCGCGAAGCTGGTCACCCTGCCGGAATACTGGCCGATCATGGGCATGTCCGACACGGATAAAGTCGGCCATGCCGAACAGCCGGGCCACGGCCCGATCCAGGATTTCATGGCGGCGCAGGCGCGCGAGCACGGCTTCTGGCTGATCGGCGGCACCCTGCCGCTGGTGTCCGGCGAGGCCGGCCGGGTGCTGAACACCACCCTGGTCTACGATCCGGAAGGCAAGCCGGTCAGCCGCTACGACAAGATCCATCTGTTCGGTTTCACGCGCGGCCAGGAAAGCTACGACGAGGCGCGCACCATCGTGCCCGGCGAGGCCGTCGGCAGCTTCGACGCGCCGTTCGGCAAGGTCGGCCTGTCGGTGTGCTACGACCTGCGCTTCCCGGAACTGTACCGGGCGATGGGCGAGGTCGCCCTGATCGTGGTGCCGGCGGCCTTCACCCATACGACCGGCATGGCGCACTGGGAAGTGCTGCTGCGCGCGCGCGCCATCGAGAACCAGTGCTATGTGCTGGCCTCGGCCCAGGGCGGCACCCACCGCAACGGCCGCCGCACGTTCGGCCACAGCATGCTCATCAGCCCGTGGGGCGAGGTGAGCAGCCAGCTGGCCGAAGGCGAGGGCGTGGTCAGCGGCGAGATCGACACGGATTTCCTGGCCGAAGTGCGCCAGAGCCTGCCCGCCTTGAAGCATCGAAAACTGTAAAAAAACGGATATGGCACAATGGCCTATCCTTTTCAGAAAGACCTGACACATGAAGCCATTCGAACCGAATCTTTCCTCCCTCGCCGTCGCGCGCGACGTGCTGTTGACGCCCTTCGGGCTCGACGAAGGCAAGCTGATCACGACGCTCGGAACGATGTTCACGCACAAGGTCGACTATGCCGACCTGTATTTCCAGTTCACCAAGAGTGAAGGCTGGAGCCTGGAAGAAGGCATCGTCAAGAGCGGCAGCTTCTCGATCGACCAGGGCGTCGGCGTGCGCGCCGTGTCCGGCGACAAGACCGCCTTTTCCTATTCCGACGAGATCTCGCAGGCCGCGCTGCTCGACGCCGCCGCGGCCACCCGCACCATCGCGCGCGCCGGCGCCGGCCGCATCAAGGTCGCCTCCAGCATCCAGCCGAGCGGCGGCCGTTCGCTCTACCTGCCGCACGACCCGCTGAATTCGCTCGACGCCACCGCCAAGGTCAAGCTGCTCGAGCGCGTCGAAAAGATCGCGCGCGCCAAGGATCCGCGCGTGGTGCAGGTGATGGCCGGCCTGGCCGGCGAATACGACGTGGTGCTGGTGGTGCGCAGCGACGGCGTGCTGGCGGCCGACATCCGTCCGCTGGTGCGCGTGTCCGTCACCGTCATCGCCGAACAGAACGGCCGGCGCGAGATGGGCTCGTCCGGCGGCGGCGGCCGCTACGATTACAACTACTTCAGCGACGAGCTGCTCGACCAGTACGCCAGCGAAGCCGTGCAGGCGGCCCTGGTCAACCTGGAAGCGCGCCCGGCCCCGGCCGGCCCGATGACCGTCGTGCTCGGCCCGGGCTGGCCCGGCGTGCTGCTGCACGAAGCGGTCGGCCACGGCCTCGAAGGCGACTTCAACCGCAAGGGCTCGTCCTCGTATTCCGGCATGATCGGCCAGCGCGTCGCCGCCAAGGGCGTGACCGTGGTCGACGACGGCACCCTGAGGGACCGCCGCGGCTCGCTCAACATGGACGACGAAGGCAACCCGACCCAGTGCACCACCTTGATCGAGGACGGCATCCTGAAGGGCTATATCCAGGACACGATGAACGCGCGCCTGATGAAGATGCCGGTCACCGGCAACGCGCGCCGCGAATCCTTCGCCCACCTGCCGATGCCGCGCATGACCAACACCTACATGCTGGCCGGCGACAAGGATCCGGCGGAGATCCTGGCCTCGGTGAAGAACGGCCTGTACGCGGTCAACTTCGGCGGCGGCCAGGTCGACATCACCAACGGCAAGTTCGTGTTCTCGGCCAGCGAAGCCTACATGATCGAAGACGGCAAGGTGACCTATCCGGTGAAGGGCGCCACCCTGATCGGCAACGGCCCGGACGTGATGAACCGCATCTCCATGATCGGCAACGACATGCAGCTGGATTCCGGCGTCGGCGTATGCGGCAAGGAAGGCCAGAGCGTGCCGGTGGGCGTGGGGCAGCCGACTTTGCGGATCGATGGCGTGACCGTCGGCGGCACGGCTTAATCTCGAACATATGCACCGTCATCCCCGCGAACGCGGGGATCCATACTGAGCCAGCTTCGGACACTCAGCATGGATCCCCGCTTTCGCGGGGATGACGTTTTTTACGGCCGACGTTTTTACGGCCAACGTTTTTAGAACGTATAGCGCGCCCCCAACTGATAAAACCGCCCGCGCGCCCCTTCATAGTCGAGCGGGTTGTAGGCCTGCGCCCCATAAGTCAGCGGATCCAGCGGCGCCAACTTGTCGAACACATTCTGTACCGAGCCGAAGAACTCCCAGCGCGGCAGGGGCTTCCAGCGCGCGACCAGGTCGAGCGTGGTGAAGGAGGCCAGTTCGCAGCCGCCCGGCGCATCGGCGCCGTTGGCCAGGTGGCTGGCGCAGCCGTCGGGATCGTTCTTGAACAAGGTGTTGTCGATCTTGCCGCGGTAGTTCACGTTGGCCGAGATGCGCCAGTCGCTGCGTTCCCAGCCGAAGCGCAGGTTGGCGCGGTTGTCCGGCGTGCCGGTGCAGTTGGTGACGTCGCAGTTGCCGTGGGTGCCGGCGAAGTCGCGCGAGCTGCCGTCCTGCTCGGTGCGGGTCCACTCGAACAGGTGGGTGTACTTGACGTCGAAGGTCGCCATGCCCCAGTCGTCCGGCAGGCGGTGGGCGTAGCGGGCATCGATGTCGAGTCCGCGCACCTTGGTCTGGGCCGAGTTGACGTAGCGCGTTAGCACCGCCGTGATGGCGCCGGGATCGCCGGGGATGTTGCTGACGCTGGTCGGGTCGCGCACCACGCTGCCGGCGGCGATGGCGGCGTCCACCTGTTCCTGGTTGATCTCGTTCTTGCGCTTGATCGTCCAGTAGTCGACCGAGATGCTGGTGCGCGGCAGCGGATCCCAGATCATGCCCAGGTTGTAGCTGCGCGAGCGCTCCGGCGACAGGGCCGGATTGGGCGAGGTGATCAGGGCGATGGCCGCCGGATTGCAGACGCTGGCCACACCCAGCGCGCAGCGCAGCGGGTCGGACGCGGTCGAGAAGGCGGCCAGGCCGCCGACCCCGTTCTCGGCTGCGCTGGGAGCGCGAAAGCCGCGCGCGAAGGTGCCGCGCAGGGCAAACTCGCGCACCGGCGTCCACTTCAGGCCGGCCTTCGGCGTGTAGGAGTTGCCGACGTCGGTGAAGTGGTCCCAGCGCAGCGCCGCCGAGGCCTCGAGCTTGAAGGGCAGGGGCGCCAGCGCTTCGCCGTACAGCGCGAACACGTTGCGCTGGCCGGCATACGCCGAGTAACCGAGGCCGATGATGTTGCCGCGCTCGGTGCCGGTGGTCGGCCGCAGTTCGGTCTTCTCGTGGCGCCATTCGGCGCCGACGGCCAGGCCCAGGTTGCCGCCCAGCCAGGGCATGCCGCCGAATTCGCGCGTGGCCTTGAAATCGATCTGGCCGACCTTGCTGTTGGCGCTGTTGCCGATGGACGGCGACAGGGCCGCGTACAGCTCCGGCGAGTTGAGCCCGGCGTTTTCGGCGATGCGCCACACGGTGCCGGGCGGCAGGGCCGCATAGGCTGGGCTGTTGGCGAGCGCGGCGGCGACGTTGGCGGGGCTCGGATCGAGCAGGGCGAAGGCGACGTCGCGCTGCAGGAAGCCGGTCTGGTTGTTGTTCACGTGGTTGTGCGAGAACAGCAGGGCGCTGTCCCAGTCCCAGCCGACATTGCTGCCCTTGGCGCCGCCGATCCAGCGGATGAAATTCGATTCGATGCCGGACTGGCGCGGGCCGACGTCGGCGGCCAGGTAGCGCAGGCGCGCGGCGGCGCCGAAGTAGGGGTTGTCCGGATGGGTCGGGCCGAACTGGACGATCGCGTTGTTGACCGGCCCGCCCGGGAAGCCGACCGAGCCGCTGATCCCCGATGGCGTGGTCGAGGTGTCGCTCTGGCTGGTGTACCAGTTCAGTTCGCTGTAGACCTGGATGTCGGGCGTCAGCTGCCAGGTGCCGCGGGTGAAGAAGCTGATGTTTTCCTGCTTCGGCTCGACCTGGTTGTATTCCAGCGGCGCATCGATCAGGCAGCCGCCGCCGGGGTCGCCCTGCGGGTGGGTGGTGAAGTTGCCGCAGGCCGCGCCGGGGAAGGTGCGGGTGAAGCCGGCCCCGGCCAGGTTGCCGCGGTTGGTGTAGTTGGCCGGATCGGCCGGGTTGCGCACGTTGCCGTTGATGGCATTGCCGGCCGCGCCGCTGTTCGGGATGATCGCGCCGGTGCCGCCCAGCCCCTCGTTGGCCGAATATCCCCAGCGCCGCAGGTCGATGCGGCCGATGTAGTCGCGGTCGCGGCGGTCGCGGTACCAGATCTCGTCGAACTTCTTGTACTCGAGGCTGAACAGGAAGTTGTAGCGGTCGGTGTCGAGGCTGCCGATACCCTGGGTGTAGGCGATGTTGGTGCGCTTGCCGTCCCAGTCCTGGGTGGCGCCGCGCGAGAAGCGCACCGTGCGGCCCTGGAAGTCCTTGCGCAGGATGACGTTGACCACGCCGGCAATCGCGTCGGAACCATAGATGGCCGAGGCGCCGTCCTTCAGCACCTCGATGCGGTCGACGGCATCGCTCGGGATCACGTTCAGGTCGGAGAACTGCTTCTGGCCGTCGTCCGCCAGGCCGTAGGGCGCCATGCGGCGGCCGTTCAGCAGTACCAGCGTCGAGGCCGCGCCCAGGCCGCGCAGCGAGATGCCGGAAGCGCCGGCGGCGAAGCCGTTGCCGAAGGTGGTCGGCACCGAGCCCTGGTTGTCGACCGCCAGGGTCTGCAGCAGCTCGGCCACGGTGCTCTTGCCGGACTTCTCGATGTCGGCGCGGTTCACGGTGATGACGGACGATGCGGTCTCGGCTTCGGAACGGCGGATGTTCGAGCCCGTGATTTCGACGCACTGGATCGGCTTGGGGGCGGCTTCCTGCGCCAGTGCGGCCGGCGGCAGCGCGGCCGGCAGCGCCAGCAGCGCCAGGCCGGCGGCGCCGCCGCCCGCGAACAGGCGGCGGATCGATCGGGATAGCGGGGTTTCAGTCATTTCCTGACTCCATGTGGCATTGAGGGATTCCCTGCCCAGCTCGCACAAGGAGCAAGTCGGCCGGGGCTTGTTGCGACTTTTGCATTGGCCGTCCCGGCGCAACTGACATCTCTCAACCGTGCACCGTTCACCCAGGCTGGGTGTCGGCTTCACGCAACCGATCGCCTGCCATGACGGCTGCACGCGACGGATAAAGAGCTTGCCAATGCAGATATATTGTTGTTATAGTCAACCGGACACCCCCGGACGACCTATGCGCCACACTGCCTTCTTTACCTTTTATTTTTGGTTTAGCCATTCCAGCCCAACGGCGGTGGAGTAGCGGCAGGTTCACGCAACAACAGAACGAAGTCCGACGCAAGATTCCAGAAAAACCGCCAGCGATGGCGGTTTTTTTTATTTACGAACCGGAGAACAGCAATGCCCCGCACCGACGACCTACGCATCCGCGAAATGAAGGAACTGACGCCACCCGCCCACCTGATCCGCGAGTTTCCGGTCTCGCCGGCGGCCGAGCAGACCGCGGCCTCGGCGCGCGTTGCGCTGCACCGCATCCTGCACGGCCAGGACGACCGCCTGATGGTCGTGATCGGCCCGTGCTCGATCCACGATCCGAAGGCGGCGCTGGAGTACGCGCGCCGCCTGGCCGAACAGCGCGAGCGTTTCAAGGGCGAGCTGGAAATCGTGATGCGCGTGTACTTCGAGAAGCCGCGCACCACGGTGGGCTGGAAAGGCCTGATCAACGACCCGTACATGGACAACAGCTTCCGCATCAACGACGGCCTGCGCATGGCGCGCGAGCTGCTGCGTGACATCAACGAGCTGGGCCTGCCGGCCGGCACCGAGTTCCTCGACGTGATCAGCCCGCAGTACATCGCCGACCTGGTCAGCTGGGGCGCGATCGGCGCGCGCACCACCGAATCGCAGGTGCACCGCGAGCTGGCGTCGGGCCTGTCCTGCCCGGTCGGTTTCAAGAACGGTACCGACGGCAACATCAAGATCGCGGCCGACGCCATCAAGGCCTCCTCGCAGCCGCACCACTTCCTGTCCGTGACCAAGGGCGGCCACTCGGCGATCGTGTCGACCGCGGGCAACGAGGATTGCCACATCATCCTGCGCGGCGGCAAGGCCCCGAACTACGATGCCGCCAGCGTCGACGATGCCTGCCGCCAGCTGGCCGCGAACGGCCTGGCCAGCCGCCTGATGATCGACGCCTCGCACGCCAACTCCAGCAAGAATCCGCAGAACCAGGTGCCGGTGTGCGCCGACATCGCGGGCCAGGTGGCGCAGGGCGACACCCGCATCGTCGGCGTGATGGTCGAGTCCCACCTGGTCGGCGGGCGCCAGGACCTGGTGCCCGGCAAGGAGCTGGTCTACGGCCAGTCGGTCACCGACGGCTGCATCGACTGGGAGACCAGCGTCGGAGTGCTGGAAGGGCTGGCGCAGGCGGTGCGCCAGCGCAGGCTGCGGCAGGAGTAAAAAAAACGGCGAACCGAAGTTCGCCGTTTTGCTTTGCACCGGCCGCGCGGAGCGGCCGGGAACACGCATTACATCGAGTAGCGCAGGCCGACCTTGAAGTAGCGGCCGATGGCGCCGCTGGCGTCCATCGGGTTGTAGCTCATGCCGCCGTAGGTCAGCGGATCCAGCGGCGCGATCTTGTCGAACAGGTTCGAGATCGAGCCGTAGACCTGCAGCTGCTTGGTCACGTTGTAACGTGCCGACAGGTCGATCGTGGTGAACGAGGCCAGGCGGCAGTTGCCCGGAGCCGGCGAGCCGTCCGCGAACTGCGAGGCGCACTTGTCGCCGGCGAAGTACACGTTCTGCATGTCGGCGCGGTAGTTGGCGGTCGCGGTCATGTTGAACTTCTGGCTGAAGTCCCACGAAGCGGTCGCGCTGACCTTGTCCTTCGGCGTACCGGCGCAGTTCGAGGTGTCGCAGTTGCCGTGGGTGCCGGCGTACTGGTAACGGGTACCGCTCTTCTCTGCGCGCACCCACGATGCGATGTGGGTCCAGGTCAGGCCGACGGTGGCGCGGCCGTAGTCGCCCAGCTTGAAGCGCTGCTTGATGTCCAGGTCCACGCCCTTGATCTCGGTGAAGCTCGAGTTCTGGTACGGGGCGTTCGACAGCAGCAGGGTGCCGGTGTTCGGGATCGCCACGCCGTTCACGACCAGGTTGTTGTCGTTGCGGATCGCGGTCGGCAGGGCGGCTGCTTCGACGTAAGACAGCGGGTTGATCTCGTTTTCACGGCGGATCTTGAAGGCATCCAGCGAGAAGCCGGTGTTCGGCAGCGGATCCCAGACCATGCCCAGGGTGTAGCCCTTCGAGGTTTCCGGGGACAGGTTCGGGTTGCCGACCTTGACCGCGCCGATCGAGATCGCGCAGTCGGCCTGGGTGGCGCCGCCGGCTGCCGGGACGCCGCCCGGGCAACGGATCGGATCGCGCACCGACGAGCTGCCGGTGCTCTGCGACTCGACGCCTGCTTCCGCCGGGCCCGGGGCGCGGAAGCCTTCCGAGTAGGTGCCGCGCAGGGCGAAGGTCTTCAGCGGGGTCCACTTGGCGCCGACTTTCGGCGTGGTCGACGAGAAGTTCTTGTACTTGTCGTAGCGGACCGCACCGGTCAGTTCGACGGTCGGGATCACCGGCGCCGCGACTTCGACGAAGACTGCCGAGATGTTCTGGTCACCCTTGGCGGCCACGTAGGAGGCGTTGATCGAGCCATCCTTGGTGCCCGACAGCGACGGGTTGTCCAGTTTCTCGCGGCGGTGTTCGGCGCCGAACGCCACGCCCATGGCGCCGCCCGGCAGCTGCATCAGCTCGCGCGAAGCCTTGAAGTCGATGATGTCGAGCTGGGTGGTCGAGTGCGAGGTCGCGTTGGTCACCATCGCGGCGTACAGCGAGGCCGGGTTCTTGCTGGCCTGGGTGCCGATGTAGTACGGGAAGTACTGGCTGGCCGGGTTGCCCAGGGCAGCCTGCAGCACCTTCATGTTGATCATGTTGCTGTAGTCGAGGTCCAGCTCGGACTTCGAGTGCACGAAGGCGGTGTCGAAGTCCCAGCCCAGCTTCTGGCCCTTCAGGCCGATCACGAAGCGGTTGAACGAGTTGTCCACCGAACGGGTGCTCGGGCCGACGTCGAACATCGAGTAGCGCAGGCGCACGTCGGCGCCGTACGGGTTCTGCGGGTGCGCGGCCGACACCAGGATCGTGTTGCCGTACGAGATCACGCCGGTCGGGCTGGCGGCGTTCGGCGGGAAGGCGACGGTCGAGCTGGTCGACGGCGGCACCAGGGTGAACGAGGTGTTGCGGCTGGAGTAGCCGGCTTCCGCGTACAGCTGCAGGCCGCCGTCCAGGTTCTTGGTGCCGCGCGCGTACAGGTTGAAGCCGTCGATCTGCGGCTGCATCGAGCGGAACTGGTCCTGGTACCACAGGCAGCCGCCGGCCGGGTCCTGGGCGGTGACCGGCGAGAATTGCGAGCAGCCCGGCAGCGCGACGTACTGGCCGGTCTTCGGATCGCGCAGGGCGCCGGTCGGGCCCGGGCTGGCAGCGCCCGGGGTGATGTAGCCGCCGGCGAACTGGCTGTTGGCGGCGTAGCCCCACGGACGGATGTCGCCGTGGCCGATCCATTCGCGGTCGGCGCGGGCCTTGTTCTTCAGTTCGTGGTTGGTGTACACCTCGACGTTGGTCATGACGTTGAAACCGTCATTGTCGAGGTCGCCCTTGCCCCAGGTCATGGAAGCCTTGCCCGTCTCGGCGTCGCGGTATTTCGATTCGCCGCCTTCGGCTTTCAGCACCAGGCCGGTGAAGTCCTTGCGCAGGATGATGTTGACCACGCCGGCGATCGCGTCCGCGCCGTAGGTCGACGAAGCGCCGTCCTTCAGGATCTCGATGCGCTCGACGGCTTCCATCGGCACGGTCGACAGGTCGGTGAAGCTCTTCTGGCCGTCGTCGGCGCGCGCGAACGGCGCCATGCGGCGGCCGTTCAGCAGCACCAGGGTCGAGGTCGCGCCCAGGCCGCGCAGCGAGATCGCGGTCGAACCGGCGGCGAAGCCGTTGCCGAAACCGGTCGGCAGCGAGCCGGCGCCGTCGGCGGTCAGGGTCTGCAGGTATTCGGCGACGGTGCCCTTGCCCGACTTGGCCAGGTCTTCGCGGCTGACCACTTGCACCGGCGAGGCGGTTTCGGCGGAGGCGCGCTTGATGCTCGAGCCGGTCACCTCGACGCGCTGCATCGGGGCGGAGGAAGTCTCCTGCGCCATGGCCGCGCCGCTGAACGCCACGTAGGCGATGGCGAGCGACACCGCCTGGGCGATTGCTTTTTTCTTATGCATTACAACTCCAAGAAATGATCTGAGGGTGACTATATGTACATGCGCTATTTTGTTGCCATCGCATACATATATGCCAGAAAATTGAATTGCTTAATCCAGCCATTCGTAGTTTGAAAAAAATATAGAATTTTTTTCCAAACTTGCCCATCAGACCATCACTCGCCGCCGATAGTCAATATGCATACGTTTGTAACATTGCGTCAATACAACAGTTCAATGCTTTCCAATGCAAAAAATCTCGGTTTATGGCAGGAAGGCTATGGCCGGGATCGCATATTTCATGGGGCGAGGGTGGAAAACTGGTCTATAGTTTCGTTTTGCCCCTGAGAATCACCAGGAATCCCGATGTTTGCTTATGTACTTCGCCGCCTCTGGCAAATGCTGCCCACCATGGCCGGTGTCGTGGTGCTGGTCTTCGTGCTGTTCAACTGGGTCGGCGGCGACCCGTCCTACCTGCTGGCGGGGAAGATGGCGGATGCCCAGGCGATCGCCAACATCCGCACCCAGCTCGGGCTGGACCAGCCCTGGTACGTGCAGCTCGGAATCTTCGTCAGGCAGATCCTGACCTTCGACTTCGGCAACGCCTGGAGCACCGGCGAGCCGGTCTCGCACATCCTGTCGACCCGGCTCGGACCGTCGCTGACGGTGCTGGTGCCGCTCACCGTGCTGGAGACGCTGATCGGGATCGCGCTGGCGCTGGCGATCGCCTTCGTGCGCGGCTCGCTGACCGACCGCCTGGTGATGGTCGCCTGCACGGTCGGCATGTCGATCTCGATCCTGGTCTACATCATCGTGTTCCAGTACGGCCTGGCTTATAAGCTCGGGCTGTTCCCGGTGCAGGGCTGGGGCGACCATTTCCTGGAAAACCTGCTGCGCTACGCCACGCTGCCGATCCTGATCGGCCTGACGGTCTCGGTGGCGCCGACCCTGCGCCTGTTCCGCAGCTTCGTGCTGGACGAAGTGGGCCAGGACTATGTGCGCACCGCGCGCGCCAAGGGCTTGTCCGAGCGCCGCATCGTCTGGGTCCACGTGCTGCGCAATGCCGCCATCCCGATCATCACCTACGTCATGGGCAACCTGCCGGCCCTGCTGATCGGTGCTTTCCTGCTGGAGCGCTTCTTCGGCATCCCGGGCATCGGGCGCGAGGTGATCCTGGCGGTCGAGCGCAGCGACTTCCCGGTGATCAAGGCGATCACGGTCTACGTGGCCGCCGCCACCATGGTGTTCAACCTGCTGGCCGATTTGATGTACCAGGCAGTCGACCCGCGCGTTCAGCTCAAATAAGCATTTCAATGACTCAAATGATCGAAAACGTCTCGCCCGGCCTGTGGGCGCTCGCCTGGCGGCGCCTGCGCGCCGACCGCATCGCGATGGCCTCGCTGGCAGTGGTGCTGCTGTTCCTGCTGTCGGTGCTGCTTTCCGGCGCCGGCCTGGTCGCCGCCGACTGGGAGGACGAAGTGGCGGTGAACTATGCGCCGCCGACCTTCGTCGGGCCCGATCCTTCGCTGGCCGCCTTGTCGCGCCCGGCGCCGCCGGCGCCGCCGAATGCCTTCGATCCGCTGGCGGCCGACCTGGCCCAGCTGAAGACGGAGCTGGCCCGGCACGGCCATTCCGCGCAGGTGGCCAAGGCATCGACCTTGCCGTTCGGCGCCGACAAATGGGGCCATGACATCCTCAAGAAGACCATCAAGGGCGGCCAGACCTCGATCGTGGTCGGCCTGGTCGCGGCCCTGGTGGCGGTCTCGCTGGGTACGCTGTTCGGCGCGATTTCCGGCTTCTACGGCGGCAAGGTCGACGACCTGTTCAACTGGTTCTACAGCATCTTCACTTCGATCCCGTCGATCCTGATGATCCTGACGGTGGCAGCGGTGCTGCAGACCAAGGGCGTGCTGACCATCGTGCTGATCCTCGGCCTGACCGGCTGGACCGGGCCCTACCGCCTGATCCGCGCGGAGTACATCAAGCACAAGGCGCGCGAATACGTGATGGCCGCCGACGCCATCGGCGCCTCGGGCTGGCGCCGGATGTTCTCGCACATCCTGCCGAACGTCTCGCACGTGGCGCTGGTGCAGATGTCGATCCTGGTGGTCGGCTTCATCAAGGCCGAAGTCATCCTGTCCTTCCTGGGCTTCGGCGTGCCGGTCGGCGTGGTGTCCTGGGGCAGCATGCTGAACGAGGCGCAGAATGAACTCATCCTGGGCAAGTGGTGGCAGCTGGCCGCCGCCGCCAGCGCGATGGCGCTGCTGGTGACGGCGTTCTCGCTGTTCGCCGACGCGCTGCGCGATGCGCTCGATCCGAAACTGAAGTGAGCCCGATATGACTTTCGATCAGCCATTGCTCGAGGTGCGCGACCTGCGCGTGTCCTTCCGCATCGACAAAAAGAACAGCTTCGAAGCGGTGAAGGGCATTTCCTTCAGCCTGCCGAAGAACGCGACCGTGGCCCTGGTGGGCGAATCCGGCAGCGGCAAGTCGGTCAGCTCGCTGGCGGTGATGGGCCTGCTGCCGCAGGAGACCACCATCATCCACGAGGGCTCGTCGATCCGCTTCGACGGCCGCGAACTGCTCGACCAGTCCATCGAGGCGCGACGCCGGCTGTGCGGCAAGGACATCGCGATGATCTTCCAGGAGCCGATGTCCTCGCTGAACCCGGTGTTCACGGTCGGCTTCCAGATCGGCGAGGTGCTGCGCCTGCACCTGGGCATGGACAAGCGCCAGGCGCGCGCGCGCACGCTCGCGCTGCTGGAAGAAGTCGGCATCCCCGACCCGGCCAACAAGATCGACGCCTACCCCAGCCAGATGTCGGGCGGCCAGCAGCAGCGCGTGATGATCGCGATGGCGATCGCCTGCGAGCCGCGGCTGCTGATCGCCGACGAGCCGACCACCGCGCTCGACGTGACGATCCAGAAGCAGATCATGGAGCTGATCGCCAGGCTCCAGAAGAAGCACCAGATGTCGGTGCTGTTCATCACCCACGACCTCGGGCTGGTGGGGGAAATCGCCGACCGCGTGATCGTGATGCGCCACGGCGAGGTGAGGGAGGAGGGCGATGCCGCCCAGGTCCTGCATGCGCCCGCCGATGCGTATACCCGGGCGCTGCTGCACTGCCGGCCGAAGCTGGACGAGCGGCCGGTGCGCCTGCCGGTGATCGACGATTACCTGAGTGGGCGGCATTCCGCGGAGATCGTGTTGCCGCAGCGTGCGCGCGGCTATGCTTCCGGCGACGACAACGTGCTGGAGGTGCGGGGCCTGCAGAAGAGTTTCTGGCTGCGGGAAGGACTGTTCGGCAAGCGCGAGTTCAAGGCCGTGAAGGAAGTGTCGTTCACGCTCCCGCGCGGCAAGACGCTGGGGGTGGTGGGCGAATCCGGCTCCGGCAAGACCACGGTCGGCCTGACCCTGCTGCGCCTGCACCGCGCCACCGGCGGCAGCGCCATGTTCGACGGCCGCGACCTGCTGGCGATGAGCGACCGCGAGTACCAGGCCTATAAGCGACGCATCCAGATCATCTTCCAGAACCCCTACGCTTCGCTGAATCCGCGCTTCACGGTCGGCCAGATCCTGCTGGAGCCGATGCGCATCCACCGCATCGGTTTGAATGATGCCGAGCGTATCGAGCATGCGCATTATTTATTGAAACGGGTCGGGCTGCCCGAGCAGGCCTTCCACCGCTATCCGCACGAATTCTCCGGCGGCCAGCGCCAGCGCATCGCGATCGCGCGCTGCCTGACGATGAAGCCGGAGATCCTGGTGTGCGACGAGTCGGTATCGGCGCTGGACGTCTCGGTCCAGGCCCAGGTGCTGAACCTGCTGCAGGACCTGCAGGACGAGTACAAGATGAGCTACATCTTCATCTCGCACGACCTGTCGGTGGTGAAGTACATCTCCGACCGCGTGATGGTGATGCACCACGGCAGCGTGGTCGAGATGGCCGACTCGGACGAGCTGTACCGCAATCCCCGGCACCCCTACACCCAGGCGCTGCTGGCCGCCATCCCGCGCGGCGCCTGAAATTCGGGGTCAGAGCACTTTTTTGTCGATATTCGGGGTCAGAGCACATTATTTTTCGGTGCCAAAAAGCGGGATATAGACGCAAGATGGCGCAAACCGCCGCAGTCGATGGCAAAGAAAAACATGCTCTGACCCCGAATTTTTCGGAAAATATGCTCTGACCCCGAATTATCAAATTACCGATACCATATCGACATGGCCCAGCTTTCCCACCTGATACACACCTACGGCGCGCTGATCGTGTTCGGCGTCGTGCTGCTCGAGCAGATCGGTTTGCCGATTCCCGCCTTCCCGGTGCTGATCATCGCGGGCGCGCTGGCGGTCGACCAGAACGCCAACTGGCCCCTGTACCTGGGGGCCAGCATCGTGGCCTGCCTGATCAGCGACTATTTCTGGTTCCGCGCCGGCCGCTACTACGGCAAGCGCATCCTGCGGCTGCTGTGCCGGATTTCGCTGTCGCCGGATTCCTGCGTCAGCCAGACCGAAGACAATTTCAGCCGCTGGGGCGCCAAGTCGCTGGTGGTCGCCAAGTTCATTCCTGGCTTCAATACGATCGCGCCGCCGCTGGCCGGGGCAATGGGCACCACCACCCAGCATTTCATCTGGCTGTCGGTGGCCGGCGGCCTGCTGTGGAGCGGCGTCGGCATGGGCCTGGGCGCCTGGTTCCACGGCAGCGTCGACGATGTGATCGGCTGGTTCGAGACCCTCGGCAGCACCGCGCTGATGGTGGTCGGGGCGCTGCTCGCCCTGTTCATCCTGCTCAAGTACATCGAGCGCCGCCGCAACCTCGGCGCCGCCGACCTGCCGCGCATCACCCCCGAAGAACTCAAGGGCCTGCTCGAAGCCGGCCACGACCCGCTGATCGTCGATGCCCGCAGCGTGACTGCGCGCGGGATGGAGGAGGGCATTCCCGGCGCGCTGGTGTATGGCGAGCACGCCCCGGAACGCCTGATGGCGACCCTCGACCGCGAGCGCCACATCGTCGTCTATTGCTCCTGCCCGAACGACATCACCGCGGCCCAGGTGGCGAAGGCCTTCCTCGACAACGGTTTCCACCGCGCGCGTCCGCTGCGCGGCGGCCTCGACGCCTGGAACGCACATTGCGCGGACGGCCTGGCGGACGCCGAACTCAGGTCCAAAACTGGCTGAATTGGTAGCTCGACTACTCGAAATTTGTGGCGATTTTTGACGGGATTCCTAGCTAAACAGAGCGGCGTGTACCTAAACTACAATAAACGCTTGCGCTGAAGCCAAGAAATCCTTAAGCTTCTGGAATCTGTTTCCGATTCCATGCCATGACCGCTGCACCCGCATCCTCCGCTCTCCAGCCGACCTCCGCCTCCCTGAATGCGACCGCGGGGCATGCCAGCCCGCGCCTGCTCGCCGACATCGGCGGCACCAACGCGCGCTTCGCGCTGGAACTTGGCCCGGGCCGCATCGCGCACATCGAGGTACTGGCCTGCGCCGGTTACCCGACCCTGGCGGACGCCCTGCGCGCCTACCTGGCCTTGCCGGAGGTCGCCGATGCGGTGGCGGGCTCCGGCGCGGTGCGCCACGCGGCGATCGCGATCGCCAACCCGGTGATGGGCGACATGGTGCGCATGACCAATCACCACTGGGAATTCTCGATCGAAGCCCTGCGCCGCGAGTGCGGTTTCGACACCTTTGTCGTGGTCAACGATTTCGAGGCGCTGGCGATGGCGCTGCCGTGGCTGCTGGATAGCGACAAGCGCCAGGTCGGCGGCGGCGCGGCCGGCGCGGGCGCGCCGATCGGCCTGCTGGGCGCGGGCACCGGGCTGGGCGTATCCGGCCTGATCCCGGCCCCGGACGGCAAGGGCTGGACCGCGCTGCGCAGCGAGGGCGGCCACGTGACCTTTTCGCCGGCCAACGAGACCGAGGTGGCGATCCTGCAGTTCGCCTGGCGCGAATTCGAGCACGTGTCGGCCGAGCGCCTGCTGTCCGGCGCCGGCGTCGAGCTGATCTACCGCGCGCTGGCGCATCACCGCGGCGTCGCCGCCGAGCCGCTGGATGCGCCGGAGATTTCGCGCCGCGCCCTGGCCGGCGAATGCGCACTGTGCGACGAAGTCGTCGAAGCCTTCTGCGGCATGCTGGGCACGGTGGCCGGCAACCTCGCCGTCACGCTGGGCGCCCAGGGCGGGGTCTACATCGGCGGCGGCATCGTGCCGCGCCTGGGCGAGCGCTTCGAGCGCTCCTGCTTCCGCCGCCGCTTCGAGCAGAAGGGCCGCTTCGCCGCCTACCTGGCGGCGGTCCCGACCTATGTGATCACGGCCGAGTACCCGGCCTTCCTGGGCGTTTCCGCGATCCTGGCCGAACGGCTCGGCGTTTGAGCGGGCGCAGCCCGGCGTCACGCCGGGCGGGGGCGCGCGTGTTCGCCTGTGCACAGCCTCTCCCTTTCCGGGTTTTATCGGGTACAATGGCCGCCAATTGGTAGAAACGATGTCGTTCGCTTGCCTGGCACGCCCGGAGCCTTGCCTCCACAGCCTGGTTTCTTTCCTGCGCCAGCAGCTCCGTTTCTCCTGAAAGTCAATCATTGCAGTCCGCTTAACCGGCGGGCTGCCGCGTGGCCGGGCATGGAGCCCCCACGGTATTCCGCCCGGTGCCGCCACCGGGCCACGGAACCCAGTTTCAACGTGTGCTGTCTCATCCGGGGCGCAAGTCTGCGTGCGCTTTGTGACCGCTGAGCTGGTTTGTGTTTGATATTTTCTTTGCGCGACTTGCAAGATCCGCTGACGACATCGTTATGAACACTGATGAGGCCAAGAAGGTCCTCGAGACCGCCTTGCTGTGCGCGCGCGAGCCGCTGACGATCCACGGCATGAAGAAACTGTTCGCCGACGTCGACGCGAACGGCAGGCAGATCGGCGTGGGCGTGGGCGCCGACACGATCAAGATCCTGCTGGAAGAACTGCGCCAGGACTGGCAGGACCGCGGCATCGAGATCGTCAGCCTGGCATCCGGCTGGCGCTTCCAGAGCCGGCCCGAGATGAAGCCCTATCTCGACCGGGTCGCGCCGGAAAAGCCGCCGAAGTATTCGCGCGCGACGCTGGAGACGCTGGCGATCATCGCCTACCGCCAGCCGGTCACGCGCGGCGATATCGAAGAGATCCGCGGCGTTGCCGTGAACTCGCAGACGATCAAGATGCTGGAAGACCGCGGCTGGATCGACGTGGTCGGCCATCGCGAGGTGCCGGGACGCCCGGCGCTGCTGGGCACGACCCGGCAGTTCCTCGACGACCTCGGCCTGGCATCGCTGTCGCAGCTGCCGCCGCTGCAGCAGGTGACCGACGGGGCCGACGGGCGCAGCCTGGAGGCGCTGGAAGCGGCTTTGCAACAATTTGACGACACTTCACCTGTTGAAGTCCCCGTGCACGACACCGCGCACGAACCCGAGCAAGACCCTGCGCCCGCAACCGGCGGTTGATCTCGCGCCAGGTCAGCAAAAAACAACGAAACGAATGATGAATCCAACCGACACCACCGAGACGACCCCTGCCGAGGCAGGGCTGGAGACGGCAGCCAAGCCGAAGCGCAAGCCGCGCACCCAGGCGGCGGCCGACGGCGCGCAGCCGAACCTCGAAGCCAAACCGAAACGCACCCGCAAGGCCGTTGCCAAGCCGGCCGACGACGCTGCAGCAGCGGCAACTGCAGCGGCCGCCGCGCCCGTGGGCGATGCCCCGGCAGCGGAAGCCGCCAAGCCGGCCCGCAAGCCGCGCGCGAAGAAAACCGCCGATGTGGCCGAACAGGCCGCGCCGGCCCCGGCGCCCGCCGCCGAAGCCGCCCAGCCGGCGCAGCAGGCAGCGCAGCCGGCGCCGAGCGCCGCGGACGACGGCCAGCGCAAGCCGCGCGGCCCGCGCCAGATGCGCGAACAGCGCCAGCAGCGCGAAGTACGCCAGCCGCACGTCCAGGCCGATGCAGCCGACACCGTCGCCGCCCAGCCGGCCCAGCCGGTCCAGCCGGGCGCCGAGCAGCAGCCCGGGCAGGGCGGCGAGCAGCGCCGTGACGCGCGCGGCGGCAGGCAGGATGGCCAGAAGCGGGGCAAGAAAGGCCAGCAGGGCCAGCAAGCCCGCCAGCCGGGCCAGCAGACCCAGCCGGGGCAGCAGGCCCAGTCGGGACAGCAGGGCCAGCAGGGCCAGCAAGCCCAGCCGGGTAAACAGCAGGGCAAGCAACAGGCCAAGGGCAAGAACGCGCGCGGCGGCAAGGACAACCGCGGCGGCAAGGCGAACGACGCCGACGCCGTGTTCTCCTTCGTCACTTCGGACGCCTTCGACGCCAGCGAAGGCGGCCGTGGCCAAGCTCAGGCATCGAAGGTGCGCCGCGACCTGACCGCCGAGGACGACGCGCCCAAGCTGCACAAGGTGCTGGCCGAGGCCGGCCTCGGTTCGCGCCGCGACATGGAAGAGCTGATCATCGCCGGCCGCGTGTCGGTGAATGGCGAGCCGGCCCACATCGGCCAGCGCATCCTGCCGACCGATGCCGTGCGCATCAACGGCAAGTTGCTGCAGCGCCGCGTGAACAACAACAAGCCGCCGCGCGTGCTGGTGTACCACAAGCCGGCCGGTGAAATCGTCAGCGCGGACGATCCGGAAGGCCGTCCGTCGGTATTCGACCGCCTGCCGACCATGAAGACCGGCAAATGGCTGGCCGTCGGCCGCCTCGACTTCAACACCGAGGGCCTGCTGCTGTTCACGAATTCCGGCGACCTCGCGAACCGCCTGATGCACCCGCGCTACAACATCGACCGCGAGTACGCCGTGCGTACCCTGGGCGAGCTGGAAGAAGGCATGCGCCAGAAGCTGCTGGCCGGCGTCGAGCTGGAAGACGGCCTGGCATCCTTCACCAAGATCGTCGACGGCGGCGGCGAGGGCGTGAACCGCTGGTACCGCGTGGTGATCGGCGAAGGCCGCAACCGCGAGGTGCGCCGCATGTTCGAGGCGGTCGGCCTGACCGTTTCGCGCCTGATCCGTACCCGCTACGGCGCGATGACCCTGCCGACCGGCCTGAAGCGCGGTCGCTGGGAGGAGCTGGAAGAAAACGACGTCCGCAACTTCATGACCGCCTTCGGCATCGAGAAGAAGGGCGGCCAGGCGCAACAAGGCCCGGGTGGCCAGAAGCAGAAGCAGGGCGGCGGCAAGGACCGCGGCGGCGTCACCCAGGACCGCGCCAACGGCAACCGCATCGACCGCGCCGACGCCAATCGCAACGTCGATCCGTTCGGCCCGCCGGTGGTGCGTGCGGGCGCCCAGCAGGGCGGCCGCGGCCAGTCCGGCATGGGCGGCGGTGCACAGGGACGTGGCGGCAGCGGCTTCGGCGGCGGCCAGGGCCGCAGCGGTGGCCAGGGGCGCAATGGCGGCCAGGGCCGCAGTGGTGGTGGCGGCGGTGGTGGCGGCGGTGGCGGTGGCGGCAAGGGTCCGCGCCAGCCGGATCCGCTGCAGACCACCTTCGGCTTCGCCGGCGCCGGCCAGAACCGCCGTCCGCAGGGCCCGCGCGTGAGCGACCACGGCATGCCGCGCCGCGGCCGCAGGGGTTAATTCCGATGGCGGGAGCGCCGTGTGCCTGCGTAGAACATGCCGCATGCAGCGCTCCAGCCGCCAAAGGTGTAAACTGTTGCATACCTGTTCATTTTGCAGCGCAGCGATTGCGAGCTGCCCTGTATCGGGTTATAATTCGAAACCAATCCAAGCTCTCCCCGGTGTTTTGTCTGGTGCGAGGACCTGGAATCTGGTGAGGAATATAAGAAGATGGGCAGTTGCCCATTTTTTTTTTGTTGAATCGTTTTACGAGGTCCGGCACTAGCCGGTGATCTGGAGAAGTCAGTGCAGCTGTTTGATTTGATCGCCACGACAGTCGGAGGACTGGGCTACGAACTCGTCGATATCGAGCGGGCCGAGCGAGGCATCCTGCGCGTGTTCATCGACTTCCCGGCGGCGGTGGCGGACGAAAAGGGACCGATCTCGGTCGAAGATTGCGCCACGGTGAGCCACCAGCTGTCGCACGTGTTGATGGTTGAAAACGTCGACTACGAGCGCCTGGAAGTATCGTCGCCCGGACTGGACCGTCCGGTGCGCACCCTGGCCGATTTCGAGCGCTTTGCCGGCAGCGAATGCACGGTCAAGCTGCGCGTCGCGATGCCCGGCACCGCGAACCGCAAGACCTATACGGGCATCCTGCATGCACCGCAAGGCGACAAGGTCGGATTGGAATTTGAAAGCAAGGATGGCCCGGCGTTATTGGAATTTACGCTGGCCGAACTGGACAAGGCACGCCTGGTGCCGAAGGTGGATTTTAGGAGTCGCAAAGCATGAGTCGCGAAATTTTGTTACTGGTTGATGCGCTCGCGCGCGAAAAAAACGTCGATAAAGAGGTCGTCTTCGGCGCGCTCGAGTTCGCGCTGGCGCAGGCCACGAAAAAACGCTACGAGGGCGATGTCGACATCCGCGTGAGCATCGATCGCGACAGCGGCGAATTCGAAACCTTCCAGCGCTGGCACGTCGTGCCGGACGAGGCCGGCCTGCAGCTGCCGGACCAGGAAATCCTGCATTTCGAAGCCAAAGAGCAGATCCCCGACATCGAAGTCGGCGAATACATCGAAGAGCCGATCGAGTCGGTCGAGTTCGGCCGCCGCTTCGCCCAGGACACCAAGCAGGTCGTGCTGCAGCGCGTGCGCGATGCCGAGCGCGAGCAGATCCTGCAGGACTTCCTGGAGCGCGGCGACGCCCTCGTTACCGGCACCATCAAGCGCATGGAGCGCGGCGATGCGATCGTCGAGTCGGGCAAGATCGAAGCGCGCCTGCCGCGCGACCAGATGATCCCGAAGGAAAACCTGCGCATCGGCGACCGCGTCCGTGCCTATATCCTGCGCGTGGACCGCAATATGCGCGGCCCGCAGGTGATCCTGTCGCGCACCGCGCCGGAATTCATCATGAAGCTGTTCGAGCTGGAAGTGCCGGAAATCGAGCAGGGCCTCCTGCAGATCAAGTCGGCCGCCCGCGACCCGGGCGTGCGCGCCAAGATCGCCGTGTTCACGGCCGACAAGCGCATCGACCCGATCGGCACCTGCGTCGGCATGCGCGGTTCGCGCGTGCAGGCCGTGACCGGCGAGCTGGGCGGCGAGCGCGTGGACATCGTGCTGTGGTCGGAAGATCCGGCCCAGTTCGTGATCGGCGCGCTGGCCCCGGCCAACGTGTCGTCGATCATGGTCGACGAAGAGAAGCACGCGATGGACGTCGTGGTCGACGAGGAAAACCTGGCGATCGCGATCGGCCGTTCCGGCCAGAACGTGCGCCTGGCGTCCGACCTGACCGGCTGGAAGATCAACATCATGACGGCCGAGGAATCGGCCAACAAGGCTGAACAGGAAACGGCCGCCGTGCGCGCGCTGTTCATGGAAAAGCTGGATGTGGACGAGGAAGTGGCGAATATCCTGGTCGAGGAAGGTTTCTCGAGCCTTGAAGAAATCGCTTACGTTCCCATTTCGGAAATGCTCGAAATCGAATCGTTCGACGAAGACACCGTCAACGAACTGCGCACCCGTGCCCGTGACGCGCTGGTGACCGAAGCGATCGCTTCCGAAGAAGGCCTCGAGGGAATGGAAGAGGCGCTGGTCAACCTGGAAGGGATGGACCGCACTACCGCCGGCAAGCTTGGCCTGGCCGGCATCAAGACCCTCGAGCAATTCGCAGGCCTGGCCTACGACGAGTTCAGCGCCATCCTGGCGTTGCCGACCGACCGTGCCCGTGAACTGATCAAGAACGCATTTAATGATGTGACCGACGATGAGATGAAACTGGTCGACGCGAAATACGACGACCGGGCCAAGGCCCTGCAGGCGAAAGCCTGGAGCCAGGTCGAAACGGCCAAGGCATAAGGGTTTATGCGAAGACCGGGGCGGTGCCACGGTCTTTGCGTTTCCAACCCGAGCAAATTTCTTTATCATCGCGCGACACATAGAAAAGAGGACTGAATGGCGAGTAACAACGTAGCCCAATTTGCCACCGAACTGAAGATGCCTGCAGACTTGCTGCTGACGCAGCTGCGTTCTGCTGGCGTCGAGAAAAGTTCGACGTCAGATCCCTTGTCCAAGGATGATAAGGATAAGCTGCTGAACCATCTGCGCCGTACCCACGGTGCCGCCGAATCGGGCGAAAAGAAGAAGATCACGGTGACCCGCAAGGAAACCTCCGAGATCAAGCAGGCTGACGCGAGCGGCAAATCGCGCACGATCCAGGTCGAAGTACGCAAGAAGCGCACCTTCGTGCAGCGCGACGACCTGGTCACCACCAAGGCCGCCACGGCCCCGGTGATCGACGCCGCCGAGCAGGCGCGTCGTGACGAGGAAGCGCGCCGCCAGTCGGAACTGCTGGCGCGCCAGGAAGCGGAACTGCGTGAAAAGCAGGAACGCCTGGCCAAGCTCGAATCCGAGAAGGCCGCACAGGCCCAGGCGGCCGAAGAGCAGGCCAAGCGCGACGCCGAGGAGCGTGCCCAGCGTGAAACCGCGGCCGCAGCGCAAGCTGAAGCTGCGGCCCAGGCCGACGCCGCAGCCGGCGCCGCCGATGCCGCCGCCGAAGCCAAGCGCGCCGCCGCCGACGAAGCGAAGAAAGCCGCTGCCGAGGAAGCCAAGCGCAAATCCGACGAAGCCGCCAAGGAAGCCGCCGAACGCGCTGCCGCCACCGAGCGCGCACGCAAGGCCGTGGCCGACGAAGTGGCCCAGATCAAGGCCATGATGGCCCAGCCGCGCCGCGTGATCAAGGCGCCGGAAGTGCCGGCACCGAAGCCGAAGGCAGCCGAGCCGGCCACCCTGCACAAGCCGGCAACGACGGCCAAGCCGGGCGAAGCCAAGCCGGCCGAGTCGACCGGCAATGGCGCGCGTCCGAAGCCGGGCGACAAGAAATCGATCAAGTCGGCCAACGTGGCCTCGACCTGGTCGGACGAGAAGAAGCGCGGCGCACCGGGCGGCGGCATGAAGGGCCGCGGCGGCGCCGCAGCGCCTGGCGGCCGTGACGGCTGGCGTGCGGGCGGCGGCCGTGGTGGCCGTCGTGGCGGCCACGACGATCGCGAATCGAACTTCCAGGCCCCGACCGAAGCCATCGTGCGCGACGTCTACGTGCCGGAAACCATCACCGTGGCCGAACTGGCGCACAAGATGGCCGTGAAGGCATCGGAAGTCATCAAGCAACTGATGAAGCTGGGCCAGATGTGCACCATCAACCAGGTGCTGGACCAGGAAACCGCGATGATCGTGGTGGAAGAGATGGGCCACAAGGCCTTCGCCGCCGCCGAGGACGATCCGGAAGCGCTGCTGGCCGACCACGGCGAGCACGCCGAGTTCGAGGCCAAGCCGCGCGCGCCGGTCGTGACCGTGATGGGCCACGTCGACCACGGCAAGACCTCGCTGCTGGACTACATCCGCCGTGCGAAAGTGGCTGCTGGCGAAGCCGGCGGCATTACCCAGCACATCGGTGCTTACCACGTGGATACGCCGCGCGGCATGGTCACCTTCCTGGATACCCCGGGTCACGAAGCCTTTACGGCAATGCGTGCCCGTGGCGCCAAGGCGACCGACATCGTCATCCTGGTGGTGGCAGCCGACGACGGCGTGATGCCGCAGACCAAGGAAGCGATCGCCCACGCGAAAGCCGCCGGCGTGCCGCTGGTGGTGGCGATCAACAAGATCGACAAGCAGGGTGCGAACACCGACCGCGTGACCCAGGAACTGGTCGCCGAAGGCGTGGTGCCGGAAGAATACGGCGGCGAGTCGCCGTTTGTCCCGGTGTCGGCCAAGACCGGCCAGGGCATCGACGACCTGCTGGAAAACGTGCTGCTGCAGGCCGAAGTGCTGGAACTGAAGGCGCCGGTGGAATCGCTGGCGCGCGGCTTGGTGGTCGAAGCCCGCCTGGACAAGGGCCGCGGCCCGGTCGCCACCATCCTGGTGCAGTCGGGTACCCTGAAGCGCGGCGACGTCGTGCTGGCGGGTTCGTCCTTCGGCCGCGTCCGTGCGATGCTGGACGAGAACGGCAAGGCGGTGACCGAAGCCGGTCCTTCCTTCCCGGTCGAGATCCAGGGCCTGACCGAAGTGCCGAGTGCCGGCGAGGAAGTCATGGTCATGGCGGACGAGCGCAAGGCGCGCGAGATCGCACTGTTCCGTCAAGGTAAGTTCCGCGACGTGAAGCTGGCCAAGCAGCAGGCGGCGAAGCTGGAAAACATGTTCGACCAGATGGCCGAGGGCGAGGTCAAGAACCTGCCGCTCATCATCAAGACGGACGTGCAGGGTTCGCAGGAAGCGCTGGTCGGTTCGCTGCAGAAGCTGTCGACCTCGGAAGTGCGTGTGCAGATCGTGCACGCGGCCGTGGGCGGCATCACGGAATCGGACGTCAACCTGGCGACCGCGTCGAAGGCAGTCATCATCGGCTTCAATGCCCGTGCCGATGCCCAGGCGCGCAAGCTGGCCGAAGCCAACGGCGTCGACATCCGTTACTACAGCATCATTTACGATGCGATCGACGAGATCAAGACCGCACTGTCGGGCATGCTGGCGCCGGAGAAGCGCGAGCACATCACCGGCCAGGTCGAAATCCGCCAGGTCATCCTGGTGTCGAAGGTCGGCGCGATCGCGGGCTGCCTGGTCACCGATGGCGTCGTCAAGCGCACCTCGTCGGTACGCCTGCTGCGCAACAACATCGTGGTCTGGACCGGCGAGATCGACTCGCTCAAGCGCTTCAAGGACGACGCGAAAGAAGTCCGCGCCGGTCTGGAGTGCGGCCTGTCGCTGAAGAACTACAACGAAATCCAGGTCGGCGACGTCCTGGAAGTGTTCGAAGTTCAGGAAGTGGCGCGTACGCTGTAATACGGTCGTTCCATCGATTGGAGTAGCATTGGGGCTAGTAGGCCTGCGCCGCGTGGCGTGGGCCACTGGCCCCAAGTTTTTTTAAGAATAAAATGCCAAAACACAGTAAAAGCATCCCCTCGCGCGGCTTGCGCGTCGCCGACCAGATCCAGAAGGACCTGTCGGAACTCATCGCGTTCGAACTGAAGGACCCGCGCGTCGGCATGGTCACCATCAGCGAGGTCAAGCTGACCCCCGACTACGCGCACGCGAAGATCTACTTCACCTTGCTGAAAGACAGCCCGGAAGAGATCAAGCAGACCCTCGAAGGCCTGAGCAAGGCCTCCGGCTACCTGCGCAACCTGCTCGGCAAGCGCCTGCACATCCACACGCTGCCGCAGCTGCATTTCGTGCACGACACCTCGACCAGCCGCGGCCTCGCGATGTCGGCCCTGATCGACCAGGCCAACGCGACCCGCGCCGCGGACTATGTGGACGAGTCTGCCCGCGCAGACACTGACGAAGATTCGGATAGCGAGTGAACGCACGGCCCCCGAAGAAGCCCCGCGACCTGGTCGACGGGGTGCTCCTGATCGACAAGCCGGTCGGCCTGTCCTCGAACGACGCGCTGACCAAGGTGAAGCGTATCGTCAACGCCAAGAAGGCCGGCCACACCGGCACCCTCGATCCGTTCGCCACCGGCCTGCTGCCGCTGTGCTTCGGCGAGGCGACCAAGTTTTCGCAAGACCTGCTGGAAGCCGATAAAACCTATCTGGCCACCGTCCACCTGGGCATCACCACGACCACCGGCGATACCGAAGGCGAGGTGCTGGAAACGCGCGACGTCGACGTCAGCAGCGGGCAGGTCGAAGCCGCACTGGCGCGTTTCCGCGGCCCGATCCTGCAGGTGCCGCCGATGTACTCGGCCCTGAAACGCGACGGCAAGGCGCTGTACGAATACGCCCGCGAAGGCATCACGCTGGAGCGCGAGGCGCGCCAGGTCACGATCCACGCGCTGGAACTGGTCGCCATCGCGGCGCCTTTCCTGACCATCCGCGTCACCTGCAGCAAGGGCACCTACGTGCGCGTGCTGGGCGAGGACATTGGCGCGGCGCTCGGCTGCGGCGCCCACCTGAGCGCGCTGCGCCGGGTGCAGGTCGGTTCGCTCACCACCGCCAACATGGTCACGCTGGAAGAGCTGCAGGCGCACGAGAATCCGTTGTCGCTGCTGGCGCCGGTCGATGCGCTGCTGTCGACCTTCCCGCGCGTCGACCTGACGCCCGAGCTGGAGAAGCGCTTCCTGAACGGCCAGCGCCTGGCGCTCGGCAAGGAGCCGGTGCAGGTACCGCCGGAGCAGGGCAGGGTGCGCGTGTATGCCGGCGATAGACTGCTGGGCACGGCGATCCTGCAGGAGTATGCGATCCTGGCGCCGGAACGGCTGATCGCGGCGAAACAATAGTATCGGGTGGCGGGCCTTGAAATCCGCCAGCCGCGCTCCATATCGCACCTGTCCCGGAGTGGCAGCCTCATGCTGCCCGCGGCGCCAGGACCTCATCATTGTTCAACATTTCGCCGCTAACATTGCCGTTGGTAGCAAATCGTTGAAAATTCAGGCTTTTTCCCAGCGCTGCGGCGCAGCACCGGCATAACCGTGCTATAGTAGCGGGTTCTGGAAATCGGCAACGCCGACCGCCACCTTCCATCACGCAACATTCACTGTTGAATAACGCATATGTCAGACACCAAACGCGCGATTCGTAATATCGCAATCATCGCCCACGTTGACCACGGCAAGACCACTCTCGTGGACCAGCTGCTGCGCCAATCGGGCACTTTCCGTGAAAACCAGGCGGTCGACACCCGCGTGATGGACTCGAACGACCTCGAAAAAGAACGTGGCATCACGATTCTGTCGAAGAACTGCGCGGTCGAGTACGAAGGCACCCACATCAACATCGTCGACACCCCGGGCCACGCCGACTTCGGCGGCGAGGTCGAGCGCGTGCTGTCGATGGTCGACTCGGTGCTGCTGCTGGTCGACGCCCAGGAAGGCCCGATGCCGCAGACCCGTTTCGTGACCCGCAAGGCGCTGGCCCTGGGCCTGAAGCCGATCGTGGTCGTCAACAAGATCGACCGTCCGGGCGCGCGCGCCGACTGGGCGATCAACCAGACCTTCGAACTGTTCGACAAGCTCGGCGCTACCGACGAGCAGCTGGACTTCCCGATCGTCTACGCTTCGGGCCTGAACGGCTACGCCGGCATGGACGAAAGCGTGCGCGGCGGCGACATGAAGCCGCTGTTCGACGCCATCCTGAAATACGTGCCGGTGCGTGACGACAACCCGGACGGTCCGCTGCAGATGCAGATCACCTCGTTGGACTACTCGTCCTACGTGGGCAAGATCGGTATCGGCCGTATCAACCGCGGCCGCATCAAGCCGGGCATGGACGTGCTGGTCGTGAACGGCCAGGACGACAAGAACCCGATCAAGGGCCGCATCAACCAGGTGCTGAACTTCAAGGGCCTGGAGCGCGTGCAGGTCGAAGAAGCCGTCGCCGGCGACATCGTGCTGATCAACGGTATCGAAGACATCGGCATCGGCGTGACCGTGACCGCCGTGGATACCCCGGAAGCGCTGCCGATGCTGACCGTCGACGAGCCGACCCTGACCATGAACTTCATGGTCAACACCTCGCCGCTGGCCGGCCGCGAAGGCAAGTTCGTCACCAGCCGCCAGCTGCGTGACCGCCTCGACCGCGAACTGAAGTCGAACGTCGCGCTGCGCGTGCTGCCGACCGACGACGACACCATCTTCGAAGTGTCGGGCCGTGGCGAACTGCACCTGACCATCCTGCTGGAAAACATGCGTCGCGAAGGCTTCGAGCTGGCCGTGTCGCGTCCGCGCGTGGTGTTCAAGGAAATCGACGGCGTCAAGTGCGAGCCGTACGAGAACCTGACCGTCGACGTGGAAGAAGTGAACCAGGGCGGCGTGATGGAAGAGCTGGGCCGCCGCCGTGGCGACCTGCAGAACATGGAATCGGACGGCAAGGGCCGTGTCCGTCTGGAATACCGCATCCCGGCCCGTGGCCTGATCGGCTTCCAGGGCGACTTCATGACCCTGACCCGCGGCACCGGCCTGATGAGCCACGTGTTCGACGCCTACTCGCCGGTCGACACCGGCAAGGGCGAACTGGCCGGCCGCCGCAACGGCGTGCTGATCTCGCAGGATGACGGCCAGGCCGTCGCCTACGCACTGTGGAAGCTGCAGGACCGCGGCCGCATGTTCGTCGAGCACAACACCCCGGTGTACGAAGGCATGATCATCGGTATCCACTCGCGCGACAACGACCTGGTCGTCAACCCGATCAAGGGCAAGCAGCTGACCAACGTGCGCGCGTCGGGCACCGACGAAGCCGTGCGCCTGGTGCCGCCGATCCAGATGTCGCTCGAATACGCGGTCGAGTTCATCGAGGACGACGAACTGGTCGAGATCACCCCGAAGAGCATCCGCCTGCGCAAGCGCTTCCTGAAAGAGCACGAGCGCAAGAAGGCCAGCCGCGAAGCCGCATAAGCACGCGCTTCCCGCCGCCACGAAAAACCCGCTGCCCGCAGCGGGTTTTTTTATGCCCGCGTCAAACGACTGGCTCAGGAATCCATCGATTTGGCTCCGTGAGCCAGGACAAAAAATGCATTGAATGAAACGAAAGTAATAACATGATTATCACTTAATTGACTTTCAATTAAGACGAGACACCCGTCGATCACAATAATTACTGGAGATACCATGAAACTGCTGAAACAACTGGCCGTCGTCGCCGCCCTGTCCTCGATCGCTTCCTACGCATCGGCCCTGACCCCGATCGCCGACAGCGACCTGTCCAAGGTTTCCGGCCGTGACGGTGTGTCGATCGCTGCCGACCTGCATGTCAACATCGGTGAATTCAAGTACACCGATACCGACCTGAACGGCGGCTCGGTCAGCTTCAAGAACATCTCGATCACCGGCGCGATCGCCGCCACGATCGACATCGTGAACAACGCGACCTTCAACGGCGAAGTCAGCGCCTTCAATGCCGACGGCAGCGCCAACACCGCCACCACCCTGGGCGTGATCTCGCCGCTGGCCGTGCCGGGCGCCAGCGCCGGCCTGGCCGCCTTCGCACCGAAGGGCGACGTCGTGAAGATCGCGATCCCGATGGTCGACACCACCAAGAACCTGAGCATGAGCGTCGACGCCATCAAGATGGGCAACTCGGACGCTTCCTTCGGCAAGATGGAAATGAAAGACATCAAGCTGCAGGGCACCACCGTCTACATCTGGGCTCACTGATCCCGGTTTGATGGAGAAACGGTCCGCGGGCACAACCCCGGACCGTTTTTTGACTTCCACGCTCGTCGGGATCTCCATGAGCAGACTGTTTTTCTCTTCTTGCCTGCGCCTGTTCGCACTCGCCCTGGTCGCGCTCGGCCTGCTGGCGGCAGGGAATGCCTCGGCCCAGATGCGCCCCCTGTCGGACAGCGAGATGTCCAATGTGAGCGGGCAGGGCCTGTTCAGCGTCAGTAATTCCAGCTACAACGGTTTCGACTTCACGCGCATCGCCCTCGATGCCGACGTCACCCTGAACGCCAACCTGGCCAAGCTGCGCCTGGGCGAATACACCTACGGCCCGCGCAACGGCGGCGGCGCCGACCTCGATATCAGCGCCTTGCGCTTCGGCCGCAGCGACGCCGGCGACGCCCGGCGCCTGGTGCAGATCACGAATCCCTATTTCGAGTTCGTTTATCGAAATACAGGAGGAACCGCCACCGCCGGCCAGCGCGAAGTGATCGGCATGCGCCTGGGCTTCGACGGCATCTCCGGCGACATCGGCATGAAGATCGCGACCCTGTCCGGTGCGATGCGCATCGATGCCGGCGCGGCCGGCGCCATCGACAGCGCGCTGGACCCGGGCGGCGGCAAGCGCTGGGACGGGACCTGCGCCGGCTGCGCGCTCAGCCTGTCGCAGATGGGTGGCGTCACTGCCGGCGACGCGTCCGGCCCGAGCCGCGACTTCTGGATCTCGGTGCTGAAGACGCCGGTGCAATTCCAGGCGGCGCCCGGCATGCCGGCCCTGACCGAAGCACAGGCCGGCATCTGGATGAACTGGCGCGACAAGCTGGCGGCCCTGAACCTGACCGGCCTGGTGCCGGCGAACAGCGCACCGGGGCATTGATGCGCGCTTTCCTCCTTGTGCTGCTCCCCCTCCTGCCGGGCCTGGCCTGCGCGCTCGAGCCGCTGCCGGACAGCGCGCTCTCGAAGATCGACGGGCGCGACGGCATGAGCTTCAACCTGTCGAATTTCGCGGTGTCCGGCAATGCGGTGCTGCGCTATTACACGCCCGACAAGCGCAGCAGCATCGGCATCGGCAACCTGTCCGCTTCGCGCTCCGACAATCTCGACGCGCCGTTCGCCGACCCCTATCGCCTCGACGTGATTCCCGGTGGCCAGGGCAGGGCGGACATCGTCAACATCGCCATGCCGCAGAACCTGGCCGGGCGCGAAGCCTGGCAAATCGCCCTCGACTTCGACGTCGACGATGGCGGCATCGTGGTCAAGGGCGGCAGCGTGATCCTGAAGGACCTGGTCTATTACGGCGGCGGTTTCCAGTGGTCGACGCCGGCCAAGGGCGACGGCCTGGCCTTCGGCATGTCCACCCGCATGGACCTCGGCAGCCTGGCGCTGCAGCCGAACGGCCGCGATGCCACTGGCGAGGCGATGGTGCTGTCGAATGTGCGCATCGGCGCCGCCACCGAGGATGGCGCCGCGCCGGTGGCGCCGTGGCGCATCGCCGACGTCGGCAGCCAGGCCGGCATCTTCAACGTCCGCACCGACGATGCCGGCAATGCGCGCCTGCACATCGGCATCAACTGGCCGGACGCCGGCGCGCAGGCGGCTACGGGCACGCTGCAGATCGGGAATATCTCCTTCCGCAGCGAGGCAGGCAATGTGGACCTGGGCAGCTCGCGCATCGGCTCGATCCAGTTGCAGTTCCTCGACATCAAATTCCGGCCATGAGACGCCTGTTCGCCATCTTCATGCTGCCGCTATGCGGGGCCGCCGCAGCGGGGCCGCAGGCGCTGCCCGACAGCGAACTGGCCCGGGTCAGCGGCGCCGACGGCATCAGCTTCGCGGTCAACCTGAACCTGAACCGCCAGCCCGACAACACCACTGGCGACAGCCGCCTGACGATCGGCCACCAGGTGGACGGCCGCATGACCTACCTGGTGCTCAGGAATGTCGGCGGGGTGATCCAGATGGTGGGCCTGAACATCAGCGCCCAGACGGGCGCGGACGGCACGAATTACGTGGCGCTGACCCTGCCGGGCTACACCCGCTTCACGGACACCGGCTTCGATTCGGTCAGCGTGCAGGCCGACCCGCACGGACCGGTGACCGGCAACCTGGGGCGGGTCAGCCTGAACGGCGAAATGATGATGCAGGGGCAATTACGGCTGTGGTCGCATTGAAGCGCCGTCAGGCGCCCTTGGTCTTTTGCTGGAATTCTCCCGGAGCCTTGCCGAACCAGCGCAGGCAGGCGCGGTGGAAGGCGCTGGGGTCCGAGAAGCCGAGTTTGTAGCTGAGGTTCTTCACGCTGATGCGGTCGCTGCCCAGGTATTGCTGGGCGATGGTGCGCCGCACTTCGTCGACCAGGGTCGAGAAGTCGGTGCCCTCGTCGGCCAGGCGCCGCTGCAGGGTGCGCTCGCTGATCGCGAGGCGCCGGGCGACGGCATCGCGCAGGGCGCCGCCCTGGTCGATCATGGCCGGCAGCATCTCGCGCACGCGCGCCGCGAAGCTGCTGCGCTCGGCCTGCGCCAGGCGTTCGTCGAGCAGGCGGAACAGGCCCTCGGCCGCGAGCGGATTGGCGGTCGGGATCGGCATGATGATGTCGGCGTTGGCGAATTCGAGGGCGTTGGCCGGCGCGCCGAAGCGCACCGGGCAGCCGTAACGCTCGGCCCACGGCGCGCCGTCACCGGGTGCCGGATAGGCGTATTCGACCACGGCCGGCTTCAGGTCGGGGCGGCCGCCGACGAAGCGCAAGGTGCTCAGCAGCAGGTTCCAGGTGAAGTCGTAGCGCTGCATCGGCACCGGGTGAGCGCCGCCGACCAGGTTCAGGCCGACGCGCACGCGGTCGCTCTTCGGCTCGATGGTGGCGCGCACCACCGGCGTCACCAGCGGCAGGTAGCGCATCAGGTTGTCCGCGGCCTGGCGCAGGGTCGGCGAGGCCAGCATCAGGTGGCCCAGCACCCCGAGCCAGCTGAGCGGGTCGGGGGCGAACACGCGAAAGCCGATCAGCGGGTCGCCGCTGGCGGCGGCCAGCCCTTCCCAGAGCTGGCTGAACTGGTCGGACAGGGCCAGCAGGTCGGCGGCGCGGCCGCCGCCCTGCTCGAACCATCCGAGGCCGGCGCGGCTGAACAGGCCGTCGACGTCGACGCCTTCGGCCGAGAGGCAGCTCTTGATTCGCTGCACCACGTCCGTGGCCGACAAATACTTCACGCCGGCGCTCGCGTCTTGGACCACGCGCCTCGTGTTGTCCCCATGTTGTTCTCCTTGTTTTTTTTATTATGTGTGCATGCGAAATGCCGGCGCTTCGGAAAATGATCGTTTCTTTTTCAAAAAACGATCATTGCTCCCTTACATGCGCGACTGCTGGCGCGCGCGCGCCGGCGTGATCCCGTAGGCCGCGGAAAAGCACGAGGTCATGTGGCTCTGGCTGTTGAAGCCGCATTGCGCCGCAACACGGGCGATCGAAAAACTGCTGCGGGTCAGCAGTTCGTGCACCCGTTCCAGGCGCAGCCGCAGCACGTAGCGGTGCGGCGGCATGCCCATCGCTTCCTGGAAGATGCGGCGGAAATGCGATTCGGACACGCCGGCGCGCTCGGCCAGTTCGGCGTTCGACAGTTCGTCCGACAGGTGCTCGCCGATCCACTCCAGCACGCCCTGCAGGCGCCCCAGCTGCAGGGCGTCGGGCGGCACGTGGCGCCCGGTTTTCCCCTCGAGCACGCGGCAGGTCTGCTCGACCATGATGTGGGCCAGGCGATCCACGAAACCATGCTCGGTGAGCTTGGGCGCGGTGCTGCGCGCCAGTTCGCCGAGCAGCTGCTGGGCGCTGGCGTTGACCAGCGGGTCGGCGAAGGGCGGGGCCTTGGTGCGCGCGGTCAGCAGGCGCTGCAGGTGGCGCACCAGTTCGTGGCCCGGATCGAGGAAGTGGAACATCGCCATGTCGATCGCGCCGCAGAAGGTCCAGCGGCTGGCGAAGCCGGGCTGGAACACGGTCGAGGAGCCGGCCAGGAAGTCGAACGAACGCCCGGCGCTGCGGCCGGCGGTGGCGCGCGCCCCGCCCAGGTGGCAGGCCAGCACCAGCGAATCCAGCGGCGGCACCTCGCAGCCGCCCAGCTGGAAGATATAGCGCTCGGCGCGCAGCGGCACCCCGCCGATCTCGACGCTGACCACCGGTTCGCCCAAGGCGCTTCTGATCCTGTCCCAGCTGTTCATCGATACTCGTTTCGAATGAGCGGTTTTTTACAAAATCGACAGCGTTTTATAACACTAGGAAACCTTGCCTGCATACAAAATATAAAAAAACTGCAATAAACGTGGTCAAAACGCCACGCCAGCTGCAGGCACATAAAAGGAACGCGAGACGCGTCCGGGGAGACAAGAATGATCGCAGTCCTGTTGGGCATCCTGGCCGTGGCGCTGGGAGGATCGGGCGTGCTGGCCAAGCATGAGGCAAAGGACCGTCCGCTCGACCGCTTCGACATCCCGACCACCATGTCGGTGGCGGCCGCCGGCGTGCAGAACGTCGGCATCGAGCCGTTCTCCGAGCTCAAGTACAAGAACATCGTCCACCAGGCCTACGACTACAGCTGCGGCTCGGCGGCCCTGGTTACCATCCTCAAGTACCACCTCGGCATCGACGTCACCGAACAGCAGTCGATGGAAGGCATGATGGCCTTCGGCGAGAAGGACAAGATCATCGAGCGGCGCGGCTTTTCGCTGCTCGACATGAAGCGCTACCTGGCCTCGCTGAACGTGCAGAGCGCTGGCTTCCGCGCCGAGATGGCCGACCTCCTGACCCTCGACCAGCCCGGCATCGTGCCGATCGACTACGCCGGCTTCAAGCACTTCGTGGTGCTGCGCGGCGTGCGCGGCGGCCTGGTGTTCCTGGCCGATCCGGCGATGGGCAACATCACCTTCCCGATCGAAGAATTCGCCACCCTGTGGGACCGCAACACGCTGTTCCTCGCCTATCCGCCGAAGGACAGGCCGCCGGTCATGAAACTGGCCCTGTCCGACAACGAACTGGGCGTGGCCGACATGGACCGCCTACGCGACCGCGGCCTCCTGCGCCCGCTCGACAACCAGCTGCAGATGGAGCGCCTGCTGAACGGCTTTGGCGGCGTCTCGATCCGGAAACAATAGAAACAGACCACCACGAAGGACCACCATGAAGATTCGTTCCCTGCTGGCGCTGGCCGTAAGCGGCCTGCTCGTCCAACCCCTGGCCCATGCCCAGCAGTCGTCCACGCCGGCGACTTCCGATGCGGTTCGCGACGCGCTCGCGAAGAAGGAGGGCGACGCCGACAACACCACGCTGCTGAAGGAGACCCTGACCGCGGTCGACAAGCAGTACTCGCTGATCCGCAAGGGCCAGGTCCAGGTGAACTACGAACTGGGCTACACCTACATCGGCCAGGACAAGATCAACACCGACCTGAGCTCCGGGCAGGCGACCCTGTTCTCGATCGAGAACAGCAACTCGCACACCGTCACCAACACGCTGATGCTGGACTACGGCGTGCGCAACAACCTGACCGCCAACGTCAGCATGCCCTTCATCAGCCGCTACGCCGACAACGTCGGCTACTCGGGCGTCTCGCACACGCTCGGTGACCTCGGCCTGAACGTGCGCTGGCAGCCGCTCGAAGTGAAGCGCGACGAGCCGACCGTCACCCTCACCGGCGGCGTGCGCCTGGCGACCGGCGAGAGCCCGTTCAAGGTCGACAGCGAGAAGGGCCTGGCAACCGGTTCCGGCATCACCACCTTCAACCTGGGCGCCAACGTGACCCGCATCGTCGACCCGGTCGCACTGTTCGGCTCCGTCAACCTCGGCTACGGCCTGAAGGCAAAGCACCTGAACCAGCAGCTGTTCAACGCCACCCTGCGCGAAGTGAAGCCGGGCGCCAGCTTCGGCTTCGGCCTCGGCTTCGCGTATGCGCTGTCGTACAAGATCACGACCTCGTTCTCGTTCCAGGAATCGATTTCGGCGGGTTCCACGCTGACCTTCGAGAACGCCGACAGCGTGCGGACCAAGGCCAAGACCCAGACCCAGACCGCCGGCATCCTGTCGATCGGCCTGGGCTACCGCTTCACGCCCAAGACCACGGTCAACTTCACCGTCGGCGCCGGCCTGACTTCGGCGGCGCCGAACCTGGCCCTGACCATGAGCGTGCCGCTGCTGCTGAAGTGAGGCCTGCCGTGACCTTCGTCCGCCTGTTTGCCCTGCTTGCGGTCGCCGCGACGCTGCCGGCGGCGCGGGCCGGCGTGACCGACAACCTGGCCACCAGCCCGACCGCGATGGCGATGGGGAATGCGGTGACCGCCGATCCGCCCGGGATCGAATCGATCCACTTCAATCCCGCCGGCCTGGCGCGCCTGAAAGGCAGCCACCACATCGACAGCATCTTCGTCGCGTCGATCCGCAACCCGAACAAGTTCGTGACCGCGCCCGACATCGACATCGGCGGCTTCAAGGACGACCCGATCAACGGCATGTCGAGCGGTCCGGTGCGGCAGGCGGTGGCGCTGCCCTGGATCGGCATCCCGAAGGCGCGCCTGCCGGCGGTGGCGGTGCCGGGACTGGGCTTCTCGTACAACGCGCCCGGCTCGCGCTGGACCTTCGGCACCATGGTCTACCTGTCGCAGGCGATGAGCGTGGACCGCACCAGGGACCCGGACGACCCGGCGCGCTTCGACGGCCGCCTGATCCAGTTGCAGCGCCTGAACTACCTGTCGCCGACCGCCGCCTACAAGATCTCGGACACGCTGCAGGTCGGCCTGGCGGTGCCGATCGCGTATGCCAACTTCGCGATCAACACCGACTTCCGCGCGCCGAACAAACTGCTCGGCACGGTCGGCCAGCTGCAGAAGGCGCTGTGCCCGGACGGCAACGGCACGGTGATCGACACGCTCACCTTCGGCCTGTGCGGCGGCGGACCGCAAGGCATGGTCGACCCCTTCAAGCGGGCGGCCAACATCGACTTCGACATGCACGCCTCGTTCGACCCGACCTTCAACGTCGGCATCCTGTGGGAGCCGAAGAACTGGCTGGCGCTGGGCCTGGTGTACCAGGGCGGCGCCAGCACGACCTACACCGGCCGCTACAAGGTCCACGCCGATCCGATGCTGCGCAGCTTCGTGCGCGGCCTGAATTCGAGCCTGCTCGGGCCGGTCGTCGGCGCCGTCACCGGCATGCCGGCGGAAATCCCCGAAGACCAGGGCGGCAACATGACGGCCAGGATTCCCTTCCCGTGGCGGGTGCAGGCCGGCATCAAGCTGATGGCGACCGACTACGTGCAGCTCAACGCCGACGTCAGCTACGCCGACTGGGCCAAGTGGAACCAGCTGACCTTCGAGTTCGACCAGAGCGTCAAGCTGCTCGAGATGGCGCGCCTGTTCGGCTATGCGAACTCGCGCCAGGCGACCTTCAAGATGGGCTTCAGGAGCGTGGTCAACTACAGCTTCGGCACCCAGATCAACCTGACGAAAAAGCTGGCGTTGCGGGCCGGCTATGAGCCGCGCAAGAGTTCGATCCCCGGCGACAAGATGAGCCTCCTGGCCCCGCTGCCCGACACGAAGCTGAAGAGCCTGGGCCTGCGCTACCGCTTCGACGACGGCGCCGAAGTGAACCTCACCGGCAGCTACATCAAGGGCAGCTACAACATCCCGGCGCGCAGCGACTGCAACCTCAACTGCGACGATTTCTTCAACCTGATCTACAACCCGTATGCGGCGACCAGCGTGTCGGGGAGCCTGATCGTGCGCTACTTTGGCGCGTCGTATACGCGCCCGTTCTGAACCGTTTCATTGAGTGGAGGTGAAGATGTTTCGATCGATGTTCGTAATGCGTGCGGCGGGTGCGGCGATCGGCCTGGCCCTGGCAGGCAGCGCCTGCGCCCAGGCCGCCGCTTCCGTACCGGCCGAGAAGCAGGCGCTGGTGAACCGCGTGCTGGCCAAGATGGCGCTCGACTCCGTCGGCGCCCAGATGCTGCAGGCCCCGGTGGCCGAGATGATCCGCCAGTCGCGCGTGGTGGTGAGCAGCCGGGTGCCGGCCGAGAAGCAGGAGGCGACCTTGAAGGAGGTGACGGCCGAGGCCAACAGCTTCCTCGAGCGCGAGACGCCGCCGCTGCGCGCCAGCACCCAGAAGGTGGTGCAGGCCAGCGTGGCGCCGCTGCTGGCGCAGAAGTTCAGCACCGAAGAACTGAAGCAGCTGGCCGAGATCCTCGAAGCGCCGGTGCTGGCCAAGTTCGAGACCCTGGTGCCGGAGATGAAGAAGACGGTCGGCGAGAACGTGGCCAAGGCCAATGCCGCGCAGATCCAGCCGAAGATGACGGAGCTGCAGAACCGGGTCGGCCTGCGCTTGCGCGCGGCGGCTGGCCAGTAGGCGGGCCAATCAACTTGGCGGGAGGGCAGGGCGATGGACTGGATGACGCAGAGCCGCGAGAAATCACAGCTGGGGCAGATCCTGCTCGGCAAGAAGCTGATCTCGGAAGCGCAGCTGGATGCGGCGATCCGCGAACAGGGCCGCAGCGGCCGCAGGCTGGGCGAGATCCTGGCCGACATGAAGCTGATCACCGAAGCCCAGGTGCGCGGCGCGATCCGCCGCCAGCGCAACCTGCGGATGGCGGCGGCGCTGGCGACGGCCCTGCTCGGGCCACTGCACGCCTATGCCGCGGTGACGGCGGCGCCGGCCGCGGCGGTGTCGACACGCGCGCCCGGCGAACGTTCGCTGCGCGAGCTGTCGGACGAAGAGCTGGGCGAGGTCATCGCGCAAGCGTGGAAAGGCGGGGACGAGGACGCCCTGCGCGACCAGGCGCGCCAGGCCGAGCTACGCCTGGCGGCGCTGGCCGGCCAGGCCGGTGCGAACGCTGCCCTGAACGTGCGGCATGCGCTGCCCGAGGGCGGCGTGCGGGTGCTGGGCGAGCTGGTCCAGGTCTTCAATCCGCTGGGGATGCTGCTGTCGGCCGATACGGCCGTGCGTGACGTGACCTACGACGCGGCGAATTCGCACGCGGTGATCAACAAGGACGGTTCGATCACGCTGCGCATGCCCAGCACGATCGGCGAGATCAGCTTCCGCAACATCCGCGTGGGCAGCGCGCCGGGGCCGCGCTTTGGGAGCGTCGAGATCCGCGATATCGATTTGCGGGGGACGACGATGAGTGTGAAGCTGCGCTAGGAGCGTGGAGCGTTAGCTTGTAAACGTCGTCCCCGCGAAGGCGGGGACCCAAGTTTGTCTGCGCTGACGTAACGCGTGCAGAACTTGGGTCCCCGCCTGCGCGGGGACGACGGGTATTCGATTAGCGCAAGCCCAGCAACGCCAGCACCCGCTCGCGGCTCACTCCCACCAGCGCCGACGTCAGCGACAGCAGCGACTCGTAGTCGGGATTCGCGGCGGTGGTCGCGAATTCCTGGGCCGCTTCCTCGGCTTCCGGCGGCGGGGTGGTGGCCTGGGTCATCTGCACCGTGGCGGCCGACAGCGCGTTGCTGGCGGCGTCGCGCGAACGGCGTACGCGTTCCAGCGCCTGCACCACTTCGCGCAGGCTGGCGCGCAGGCTGTCGCCGTTGCTGTTTCCGCTGCCGGCATTCCACTGCTGCGGCGCCAGCTCGGCCGGGACTTCCTCGGTGGTCACGCGGCCGCGGCCGCTGATGGCGATGCTGTCCTTGACCGCCGGCCAGTTCGTTTCCGGCGTGGAGAACACCAGGCCGCGCTGGTCGTCGAGGCCGGCGCGCACGCCCATCGGCGCCATCGCGCGGTCGATCGCGGCCGCGATCTCTTCGTCGCTCATGCCGGGGCCGATCTCGACCGACAGCTGCGGGCCGCCGTTGCCGCCGACCGAGAAGGCCAGGCTTTGCGCGGCATTGCTGCGCAGGGCATCGAGGTCCAGGCCGCGGATGCGGAAACGCTGGGTGGCCGGCTTGCCGGTGAAATGGAGATTGCTGTCGACACCGCCGCCGGCGTTCTTCCTGCGCGAGGCGAGGGTCGAGGCCAGCTGGCGCACCAGGGTGTTGAGCCTGGCGCTGGTCTGGCTGTCGGCCTGCTGGCGCGCCGCGCCGCGGGCGCCGGCCAGCCTGGAAGTCAGTTCACCCTTCAGCGATTCGAGCTGGCCCTGCACCTGGTCGAGATAATCGAGCGCCTGTTGGGCGCGCGCGGCCTGGTCCTGCAGCGCGCTGCCGATGCTGGCGGCGTTGCTGCGCAGGGGCGCGGGGGCAGGCGTGCCGGCCGCCGCGGCCCGTCCGGCGCGGCCGGCTTCCGTCGCCGGCTCGGCCGCGCGTGGCTGGACCAGGCGCGCCGAAGCCCCGGCACGTGTGCCGGTGGCGCTGCCGGTGCCGCCGGCAGTGGTTGTACGTAGTGTGGTTTCCATTGCCATCAAAGCGCCGAGAACAGGGAAAGGTTACCGATCTTGCTGTATGCCTTGTAGCTTGCCTGCAGGGCGGTCGAATAGCCGCCCAGTTCGATCGCAGCGGCGCCCACGTCGAGCTGGCCGATCTCGGTGATCGCCATCTGGTTCGACAGGCTGACGTTACCGTGGTTGGCGTCGATCGTGTTGAGGATGTTCTGCTGCCCGCCCAGCACGGCGACCTTGCCCGACAACAGATCCATGCCGGCGTCGAAGCCGTCGAGGTTGGCCGCGATGGTGGCATGCACGACCGGGTCGTTCGGGTTCACGCCGGGCGCCGACAGCGTGGCAATGGTCTGGTCGAGCTGGTTGAGCAGCTGTTCCAGGTCCTTCACGTTCTGGTTCGCGACCTGGGTGATGCCGTTGCCGACCACCACGGTCTGGTCGTTGGTGTTGCCGGCATAGCTGTAGCGCGAACCCAGCGGCGCCTTGGCGTTGAAGGCGATCGGCGCGGTGCCGGTGGCGGTGCCGGAAAAGATGTAGCGGCCTTCCTGGTCGATCGAGTTCGAGGTGTACATCAGGCTTTCGCGCAGGGCGGTCAGCGAGGTCACCATCGCGTTCAGGTCGTCGGGCGCATTGCTGCCGTCCGCGGCCCAGACCAGCAGGTCGCGGCCGGAGTTCATGTCGTTGACCATATTCGACAGGTAGCCTTCGTTCTTCGACATGCGCTGTTTCACCGCGGCGATGTTGTCGCGGTACTGGCCGATGGCGGCTTCTTCGCGCTTCAGGCGCGAGATGCGCACGCTGTCGACCGGGTCGTCCGACGGCACCTGGATGCGGTTGCCGTTGGCCATCTGCTCGGTCAGCTCGGTGATGCGGCTCTGGTTCTTCTGCAGCGACTGGTTCATCATCGCCTGGTACTGGCTCGTTGCGATACGCATGATCTTCTCCTTAACGCACCAACTAAGCCATCATCGCCAGGGTGGCGTCGAACAGTGCGTTCGCGACCGACATCACCTTCATGTTGGCCTGGTACATATTCTGGTATTCGACGAGGTTCACCGCTTCCTCGTCCTGGTTGACGCCGCTGGTCGACTGCCAGTCCGCCTCCGCCTGGTCGCGCATGCTCTGGTAGGTGTCGAGCGCGCCCTTGTTCTGCTGGCTGTCGACCGCCAGCTTGCCGACCAGCTGGGTGTCGGCGTCGCCGAGCAGCACCGCGCCGAGGCCGGTGAGGTCGACGGTCTGGTTCTTGATCGCGGCCAGCTTCTGCAGGTTGCCGGTATCGCCGGGCGTGCCGTCGCCGGAGAAGGCCAGGTCGGCGGTCTGGAAGCCGCCCGCCACTTGCAGCATGTTCGAGGTGCTGCCGGTGTTGTAGACGAACAGCGGCTTGCCCTTGGCGCCGTCCATGGTGTAGCCGGCCGCCAGCTGGGTGTTGACCTTCTCGGCGACCTGCTGGGCCATCTCGGCCACGTTGTTCTGCAGCGGCAGCAGCACGTCCTTTTCGTACGCCGACAGGCCGCCCAGCTGGCCGCCGGCGCGGGTGACGTCGAGGTCGAAGGAGGTGCCGGCGAAAGTCAGGCTGAAGGCCTGGTCGGCGCCGCCGCTGACGGACAGCTTGCCGGCCACGCCGCCCAGCACCAGCGACTGGCCGGACTTCAGCGAGACGTTGCGGGTGCCGTCCGGCTGGTCGCTGACTTCGAGTCCCATCTGGCTGGCCAGGCCGTCGATCGCCTGGTCGCGCTGGTCGATCAGGGACGAGGCATTGCTGCCGGTGGCGTTCGCGTTGGCGATGCGGGCGTTCAGCGTGGCGATCGCGGCGATCGCGGTGTTGGCCGAATCGACGATCGCGACGCGCTGCTGGCGCACCGACTGCAGCTGCGAGTTGTAGACGTTGTTCAGGCTGTTGAAGCGCTGGGCCAGCAGCCCGGCCGCGGTCACGACCTGCTGGCGCAGCGGGGTCGAGGTCGGGTCGACGCCGGCCACCGCGTTCAGGGCCGCGAAGAATTTGTCGATCCCGCCCGACAGGTTGGCGTCGTCGTTGCCCATGACGCTTTCCAGCTGGGTCATGTAGGGCTGGGTCTGGGCATGCGCGCCCAGGTCAGACGCGGTGCGCCACAGCTGCTGGGTCTTGTAGTTGTCCGAAAAACGCAGCAGGGAGGTGACGCGCACGCCATTGCCGGCCTGGTTCGAGCCGGCCGCCGGGCCGACCGCGTTCAGCAGCGCCGCCTGGCGGGTATACCCCTTGGTCTGCAGGTTGGCGATGTTCTGGCTGCTCGAAGACAGGGCCAGTTGGGAGGCCAGCGCGCCGGACAGTGCGTTGTTCAGGATGCTCATTGCGTGTCTTTCTTGTGCGGAATCATTACCGTTCAGAAACTAAAGGCGACCGTTTACCCGGCTTTATTAAGTCCTGGCGGCAACAATTGCTTCAGAATCGCGTCGGCCACGCCAAAAGCGCGCTGGCCCGCCATATGGCCGGCCAGCATCTTGTCGGCCATGTCCAGCATGTCGCTGTTGACCGGGTCCTTCAGCGGGCTGTCTTCGGGCGCCAGGGTGCGCGCGCTTTCGCGCATCTGCTGCAGCATGTGCGAGATGAAGAAGCTCTCGAATTCGACGGCGGCCTTGGTCGCCTTTTTTACGTACGCCGGGTCGGGCGCGTCGGCGGCGGGGGCGACCTTTTCCGGGGCGGCGGACTCCGGGCCCTGGGCCTGCGCTTCCAGCGGGTTCAGTTTATCGAGCATCAGATCACCACCAGTTCGCCTTCGATCGCGCCGGCCTGGTCGAGCGCCTGCAGGATCGCCATGATGTCGTCCGGAGACGCGCCCAGGCTGTTAACCACGTCGATGATAGTCTGCAGCCTGGCGCCGGCCGGCCAGTGGAACATCTGGCCCGAGCCCTGGTCCACCGAGACTTTCGATTGAGGGGTGACCGCGGTCTTGCCCTTCGAGAACGGGCCGGGCTGGCTGACCGCCGAGCTTTCCGAGATCACGACCTTCAGCGCGCCATGGGTGACGGCGGCCGACTTCACGCGCAGGCCGTCCGAGATGACCACGGTGCCGGTGCGCGAGTTGAACACCACCTTCGGCACTTCGACACCGGCTTCGACCGGCATGTTTTCCAGCTTGGCCACGAAAGCCACGCGCTCGGTCGGGTTGGTCGGCGCGACCACTTCGACGCTGGTGCCGTCGGCGGTGGTGGCGACCGGCCCGAAGCGGCGGTTGATCGCATCGACGACGTTGGTGGCGGTGTCGAAATTCGGATGGCGCAGGCGCAGCACGACCTGCTGGCGGGTGGCGAAATCGGTCGGGATCTCGCGCTCGATCTGGGCGCCGTTCGGGATGCGGCCGCCGGTCGGGGTGTTCACCGTCACCGAGGAGCCGCTCTTGCCGGAGGCCGACAGGCCGCCGACCACCAGGTTGCCCTGGGCCAGCGCGTAGACTTCGTTGTCGGCCGCGCGCAGCTGGGTCAGGAGCAGGGTGCCGCCGCGCAGGCTCTTGGCATCGCCGAGCGAGGACACGGTGACGTCGATCGCCTGGCCGCGGCGGTAACCCGGCGGGAACACGGCCGACACCATCACGGCGGCGACGTTCTTGTTCTTCGCTTCTTCGCCCTCCGGCAGCTTGACGCCGAACTGCTTGAGCATGTTGACCACCGACTGGCTCGAATACTTCACCTGGGTCGAGTCGCCGCTGCCGTTCAGGCCGACCACCAGGCCGTAGCCGACCAGCGGGTTGTCGCGCACGCCTTCGACGCTGGCCAGGTTGCGCAGCGGCTGGACGCGCGACTGCGGCATCGCCTCGGCGTTCGGCGAGCGCACGGAAGCAGCCGGCGCGGCCAGCGCGGGCAAGGCGAGGGACGCCGCCAGCAGTGCGGAAGCGATACGGAAAATCGAGCCAGTAGCAGGAATTCGAATCATGGTGTGCCTTGAAAGGGCGGTCAGAACGGCATCAGCGGACCGGTGAAGAACCGGGTCAGCCAGCCGGGCGTGTTGGCGTCGGCCAGCGAGCCCTGGCCGGAGTAGGCGATGCGGGCGTTGGCCACGCGCAGCGAGGACACCTGGTTGTCGTTGTCGATGTCGGCGGCGCGCAGGTAGCCGGCCAGGCGCAGGTATTCCTCGCCCTGGTTCAGCTGCAGGCGCTTTTCGCCGGCCACGCGCAGCAGGCCGTTCGGCAGCACTTCCTGCACGATCACGGTGACGGCGCCGGACAGCGCATTCTGCTGGGTGCTGGTGGCGTCGCCCTGGAAGCTGCGGTCGGCGCTGACGTCGATGCCGGTGCGGCCGAAGCTCTTGCCCAGCACGCCGATCGGGTTCATGCCCACGCTCGAGCCTTTCGAGAAGCTGGTGCCGGCCTTCTTGCTGGCCTGGGTGGTTTCCTGCAGCAGCACGGTGACGACGTCGCCGACGCGGAAAGCGCGCGCGTCCGAGGTCAGCGACACGGTATCGGCCGAGAACACGCCGCCGGAGACGCCGGCGCGGGCCGGTCCGGCTTTCGGCAGGGCCAGGGCGTCGTCGACCGGCTTCGGGTTGTTCAGGGGGACGCGCGATGCACAGCCGGAAAGCGAGCCCGCGAGCAGTAGTGCGGCTACTGCCGCGGTGGTCGAGCGAATCATGATCAGCGGGAGGCGCCAGCCAGGTATTGCAGCATATTGTCGGCAGCCGACAGCACCTTGGTGTTCATCTCGTAGGTGCGCTGGGCGGCGATCATGTCGACCATCTCTTCGACCACCTGCACGTTCGAGCCTTCCAGCGCGCCCTGCTTGATCTTGCCGAAGGCGCCGTCGCCGGCCTTGCCTTCGTTCGGATTGCCGCTGGCGGCGGTTTCCTGGAACAGGTTCTCGCCCAGGGCCTGCAGGCCGGCCGGGTTGACGAAGGAGGTCAGGGTCAGCTGGCCCAGTTCGGTCGGAGCGATCGAGCCCGGGACGGTCGCGCTGACCATGCCGTTTTCGCCGATCGTGATGGCGGTCGCGTTGTTCGGCACCGTGATCTGCGGCACCAGGGGCAGGCCCTGGGCATTGGTCAGCACGCCGTTGGCGTCGACCTGCAGCTGGCCGGCGCGGGTATACGCCGGCTGGCCGTCCGGGCGGCGCACCTGCAGGAAGCCGTTGCCCGAGATCGCCACGTCGAGCGACTGGCCGGTGGTCTGGAGGCTGCCGTTGGTGAAGACCTTCTGGGTGCCGACGATGTGCGTGCCGTTGCCGAGCTGGACGCCGTTGGAAACCGTGTTGTCGGCGGTCTGGGCGCCCGGCTGCTTGTCGACCTGGTAGAACAGGTCTTCGAACACCACGCGGTCGCGCTTGAAGCCGACCGTGTTCACGTTCGCCAGGTTGTTGGCGATGGCCTGCAGTTTTGCGTCCTGTGCCTGCACGCCGGTCTTGCTGATCCACATTGCTGGATTCATGGTTTCTCTCCGTATTCTTTATTAAGCGCCGATGAGACGGTTGCCCGCCTCGTTCATGCTGTCGCTGGCCTTGAACAGGCGCATCTGGATTTCGAAGCTGCGGTTCAGGCTCATGGTCGCGACCATCTCCTCGACCGCCGACACGTTCGAGCCTTCGAGGGCGCGCGGCTTCACGCCGACCGCCGGATCGGCCGGCAGCGGCGCACCGTCGCGCGAGACGATCAGGCCGGCCTCGTTCTTGGTCAGCTCGGCGCCTTCGGCATTCACCAGGCGCAGCTTGTCGACCACCTGCATCTGGGTCGCGCCTTCGGTCAGCACCGAGATGGTGCCGTCCGTGCCGATCTCCACCGCGACGTGCGGCGGCAGGGTGATCGGGCCGCCTTCGCCGAGCAGCGGACGGCCGTGCACCGACAGCGCGCCGTTGGCGTCGATGTCGATCTCGCCCGAGCGGGTATAGGCCTCGTTGTCGCCGTACTGCACGGCGAGGTAGCCCTTGCCGCCGATCGCGACATCCAGCGGACGCCCGGTTTCGCGCACGCTGCCGGCGCGGGTCGAGAGGGTGTCGGACTGCATGGTCGACATGTGGCGGTCGTCGTAGCCGAAGCCGCCGAGCTGCGTGTTGCCGGCCACTTCCATGCTGGCGCGGAAACCCGAGGTGTCCATGTTCGCCAGGTTGTTGGCGTGGACCTGCTGCGAGCGCAGCAGGCGCTCGGCGCCGGAGACGGCGGTGAAGATCAGTTTATCCATGGTTCAGGCGCGGTCCGCTTACAGGGCCTGCATCAGGGCCTGCATCATCTGGCTCTCGGTGGTCAGCACCTTCGAGTTGGCCTGGTAGTTGCGCTGCGAGGTCATCAGGCCGACCAGTTCCGAGGTGATGTCGACGTTCGAGCCTTCCAGCGCGCCGGTGGTCAGCTTGCCCGACAGGCCCACGCCCGGCGTGTTGTACAGGGCGGCGCCGGAATCGGCGTTGGCGGTCCAGCTGGTGTCGCTGATGGCGCGCAGCGCGCCTTCGTTGGCGAAGGTCGCGATGGCGACGGTGCCGACCACCTGCGACTGGTCGTTGCTGTACTTGGCGACCAGCGAGCCGTCGCCGGACAGTTCGACGCCGATGAAGGCGCCCGAGGCATAGCCGTCGCTGCGGTTGGTGGTGGTGGTGGCTTCGCCGGCGAAGCGGGTGGTGCCGGTGTAGTCGATGCTGAGGGTACTGCCGGCCGCGCCGGCCGTTGCCGGCATGGTCAGGGTCACGGGAGCGGTGGTGGTCAGCATGCCGTCGGCGCCGAAGCTCAGGGTGGTGTTCGGGGTGGTGGTCGAGGCCGGGGCGGCGCCGTCCAGCGCGTAGAACACGTTGACGGTGTTGTCGTCCTTCTTCACGAAGTACTGCGACACGGTGTGCTGGGTGCCCAGCGAGTCGTAGGCGATCGACTGCTTGACCATGTTGTAGGTGCTCGACTTGGACGGGTCGAAGGCGGTCGTCGGCACTTTCCAGTCGGCCGACAGGTTGCCGACGAAGGCGATGCTCTTGGTGGCGACGGCCGGGATCTGGCCGGTCGGGACCTGGATGTCGCCCATCGGACCGAGGGCGCCGCCATTGGCCGGGCCATAGCCCTGCACCTTCTTGCCGTTGCTGTCGATCAGGTAGCCCTTGGTGTCGGTCGAGAAGATGCCGACGCGGGTATAGGTCATGCCGCCCTGCGGATCGCGGCTGACGAAGAAGCCGCGGCCGTCGATGGCGGCGTCCAGGCCGCGCCCGGTGGTCTGGGTCGAGCCGTTCTGGCCGATGGTCTGGGTCAGCGAGCCGACTTCCACGCCGTTGGCGGAGGTGCCGGCGTAGACCGAGGCGAAGTTCGCGCGGCTGCTCTTGAAGCCGTAGGTGGCGGCGTTGGCGATGTTGTTCGAAGTGGTTTCCAGCGATTCGTTGATGGCCTGGATGCCGGACAGTGCGATGTCGAAGCTCATGTCGATTCCTTGTTCTTAAGATTCGGTTTTACCGTTGAAGCCGGTGATGGACGAGGGATCGACCTCGCCGATGTTCGCCACCTGCAGCACCACGCCGCCGTTCGCGACGCGCACGCTGTTCAGGCGCGCGGCGACTTCGATCTGCGGGGAAGTGCCGTCCGACGGCTTGGCCTGGATCGCATAAGTCCCCGGCGGCAGGCCAAGCGCGTCCGGGTCGATCGTGAACGATTGCGGACCGGAGACGTGGGCGCCCAGGTCGATCGTGTGCTGCTGGCCATCGAGGCCGGTCAGCACCAGCGTGGTGGCGCTGCTGGCGCCGTTCAGCTGGATGGTGCCGTTGACCTTGGCGCCGTCCAGCTTGAGGGTATTGGTCGCCACCGTGACTTCGGAGCCGACCTGGCTGCCCATCGCCAGCGTCTGCATGCTTTGCAGGATGCTGGCGTTCGCGGTGGTCATCTGCGACAGGTTCTGCAGCGCCTCGGTCTGGGACAGCTGCGACAGCTGGTTGACGTAGGCGGTCGGGTCCTGCGGCGCCAGCGGATCCTGGTTCTGGATCTGCGCGACCAGCAGCTTGGTGAACATGTCGCGGTTGTCGTTGGTGGCGGCCTGGGTGGCGACCTTGGCGGAGGCCTGGGCGCCGGTATTGTTGGCCAGGCTGTTCGAGGTGGAAGCGGCGGCGACCATCAGCCTTCTCCCAGCTTCAGCAGCGACTGCTGCATCGACTTGATGCGGCCCAGCACCTCGACATTGGTCTCGAAGGCGCGCGAGGCCGACATCATGTCCGCCATCTCGGCCACTTCGTTGACGTTGGTGTAATAGACCATGCCTTCGGCGTCGGCCTTCGGATTGTCCGGCTCGTGCGCGCGGCGCAGCGGCTCGGCGCTTTGCACCACGTCCAGCACGCGCACGCCGCCGCCGGCGGCATTGTCCATCACGGCCGCGAACACCGGCTTGCGCGCGCGGTAGGCTTCGCCTTCCGAGCCGGCCGCCACGTCGGCATTGGCCAGGTTGCTGGCGATCGTGTTCAGGCGCACCGATTGCGCCGCCATCGCCGAACCGGCGATCTGGGAGATGTCCTTGAAGCCCATGTCTGTTTTCCGCCTTATTGACCGTTGATCGCTTTTGCCAGGCCGCGCAGCTGCATGTTGATGAAGGTGAGACTGGTGTTGAAGTCGGAGGCGTTCTGCGAGAACGCGGCCTGCTCGACACCGATTTCGACGGTATTGCCGTCGGCGCTGGGGTGGTAGGGCACGCGGTACAGCGGGGAATCCTCGCTGAGGCCGAGCTGGCCGCTCATCTGGCCGGCTTCGGCATCCTGGCGTTCCTGCAGCATGGCGCCGAAGTCGAGGTCGCGCGCGGTATAGCCCGGCGTGCTCTCGTTTGCGATGTTGGCGGCCAACACCTTGGTGCGCTCGGCGCGCAGCTGGAGCGCGTCGGCATGCACCCCGATCGCGTCCTTGAAGTTAATTGTCATGTGCAGGAACCTCCGTGATGGGTTACTTCAGTGTGATTGGTTAGAATCAGGTTTTTCGCTGACGCTATTTTCTAATGATTGCTTTCCACAAGGCAACCCTTGTTGCTTCGTTATTTGCGCTGGTTTGTGCGGTCGCGCAAGCCGCTCCCCCATCAATTCCAGTGCAAATTGAACAAGCCGCACGTGCCGAACTCGAACGGCAGATGGCGGCCGCCGGCCTGACGGAACCGCAATTCGAGGTCTCCGTCGTGACCGCGCGCGCCACGCCGCCGTGTGTCCAGAATGTGGCCATCGAAGCGCTCGATACCCGTTCTCCCCAGCGAATGCGCTTCGTGGCGCGCTGTAACGACAGCCCCGGGTGGCGATACGAGTACATCGTCCGGGCCCGTGTGACGGCGATGGTGGCGATCGCCGCGGCGCCGGTGGCGGCCAACGAAGCCTTGACCGATGCACAAGTAACGATCGAGCGCCGTGATATTTCAAACATTGCAGATCCGATCAGTTCGCCTGAAGAAGCTGTCGGACAAATGTCACGCCGCATGTTGCGTCCAGGAGACATTTTGCGCAGCGGGCAGCTCAGCGCGCCGATTCTGGTCAAGCGCGGCGATGCGGTGCTCATGGTTGCGCGCCGCGAAGGCATCGAAGTCAGCACGGCCGGCGAAGCGCTGGATGCGGGCGCGCGCGGCGCCATGATCCGGGTGCGCAACGCCGGCAGCGGCCAGGTGGTACGCATGCGCGTGGCCGGGCCGGGAACGGTCGAGCCCATCGACAGCGGCCTCAGCCGCTGATCCCTTGCAGGCGGCCCGCCAGGCGCGACAGCTTCGCCGCGTAGGCCGGATCGGTCGCATAGCCGCCCTTGGCCAGCCCGGAGGCGAAGGCATGGGCGTTGCTGCCGGCACCGAGGGCGCCGCGGAAACGCGGGTTATCGATCAACATCTGTGCATAGTCGCGGAAAGCGCTGGCCTGGTCCGGATAGGCGCGGAAGCGGGCGCTGGTCTTGAGCGCGGCGCCGCCGACGTATTCGGTGGTGGCGGATTCGGCGACCTCGCCATGCCAGCTGTTGCCGGCCTTGATGCCGAACAGGTTATGGGTCGAGCTGCCGTCCGGATTGCGCAGCGGGCGCTGGCCCCAGCCCGATTCCAGCGCCGCATGGGCCGACACCAGTTCGGGCGCCACGCCCAGCTTGTCGGCCGCTTCCCTGGCCCAGGGCGCGATGCTTTCCAGGAAAGCCTGCTGGTCGGGCGACTTGTTTTCACCGTCACCGCCGGCGCCGACGATCGCATTCGCGGCCTGGGTGGCGCGCGCCTGCCAGACGCTGCCGTCCGGGCTGAGGGAAGCGCTGGCGCCGGCGCTGAAGCCGTCGCCGCCGCCGTTCTGGATGAAGGAAGCGACTTCCTCCTGCACCGAGCCAAAGATGCTGTTGAAGCCGCTGCCGCCGCCGATGCCAGCGGTCGGACGGGTCGGCGCGGTCGGTGCCGTCGCCGGGGTGAAAGCAGTGTTCAGGTCAGCGTGGCGCATACAGTTGATCCTCGCCGTGCAGCACGCGCTGCATCACCGTGTATTGGTCGGCCATCAAGTTGCCGTTGCGGGTAGTGGCCTGTTTGCAGTCGCGCACCAGCTGTTCCAGGCGTTCCCAGTCGCTTGCTGCGCGGCTGCGCTGCGCGTCCGGCAGGGCGTTCAGCAGATCGTCCATGCCGGCGCTAGCGCCGTGCAGGGCGCGCACCAGCTGCACGCGTTGCTGGCGGCGCTGCTCCATGGCGTCGAGCTGGGGCATGAGTTCATCGGCCAGCGCGCCGAGTTCGGCGCCGCGGTGGCGCAGCGCGGCCTGGAACTGGCGCTCCAGCAGGTCGCGGATGACGCCGCAGGCTTGCAGGTCGGCCTGGATGCCGTCCAGCAGGCGGGCAACGGCCTGGTCGCGGGTAAGACGGCCCATCGCTCAGCCCTGGTGGAAGCGCTGGATCAGGCCGGCCAGGCGGCCGGCGTCGAACGGCAGCTCGCCCTTTTGCAGGGCGTCGCGCAGTTCGGCGACCTTGGCGGCGTCGAAGTCGGGCAGGGCTTTCAGCGCGCTTTGCGCCGGCTGCAGCACTGCCGATTCGAGGGCTTCGGTGGCATTCGACGGCGCGACGGCCGGCGCGGCCGCGGGGCCGCCGGCTTGCGGCGCGATCGTGATGGAAGGAGTGGAGGCGCCTGTGATTTTCATGCGTTGTCCTCGGGTTTTGGATTGAATCGTCATGGTTTCTTCGGCAATTGGCTGCGCAGTTCCTTGAGCGCGTCCTCGCCCGGCTTGGTAATCGATACGTCCTTGCCCAGATCTTCGACCTGGGAGGGCACGCCGAACATCGCGGTGACGGCGGCGGCCTGTCGGGATGTCAGGATCAACAGTTCGATGCGGCGGTTGACGGAGGCGTCGGGTTTGGCGGCATCGAGCGGTGCGCGGTCGGCCATGCCGACCACCTGGAGAATGCTTTCCTTGCGCATGCCGCCGATGAGGAGCTGGGAGCGCGCAGCCAGCGCGCGGTGAGCCGACAGGCTCCAGTTGGAGTAGCTGTTCGGATCGCTGCTAGTGTACTGCAAGGCGTCCGTGTGGCCTACGATGAGCATCTGGTTTTCCATTTTTTCGAACATCGGCGCCATTGCGCGCAACAGTTTCGAGAAACGGTCGGTCGGAATCGGGCTGCCGCGCACGAACATGCCCTGGCGGTCGGTATCGTGCAGCATCACGCGCAGGCCGTCCGGCGTGACCACCGTGGCAAGGTTCGATGCCAGCCCGGCATCGGCGCTCATCTGCTGCAAGGCGTGGGCCAGCGCCGCCAGCTCCGACGGCGATTCGTATTTGGTGCGCACGGCGGTGGATTTCCCGCCGCTGTCCGGCCCTTGCGCGCCGCCGTTCGCCTTCGGCATCGGGAAGCGTTCGATCAGGCTGCCGGCCGGGTTGCCGGCGATGTCCGGCTTGCGGCCGCTGCCTTCGATCAGGCCGGCGGAGGTGTTGTCGCGCACGATGTTCTTGAGCGCCGACGCTTCGCGCGCGGCGATCAGCCACAGCACCAGGAACAGCGCCATCAGCGCCATGCAGAAGTCGGCGAACGCGACTTTCCAAGCGCCGCCGTGCTCGTCGTCGTGGTGCTTGCCGCCGCCACGCTTGACGATGGTCTCTTCGTGGTGCTTGTCGCCTTTTTTAGCTGCTTGCATGCTGGTCAGTCCAATCCTTACGCGCGCTTCCTGGCCGCGCCGGCGTCTTCGCCGTCGGCCATGGCATTGATCCAGGTTTCAAGCTGGGCGAAGCTGGGCTTGGTGTTCAGCTGGATCAGGCGGCGCCCGGCGTCGATCGCCAGCAGCGGCGGCTTGCCGGCCACGTGGGTGCACAGCACGACCTTCACGGTTTCCATGGTCGAGGCTTCCGAATTCACCAGCTGCTTCATCATGTTGGAGATCGGGTCCAGCACGCCGTAGCAGAAGAAGATACCGATGAAGGTGCCGACCATCGCCGCGCCGATGTGCTCCGCGATCTCGGCGGTGTCGGCGCCGCCGCCGACCGAGTTCATGGTCATCACGATGCCCAGCACCGCGGCCAGGATGCCGAAGCCCGGCATCGCCTCGGCGATCTTGTGCAGCGACTTCGAGGGCTGGGTCAGTTCTTCGTGGATCGCGTCCAGTTCCTGTTCCAGCACGCCTTCCAGTTCGTGGGCATTGATCTTACCCATCGCCATCAGGCGGAAGTTGTCGACGATGAAGGCCAGCAGCTTCGGCTCTTCCAGGATCAGCGGGTAGCGCTGGAACATCGGGCTTTCCTTGGGCGCCTCGACGTGGGCGTCGAGCGCCTTCAGGCCGCCGGCGGCGGTCTGCAGCAGCTCGTACATCAGCAGCAGCAGCTGGCGCTGGAAATCCGAATCGTGCTTCTGGCGGCCGATGATCTTCTTGAACTGGACCAGCATCTCGGCCAGCACGTGCTTGGGATTGCCGACCACCAGGGCGCCGACCGCGGCGCCGACGATGATCAGCATTTCGATGGGTTGCCAGATGGCGCCGACGGTGCCGCCCATGAAGGCGAAGCCGCCGAACACGGCGCCGAGCACGATGAGGATGCCGATAATTTGCATGATGTTGTTACCTTTCTCTTTGTCTGTCCGGGCTTCAGGCCTGGGCCAGCGCGGCTTTCATCTTCGCCAGCGCACTCTTGTTGAGCTGGCAGACGCGCGCATCGGACAGGTCGAGCACGGCCGCGATTTCCTTGTAGCTGAGCTCGAATTCGTAAATCATCTGGATCACCCGCTGCTCGCGTTCCGACAGGGCGTTCAGGGCCTGCTCGAGGCTGCGGCGCACCATGAACTGCTCTTCCGGGCCGGGGGCGCTGTGGGCGCGCTCGCTCGCTTCCTGCAGGATGTCGTCGAAGCTGAGCAGCTCCTCGGCGACATCGTCCAGCAGGAACTGGCGCCACTCGTCCTGCGTGATGCCGAGGGCTTCCGCGGCTTCCTTGTCGTTCGGCTCGCGGCCCAGCTTGCGGGTGAGGGCGCGCACGGCGTCGCGCATCTTGTGGCTATCCTGTCGCACGGCGCGCGGACGCCAGTCCTGGCGCCGTAGTTCGTCGAGGATGGCGCCGCGCACGCGCAGGCCGGCGTAGCTGGCGAAACCGGTATCCGGCGTGCCGTAGCGGCGCAGCGCTTCCAGCAGGCCCATCAGCCCGATCTGTTCCATGTCCTCGCGTCCCATGGCGCCCGACACCTGCGAGTTGAGCTGGCGTGCGATGCGCTTGACCAGCGGCGCATAGGCGACCAGGTGGCGCTGCTCGTCCTTCGCGCTCATCGCCGCGTGCACGGCGGCGCCGGCGTATTCGGTACTGGCGTAGCTGTCGGCGTAGTCGGTCATGTAACCCACATTGTCCCCGGCGGTTATTCGATGATCAGCTTGCCGATCATGACTTCCACGAACGGCTTTTCCGCATGCGTGCGTTCATAGTCGACGTTGAAGGAATGATTCAGCTGCTCGGCGTACTTCTCGACCGTCATGGTGGACGCCTCGGCCAGCGTGTAGCTCGACAGCGTGCGCACGGCCAGGCTGCGCAGCAGCGGCAGGTGTTCCTTGGTTTCCTTTTCCTTGGCCGGCTCGGTGGCCAGCACCAGGTCGGTCGACAGGTAATGGCTCTCGGTCTCGTTGGGGCCGCGGCGCAGCATCACGATCACCTTGTCGAGGGTGACGTACTTCACCGGCCGGGCTTCCTTCGGATGCCCCGCTTCCGTCTTTGCCGTGCCCGCGGCGGTGGCAGGCTTGGGCATGAACCACCAGACCGCGCCACCCGCGCCGGCGGCGCTGATGATCACGGCACTGGCGATGGCGATTATCTTTTTCATTTTGCTCATCGTTGTCCTGCTTTAGTCGCGTCCGCCGAGGGAGAAGGCGGACGGGTTGTTGCTCGCCTCGGCCAGGGCGCGGCCGGGCTGCTGGTCTTCCTGCCCGCGGTCCTGCTGGCGGCCGCGGCCCTGCTGCGGATCGCCGAACGGCGCCGCGCCATTCTTCGGCGCCGGGGAGACCGTCACCGCAACCTCGGTGAACTGGCGCTGCGACAGGTCGCTGCGCAGGTTGTCGCTGACGGTCTGCAGCTGGCGCAGCACCTCGCCGTTGGTGGCCGAGATGTTCACTTCCAGCGTGCCGGCGCTGTGGCGGATCGCGATGTCGATGCGGCCCAGCTGGGGCGGCTCGAGGCGGATCACGGCCTGTTCCATGTTCTTGCCGACCTGGACGTTCAGGCGTTCGCCCAGCGCTTCCTGCAGGCTCTGGCGCCATGCGGTCGGTGGGCCGGCCAGCTTGACGGTATCGGGGGCCGGGGCATTCGCACCCGGCTGGGCCGGGACTGCGCCGGCCACCGGGGCAGCCGGGGCGCCGGTGCCGCTGCCATTCTGGTCGGCGCCGCCGTCCTGCGCGCCGGTATGCGCGGCGCCAGCATCGGCCTGCGCATGGCCGGCAAGGCGCACCATCGGCAGCGCCTCGCCGTGCGCCGGGCGCGCGGCCGGGGTCTCCGCCGCCAGCGGCAGGGCCGGGCCGGGCCCGGTGGCGCCGGCGCGGCGGCCGGCGTCGTTGCCGATGCCTGCGACCGCCGCGGCGCCGGAGGCCGGGCTTCCGTCCGCATCGCCTTGCGCACCGGACGGCTGCGCGGCCTGCACGGCCTGCGCCACCTGGGCCGGCGTCAGCGGCATCAGGGGCATCGCCATCGCGGCCAGCAGCGCGCCGTCCTGCGGGGCCGAAGCGGCAGTACGATCGTCGTCGGCGCCATCCGGGGCGGCTTCGCCCTTGCCGGCATCCTGTGCCGCGGCGGCGTCGGGCCGGCCGGCCGGGACCGCCTGCGCGGCAGCCTCGGCCTGGTTGCCGAGCCAGGCCGCGAAGCGCTGCGCCCTTGCGCCGCCTTGCGTGGAGGGGTTCGGCTGTGCGGCGGCGTCGGACGCGGCGTGGGCCGGCTGGACGTCGGCGTTCTTTGGCGCAGCCGCGGTGGATTGGGGCACAGTACTCGTCATCATGGTTGTACCTGGCTTGCGCCCGAGTCGCCTTGGTTGTGCATCGCGTAGGCGATCCAGCCGTCCTTGTTGGCGCGCATGTCGTCGATCCGGGTCTTCAGCGTCCGGGCGGCGGCGGCGACGGCATCGAAGGCATGGTCGTGGGCCTCGCGCAGGCGTTGCAGGGCGGCGCGTTCGGCGACGGTCAGCGGACCGCGGGCCGCGAGCGCGTCGAGCTGCGGGGCCAGCGCGCGCGTCATCTGCGCCACCTGTTCCCAGGCGGCGCCGTCGGCTGCGCTGCGCAGCGACTCGGCGGTACGAAGCAGGGCGGCCGAATTATCCATTGCGCGCCTGCACGCCGGCCCAGCCCTGGCGGATGGTGGTCATGATCTTCACGACTTCATCGACCATCGTCGGATCCTGTTTGATGCCGGCCGCATTCAGGTGCTGGGCGCAGAAATCGTACAGGTTGGCGAGGTTGGCGACGACCTGGCCGCCGCTCTCGAAATCGAGGGAGCTGGACAGGCCGTTGATGATGTCGACGCATTTGTTGATGCTCTGCGCACGGGCTTCGTAGCGCTTGCCGACGATGTGGGCGCGCGCGCGGGCCAGTTCTTCGAGCAGGCCGTCGGTGAGCAGCAGGACCAGTTCGATCGGCGAGGCGCGGGAGGCCTGGGCATCCAGGTTGGTCGCGTGGTAGCTGCTATAGGCTTCTTGATAAGACATCGGGATATCGCTTAGTTGGACTTGTCGTTGCCGAAGAGTGCGTCGAACATCGATACATTGCTGTTCATGGTCGCTTGCAGGGTCTGCAGCTCAGTGAATTGCTTGAGATAGCGCTGGTAGGCGGCGTCGAATTGCGCATCCAGGTTGGCCTGGCGATCCGTCAGGTCGGACTGGAGCTTGGAATTCGCGTCCGTACGGTTCTTGATCTGGCCAGTGGCGCTGTTGCTCCAGTTGTTCAGATAGGTATTCAGCGCACCGGCGACGCCGGTCGAATTACTGAGGCTGGCCGAGCCGATCAGCTGGTCGAGGCCACTCGGGGAAACGGACAGCTGTTTCGTCAGGCGCGCCGAATCGACCGTCAGCGTGCCGTCGCGGCTCGCGACGATGCCGTAGCTGGCCAGCGAGGTGCTGCCGGCCGGCCGCAGCAAGCCGACGAGACGCTGTTGCAGCGCCTTGACGCCGGCGTCGTGCGCGAATGCGCCGGCACTCTTGCCGTTCGCCACATCGCCGGCGTCGACCAGGCCGTCGATCGCGGTCTTCAGTTTGTTGTAGGCGTCGACAAACGCCTGCACGTTCGATACGGTGCCGCTGGTGTCGCTGCCGACGGTCAGCGTGAACGGCTTCTCGCCCGCGGCCTGGGCGCGGGTGAAGGTCATCGATACGCCATCGATGTTGGTGAAGGTGTTCGAAGCCTGCGTGATCGCGGTGCTGCCGTAATGGATGATCGCATCCTGGGCCTGCGTGACCTCGGTGCGCGCTCCCAGGTCGTACTCCGGCACACCGCTCGCGTCGACGGACGACTCCAGCCAGACCGTATTCGCCTCGCCGGTATTGTTCGACGTCAGCACCAGCTGGGACACGCCATTGACGGTGACCACGCCGGCGGACACCTTGCCGGCGTTCTGCGAAGCGTTGTTGATCGCGATGGCGACTTCGCGGACGCTCAGGCCCGCGACGCCATCCGACTCCGCCGCACTCAGGTCGACCGTGAAGCTTGCCGTCGGGGGCGACGATGCCGCCGGCGGCGTCGCAGCCGGATCCGGCGCCGCCAGGCTGATGGTCAGGGTGCCGGTGGCGGCCGCTCCATTCTGCGGCGCGTACGACACCTGGCTGGCCGTGGCCAGCTGGTCGACGAACAGGCTGTAGCTGCTCGCCGGGGCAGTCGGTTTTGCGGTCGCAGTGCCGATGGTGGTGTCGGAAAAGGTGGCGCGCTGGGCCAGCATCGATTTGCCGAGACCGGTCAGCGAAGCGAGGCTCGACTGGAACGCCGAGATCGCCGAGCTCAATGAGCTCAGCGCTTTCGCCGTCGCGCTGGCGGTGGCGGTCTGGCTCGTCAGCATCTGCTGCGCGGCGGCAGTCGTTTTTTGCGCCATCGCCTGCGCGGTGCTGGTCGGATCGTAAGTTGGGGCGGTAATACTGGACATGCTTGCTCCTTTATTGATTTGCCAGCCACGACTGCGTGGCAACGTCATCTTCCCGTTTGCGCTGGGCGCGGTCCTGCTCGCGTGCGAACGCGACTTCGTGCTGGGACAGCACCTTTCCGAGCAGCTCGCGGCGGGTCCAGGCCTGGGCCAGGTTGCGCTGCGAGACCGCCATATTGGCCTCGTGCAGGTGCAGGTCGGTGCGCTGGGTGTCGGCCAGCGCGAACACCGCCTGCTTGTAATTGCCGCAGTTGACCGCCAGCGCCGGCGACAGCCTGGCCGCGCTTGGCGCCGACGGGCCGCTGCCGACCGCCAGGTCCGTCAGGCGTTTGACGGTCGCCTGGTAGCGCGCGCGCATCGCTTCCTGCTTGGCCAGATCGGCCTGAAGGCGCTCGACTTCGGTGCTGCGCAGGCGCACCAGGGTACCGAGGCTGTCGATCGTATTCTGCTTGCTCATGCCATCATCGCTTTCAACTGGTCGACGCAGGGGGCGAACGGCGCGTCTTCGCGCGTGCCCTGGCACAGGAAGGCTTCGATGTGCGGATGCAGCTTCACCGCGCGGTCGGTTTCCGGATCGGCGCCCGGCTGGTAGGCGCCGAGCGGGATCAGGTCGCGCACGCGCGCGTGCTTCGCCATCGCGGCCTTCAGCTTGCGCGCCGCCTGGGCGTGCTCCGGCGACACCACCTGGGCCATGCAGCGGCTGATCGACTGGGCGACGTCGATCGCCGGGTAGTGGCCGCGCTCGGCCAGTTCGCGCGTCAGCACGATGTGGCCGTCAAGGATCGCGCGCGCGCTGTCGACCACCGGGTCCTGCTGGTCGTCGCCTTCGGCCAGCACCGTATAGATCGCGCTCATGCTGCCGGAGGCTTCTTCGCCGTTGCCGGCCGATTCGCACAACTGTGGCAGATTCGAGAATACCGACGGCGGATAGCCGCGCGTGGCCGGCGGCTCGCCCAGCGACAGCGCCACTTCGCGCAGCGCCATCGCGTAGCGGGTCAGCGAATCGCACAGCAGCAGCACGTTCTGGCCGCGGTCGCGGAAATGCGCCGCGATCGAATGGCACAGCTCCGTCGCCATCACCCGCATCAGCGGGCTTTCGTCGGCCGGCGCCACCACCAGCACGGCGCGTTTCAAACCTTCGGGGCCGAGCGACTTCTCGACGAATTCGCGCACCTCGCGGTTACGTTCGCCGATCAGGCCGACCACGATCACGTCGGCCACGGTCTGGCGCGTGATCAGGCCGAGCAGCACCGACTTGCCGACGCCGGAGCCGGCCATCAGGCCGACGCGCTGGCCCTTGCCGATCGTGAGCATCGAATTGATCGCGCGCACGCCGACGTCGAGCGGCTCCTCGACCGGGGCTTTCTTCAGCGGATTCACCCTGGGCGGCGTGGTCGGCAGGATCTGGTCGCCGCCAAGGCGGCCCAGGCCGTCGATCGGTTCGCCCAGGCCGTTCACCATGCGCCCCATCCACGACGGGCCGATCTGGATGCTGGACGGGCCAACGGCCGGCAGCACGCGCGCGCCGGTCACCAGGCCGTCGGCCTTCTTGAACGGCATCAGGTAAGTCACCTTGTCGCGGAAACCCACGACCTGCGCGTCCAGCCACTCGCCGTCGACCAGTTCGATGCGGCAGCGCTGGCCGGTGTGTAGGCGCACGCCGACGCTTTCGAGCAGCAGGCCCTGCACCGCGACCAGGCGCCCGGTGGGCGTGGCCACCGGCACCGTGCCGATGTCGAGCGAACGCAGGGTTTCGGCGAGTGCGCTCACGCGGCTTCCTCCCGGTCTTCCGCGGAGAGGGCTTCACGCACCTGCTCCATGCAGGCGGCTAGGCGGCCCTGGCAGCCGGCGTCGACTTCGTGGTCGCCGGCCCTGACGCGGCACTCGCCCGGCTCGAGGGCAGGGTCGGCCATCAGGTTCCATTTCCTGGCGCGCTTCGGGTCCAGTTCCTGGATACGCTTCATCTCTTCGGGGTTGAGCATCACCTCGACCTCGTCGCGGGTCGGCGGCATCGCCGACAGCGCTTCGTCGACCAGGGCCAGCATCTGCACCGGCTGCAGCGCCAGTTCGGCGCGGATCACCTGGCGGGCGATCTTGCCGACCAGGTCCACGACTTCCTTGCGCTGGGCATTCTTGTATTCGGTCTTCAGCTTCTTCAGCCCACGCAGCATGGCGTCGACCGGCTTGGCCATCGCCTCCAGTTCGGCGAGCGCCTGCTGGCGGCCTTCTTCGATGCCGCGCGCCAGGCCTTCCGCATGGCCGGCATCGAAGCCTTCGCTGCGGCCCTGCTCGACGCCGACGTCGTAGCCGTCCTGCTGGCCCTGGCGGAAGCCGTCGGCCATCGCGCCCTGCCAGTCCGCTTCCGCGCTGGCCGAGGAAGCGGCTGGCGAAGTGCTGCCGCTGGCGGCCATGAACTGGGCCAGGGGCGGGAAGTGATAAGGCCGGAATTGCTTCATTCGGCGGTCGCCTCGGCGAACAGCTGGACTTCGATTTCACCGTTGTCGGCCAGGTCCTTCACGGAAGCCATGATCTCGCGGCGGGTCTGCTCGATGCGCGACATCGGCACCGGGCCGGAACGGCGCATCAGGTCTTCGAAGCTTTGCGCCTGGCGCTTCGGCATCGCGCCCAGGATGACTTCGCGCAGGGCCGGCTCGGCGCCCTTGAGGGCGACAGCCCACTGCTCGAGCGGAATCTCGTCCAGCAGGCGGGTGATGGTCTGTTCGGTCTGTTTCGACAGGATGAAGAAGTCGTACATCGACATCTCGATCTGCGACACGACTTCCGGATCGTGGGCGCGCAGCAGTTCGACCATGGTCGCGCGGTTGTTCGGCAGGCGGTTCAGGATCTCGGCCGCCTGGCGCACGCCTTCCACGGTGGCGCTCTGGGTGTCGAGCGCGGACAGGCAGCGCTGCACCAGTTCTTCCAGTTCGCCCAGCAGTTCGCGGTCGATCTCTTCCAGGCGCGCCAGGTTCAGCAGCACCAGCTCGCGGCCTTCTTCCGGCAGCGCGTCGATGATCTGGCCAGCCAGCGCGGGCGGCAGGAAGGCCAGGAACACGGCCTGCATCTGCACGTGCTCGGCGGCGATGTAGTCGGCCAGCCACTTCGGCGACGCGTACTGCAGGCGCGCCATCATCGGACGGATGGCATCGCCGTAGATGGTGTTGAGCACACTGTTGGCGATCTCGCTGCCCAGCGCCAGGTCCAGCGAGCGCTTCAGGTAGTTGCGCGAGGCGCCATGCAGGCCGCTTTGCTGGCGGTAGTCGTCGAAGAATTTCTGGAGCGAGGACTTGACGGCGTCGACCTTGATGCCGCTCATCCGGCTCATCACCTGGGTCAGCTCGATCAACTCATCGCGCTCGAGACAGCGCAGCACGGCCGCCGCCGGTTCCTCGCCGATCGACAACAGTACGATCGCGGCCTGCTCGACCGGGCTCAGTACCACTTCCTGCACGTCGTTATTGTTCAGATCCGGCATTTTTCTTCTGCACCCATTGTTTGACCACTTCCGCCACCCGCTCCGGCTCCTTGCCGGCCAATACCTTCAGGTGGTCGACCATCACGTCCACGGCCGAACCGGCCGGTGGCAAATCATAGTTTTCGAGCAGCGGCTGGACCGGCATCGCGCCACCCAGCGAAGGCGTGCCCGCGGCCGGCAGGGCCGCCGCGGCGGCGCCCGGCAATGCCGCTGCGCCCGGTGCCGCCAGCGCGCCGGCGCCGCCGCCGGCTGCCGCGCCGCCCGGCAGTTGGGCCAGGGCAGGCGTTTGCTTGCCCTGCGGAGCGCCACGCTGGGTCAGCATGCGCATCAGCGGACGCAGCACGGCGAACCAGGCGAACAGGGCGCCGACGATCCAGGCGGCCCAGCCGGTCATGTCGACCACGTTGTCGCGCTGCTGGTACCACGGTTCGGCCGGGGCCGGGGCAGGGAAGCTCAGCGAAGACACCGCCAGCACGTCGCCGCGGGCGTTGTCGATGCCCAGGCCGCCGCGCAGGATCTTGTCGATGTTGGCGATCTCGTTCGGGGTCCAGCCGGCCTTCGGCGAGGCGGCCCTGGCGTTGTTCAGCACCACCGCCACCGACAGCTTCTTCAGGCGGCCACGCGAGCGCTTGATCTGGGTGATCGCGCGGTCGTAGGCGTACTGGCGGGTGGTGGCGTTCTTGCGCGCGCTGCCGTCGTCGGCCTTGGCCGCGTTCGGGTCGGTGGCGGCATTCGGGTCGACCGGGTTGCTGGCGACCGGCGGACGGTTCGACAGCGTGCCCGGCACGCCCAGCGCCATGCGGTTCTTCTCCATCTCTTCGCGCATCGCTTCGCTGGTGACCTTCGGCGCTTCGCCGTACTTCTCCTGGGTCTCCTCGATCTTGTCGTTGTCGACGTCGGCGGTCACGCTGACCTTGAAGTTGTCGGCGCCGAGGACCGGGCCGAGCAGTTCGTTGACGTTGGCGCGCACTTCGTCCTGGAAGCGCTTGGCGGCGCTGTCGCCCTGGGCGGCGCCGTCGAAGCCGTCGCTCAGGTCGACGCGCGAGGACAGGTAGTTGCCGTTCTGGTCGACCAGCGAGACGCGGTTCGGCGCCAGGCTGGCGACGCTGCCCGAGACCAGGTTGACGATCGCGGCGATCTGCTCGTTCGACAGGGTGTGGCCCGGCTTGACCGCGACCACCACCGAGGCCGAGGACTTGTCGCCGTCGCTGGCCACGAAGCTGGTCGACTTGGCGATCGCCAGGTGCACGCGCGCCGAAGCGATCGCGTCGATCGTCATGATCGACTGCGACAGCTCGCCTTCCAGACCGCGCCGGAAGCGTACGTCCTGCACGAACTGCGACACGCCCAGCGGGTCGCTCTTGTCCATCAGCTCCAGGCCGGCCGGCAGCTGGGCGGTCACGCCTTTGGCGGCCAGCAGCATCCGCACCTTGCCGAGCTGGGAGGCCGGCACCAGGACCTGGCCACTGTCCGGGTGGACGCGGTAGGCCACGTGTTCGGCTTCGAGCACGGTCATCATGTCGGAGGCGGCGACCTTTTCGCGCGCGCCGAAGACCGGCTTGTAGTCGGCCTGGTCTTTCCACATGAAGAGGGTGACCGCGGCGGTGATGGCGATCGCCAGCACCAGCATCGGGGTCAGGTTCTTCGACAGCGCGGGCGGCAGCGCCGGCAGTCGTTTTCCGCCGATGGCGGACTTGAGAGCAGCAATCACGGTGAGCTTCTTCCTGTTCTTCCTGGTCAGACGGGCAGCTTGAGCAGTTCGTCGACCGCGCCCATCACCTTGTTACGGACCTGCATCAGCATCGAGAACGAGAGGTTGGCCTGCTGGGAGGAGAGCATGGCGCCGACCAGGTCGTCGCTCTTGCCACTGTCAACGGCGGCCATCTTGTCCATGGCGACGCGTTCTTCGCCGTCGACGCTGGCCAGCGCATTCTTCATGCTCTGCGCGAACGAGAAATTGCCGGAGGTGCTGTCCTGGGTCAGCTGCGCGGCGTCGAGCGCCGGTGCGACGGCAAGGCGGCTGGCGTCATTGGTCAGGGCAGCCAGGTCGGCGCGGATCAGACCAGCAAGTTCAGTTCCCATCGAGTTTCCCACTCCCATGCGTAGATATCGTGTGTGTAAATGTAGGTAGCGATTTGACAGTGTTTCTCTGTGTCAATGTGTCGCAATTTTGATTGCGCCTTGGAAATTGTTAAATTTTTAGGTTCTTCCAGGAGCTTGGTTTCTGTTCCGGAACCGGGGAGAATACCAGTTCGGTCTGGCGTCGCCCAATGAGAATTTCCCTGATACGGCACGGATTACAAGCATCTTACCGTACGGCAACGACGAATTCAAAGAGGAATCTCAAGCGCCGCGACACAATTTAACAGGTATAATTGTTGCTGTAGGGAATGAAAAGAAGTCATTCCCGCTTATTAGATTGTTAATTTGAACATGCCGATCGCAACCCCTGACACCACCTCGCAGCACCAAGTGCTCGACCCCTGCCTGCTGGGGCGTCCGGTGCATCTGCTGCCCCAGTTCGCAGTGCGCCTGCAGGATGATCTCGACGCCGCGATGCAGGGCCCTGGACGCCGCTATTGGGGCGGCTGGCGTCTCGACAGCGTCGAATTCGGGCGTGTGCCACAGGATGGCAGCCTGCGCTGGATGGCCGCCGCGGGCGCCATGGGCACGGTGTCGGTGGCCTTCGAACGTGGTTTATTACTGACACTGTTGGAGCGGCGCTACGGTGGGCGTAGCGCCGGCGCAACGCCGCGTGACCCCGGCAGCGAGCGCGTGACGGCAACGGAAGAGCGTTTGATCGTCGTGCTGACGCAACAGATGGTCGACCTGTTGTATGCGCGCGTCGCTGTCAGCGTGGCAATGGACGTGGCGCCGGCGCCGGTGCCGGCCGGCGCCGTCAACACGTCGACCATGCCGGGCAAGAGCGCCTGGACGGTATGCGCAACGGTGCGCGATGCCAACGGTGCAACGGGCCGGTTCTGGATCGCGCCGGACCAGGCCCTGATGGGCGCGATCCTTGGCAGCCTGCGCCCGGAGCAACCGCGCAGCCACGCGGTGCGCGGCCCGTCCGAGCCGCTGTCGTCGAAGCTGCAGGTCAAGCTCGACGGCCGCCTGGTCAGCAAGGAGATCACGCTGGGCGCGCTGTTCGACCTGAAGATCGGGGACGTCATTCCGGTCAGCGTGGGCCGGGCCGAGGTCCTGCTCGACGAGGCGCGCCTGTTCACGGCCGCCGTCGCCGAGCACAAGGGAAAGCTGTGTTTAACCTCTTTTGAAGATGCCGAATAAATGGACATGAACCTGAACGAGCACATCGCCGGTGGCGACATCATCATCGACGACCTGACAGGCCTCGACGCCGCCGTTCCCGCAGCAAGCGGGGCGGCCAAGGCGGCGCGCCTGCCGCAGATGATGCGCCGCATCCCGGTGACCCTGACGCTGGAAGTGGGCTCGGCCCGCATCTCGCTGCAGGAGCTGATGGAGATCGGCCCGTCCTCCGTGCTGCCGCTCGACGCGCTGGCCGGGGAACCGCTGGTCATCAAGGTCAACGGCGCCGCCATCGGCCGCGCCGAAGTGGTGGTCGCGGGCGAGCAGTACGGCCTCAAAGTGATCGATCTCGACGGCCTCAACCTGGACCTGATCGCACCATGACGTTCCAACAGGGCGGCGCGATTCTGCGTCGTCACGCGCCGGCACTCGCCGGCGTTTTCCTTTTGCTGATCGCCGGTATCGCAAGCGCCGCGCCGCAGAATCCCGACGTCCTGCCCGGGATCATCCCCGGCACCGGCAGCGGCCTGACCGTCAAGTCGCAGATCCTGGTCCTGATGACCATCCTCGGGCTGCTGCCCGTGATGGTCATGATGATGACCAGCTTCACGCGCTTCGTGATCGTGCTGTCGCTGCTGCGCCAGGCCCTCGGCCTGCAATCGGGCCTGCCGAACCGGATCGTCACCGGGGTCGCGCTGATCCTCACGCTGCTGGTGATGCGCCCGGTCGGCGAGCAGGTCTGGAACGAAGCCTTCGTCCCCTACGACAAGGACAAGATCACGCTGGAGCAGGCGCTCAAGACCGCCGAGGTGCCGCTGTCGCGCTTCATGCTGGCCCAGACCAGCAAGGCCGCGCTGGCCCAGGTCGCGCACCTGGCCGGCGAACCGGCCGAGATGGCGCCGATGGCGCGCGGCTTCACCGTCAAGCTGGCGGCCTTCGTGCTCTCGGAGCTGAAGAGCGCCTTCCAGATCGGCTGCATGCTGTTCATTCCCTTCCTGATCATCGACCTGGTGGTGTCGTCGGTGCTGATGGCGATGGGCATGATGATGCTGTCGCCGCTGGTGATTTCGCTGCCCTTCAAGCTGCTGCTGTTCGTGCTGGTCGATGGCTGGACCCTGACCGTGAACACGCTGGTCGGCAGCATCCACGGATACTGAATAGAGACATGACTCCCGATATCGCTGTCGACATCATGGTCGAGGCCCTGCAGCTGGTGATGCTGCTGGCGGCCGTGCTGGTGCTGCCCGGCCTCCTGACCGGGGTGATCGTCGCGGTCTTCCAGGCCGCCACCTCGATCAACGAGCAGACCCTGAGCTTCCTGCCGCGCCTGCTGGTGACGCTGCTGGCGCTGATCGTGGCCGGCCACTGGATGACCGGCAAACTGATGGACTACTGCGTGTCCGTGTTCCAGCGCGCCGCGCAACTGGTCGGATAAGCCGGCTGCATCGATGCTCGAACTCGTCGGCCTCCTGCTTCCCCTGATCAGCGCGCTGTGGTGGCCGTTCGCGCGCTGCATGGCGATGCTGTCGACCGCGCCGGTGCTGGGCGAGGCCTATGTGCCGCTGCCGGTGCGCGCGCTGCTGTCGGTGGCGCTGGCCTTCATGATGCTGCCGCTGACGCAGGGCCACGCGATGCCGGATCCGTTTTCGCTGGCCGGCGTGGTGGCGATGGTCGAACAGGCCGTGATCGGCGGCGTGATCGGCCTCGCATTGCAGCTGACGATGGCGGTGGTGTCGATGCTGGGTTTCCTGGCCTCGAGCCAGATCGGCTTTTCGATGGCGCAGATGAACGACCCGGTCAACGGCCAGCAATCGGACGTGGTGTCCGGCATGCTCGGGCTAGTGGCGATCCTGGTGTTCTTCGCCATCGACGGCCACCTGGTGCTGGTCGGGGTGCTGGGGCAGAGCTTCCGCGCCTGGCCGGTGGGCGGCGGCTACAACGGCCTGCTGCTGCAGACGGTGGCCCTGAACGTGGGCTGGGTGTTCGCGGCGGCGATCCTGCTGGCGCTGCCGATCGTCTTTTCGACGCTGGTGGTGCAGATCGGCTTCGGCTTCCTGAACCGGGTGTCGCCGTCGCTGAACCTGTTCTCGCTGGGCTTTTCGCTGGTGACGCTGTTCGGCCTGATGATGCTGGCGCAGGTCGTGCGTTTCATCCCCGAGCATTACGTGCAGATGACTAACCAGGTGCTGGAGATGCTCCAGCAGCAGATGAGGGCGGCCCATGGCGGATAACGGCACCGGCGGCGACAAGACAGAAAAGGCGTCAAGCCAGAAGCTGAGGAAGGCGCGCGAGCAGGGCCAGATGGTGCGCTCGAAGGACCTGGCCACCGCGGTCGGCATCCTGGCCAGCCTGAAGCTGCTGGTGTTGCTGATGCCGGACTACCTCGAGTCCTTCCGCGCGCTGTTCCGGATGGTGTTCGTGCCGCTCGGCGAAACGGGCGCGATGGAGAATGCGCTGTCGATCGTGTTCGCCAGCGCCGCCGTGTTGCTGGTCAAGATGCTGTTGCCGCTGTTCGGCGTGACGCTGGCGGTGGTGCTGTCGAGCCTTGTGCCCGGCGGCTGGAACTTCTCGACCGCCAGCCTGGCGCCGAACTTCGGCCGCTTCTCGCCGGCCAAGAACCTGGGCAACCTCGCGTCGGGCAAGCACTGGAGCACCTTCGGGGTCTCGGTCGCCAAGGCGGCGGTGCTGGCGATCGTGCTGTGGTATGCGGTGAACTCGGCGGCGATGTCGTGGATCGACCTGCAGCGCATGCCGCTGCCGGATGCCGTGCTGCGCGGCGCATCGCAGATGTTCGACGGCCTGATGGCGCTGGTGGCGGTGTTCCTGCTGTTCGCCCTGATCGACGTGCCGCTGCAGGCCTTCCTGTTCGCGCGCAGCCAGCGCATGAGCAAGCAGGAAGTGAAGGAAGAATACAAGAGCTCCGAGGGCAAGCCCGAGGTGAAGCAGCGCATCCGCCAGATCCAGCAGCAGCTGGCGCGGCGCAACGTGAACAAGACCGTGCCGACCGCCGACGTGGTGATCGTCAACCCCGAGCACTACGCGGTCGCTCTGAAGTACGACACCAGCCGCGCCGAGGCGCCGTTCGTGGTGGCCAAGGGCATCGACGAGATGGCCCTGTACATCAAGGCCGTCGCGGCGAAGCACAAGATCGAAACGGTCACGCTGCCGCCGCTGGCGCGCGCGATCTACAACACCAGCCAGGTCCAGCAGCAGATCCCGGCGCAGCTCTACCAGGCGGTATCGCAGGTGCTGAACTACGTGCTGCAACTGAACGCATTCCGTGACGGCCGGCGCCAGGCGCCCCCACGGTTCCCCAACGAAGTCGTCGTCCCTAGCCATTTGAGTGAGGTATCCGCAACATGAACATGCGCACCACAAACACGATCAGCAGCTTGATCGCCGAGCTGCGCCGCCAGAAGTTCGCCACGCCGGCGTTCCTCCTGACGCTCCTGGCGATGATCATGCTGCCGCTGCCGCCGGTGCTGCTGGACGTGCTGTTCACGTTCAACATCGTGCTGGCGCTGATCGTGATCCTGGTGTCCGTGTCGTCCAGGCGCCCGCTGGACTTCTCGGTGTTCCCGACCGTGATCCTCGGCACCACGCTGATGCGGCTGGCGCTGAACGTGGCCTCGACCCGCGTGGTCCTGCTGCGCGGCCACGAGGGCACGGCCGCGGCCGGCCACGTGATCGAGGCCTTCGGTAACGTCGTCATCGGCGGTAACTTCGTGGTCGGCATCGTGGTGTTCGTGATCCTCATGATCATCAACTTCGTCGTGGTCACGAAGGGCGCCGAACGCATCTCCGAAGTGTCGGCGCGCTTCACGCTGGACGCGCTGCCCGGCAAGCAGATGGCGATCGACGCCGACCTGAACGCGGGCCTGATCAACCAGGAAAAGGCGCAGCAGCGCCGCAAGGACGTCGCCAACGAAGCGGACTTCTACGGCGCCATGGACGGCGCCTCGAAGTTCGTGCGCGGCGACGCCATCGCCTCGATCCTGATCCTCCTGATTAACCTGATCGGCGGCGTCGCCATCGGCGCGCTGATGCACGGCCTGTCGATGGGCGAGGCGTTCCGCCAGTACGCGCTGCTGACCATCGGCGATGGCCTGGTGGCGCAGATCCCGGCGCTGCTGCTGTCGGCCGCGGCGGCGATCCTGGTGACCCGCATCAGCGATTCCGGCGACTTCGAGGAGCAGGTGAGCGGCCAGCTGCTGGCCCAGCCGAACGTCCTGTTCTCGGCCGCCGGCGTGATGATCATCCTGGCCCTGGTGCCGGGCATGCCGTGGTTCTTCTTCATGAGCTTCGCCGGCGTGCTGGGCTACGTGGGCTGGCGCCTGACGCGCGAGGTCAAGGCGCCGTCGCAGGACAGCGTCGAGGCGATCGAAGCGGCGCTGCGCGACGACCGCGTGCCCGACCTCGACTGGCAGCAGCTGCCCGTGGTGCAGCCGATCTCGGTGGCCGTCGGTTACAAGCTGGTGCACCTGGTGGACAAGTCGCAGGGCGAGGCGCTGACCAAGCGGATCAAGGGCGTGCGCCAGAGCCTGTCCGAACAAATGGGCCTGCTGCTGCCGGCGATCGGCGTGCGCGACGACCTCACGCTGCGTCCGAACCAGTATTCGATCTCGGTGAACGGCACCGTGGTGGCGGAAGGGGAGGTGGTGCCCGAGGCGCTGATGGCGATCCCGTCGCCGACCGTGTACGGCCAGCTCGATGGCGTGCCCGGCATCGAACCGGCCTTCGGCATGGCCGTCACCTGGATCGACCCTGAGCAGAAGGCGCATGCGCTGGGCCAGGGCTACCAGGTGATCGAGGTGGCAAGCGCGATTGCGACCCACGCCTCGAAGATCGCCAAGGATTATCTGTCGGAGCTGTTCCGCCACGAAGACGTGCCGGCCATGATGGACCGCCTGACGGCGCTGTCGCCGAAGCTGGCCGCGGCGCTGGACAAGGCCCTCACGCACACCCAGTTGCTGCGCGTGTTCCGCGTACTCCTCGCCGAGAACGTGTCGCTGAAGGATATCGTGGTGATCGCCACCACGCTGCTGGACAGCTCGGAATCGACCAAGGATCCGATCCTGCTGGCGGCCGAGGTGCGCTGCGCGCTGCGGCGCCAGATCGTGTCCGGCCTGTACGGGAAAAAGAAAGACATGCCGGCGTTTAACCTGTCCGGCGACCTCGAGAACATGCTGCTCGGCTCCCTGAACCAGGCGCGCCAGAACAACGGCGGCAAGGTGGCATTGGATAACTACCCGATCGATCCGCAGCTGCTGTCCCAGCTGCAGCTGAACATGCCGGTCGCGCGCGAGCAGATGAAGCAGCAGCACACGCCGCCGCTGCTGCTGGTGCTGCCGCAGGTTCGTCCGCTGCTGGCCCGCTACGCGCGCCTGTTCGCGCCGGGGCTGCACGTGTTGTCGTATAACGAGATCCCGGAGAACCGCGAGGTCTCCATCATCGGTACTGTCGGCTGATCGTCGGTGCGTGGACACCACGTGCCCACGCGGATGTTGTCAATGCGCCGGCAGCACGAGGGCCAGCTCGGCCATCGCCCTGAACACCGGCAGGCTGAGTGCCGACGCCGCATCCGCCGAAGGCAGGCGGATGTGCGCAGGCCCCAGCGGCAGGCTGTCGCGGTACTTCCATCCCAGCACGCGCAGTCCCGCGCGTGCCACCGCCGTCTCGAGTTCCGGCTGCAGCGCGCGCAGGCGCGCGAGGCTGGCCTGATCCGGTGCGCACAATTCCAGCAGCACGCCATCGGCCACCGGCTCGGCCTGCACCGTCACCACGGTGCCGTCACCCAGCACCAGTTCCAGGCGCAGGGCGGCGCGCGCGCGGCGGCGGCGCTGCTGTTGCTGGGGTTCCTGGTCCTGTTGCACCACGCGCAAATGCTGGTCCTGGGCGCTGCCCGCATGCACGGTAAAGCGCCAGGCGTCGAAGGGGGCGCCGTCCTGGGCGGCCTGGCGCAGGATGCGTGGATCCTGGCCATTGAGCTGCCCGGCCAGCAGCACCGCGGTCGGGACCTGGCCCGGGCGCGCCTGCAGGTCGCGGCTCACGAGCTGGGCGCCATAGCTGCGCACCATGCTGCGCCAGGAGCTGGCGAGCGTGCCGCCATCCCGGCTCGGCCAGGACAGCTGGCGCGCCATCATGACCTGGTCCGGCCGCATCGCGGCGCCGTCCGGCATGCCGTCGGCGGCCGCTTGGGCAGCCTGTGCCTGGGCTGGCTGCGATCCGGGAAGGGGCAGCGGCAGGGAATCCAGCTCGGCCAGCAGTGCGGCCGGGGCGACGGCGGCCACCGGACCGACCGGCAGCGCCGGCGCGGCGGGCACTGCGGGCAACACCGGCGAAACGAGCGGAGGGAAGGACAGGGAGGCCATGGCAAAAGGCAGGGTAACAAGTAAAAAGGCCAACCGCAAGGCTGGCCTTTGAAAACTCCCGGCTGTACCAGCCCGGGAAGATGGCCGTCAACGGCCCTGCGATTACTGCAGCAGGGACATGACCATCGACGACATGCTGTTGGTCTGCTTCAGCATGGCGGTGCCGGCTTGCATCAGCATCTGGTTCGAGGTCATGTTCGACGACTCGGCTGCGAAGTCGACGTCCATGATACGACCGGTTGCGTTCTGGACGTTGGTGCTGATGTTCGACAGGTTGTTGTAGACGTGCTCGAGGCGGTTGGCAGCGGCGCCCAGTTGCGAGTTCAGCGTGCCGACGTTGTCGATGGCGGTGGTCAGGTCGTCGATGGCGGTCGAGGCGGCGCCGGTCAGGTCTTCGCCGGCCAGGGTGGTCACGTCACCGGTGAAGTCGCCGTTCGCGCTCGAGACGTCGATGGTCATGGTTTCTGCCGACGAAGCGCCGATCTGGAAGGTCATGCCTGCGGCCAGGGTGGTGCCGAACAGCTTCTGGCCACCGAAGGAGGTGTTGTCGACCACGTTCTGCAGTTCCGACGACAGGCTGTCGAATTCAGCTTGCAGGGCGGTCTTGTCGGTGTCGCTCGACGATGCGTCGGCAGCCTGGGTGGCCAGGTCTTTCATGCGGACCATCATGTTGGTGACTTCCTGCAACGCGCCGCCGGCGGTCTGCAGCATCGAGGTCGAGTTCTGGGTGTTGCGCATTGCCACGGCCATGCCGCTGGTCTGTGCTTTCAGGCGGGTGGCGATCTGCAGGCCGGCTGCGTCGTCCATTGCCGAGTTGATGCGGTAGCCGGTCGACAGGCGGGTCATCGAGGTCGACAGGCTGCTTTGGGTACGGGACAGCGAATTCTGGGCGGAAAGGGCGGCGGCGTTGGTGTGAAGGCTCAGCATGATTTGGCTCCTGATTGGCTGGAAACTTGTTTGGAGGTGCGCATCTCGCGCTCTCACAAGTACAAGACGACCAATTTCCGTGCGGCATTAAATTCCGTGCAGAAATTTTTTAAAATATTTTTGCCGGACCCGTCGGCGAGCTCTTCCTGACGCCGTCAAGCGATTCGCGTATCATGTCGCCTCCCCGTTCCATCTATATATAGAGTCTCGTGTCCGACCAAGCCTCCCGCCTGCCCAGCCGCCGCCTGTCCGTCGCCCCCATGATGGACTGGACCGAGGAGTAGGTATCATCATAGGGAAGAGGTTCAGGTTGTAGCAGTTTTGTAGCACCTTCCATTCGTGTGGAGCATAGACGGCCTCGTGTGTTAATGTTGCGTCCCTTGAGGAATCGCAGGGAGCGTAGACGTAACAAGGTGTAGCAAAAATGTTTTTAGAGCACTTGCTCATTTACAATACTTGCGTGCATCTGATACGCTTCTGGGATTGAAGTTTTTGCATCTACGTTTCCGTGGAGTATGCATGTCTACCGAGGCAATCATGAAGGTGGTTTCTGAACTGGCCAACAGCCAGCCGGATCGAGACATCATCTTGATCAGCAGAATGATTTCGCGTGAACTGCACTACGATCTTTCGGCGCTTGTCGAGAGCGGCCGACAAAAAGAAAACTGCACCGTTTTCCTGACTACGCGCGGAGGCGACCCGGATGGTGGATATCGGATGGCCCGATGTTTGCAACATCATTACAAGCACATCAGGCTGGTCATTCCGAGCTTGTGCAAGAGCGCGGGTACCTTGGCGGCGATTGGAGCACATGAGCTTGTGATCGGGGATCTTGGTGAACTTGGTCCTCTCGACGTTCAAGTGCGGAAGTCATCGGAACTTGAAGAACGTAGTTCCGGCCTCGACATTATTCAGGCTCTCGGTGCCGCAGAAGGACACGCTCATCAGGCGTTTCAAAGTGCATTGATTTCAATCAGGCGGGGTGGGCGGTTGTCCACTAAATTAGCGGGCGAATTTGCCGCTAACCTGGCTATTGGAATGGTCGCGCCTCTGTACAATCAGATCGACCCTCATCGGCTCGGTGAGATGCAGCGGTCGCTGAAAATCGCTCTTGAATATGGTGAGCGGTTGAATCAAGCGACTAAGGCATTGCGTCCGGGCGCGCTCGATACCCTGGTATCAGGCTATCCAGCACACAGTTTTGTAATTGATAGGAAAGAGGCTGCCAGCCTCTTTACGTCGGTCAAAAAGCCGACGAAAGAAGAAGCAGAGTTTGCAAGTCAACTATGGCATCTTTTGGGCGAACAGGTGGACAAGGGTCCATTCTTTATTCGCGACGAAAAGCCAAACCAAGGAGTGGATCATGATGGAATTATTGAAGGCGATGGCGAGCACCCACCAGAGGAAGAGCCAGGAGACGTCGAACAGGCTCCAGGAGAAGCAAATGCGTGAAGCAAGCGAATTTGCTCGAAAGGTGTATGAACGACAAGTTATTCAAGATTCCAAGGAAAAGGCTGCTTACGCCTGACCTACCACTGAACGAAAAAAGCCCGCAGAAGCGGGCTTTTTAATGACTGCCTTGTTCGCGAAGGGCGTCAAGATGAGCAGCTACATCGCGTACGTCTGCCATAAGTGGGTCACCAGCCATAGGGATCGGAAACGTCCGAGCTGAGCGTTGGTTATAAGCGGTCTTCATCGACATGCCGATCGCATGACAGACTTCCTTCAAGGTCAGCCGCGGTTTGTTGTAGATGGCCAAGAGCATGAATTCGGTATTCATGGTATCAGTCCTTAAATGCGCGCTGGATCTGCGCCTTGGTAAACCCAAGCAGTTCGCAACCCTTCACGGTTGCGTGGTAATAGGTCATGTTCGTGCTTGAGGCACCTTTCGTCGCTAAGCCGGCGACGACTAGCCGCTCCATTGCCTCTGTCGCCTCGCCGCCGCCGGTGGCGTAGTAGTTCCGGAAGCCATAGTCGCGGCGCGAATATCCCTCGGTCGCGCCAAGCATGTGCCGCAGCTTCCGCACATCGCCTGAAGTGAGGTTCATCGTGGTTTCGCTTGTCATGCTGCCATCCTTTCTTTCCACTGCAGCTGTGCGATGGTCTGGGCTTGCGCTTCCGCGATGATCTCTTCTTCGGTCCAGCCCGGGTGTAGCACGCGCAAGTCTTGGGCGATGCGGGCCGCGAGAGGTCGGCGCACTTGGTCGTCAATTTCGTGGCGACTTGCAAAGTCGTTCTTAAACATCGTTTTTCTCCTCGCTCTGCGAGTTCGCTTTGATCTGTACGTCCGAGCTGTCGATCGCGTCCGTGATGCCTTTCAGCCAGACGATCATTCCGATCCGGCCGCCGTTGTGGTGAAGCGTCAGGCCGTTGATGAATTGGTGTTTGCCCTGGTACAGCACGGGTCGGCAGCAATGGGCGGACTTCAGCAGCCGCAACTGGTGCGCGAAAGCTTCAACGTCGAGCGGCTCGTCTTGGCTGTTGGGGACCGGGCCGGTCATGCTGCTCTCCCGGCGATGAGGTATTCGTGCGCGAAGTTCGACTCGATCAGCGCGCGGGCAAGCGGTGGGCATACGGAATTTCCGATCATGCGCACTTGCGCGCTCTTCGACAGCGTCTTGCCGTCGTGCATAGCGTCGAGGATGTAGGTGTCTGGGAAGCCTTGAGCCCGGGCCAGCTCGCGCGGCGTCAGCATGCGCATGCCGATATCGACGATGGCGTAATCCTCGCCGCGGATCGTCACTAAGCCGATACGGTCCTTCGTCGGGATGGTGTGCATTGGCTCGGTCAGAGACTGGTCCTGGCCACCCTCGCTGTAGTACTTGATGAGGAACGCGCGGACCTCGCCGAGGTGCGTGCCGCTGGCGGTGAGCGTGGGCAGCGGCTCGGTCAGCGGCTGGCCGAACTGGTTATTGCGCAGCGTGACCAGCGTGCTGGTGACCACTGCGTGATGATCGGTAGTGGTGACGGTGCCAAAGGGTACGCGCACATCGGTGCCGGTCACGCCGCCGTAGTGCTTTGCGAGCATCGCTGACACCAGGGCGAAGTGACCGCCCTTGATCTCGGCGCATTGCGTGCGCAGCGGCTCTTGGGCGTCGAAGACGCGCTGGGTAGAGCCGTTCGCGTGCTCGGTGATGAAGGGCGCAGCAATCTGCTCTCCGCCTACGACGAAGGGCTCCGGCGAGTCGATGACGAACTTCTTTACGCCCTTTGCGATACGTGCCAAGGTCTTTTCCGCCAGCGGCTTGCTGCGACCGAAGATGCTGGGGCAAGGGATTGACCAGTCGATGCATTCGGCTGCCGTCCGCCAAGGCAGCAGGCCGCTCTTGGCGAACCCAGGCGCCTTCGGATTGCCGTGGGTCGGCTTGGGCCACACGATCGGCCTGCCATCGCGGCGTGCGAAGATGAAGAGGCGCTTGCGGATCGTCGGAGTGCCGAAGTCACATGCTCGCAGGATGCGGTACTCGACTTTGTAGCCGAGGCCAGCGTACAGCCGTTCCATCGGGAAGTCCGCGCCCAGGGCGTCGTAGATCTCCTGCACGTCCGGATGCTCCGGCGCCAAGCCAGTCGACAACGCTGCGATGAATGCGCCGAAGGTGCGCCCCTTCTCCGCCTTGATCGGATGGCCTTCGGCATCCAATGGTCCCCAGTCCAGGAACTCCTCGACGTTCTCCAGACCGATGCAACGGGGCTTCTGGAAGGTGCCCCACTTGAGCGTGATCCAGGCAAGGCCGCGGATCCTCTTCTCACGAGGCTTGCCGCCCTTGGCCTTGCTGTGGTGTTTGCAATCCGGGCTGAACCAGGCAAGCCCGATCGGCTGCTGCCGGGTCACGAAACCAGGGTGCACGGCGAACACGTCCTCGCGGTAGTGCGCGGTCAGCGGATGATTGGCCTCGTGCATGGCCAGCGCCTCGCCATCGTGGTTGATCGCGACGTCGACCGCGCGGCCGAGCGCTTGCTCGATGCCTTCGGAGGCACCGCCGCCGCCGGCGAAGTTGTCGATCACCAGCTCCTGGCCGAGATCGAGCGACAGACTGAAGAAATCACGCTTCATGTTCTATTTCTCGTTGGAGGAAGAGTCGACCACAGCCGTGAACGCCTCAACCTCGGCCACGGCCCGTGCGAACCGCTGCAGCGGGATGCGATGCAGACTGGCGTCGATATCGGCGACTGCCTGGCGCAGACCGGCCGCTTCCTCGGGCTCCACGGTGATGCTCCCGACCTCTTCGTAGCGGTCGCAGATGGCACCCATGATCTTGGAACCAGGGCTCACCAGGTTGTCGGCCATGCCGGCGCGGAGAAGGGATGCGAACATCTTCGACAAGGTGTTGTACGCGTCGATGGACGGGCGGTTGATCAGGGTTTCGCCCGCCATGCGGATTTCCAACGCGAGCCGGTCGCGGGTCTCGCCGGCCATCGGGATGTTGGCCTTGGGCTGGAACTGAGGACGGTGGTGGAAATGACGCATGGCGTGCTCCTGGCTTACGGCTTGCCGATCAGGACGGTGAAGCCGCTTTCGCGCGCCTTACCGACGTAGGCGTTGAACGCATCCTCGATCGCGTTCTCGACGCGATCCAGCTCGTACCAGAACTTCACCTTGCCGGCGCCCAGGCGGTACTTCAGGCGCGCGCGGACCTTGTAGCCTTCGCCGTTCTTGAACAGGCGAAGGCCCAGTGCAAACTCGCGCGGGATCATGATGTCGCCGGCACCGGCGCGAGCGTCGATGTTCTCGGTGTAGGTCAGCTGCACCTGGCCGTTGTCGAGGCGGCGGTGCGAACTGAAGGCGACCTCGGTCTTGGCCTGCAGCGTCAGCGCGACCTGCAGCATGGTTTCGCCGCTCGGCTCGCTGATGTCGGCCACATTGTCCTCGAGGAAAACGGCGAACTCTTCCTGATCCATCACCTTGCGGTCGTTATTGAACCAGGCCGAGAACTCGCGGCTCAGCTCTGCCGTGTAGCTCACGCGGAAGTCGCGCCACGCAGGCATGCCAGCGAAGCCCTGGCCATGGTCGTTCAGCACGGCCACCAAGGCGCGCGTATCCGGATGGGCGTAGATGTAGCAGCTGGCCGGCGCAGCCTGGTCGACCACGTATTTGAGGAAGCTCGGCAGATCGGACAACACCACGACACCGTTCTTGCGGTGTGGCTCGGGCAGCGCGGCCTCGATCGCCTTGGTGACGTCGACGTGCTTGTAATCCGGCGGCAGGACCAGGAAGTGTGCGTCGCCCATCGAGCGGACGCCGGCCGCGGCGACGGTCAGGGCGCCCAGCTTCTCGATCGCGGACTTGTCGATATTCAGGACTTCTTGGGGCTGGAGTGCTGCGGTGGCCAGCTGGCCAGCGATGCCGCCGGATGCCGACGCGTTCTGTGCTTCGTTCATTTCGCTTCCTTAAATTGAAGTGGTTGAGGGGCCGGCGCTTCGCGCAATTCGAGCGATTGCTGGCGAGGATGCTTACGGGAGAGCTCGTTGTCGTCGGTGACCCAGAAGAAGTCCTCGCCGCGTTCCGGCTTAGGCAGGTCGACCTTGACGTTGTCGACGATGACGACCTTGTCGACGTCCTTGCCACGAGCGCCTGGCTTGACCTTCAACTGAAGCGTTAGGCTGCCGCCTTTACCCGTGTCTTTCACGGCGGCGAGCAGATCGGCCAGGCCGGTCGACAGCTCGGAATGGGCGCGGCCGTCGCGCAGGTCCTGCAGAAACACGGCGAATGCTTGGGTACTCATGCTTGAGTCTTCTCCTCGGTGGTGTGGGTGATGGGTGCTTCCGGCAAGTGCATCCAGTGCGTGACGCGTTCTGGCTCGATAGGCATGCCGTCCTGCGCGCGCCATCCGAGACCGTCGCGATACATCTGCGAGACGTCGCGGTCGTTGAGGGCGACCAGAACCGTGATGTCGTCGTCCGGCAGTCTGATGCCGACCGGGATCCATTCGACGGTGATCTTGTTGCCGGCTTGGTCGACGCTCGCCTCGGCGAACATCTTCGGCGTGGCCTTGGTCTTGCCGCTGGCCTTGGCCTTCTCGACGCCATCCCGGATGACCTTGCCGGCCTTGCTGCCGTGCTTCTTCACCAGGGCGACCGCGGTCGTGCCCGTTACCTCGCCGGCGTTGATTGCCTGGTGCACGTCGCTATTCGCCTCGGCCAGGACGATCATGTCCTTCACGTGCTGGCCGGACTTGCCGACGCGGTCGGCGATCTGCTTCTCGGTCCAGCCAAAGCCGATTAGCTTGCGGTACTGGACGCCCAGCTGCAGCGGGGTGAGCGGCAGGCCCGATGCGCTGCTGATCATGTGCGCCACGCGGTCGGCATCGTTGCCGCGGAACTGGCGGACATCGAGCGTCCGGACTTCCGCGCCCTTCGATATCGCGTCGAGCGCCGCGGCGTGGCGGTGGTGGCCGTCGACGATCAGGATGCGGCCGTCCTCCACCCGCACCTCCAGGGGAGGGAAGACCGCGCCATTGCGCCAGGCCAGCGACATCTCGGCCACGTGCTCGGCGTTGAGCGGGCGCGCGTTGAAGCCTTCCTCGACCTCCAGCGCTTGCGGGTTGACCGCGAACGAAGTCGTTTTCGACACGTTCGGGTTGCTCTTGTCTTCGGCTGCGGCCTTCAGGGAGGCCATGTGGTTTGCGTAAGCCATTATTTGTGGGGTGACGCCTGCGCGTTCACTCTTTATCGTTAGCCTGCAGCTTCTTCACGTCGACCCGGCTGCGGCGCTGCATGTGCCGGCGGGCGACCCGCTCCAAAATGATTTTGAGAGCAGGGATCTTGAGCATTTCGTCGAGCGGTGCTGGCGTTTGAAGCCAGCTGTGCGCGACTTCGAGGGCGGCGCGGTCCGGCGCAATGGTGTCCATGTCATTTCACCAGGAGGTGATAAGCGCGGCGGAGAGCGTGTCGGCGCGAGTTGCCGCAGGAACGGTAGTAGCGGTAGATGGCGATGAGGCGCATATCAGGCTCCGCTGTTCAGGTGCTGCTGCCAGATGCGGTTCCCTTCGTCGCTACCAGCGAAGAACGCATCTGCCTCGGCGGTGCCCAGCTTGTACGGGCAGGCGTACTTGGTGCCTATCGTGCGGCACATGAGAATCTCGCGGGCGCCGACCTTGTAGGCGTCGCTGCGCGGATCCCGCGGGATGTTGAAGGCAGCGCTTATCAATTTTTCGATAAGCGGCAGCGCGTCAGCCACCGACATGGTTTCTTTAGCGGTCATGGTCAGGCTCCGTCAGGAGGAAAAGTGACTTGTGGCGACGGCATGTGGATCAGATTGACGCGGCGGCGACCGGCCTTGGGCGCAGGATCAGCCTGGCGGTCATGGATGGGCCTCGTGACTGGGCGTGACGCGGTAACGAGCTCCGTCAGTGCGGCGCGTTGGTCGGCCAGATCATCCTCAGCCGTACGCAGGCGAATCGACTGATCCATCAGCGGGCTCCCGGAACGACAGTGATACCGCAGGGCTCGATAAAGAGGCTGCGCACCTGTTCGCCGGCCTCGGTGCTGGACGCGGCGAAGCGGGTGAAGTACTCGGCGCGGCCGCTTGCGGTGCGAGCGGTGACGAAGAAGGCCCTCATGCGACCTCCGTCATGCGTGCAGCCATCGCGGACTGGGCGATCTGCTCGGCCTCTTCGCGGATGATCTCGCGGGTGAGGGCGGCAAAGGCATTTTCACCGTTCATCGAGCGCTGCACCAGGTCGGCAATCACGTGCTCGTCGCGCAGGCGTTCGGCCATGCTGGTGACGATCAGCTTGGTGGTCAGCGGCTGGCCGGCAGCGAGCGACTGCTTGAGCGCGTCAGCGGTCTCGCGAGTAACACGGGCGATCTCGGTAGCACACCCAATTTTTTCGGATAAGGTGGTGGCGGTGATAGCGCCCTGACTAACAGGGCGAGTAGGGACTCTGAGATTTGGCTTCGCCATCAAGAACTCCTGTTGGGGTCGTTTCGATAGCTGTATTAAACACTGTGTTTAGTGTGCGTGTCAACAAGGTGTTTAATACGTGCCGAGATTTGCGGTTTCAAGACGAAAAAAAACCCGCAGTGCGCGGGCTTGGGAGGCGTGTTGTGATGCTTTATGTGGTAACGAAGTCGCAATACTCCTTCCATCGAGCTTCGAATAGGTCCTTGTTCGCCAGGTCGCTGAGTTCGGTGTCGGAGGGTTTGGGGAGGTCAATGCCTTCGTTCTTCCACTTCACATACATCTTTAGTCTCTCAGTTTCCTTCTCAAGCTTGGTGATCACATCGTTATGCTGCCACTTGCCGAGTACGCCATCCCCTTCAATGTAGTTCTGGGTTGCGCTGAGCGAGATGAATTTCTTAAAACCGACGTAGCCGCCCATGCCATTCTTTGCGTTTACCTCGCCACACAGCGCGCCGCTTTGCCCAAAACGCTCTTCACGAAACTGTGCACTGGCTGGGTCTTTGAGGAGATCTAAAACCGGCTTGTGAGCCGCTGGGAACGCTACCCAAGCATCGTAGTTGTAGCGGTAGGTGCCGTAGGAAAGAAGGCCAGCAGCCACAAGTGATATTGCTCCAATCAGCGGTCTATTCATTTTCGCTGTAGCTCTTCTTAGTAAAGTGAATTGGGGTGAGAAGGCTCCTATAGCCTTCCAGTAACAACACGACCAGGCTGATAGACAACTCGTCCAACGATACTGCACTGTCCGCTCTTGACGGTTACTGGCCCATGATCTGGATGAAGCGAGTTCAAATACCACTGCCCATGTCGAAATAGCAGCTGTTTTATGCAGGCCTCGCCTTCGAAGTTCACTGCATAGATTTCTCTGTTGATCGGCCGCTTATCCGTTTTGTCGATGATGACGACATCGTCTTCAAAGAGCATAGGCTCCATGCTGGTGCCGCGTACGCGCATGGCTAGCAAATTTCGTGGGTCCAGCTGCAGTGCTACCAGCACGGAGCTCGGGACTTCTTCATGGCCATCACCGTTCATGTCCGGCTCCGTGTCGAAGCTAGACACGCCAGCCCGAAGTCGAAGCTTGACCCGTGGGATCTGGACAGTGTTGGGCTCGTCGCCTACCCGAACGGGGATCGCACCTTTGATATCGCCAGATCCTTCGATGAAAGGCGACTCCGACGCAACTCGTGGTTGCGGCGACTGCCCCGCAACCGCCATGGGCCCAGCCCCGGTTTCTAACCAAGTCACTGAGCAACCGATCTCAGCTTGGGCCGTGATCATTCCAGGCATAGATATGCCTCGGCTCTCCCAGTTTTTGACGGTCTGGAAGGACTGATTTAGCGCGCGTGCCAGCTCGGCCTTGGTCTGGATGCCCTTGAGCTCCTTGGCCGCTTGATACAGCCGTTCCATTTGTATGTGCATATTGAAATTATCGGCCGTAGTAAACAACATGTGTTACACGCCTTGTTGACTCGCAAGTTAAACATGGTGTTTAATAGAGCTGCATCCCACTATCACAGCGGACCATGTCAAAAGACGAAGAAAGCATCGAGCTACTCGGCGGATCGGCAAAGCTGGCCAGAAGGCTGGGCTATACCGTGCAGCGAGTGCAGAACTGGAAGGAACGGGGTATCCCGGCAAAGGTAAAGCTCGAGCACCCCGAGTTGTTTCAGTTGTCGACACCGAATTTTGGGCGCCGTGCGACTGACGAGCACCCGAACAATCAGGCGCTTTCCACTCCCATAACGCACAACCACCGTGGCTAAGCGCTCGACGCGCCAATCCTGACGAGTCAACGTCCTTGCCTTCTCGGTGGAGAAGCGGTTTCGCTTAATTTTAAAGTTGCACATAGGAAATTAATTGGTGTTAGGAATGGTTTCTGCTTGTCATCCTATTCACATTAGTTAATTTGCAAAACCCAAGAGTTTGAAGGAAAGACCATGGAACTGCTGACTGCGTACCAAGAAATGATCAAGGTGCACGGCTGGAATGGCACTGCGGGGACACTGGGCTTGACCAAGTCGGCCCTGGAAGCGCGCGTGTACGAAGTGAAGGGTTCTGGCATGCGCGTCGATACCGCGCTGCTGATCCAGTCCTACGCCGGCACGAAGCACTTTGCCCAGGCTGTGGCGCACGCCAGCGGCGGCGTGTATGTCGACCTACCGACGGCAGAGTGCGCCCATGGTGAGGATCTGGAGGCGAAGTTTCATGAAGTGGTCGGCGAGCTCGGCACCCTGTCGAAGACCTACGCCGAAGCCAAAAAGGACGGCGAGATCGATGCTCGCGAACGCGCCAAGCTGGAGGACATCATCCAACAGATGCACAAGCTGCTGCAGGAGCTGCAGGGCCTGATGTTCTTCGTCTACTGCCGCCCAGCGGTCGCGAACCAGGCGCGCAACGATGACCGCTGAGTCAGTCAATCAGATGTTGAGCCACAGTGGCTCGACGTTCACCAAACACCCCATGACCGAACCGGCCGAAGTGCAGCGCACTCCGGCGGAGAAGGCGCGTATCCTCGCGCGCTTGACGCTCGCGCTGGCGGCAATCGAAAAAGAAGAAGGGCGCACGCATGGCGACGCTTGACCAGGTCATCGACCAGATGCGCGCGGCGGGTCTCCCAACCCTCCCGGTCGGGCACCCACTGCTGAACGGGAAGATTAACCGCTTCGGGCGCGATAAGAAGGCATGGTATGTCCTGCGCGAAATCGACTTGCGCAATGGTCGCAGCGTCGTCACCGGCAGCTTCGGTGTCTGGCATGGCGACGACAACAACGCGGTCCCGGTCACGATTGACTGGAGTGGCGTCTCCCAAGAGGAACGAGCCGAGGCGGAGCGTAAGCAGGCCGAGGCGCAGCGCGCAGCCGAGCAGGAGACGCGCCGTCTGGCGGAGCTTGCCGCAAACCGCGCTCGTGCGCAGTGGGCCGCTGCAACGGAGACCGTTCAGCACGGGTACCTGGAGCGCAAGCAGGTGGGCGGAGAATGCACTCGCGTCAACGATAAAGGCGAGCTGCTGGTCCCGGTGCGCAAGTACAGCCACGACGGCGAGGTCATGAGCAGCTTGCAGAAGATCACCCCCGATGGGGAGAAGCGTTTCAACAAAGACGCCGACATGGTCGGCGGCGCATGCCTGCTCGGCACGATCAGCGGCGATGAACCATTGATCGGCGTCGCCGAGGGTTATGCCACCGGCGAGACCGTACGGATGGCGACTGAGTTCGAGATCCCAGTGGCGGTCGCCTTCAATGCCGGTAACCTGCTGCCCGTGGCGCAGCAGCTGCGCGCCGACTTCCCGAATGCGCACATCCTGTTCTTCGCTGATGACGACATGCGTATCGTCGCCCGGCTACGTGAATCGATCGAGAAGCACTTCGATGCGCAGTGGGATCCAGTTGTCGACGGCGCCGATCATAAGGTCGAGGCTCGGAACGGCGATATCGTCGAGGTCCGCGCGATCCTGCGCCAGGACGCAACCGGCACCGACTACATCGACGCCAGCGCTCACTGCGGCCGGCGCCTGCTGCCGGGCCGGAAGTTCGAGAATGCCGGCCTGTCGCGCGCACGTGCCGCGGCCCAGGTTGTCGGTAATGCGTCGGTCTTGTCGCCCCAGTTCGCCAACCGTGCACCGGACAGCAAGGATTCGGACTTCAACGACCTGTACCTGGCCGAATCGCTCGACGTCGTACGCGACCAGATCCAGATTGCCGTCTCCCGCGCCCTCTCTAGCGAGAGCGCGCCGGGTAACGATGCCGAGATCCCGACGCACTTCGACGAGGTGCCGCCCGCGACCGAGACCAGTTCCCCGAGCCCTTCCGAGAGCGAGACCGCGCCGATAACCCGCAGTGCATTCACAATCGAGTGGGCGCTCGCGCATTGCGCCCTGATCCAGGGCACGACGGACGTCTGGGACTCGCTAAACAAGCTTCGCATGAAGCGCGCCGGCTTCCAGGACACCGTCGGCAAGGACGTGGCCAAGGCCTGGCTGGAGCATGCTGACCGTCGTTCGATCAGCCCGCGCAACCTGCCGACGACCCGCCGTGGCGTCGCAGTCGAAGCAGGGGAGGCGGGGGTCGACAACATCGTCAACATGCTGAGCCGATACACGCTGCTGTACGGGACCAAGACCGTATGGGACGCGGAGAAGCGCACCGTCATCGCCTACGACGCAATGTCGCTGGCGCGTGGCAGCGATCTCGCAACGCGCTGGCTCGAGCATCCGATGCGCCGCGAGGTCGACCTGGACCGGCTGGTGTTCGACCCGACCCAAAAGGTCGACCTGGAGACGCACATCAACATGTTCGAGGGGTTCCCGCTCAAGCCGAAGAAGGACGAGGCGAAGGCGCAGCTGGCCTTGGGCCTGCTGTACAGCCTGTGCAGCAGCGAGCCAAACTGCGACGAGATCTTCCGCTGGGCACTTTCCTGGCTGGCCTATCCGCTGCAGAACCCCGGCGCCAAGATGCAGACCGCGATGCTGTTCTTCGGCGAGAAGCAGGGCACCGGCAAGAGCCTGTTCTTCGAAGGGATCGTCAAGCCAATCTACGGTGCGCACGGTGCCACCGGTGGCCAGCATCAGCTGGATGCCCAGTACACGCACTGGCGATCGCAGAAGCTGTTCGTGCTGTTCGAGGAGATTCTGTCCCGGCAGGACAAGTACAGCCACTTCGGTCTGATCAAGCACATGATCACCGGTCGCGACCAGATGGTGACCCAGAAATTCAAGGACGACCGGACCGAAGCCAACCACATGAACGTGGTGATGCTTTCGAACGAGTTCCAGGCGGTCCCGATCGAACCGGATGACCGGCGCTTCCTGGTGACCGAGGCGCGCAATCCCCTCGATCCCGTGCTGCTGAAAGAGATCCAGGCCGCGCTCGGCAACGGCCTCAGCGAAGCCTTCTACGCCTACCTGCTTGAGTTGCCGCTCGAAGATTTCTCGCCGCATACCAAGCCGATCATGACGTCGTCGAAGGAACGGATGATCAACTTCGGCCGGCCCGACTGGGAGCTGTTCTACCTGGCCTGGCAGAGCGGTGAGCTGGCCGCGCCGTACTGTTCATGTCTTTCGACCGACCTGTACACGGTGTACTCGCGCTACTGCAACAAGTACGGGTACCGCCAGGTGAGCATGACCAAGTTCGCCGAGCTGATCGCCCAGCGCGTCCGAAAGGACCGTCAGTGGGTCACTCAAGGGCCGACCGGCCAGAAGAAGCTGCTGACCGTGTTCCATGTGCCCTGGACTGACGAGAAAGAGGCTGCTCCGCCCCTCAGCAAGCAATGCCAGACCTTCCGCGATGTTGCCGAGATCAAGGAATAAGCCATGCACGCCTATCGCTTAACAGGGGTTAACACGGTCGCGACGAAGGCTGATAGCCGGAAAGCTAGCATCCATGAGGGTTCTACAGGGTTAACAGGGTTAACAGGGGCCGCGCGTGCGCACACGTCGCTTTTCTCGCAGTCGATCCAACCACAGAACAGCATTAATAAATCTCCCGTGCGCATGAAGAAAACATTGTTAACCCTGTTAACCCTGTTCAAAGCCAGTGTTCATGCGGGTTTCAACGTAACAGGGTTGGGTCTCTACCTTGATAACCCACGTAAAGGGGCCTGATCATGCAGCTGACCATCCGAGACAACTTCCCCGAAGTCGCGCAGCGCCTGCGGAACTTGGGCCGCCAGGCTCCATTCGTGGCTGCGGTCTCGCTGACGCGCACGGCCAAGGACGCCCAGGCAGCGATCAAGGCCGAGATGCGGACCGCGTTCGACCGCCCGACTGCGTATGCCCTGAACGGCACGTTCCTCAAGCCTGCGACGAAACAGAACCTGGAGGCGCGCGTCTGGGTCAAGGACAACCCGTTCGGCAAGGGCACGCCGGCCGATCGCTTCCTGCTGCCGCAGATCTACGGCGGCACTCGCGGCCTTAAGGGCATGGAGCGCCTGCTGCAGCGAAACGGCCTGATGCCTTCGGGTTGGTTCGCCGTGCCGGCCGCGGGCGCCCAGCTGGATGGCAACGGTAATGTGAAGCGCAGCCAGATCACCCAGATCCTGTCTCAGCTGAAGGTGCAGCGCGGTTCCGGCCACGAGTCCCGCGCCACTGGCAGCGCAAGATCGAACCGCACCATCGCGCGCCAAGGCGTGACGTACTTTGCGCTGGTCCGGGTGCGCCGCGGCCTGCAGCCCGGGATCTACCTCAAGCGCGCCTTCGCCCATGGCAGTGCGATCAAGCCGGTGTTCTTGTTCGTCCAGTCCGTGAACTACCGGCCGCGCCTGCGCTTCTTCGAAGTCGGCCAGGCCGTGGCGAACGCACAGTTCCCTCGCCACTTCGACGCCGAGTGGGCCAAGGCGGTGGGGGATGCCCGCATGCGGCGGTAGCCCGGTGGGCCGGGCCGGCCCACCCCCCGGGGTTAGGTTCTTCCGGAGGAGGGTGCGGCAAGGGTAATTCAGGCCCCGTCATCGCACTAGCGAGTGCCTAAACAATTTCCTGACAGATAACCTGACAACGTACCAAAAACACATGCCGAACCTGACAACCATTGCTGCCTGGGCTGAGACCGTGGGGATTTCACGCCAGTCCGCGTACGAGGCGGTGAAGCGCTGCGAGATCCCGGTGACTGATGGTCAGGTCGACGCCGATTACGCGACGCACCTGTACCGCAAAAACACCCGCCAGCGCGCGAACGGCAACCGGTCCGCCTCTCCGGCTGGTGGGGCGCAGCCCGCGGGTGTGGCGGGCGCGGGAGGGGCTGGAGGTACGGAACCACCGCCGAAGGCGTCAGTGCCAGGGTATGACAGCAGCCGTGCGCGCCGGGAGGCAGCGGAGGCTGCGAAGGCCGAGCTGCAGCTGGCCGAGCTTGCAGGAAAGTTCCTTCTCAAGAGCGACGTGGACTCGGCCGTGTTTGAGATCGCCCGCGCGCTGCGCGATGGGCTCATGAACTGCGCCCGCCGGATCGCTGCCGATGTCGCCGTGCTGGGCAATGCCGACGACTGCGAAAACGTGATTGAGCGCGAGCACCGCCTGCTGCTCGAAAGCATGGCTCACACGTTCGGGGAAAAACTGGGCGCCGATCTGGAAGGGATCGACGAATGACCGCTCTCGCTCTCGCCGCCGACATTGTGCGCCCGGCGTTCTCCCGCGGCCTGATGCCGGATCCGAACATGACCGTGGACGCATGGGCCGATCGCTACATGATCATCCCAAAGGAGTCGGGGGCGAACGAGTCGGGCAAGTACCGCACCAGCCGCACGCCGCACGCGCGCGCCGTCATGGAGGCATTGTCGGATTCGCACTGGTGCAAGGTTGTCGCGCTGATGGGCGCGTCCCAGATGCTCAAGACGCAGGTGGGCCTGAACTGGTTCTGCTCGACCGTCCACCAGTCGCCGGCGAACTTCTTGTGGATTCTCCCGACCGGCAAGCTGGCCAAGCGTACGAGCGCGCGCGTGGGCAAAACCATCGACGCTGTGCCCGAAGTGCGTGAGCGAGTCGCCGCGCCGCGGGCGCGCGACAAAATGAATACCCTCGATACCAAGGAATACATCGGCGGGGCCCTGCACATTGTCACCGCAGGGGCAGCGGCAAACCTGTCGGAGATCCCGGCGCGTCGCGTGCTCTTCGACGAGGTCGACCGCGCCGAGGCCAACGTCAACGGTGAGGGCGACCCGGTCGCGCTAGCCAAGGCGCGCCAGAGCACGTTCGAACGCAATCGCAAGAGCTACTTCCCCAGCTCGCCAACGATTACCGGCCAGTCGATCATCGAGAACCTGTACCTTCAGGGGACGCGCCAGGAGGCGTTGGCCGAGTGCGTTCATTGCGGCCATGAGCAGGCGCTGGTGTTCGAACGGCTGCAGGAAGATGAAGCCGGCCGCGCGATCTACCCGTGCGTCGAATGCGGCGCAGTGCACTACGAAACCGACAAGAGCCGCATGTTCGCGCGCGGGCTGTGGTCGAAGGGCGTGCCTGGTGATGGCGAGACGGTCAGCTTCACGATCAACGCGTTGTTCGCTCCCTACGGCTGGATCACCTGGTCCGCTTTGCTGCGCGAGTACCGTGCGGCGCGCGCCAAGCTGGAAGAGGGCAGCGAAGAGCTAATGATCACCTTCTACAACACCAGGCTGGCGCGGTGCTGGGAACGCAAGAAAGAGCAGACCAAGGCGAGCGAACTCAAGGCGCGCGCTGAGGACTATAAGGTCGGCACCGTGCCGAAGGACGGTTTGATCCTGGTCTGTACCGTCGACACCCAGCCGGATCGACTTGAGGCCAAAGTCACCGCATGGGGCGAGGGCATGGAAGGCTGGATCGTCGACTACCAAGTGCTGTTCGGTTCGCCATCCGAGCAGGAAGTATGGGATCGCCTCGACCAGCTGCTGCTCGGCCGCTACCGCCACGCCGGCGGGCGCATGCTCCCGGTCTCGGCCGCCTTCATCGACTCCGGCGGCGCGAACACTCACGACGTCTACAATTTCACCCGCACCCGCCAGCACCGGCACATCTACGCGATCAAGGGCGCCTCGACGCTCAATAAGCCGATCCTGAGTGCAAAGCCGTCGTTGGTCGACGTGAACTGGCAAGGTAAAAGCATGCCACATGGCGCCAAGCTCTGGCTGATCGGTACCGACACGGCCAAGGACTACCTGGCGGCGCGCTACCGGCTGGACAGCGGACCGGGAGCGATCCACTTTCCGGCTGACCTGCCGATCGAATACTACGAGCAGCTGACCGCTGAATACTGCATCACGGTGTACAAGCGCGGCCGCAAGGTGCGGGTCTGGGAAAAGAAAAAGAATGACCGCAACGAGGCCGGCGACTTGATGGTCTACGCCGTCGCCTGCGCCCACTACCTGGGTCTTCACAAGAAAACAGCCGCGCAGTGGAAGCAGGTCCGCGAGTTCGTGGATCCGGACACGCGCGATCTGTTCCAGGATCCTCCACCGGCTGCCGCCGATACCGATGCCGATGCCGACTCTACGGCACCGGCGCCCACCCAAGCAAACCCACCACGTCCTGACCCATGGCCGACCTCGAAGCCGCAGCCGCAGTCCCCAGTTCCACGTCGCCCGGTCGGGAGGCAGTGGTGAGCCACGAAGTGTTCGACAATGCGGATCTGGTCGACGCCATCTTCGCGTTTATCGAGGAGGAGTTCCCTGCGCTGGCACCGCGCACGGCGCAGCTCAAGGACGAAGTGCGGCGCGAGTTTAGTGGTATCGAGATCTACATTCCGCGCCGGTCGCAGGCAGCCCGGGAAAAGCTGACGAAGGAGGTGCTGTGCATGTTCAACGGGCGGAATGCGACGGAAGTCGCTCGCCGGCTTGGGATCGGGCGGACTACCGTTTACCGGATCATCAAGCAGGCCGGCCCGAAAAAATAGCGTCCCATTTTTCCGAGAATTGGTACAGCCATGCCGCTAGGCTGGCGTCATGGCACTTACTAAAGCAGACCTCGACGCTCTCGACCTGGCAATCGCCTCCGGTACCCTGGAGGTTGAATTCGACGGTCGCCGCCAGCGCTACCAGACCACCGACGCGATGATCAAGGCGCGCGACCATGTCGCCCGGGTTCTCAACCAGAGCGGCGCGCCGCCCGGACCGCGTGTTTTCGGATTTCGCTTTACCACCTCAAGGGGCGACTGATGCCAAGCCTGATCGATAAAGTCATTGGCTGGGTCAATCCCCACGCGGCGCTCGCCCGCCACTTCGCGCGCCAGCGCCTTGAGCGCGCTTACGAGGCGGCCAGCCCGCGCGACTCCTGGCGGCCACGCCGTGCCGGCGCCAGCGCAAATGCCGACCACCAGGCCGACGCCAAGACCATGCGCATCAAGGCGCGCGCTCTGGTGCAGAACGTGCCGTATATCCTGGCCGGTCTGGATGGGCTCGCCACCGATACCGTTGGCGACGGCATCATCCCGCGCGCCACCGGGCGCGACAAGGACGCGATCAACAAACTATTTGCGGAATGGGCGCAGGTCTGTGACGCTGACGGCCGATTCGACTATTACGGGCTGACCCGGGCTGCCTACGTAGCCATGGAGCAGGACGGCGAGGTGCTAGTTCGCCTGCGCTGGCGACGTGCGAGCGATGGTCTGCCGGTGCCGCTGCAGCTGCAACTACTCGAGATCGACTGGCTGGATAGCTCCCGTACCGGCACGTACAACGGCAACCGTATCATCAACGGAATCGAGTACGACATGCTCGGCTCAGTCGCGGCCTACTGGCTGTGGGATGAGCATCCTGGCGACGTCGCCGTGGCGCGCGGACGCTCGCAAAGCCAGCGCGTGCTAGCCAAGAACATCATCCACCTGTTCAATCCGCAGCGTCCCGGACAAGGCCGCGGGTTCACTCGCCTGGCGCCGGTGATCACCCGTACGCGTGACCTGCAGCTGTACGAAGACGCTGAACTCGCCCGCAAGAATCTGGAAGCGCGTCTGAGCGTGCTGGCAAGCGGCGATATGACGACCATGGAGAACCCGGCGTCAATGGGCGATACTGGCGAGGGACAGGCTCGGCGTACAGGTGACCTGGGCGAGCTCGGCGGCGGCAACATCTTCGGCATGCCGGCCGGGATGAACTTCACCGTGGTCGAGCCGAAGGCTGCACCAGGCTATGTCGACTACGTGAAGCAGCAGCTGCACATCATTGCTGCCGGCATGGGCGTCCCCTACGAGGTCCTCACCGGCGATATGAAGGACGTGAACTTCAGCAGCGCGCGCGTGCGCCTGCTCGCCTACCGTCGCTCCGTCAAGGCGATGCAGGGTTTGGTGCTGATCCCGAAGCTGCTACGCCCGATCCATCAAGCCTTCGTCGATGCCGCCTACCTGGCCGGAAAGATCAAGACCCCCGACTATAAGGTCGATTTCAGCGTCCCGAAATGGGAATACGTGAACCCGGAGCAGGACGTCAAGGCCGACCTCGCGGAGATCGGTGGCGGCCTTGCCAGCATCAGTGAAAAGCTGAGGCAGCGTGGTTATGAGCCTGACGTCGTCTTCCAAGAGCTGAAAGGCGATATCGAGAAGCTTCGCGAGATGGGAATTCTCGATGTCCTGCTGTTCCTGCAGCGCGGGAATTTGCCAACGAATGGGAACCCAAGCGACGCCGGGACTCAAGAATGACCGCCATCGTCGCCGGACCTCAACAACGACGACCTCTTTGATCAACTAAATTTCACGCCAGAACTTATCTATGAGCGCCAATACCGACGCATTTGAAAACAAACTCATCGACTTCCTGTTCCGCGGTCAGGCTCTCGGTCTGGCAAACAGCACTGCGTCTGCCGGCAGTGGTCCGTCGACGCACTATGTGGGCCTGATCAAAGTTGCTGGATCCGACGGCTCGGTCGGCGCGGAAGTCTCGGGTGGTTCGTACGCCCGCGTGGCTGTCCCTGCGACGCTGGCAGCTTGGGCCGGTACCCAGGGCGCTGGTACCACGACCGTGTCGACCGGATCCAGCGGTACCACATCGAACAACAACACGATCACGTTCCCGACGCCGACGGCCGATTGGGGGCAGGCGGTCGAATGGGGCGTGTTCGATTCTCTGACCGGCGGCACCGAGATCATCCGTGCATCGCTCGGCACACCGAAGACTATCAACAACGGCGATCCGGCTCCGTATTTCCCTGCCGGCGCTTTGACTTACCAGATCGATAACTGACCATGAATATCGCGGACCTCGTAAAAGAAACGACCACCTCGACCAGCACGGCTACGATCGGGCTGGCTGGCGCGGCGGGCAGCGAGTTTCGCACGTTTGCGGGCAGCGGTCTGGCCGTCGGTGCGACCCGAATCCCGGTCAAGGTGGGCCCAGATGCAAACGGCGCGTGGATGCTGGGAATGTACACGCTGACCGACGCCGGGACTCTAACGCGTACGCAAATTCTCGCCAGTTCCGCCAATGGCGCAGACGTGACGCTCGCGGCAGGAACAAAAACCGCGATGTGCGTAATCCCTGCCGACATGATTAACGCCGGCCTACTGGATCCGAATGACGCCGGTTTCGACATCGTTCTATGCGCGGGGCAGTCGAACATGGAAGGTAATCCGGCCTCTGACGCCTTGATCGATGTCGGCGACCCGCGCATCTCGCAATGGGCAAATTCCTCTACTGATACCGGTAGCTATCGCCAGATCATCGCCGGCGCCGATCCGCTGTACATGCCCAACGGCGTGCGGACCGGGAAGACCGGGCCAGCGACCTGGTTCGCCAAGGCCTACCTGTCGACCGTGCCGCAAAATCGTAAAGTGCTGCTCGTGCCGGTCGCCGTCGGATCGACCGCCATGGTTGGGAGCGTGTGGCAGCCTGGCAACCCGGGCGGCACCTACTACGAGCGCGCCATCAGCGATACGAACCTCGCTGTGACGGCCGCGCAAGCCATGTATCCGAATTCGCGCGTCGTCGGCGTGCTGTGGGCCCAAGGCGAGGCAGACGGAGTGAGCACGGCCAACCCGATCCCGCAATGGCAGTACGCGATGAACCTGAAGGCCCTGATCGCAGGCTTCCGCTCGCGAATCACCGGCGCCGCGAACTCCTGGTTCATCATCAGCTCGATGACGCCGGAAGGCATCGCGGCGCACACCGGCGAGACTGGAATCGACCTGGCGCACAAGCAAGTCGCCGCCGAGGTTGACCGCTGCGCGTTCATCCAACCGGTCAGCGGCATGGCCGCCGACGTCCACTACACTGCGCCTGGGATCCGCATCATGGGTACCCGCATGGGTTTGGCCGTCGCCGCCGCCAAGCGCGCTGTCGGCAAGGACACGACCGCGCCGACAATCGTTGCGGCCACAGTGGCCAACGGGACGCCAAGCATCGTCAACCTTACGCTGAGCGAAGTGCTGGACGCGACAGCAGCGCCTGCGGGCTCGGCATTCGCAATCACCGGCCACGCGGTATCGTCCGCGAGCATCAGCGGCAACCTGATGAGCCTGAGCCTGGCGACTCCGTTCGCAGGCGGCGAGGTGCTTAACGTCGTCTACACGCAGCCGGGCACCAACCCGGTCAAGGATACCGCCGGCAACCTGCTCGCCAGCGGCGCGACGTTCGCGATCACCAACAACGTCGCCGCGAGCGACACCACGGCTCCGACCGTTTCCGGCACGCCGGTTATTGCGGACGCGGCGCCGAACGTCATCACGATCACGTTCAACGAAGCCCTGGCCGCCGGCAACCCACCGACCTCCGCGTTCGCCGTCACTGGTACACAGACCAGCATCGCCAGCGTGGCCGTCTCGGGCAGCACCGTCAATCTGACGATGGGCGCGAATTACGTCGTCGGGAACACCGCCAGCGTGAGCTACACGCCGAGCGGCACGAGCGACCTGCAGGACGCCGCCGGCAACAAGGTACTGGCATTCGGTCCGGTCGCCGTCACGAACAACGTCACCGGTACCGGCGTCGCGTACGCCACCATGAGCCCGACCGATAAAGACTCGTCGATCACAATCTCTGGCGGTAACCTGGTCGCGACCGGCACCGTCGCCGGGTTCCGCTCGGCGCGCGCCAACACCGGCAAGTCGTCCGGTAAATGGTATTGGGAATCCAAAGTCACTGCGGGCACGTCCGTCATGGTCGGCTTTGGTGCATCGACGGTCGCGCTTAACAACTTCGCTGGCTTCGATAGCCAGGGTGACTCCGTCGGCTACTACAGCAGCGGCACCATTTACAACCTGAACGCGAACCAGGGTTCGAAAGCGTCCTACACGACCAACGACGTCATCGGCATTGCGCTCGATATGACCGGCCGCACGATGGAGTTTTTCAAGAACGGAGTGTCGCAAGGTCAAATGGCGTTCCCGTCCAACTTCAATGACGTTACGACCGCATACCCGATGGTGACAACCAATGCGAACGGCGCGCAGTTGACGATGAACTTTGGCGCGACCGCCTTCGCGTACACGCCTCCCACCGGTTACAGCGGCCTGACTGCATAAGGGGAGAGCATGCTCGCTTTCGACCCTATCGCAGCCTCGCCACTGTCTGCGGCCTGGGCACCGGCGGCGCCGGCTGCTGATGTTTCTCTGTCCGGCGCTGCGCAGGCGGCGTCTTCCGGTGCCGGCGCTCTCGCGACTGGCGTGCGCCTGGCTGGCGCTTCTATTGCTCAGGCTGTCGGAGCAGGCCTTCTGTCGACGGCTATTCAACTGCATGGCGCCGCAGCTGCGCTTGCATCTGCAGGGGCATTAATCGCCGGCTCAACCGCAGCGCTTACGGGTGCTGCGGTGGCTCAGTCCGGGGGCTCGGGCGCACTGACCACCTTGATCAAGCTCAGTGGACCAGCCGCAGTGTCGGCGGCGGGTGCCGCCACGCTGACGACTGGGATCGTCTTGAACGGCATCGCTGTGGCGATAGCGTCAGCCGCGGCTGTGTTGGCCGAGGGCGGGACCCATGCGCCTGGAGACATTACCGTCGATGTTTCTCAGATCGCGCGGGATCGGATCGTCGCGTTCGACGGCAGCGGCACCCGGGTAGTCGTGTTTGAAGGTAGCGGCGGCAGGGTAGTCATTTTCGAAGGTAGCGGAAGTAGAGTGAGGTTTGAAGAAATGAGTGCAAAAGTCCCAGTCAAAGTAGGTGCGAAATGGACGGTCGACCGCGATCCGGATGAGGAAAGCTATTATGCGGCGGATATCACGGACGAGCTGGCCGACCGCAATACGGTTCCGATGGCCGGCGATGGAGCGGTCGAGCTCATCGTGAATGGCGTCGAAGTCCTGGAGGGGCCGTCTGTGCAGGTTGAAACCGTAGATGACATACAGCGGACCTATGTTGTCGTCCTCCTCGGAGGCATCGACAGCGACCCTCCGGAAGTATGGAACTGGTGCGCACGTGTCCGGTGCCAGAACGGCGAACGTTTCGATAAAACCACCTGGTTCAACAGGGTGGATACCTGATGATCAACGTATCAGACATGATAGCGGCGCGGGACCGGGTGAGAAATGGCTCGGCTTCCGATGCTTCCAAAAGTGATTTGGAGGCGACCGGAGCGCCTGATGGATCGTCCTCATTGGCGCGGCAGGATGCAAAGCGAGAGGCTGAACTTACGCTCAACAATGGACGGTACTACCTCACGAAAATAAAGAAGTAGGCAGCGGTAAAAACTGTTCCACTTTTCCGAGAATTGGTACTGGGCAATGAGCAGAATGGCTCCATGACAACGCCAACTGCTCAGCCGAATGCCAACCGCCCAGCCCAGGACGGCACTAGCAACATGCCGGTGCTGACCCGCTCTGCGGTGCTGGAGCCCTCGACCTATGACGAGGCCGCTAACACGATCGAATGCGTCTGGACGAATACCGGTGCGCTGGTGCGCCGGTACGACTGGTATCGCGATACCTACTTCGACGAGGAACTGGTCGTATCGACCGAAGCTGTCGATATGTCGCGCTTCGACGCTGGTGTCGTCCAGGTGATCGATAACCACCGTGTCTACGGTGGCGTTGACTCGATCATGGGCGTGGCCACGAAAGGCAGCATCGAAGGTGGCCGGGGGCTCGCGACCCTGCGGTTGTCGACCCGCCCTGAAATGGCCGGGAAGGTCGGGGACATCAAGGCTGGCGTCATCCGATCGATCAGCTTCGGCTACGTCGTTCGCAAGTACGAAATCACGCCTGCAACCGACCGCGAAGACGGGGCCAACGTTCCGCTGTATCGCGCCGTGGAATGGCAGCCGTACGAAATCAGCTTCGTCACCGTCCCGGCCGACCCCAATGCGAATACCCGCGAGCAGCCAGCAGGTGGCATGCCGTGCGAATTCATCACCCGGGCGCCCGCCCAATCTCAACTCAACCAGGAATCTTCCATGTCGACTCAAGGTACCCAGTCGGGCGCACCGAGCAACGCGCCCAGCGACGCAACCCGCACCGCTCCGGCAAATCCGTCGGCCACCACCGCGACCACCGAAACCCCGGCTGGCGGCGATGATGCCGCCGTCCGCGCCGCCGAAGCAGCTGCCGCCACCCGTGCGGCAGAAATCACCGAGCTGTGCGCCCGTCACGGCGTCAGCAAGTTGGCCGCTGGCCTGATCCGCAGCGGCAATTCGATCGAGCAAGCGCGTCAGGCCGTGCTGGACGAGCTGGTTCGCGACACCACCACTGGCGGTGGTAACACCAACGTGCGCATCCAGGTCGTCACCGACGAACACCAGGTGCGCCTGGCCGGGATCGAAGAAGCGATGATGCACCGCATCCACGCCGGTACCAAGCTGACCGACAACGGTCGCCAGTACCGCGGCATGAGCCTGCTGGAAATCGGTCGCGACTTCCTGGAAGCGCGCGGCGTCAACACCCGCGGCATGGACCGCATGACCCTGGCAACGAACGTGCTCCAGTACCGCTCGGGCATGCACAGCACCAGCGATTTCGCATCCATCTTCGCCAACGTGGCCAACAAGCGCATGCGCTCGGCCTACGAAGAGAACCAGGGCACCTATCGCCAGTGGGCCCGCCGCGCTCCGAACGCACCGGACTTCAAGAACATCAGCCTCGTCCAGCTGTCCGGCGCGCCCGATCTGCTGAAAACCAACGAGCACGGCGAGTTCACCTACGGCACGATGAAGGACGCCGGCGTCAACTACGCGCTGGTTACCTACGGCCGAATGGTGTCGCTGACCCGCCAGGCCATCATCAACGACGACCTGCGCGCGTTCGAGCGCCTGGTCACCGCCTTCGGCGCGAGCTCCAGCCGCCTGGAAAACCGTCTGGTCTACAGCCAGCTGACTGCCAACCCGACGATGGGCGACGGCACGGCGCTGTTCGATGCGACCCATGGCAACCTCGCGACCGGCGCCGGCTCGGCGCTGCAGCAAAGCGCCCTGAAGGCTGGCCGCACCGCGATGCGTCTGCAGAAGGGCCTGGCCAACGAAGAGCTGAACCTGGCCCCGAACTTCCTGATCGTGCCGGTCAACCTCGAGCAGGACGCCTACCAGCTGACCAGCGCGAACTACGTGCCGGCCAAGCAGGGCGATGTGAATGAGTTCCGCGCCGGTGGCCGTACCGCGCTGGATCCGATCGTCGAGCCGATTCTGGATGGCGTGAGCTCCACCGCCTGGTACCTGGCCAGCAGCAACAGCCAAATCGACACCGTCGAGTACTGCTACCTGGACGGCGCAGAAGGTCCGGTCATCGAAAGCGAAGTCGGCTTCGAAGTGGATGGCGTCACCTGGAAGTGCCGCCTGGACTTCGCCGCCAAGGCCGTCGACCACCGTGGCCTGTACAAGGGCGTGGGCGCCTGATTCATCGGCTGACGCATCGGATCAACTTTACCAATAGGACAACAGATGAAAAATTTCGTGCAATCGGGCGAAGTCGTCACGGTGACCGCACCGTACGCCCTGACCAGCGGCATGGCCGCGCTGGTGGGCAGCCTGTTCGGCGTCGCCGCCTGCGACGCTGCCAACGCCACTCCGGTCGAGATCAAGACCGAAGGTGTCTTCGATATTACCGCCCTGGCGTCGGATACCGGCACCGCTGGCACCAAAATGTACTGGGACGCTGCCAACAAGCGCCTGACCACCACTGCCACCAGTAACACCCTGGTCGGCTGCCTGACCAAGGACAAGGCCAACGGTGATCTGACGGCCCGCGTCTACCTGGACGGCACCATCCGCTGATCAAGGCATGTCCTTCGCTCGCCTCAAAGCCATGACGAACGCCAGCGTGCTGAACACGCTGGCGGACGCGCAAGTGCGGTTTGCAGGCAGCACCGAGGATGTGCCCGGCATGTTCAACGATCCATCGACCGTGGTGAGCCTCGGCGTTGGGGCGGAAGACACCAGCCCGACCGTGACCGTGGCAACCAATGCAGTCCCGGTCGAGCCCGCGGAACAGCTGGTCCAGGTTGACGGTGTGCCGTACCTGATCCGCCATGCTGCTCCGGACGGAACCGGCCTGACGACCCTCACCTTGGAGCTGGCTTGATGAGCACGCAGTTCTCCCAGATCGTTGGCGCAATTGTCTCGGCGCTGCAGGCGAATCCGCCGGTCTGCCCAAAGGTTTATCGATCGCGCCCGGACAGCATCCCGGCGCAGGTTGAGCAAGCCGTTAGCGTCCAGTGGGAACAGGGTCTGGCGGACCGAATTGTCATCAATGGCGGCCCTGTCAACTGGACGACGAAGGTCTCGGTCGAGTGCTTTGCGCGCAGTACGACAGAAACCGGCGACGTGGCTGTCGACCCACTGCTCGATGCGGTGTTCGCGCGCTTGGCGGAGGACACGACGCTCGGTGGTCTAGTGGGCGATCTGTTTGTCGCTGGCATAGAGGCGGAGAACACTGCCGAAGGTAAGAAGACCGGGTGGGTCTGCCTCACCTACATCGTGCAGCACGAAACCAGAAACGGAACCCTGAACTGATTATGAATACCGAAAACAACAATCAAGGCGCGTCCGCGCGCGACATCCCGACGCCTCCGGGCGGCGGTTCCTGGACCTTCGACGAAGCCAAGCGGGAATGGGTCTCTAACGACCCGGTGCCCGAAGCTACGCCGGAGCCCGTGGCGGAGCCGACCCCGGCCGCCGAAACCCTGACCGACTATACCGATGAGGAGTCCCAATAATGTCTCGCTACATCAAGAATACCCTCGTCACTGCGGCCATCGAGACCACCACTGGCACGGACGCCGCCCCGACCGGTGCAACCAACGCCATCCTCATCAGCGACGCCAGCATCACCCCGCTGGACGCCCAGAACATTGATCGCTCGCTGATCCGTGGCGCGTTCGGCGCGAGCGAGCAGTTGGTGGGTCCGGCCAGCATCAAGATGAGCTACTCGGTCGAGCTGGCTGGCTCTGGCACTGCTGGCACCGCGCCAGCCTGGGGCAAGCTCCTGCAGGCCTGCGCATGCGCTGAAGGCGTCCTGGCGACCCCGGCCCGCGTCGAGTACACCCCGGTTTCCAGCGGTATGAAGTCGGCAACCCAGAATTACTACGACGACGGCGTCCTGCACAAGCTGCTAGCAACCATGGGCGACTTCACCCTGTCGGCCAAGATCGGTGAACGCCCGCTGCTCAAGTTCGACTGGATTGGCCTGGACGGCGGCATCAGTGCGACATCCGATACGGGCACATTCACTGCCTGGAAGAAGCCGGTCCCGATGACCAAGGCCAATGTGATCGACATCACGCTGGGCGCGACGTACGCCGCTGGCGTACTCACTGGTGGCACGGTCTATTCGAGCACGGGCCTAGAGTTGAAGGCGGGTAACCAGGTTGGCTACAACGCGATGCTGAGCACCGAGACGGTCGACATCACCGACCGCGAATCGACCGGGGGCATCGAGCTCGACCTGACGGCGGCGCAGGAAGTCGCGCTGATGGCCAGCGTCAAAGCCAACACCACCCAGAGCCTGGCGATCACCATCGGGACCACGACCGGCAACAAGATCATCGTCTTCGCCCCGGCCGTCCAGTTCCTGGCGCCGAAAAAGGTCGACCGCAACGGCAAGCGCCTGATCGGCTACGACCTGCGCTTCATGCCGGTGAACGGCAACGACGAGTGGCGGATCGTCCATCTGTAATCTGACAACCTCAACCGAGAGAAGAATATGCCTTTCAAACTTGCCGTAGCAGCCTTTCTGGCCATTCCCATGGCTTTCGACCTCGCCAATGGCGACAAGGTCACCTCGTTCAACTTCACACTCCAGGCCAAGCGTTTGGGCGAAGATGAGTTCCAGTCGCGCATCAAGGGCGACAACGGCGTGCCCACCAACGAAAACATCAAGGCCCTGATGCTGGACATCATCACCGGCTGGAAGGACCAGACTCTGGTAGTCGATGATCAGGATCAGCCGGCCACCTTCTGCCGCGAGGCGCTCGAAGTGATGTTCGAGACCCCGGGCGTGATTGATATCGCAACCCGCAACTACCTCAAAGAAGCGGCGGCCAAAGTAAAAAACTGAAGGAAGCCGCGCGCCTCTGGGCGCGTGGTGACCTTCGCATCCCGGGGCCGGAGCAGCCGGATCCGAAGGATCAACTGGCCAAGGCTTTCAAGTCCCTTGGCCTGATCCCCGAAGCTGAGATCGAAATCGAGGACGAGTTCCACCTCTGGCCGAATAACGTCCCCGCATTCAACCTTTGGCTGTCGGTACAGACCCAATGGCGTACGGATAACGGCTATCGGACGGGCCTGGATTACCCAGGCATAGAGGTCTGCATCAGGAACGCTGGCTTCAAGAAGAAGGATCGGGCGTGGTACTTCGCGGCGATTCAAGCCATGGAAGGTGCCGCGCTGGAAGAGTGGAACAAGGAAAAATAGAGCATGGCGTACACGGCGAGTCAGGGCGCAGTAATCAGCATGAGCGTGGACGGGGCTGCTTTGTCCCAACGACAGATCGACGGGGTTGCTCAGTCGATGAACAACCTGTCGTCGACGGTGCAAAGCGCGATGCGCAACCTTGCGGCTGGCGTCGGGATTGGCGGCGGCCTGGTGCAGATCGTCCAGCTATCGGACGAATACACCAAGCTGACGTCACAGCTGCGTCTGGCTACTGACTCCACCCATGCTTATGTTGCAGCTTACGCCGATGTAAAGCGGATTGCGACTGATGCCCAGGCCGACTTGGGTAGTACCGGAATGCTGTACGCCCGGATCGCCAAGAGCACCAACGAACTCGGAATTGGCCAGAAGCGCGTGGCGGACATCACCGAGGTGGTGAACCTCGCGTTGAAAGTCAGTGCTGCCACCACAGAGGAGGCAGCGTCCGCAAATTTGCAGCTGTCCCAAGCGTTCGCCAGCGGGACCTTGCGCGGCGAAGAGTTCAACGCCGTGAACGAGGCTGCGCCCCGCTTAATGCAGGCGCTGGCCGACGGGATGGGCGTGCCAATCGGCGCACTCAAGCAGATGGCGTCGGATGGTCTGATCACGTCTCAGGTAATGGCGGATGTCCTGCCCAAGTCACTTGGCCAGTTGCGCGAGGAGGCCCAGCAAGTCCAGACTATCAGCGGCGCTTTCCAAGTGCTCAAGAATAATGTACTGGAGTTCACAGCGACAAACGCCCAGGCGAATGGATCTGTCGCAGTTATCACTGGCGGAATTAACCTTCTCTCGAACAATCTGGTTCTGCTGGTCGGTGCGCTCACGACCATCACCGCGGTCAAGACGGTCAACTGGCTGACGACCTGGACCACAGAGACTTACAAGAAAATCGCCGCCGACCAGGCCAGCCGCGCAGCAACCGTCGCCGCGGCGCAGGCCGACTTGGCGCGAATCGTGGCGACAGGCGCCCAGGCCGCGGCCACCCAGGCGGCCATCGTCATCGCGCGCGAGGAGGCGGTGGCAAGGTTGGCCCAGGCTAACACCAGTATCTTCGCGGCGAAGGCAGCCATTCAGGCCGCTACGGCGGCAGGCGTGCAGACCTTCGCCCTGCGTACGCTGCGTATTGCTACCGGAGAGCTTGCGGAAGCCGAGGCGGTCCGCGGCGCCGCGCTGGCCGAGCTCGCCGTCCTGGGCCAGCAGGCAGCTCGTGTAAGCGCGCAAATCGCCGTGGCCCAGACCGCGGAGGCGGCCGCCGCGCGCGGCGTCGCTGCAGCGCAGGCCGCGGCCGGAATCGGTGCCGGCCTGGCATCGCGGGCGCTGGGCCTACTCGGCGGCCCGATCGGTGCCGTCGTGACCGTGCTGGGCGTCGCGGCCACCGCCTGGAGCTGGTACCAGTCAAAGCAGCAGGAGGCGAACGCCTCGGCTGTCCAGGAGACCGAAACCAGCACTACCGAGATCATCGCGCAGCTGGATAGACAGACCGCGAAGTTGCGTGAGCGCCTCGAGCTGCAGAAGCAGCTCGGCGTCTCGCCCAAGGAAGCCAGCCCGGCCGCCGATCGCGCCGCGGCCGTGCTCGCCCAGATCAATGACCTGACGTCGAAGCACACCGACCTGAGCGTCGCTGAGCAGGCGCAGCTGTACGCGCTCGGCCTCGAGTACAACAATCTGACGGTCGCGCTGCAGAAGAACAAAGCGGCCCAAGACGAGACCGACGCTACTGGCAAGGCTGCGAAAGATCTAGTAGCCGTGCGTGAGCGCCTCACCGGCGTCAACAAGCAATACCTGGAAGACCTGCAGACGATGCAGGCCGCGCTCGAGAAGGGTGCGATCAGCCAGGCCGAATATGTCGAGCTGGTGAAGAAGCTCGCGGTCGAGACGTACAAGAGCTCGGACGCAGGCAAGGAAGCGACCTCGGCCGCCAACAAGGAAAGGGAGGCCTTTGCGAGCCTGATCAGCTCCATCCGCGAAAAGACCGATGCGAACCGGGTCGAACTGAAGGTCGGCGAGGATGCCTCCGAAAGTCAGAAGGCCACCATCAAGCTCGACCAGGAGCTGGCGTCGGGCAAGCTGAAATTGTCCGCTGCGCACCTGGCACGCGCCCGCGCCGCGCTGGTCGACTTGGCCGCGTCGGAGCAGGCGCTGAAGCTGCGCGACGCCGAGCGCGACATCGCTAAGTACATCCAGGCAAGCACCCAAGCCCGCAGCTTGGGGGCAGCCACACTCGCCGTCGAGTACTCGATGTACGGCAAGAGCGCCGACGCGCGCGAGCTGGCCATGGTCAAGGTGCGGGCGGAGGCGGACCAAGAGAAAAAGCTGGCCGAGATGCGCCTGGCCAAGAAGCCGATCACCGATCAGATGATCGCCGACCTGAACGCTGAGACGAAAGCCCGTATCGCGGCCGAGCAGGCAACCCTGGCCCAGACCAAGGCGCTCGGCTACGCAGCCCAGTTGGCAGAGGAGAACAAAAGGTTCGGCCTCGAGTACATCGCCGACGACCGTGCGCGCGCTGCTGCCACGCTCGAGCTCGATGCGCAGGTGTGGCGTGAGCGCATCGCCTTGGCTGGCGACGGTACCGAGGCGCAGAAACGCCTGCAGGAGGAATTCGATACATGGTATCGCAACCAGTCGATCAAGCCACAGCTGGACGAGCAGAAGAAGATGTGGGACGGCATCGAAAGTGCCGCGCACGATACCTTCCTGAGCATTGAAGACGGCGCCAAGTCGGCCGCCGAGCGCGCGAAACAGGCACTTCGAAACGGTCTGTTCGAGTGGCTGTGGCAGATGGCGGCAAAGCCGATTTACCTGGACATTCGCTCGGCATTGAGCTCAGGCGGGCCTTCGATCCCGGGCATCTCTTCTGGCGTCGGTTCGGCGGCCGGCTCGGCAGGCGCCAATCCATTAATCAATGCAGCGAACGCTGCTAGCAGCGTTTACAAGGCGTTCAGCGGCGGCTTGGCTAACCTCGGGTCGACCATAGGTAACAGCATCTCTCAACTGGGCACCACCTTGGGCTCTAACGCGCTGCAGAGCTTCGGCCATGGGATGAACGGATTCGCAGCGACTGGCGAAGGTGCTCAAGCGTTAGGCGTCAATTCGACCTGGGCAACCGCAGGAAACTACGCTGGCACGGCGGCGGGCTACGGCGCTGGGATGCTCGCTGGTCATTACATCGGTAACGCGATAGCTGGCGATTACAGTATGAATCACGGCCAAGCCGTCACTAACACTGCAACAGTTATCGGCGCGATTGTCGGCGGCCCGATTGGTGCAGCCATTGGTGGAGCGCTTGGTGGGCTGGCTAACCGCGCCTTCGGCATGGGCAGCAAGGAAGTTCAGACTACAGGTATCAGCGGCACTCTCTCTAGCAACGGCACAACAGCAAGCAGCTATTCGAAGTGGCATCAAAATGGCGGCTGGTTCCGGTCCGATAAGAATGGCACCGACAGCACCGCTTTTTCGTCGGATACGATCGCCGCGCTGACGAACGGGCTCAACCAGTTGAAAGCGGTCTCCTCGGGCTTCGCCGCGAGTCTGGGTGTCGATGCAAGCTCGATTGAGGACTATACCAAGGCCTTCAACATCGACCTCGGCAAGGACGGGAAAATCGAGGACGGCATCACCAAGTTGCTGACGAATGTCAGCGACGAGTTGGCCACGTCATTGGTGCCAAATATTCTGCAGTTCGCTAAGACGGGCGAGACCGCATCGGGGGTGCTGGAGCGGCTGGCAGGCGACTTCAGCGCGACCACACAGACGGCGCAGTTGGTCGGCAAGACCTCCATCGAGGCATTTGGCGCCGCCGGGATCGCATCGGCAGCAGCGCGGGAGCACCTGATCGACCTAGCCGGCAGCGCATCGAACCTCACTTCATGGGCTTCGTCCTATGCCCAGAATTACCTGAGCGAGGGCGAGAAACTGGTCCCTGTGAGGAAGGCTGTTGATGAGGCGATGTCGAGCCTGGGATTGGCATGGGTAACAACGCGCGAGCAATTCAAGCAGGTCGTAGATTCTCTCGATCTAACGACTGACGCCGGCGCACGACAGTTCACGTCGATGATGCAACTGGCGGACGCGTTCGCCCAAGTACACGCCGCATCCGATTCGTTGCTGAAGACGGAGGCGCAGATCGCCGATGAGCGCAAGGATCTGCAAAATCAGTTGGATCAGTTGACCTTGACGTCGGCCGAGCTGCTGGAGAAGCAGCGCAGCGCGCTTGATGAAACCAATCGCGCGTTGTTCGACCAGGTACAGACGGCCCAGAAGGTAAAGACTGCCCAGGATGCGGCAAAAACCAGTCTGGGCAACCTCATCAGCCAAATGCAGTCGTTTGCTACGACGGCGTCGGGTTTGAACAACAGCCTTCTGCTGGGAGACCTGTCAACGCTTACGCCCCAGCAGCAACTTGAAGAGGCGCGCCGACAGTTCGAAAAGACTCGTCAGGCAGCCTACGCTGGCGACGCGAACGCACAGGGCAACCTGCAATCGATCGAGCAAACCTTCCTGCAATTGTCACAAAAGCTCAACGGTGGGGACGCGAACTACTCGTCCGACCTTGCGACCGTCATGCGCACTAACGATGATCTGGCCCGATGGGCCGGCGATTCGGTGGATGTGGCGCAGGCCAGCCTGAACGCATTGACCGACCAATCGGCGACCCTGCAGGACATCAGTGCGACGTTGACGACGATTGCCCAGGGCGTGCAGCAACAGCCGAATTTGCTCACTGGTGCGGGTACGCCGATATTCCCGCAGGTGTATGCGCCGAATATCGATTACTCGCGAATTGGCACCTTGGACATGGCTCCGCTGGTTGCGGAGGTCAAGGCGCTGCGAGAAGAGGTAAAGGCTCTGCGTGCGGAGGCACTCAGGCGGACGGGGGACCTCATCCAGGCCGGCGCTGCAAGCGCTCAGCAGGCCGCTGAAACGGTAGTGGAAGGTGTCGAGAAGGCTATCACCGATGCCGCTTATGCCGAGGCGAATTCGACCAGGGAGATCAAGTGATCACGGATGCACAGTTTTCCGCTTGGCTGGGCGACTCGGGCGCGCAGCGGGTGACGCTGTTCGAGGTCGGCGTCAAGAGCGCCGGCGTCGATACTACGCGCTATCTGTCGACGAAAGCCTATATCGCCTCGGCGGCGACACCGTACAAGGCTGTCGTTGCCAGGGGGCTGAAGGTAACGGAGTCGATTTCGATGGATTCGGGGGCGACGCTGTCGGCCGGAGACATCGAGATCTACAACGGTGACGGTTCGCTCGATGCCTGGCTGGACGATGTCTGGGCGAACCAGCCGATCAACGCCTTCGTTGGCGACGTGCGCTGGGACCGTGGGGACTTTCGCCAGGTCTTCGCCGGCACGATCATCGACATCGGCTGCAAGTCGCGCGACCGGCTGAACCTGCGCCTCGCGAACAAGCTTGAGCGCCTGAACACGCCGGTGACCGACGTGAAGATCGGCGGCAGCGCAACCAACCCGGATGCGCTGGTGCCGTTGCTGCTGGGGGAGTGCAGCAACATCAGCCCGGTGCAGACTAATCCGAACACGCTGGAGTACGCCTTCGGCGACGTCGCGAACGAGGGCGTCATCGAGGTCCGCACCGACGGGAAGCCGCGCGGTGCGGTCACAGTGACCCCCGCCACAGGTCGCTTGGTGTTCAATGAAGCGGTCGGAATCGGGACTGTGACCTGCAGCGCGCAGGGAACGAAGTTCAATGGCACCTACGTTAATACGATCAGTCAGCTGGTGCAGTATCTGGTGACGCAGCGCGGCAAGGCGACGACCCGCTTCACGGCCGCGGACCTCGACGCAGCCCAGCTGGCCGCGTTCGACGCTGCGAACCCGCAGCCGGTCGGCCTGTTCCTGACCGACCGGACGAACGTGCTGGTGGCGTGCCAGCAGCTGGTCAGCAGCGTTGGCGCCCAGTTGGCGCCGTCGATGACCGGCAAGCTGCGCCTGATCCAGTTCGCGATCCCGACGGCGGCCACCACCGCGATCCGGCCGTCGCAGCAGCTCGACCGGAGTATCAGCATCGTCAACCGCACAGAGGTGGCAGCAGCCGTGAAGATTGGCTATTGCCGGAACTGGACGGTGCAGGACAAGCTGCAGACCTCGCTACCGGACGCGCACAAGCAACTTTACGCGCAAGAGTGGCTGTCAGTCACTGCCGTCGACGCGGCGGTACAGGCAGCCTACAAGCTCGACGCCGAGCCCGACATGGTCGAGACCTGCCTGCTGCGCAAAACAGATGCCCAGACCGAGGCGAATCGGCGCTTGGCGATCGTCAAGGTGCCGCGCACAACCTACCGCTTCGAGGCAACCGCGGCGCAGCTGATGACCGAGCTGGGCCAGGCCGTAAAGCTCTTCAGCAATCGATTCGGCCTCGCCGCCGGCAAGGTCGGGCTGGTGACGTCGCGCACGGCTGACTGGGACACCCTTCGCACAACCCTGGAGGTAACTGTTTAATGGCGACCGTCGTCAATGACCGCGACGTGCTGATCATGAGCGCGACGCCGCGGTATAGCCTGCCGAACGATCGCGGGATGTTCCTCACGCCGCCGAACGCAGTATTCAAGATGGATGCAAACGGGCTGACCGCCTCGCCGAGCTCCTTCACGTTCACCGTAACGCTCCTGAACATGACCGGCGCCGTGTCCTGGTCGTGGACGGGTGGTATGTCCTTGTCCGTCAACGGAAACACCGCCACGCTCGACTTGGCCAACTTCTCGGCCGTGTCGGGCACTGTCACCGCGACCATCACCGTCGACGGCCAGGTCTGGGCCGCAACAGCGACGGTCACGAAACTGGCCGATGGCGCGCGAGGCCCGCAAGGGGTGCGCGGCAATGTCGACATCTCGGCAGTAACTTCGAGCAGTGCGTGGTCGGACAGCGAAGCTGCCGCAGCACTGAATGCCGCCGGATACGGCCTGCCGCAGATCCGGGACATAGTAAACCTGTACAAGGCGGACCGCACTTTCTCGGCCCAGAAAATGTATAACGGCAGCGCATGGGTGACCGTCGACTATGTCTGGAACGGGAATGTGTTCGTCAAGGGATCGATCCTGCCGGAAGCAATCGATACCCGTGGGCTGACCATCAAGGATGCGCAGGGCAATGTCATCCTGGGTGCCGGCACCGGATTGGATTGGGGGAACGTGATCGGTACCGGGAAGCCGGCCGACAACGCCACTAGCGACATCGCGCTGGTAGGCCGGGGTATTGCTGTCAGTGGCAACAACCTGACGAAGGCGGCCGGGGTCTCCGGCTTTGATTCAGACGCCTACAGCACTTACGGCTATACCGGAGGTGCTTTTGCGTCGGCGGTGGCCGTCGATAACACCCATGCCATCATGTTCGGCCTGAACACGGACCAGACTGCAGACAGCAACTTCACCAGCATCGACTATGCCATGTACCTGCGGTCGGACGGAGCACTCTGGTCTTACCAGAATGGCGGCAGCAGCAAGGTAATCTCGAACTCCTATGCCGCAGGTGACGTGCTGATGGTGACCTATGACGGCGTGAACGTGCGCTGGCTGAAGAACGGCATTGTGCTGCAAACTGTCACGCCTGCGTCACCTATTACTGCTCCGTTGTACTTCGACAGCTCGTTCAGCCATGTTGGCGGAAAACTGAGCGGTGTACGTTTCGGACCTCTGTCGTCCAGCAACTGGAACGATGTCGGTGGCGCCGGCAAGCCGCAAGACAACGCCACCGTCGGCGCCACGATTGGTTCGAACCTGTATGGCCAGATGACGGCCGCAAACATCTCGACCTATATCGCTGCTGCGGCAATCCAGCTGGCCCTGATCGACAAGGCCAGCATCGGCAGCCTGTCGGCCCTCAGTGCCGTGATCGGCTTGCTGCGTACCGCCAGCAGCGGCCAGCGTTCGGAGCTGAGCGACAACGGCCTGCAGTTGTTCAACTCCGCGAACGTGCCGGTGGTTCAGGTCGGGTTCTTCTGATGGCAAACCCAGCGATCCGTGTCCTCAACGATGCCGGCTCCGAAGTGCTGTTCGATTCCTGGACCGACGATGTGCTGTTTTTCGTCGCCGAGCAAGTCGTGGACTCGACCAACTATGACGCAAACCGCCAGGTGACGTTCTCCTACCCGCAGCTGGCCGGACGCAAGATCATGGCCTACATCGACGCACCTTACGGCTCGGGCTCGATCTCCGGCAACCTGATCCCAAGTTGCCGAGTGACCTATTCCGGGACCATGCCGGTCGTGTTCGTATTCATCGACGACACGACGGGAGCCTATCCTATCGCTCCAGGCCTACTGACCATCATGCTCTCGGGGGTGTCGCTATGACAGGGGCCGTCCTCAACGTCCAGAATTCGCGAGGTCACCTGACCGTCACGCGTGATTACGTGGGGTATGGGTACCTGTCGAAAGCAGCGATTCCCGCGACCCAGGGCATCTACGATATCTGGGTGTCGTGTGTAGGGACGCCGCGAATCTTCTTCGACATCCCCTACAACGTGGCCGACTCTAGTGGGCAGGGTTATCAACAGGCGCTGGGGAAGGCGGGCGTGGCGATGGCTGGCCTTCGTTCAGGTGGGACCAACGCGTGGATCGTCACCGTTATCGTGAACCCAGGTGACAGCGGATCGCTCCCCGGCCTCTACATCCGTGTCTTCGGTCGGGTCGACCTGAATTGGCCGAGCGGTAGCAGCCGGGTGCCTAACCTCAAGATATGGACAGACGCGCAGAAGCTGTGCTTCGACGCGGGCGTCCGCATGCTCAAGCTGGCAGGGGACACCTACGAGACGGAGCTGATCCTGACGAATGCGGTTCCTGGGCTGTACGACCCGAACAACAACTGCGATGCAGCCATCACCCTGCCGTTCAGCATGGCGAACAAGTCCATCGCCGCGCAGACCCGAAGCACGCTGTCCTACCCGTACAACTATGGTAGCTACCCGCCTTTTGATGGCAGCCCCGAGGAGATTTACCAGTACCACATCATCACCTACAACACGCTGTTCGCCGCATCCGGTAGCCAGCTGCAGATCAAGCGGTGCGGCACTTCCGACAGCTTCACCGAGGTGCCGGGCGGCATGGGGGTAGTCACAACCTCCAAGCCTGCCTACTCGCGCCTCGCCGTCATCGACAACACCAAATTCCCCTGAGAGGACCGCAATGCCCATCACGAAAAACGTGCAGGCCGACAACGGCATCACGATCAACTACCATCGCGCGATCAGTCTGGCCGTCGACCTGACCGCCAATACAGCCTTGGTGACAGTGAATTCGCACGCGAGCGAAGAGGCCGCGCTCGACGGCCTGCCGATTGCCTGGCAGTGGCGCGTCGCCGTGCCGGTCGATCAACTGGCCGGCGACGAACCGAGCCTGCTGGGGGAGGTGGAGAAGGCGCTGGTCACGCTCGATGCATCTCCGTTCTTCGAAGGGGAGCGCGTTGTCGACGCCAGCGACACGCTGGAGGGAGCGAAGGAGCGCGCCTGGAACCGCATCAAGTTGGCCAGGGCCGTAGCGGAAGCGAAGGACGTGGTCTACGACGGCGGCGCTTACCAGGCGGACAAGGAGCGCATCAGCGGCGCGACCCAGCTCGCATGGATGGCTAAGCAATCCGGCCAGGCGTATTCCGTCACCTGGACCCTGACCGACAACACCACGCGCACGCTGGACGCCGACGGCATGGTCGGGCTGGGCGTGGCCCTCGGGCTGCAGGTCACCCAGGCATACGATACCGGCCGCAGCTTGCGCGGACAGATCGCGGCAGCGACCAGCATTGAAGAAGTGGAGGCGATCGCATGGCCGGCGTGAACAATATGCGCGTCGTCGCCGACAACGCTGCCGATCGCGCGACGCTGACCGCCAGCAGCTCGGCCGGCGCACTCGTTCAGGCCAATCTGCTTACCGATACGAAATCCGACGTGTGGCGCGCCAGCGGCACCAGTGCGCGCCTGACGCTGATATGGGTGGGCGCGGAAACGATCGGATGTGTCGCGCTACCGTTCTGCAACCTCTCGCCAACGGCGACGATGCGGGTGCGGGTGACGAACGAGGCCCAGGTGACCAATCTGTTCACCTACAGTGACCAGTTCGACAACGTCGCATGGTCGAAGACTCGCGCCACGACGCCGTCAACGAATGGCCTTGCGCCGGATGGCACCAACACCGCCGAAACCCTGCAGGGGGATGGAACCGGCACCGCGTATGCCTTCCAAGGCAGATCGCTGACCTTGGGCACCTCCTACAACGTGTCCGTATTCGTGAAGGCCGGGACCTACGCCGGCGCGTTCCAGATTCATGACTTCACCGATGGCGGCACCGTCCAGGTCAACCTGACGTCGCTGGCGCTGATCGTGAGTGGGAATTTCTCAGCGGCAAAGCTCGACACCTATCCGAATGGCTGGTATCGGCTGTCCGCGACCGTCACGCCGCTGTCGACCGGTACCAAGAACATCGGCTTCTTCAACGCCAACACTACGGGCAATGTCCTCATGTGGGGTGCGATGCTGGCCGCTGGCGGCCTGTCGTCTTACTACCCGTCCGGCAGCGCGTCGGGCACGCGCCCGCATGGCTATATCGACAGCTGGCAGAGCTACGCCTACGACAGCGGTGCCGTGCTGGCCTGCCCGGCGGGCAGCATCACGCCGCGCGGCTTCACCGCGGCCCAGGCTGCCAGCGCCTACGCCTTCGGCGGCGGCGCCGCCGCGTGCCACTGGCTGCCAGCGGCAAAGGTTGCCGGCGGTATCGCCATTGACATCTCGGACCCGGACAACCTGCAAGGCTACATCGAGGCCGCGCGCCTGGTGGCCGGGCCTTACTGGTCGCCGAAGTACAACGCATCCAGCGCCCCGATGACGCCAGTCGATACGACAGACCTTTATCGAACCGATGCGGGGGACCAGGGCGCCGACGCGGGCTATATCTACCGTCGTCTTCCAATTGACCTCTCCCTCATGCCTGCCGCTGACCGCGCAGCATTCGTGAACATCCTGCGCAATAGTCGGGCCTACCCGCTGTTAGTGAGCGTGTTCCCTGGCTCTGCGGACCTCGCGCTCGAGCGCGACAACATGGTCTACGGGCGGCGCTCCAAAAATTCCGAGGTCGCGATCCAGTACGCACTTTCCTATTCCACCACTATCGAAATTGAGGAGATTTGATGTCGACGTCTGGAGCAGTCATGAAGCGCGGTGGTTACGTCACGGTCCGCCTTACCAGCCGCTGGCCGTGCAACCCAATCAGCCTCGCCGTGGGCGTGCTGGGCGGATCCCACCAGTTCAGCCACGCGATCGCCATCATCGGCGATCGCGCCTACGAGGCATCGATGTCGCACGGCTGCCGCGCTGACACCGAGGCCAAGCTGATGAAGGGCGTCGCCGTCTACCGCGACATGTCAGTCTGGGTGCCGGACCTGGACGCCGCCATTGAGTTCGCCGAGGCGCAGTGCGACCCGGATCCGCCGGCCGCGCCAAAGAGGTACGACTGGGCCGGCGTGGTCGGGATCCCGCTGACTTATTCCGAGGACTGGGCGGACGCGAGTCGCTGGTGGTGTTCCGAGCTGGTGTTCGCCATCATCCTGGCCGGCGGCACGCGGCTTTTCGATCCAGTGATGATGAAACGCGTGCGGCCGGTGGACCTGCAGATGGTCGACTTCCCGAAATCAGCGATCGTTCGGTTAGCCGCCGCCTGACGTTCAAAAACTGTCCCACTTTTCCGAGAATTGAGACAGGGAAATCCTCATCATGTGGACTTCTACCCGACAAGGAACGTCATGCTTGAGAAGCCACCTGAAACCCCGATCGTCCCCGACTTGGGCAGCTTGTTCACTTGGGGGTGGGTCATCGGCCTTTCCCTGTTGGGGGGCTTCGTGTCGTTCTACCAGAAGCTCAAAGCTGGCCACGTGCGCGCTTGGAACTTCACGGAGTTCGTTGGCGAGCTGGCGACCTCCGCCCTGGTCGGCATCATTACTTTCAAGCTGTGCCAGTGGCAGGGCTTCTCGTCTGATCTGGCCCCGGCCCTAGTTGGCATCACGTCGCACATGGGCTCGCGCGCCCTGTTCAAGGCCGAGGCCAAGTTCAGCGCCTGGGCTGACGCCAAATTCCCCGCAACGAAGGACGCGACCGATGACCCCCGCTGAATTTCTCGACCAGCTGCTCCCAGCGGCCCTGACCTGCCAGCGCACTAGCGGGATCCCGGCCAGCTTTACCTTGGCTCAAGCAGCGCTAGAGTCCAGCTGGGGCGCGCGCGCCCCGGGCTTCAACCTCTTCGGTGTGAAACCAGGTCCCGCTTGGAGGGGCGCGACAGTACTGGTGGACACGCACGAGTACATAAAAGGGGTACGCACCCCAGTCAAGTGCGCCTTTCGTGCGTACGGTAGCTGGCTGCACTGCATGAAGGATCATGCAGAGTTCTTCCTGGCGAATCCGCGCTATCGGAAATGCTTCCTCGAAAAGACTGGAGAAGGCTGGGCTCGGGCCGCTGCCGCGGCTGGCTACGCGACTGACCCTGGCTACGCCGACAAGCTTATCGCAATCATGCGCGGCCGGAACTTGCAGCGCTTCGACCAGCAGTCCGCCGAGGTGAAGCCGTGAGCCGCCTCGAGCAAATGCTGGTTGGCACCCTGGTGGGGCTGGCCCTGCTGGTTGCCGGCTGGCTGGGCCTGCAGCACTACGGCTCCAAGCGGTACAGAGCCGGCTACACCGCGGCCGTTGCGGAGCGCGCGCAAGCCGATGCCGCCGCGGTCCTCTTCCGCGTGCGCGACAACACCGCCTTGGCCGCGCGCCAGAGCGAGTCCAACGCTACCATCACAAAGGAAAAAGACGATGAAATCGCTGATCTACGCGAGCGCCTTGCTGCTGCTGGCCGGCTGCGCGTCGGCGCCGCAGTATGTCCCGACCGACCTGCCAACCGCGCCAACCCCGAACGCCCCGCCAGCAGCAACAGCGCCGATACACCCGGCGGGCTGGTTTCAGCAGCGGCTGACCGAGATCTTAAGCAGCTGATTGCTGACGTCGAAACGGACTTGGCCACCGGTCGAGCCTGTCAGGCATTCTTGCAAAAGAACGGCCTTGTGCCCTAAATGGATGTCCATGTACTTACCGTGCACGGGGCTGAACTGGTGGTCCAAGTGCTCGATGGTAAGGTTATAGTGCCGGAATCTCTCGTCGAGATAGAGGCAGAGCCAACACCCGCGCTGCCACCTCCGTTGGCGCCCGGCTGAGCGCAAGCATACAGGACGCCTCCAGCCAAGTAATGGTCGGCAATAGGATTAAAGTCAGTTGACCCAGCTGGCTGTGAACCGATCAGTTCTTTTTTTCATAGGCAACAGCATATTCGCTGTCTACCCACGACTGTTGCGGTTGCGCAATAGGCTCAGATACGACAGGTGACGTAAGCGAATGCGCGTTTCGATTGCCCCGCTTTACTACAAGCCAGGCCGAGCCAGAAAACCCGCTTCCTCCATCAAATTCCTCAAGTCGCTCACAGGTAGTACATACCCGGCGATCTTCTGCTGCGTTGTAAGTCCAAGTGTGGGTGGGGAAGAGCCGGTCAATAACCCGCTTTAAACGTGAAATTCTCATTGCCATCCCTAGTTGTATGTTTGGCAAACGATATGCAACAACATGCCATTTCGCAACTAGGAAAAGTGTTAGGCTGGGATAAGGTTATACTGTACGCATGTACAGTATAGTCAAACGTCTACGCGACAAGGGAGTTACGCGCTCCCGGGATGACATAGCCCTCGACCATGGATATGAGGGGGAACTGCGCTTTGGGGCGGTTGGCCTTGTGCCAACTGCAACGTTGACCGAAGCTGACGATGAGCACATGCGGCCAATCATTCCCTCGCTTGAGCATGCGGAACTGGTCGTAATGCGGGTCGACATGATGATGTTCCGCGGCATCGAGCGCGACAAGAGCGGGGCGGGATACGAGCAAGAGTGGTCGGTTAGAGTAATCGGGTATTAGCGTAACTTTTGGCGTAGGTTTTATTTTTTTGACTTGCTACGCTAGGAGACTACGCCCATGCATCATCAGTGTCTCAAAAATTGCCCTTCTTGAAGTTTACTTAGCCGACCAGGAGGGCATTTGGGATAATAACTTTTCCCGAAATGCGCGCCAGCCTTTAAAGTCAACTTCTTTTTTGAATTTTTTTAAGGATATGGCTTTATCGTCATCTAATTTGATGAAGAGCGTGGCCTCTTTTTTTGAATCGAATAAGAATATGTAGTCGCCTGCATGCCCTATAAAGCGCAAACTTTCTTCTGCAATGTTTCCTTTGTAATCTGCGATGTCAGAGATTACGTAGTAGAAAGAATTTCCCTTGATTATATTTTCTGCTGCAATTCTGCCGGCGCTGTATGCACTTGTGGGTATAGTAACGATAAGAAACGCTGTCAATAATCGTAGGGTTCGGTCAGCAATAAATTGCTTTAGTTGAGGTAGGTCGCTCAGCTTATTGGCAAATGGTATTGAAATAAGGAACGGTAGAGGTATCCAGGCATACAGCCATCCTAGAAAGGCTGCAGTAGATGCAGCCAGCAAACAGACAACATAGATAGCTTTGAACCAGAAAATGTCTCTGGTTAGTTTTGCAATGCTAGCTTGCAACTCTTCTACGGTTCGCTCGTCCGCATTAACTGAAGCTCCGCTCTTAGCTTTTGCTTTGGCCTCTTGAAAGCGTATTACTGTAGTCCCGAGAAAGGATCCCACGAAAAGTGTCAGCACGGAGACTACTATCGGATACGCCGTTACCTTAAGGATGTCGGTAAATTCCATGAATTCCAGGATGTTAATTCCAAACCTGGGCCAGTAACCCCATAGGTAAAGTACACCTACAGTAATAAAATATAAAGAGGCAAAGTATAATTTTGCAGAAATTTTGCTTTTGGTAGCTTCGTCATCTGCGCTCTCGAGTTTCGGGGTTATCGGCGAATTCAAGTAGAGTCCTTAATAATTTTGGCGGAATTCTGTGTTTGAGCTTGGTAATGGATTCTGCGAACAATATGTTTAAACTTGTTATTGTATTCAAACGCTATTTGATAGTTTTCCAACATCGTTATTAATTCGATGAAGATCCTTTGCTTTAATCTGTGTGTACCGCGCAAGCATTTTCCAGTCTCGATGGCCCGAAACTAGCGCTACCTCTTGAATTTGGTAGCCTTGTTCAAATAGACGAGACACCCCCTCGTGACGCAGATCGTGAAAATGTAGGTCCTCGATTCCGAGTGCCTTCTTGGCTCGAGGGAAAATCGTGCTTACGGTGTCGGCCTTTACGGGAAATATTCTGCAGTCGGGCGTTGGCTGCTCTGGCCTAGGTTGCCGTTGTACGATCTCGAAGGTTTTTCCTAATAGTGGGACCTCCTGATCATTCCCTTGCTTCTGTCGTGGATGTTTGCGGTCGCGAATCAAAATGGTTCGGTCCTCTTCGTTCAGGTCGAGCCAGCGCAACATGGTGATCTCTTCGATGCGCATGGCCGATTCGATTGCGAAGTGGATAAGGTCGCGCATCGGGAGAGTAGAGCGCTTGTCCAGGTAGTCGCACAGATCTGCGATCTCTTGCTCTGTCGGTCGACGTCGGCGCTCCTTTGACTTGGTCGATATCTTCAGGTGAGCCATGTTCGCGCGCGCTGCATTGATCGGATCGAGGCTGACTGGCAGCTTCCATAGCTCTTTGGCCGTTTTGAGCACGCCTCCCAGATAGGTCAGATCGATGCCGATCGTGACACCACCGGCACCACCATTCCTCCGTTCCCTCACGAATTTGGTTAAGTAATCATCGGTGAGCTCGTCGATGGTCTTGTCGCCATGATCACGTTCCCACATATTAAGTACAGCTATTTTATTTTTACCGAAAGGATGCGCGGTACCGATTTCCTCTCGGTATCGGCCAATGAGCGCTTTTAGGGTAAGATTCGCTAGCCCGCGCACGTCCTTGAAGCGTTTGGCGTCCATCTCAGCCTCGATCCCTCTTGCCCAAGCAACAGCCTGCGCCTTCGTAGGGAAAGTTTCCGAAATCGACTTGTGGCCCTTCCGGCGGACCTGCGCCCGCCAGGTATCACCGATCTTGAGAATGGACGCCATGTAGCAACTTTGTAGCACTAAGGATGAGATAGTGGGGCATTTTGCGGGAAACTGCGGGAAATGGCAATGTTCCGGCACAGAGTGAAAATTAGAGAATTCAATGACTTACGGAAAGCGCAAAGTTAGTGTAGCACCCATGATGGACTGGACCGACCGCCACTGCCGCGTGTTCCACCGCCAGATCACCCGCCACACCTGGCTGTACACCGAAATGGTGACCACCGGTGCGCTGGTCTACGGCGACGTCGAGCGCCACCTGCGCTACGACGAGGTCGAGCACCCGGTCGCCCTGCAGCTGGGCGGCAGCGAGCCGGGCGACCTGGCGAAGAGCGCGAAGCTGGGCGAGCAGTGGGGCTACGAAGAGATCAACCTGAACTGCGGCTGCCCGTCCGAGCGCGTGCAGAAGGGCGCGTTCGGCGCCTGCCTGATGAACGAGCCGCAGCTGGTGGCCGACTGCGTGAAGGCGATGCGCGATGCCGTCTCCATCGACGTCACCGTCAAGCACCGCATCGGCATCGACTACAACGACGAATACGGTTTCGTGCGCGATTTCGTCGGCACGATCGCCGACGCCGGCTGCCGCACCTTCATCGTCCACGCCCGCAACGCCGTGCTGAAGGGCCTGTCGCCCAAGGAAAACCGCGAGATCCCGCCGCTGCGCTACGCCGTGGCCTACCAGCTCAAGCGTGAATTCCCGGAGCTGGAAATCATCATCAACGGCGGCATCAAGACCAGCGACGAAATCGAAACCCACCTGGCGCACGTCGACGGCGTCATGATCGGGCGCGAGGCCTACCACAATCCGTATGTGATGGCCGACTGGGATGCGCGCTTCTACGGTGACGACGCGGCGCCGAAGTCGCGCGAGCAGGTGCTGGAAGCAATGATTCCCTATATCCGCGCCGAACTGGACAAATATGGCCCGCTGGGCCTGCGCCTGAACAGCATCACCCGCCACATGCTGGGCCTGATGGCCGGCCTGCCGGGCGCGCGCAGCTTCCGCCAGCTGCTGTCGGACTCCCGCCGCCTCGCCGAAGGCAATCCGGAACTCTTGCTGGAAGCCGCCGGCCGCCTGCGCAAGGCAGCCTGATCCATTTCCTTCCTGACAAGGCGGCGCTCCCTGGCGCCTCCGCGCTTGTTAAAAAATCGCTACGCGCTGTTGTATAGACAGCCGCGGCGTCCTCATTTTCCTTGCCCAAAGGAAAGAATAGACCCATAATCGGGCTCTTCTCCTCGCATAGGTCTTGATATTGTTGTAGTAGCGAAACAGTATTGAGCCAGAGCATGTTTACTGACTGCAACTGCAGTGTTTTGATTTATCCTGACGGAAATACGCGAAAGTTCACAGAGAAGTTGAACTTCAAGCAATAGAGCGACGCGCGGCGCAGAGGTTCCGGGCGGATTCAAAATCATTTGAGAGAGACAGGGAAGATTCAATGAACTTATCGAACATGAAGGTCGGCGTGCGTCTGGGGCTGGGCTTCGCGCTTGTGCTCGTGCTGATGGTCATCCTGACCGTCGTCGGCGTGGTGCGCATGGCGCAGATCCAGAACCGCCTCGACCACGTCGTCAGCGTGAACAATGTCGTGACCCGCCTGGTCGTCGACATGCGCAACAACGTGAGCGAGCGCGTCACCTCGCTGCGCACCCTGACCCTGATGACCGACCCGGCCGACATGGAACCGGAGCTGAACCGCTTCAAGGAACAGACCGCCAAGTACGACGCCTTCCAGCAGAAACTGGCCGAGAAGTTCGCGCTCGAAGCCTCGGCCGAAGAAAAAGCCCTGCTGAACCAGATCAAGGACGCGGAAGGCGTGGCCATGCCGGCCATCGCCAAGGCATCGTCGCTCTACCTGGCCAACAACGCCATGGATGCGACCCGCGTGATGGTCAAGGAAATCCGTCCGGCCCAGAAGAAGTGGCTGGAAGCGCTGGACCAGCTGGGCGCCCTGGAAGACAAGCAGAACACCCAGACCCAGGCCGATGCGGAAGCCCAGTTCGTCAGCGCACGTAACTTCATGCTGGTCCTGCTGGGCCTGGCCGTCGCCATGGGCGTGGCCGCCGCCACCGTGATCACCCGCGGCCTGCTGAAGCAACTGGGCGGCGAGCCGGGCTACACCTCGAAGATCGCCACCAGCATCGCCGAAGGCGACCTGTCGATCGCCATCGACACCAAGTCGTCGGATCGCGGCAGCCTGCTGAGCGAAATGAAACAGATGCGCAACAGCCTGGTCGACATCGTCAGCCAGGTCCGTCGCGGCACCCACACCATCACCACCGCATCGCGTGAAATCGCGGCCGGCAACGTCGACCTGTCCTCGCGTACCGAACTGCAGGCCAGCTCGCTGGAGAAGACCGCATCGGCCATGGAAGAGCTGACCTCGACCGTGAAGCAGAACGCCGACAACGCCCGTGAAGCCAACCAGCTCGCCGCCACCGCATCGGATGTGGCGCGCAAGGGCGGCGAAGTGGTGTCGCAGGTGGTCGGCACGATGGGCGAGATCAACAGCTCCGCCAGCAAGATCGCCGACATCATCGGCGTGATCGACGGCATCGCCTTCCAGACCAACATCCTGGCGCTGAACGCCGCCGTCGAAGCGGCCCGTGCCGGCGAACAGGGCCGCGGCTTCGCGGTCGTGGCCTCGGAAGTGCGCAACCTGGCCCAGCGTTCGGCTGCGGCAGCGAAAGAAATCAAGACCCTGATCGGCGACTCCGTCGAGAAGATCGGCCGCGGTTCGAAGCTGGTCGGCCAGGCCGGCGTGACGATGGAAGAAGTCGTCGACAGCGTCAAGCGCGTGACCGACATCATGAGCGACATCGCGGCCGCCAGCGCCGAGCAGAGCGCCGGCATCGAGCAGGTCAACCTGTCGATCATCGAGATGGACGGCATGACCCAGCAGAACGCGGCCCTGGTCGAAGAGGCTGCCGCCGCCTTCCAGAGCCTGCAGGACCAGGCTGCCGAACTGCAGCGTGTGGTCAGCATCTTCAAGCTGGCCGAAGGCGAAGAAGGCGTCGCCGAAGCGCCGGCTCCGGTAGCGGTCTCGACCGCCGTGGCGACCCGCGCCGTGGTTGCCCGCCCGGCCCGTCCCCAGCTGAAGAAGCCGGCCGCCGCCCGCAAGGCCAAGGCCGCGGACGAGCAGGCGCCGGCATCGGACAGCAACTCGTCGACGTCGAAGAAGGTCGCCGCGGCCGCCGCCAGCGACGACTGGGAAGAATTCTGAGCCAGGACGGCTCGTCAAACGGCCGGTAGCACACCGGCCTTTTAAAAAAACTTTGTTATTTAGGGGAAACAAAAATGTCCAATAAGAAATTTGCCGTCGGCCTGTTTGCTGCTCTGTTCGTCACCGGTTTCGCTGCTGCCGCAGAGACTCCGGCAAGCTTCGATCCGTCGAAGTGCAAGGTCGAATACCCGAAAGCGTCGCTGATGAACGAAGAACAAGGCGTGACCTCGATGTCCTTCCTGGTCAATGCCGACGGTTCGGTGGCGGATTCGAAGCTGGAGAAGTCGAGCGGCTTCAAAGGCCTGGACAAGGCAGCCATCAAAGGCCTGTCGTCGTGCAAGTTCAAGCCGGGCACCAAGGATGGCGCACCGGCCCAGACCTGGACCAAGGTCGACTACTCCTGGAAGCTGGACTGATTCTTCTTCCTGCCTGAATGACGACAACCGGCCCGCGTGGCCGGTTTGTCGTTTACGGCTGCGGACGCACCAGCCCGCGCCTGAACACGTAGTCCACCACCTGGTGGCCTACCGCAAGACCGGCCGTCTTGTCGAACTGCCAGTGCACGCCGAGGTAGATCCGGCTTTGCCCGGCTTCCGCCTCGGCCTGCGAGAAGCTGCCGTAGCTGCGCGGCCAGCGCGGCCTGATCCACCCTTCGTTATCGCGCGTGACGCCGTTCCATTCATCCGAGAGGAAGGTGAACGGGACCCTGTCGCCATACAGCTTGCGCAGGGTCTGGAAGGTTGCGCCCCCCGTCAGCGCATGGCCGGACGGATAGGCCGGGAAGGGCGGGGTGAAGTCGGGGCCGACCAGATTGCTGGCTGGCGCGCCCAGCGGCGTCCAGTTGGGATCGGCCAGGGTGTCCGGGTTGCCGTCGCCCCGGCCGGTCGGTCCGGTGCCGGGGCTGGCTTCGCGGATGCCGTGCACGGGCCGCCAGAAGCGGTAGTGGTACTTGGCTTCCCAGCCGACGATGACGCTGTCCGCAAGCCCCACGTTGAGCAGGGCCAGCGCGCGCGCCTGTTCGAGCGGGTCGGCGGTGCGCGCGCGGATGATCTGCATCGCGATCTGGTTATACATATTGAGGGGCGTGCCCAGCCAGGCCGAGCTGTCGTAGCCCCAGTAGATGCCGATCCTGGTCTGTTCGTCGGTGCGCCGGGTGGCGGGACCGTTGCCGCCCAGCTGCTTGACCTCGTTGAAGGCGCGCGTGTAGGCGTCGCTGGTCAGGGATGGCGGCGGTGGCGGGCGGAATGCGCTCACCGAGGGCAGCACGAAGGGTTTCACATAGCCCCACCAGGCGCCGAGGGCGAACTGGAGCCCGCTGACCGGATCCGGGCGCCATTTGCCGGGTTCCGTGTAGAGCGGATACTCCTCGCCGACGATGGGCTCGGGCCTTTGCGAGCCGTCGTTGGCGCGCAGCGCCAGGATCGCGGCGGCGGCGCGGCGCCCGATATCGATGCCGTTCAGTTTGTTGCGGCCATCGGGCAGCCGGGCCAGGTCGACGCTCAGCACAGCATCCAGGCGCGCGGCCTGGCGAGGGTAGAGGGCGGCCAGGGTGTCATGCGCGGCCTGGGCGATCGCCGCATCCAGCGAGCTGTCGGCAAACGCCGGCAGGGAGCCGCTGTAGCCGGGATAGCGCCGGCGGATGGCGTTCAGGGCGTCGTGGATGGCGATGTGGAAGATCGCCAGCACGCGGCTGCTGCGCGTCGGGCCCGCCTGTTCGAAATAGGCGGAAGGCCCGGCCGGCGGTGGCGTATGGTCGATCGCGATCGTGCGCCATGCCTGTTCACTCCAGTAGGCGAGGCGGGTGCTCACATTGGGGCCGGACGGGGCGGCGTAGCGCCACGGCGGCTCGTGCGAGTTCGGCTGCGACGGGTAAAAGGCCGGCACCACGGGGCTGCCGCCGGCGAATGGCAGCGACGATCCGGCGCTGGCGGCCAGCATGGGGAAGAGCAGGGTGCAGAGCAATGGCTTGACGCGCAATTTCATGGCAGAACTCCGGTCGGCAGCGCAAGGAGGCCGGCGTCCGCTGCGCGTCAGGCCGACGCTGAAGCGGGCTCGGTGATTCGACGGTACGGTTTCGGCCGTATCGGAACAAGCACAACCGCCAAGGGTTTTGATCAGCGACAGGGGCGATTCCGCCCAGAATCGGAAGAGACTTAACGTGGCGCAACACACGTAGGGCTTCTGTTACACCTCTGTGGCGTCATGTTTCGGTTGTAAGCACTTGCATCAAAGCCACTGTTTCGCACCCCGGATCGCTATAGTGGACACACACCAACCGAAAGGAGAAGCATCATGAAACGTATCCTCTGTGCCGCTGCCGCAGCCTTGATCAGCACCGCCGCTTTCGTGCCGGCGCAGGCGTTCGCGAAAGGTGACGTCCTGGTCGTCCGTACCGCGCCGCCGGCGCCGCGCCACGAAGTCGTGCCGCACGCACGCCGCGGCTATGAATGGGCGCCGGGCTACTGGAACTGGAACGGCCACCGCTATGTGTGGGTCAAGGGCCACTTCGAGAAAGTGCGTAAGGGCTACACCTACCACCGTCCGGAATGGCGCCAGGGCGACAACGGCTGGACGCTGGAGCGCGGCGGCTGGCGCCGTGGCGACCGCGACGGCGACGGCGTGCCGAACCGCTTCGACAACCGTCCGAACAATCCGAACCGTTCGTAATCTGTCCTAGCCAACGCAAGAAGCCAGTCCATGCGACTGGCTTTTTGTTTTTGCGGGTGAGGGGGCGCAAACAGCCCGGCTGAGCGGTATGTAGCATGGATAGTCCAGAGATGACAAAAGACTATCATGCCTCGCATTTCTAGAAGGAAAATCGCTTTCCTTGCGCTGCTGCTTCCCCTTTGCACGGCCAACGCCGCCGTGCTCGAATGCCCGCTCAACGCCCCGCCCGAGTGGAAGGCCGGCAAGGCGCGGCTCGACCGGGTGCGGATGCTCGCCTACCTGCCCGGCGGGCGGTTCGGCGACAAAGCCTTGCCGCAGGGAGCGCCCGACGAAGAGTGGCAACTGAGCGGCACCCTGTTCCAGTCCTGGAACCTCAGGAAGGGCCCGCGCGCCATGACTTACCAGGTCGATTGCCTGTACATGGGGACTTCCCGCTTCGTGCGATTCGATGCGCGTAGTGCGGGGCGTTGTATTGCCAAGCGACCGGTGCGCAGGGATGCGCTGATGGCGGGTGGGCTGGAGTTTCGGTGCAGGTAGAACTGCGTTATTCTTAACGCTCGATCACCTTGCCGGATCAGGACATCATCATGAAAGAAGATTCGTCCGCTCCTCTAAGCCTTCATGTCGGCTTCACGTCGTTGCCGGCTTCGCAGTTGGCACTGCTCCTGGCTGCGATGTCGAACATCTACAGCCTGGTGGCCGATGAAAGGGAAACGCTGGTTGGCGCCTTCGAACTGGCTTATCCGCCTCCCGATTATCTCGAGTACCTCAGGACGGAGCAGGATTCCGAATTGTGCCTGGACTTCGCCCGCACCGGAAACTCGATCGATTTCCGCTTTTCCGGCAGGCGGACCGCCGCGGGCGAGAAACGCGCAACGCCGGCGAATCCAAGGATACGCGTCATCCTGGCGACGGTAGGGGCGATTATCGCCCTGGCGGGGCAGGGCCAGCTTATCTATGACCGGCATGCTGACAGCGAAATGCAGCGGCAAATCGACAAGGAATTTTCGGTTGCCGAGATCGACAGGATCAGGGCCGAAACCGAAGAAATCCGTCACAGGATGAATGACAAGCCGACGGAGGCGGGATCGGGCCAGCATCCCCACCACGGGCGCAAACACAAGGCCATCGTGAAGAACGTCAGAACAATTCAACAGATTATCAACGCGCCGAATATCACCGTCGTGAGCATAAACGGGGTTCCGCTCAAACAGGAAACCCCGGGCGCAGGAGATACGCCCAATACCGATGGCGGCGTCCGTGAATGAGCGGGGCCGTGGCCGTCATTCCGGAAAAACAAAAAGCCCGGTCTTGCGAACCGGGCTTTTCATTGAATTCTTGGGGTGGCTGATGGGACTCGAACCCACGACAACAGGAATCACAATCCTGGACTCTACCAACTGAGCTACAGCCACCACTGTCTTGCTTGCTGTCTCGTTGTTGCCGAGACAGAACGAGATTATAGCGGCACCTTCCCTATCTGGCAAATCTAAATGTGCCCAGCAGTGCGAGGCAGGTCGAAATGGGTCTCGTGCACGGGCGGATCGATGCCGATCAGGCTGTTGAACGCCGCCGACAGGGCGGTGGCGCTCGCGCTCGTGTAAGCGTCGATGCGTGCCGGTGACTGCGCATCGGACGGGCGCAGCAGGCCGCCGGCTTCGAGCAGGCGGCCCAGCTGGCGCGCCACCGCTTCGCCGGTGTCGACCAGCACCACGTCATCGACGCCTTCGTCGGCGATCACCCGCTCGATCGACGCCTGCACCAGCGGATAGTGGGTGCAGCCCAGCACCAGGGTGTCGGCGCCCTGCGCCAGCAGCGGGGCGATGTAGCGCTTCAGCATGGCGGCCGTCTCCTGCGAATCGAGTTCGCCGAATTCGATCTGGTCGGCCAGGCCCTGGCAGGGCTGCAGCAGGAATTGCGCGCCGGTCGCTTCCGCGATCTGGTCGCGCAGCTGCAGGAACTTGGCGCCGGCCAGGGTGCGCTCGGTGGCCAGCACGCCGACCTTGCCGTTCCTGCTCGCCGCGGCGGCCGGTTTCAGGCCGGGTTCGACGCCGACGATGGGCATCTCCGGAAAACGTGTGCGCAGCAGCTTCACGGCCGCCACGGTCGCCGTGTTGCAGGCCACGACCAGCGCCTTGGCGCCTTTCGCGACGAGGAAGCGGGCGATGGCGAGCGAGCGTTCGGCCACCACTTCCTCCGGCTTGTCGCCGTAGGGCGCGAAGCCGGTGTCGGCCACGTAGACCAGGTGTTCGTGGGGCAGCTGGGCGCGCACATGGCGCAGGACGGAAAGTCCGCCGACGCCGGAATCGAAGATGCCGACCGGGGCGTCGTGGGGGGAGGGGAAGGTGGTCATGGAAGAGATGATAACGCCGGCTCGTAGGGTGGGCACCATGTGCCCACGCTTGACGTATGCGCATGGCGCCGGCGTTTGCGTGGGCACGTTGTGCCCACCCTACGTTATCACGCGACGTTGACCGGGATACCCTTCAGCGACTCGATCTTCGCAGCCCATTCCTTCGGGCCGGTCTGGTGCACCGAGGTGCCGGTGGAGTCCACGGCCACCGTCACCGGCATGTCCTTGACTTCGAACTCGTAGATCGCTTCCATGCCCAGGTCTTCGAAGCCGACCACCTTGGCCGACTTGATCGCCTTCGAGACCAGGTAGGCCGAACCGCCGACCGCCATCAGGTAGGCCGACTTGTGGTTCTTGATCGCCTCGATGGCGGCCGGGCCGCGCTCGGCCTTGCCGATCATCGCGATCAGGCCGGTCTTCTCGAGCATCATGTCGGTGAACTTGTCCATGCGGGTCGCGGTCGTCGGGCCTGCCGGGCCGACCACCTCGTCGCGCACCGGATCGACCGGGCCGACGTAGTAGATCACGCGGTTCGTGAAGTCCACCGGCAGCTGCTCGCCCTTGGCCAGCATGTCCTGGATGCGCTTGTGGGCGGCATCGCGGCCGGTCAGCATCTTGCCGTTCAGGAGCAGGGTCTGGCCCGGCTGCCACGATGCGACCTCTTCCTTGGTCAGGGTGTCGAGGTTGACGCTCTTCGACTTCTGGGTGTCCGGGGTCCACTGCACGTCCGGCCAGGTCGACAGCGCCGGCGGTTCGATGTAGGCCGGACCCGAGCCGTCCAGCACGAAGTGGGCGTGGCGGGTGGCCGCGCAGTTCGGGATCATCGCTACCGGTTTGGAGGCCGCGTGGGTCGGATACATATTGATCTTCACGTCCAGCACGGTGGTCAGGCCGCCCAGGCCCTGGGCGCCGATGCCGAGCGCGTTGATCTTGTCGCACAGTTCGATACGCAGCTCTTCCAGCTTGTTCTGCGGGCCGCGCTGCTTCAGTTCGTACATGTCGATGTCTTCCATCAGCGACTCTTTCGCCATCAACATCGCCTTCTCGGCCGAGCCGCCGATACCGATGCCCAGCATGCCCGGCGGGCACCAGCCGGCGCCCATCAGCGGCACGGTCTTCAGGACCCAGTCGACCAGCGAGTCGGACGGGTTCAGCATCACGAACTTGGTCTTGTTCTCCGAGCCGCCGCCCTTGGCCGCGACCTTGACGTCGACGGTATCGCCCGGCACCAGTTCCATATGCACCACGGCCGGCGTGTTGTCCTTGGTGTTCTTGCGCTCGAAGTGCGGGTCGGCGACGATCGAGGCGCGCAGCTTGTTGTCGGCGAAGTTGTACGCGCGGCGCACGCCTTCGTTGACGGCGTCGGTGATCGAACCGCTGCCGAAGCCTTCGAAGCGCACGTTCATGCCGACCTTCAGGAACACGTTGACGATGCCGGTGTCCTGGCAGATCGGGCGCTTGCCTTCCGCGCACATCTTCGAGTTGGTCAGGATCTGGGCGATCGCGTCCTTGGCGGCCGGGCTCTGCTCGGCTTCGTACGCGCGCGCCAGGTGCTGGATATAGTCGGCCGGGTGGTAGTAGCTGATGTACTGCAGCGCGGCGGCGACCGATTCGATCAGGTCTTCCTGTTTGATGACAGTCATTTCGTTCTCGTTCAGGTTAGTGTTTGGTGGTGCTTGCGGTATTGGTCATGATCCGGTCAGTGTAGGCGATTGCCATTGCCGACAACAGGAACACGACGTGGATGGTGGTTTGCGAAATCAGCACCTTCGGCTCGTAGGCATTCGCGTTGATGAAGGTCTTCAGCAGGTGGATCGAGGAGATGCCGATGATCGCCATGGCCAGCTTGGTCTTCAGCACGGACGCGTTCACGTGCGACAGCCATTCCGGCTGGTCAGGATGGTCTTCGAGGTACATGCGCGAGACGAAGGTCTCGTAGCCGCCGACGATCACCATGATCAGCAGGTTCGAGATCATGACCACGTCGATCAGGCCCAGCACCACCAGCATGATGGTGGTCTCGTTCAGCTTGCTCGGCAGCGGGGCGCCCGGCACGGCGACGGCCTGGAAGATGTGCTGCAGGGCGTCCTCGTTGCCCATCGCGGCCAGCACCAGGTCTTTCAGTTCGACCCAGAAATGGAACACGTAGACGCACTGCGCCAGGATCAGCCCGAGGTAGAGGGGCAGTTGCAGCCAGCGGCTGGCGAACATGAAATTGGCGATGGCGCTGCGCTTGCGGGCGCCGGAGGGAGATTGCGATTCGAGCATCTGTGATGGAGGCCGGTGAACGGCCGCGGTCAAAACAGCTCAACATTCTACACCTGCTGCGCGCGGCTGGCTTGCCTTCGATGTTCCGCAAAGGTTGGTAGAATGATCTTGGGATGCCGGAAGGCGTGCCGCGGCTACCACGGTCCAGCCTGGTCTGTAAGGGCTCAGTAAGCGAGCGCGCATATGGTATGTGGCAAAACAAAACTACTATGGAGACTAGTATGGCTGAGAACGAGACCAATCAGGAACTGGAGCAGGGCGCATTGCACGAGCATCGCGTGTTCAACCCGCCTGCTGACTTCGCCGCCAACGCAACCATCTCCGGGATGGACGCATACCGCAAGCTGTGCGACGAAGCCGCCAGCGACTACGAAGGCTTCTGGGCCAGGTTGGCCCGCGAGAACATCGAATGGCAGAAGCCGTTCACCCAGACCCTCGACGAATCGAACGCGCCGTTCTACAAGTGGTTTGCCGATGGTCAACTGAACGCATCCTACAACTGTCTCGACCGCAACCTCACGAACGGCAACGCCGACAAGACCGCGATCATCTTCGAGGCCGACGACGGCCAGGTCACCCGCGCCACCTACCGCGAGCTGCACGAGCGCGTCTGCAAATTCGCCAACGGCCTGAAAGCGCGCGGCATCAAGAAGGGCGACCGCGTCATCATCTACATGTCGATGTCGATCGAAGGCGTGGCCGCGATGCAAGCCTGCGCCCGCATCGGCGCCACCCACTCGGTCGTGTTCGGCGGCTTCTCGGCGAAATCGCTGCAGGAACGCATCATCGACGCCGGCGCGGTGGCCATCATCACCGCCGACGAGCAGATGCGCGGCGGCAAGGCCCTGCCGCTGAAGGCGATCGTCGACGAAGCGCTGGCGATGGGCGGCTGCGACACCATCAAGGACGTGATCGTCTACAAGCGCACCGGCGGCAACATCAACTTCCAGCAAGGCCGCGACCTGTGGCTGCACGACCTGGTCGACGGCCAGAGCGCGCAATGCGAGCCGGAGTGGGTCGATGCCGAACACCCGCTGTTCATCCTCTACACCTCGGGCTCGACCGGTACGCCGAAGGGCGTCCAGCACAGCACCGGCGGCTACCTGCTGTGGGCTGCGCTGACGATGAAGTGGACCTTCGACATCAAGCCGGACGACGTCTACTGGTGCACCGCCGACATCGGCTGGGTCACCGGCCACACCTACATCTGCTACGGCCCGACCGCGGTCGGCGCCACGCAAATCATCTTCGAAGGCGTACCGACCTTCCCGCACGCCGGCCGCTTCTGGGAAACCGTCGCCAAGCACAAGGTCTCGATCTTCTACACCGCGCCGACCGCGATCCGTTCGCTGATCAAGATGTCGAACGCCGACGAGAAGGTGCATCCGAAGAGCTTCGACCTGTCCAGCCTGCGCCTGCTGGGCACGGTGGGCGAGCCGATCAATCCGGAAGCCTGGATGTGGTACTACAGGAACGTCGGCAACGAGCGCTGCCCGATCGTCGACACCTTCTGGCAGACCGAGACCGGCGGCCACATGATCACGCCGCTGCCGGGCGCCACGCCGATGGTGCCGGGTTCCTGCACCTTGCCGCTGCCGGGCATCATGGCCGCCATCGTCGACGAAGCCGGCGCCGACGTGCCGAACGGCCAGGGCGGCATCCTGGTCGTGAAGCGTCCGTGGCCGTCGATGATCCGCACCATCTGGAACAACCCGGACCGCTTCCGCAGCGCCTACTATCCGGACGAGCTGGGCGGCAAATACTACCTGGCCGGCGACGGCGCGATCCGCAACAAGGACACCGGCTACTTCACCATCACCGGCCGTATCGACGACGTGCTGAACGTCTCGGGCCACCGCATGGGCACGATGGAAATCGAATCGGCGCTGGTGGCGCACCCGGTGGTGGCGGAAGCCGCCGTGGTCGGCAAGCCGGACGAGACCACCGGCGAAGCCGTCTGCGCCTTCGTGGTGCTGAAGCAGGCGCGCCCGACCGGCGAGGAAGCGAAGAAGCTGGCGGCCGAGCTGCGCAACTGGGTCGGCAAGGAGATCGGCCCGATCGCCAAGCCGAAGGAAATCCGCTTCGGCGACAACCTGCCGAAGACCCGCTCGGGCAAGATCATGCGCCGCCTGCTGCGCGTGCTGGCCAAGGGCGAGACCATTACCCAGGACGTGTCGACGCTGGAAAACCCGGCGATCCTGGATCAGCTGAAAGAGTCCGCGTAATACAAACTGCGTGGGTACCCGTGCCCACGCTTGCGTATCGATTGATAGCAGAGTTGACGCCGCATCCGTGAAAACGGTGCGGCGTTTTTTTATTCTTCGCCCGGCTGCTTGAACAGGGCGTCGAGCGGATTCGGTTTCTTCGGCGCTTCGGCCCCGCCGAACAGCGCATCGAGTTCGGCGCGCTTGCTGGCGACTTCCGCGCGCCCGCGCGTGCCCGCGAACTCTTCCTCGATATTGTCGCGATAAAAACTCCAGGCCGCGCCCGAGGTCGAGAAGCGCCGCCAGGTTTCGCTGCCGACGCCGGAATGATCGATGGCGCTGCCGTCGTCGAATTCGACGCGCAGGATGCGTTCTTTCGGGTCGTAGCCGATGGCGCGGAGTTTGCCGGCGTTGATTCTCTTCATTTCCATGATCGTTATCCCAAAGACCGTCATTCCCGCGCAGGCGGGAATCCAAGTTTTACGATTACCCAGCGAACTTGGATTCCCGCCTGCGCGGGAATGACGTTGGTTCAATGTGCGGCTGAGCGGTCGTTATCAATTCCGGTGACACTCACAGTTTTTCCAACTGCTGCCTAGCATACCCCGCACCACTCCCGCCCGGCGCCAGCTCCAGGTAGGTCTTGTACGCCACCTTCGCCTTGTCCCCCTGGCCCGCCCGCGCATACGCGTCGCCCAGGTTCATGTAGGCGATCGCCCGCGAAGGATCCATCCTGATCGCATTCTCGAACCAGCGCGCCGCCTCCACGAACTTGTCCTGTTTGTAGAACACGAAGCCGAGGTTGTTGGCCGCCAGCGCGAAGTTCGGGCGCAATTTCAAGGCTTCGGTGAACTGGGCCTCGGCCTGGGCGTACTGCTTCTCTTTATACAGCTGCAGGCCATGGTCGTTGGCGCGCTGGGCCTGCTGGCGGCTCGAGACCGGCACCGCGGCAGGGGCCTTGATGGTGGCGGTGCCTCCCTGCAGGTCCTTCACCACCACGGTGGAGGAGGGCGCCGACGCTTTCGCATCCAGCTTCGTGTTCAGCGCGATCGCATCGTTCGACAGCTGGGCCGTGTTCGTATTCAGGAATTCCGTCTCTTCCGGCAGCTCGAACACGAAGTCGCCGCCCTCCGAGCCCGGCAGGCTGCCGAAGGCCGGGGTCTGCTGCGACACGCTGGACACCGCCGGCGCCACATAGGCCGCCAGTTCCGTCGCCGTGATCAGGCCGTCGCCGTTCAGGTCGGCCTTGCCGCCCAGGCCCTGCAGCAGGGTCCAGGTGAACACCGAGTGGCCGTTCGGGCCGCCGTCCGAGACCAGCTGGTCGCTGCCGCCGGCCGTCAGCATCTGGCGGCCGAGACGGCGCCCGTTCTCGCGCAGGAAGGACGCGTTGGCGCCGCCGCGCGTCAGTCCCAGGCCGCTGTAGCAGGCGTCCATCACGAACAGCTCGTGCTTGGCCGGCAGGCTCTCGGCGATGTTCTGGATTTCCGTCATAGGGATCGCGTCGGTGGCCAGGTTGTCCGGGTCGGCATCGGAGGGGACGATGTAGCCGAGGTCGCGGCCCGAGCTCAGCTTGCGCGTGGCGCCATGCCCGGCAAAGAACACGAACACGCGGTCGTTCGGCTGCAGCCCGCCCGTACTCTTGCCGCGTTCCAGCAGGTCGTGGAAGGCGCCGAGGATGCCGGCGCGCGTCGCCTGTTCGTTCTTCAGCGTGATCACGCGCTCGGGCGCGAAGCCAAACTTCTGCACCAGCAGCTGGCCGACTCCTTCGGCATCGCGCACGGCATACTGCAGGCGCGGCCACTTCTTGTACTCGTCGATGCCGACCAGGATCGCCCACGAGTTGGCATAGCCGGTGGCGGCCGCCCGTGCTACCGGGGCGGGGGCGGCGGAACCGCTCACCTTGAACGTGCTGCCATCCCAGCCGGCGAACTGGTAGCCCTCGGCCGCAAGCTTTTCCAGCACCAGCGGCAGCGCCTTCACCGTGCGCTCGTGGATGTCGTGGAACAGGATGATGCCGCGGCCTTCCTTGTCGACCGAGCGCAGCACGCGCTCGGCGATCGACGACGGCACCGGATCGGCCCAGTCGAGCGAATCGATATTCCACATCACCGACTTCAGGTGCGCATCGGCCAGCATGTGCATGCCTTCCTTGTTGCGCGCGCCGTAGGGGAAGCGGAACAGGGCCGAGCGCTGCGGATCGACGGCGCGCAGCAGGGTGTCGGTGCCGAGGATCTCGGCCTTCAATCCATCGCCGCTCTGCTTGGACAACTGCGCATGCGTGAGGCTGTGGTTGGCCAGCACATAGCCGGCCGCCTTCAGCTTGCGGCTGACTTCCGCGCCGGCGCCGAGGTGGGCCGCGCCGTTCGCGTCGAGCGTGCCGATGTTGCGGCCGACACTGAAGAACACGGCCGGCGCATCGTACTGCTTCAGGATGGCGGCGATCTCTTCGCTGTAGCGGCGGTGCGGGCCGTCGTCGAAGGTCAGCACCACGGTCTTCTTCGGCAGCGCCTTGCCAAAGATCTCGTCTTCCTCTTTCTGCGGCTGCTGGGCCTGGGGCGGCGTACCCGCTTCGGCCGGTTCAGGCCTGGCCGGATAGGGCATGACGACACCGTAATCCTTGAGGATGCGGTCGCGCTGGTACATGGTCTTCAGGTAGGCGACGTAGCTGTCCCACTTCTCGCGCTTGAGGGCGATCGAGCGCGACTCGTAGCGCCCGAACACCGCGCGGATCTCCTTCTCGTAGTTGCGCTCGATCTCGGCCAGCGCGTCGAGGTCTTCGGAGACGCGCTTGTGCAGCTTGATGGCCGGCAGCGACGAATCCTTCGCCACGTGGCCGAGCAGCGACTGCATCAGTTCGCGGAAGGCGAGCCGGTCGGCATCGTACAGGCCCTCGTTCGACTCGACGTAATCGAGCAGGCTGCCGACCGCCTCGAAGCGGCGCGGATCGCCCGACGCCAGCAGCCTGGCGAGCGCGTCGTCGACCTTGCCGATGCGTTCCTGGTTATCGTGGAAGATCTGCTGGCCGACTTCATGCGTCTGCGCCTGCGCGGCGGCCGACAAGCCGTCTTCGTCGAGCGTCAGCACGATCATCTTGCGGTAGGCGTCGAGCATGTGGCGCATGTCGTCCGAGATGGCGCTGACGTTGATGGCCGGCCCGGCGGCCTGGGGAGCGGACGCGCCCGGCTTGCGCGAGACGATGAAGGTGCCGGTGGCGGCGCCGGCGGCAGCGACGGCGAAGATGACGAGGTAGAGGGCTTTGCGTTTCACGGCAGTGGTGAAAAGTTCTAATCAAGCAACAATATCACCACTGGGCAGATCTGGAACAGGGAAAAGCGCGAGGTGTGTCAAACGCTACTGAAAAAGCCACGTTGCGGACTGATACCCGTTGCTCTTAACGTGGACCATGTGCTTCTGAACGTCGTCCTCGCGTCTCTGAACGTTGCCCTCGCGCCTCTGAACGTCGTCCCCGCGCCTCAGACCGTCTTCCCCGCGCCTCTGAACGTCGTCCCTGCGAAGGCGGGGATCCAAGTTGCTTTCAGGACGAAGACAACACAAAAGTATTCCCATCCGGATCCTTGAACTTGGCAAACGACCCCCAGGGCTGCACAGTCGGCGGCTCAATGAACTCGACCCCACGCGCGCTGAGCTGGCGATAGGTCGCCTCCACATTGTCGCAGGCAAAGGCTCCATTGAAGAAAGTGCCGATACGGTCTTCCTGGCCATCCATCGTGAACAGCACGACGAGGGTGCCCGAATGCGCCACGCGCAGCTCGATCCAGCGCTTGCCCGGACCCATCGGCTGGTCGGTGGAGATCTCGAAGCCGAGCTTGTCGGTGTAGAAGGCGAGGGCGCGGTCCTGGTCGGAGACGGGGATGCTGACGAACTTCAGTTGGGTGATCATGCGTTTGTTTCCTGTTGTACTTGTAGTGATTGTGATTATCGTGGCACCATCCTCGTCCGTGTGCTTTTAAACACTATAGTATTCATGACTACCCGCCAGTCTTCGCTCGATGCTTATGTCTTTGATGTCCTGATGCCCGACCTGGTTGGGCACGACCGGCGGCCGGCCGCGTTCGTCGTGTATCTGTTCCTGCTGCACAGCGCCCAGGCGCTGGGCCGCGACCAGGTGCCGGCCAGCCTGCAGACGATTGCGGTGAAGACGGGGCTGTCGAAGTCGGCGGTGCAGGTGGCGCTGCGCCACCTGAAGCGGCGCGGACTGATCGGGGCGGAGGAGGTGGGCTCGCAGGTGAATCCGGTGCGCCACGTGCTGAGGCCGTGGCGGCGCCGGCTGGAGCTTGCGTGACGGTTGGACGCTTGCACTTGTACTGCTGGGAATCCTTGTTATAATAGGCGGCTTCGTAGCAATACGAACACCATCAGGAGAGATGGATGAGTGGTTTAAGTCGCACGCCTGGAAAGCGTGTATAGGTTCATAGCCTATCGGGGGTTCGAATCCCCCTCTCTCCGCCACAGATTCTACTAAGGCCGCTTTCGAGCGGCCTTTTTCATTTGCGCTATAGATTTGATGTGCGCTATTCAGATTAATGCTATCTTGAATGTTTGATATTTATTGAAAGTGCAAGATGGGTTTCTTGGAGTGGATGTCCTCTGTTGGGTTATCCGAAAAATCGGCAAACAGTTACTTTGGCGCGATCAAGGGACGTTTGACCAAATGGGCTTTAGCTCATGGGCTTACGGAAAAGCCGATTTTAGAGATATCCGATCTCTACAAGTTTGTTATCTTAGCCATGCGGTTGAGGGAGACACCGGAGTTCAAGCTTTGGAATATGGCTGGCAACGGGATGTATTCCGCCGCACTCAGCAATTATCAAAAATATCTGCTTGTACTGATCACCCAAAGTGACGTTAAGCCTTCTGAGCACGAGCCACACCGATGGCAACTGTCGGAGATTGAATCTGAGCGGACTGAGCCATTTGATCCTAAGCGCCAAGCCGACGCACGCACGCGCGTACTGCGTGAAGTTGTACGACGGCAAGGACAAGCGAAGTTCAGGAAGGCGCTGATCACTGCCTACGGCGGCCGTTGTGCGATCACTGGCTGTCCCGTTACGCCCCTTCTAGAAGCCGCACACATTACGCCATACCTTGGCCCCGATACCAACTCGATCACGAATGGATTGCTCTTGCGCGCTGACCTCCATACCCTTTGGGATTTGGGCTTGCTCGCGGTAGCTCCTGACACCGACACAGTTTGGGTGAGCCCCCAAGTCAACGACCCGACCTACCAAGTTCTGGAGGGAGCTCATCTAGCGGAGCCATCAAGCCCCGATCAACGACCGTCAATCGCGGCCTTGCTGCAGCAATGGTGCCACGCGCAGGCGAAGCTCGATGAAGCAGTGTCCGGAACCTAGTGCACCACCATCGTCTGACGAAAAATTACATGTCGGTGGCTAGGTGTTCCCACTCATGTCCAGGACGCCATCTACCGCCAAATCCCTCCAAGGGTCAATAAACCTACCGCAGTGCCAGAAGAACATTGGTGCGAAAAAACACCTATCGTCCAATAGAGGTAGGACCTTCGTTGGCGTGGCAGGAACAACGGTGCCGGTGTAGCGGAACAGGTAGACATTCATGAGCCACTCATCGAACTCTTCTTGGTACTCCGATGGATCTTGCAGGATGGCGAGTTTTTCTTCGCCCTCTGCTTCATCGTCTCCGCGCCGGTACCAAGCAAGGATGTCGGCTTTGCAGAACTCGAAGGCTCGGAAATCATCAGCGAAGGAGTCGTCAGGTCGCCAATTATCCAGTGCGTCTTTAATGTCATACGCGACTAGCAGGCCCGACCGATAAGCTGTTTCGGTAATGCGATTGAGCTTCGCTTCGGTGACAACGTGTTGCCAGTTGTCGAAACGATTGGTTCTAGCGATGTGGTCGAGTGCCTGAAGATGTGACAAGTCACTGGATTTCTTCAGTGCCCTTGCCTGCTGTTTCCACTTCCCGAAAGTGGCAGACGAAAAAATAAAATTTGTGTGCATGAGACGCTCCTTCATGCGGTAGCTCTAGCGCCCACTACTAGATCCCGCATTGCAGAGGATCTCAAGAGAGAAGTGAAGATGATCGTCCCGTCCGGGTGCGCAAGGGTGGGCTGCCAGGCCTCGATCCGGCCTACATGGATGATATCTGACCGAACGCTCAACCACAACAACTCGGCTGCATCAGCGAAGCGGGTCTACTAACTCAGGCTTTCTCCGGTAAACTCGATCAGTTAGACGACTATCGGCATGGGACAGCAAAGCTCTGGCGTGTTCCAGAGTCTTCGCATCGCTCGCGCACTTCGCACGTAAGTCATGCTCCGTAAAGCGTACGATGACCTTTGTCTCGGCCAGCAGCCGAGACATGAAGCCGCGCCACATCGAATCCCATCCTCCGGCTCGCCCGGTCCCATCGTCGAAGTAGCATTCGCCCTTGCGGGTGCAAAAGAGGTAAGGGGAGTAGCTGTTTGGCCGCACCTCTTTGGCTGACTCGACGGTCTCTCGAAGCTCATCGGACCAACGGATGATCAGACGCTTCCCCGTAGTGCCTTGGGTTTTTCGTGGCGTCACGTGAATTCCGTCCTCTTTCAAGTCGGCCATAGCCAGGCGTAGTAGGTCGCCGCGGCGCATACCGGTCAGCAGTTTGAGACGGATGTAAGCTTGGACGGACTTGATGCTGCCCGCGCTTCGCCGAGATGAGAGCGACAGACATTCCACGATCTCCCAGTCCTCCACGTATCGCTTGCGTGACTTCTCACCGGTCAGCCGAATCTGGCCTTTGAATGGATGGCGGTCGATGTAGCCCCACTCGACGGCTTTGGTAAAAGCGTGTGACAAGATCTCGATCTCGCGTCGCGCCGATGTTTTGGCAGTGCGTTTTTCGATGTACAGGTAGACGTGCCGAGGCTTCAGATCATGCAATCCGACGTCGGCAAATACGGCACGCAACGGCTTAATCGCCACCCGGTTGTGAGCTTGGGTTGATATGCCTTTTGTCGGGACGACCTCGAGCGCGTAGCGGTCCAGGAGCGCACCTATCGTGCTTGCGTGATCAACGCTACCAATGCGGTCAGCCCAGGTTCGGTACGCTTCTGGCAGCGTCTTACCCAACCTAAACGTACGTTTGCCATCCCAGGCGCCCTCGGCACCGATAGGAACTTGGTAGTAGTAGGCGCCATGGTCGAAACGCCAGCGAGAGGGCAAACCTCGGTTCTCCGGTCTACGCGGACGTGGCATGTAGTGCTCCCCAGTTTGGTTCGGTAGGTAATCTAGAAGCGCTGCGATTTTCAACGCCGAAGACTGTCTCGATGTGGCTGCGCATGACAGCAACCGACCCGTCAGGACGAACACAATGCTGAATTCCCATCGCACGTAGAGTACGGATTTGCGCAGCGTATTGAATCCGATTAGTCAGGGCTTTTAGCTCGTCCTTGGAAAGGAACATAGGATGGATCACGGTCATGCCTCCTCCTCGCTTTCGCTCTTGCTATGTGGTGTGATGAATTCGCCATGAGAATCTACGAGAGGGTGCTGAAGCCGGCGCGGCGTACCAACACGGAACAACCGCTCCAGTACGGCGTCTGATGTTCCCTCGACTTCACGCATGACGTTCAGAAGGGGACCATATGCCCGGCTGGCGTACTCAACGAGGTGCTCGTAGCTGATCTGCGTTTGACGCTGAACGGTTCGTATGCGAGACATCTCCTCCTGCACCCAATGCAGAGCCTTCGGATAGCTGCCAACCACGTATCGCGCAGGCTCTAGCAGCACCTCCCAAGGGATCACACGGTCTACGTTGTGCAGCTCAACTTCCCAACGTACCCAAGGATGCCAGCGGTGACCCAGCTGCATTCCCTTCTCGTAGACGCGAAGCATTTTGCCGTTCTTTCTTTTGCCAACGTAGAAGGTTCGGCCTGATCCATCCGGTTGAATCCAGTTGCCGTTCTGATTGCAGGAAGGCGTGTTGCCACCCACATTGAAGTCACCTCGCCAGTAACAAGCTACAGCGTAATCGACCGAATGCGAGCCTAAGAAATCATCAACCGCACCGTCCCATCGTGTAATGCGAGAAGAAGGGAAGGAAGAGAACAACGCGACCACTGCCTGCCAATCGCGAATCACAGAGCAAGCTTCGCCAGGAAGGCTAAGGAGAGCCGTGCCTCGCTGTCCACCGTAGGCAAACAGGGCGGACGTAGTCCCAAGTAGGAAGGATTTTTTATAGCCGATGTGGCCTTTATCACGCTCGACCACAGGCGCGAACTTCTCGCCCAGCACCTCTACCAGCTTTCGGATGAAAATCGGTAGCGCATCGGCGAAGCTCTCGAACGCAAAGGTGCAGTTCAAGTAATCCGTGATCGCCGCATACGGATGCGTGCTTGCCACCTCTTCAGGTGAAAACTTTCCCCCCGTATTACCAGACGGGGGGAGTTGCGCACCGATCGCACCATCGCCCGCTGGCGCGGCCGCTGCTGCGATCGGCGCGCCCTGGGTCGGTTCAAAGAAATGTATAGGGGTATCCATGTCCCCTATGCTAGGGGTACTGGATATCCCTTGTCAAGGGTATTGATTACCCCTTTATTCCGCTTGGCCCTGCTAGCTCTCGCCGATCCTCGATAGGAATGTCGCCGCTGACCACTTTCCAAAAATTCCCGATTTCCGTTGCGATCCTGTAGCCCAGCGACCGTTGTGCAACTGGGCCTTCTTCCGGGAAGAATTCGCGGACTGAGATGCCCAGTATTTCCTCGTATTTCCTGATCGTTCGTTTGTTATGGATAACTACCAGCACCTTCCAGCCGACGTAGTCGCCCAGCATTAGCATGCCCAGGGCTTTCTCTAACTCGTCAACTGTACCGGAAAAGCGGTTCAACGCATCGTTGGCGATGCGGACGAGCTGGTCGGCGCGCTCAGGAGGGTGAACGGTCTCTGCGGGTGGGGTAGGGTATTTGTCTTTGCGTGCCATCTTCGCTCCTTGAAGTTGACAGAATAGACTGAGAAGGGGCTTTCAACAACCCTTGTTCTTCTTCGAGGACTTAATCGCGCTGTTCACTCTTGCAGTTTGCACGAGCGAGCTGCGCGACTCTCGACGAATCGCTCTTGCGATTTCATCTCTACAACATTGCCAGAAGTCATGTAGAAGGATTTCGCAGGATTCTTATTAAGAGAAATTCTTCATTATGTATTTCTCCAATAATGACTTTATCAATAAGACTGTCGGATATGATCTCGCTAACATTCATGGCGTAATTTTCGAGACTGTCTTCATCAAAATCGTCATGCAAAATGATTGCTAGAGAAACGGGAAATGATCCCTTTGATATGAATTTTGATGTATTGTCAACTTTGTTTTTGAGTCGTCTTAAAATGTTAGTGTGTTCATGAAAAATTTCATACCCAAATATCCCGTCACTTGTATCAAGTGCAATCTCCGGGAAGCGCAGAGAGAGAAAATCTTTTGAGCCATGATATTTTTGTACCCAGTTTCGGAACGCTGATTCAGCTAATTTTTCATCTGAGCTAGTGAGCTTAGAAAGAAAACTCTCTAAAGATTTTTCGTCTACTTTAAAATTTCTGGTGGCAAAAATTGATTTTTTCGATTGAGGATCAGGGATAATTCGATCAGCGTTTGCTTTCCACTCAATTATAAAAATATCATTTTGATTCGAAGTTTCTTTTACCTGCTGGATAGTCTCTTCCGTTACTTCCGTCGCGCTAAGACGCGTTTCTGCATGCTCAAGGAACTGATCTGCCGTGTACATCCAGAAATTTTTTACACCAGTAACGCGAGTGAACTCTTGAACGAGATCAGGCGACGGGCCCAGAGTCTTTCCATCAATCGTGTTCCACCAATCCTCTTTTCTATCACCTGTTACGAAAATTACGTGCTCAAGTTGCGCATCACGGACATAATTCATTACTTGGCGCCACAAAATCAAATCGCCAAACATTGCATGATATTTAATATTGCGATCGTAATATACGATTTCCTTTTTTTCTCTTAAATCTTTATATCCAGGGGGAGTTTTTCTCTCGTATCGCTCAAGGCCGTCCTTCACCAATGAGTCAATTTCCTCTTGATTCTCTGGTGGTGCTCCTACCCGTTTCTCAAACAACTTCGCGATTTTCTCGGCAATTGGGTCGTTTAAACTGATGCTGGGCAATCTCTCGCAAGCTCGATCCAGTGCTTCCGCTAGCTGATTATTTGCTTCTTTGACTGTCTGAAGGCGAGAGCTTAGGTCATCTACCCCAGTGTTTCTTTTCTCAAATTCTATCGCTCGAATCTCAGCTTCCAAATGGTCGCTAGTGGTTCTAATTCGGTCTCGCAATTTGAAAAGTGGTTCGTTAGATTGTTTGATGCGTGAGAACCGATTTCGATGGAATTCCAGTGCGACTTGAAAAGGAATCCAGGTCCGATCGGAAACTTTTTCTAAAACCGATAGAAAAATGTCTCTCGCTGACTCAGGATAAGAGTAAAGATTTAGAAGAACATTGGTGTCAAGAATGAAGGTGCCGTTAGTCCATAACGACTTTAATTGTTCTTCTGAGGGACGGTAAAGCCCAGGGAATAGATGTTTCATACTTGCAAGAAATTAGCAAAATATTAGGCTATCTCAATGTTTCCTAAAATGCAAGTATTTTTTGAAGTATGCGCTATAATCGGACGACCGTCGAGAAATTGTGAGCGCACTCATCGTTATAAGAAAAAGAGTTACAGCGCAACGTAAAGCTGCTAACTCATTGAAACGAAAGGTAAAAGCATAAAATCGCAGATTGGTTCATAGCCTATCGGGAGTTCGAATCCCCCTCTCTCCGCCAAGGACACAAAAAGCAAAAGCCACCTCCGGGTGGCTTTTGCTTTTTTTGCCGCCGGCGGAGAGAAGCAAGCCGCCCCGCGGTGGCTCGCCGAAGGCGCAGCGCGCAGCGCCCCTGGGCAAGAAGTTAGCTAGACGAGTCCGCCGCCCGCACCGGCATCTCATAAAACGGCCGAACCTCCACCCCCACCCGGCAAGCCACCGCCGCCTTCCGCCCCCACTCAAGCGCCTCATCCAAACTAGCGCAGTCGAGCACCCAAAACCCGCCCACATGCTCCTTGGCCTCCAGATAAGGCCCATCAGTCAGGACCGAAGAACCATCCCCCCGCAAACGCACCGACCGCGCCTCCCCAACCGGCCTCAATCCCCCAACAAACACCCTGACCCCAGCCGCAACCATTTCACGGTTGAGCGCACTGATATCCTCCCGCACCGCTTCCCCTTCGCTGGCCGGGTCGAAATCGTCGGGATGGTGAATGGCAACCAGATACTGAGTCATGAAAAAGTCTCCTTTATAGATGAATAGATGAGCAGGCGATCCGCGCCGCCTCATGCTGTCGACGAACGAGCCCCCCGGTTTTCGACAACATTTACTAAACAAACCCCATAACGGACCCATCGATGGACTTGCTTTTTGGCCACTGCTAGCATGACATATCGACTACGAACGAGGTGCCGCAGCATGGAAGCAAGCGCAAATCCAACCGAACAGCACAGCAGCAATTCGATCCGTGAAGTGGTCGTCGGCATGCTGTTCGTGGGCCTCCTGTTCTTCATCCTTGGTTTCGTCACCTGGTTGAACGGTTCCCTGATCCCCTTTCTGAAGATCGTCTGCCAGCTGAGTAACTTCCAGGCCCTGTGGGTCACGTTTGCCTTCTACATCGCCTACACCGTGATGGCCCTGCCGTCGGCTGCGGTGCTCAAACGGACCGGCTACAAGAAGGGGATGACGCTGGGGCTGGGGATCATGGGCATCGGTGCCTTGCTGTTCATTCCGGCGGCGCAGAGCACGCGCTACGAACTGTTCCTGGCCGCGCTGTTCACGCTGGCCACCGGCATGACCCTGATGCAGACCGCCATCAATCCGTATATCGTCTGTCTCGGCCCGCGCGAGAGCGCCGCCATGCGCATCAGTATCATGGGCCTGTTCAACAAGGGCGCCGGCATCGTCGTGCCGCTCGTCTTCACGAGCCTGATGCTGAAGGATATCGACACCGCTTCGCAAGCCGTCCTGTCGCAGCGCCTGGTGTTCCCGTATGCCTGCATGGCGGCGGTGCTGTTCGCGATCATGGGCTTCATCCACTTTTCGAAGCTGCGCGAGATCCCGCCCGAGCTTGATGCCGCCGACAGCCGCGTCGACGCCACGTCCGTGCTGCAGTTCCCGCAGCTCGTGCTGGGCGCGCTGGCGCTGTTCGGCTATGTCGGCGTGGAGGTGATCGCCGGCGACACCATCGGCCTGTACGGCCATGAACTGAAGGTCGCCAACTTCGGCGTGCTGACGTCCTACACGATGGTCTGCATGGTGCTTGGCTACCTGGTCGGCGTGGTCGCGATTCCGCGCTACCTGTCGCAGCAGCGCGCGCTGGTGCTGTCCGGACTGGTCGGCATCCTGCTGACCGTCGGCGTGACGACCGGCTCGACCACCGGCACCGGCCTGTCGCAAGTGCTGCTGGGCTGGACCGGCGCGCCGCTGGTGCCGGATACCGTGATGTGCCTGGCGCTGCTCGGCCTCGCCAACGCCATGGTGTGGCCGGCGATCTGGCCGCTGGCCCTGCACGGACTGGGACGCCATACCGCCAGCGGCTCGGCCGTGCTGGTGATGGCGATTGCCGGCGGCGCGCTGCTGCCGCTGCTGTACGGCCACCTGTCGGACGTCGTCACGTCGCGCAGCGCCTACTGGCTGCTGCTGCCTTGCTATGCGCTGATCCTCTGGTATGCCGCCAGCGGACACAAGATCCGGAGCTGGCGCTGATGGCCGCGCGTGTCCCGCTGACCGCACTGGCATTGATCGCCGCGCTGTGCGTACCGGTCACGCCGGCCCTCGCGGAAGCACCGGCCACCCAGGCGGCGCCGGTCGTCCTGAACGGTGTCGCCAGCGGCGCCAAGCTGCAGCTGCGCTGGGAACTGCAGCGCAACCTGTTCGGCCCGGAGGCTCCGCGCGGGCGCTCGCAGGCGCGCCTGATCCTGAGCAACCGCGACAGCCAGCCCTTGCCGCCGCAGGGCTGGTCACTGTACTTCAATTGCCTGGATCGCCTGCAGCCCGGCGCACTGGCGAGCCGTTTGGTCCTCGAGCATGTGGCCGGCAGCCTGTTCCGCCTGCGTCCCGGACCGGACTTCGCCGGCGTGGCGCCTGGCCAGACGCTCGACATCGTCTACAGCTACGCGAGCCTGGTGATCAAGCTGGCCAAGGCGCCGGTCGGCCCCTACCTGGTGTACGACGCCGCGCCCGACCTCGGCGTGGCGATCGCCGACTTCGCGCTGCTGCCGGTCACCCGTCCGGAACAGCTGGACCGGGGCAGCAGCGGCGCCAAGCCGGTGGTGACGCCCGCAGACACGTATCGCCGCAATGCCCGCGCCGTCCTGCTGCCCGCCGCCGAGGTGCCGCCGGTGCTCCCGACGCCGCTGCAACTGGAGCGCGGCGCCGGCAAGCTGGCGCTGGCGGGCAGGCCGACGGTGCAGGCGCCGGACGCCTTGAAGAATGAAGCGGCGCTGGCGCGCTCGCTGTTCGGCGCGAACCTGCCGGAAGGCGGCCCGGCGCTGAAACTCGGCATCGGCAAGGTGGAGGGCCAGACCTCGCCCGAAGCCTACCGGCTGACCGTCCGCGCCGGCAGCGGCATCGCGATCGTCGGCAACAGCGCGGCCGGCGTGGCCTACGGCCTGCAGACCCTGCGCGACCTGTTGCCGCTCCCTGACGCAAAAGAGCCGGCCCTGGACGAGGTCACCATCGTCGATGCCCCGCGCTTCGGCTATCGCGGCTTCCAGCTCGACGTTGCGCGCAACTTCCACAGCAAGCAGACGGTGTTCAAGTGGCTCGACCTGATGGCGCGCTACAAGCTGAACACCTTGCACTTCCACCTTACCGACGATGAAGGCTGGCGCCTGGAGATCGCCGGCCTGCCGGAACTGACGGCCATCGGTGCGGTGCGCGGCCATAGCGCGAAGCCCGGGGTGCGCCTGCAGCCGGCCTACGGCTCCGGTCCCGATCCGAAAGACCCGAATGGCAGCGGCTACTTCAGCCGCGCCGACTACATCGAGATCCTGCGCTACGCAAAGGCGCGCCACATCGAGGTGATCCCGGAAATCGAAATGCCCGGCCACACGCGCGCCGCCGTGCAGGCGATGGAGGCGCGCTACCACCGCTTGACGTCGGAAGGGCGCAAGGACGCGGCGAAGTACCTGCTGAACGACTTCGACGACCGGTCAAGCTACAGCTCGGCGCAGTACTACAGCGACAACGTCATCAATCCCGGCCTCGATTCGACCTTCACCTTCATCGACCATGTGGTCGCGCAGATCGCGGCCATGCACCGCGAAGCCGGCGTCCCGCTGCACACGATCCACATGGGCGGCGACGAGCTGCCGAACGGCGCCTGGGAGCGTTCGCCCGCCAGCCTCGCGCGCATGCGCAAGGAAAAGCTGGAGAGCACCGCCGACCTGTGGGACTATTTTTATGACCGTGTCGACGGCATCCTGCGCAAGCACGGCCTGTTCGCCTCCGGCTGGGAAGAGCTGGCGGCGCGCCAGACGATGCTGAACGGCCGTCCCAAGCTGATCCCGAACCCGCGCTTCACGCAGCGCGGCTTCCGGGCCTGGGTGTGGAACAACACGCGCGGCGCCGAGGACTTCGCCAACCGCCTCGCCAACGCCGGCTACGACATCGTGCTGGCGCCGGTCGGCAGCATGTACATGGACATGTCGTACAACCCGAATCCGGAAGAGCCGGGGGTGAACTGGAACGACTACGTCGAACTGGACAAGGTGTACGACTTCGTCCCCTTCGACATGCTGAAGAACCTCGACGAGGCCGCGCGCATCGGCAAGGATGGCCTGACCGACTACGGCAAGCGCCGCGTGCGCGGGCTGGAGGCGACGCTGTTCACCGAGACCATCCGCGACCCGGCCCGCATCGATTACCTGGTCATGCCGCGCCTGCTGGCGGTGGCGGAACGGGCCTGGGCGCCGGATCCGGCCTGGGCCACGGAAGCAGATCCCGCCAGGGCCGAGGCCCTGCACCGCGCCGCATGGTCGGGCTTCGTGAATGCGCTGGGCCAGCGCGTGCTGCCGCGCCTCGACCTGGAGCAGCCGGGGCTGGCCTACCGCATCGCGCCGCCCGGCCTGCTGCTGGATGGGGAGCGGGTGCTGGTCAACCATGTCCTGCCCGGGATCACGCTGCGCTACACGAGCGATGGCAGCGAGCCGACCGCTGCCAGCAAGCAGGTAGACGGACCGATCGAAGAACGTGGATTGATCAAGGTGGCCGCCTTCGGCCGCAACGGCAGGCGGGGCCTGGTGGCAAGTATCGACCGGCGCTAGCGCCGTATTCTCACCAGTCGCCGTATTGCCTCACCACGCCGCGCCAGAACGCGTCCGCATTCTTGCCCAGCGTGGTTTCGCCGGCCCTGGCCGTCGCATTCGCGGCCGTCTGCACCATCACCAGCTTGAGCTCCGGATCGACGAAGATCATCTGCCCGTACACGCCGATCATGGCGAAGCGCCGCTTCTCGGTCGGGAAAAGCCAGAATTGGTAGTTGTAGCCGTAATAGGGCGTCGCCGTGCGCGGGCGGAACGGCGCGGGCGCGCGCCGCCAGTCGGTCGCTTCCAGCAGGTAGTCGCGTGGGATGATTTGCTGGCGCGAGTCCGGCCGCATGCCGTCGTTGGCCAGCAGGATGCCCAGGCGCCCGTAGTCGCGCAACGTGGCATTGAAGTTGCCGGCGGCGCGCTCCAGCCCCGTGCGCTCGGCGCGCCACAGGGCCGAGGTTTCGGCGCCCATGGCTTGCCACAGGCGCGGCGCCAGGTATTCGCTCAGGCTCGTTCCGGTTGCGCCGCGCAGCACGCCGGCCAGCACCTCGGTCTCGGCGCTGGCGTAGGAAAAGCGGGTTCCCTGCGGCGCGTCACGCACGGTGATCACCTTGGCCGCTTCTTCGACACCGCCGTGGATCACGGCGCGGCCGAAGCGCTCGAGGTCGTCCTTGCCGTCGTAGCGCTCCTCGAAGTGGGCGCCGGACGACATGCGCAGCAGGTTGCGGATCGTGGTTTCGCCATACACGGTGCCGGCCATGCCGGCCGCGTACTTGTCGGCGCGGTCGTCCAGCGAGGCGATCTTTCCTTCCTGCAGGGCGATACCGACCGCCAGGGAGACGATCGATTTCGCCATCGAGTTCGACACGAAGCGCTGGCCGGCGCCGCGCTCGTACTGGTAGCGCTCGACCTGCACCACGCCGTCCTTGATGATCAGAAGGCCCATGATGCGTTCGCGGGCGAGGTAGTCGTCGATCGTCAGCGGCCTGCCGTTGTCGGCGCTCCAGCGGATGCGCGGCTCCTGCCCGGCCTTCGGCAGCGGCAGTGGCGCGCTGCTGGCAGCCATCTCGTTGGCCTTGCCGCCGAAGATGCCTTCGATCTCGCCCTGGTGGGTGAAGGAGCCAACCCGCACCGCCTCGTCGTAGAACCAGTTCCTGGCATTGCCGACCGGGTATCCTTGCGGCTTGCCGAGCTTGTCTTCATCGGGGGCGGCGAAGGCCGAGGAGAGTGCGGTGGCGAGCAGGCAGGAAAGCAGGAGGGTGCGGGAACGCGGCATCACGATGGTTGTCCTCATGTCGATGTGGCTCTACTGGGTAAACGCGTCAGCTTACACCAGTTGCCACATCCGCAACCCAGCTGAAATGCTAGCTTGCCTCGGCCTCGGCCGCGCGCACGTCCGCTTCCTTGCGGATCACGTGCAGGATCGACATATCGAAGTGGTAGGACATCGCCGATACCGCGCCCATCGCATCGCCTTCGCAGATGCGGTCGACCACGGCTTCGTGGGCGTCGATGACGCGATTCAGTTCGGCTTCGCTGCGGCGCTTGTCGGAGTGGATGCGCGCCGACGCTTCCAGCGGCGTGCGCAGGGCGGCCAGCAGGATGCTGTTCAGCGGGTTGCCGCTGGCCTCGGCGATCACGGTGTGGATCGCGGCATCGCAGGCGGCGCGGCGCACGTCGTCGGTGCCGGCCGAACGCATCTCCGCCATCAGGTCGCGCAGGGCCTGGCGCTGCGCGGGCGTGGCATAGCGGGCGGCCAGCTGGGCGCTCTGCAGCTCGATTGCGCGGCGCGTTTCGATCACATGGGCAACGCTTACCTGGGCCGTGTTCAAGGCATAGTCGAACACCTGCGCCAGCACCTGCGGATCGATGGCGCGCAGGCGCGGGCGGCGGCCGCCTTCGATTTCCAGGATGCCGAGGGCGGCCAGCGTGCGGTAGGCTTCGCGCACGCTGCCGCGGCTGACCTTGAGGTCGAGGCCGATCTGGACTTCGCTGGGGACGGTATCTCCCGGGCGCAGCTGTTCGCGCTGCACCAGCGCCAGCAGGTGGCGCGCGACCTGCGCCGACAGCGTCGGGCGTTCGAGCGGAGAGATGGGGAGGATGGCATTCATCCGTCGAAGCCTAAACGCTTACGCCAGACCTGTCAAACAGGATGGCCCGGCCGTGCACCTGCCTGCGCCGGCGGGTAAATACGGTCGATGCGGCGCGACAGGGTCCAGAAAAACAGCCCGGTCAGCAGGTTGATCGACGCGATCGCCGTCATCGCCTTGCGCAGGCCGCCGACGCCGCCGCCGGTCGTGTGCATGGCATCGCTGAGCATCCCGACCAGCATCGGTCCCATGCCCTGGCCGATGATCACGCCGGCCACGCCGATGATGGCGACCGCGGTGGCGCGCGCCTGCGGCGCCACCAGGTCCTGCACCGTGCCGAATACCGGGCCGGCGAGGGTGCCGGCGACCAGGAAGGCGACGAACAGCAGCGCCATCGCGACCAGCGGCTGCGGCACGTAGAAGCTGGCGATCAGCGGCACCAGCACGCCCCAGCTGACCCAGGCCGAGTAGCGCGCGCCGAGCGAACGCGACTTCTTCGCCTGGCGGATGTTGATCTTGCCGCCGACCAGCGCGCCGATGCCGCTGGCCAGGCCGATGCACAGGCCCAGCCCGAGCCCGATCATGGCCGGCGTCATCGAGAACGCGCGTTCGAAGTAGCTGGGCAGCCAGGCGCCGACCGAACCGGCCAGGCCGACGAAGGCGAAGGCCAGCACCAGCATGAAGAAGCAGTGCAGGTCGCCCAGCTGGGCCCAGACGCCGCGGCCGACCGTGTGCGCCGGCGGCTGGTCGACGCGCAGCGGTTCGCGCACCGTGAAGTGGAACACCAGCGCCATCACCATGCCGGCGATGCCCAGCGCGATGAAGCCCATGCGCCAGCCGACCGTCTGCACCAGGATGCCGCCGCCCAGCATCCCGCCCAGCATGCCGAGGTAGACGCCGGAGAAGTGCGCCGCATAGGCGTTGCCGCGCAGCTCGCGCGGGTAGTAGTCGCCCAGCATCGAGTGGCTGGCGGGAACGCAGCCGGCTTCGCCGACGCCGACCCCGATGCGGGCCGCTAGCAGCAGCGCGAAACTGGCCGCCATGCCGGACGCGCCGGTCATGATGGTCCAGGCGATGAAGCTCAGCACGATGATCCACTTGCGGTTGCCGCGGTCCGCCATGCGCGCCAGCGGAATCGAGACCAGGCCGCCGAGCAGCGAAAAGGCGAGGCCGTTCATCAGGCCGAGCTGGGTGTCGCTGAGCAGGAACTCCTTCTTGATCGGCTCCATGAACATCGAGATCACGACCTTGTCCACGGAGCACATGAAGCCGACCACGGCCAGCGCCACCAGCACATAGGTGCGGTAGGCGGACGACATCGGCGCGGCGCCGGCGCCGGCCTCCGGCACGGCCGGGGCGAGGGTGTCGAGGGCCGGTTTCATGCCGCCTCCTTGTGCTCGAGCGCGGCGAAGCCGGATGCCTGCCATTCGGACGGCGCGCAGGCCATGAAGCGGCGCAGCTCGTCGGCCCACAGGTGGGCGTCGGCGCCGGAAGCAAAGTGGCCCTTGTCGCTGTCCAGCTCGACGTAGGAGAAGTTGTCCGTGCCCGGCAGATGGCTTACCTCGCGCGCGAGCGCGGGCGAGAACATCGGGTCGGTACGCGACAGCACGAACAGCACCGGCGTGCCGCTCGCCGCGATCGCCGGCAGCGCCGGCCGCACGTCGAAGCCTTCGGCCGCGCGCATCAGGGTCACCAGCGACATCGGGTCGAAGTCTTCGGCCCATTCGCGCGCCAGGCGGCCCACTTCGGTGGCGCGCGCGGCCGGGTCCGGGATGCGCGGCGCCAGTTCGGCGTCGACTCCGTACAGCGTGAGCGTCTTGATGCGCTGGGAGGTCAGGTAGGACAGCATCGCGTCATGGTCGCCCGCGCGGTAGGCGGACCAGCCGGCGTCCGCTTCGAGCGCCGCCAGGATCGCCGCGGCAGTGCCGGGCGGCCCCGGATGCCACGGGGCGCCCACCGCCGCCACCACGCGTTCGACCAGCCGCGGATAGCTGGCCGCCCACTGGAAGGACTGGTAGGCGCCGAAGGACGGGCCGGTCACGGCCGCCAGTTTCGTCACGCCGAGCCCGTCCAGCAAGGCCTTCTGCGCATGCACGATGTCGCGCGCCGTGATGTCGGGGAAGTCCGGGCCGTAGGGGCGGCCCTTGGCGCGGTCGATGCTGGAAGGCCCGGTCGAGCCGTAGCAGGAGCCGAGCATGTTCGGACAGATCACGAAGTACTTGTCCGTATCGATCGGCTTGCCCGGGCCCACCAGCTCGGCCCACGAGCCTTCGGCGACGCTGGCGCCGGCTTCCAGCATCGTCGGTCCGGTCGTGTAGCCGTGCAGGACCAGCACCGCGTTGTCGCCGGCGGCGTTCAGCCTGCCGAGGCTGCGGTAGGCCACCGTCATCTCCGGCAGCACGGCGCCGCTTTCGAGACCGAAGTCGCGCACCGTAAAGTAATGGCGTGTCGTCATGGCGTGGTCCGGTCAGAAGCGGTAGCCGAGTTCCGCGCCGATGGTGCGCGGGGCGATCACACCGGCGGCGAACGGGCTGCCGGTCGGGGTCAGGGACATCGACTTCACGAAGGTGATGCCGCGGCGGTCGTTGATGTTCTTGGCGTACAGCGACAGGCGCCAGTTGGCGTTCTCGATGCCGCCGCTGAGGTTGAGCGTGGCATAGGAGGGCACGTCGACCACGCCGCGCTGGCTGAAGTCGGAGCGGCGCTCGCCGGTGTAGTTGGCGGTGGCGCCCACCGAGGCGGCCCAGCTGCCGAACGCGTTCCAGCGGTAGTTGGCGCCCAGCGATCCGGTCAGCTTGGGCACGAAGGGCAGGCGGTCGCCCGCGACGCCGCCGGCGGCCGGCGCATTCTCGGTCAGGTAGGCATCGGTGTAGCCGACGGAACCGCGCAGCGACAGGCCGGCCAGCGGGAACACCATGATCGACGCTTCCGCGCCGCGGCTGGTGGCGGCGCCGCCGTTGACCAGGAAGTTGAAGCCCGATGCGCTGGTCTGCACCTGGATGTCCTTCCACTTGGTGTCGAACAGGGCCGCCTCGATCGATACCTTGCCGCCGTCGAGCACCGACTTGTAGCCGACCTCGTAGCTGGTGAGCGTGTCCGGCTGGAAGGTCTGCGGGGCGTTCGCGATGCCGCTCGGCGGCAGCGCGTTCGGGCCGCCGGGGCGGTAGCCGGTCGCCACGCGCGCGTAGAAGGCGGCCGTGGTGCTCGGCTTGTAGCGCGCCGTCGCCAGGTAGGTGGTCTTGTTGTTCTTCGAGCCGGAATCGATCAGCACCGGGGCCGGGCCGACCAGCAGGCCGCTGTAGTTCTGGTGGTAGGTCTGGTCGTCCTTGCCGTAGCGGATACCGCCCAGCACGTCGAATTGCGGCGTGATCGCATAGGTCGCGTTGGCGAACAGCGAGTATTCCTTGTAGCTGGTGTCGATCGCGGCCTTGACGATGCTCGGCAGCGGGTAGGCCGCGCCGGTGGTGGTCGAGAACGGATCGAAGCTGGGGATGCGGTTGGTGTCGTCTTCCTTGGTGTAGTACAGGCCACCCTCGTAGTCGAGGCGGTTGTCGAGTGCCGAGGAACGCAGGCGCAGTTCCTGCGACACGCGGTGGGTGGTGGTCGACTGCACCGAGGCGATGCCGAGGTCGGGGATCTTGAAGGCCGCGCCCAGCGCCACGCCGTAGCCGAAGCTGCCGTCCGCGCCCTGGTTGGCATCGACGTCCTGCACCGTGGTCGAGGACACTAGTTCGAAGGCGCCGAGCTGGCCGTGAACGGTGACGTTGGCGACGTCGAGCTTGACCGAGTTCGGCTCGGCGGTGAAGCGCTTCTGCTTCAGGTCCCCGTACAGCGGGGCCAGCGTGTGCGGATCGACGTCGACCGCGCTGCTGGCGTCCGAGCTGACGCGCTGGGTGAGGGCCGAGGCGCTGATCTTCCAGTCCGGGTTGACCATCCAGGCGAAGGCCGCGCGGCCGCCCCGGATGTGCGTTTTATTCACGTCCTGCTTGCCGTTGGTCTGGTCGATGAAGCCGGCGTCGGTGCGGTCGAAGGCCGACACGCGCAGCGCCATGTTGTTGTCGCCGAAGGGGATGTTCAGCGACAGGCGGCCGACCGAGCCGTCGCCGCCGTTCTTGACCTTGCTGCCGCCCACGGTCACGCTGCCGTGCATCTTGCGGAAGTCCGGCGGCGCCGTCACGTAGCGCACCAGGCCGCCCATCGCGCCGGCGCCGTACAGCGTGCCCTGCGGGCCTTTCAGGATCTCGACGCGCTGCAGTTCGGCCGGATCGATGTCGGGCGTGACCGCGCTGCCGGCGGTATAGGCGTTGACGGAGCCGATCGGCGCCTCGTCGATGTAGAAGGCGGTGGTGGAAGCCGACTGGTTGACGCCGGTGGTGATGCCGCGCAGCGCCACCTGGGTGAAGCCCTGGCGGAAGGACGACAGCGACAGGCCCGGGACCTGGGCCACGTAGTCTTCCAGCCTGACCTTGCCGTCCTTGGCCAGTTGTTCGGTGTTGACGGAGGTGACCGAAGCGGGAACGTCGATCGCCGCCTGTTCGCGCTTCTGCGCGGTGACGATCACCTTGTCGATGGTCTGGTCGTCGGCTTGTGCAGCCTGCTGGGCCAGTGCGGGCAGGGCGGCGCACAGCAGGGCCGTGGCGGCGGCGATGGCGGTACGCGGGGTGCGGGTGATGCGCGGTGCGTGGTGCATGATGTCTCCTGGATTTTTAGTTATGTGAGTACTGCGCCGAACAGGTTTTTCTAGTTGCAGATCTTGCCGGGATTGAGGATGCCGTTCGGGTCGAGCGCCTGCTTGATCGATGCCATCAGGCCCACGACCTCGCCGCCGTATTCCTGCAGCAGCTTGGCCTTCTTGCCCATGCCGATCCCGTGTTCGCCGGTGCAGGTGCCGCCCGCCGCCAGCGCGTGCCCGATCAGGGCGCCGTACACGCGGTCGACCGCCGCATGCTCTTCCGGCTTGTCCGGCATCGGCATGAACAGCACGTGGAAATTACCGTCGCCGACGTGGCCGAGGATGGGCGCGACCAGGCCCTCCCTGTCGATCAGGGTGCGCGCCTCGCGCACGCAGTCGGCCAGCGCGGACATCGGCACGCAGATGTCGGCCACCACCGAGGTGCAGCCGGGGCGCAGCGCCAGCGCGGCGAAGTAGGCCAGGTGGCGCGCATGCCACAGGCGCGAGCGGTCTTCCGGCCGGGTCGCCCACTGGAAGTCGACGCCGCCCCACGAGGCCGCGATCTCCTGCGCGATTTCGGCCTGCTCCTTGACGGCCAGTTCGGTGCCGTGGAATTCGAGGAACAGCGTCGGCAGCTCCTTCAGACCGAGGTGGGAATGCAGGTTGCAGGCGCGGACCTGGATCTCGTCGAGGAATTCGATGCGCGCGAAGGGCACGCCGGTCAGCGACATCTCCGTCACCGCTTCCACCGCCGCCTCCAGGGTCGGGAAGGCGCAGGCGGCGGCCGCCACTTCGCTCGGCAGCGGATGCAGGCGCAGCGTGATCTCGGTGATGACGCCGAGGGTGCCTTCGGCGCCCGTCATCAGGTGCACCAGGTCGTAGCCGGCCGAGGACTTGCGCGCGCGCGAGCCGAGGCGCACCAGGCGGCCGTCGGCCAGCGCCACTTCCAGGCACTGCACGTTGTGGGCCATCGAGCCGTAGCGGATCGTGGTGGTGCCGGAGGCGCGCGTGGAGACCATGCCGCCGATGGTGGCGTTGGCGCCCGGGTCGACCGGGAAGAACAGGCCGGTGCCTTTCAGGTGGGCGTTCAGGTCTTCGCGCGTGATGCCCGGCTGGACCACGCAGTCGCCATCGGCCGGGTTAACCTGGAGCACGGCGTTCATGCGCGACATGTCGATGCACACGCCGCCGTGAGGCGCGCTGACGTGGCCTTCGAGCGAGCTGCCGGCGCCGAACGCGATGACGGGCACGCGGTGCCGGTTGCACAGGGCGAGGATGGCGCAGACCTCGTGCTTGTCGAGCGGCCAGACGACGGCGTCCGGGGCCAGGCTGGTGGCCAGCCCTTCGCCGCGCGCATGCTGCTCGCGCACCGCCTTCGCAACGCTGACACGTTCGCCGAAGCGGGCCTGCAGCTCGCCGACGATCTGGTCGACCGCGCCGTATGCAGCCTGGGCCGGCTGCTGCGGATCGTGCTGGTTCATGGGTCTCCTCGTTGTTGGAATTTATGGGACGAGAATACAAGTCAATATTCAACCTGTCAAACATGTTAAACATGTTGTATTGGTGCGACGATTGGTGCTGTCATAGTGCATCTGTAGTTACACACTGGCGTTCACCTGTAAGATAGGTTGGATAAAAAACGACAAGGAGACCCTCTATGCAGCCCACCATCATCCTGATCCACGGCGCCACCCTGAACGGCGCTTCCTGGGCGCCTGTGCGGCGCCGGCTCGAATCCAGCTGGCGCGTGCTCACGCCGGACTTGCCCGGCCACGGCAGCCGGCGCGGCGAGCCCTTCACGCTGCAGGGGGCGGTCGACACCGTGGTCGCGGCGGCGCGCTCGGTCGGACCGGCGCCGGTACTGCTGGCCGGCGATTCCCTGGGTGGTTACACCGCCCAGGCGACGGCGGCCGCGCTGCCGCGCGAACAGTTGCGCGGACTGGTGCTGGGCGGGAGCAGCCACGAATTCATCGGCGCGCCGGTGCGGCCCTACCTCTTGAAGGCAGGCCTGTTCCGGCTGATGCTCGCCTTGTTCGACGAGCGCAGGATGGTCGAGAAAAAGATCCCTGGCGTGCTGCGCGAATGCGGCATGGACGACGCGGACGCCAGGGCGACCATCGACGCGGGCGTCAGCCTGGCCGTGTTTCCACAGGCAGTAGCCGGCTTGCGCGGATTCGACTTCAAGTCGCGCCTGGCCGCGATCGAGCAGCCGACCGTGTTCATCAACGGCGACAAGGACCTGTTCCATGTGCGCGGGGAGGCGGCCTACGTGGCGGCGGCGCGCGATGCGACCGTGCACCGGTTTGCCGACTGCGACCATGGGGTGAGCCTGCGGCGCAGTGCGGGGTATGCCGACTTGGTGGATGGGCTGGCGCGCAGGGTGTTTGCGTAAAACCCAGCCCCGTCGTTCCCGCGCAGGCGGGAACCCAAGTTTTCGGGCGGAGCCACGAACTTGGATCCCCGCCTGCGCGGGGATGACGGTTCTAGTTTGCGGGGATGACGGTTCTAGCTCGCGTGGATGACGGTTCCAGTTCGCGGGAACGACGTCTCAGAAGGTGAAGTCCATCGACCCACGCACAGCCCGTTCGAGCCGCGCATCGCCCGCCAGCTCGCCCCAGAACAGCGGCTGCGCACAGAACGCCGCCACCGGGTCCGAAGCATCGCAGATCGCATCGGCCACCGCGGCGTCGAGCGCCTGGTCGCGGTAGGCAAGGCCGAGCCGTCCCGCGCGCCAGCGCAGCAGCATCTGCAGGAACAGGGCCGGCAGTACCGCCGCGCTCTCCAGCGGCAGCCCGCGCGCGATACGCTCGCGGATGGTCGGCACGACAAAGCCGGGCAGCTTCGAAAAGCTGTCCGCCAGCACCCGTTCGACCGTGTCCCGGTTCGCGCTGCTGCCGAAGCGCTCGAGGACCAGGTCGCGGTAAGCCTCGAGGCCGATCGGGCTGGGGCGCAGGCAGTCGAACACCGCATCCGTGATCCAGTCGTGGGCGATGGCGCCGATGCGCGGGTCGGCCAGGGCCTCGTCGATGAAGCGGTAGCCGGCCAGACTGCCGGCCCAGGCGATCGCGCTGTGGCTGGCGTTCAGCACCCGGATCTTCGCTTCTTCATAAGGTTCGACGGCCCGCACCAGCTCGGCGCCGGCGTTTTCCCAGGCCGGGCGGCCATTGCGGAAATCGTCTTCGATCACCCACTGGATATAGCGTTCGGCGCCGACCGCGGCCCGGTCCTCCTGTCCGGTGGCCGCGCGCACGCGTTCCTGCAGCGCGGGCGAGGCGACCGGCGTGATGCGGTCGACCATGGTGTTCGGGAAGCTGGTGTTGTCCCGCACCCAGGCCGCCAGCGCGGCGTCGCCGGCCAGCGCCAGGAAGTCGCCGAATGCCTGCTGCACGCGGCGGCCATTGTGGCGCAGGTTGTCGCAGCAGAGCAGGGTGAGCGGCCCGGCATCGCGCTCGCGGCGCAGGCGCAGGATCGCGGCCAGCACGCTGTAGATGCTGGTGCCGGCGCGGCCCGCCCGGGCGTCGGCCAGCGCCGTCCGCACTTCGCCGGCTGCGCTGTCGAGCCGGCCTTCGCTGTCGAGCTGGTAGCCCGCTTCGGTGACGGTGAACGAGACGATCCGCGTCGACGGTTGCGCGGCCACCGCCAGCAGTTCGGCCAGGTCCGGGGTCCAGGGCAGCGCATCGCGCAGGGCCGTGATGCGGCGCCAGGCGCGCTCACCGTCCGGGCTCACGGTTTCCAGCGTGTAGGCGCATTGCTGGGCGCGTAGTGCCGGGGCCGGATCGGCCGCATCGGGCCGGATATTCCCGCTCACGCAGGCCCAGCGCATGTCGCCGGCATCGTGGAGGTCCTGCAGATAGGCCAGCTGGTGGGCGCGGTGGAAGGCGCCCAGGCCGAGGTGGAGCACGGTCGACGTCATATTCAATGCAACCTGTCGGATAGGATTGATAAAAATTACGGTTCGATTTGATCCATCAAGCAAATTCTACAGTAACATGTATGACAGGTTAGAACAATGAGGAGGCAACATGACCTTCCTGAGTAAATCGGAGACAACCCGCGCCGCCATCATCGAGCGTGCCCTGGACCTGGCCAGCCATGAAGGGCTGGAAGCCTTGACGCTCGGCTCGCTGGCGGATTCCATGAAGATGAGCAAAAGCGGGGTAGTGGCCCGTGTCGGCTCGCGCGAGACCCTGCAGCTGGCGGTGCTGGACGATTACCGGCGCCGCTTCGAGGCCCAGGTGCTGCGGCCGTCCACCGGCGGGCCGCCGGGCCTGCCGCGCCTGCGCCTGCTGTTCGAGACCAGCCTGGCGCAGGTCGGTTCGGGGCGGACGGCCGGCTGCTTCTACATCAGTTGCGCGGCCGAGTACGACGACCGGCCCGGCGCGCTCAGGCACGAGGTGAGCAGCAGCGTGGCCGCATGGCGCGCCGCCTTCGAGCGCAGCGCGGCCGAGGCGGTGGCGCTCGGCCAGCTGGCGCCCGACACCAATGCCGGCCAGCTGGTCTTCGAGATCTACGCCTTGCTGCTGGCCGCCCAGCACGATACCCGCCTGCTGGAGCGCAGCGACGGCATTGCCCATGCCCGCGCCGGTTTCGAGCGCCTGCTGGCGCGCAGCCTCAACCCTGATGAGACAATCGCACCATGAACGAACACGATCCCGCACTCGCCGCCGTCATGCAGGCCCTGGCCGCCCAGTTGCCCGGCATCCCCGAACGCGACCTCGCGCCCTTCGCGCGCGCCCTCAGCCTGCCCGAACCCTATCGCGCGCTCGACGTGCCAGACACCGTTCCGGCCGGCCAGCTGATCCGGCGCCGGCACCGCTCAACAGGCATCTATCCCGGCGTCGAACGCGACTGCGTGCTGTATGTGCCGGCGCAATACGACGGCAGCCGCGACGCCGGCCTGCTCGTGTTCCAGGACGGCGCCCGCTACCTGGGCCCCGAAGCGAATGCCGCCCGCGTGCTCGACAGCCTGGTCGCGGACGGCAGCCTGCCGCCGCTGCTCGCCGTGTTCGTCGAACCGGGCGAGCAGGGGCCGGGCCTGCCGCTGTACGGCGGCAGCGGCAACCGCAGCGTCGAATACGATGCCGCCGACGACCGCTATGTCCGTTTCCTGCTGGAGGAACTGCTGCCCGAGGCGACCGCCGGCTACCGCGTGACGCAGGACGCGGGGCAGCGCGCCATCGCCGGCCTGAGTTCGGGCGGCATGTGCGCCTTCAACGCGGCCTGGGAGCGGCCCGGCGCCTTCGGCAAGGTGCTGAGCCATTGCGGCAGCTTCGTCGACATCCGCGGCGGCCACCTGATGGCGCAGCGGGTGCGGCGCGAGCCGGTGCGACCGCTGCGCGTGTTCCTGCAGACGGGGGAGCATGACCTCGACATCGTGTTCGGCAACTGGACCCTGGCGAACCGCACCCTGGCGGCGGCGCTTGCCTACCGCGGCTATCCGCACCGGCTGGTGGTGGGAGAGGGCGGGCATTCGCTGCGGCATGGCGGCGCATTGCTCGCCGAAGCCCTGCGCTGGCTGTGGCGGGAGTGAGGACTAGCGCGGCCGCATGCGCCGCTGCCCCTGGCGCCGCCGTTCGTCTTGCTGGGGCGCGTGCATCGCATGGGACGGCATCGCGCCGTTGCCGTCGATGCCGAAATCGATGACCCGGCGCAGCGAGCGCAGGGTGACCGGCTTGGCCAGCACCGTGCTCTGGCCCGCGTGGTAGTTGGGGATCTGGCCTTGCTCGTCGAGCAGCAGGATGACCGGGGCCTGCGGCGCCAGCCGGGTGATTTCGCCGATGAAGGAGCGGCGGTCGTCGGCGTTGAAGGTGGTGTAGGTGAGGACCAGGTCGAAGCGCACCGTCTGGGCCGTATTCAGGGCCGCGCGCGGGCTGTCCGTGACGGCCACGATATAGCCGAGCGACTTGAGCAGGGCGGAAATCTCCCGGCAAGCCACAGGGTCATGTTCTACGAGCAGTGCGCATCTCATTGGCGATCCTCCTGATAGGTGGATGACGACGGCCGGCGCTAGTTCAATCGGAAAGTTGTAACAATTTTTCTCATCCATTCGTATGCGGTGTGGATCGTAAAGACGAGGCGCTGTGCTACAGTCTTGTTTTCCCGAAAATATCGATGCAGTCCTGCCATGATCCGCGAGCAGCTCGACAAGAGATGGACTGAGGAAGACCGCCTGGCGGCGCTGCAGCGCTATGGCGTCCTCGACACGCCGCCGGAAAAGTCCATCGACGACCTGGTGCGGCTGGCGGCGGAGCTGCTGGAAGCGCCGATCGCGGCGGTCAACCTCATCGATGCCCGGCGCCAGTGGTTCAAGTCCGAGATCGGCCTGGGCGTGCGCGAGATGCCGCTCGACGATTCGATCTGCAGGCACGCACTGCTGAGCGACGGCACGATGGTCGTGCCCGACGCTACCCAGGACCCGCGCTTCGCCTGCAATCCGCTGGTCACCGCCGACTCCGGCCTGCGTTTCTACGCCGGGGCGCTGCTCACCACGCCCGACGGCCTGCCTTTGGGCACCCTGTGCGTGCTCGACCGGACCGCCCGCCCGGAAGGCCTGAGCGCCAGCCAGCGCTTCGCCCTCCAGACCCTGGCCGAGCAGGTGATGGCCCAGTTCGAACTGCAGCGCCAGGCCGGGATCGAGCGCCGCCTGCGTTCCAGCGAATCGGCCCGGCTGCGCGGCGAGCAGCGCTACCGCACCGTCCTGAATTCGATCGACGTCGGCTTCTGCATCATCGAGATGATCCATGACGCCCAGGGCGATCCGTGGGACTACCGCATCCTCGAAGTGAATCCGGCCTTCATCAAGCACACCGGCCTGGAGGATGCGGTCGGCCATACCATCCGCGAGCTGGTTCCGGCCCACGACATCCGCTGGTCGCGCGTCTACGGGCATGTGGCCAGGACCGGATTGCCGGTGCGGGTCCAGCAGCACTCGGCCAGCCTCGGCCGCTGGCTGGACGTCTACGCGGCCCGCCTCGGCGATGCGGACAGCCAGCAGGTGGCGGTGTTCCTGCGCGACGTCACCGAGGAGCGGGAGCGCGGCGAAGCGCTGCAGCACCTCGCCGACGACCTGGCCGCCGCCAACCGCCGCCAGTCCGAATTCCTGGCCACGCTGGCGCACGAGCTGCGCAATCCGCTGGCGCCGGTGCGCGCCGGCCTGGACCTGCTGCGCATCGGCGCCGACAAGCCCGGCCTGCTGGCCAAGGTCAGGCCGATGATGGAGCGCCAGGTCAACCACCTGGTGCACCTGGTCGACGACCTGCTCGACCTGGCCCGCATCAGCAGCGGCAAGGTCGAGCTCAAGATGGCCGGGGTGGCGCTGAAGGACGTGCTGCAGCGCGCGGTCGAGATGACCCTGCCCGGCATCGAAGCCAGGCGCCACGCCTTCCGCATGGAGATCGCCGACGACGGCATGGTGGTGAATGCGGACGCGACCCGGCTGGCCCAGGTGGTCGGCAACCTGCTGTCGAACGCGGCCAAGTACACCATGGAAGGCGGGTCCATCGTCCTCGAAGCGCGCAGGGAACCAACGCGCGGCGGGCAGGCGAAAATCGTCGTGCGCGACAGCGGGATCGGGATCCCGGCCGAGGCCCTGCCGAACATCTTCGACATGTTCACCCAGGTGGGGCGCCATCCGGAGCAGGAGTCCGGCGGCCTGGGCATCGGACTGCACCTCGTCAAGCAGATGACCGAACTGCACGGCGGCAGCGTGCGCGCCGAAAGCGCGGGCCCGGGGCAGGGCAGCGTCTTCACGATCGAACTGCCGCTGGCGCAGGCAGGCGGCAGCGTGGACGGTCCCGGCGCCGGCGCCCCGGCCCGTGCCCGCCGGGGCCCGCTGCGGATCCTGCTGGCGGACGACAATGCGGATGCGGTCGAGCTGCTGCGCGACCTGCTCGAACTCGAAGGGCACCGGGTCGAAGTGGCGGCCAACGGGCTGGCCGCGATCGAGGCGGCAGAAAGCTTCCTGCCCGACATCGCCTTCCTCGACATTGGCATGCCGGGCCTGAACGGCTACGAAGTCGCGCGCCGCCTGCGCGCCACGCCCGCGCTGGCGCAGGCCAGGCTGGTCGCAGTGACGGGTTGGGGCACGCAGGAAGACCGCGCGCGCTCGGAAGCGGCGGGCTTCGACGCCCACCTGACCAAGCCGGTCGAGCTGGGCGCCCTGAACGCGATCATCGCTTCATGCGGCTGAGCGCGCGCCCGGACGCGCGGTCGAACTAAACGGCGCGGCGGCGGCGCGCGAACCAGGCGGCCAGCGCGCCGATCGCCAGGGTAGCCAGGCCGGCCGGCTCCGGCAGCTCCTGTTCCTGGCTCTGGCCCTGGCCGTGCAGTCGGCCCGGCTTATTGCCGCGCAGCATGCCGCGATCGCCCCCGCAGGACGGATGGGCGAAGCCGCAGCCGAATTCCTCGTCGCTGTGCGCCGCCAGCAGGGTAAAGAAGGCGCCATCGCTCGCCATGCTGAAATCGGAGAAGCCGCTGTTGGCGTCGATCGTGCCTTTCAGGCGGCCGCCCGGCAGGAAATCGAGCGCCAGCGACAGGCGCTGCAGGCCGGGAAGCAGTTCGTCGCCGAGGCGGTAATCGATCATGTTCCATTGCTGCTTGCCATCGGCGCCGGCAAACCAGTAGCGCAGCGACAGCAGGCTGTCCTGCTGCTGCTCGCAGTTGCCGTAATTGCACAGGTTCACGACATTCAGGTCGACCGAGCCCTGGGACACGGCGGCATCCGTGAAGACGAGCTCGAGGTGCAGCCCATCCGGCGTGGACGGCGAGTGTTTCACCTGCTGCCAGGTGTAGACCACGTCCGCCGAGGCGGCGTGGGTGAAGAGGGCGGTGGCGGCCAGGCATAAGATCTTGCGCAACATTTGTGTCTCCAGGAAAGGTTGCATTTAACAAGCAAGGATTGCGCCTGCGTACGCATGTGCTTGATTTAACAAAGAAGTTAACAAATCCAGCCGCTGATCAACTTGCACAATGTAAAGCGTGCCGACAGTGCTCAACCGTACATAAGGCGCCTGCGCATCTGGCGCCCGGTTTTCTGCAGTTCGTCGCATGGGACTGTCTTCTGTAATTACATTGCGGCATGATGCGCGCTCGATCAATGCGCCTCGCGCCCACAAGAAGAACCATGCCACGCCAGAACACCCAGACCCTCGTCCGCCTGCTCCTCGCCTCTCCCGCCATCTTCGGCATGTTCAGTGCCTATGCCGCCGGGCAGGACACGGCGTCGGCCGCGCCCGCAGCCAGGCCCTCCATGCAGCAGGTCGAGGTGAAAGGACAGGCCGCCGCTTATGACGCGCGGCGCGACGACACCGCCACCAAGATCGTCGTCAACCAGGAAGAGATCCTGCGCCACGGCGACACCACCCTCGGCGAAGTGCTCAAGCGCCTGCCGGGCATCACCGTGGGCGGGGCGCCGGGACGCGGTGGCGACGTCCGCATGCGCGGCCTGGGCAACGGCTATACCCAGATCCTGCTGAACGGCGAACCGGCGCCGCCGGGATTTTCGCTGGACCAGGTGTCGCCGGAGATGGTCGAGCGCATCGAGATCATGCGCGCCGCCACCGCCGAGTACAGCACCCAGGCGATCGCGGGCGGCATCAACATCGTCCTGAAGCGCCAGGTCCAGACCGCGCAGCGCGAGGTGAAGGCCGGCTTCCAGCTCGAAAACGGCGCGCCCGGCGCGGTCACGACTTTCCAGCTGTCCGACAAGAGCGGCAAGATGTCGTACGCGATGAGCGGCAACCTGCTGTACGGCCGCCAGGACCGCCCCTCGCGCATCGTCACGCAGGGCTACGACGCCGCCGGGCGTGAAGTCCTGCACCGCGAAGCCTTCGACGGCAACCGCGGACGCCTGCTCGGCATCGGCCTGTCGCCGCGGGTCAACTGGAACCTGGGCGCCGGCGAAGTGATCACCTCGCAGTCCTTCATCAACGTCGCCCGTTCGCGCGGCGACGCGCCCGAGCACGTGCTCACGTCGCTGGGCGAGCCGCCGCGCTACGTGGCCACCGCGACCGAGGTCGACAACCGCATGGAGATGGTGCGCAGCGACCTGACGTGGACCCGCCGCCTGGCGCAGGGCGCCAAGCTGGACGCCAAGTTCGGCGTCAACTACGCCCACCGCGACAGCCGCGTGGGCCAGCAGCAGTACTATGCGAACGACGTGCTGGCGCTCGACCGCGGCATCGACGGCAACGTCACCGAGAAGGGCTGGAGCAGCACCGGCAAGTACGCGCGTCCCATCGGCCAGGGCCATGCGGTGGCGATCGGCTGGGACGGCGCCTACAGCCTGCGCGACGAAGACCGCCTGCAGCTCGAGACCAGCACGGTCGGCGCACCGCTCAACAACCGCGACGAAAGCTTCGACGCCAACGTGCGCCGCCTGGCCCTGTTCGGGCAGGACGAGTGGAGCGTGACCCAGCAATGGTCGGTGTACTTCGGCCTGCGCTGGGAAGGCATCCGGATCAAGAGCGAGGGCAACAGCTACGCCGCGATCGACAGCCGCTCGAGCGTCTTCAGCCCGCTGTTCCAGACCCTGTACAAGATCCCGGGCAGCAAGAACGACCAGATCCGCGGCGGCATCACGCGCACCTACAAGGCGCCCAACGTGGCGCTGCTGGTGCCGCGCCGCGGCATCGCCTCGAACAACAGCCCGACCACGCCGGACACGATCGGCAACCCGCAGCTCAAGCCGGAACTGGCCTGGGGCCTGGACCTGGCCTACGAACACTACCTGCCGGGCGGGGGCCTGCTCAGCGCCAGCACCTATGTCCGCCACATCGACGACATCACCCATTCGCGCGTGTTCTTCGTCGACGGCCTGTGGGTGTCGATGCCGGTGAACGACGGCGCCGCCAACACCCGCGGCATCGAGCTGGAAGCCAAGCTGCCGCTGCGCCAGATGAGGCCGGGCTGGCCGGCGCTCGACCTGCGCGCCAACATCACGCGCAGCTGGTCCAGCCTGTCGATGGTGCCGGGCCCGCACAACCGCCTCGACCAGCAGACTCCCCTGAGCGGCACCTTCGGCTTCGACTACAAGTTCGACCGCCTGCCGGTCACCTTCGGCGGCAGCTACAGCTTCCAGAACGGCGGCCCGGTGCGCATCTCGCAGAACCAGTACGCCTACGCCGGCGTGAAGCGCGCGCTCGACCTGTACGGCGTATGGAAATTCACGCCGAAGATGCAGCTGCGGACCTCGCTGGCGAATACCCTGCGCCAGGATAACGTCAACGCCGCGACCTACGTGAGCGCCGACGGCAGCCGCCTGACCGACACCACGATCATCCCGACGTCGGTGCAGCTGCGGGCGATGCTCGAGACGAAGTTCTGAACTGCCTGCGGTAGGCCGCCGGCGAGGTCTGCAGGGTCGCCCTGAAATGCTGGCGCAGCGAGAGGGCGGAACCGAAGCCGGCCTGCTGCGCCACCCGCTCGACCGCGACGTCGCTGCCCTCGAGCAGGGTGCGCGCATGCTGCAGGCGCTGCTCCAGCAGCCACTGCTTGAACGACATGCCGGTGGCCTGGCGGAAGTGGCGGGTGAAGTTCCGCCGGCTCATGGCGGCGCGCGCGGCCAGCGCATCGAGGTCGTGCCGGGCGTCGAGGTGGCGGCCGACCCACTCCAGCACCCGCGCCAGCCGGCCGTCGCTCGGCGACACCGGCAGCGGCCGCTCGATGAACTGGGCCTGGCCGCCCTGGCGGTGCGGCGCCACCACCAGCCGGCGCGCCACCGCGTTGGCCGCATCGGCCCCGCACAGGCGGCGCAGCAGGTGCAGGCAGCAGTCGATGCCGGCCGCCACGCCGGCCGAACTGAGGACGCCGCCCTCGTCGACGTACAGGACTTCCGCATCCACCTTCACCTTCGGATAGCGGCGCGCCAGTTCGTCCGCCGCCGCCCAGTGGGTGGTGGCCACGCGGCCGTCCAGCAGGCCCGCCTCGGCCACCGGAAAGGCGCCCAGGCACAGCGCCACCACGCAGGCGCCGCGCGCGTGCGCCTGTCGCAGCGCATCCAGCAGCGCCGGCGGGGCGGGACGGCAGTCGTCGTGCCAGGCCGGCATGACGACGATGTCGGCGTCCTGCAAGGCATCCAGACCGTGGCTGGGCTGGATGCCGAAGCCGGCGCTGGTGCCCAGCGTTTCTCCGGCGTCTGCATCCAGTCCGCACACGCGCAGCGAAAACGCCTGTGCGCCCAGGCTGCTGCCGAACACCAGGCAAGGGACCGACAAGTGAAAAGGCGTCATGCCGTCGAAGGCGATGACCGCGACTGCAAGGGGGCGTACATTGTTCATGGCCCGATTCTATCGCATGCTGGCTTGCGGGCCACTACCGGCCTTGCCAGCTGCCCGGCACAATGCTCCCACTTTCAATCAATTCATCAGGAGCCGACATGCACGTCCAGCAGATCCGCAACGCCACCCTCGTCATCGACTATGCCGGAAAACGCTTCCTGGTCGACCCGCTGCTCGCCGGGCAGGGCGCCTATCCGGGCTTTGCGGGCACCGCCAACAGCCACCTGGCCAATCCGCTGGTCGGCCTGCCGGTCTCCCTCGACGCGCTGCTCGACGTCGACGCCGTCGTCGTCACCCACCTGCACGCCGACCACTGGGACGAAGCGGCGCGCCGCCTGGTGCCGCGCGGCCTGCCGCTGTTCGCCCAGAACGAGGCCGATGCAGCGGCCCTGCGCGCCGACGGCTTCGCGGACGTGCGCCTGATCGACGGCGCCGTGTTCGAGGGCATCGCCCTGCGCAGGACCGGCGGCCAGCACGGCAGCGACCAGGTGATGGCGGTGATCGGCGAACGCATGGGGGAGGTGAGCGGCGTGGTGTTCAGCCACCCGATCGAACCGACCCTGTACGTGGCCGGCGACACGGTGTGGAACCGCCATGTCGAGGACAGCCTGGCCGCCTGGAAGCCGGACGTGGTGGTGCTGAACTGCGGCGACGCCCAGGTGCCGGGCCTGGGCGCCATCATCATGGACCAGCACGACCTGGCCAGGGTGGCGCAGGCGGCGCCGCAGGCGACCATCATCGCCAGCCACCTGGAAGCGGTGAACCACTGCGTGCTGACGCGCGCGGCGCTGCGCGGGTTCCTCGATACGGAGGGCCTGCTCGGGCGGGTGCTGGTGCCGGAGGATGGGGAGGTTTGCGAATTCGCCGCCTGCTTGTAAAACGTCGTCCCCGCCTTCGCGGGGACGACGGAGATGATCTCGAAAACGACGGCTCAGCGCCGCACCGGCACCTCCTGATCCCCCATCAGCAGCTTGTCCGGCGACATCGGCGTGCTGCGCAGGCGCTTGCCGGTCGCGTGGAAGATCGCGTTCGAGATGGCCGCCGCCACGCCGACGATGCCGATCTCGCCCACGCCCTTGGCGCCGAGCTGCTTGCTGACCACGCGGTCGTCCTCGTCGGCGAAGATGACCTGGATGTCGTGGATGTCGGCGTTCGCGGCCACGTGGTATTCCGCGTAGTTGTGGTTCATGAAGCGCCCCAGCCGGTGGTCGGTAAAGGTTTCTTCGTGCAGGGCCTGGCTGATGCCCCAGACGGTGCCGCCGACGATCTGGCTCTCGGCCGTCTTGGCGCTGATGATGCGCCCGGCCGCGACCGCGTTCACCACCCGCGTCACGCGCACGATGCCGAGCCGTTCGTTGATGCGCACCTCGCAGAACACGGCCGAGTGCACGGCGCGCGAGTACTTGCGCTGCTTGAGCAGCTGCGGCATCATCAGGAATTTTTCCTCGACCCGGTCGACGCCGGCATGGGCCAGCACCTCGCCCAGGCTGACGCCGTTTGCCGGCTGGCCGCGCAGGTGGATGCGGCCGTCCGCGAACTCCACCTGGCGCAGCTGCAGCTTCCTGAAGATCGAGTCGGGCATGGCCTGCGCCATCTTCAGGAGCTGTTTCTGCAGCTTCTCGCAGGCGCCGGCGACCCCGGAACCGACCGTCGTCACGTGCGAGGAGCCGCCTTCGACAGGCGCCAGCGGCAGGGTCGAATCGCCCAGCTGGAAGGTGACCTTTTCCATCGGCAGGCCCATGGCTTCGGCGGCGATCATCGACATCACGGTATAGGTGCCGGTGCCGATGTCGGAGGCCGCGCTGGACACCACCAGGCGGCCGTCGGCGTGCAGCACGGCCGAGACCCGCGCCACCATCACCAGCGAATCCCACATGCCGGTCGCCATGCCCCAGCCGACCAGTTCCTCGCCCTCGCGCATCGAGCGCGGTTCGAGCGGCCTGTCGTTCCAGCCGAAGCGCTCGCTGCCCAACTGGTAGCACTGGCGCAGCTCCTTGCTCGAAAACGGCTTGTCCTCGAGCGGATTCTTCTCCGCATAATTCTTGAGGCGGAACGCCAGCGGATCCATCTTCAGGGCCCAGGCCAGTTCGTCCATCGCCACCTCGAAGGCATGCACGCCGTGCGCGGCGCCGGGCGCGCGCATGTCGATCGGCGTGTAGCGGTCGTTCGCCACCAGCTGGTAGCCCAGCTTGATGTTGTCGCAGGCGTACATCTGGCCCGACCAGTTGACCACCACCTCGACATAGTCTTCGAGGCGCGAGGTTTCCTGGATGGCGTCGTGGATGATGGCGGTCAGCTTGCCGTCCCTGTCGGCCGCCAGCCGGATCTTGTGCCAGGTCTCGGGCCGGTGGCCAAAGCTGAACATCTGCTGGCGCGTGAGCACGACCCGCACCGAGCGTTTCAGCTGCAGGGCCGCCATCACGGCCAGCGGCAGCTGGTACTGCGGGCGCAGGCCGGAGCCGAAGGCCCCGCCCACGTAGGGGTTGCGCACCGTGACCCTGTCCTTCGACAGGCCGAACACGTGCGACACGTACCAGCGGCTGTTCTGCGAGCTCTGGGTCTTGTCGTAGATCGTCAGCCGGCCGTCTTCGCCGTAGACCACGGTCGAGGCATGCATCTCCATCGGGTTGTGGTGCTCGACGCCGTTGTAGTACTCGGCCTCGATCTTCACCGGCGCCGCTTCCCAGGCGGCGTCGGCGTCGCCCTTCGAACTGGGCGGCGTGAAGCCGGCCTTGAAGGGGCGCGGCTTGTAGGCCTTGCCGAGGCCGGCCAGCAGGTTCGTGTCGTGCTCCTGCACGTCGTAGGTCAGGGTGACCAGGCGCGCGGCGTGGCGCGCGGCCTCGAAGGTGTCGGCCACCACCAGCGCCACCGGCTGTCCGCTGTAGAAGATCTCGTCGCTGTACAAGGGACGGAACGGTGAGCCGCCGGGCGCCGTCATGTCCTTGTAGGCCAGGTCGTTGCCGCGCATCTTGACCTTGCGGTTGGCGTGGGTGATCACGGCGACCACGCCCGGCACGGCTTCGGCCGCGGCGGTGTCGATGGTCTTGATGCGGCCCTTCGCCACGGTGCCGCTGACGACCACGCCATACGCCAGGTCCGGCGCTGCGTGCTCGGCGGCGTACTTCGCGGCGCCGGTCACCTTGGCCCGGCCGTCCACGCGCGAGACGTGCATGCCGCTGCGCACGCGGCCCGTGCCTTCCGGCGCGCTCGGCGCGCGCAGGTCCGGAATCAACTCTGTCATTCCCGTTCTCCCCTGGCGTATCCGGTGCCGCGCATGGCGGTGGTCAAGGCCTGCACGATGGCGTTCTTCGCCAGCGGCAGCTTGAAGTCGTTCTGTCCGTAGCCGCGCGCGCCCTGCAGGATGCGCTCGGCGGCCAGCAGGAAGGCGGCTTCGCCGGCCTGCCTGCCTTCGAGTTCGCGCTCGGCTTCCTCGACGCGCCAGGGCTTGTGGGCGACTCCGCCCAGTGCGATGCGGGCTGCGCGGATGGTGCCGCCGTCCAGGTCCAGCGCGGCCGCCACCGATACCAGCGCGAACGCGTACGACAGGCGCTCGCGCACCTTGATGTAGGCGGAGTGGCCGGCGAAGCGCGCGGCGTCGGGCAGGGCGATGTGGACGATCAGTTCGCCGGGCTGCAGCGTGCTGTCGAGCTCCGGACGGTCGCCGGGCAGGCGGTGGAATTCGGCGAACGGGATCTCGCGTGCGCCCGTGCCCGTACCCGAGCGCACATGCACGACCGCGTCGAGCGCGCGCAGGGCCACGCACATGTCGGAGGGGTGGGTCGCGATGCAGTGCTCGCTGGTGCCGAGGATTGCCAGCTGGCGGTTGATGCCGTGCTTGGCCGGGCAGCCGGTGCCGGGCTCGCGCTTGTTGCAGGGTACGCCGACGTCATAGAAGTAGACGCAGCGGGTGCGTTGCAGCAGGTTGCCGCCGTTGGTCGCCATGTTCCGCAGCTGGGGCGAGGCGCCGGCCAGGATCGCGCTCGAGAGCAGCGGATAGCGCTCGCGAACCAGCGGGTGGTAGGCGGTATCGGCGTTGCGGGCCAGCGCGCCCAGGCGCAGGCCGCCGTCGCCGGATTCCTCGATGGTGTCCAGTCCCGCCTCGGCAAGCGCATTGATGTCGACCAGCCGGGAGGGAGTCATGACTCCTTCCTTCATAAGATCGAGGAGATTGGTGCCGCCAGCGATCGGCCGCGCGCCTTCGAGCGCGAGGGTGGCCAGGACGCCGTCGACGTCCTTCGGCTGGGTGAACGAGAACGGGTTCATGCGAGCACCGAGCCGGTCGTGAAGGGCTGGCCGGCGTCGAGGGCGGAAGCGTCCAGCTCCAGCACCTGCGCCACCGCGCGCACGATCTGCGGATAGGCGCCGCAGCGGCACAGGTTGCCGCTCATGAGTTCGCGCACGTCGGCGATGGTTTTCGCCTGTCCCTCGGCGACCAGGCCGGCGGCCGAGCAGAGCTGGCCCGGCGTGCAATAGCCGCACTGGAAAGCGTCGCAGTCGATGAAGGCCTGCTGCAGCGGATGCAGCTCGTCTCCCTGCGCCAGGCCCTCGACGGTGGTGACCTCGTGGCCGTCCTGCATGACGGCCAGGGTCAGGCAGGAGTTGACCCTCCTGCCGTCGAGCAGGACGGTGCAGGCCCCGCACTGGCCATGGTCGCAGCCTTTCTTGGTGCCGGTGAGGCCGGCGCGTTCGCGCAGCAGGTCGAGCAGGGTCACCCAGGATTCGACGTCGAATTCCCGGTCCCGGCCGTTGATGCGCAGGCGGATCGGATGCTGCTGCTGAGGGTCCATGGCCGTCCTTTCAAAGGTAAGACCTCCACCTTACGAGGTCGGCAATGCCGTCTCGGTTAGATGACACACACAATGAATGTTGTATGGACCCCACGCATCAGTGGCAACGGCGCTCCGCGACGCCCCGGCCGGGCGGAGCGGACAGCCACTGGTGCCGGCCGCGGTTTCACTCTTGTGATTAGGAAAAATAGTGAAATCTCACAAATATTTTCGTTATACAATTCATCATCCGTGTTGACTCCGTACTAACGGTTTCCTCGTGGAAATAAGAAAGGCGATGCTGCACAGCAGGTTTGGAATGCAATAGAATCGCCAGTCTCCCGACCGCCGGCCTCGACCCTGCCGGTTCTTTTCTTGGCCGCGCCGCGGCAAGGATGATTCATGCTCAGTCAACAAGAACTCGCAGAAGAGGAGCGCGTCAAGGCCTTGCGCGCCCTGTCAGTGCTCGACACCCCCCAGGAAGACCGCTTCGACCGTTTCACCCGCATCGCCGCCGCCGCCTTCGGGGTACCGATCGCGCTGGTCTCGCTGGTCGACGCGCGCCGCCAATGGTTCAAGTCGCGCGTCGGCCTCGATGCGGGCGAAACCCCGCGCTCGCTGGCCTTCTGCAGCCATGCGGTGGCGCTGGACGACCTGCTGGTGGTGCCCGACACCCATCTCGACGAACGCTTCGTCGACAATCCGCTGGTGGTGGGGGCGCCGTTCATCCGCTTTTACGCGGGCCAGCCGGTGCGCAGCGTCGACGGCCAGCCGCTGGGCACCCTGTGCATCCTCGACCGCCAGCCGCGCCAGTTCGGCGATGCCGACAAGCGCATGCTGCGCGACCTGGCGCAGATGGTGCAGGACGAATTGAATCGCGGCGTGCTGGTGGCCGCGCGCGACGCCGCCCAGATGGCGCTGCGCGAACTGAACGTGCAGCTGGAACGCCGGGTCGAGGACCGCACCCGCGAACTGCACGCCAAGAACCGGCTGCTGGAGCAGGAGGCGCAGCAGCGCCAGCTGGTCCAGCAGGCCCTGGTGCAAAAGCAGGCGATGCTCGACGCCGTGCTCGAATCGGTGGACGTCGGCGTGGTCGCCTGCGGCGCCGACGGCGCGTTGACCCTGTTCAACCGCGCCGCGCGCGACCTGCACGGCATGGACGTCGCGCATCTGAAGGTGCAGGAATGGGCGCAGCACTACCGCCTGTTCGAGGAAGACGGCCTGACGCCGCTGGACGAAGCCCGGATTCCGCTGGCGCGCGCGCTGCGCGGCGAGCATGTCAAGGATGCGCCGATGACGGTCGTGCGCGAGCAGGGCGGCACCCACCGCGTGCTGGCCAGCGGCCGCGCGCTCAAGGGCCCGCACGGCGAGGCGCTGGGCGCGGTGGTGGCGATGAAGGACGTCACCGAGCTGGCCGAGTCGCGCGCCCGCATCGTCGAGAGCGAGGAACGGCTGCGCACCATCGCCGACAACGTGCCGGCCCTGATCGCCTACGTCGACACCGGCCTGTGCTACCGCTTCGCCAACCAGCGCTACCAGGAATGGTTCGGCGTGAAGAGCGCCAACATGATCGGCAAGACCGTGCTGGATGCGATGGGCGAAGCCTTCTTCGCGCCGCGCCGCGAGGCGCTGGAACGCTGCCTGGAGGGCCACGCCTCGGCCCTCGAGATCGAGGAAGAGCGCCGCGGGCGCCGCCGCGTGATCAGCACCACCTACCTGCCGCACCTGCGCGACGGCGTGGTGCAGGGCATCTACGTGCTGTCCACCGACGCTACCTCTGCGCGCGAATACGAACGCCAGCTGCACGCGCTGGCGCATTCGGACCACCTGACCGGCCTGCCGAACCGCCGCAGCTACGAAGAGCGCCTGGTGCAGGCGATCGCGCGCTCGCGCCGCAGCGCGATGGCGATGGCCCTGGTCTACCTCGACGTCGACCACTTCAAGCAGATCAACGACAGCCTCGGACACGCCAGCGGTGACGCCGTGCTGCGCGAATTCGCCAGGCGCCTGACCGCCACGGTGCGTACCAGCGACACGGTGGCGCGCCTGGCCGGCGACGAGTTCGTGATCGTGCTGGAGCAGGTCGGCTCGGCGCGCGAATGCGGCCGCATCGCCGACAAGCTGCTGGAAGCGCTGCGCGCCGACTTCCTGGTCGACGGCCAGCCGCGCCGGGTCACGGCAAGCATCGGCATCGCCTGGTCCGCCCATCCGGAACAGGCCGCGCTGGCGCATGTGGCCGACGAGGCCCTGTACCAGTCCAAGCGGGACGGGCGCGACACCGCCACGGTGCTGACGGCGAACGGCGGGCATTGAGGTAAGATGCCCGTCATGGAACCAACGACGACCCCCTTGCTGGACGACCAGCTGTGCTTCGCGCTGTACTCGACCGGGCTGGCGATGAACAAGGTGTACCGCAAGCTGCTGCGCAAGCTCGGCCTGACCTATCCACAATACCTGGTGATGCTGGTGCTGTGGGAGCGCGACGGGGTGACCGTGTCCGACATCGGGGCGCGGCTGTTCCTCGACTCGGCGACGCTGACGCCCCTGCTCAAGCGCCTGGAAACGGCCGGCCTGGTGGCGCGCAGCCGCTCGAACGCGGACGAGCGCCAGGTCGTGCTCAGCCTGACGGATGCCGGCCGTGCGCTGGCCGCGGACGCCGCCGCGATCCAGCAGCAGGTGCAGTGCGCGGCGGCATGCGCGCCGGGCGACCTGCGGGCCCTCAAGCGCCAGCTCGAGCTCCTGCGCGCGAAGCTCGGCGACAACGCCGACCAATAAAAAAAGGCGGACCCGCAGGCCCGCCAAGAGGGGTTACAACAAGGAGGCCGAAGCCGTTCAGAAGCGGTAGTTGAGCGACGCTTCCCAGGTACGGCCGAAGATCGGACGTGCGTTGATCGGGCCGGTGCTGGCGCCGACCAGACGCGAATTACCCTCGGTCAGGCCAAGCTCGTTGGTGACGTTGGTGCCGCTCAGGCGCAGTTCCAGCTTGTCCGACAGTTCCGCCAGGATGCCGACGTCGAGCGTGTCGTAGGACGGCAGGTACTGGGTGTTCTGCTGGTCGGCCCAGCGGCTGCCGATGTGCGAATAGGTGCCGTACAGCTTGAACGCCATGTCGCCCACCGGGATCCGGTAGCTCGGCGAGAAGCGGTACTGGAACTTCGGCTGGCGCTGCACGGCGTTGCCGTTGATCGCCGGATTGTCCTTGTAGGTCGAATCCTGCCAGTCGCCGGTCAGCTGCAGCTGCAGGCCGGCGATCGGGCGCACCGCCAGTTCGAATTCCACGCCCTTGCCCTTCGAGCCGCTGACCGAGTACAGCACGTCGGTGGTGGTGATCTGCTGGAACGAGATGCCGCTGAAGTCGGTGAAGAAGGCGTTCACGTAGGCGCTGTACAGCGGCGTCGCGGTCTTGAAGCCGACTTCGTACTGGGTCACCTTCGGGGTCGGCACGCGGTTGCGGTCGTTGACCACGTCCTGGCTGCCGGCGTTGCGCAGGTCGTCGAAGTAGATGAAGGTGTGGCCCTGGTTGGCGCGCACGAACACGCTGGAATCGCGGGTCAGCTTGTACAGGCCGCCGACCGTGAAGGAGTTCGCCGAATCCGAACGCGACAGGCCGGTATAGCTGCCGGTCGGTTGCGAGGTGCCGTTGTTGTACACGGTCAGCGCGTTGTTGTCGGTGTCGGCGGAGGCCAGGTTCGAGATCGAACCCGAGATGCGCTGGCGTTCGTGGCGCATGCCGGCATCGACCTTGAAGCGGTCGTTGATGCGCCACTCGTCGGCCACGAAGACGGCCGTGTTGTCGCCGTTGTAGGAAGCGATCGGCGCGTAGAACACGTTGCCGTCGGTGCCGTTGTTCGACACCACCACGCCATTGTTCAGCTTCACGTTGATCAGGCTGGCGTTCGGCTTGGCCGTCATCAGGTGGCTGTTGCCGAGATACCAGACGTCGTGCGAGGAATAGTTGGCGACATAGGCGCCGACGGTCAGCGTGTTGTTGTAGCCGATGTCCTTGCTGACGCGGAATTCGTCGGTGAAGGAGCGCAGCTTCTTCTCGACCGCCCACAGGCCGGCCTGCACCACCTGCTGGTCCGGTGCGACCGCGCCGCCGCCGCTGGTATAGGTCATGGTGCCGCCGGTGGCCGCGACGCCGCCGGCCGCCGCCAGCGTGGCCGCGTTGCCGTTGTTCGCGGCGATCGCCTGCGCCAGGTAATCCGCCGCCGTCAGCGGGTTATTACCGGTGAACATGGCGATCGTGTTCAGGTCGCCGCTGAAATAGTTCAGCTTGTTCGACACGTCCCAGCCGTTCAGCTTCTGCTGGAAGTCCGCGCCGATCAGGTTCGAGCTCAGGCCGCGGCCGTTGCCCAGGTCGTAGTTCAGGGTCTTGCCGGGACCCGCTTCGACCGTGAAGTTGCGCATCTCGTTGCTCATCAGGGTGCCGGTGAGCGGATCGAAACCGGGGAAGGACGAGATCGTGTGGCCGTTGTTCGAGGAGATCAGCGGCACCCCGGTGTAGAAGGCGTTCTTGTCGGAGGTCGAGCGCGCGTACACGGTCAGCTCGCCCTGGTCCAGCTTGCGGGTCAGCGAGGCCGACAGCTGGCCGCCGTCATCGGCCGGGAAGCCGGCATCGCGCACGCCGTTGGTGGTGCGGTAGAAGCCGCCGATCATGCCGTACCAGCCCTCGGCGATCTTGCCGCTGTAGACGCCGTCGACGCGGCGCAGGTTGCCGGTGCCGGTGGTGAAGCGCAGGTTGCCTTCCGGCGTGTCGCCGCCTTTCTTCATGATGAAGTTCATGGTCGCGCCGGGCTGGCCGACCGAATAGATGGTGCTCGGGCCGCCGCGCAGCACTTCGACGCGTTCGATGGTGTCGTCCAGGCGGAACGCCGACGAGCCCTCGAAGAAGGACAGCACCGGCACCGGATAGATCGGGTTGCCGTTCATCTGTACCGAAACGAAGGGCGAGTCGCTGCCCGAGGGGAAGCCGCGCACTTCGATGTTGGCACCCGACTGGCCGCCGGTGGCTTCGGCATACACACCCGGCACGATCTTCAGCACGTCCGCGGTGCTGCTCGGCGCCGCGGCCTTCAGCTGCTCCTCGGTGGCAGTGGTGATGGAAAAGCTGGTGTCGATCTTGCGCGTGCCGGAGGCGGACGCGGTGCCGGTCACGACCACCTGCTGCAGCTCTTTCTGTACGTTGTCCTGCGGGGGCAGGGGGGAGGATTCCTGGGCCATGGCCTGGGAATGGGCCACCAGGGTGAGCACGGCAAGGGCGACCGCCGACAGTTGCGGGGCCGGGAACGGAACTGGTTTTTTCATGGGTAGGCTCTCTTTTTTTAGGATGGGGTATCCGGCTACTGGCGGGGCGTCTCCTCCCCGGCGTCCTTGTTAAATTAATGGTTCGACAAGGAAAGTCGAGCCATTGAAACAAAGAATGTTATCGATGTCAACGGAATTGTTATCGATGTCATTTTTTGTCGACAAAGCAAAGAAATCTGGCATAATGCGACCCTGCTCAGGCATTCCTGGATCATCCTTCATCTCAATGGCGCAAGCGAAAAAAACGGCGGACCCGAAGCCGCGTCCAGCAGGCGACTCCTCGGTCACGATGGAGGACGTCGCACGCGTGGCCGGCGTGTCGACCATCACAGTCTCGCGCGCGCTGCGCGACAGCCCGCTGGTGACCGAGCAGACGCGCGAGAAAATCCGCCGCATCGCCGCCGAGCAGGGCTACCGCTTCAACATCAGCGCGCGCAACCTGCGCATGCGCCGCTCGTATTCGGTGGCGGTGGTGGTCGAAATGACCCCGGTGAAGGGACGGCCGATGTCCGACCCGTATCCGCTCGAACTGTTGGGCGGCATCACCCAGGAGCTGACCACCGCCGGCTACAGCGTGGTGCTGACCTCGCGCCAGTTGCTCGATACCGCGCCGGTGCAGGGCGCCGACGGCCTGATCCTGCTGGGCCAGGGTTCGCACGGCGAGGCTGTGCGCGCGCTGCAGCAGACCGGCATGCCGCTGGTCGTGTGGGGCGCGCCGGAGGCGGGCTCCAGCTATGTGGTCGTCGGCAGCGACAACCGCAAGGGCGGGGCCAGCGTGGCCGAGCGCTTCCTGGAGCAGGGCCGGCGCAAGCTGATCTTCGTGGGCGACGTCGACCACGCCGAAGTGCAGGAACGCTGCGCCGGCTTCGTCGACGCGCTGTCCGGCCGCGCCACCGTGCACATCCTGCGGCCCAAGGCCTTCACCTTCGAGGCCGGCTTCGATTGCGTGAACTCGCTGCTGAAGAAGAAGTCCGGCCACAGCTGCGACGGCCTGTTCGCCGCCAGCGACCTGCTTGCCATGGGCGCGATCCGCGCCCTGACCGAGGCCGGGCTGCGCGTGCCCGACGATATCTCGGTCATCGGCTACGACGACACGCCGGGCGCGGCCAGCTTCGTGCCGCCGCTGACCAGCGTGCACCAATACCTGCGCGACGGCGGCGTCCTGCTCGCCAAAAAGATGCTGGCGATGATCGAGGGCCAGCCGGCGCAATCCGAAATGCTGCCCACGACCCTGATCGTCCGGCAGACCTGACCTGACCCGGGCCGATCCGAATCCAAGAACCCTAGCGAACCAGCATGCCTATGAATGATATCGATAACATCGCGCCCGCGCCGGGCATCGCCGCCGAGCCCTGGTGCATCCGCGAACGCGCCGCCGAACCGGGCGCGCGCTTCCTGCGCGAGACCCTGTTCACGCTCGGCAATGGCTACATCGGGATGCGCGGCACCCCCGAGGAAGGCAATACGGCGCCGAAGGGGCAGACGCTGGAGGGCACCTACCTGAACGGCTTCTACGAGTCCGAACCGATCGTCTATCCCGAAAATGCCTACGGCCTGGCGCGCACCAACGAATTCATGCTGAACGTGCCGAACGCCAAGCGCGTCCGCATCGAGATCGACGGCGAGGACTTCGGCCTGGAGCGGGGCAGGGTGCTGGACTACGAGCGCGTGCTGGATTTCCGCACCGGCCTGCTGACCCGTACGGTCGACTGGGAATCGGAAGGGGGCAAGCGGGTGCGCATCGCCAGCCGGCGCCTGGTCTGCTTCGAGCGCAAGCACGTCGCCGCGATCGAGGTCGCCGTCACGCCGCTGAATTTCTCGGGCCGCCTGCGCCTGGCCGCCGACATCGACAGCGAGGTCACGAACCTGCAGGCCGGCGACGATCCGCGCGTCGGTTCGGCGATCACCGGACCGAGCCTGCTGCCGGCCGGACGGGAAACCTGGGAACGCGGCGCGCACCACGGCGCACTGGTGCTGCAGCGCACCCGCCACAGCGGCTTCCTGCTGGCCACGGCCACCGAGACGCTGCTGGACGGCGCGCAGGCCGGGGCCGAGTCGCTGGACGAAGGCCATGCCTTCCACGTCGATGCCGTCCAGGGCCAGGCCGTGGTCCTGCACAAGTTCATCGCCTACGCGACCTCGCGCGACATGGCGGAAGCGGATGTCGCTTCGCATGCGCGCGCCGAGCTGGAACGCGCCGCGCGGGCCGGCTTCGATGCGCTCGCCGGCGAGCAGGCCGCCTACCTTGCCGATTTCTGGGCCCATGCCGACGTCGGCATCGACGGCGACGACGCCCTGCAGCAGGGCGTGCGCTTCAACCAGTTCCACCTGCTGCAGTCGGTCGGGCGCGACGGCCGCACCAACATCGCCGCCAAGGGCGTGACGGGCGAGGGCTACGAAGGCCACTACTTCTGGGACACCGAGATCTATGTGTTTCCCTTCCTCCTGTTCTCGACGCCCGGGATCGCGCGCGCCCTGCTGCAGTACCGTTATGCGACCCTGCCCAAGGCGCGCGAGCGGGCACGCCAGATGGCCCATGCGCGCGGCGCGCTCTACCCCTGGCGCACCATCGCCGGCGAGGAGTGCTCGGCCTATTTCCCCGCCGGCACCGCCCAGTACCACATCAACGCCGACGTCGCCTATTCGATCCGCCTGTACCTGCTGGCGACCGGCGATTTCGACTTCATGGCGCAATACGGCGCCGAGATCGTGCTGGAGACGGCCCGCATCTGGACCGGCATCGGCAACTACGACCGCCAGCAGCGCTTCTGCATCAACGCCGTGACGGGGCCCGACGAGTACACGGCCATCGTCAACAACAACTACTACACGAACGCCATGGCGCGCATGCACATGACGTTCGCGGCCGACGTCGCCGAGCGCCTGCGCGCCGAGCGCCCGGACGACTATGCGCGCGTGGCCGCGGCGATCGGCCTGGAAGAGGGCGAGATCGCGGCCTGGCGCGCCGCCAGCGCCGCAATGCGCCTGCCCTACGACGAGAAACTCGGCATCCACGAGCAGGACGACAGCTTCCTGTCGAAGCAGCCGTGGGATTTCGCGAATACGCCGGATGAGAATTATCCGCTGCTGCTGCATTACCACCCGCTGGTGATCTACCGCCACCAGGTCTGCAAGCAGGCCGACGTGGTGCTGGCCCTGCTGCTGCTGTCGAACGAATTCCCGCTGGACGACAAGCGCCGCGATTTCGATTTCTACGAGCGCGTGACGACCCACGACTCCTCGCTGTCGTCCTGCATCTTCAGCATCGTGGCAAGCGAAGTCGGCTACCACGACAAGGCCTACGCCTATTTCATGGAAACCGCGCGCCTCGACCTGGACAACACCCATGGCAATACCGAGTACGGCGTGCACACGGCGGCGATGGCCGGCACCTGGCTGGGCGTGGCCTACGGCTTCGCCGGCATGCGTATCGACGGCGCCGGCCTGCGCTTCGCGCCGGTGCTTCCCGAAAAGTGGAGCGGCTACCGCTTCAAGGTGCAGGTGCATGGCGCGCTGCTGGGCGTCGACGTCGATGCCGGCGGCGCCGTCGTGTATCGGCTGCTGCAGGGCCCCGAGCTGACCCTGTCGCACCGCGGCCGCCAGCTCACGCTCAGCGCGCAGCAACCCGAAGTTCGCATGGAGGACAAGGCATGAACACGCATCCCACCCGCTTCAAGGCGGTCGTCTTCGACCTGGACGGCGTCATCACCGACACCGCCCGCTTCCACTACCTGGCCTGGAAGCGCCTGGCCGACGGGGTCGGCGCGCCGTTCGACGAAGCGTTCAACGAACACCTGAAGGGCGTCGACCGCATGGGATCGCTGGACCTGATCCTGGCGCGCGCGCCGCGCACGTTCACGACCGCGGAAAAGCTGCTGCTCGCCGACGCCAAGAACCGCGACTACCAGGAACTGGTGGCGACCATGACCCCGGACGACCTGCTGCCGGGGGCCCTGCGCGCGCTGGAAGAGGTGCGCGCGGCCGGGCTGAAGATCGGCCTCGCCTCGGTCAGCAAGAACGCCTTCACGGTGCTCGACCGCCTTGGCATCCGAGATCGCTTCGACGACGTGGTCGACGCCGCCACCATCGCCAACAGCAAGCCGCATCCGGAGATCTTCCTGACCGCGGCCAGTCACCTCGGCGTCGCGCCGGCCGACTGCCTGGGCGTGGAAGACGCGGCCGCCGGCGTGGCCTCGATCAAGGATGCGGGGATGACGGCGGTGGGGGTGGGCGATGCGCAGGTGCTGGCGCGCGCCGATTTCATCATTCCATCGATGGACAGGTTCAGGCTGGCCGACTACGGCTGATTTGCCAGAGATATAAGAATAATCGGACCCCCGCCTTCGCGGGGGCGACGCCTGGAGCCCCGCCTGCGCGGGGCGACGCACGGGAGACACTGTGAACAACCGACGCATCCTGCTGGCCCTTTTCCTGATCTACTTCGTATTCGCCATCCTGCTCAACAGCGTCGGGACGGTGATCCTGCAGGTCATCAACAGCTACGGCATCGACAAGGGCTCGGCCAGCGTGCTGGAGGGCTTCAAGGACTTGCCGATCGCGGCGGTGTCGTTCCTGGTCGCGTCGAGCCTGCCGCGCTTCGGCTACAAGAAGGCGATGCTGGTGGCGCTCGCCATCGTCGCCTGCGCCACCCTGGCGATGCCGATGCTGCCGGGCTTCGCCACCGCCAAGCTGCTGTTCCTCTGCGTGGGCGTGGCCTTCGCGCTGGTGAAGGTGTCGGTGTACTCGTCGATCGGACTGGTCGCCGAGGATGGGAAGCAGCACGCCGGCATCACCAACACGCTGGAAGGATTCTTCATGGTCGGGGTGCTGAGCGCCTACTGGATCTTCGGCTTCTTCATCGACTCGGACAATCCGGCCTCGCTCGGCTGGCTGAACGTGTACTGGCTGCTGTCGGGGCTGTGCGCGGCGACTTTCCTGCTGGTGCTGTTCACCCGCTTCGACGAGCGCAGCGCCGCGCCGCCGGACAGCGGCGGGCCGGGTTCCGATTTCGTCGAGATGCTGCGCCTGTTCATGCGCCCGCTGGTGTGCGTGTTCGTGCTCACGGCTTTCCTGTACGTGCTGGTCGAGCAGAGCGTGGGCACCTGGCTGCCGACCTTCAACAACGAGATCCTCAAGCTGCCGGCGGCGATGAGCGTGCAGGTGACCAGCATCTACGCCGCCTGCCTGGCGCTGGGGCGGCTGTCGGCCGGCGTCGTCATGCGCCGCCTGAACTGGTTCCCGGTGCTGGCGGGCTGCATGGTGGCGATGGGCGCGGTGGTGCTGCTGGCCCTGCCGCTGGCGCGCGATATCGCGCATGACCCCAATGTCGGCTGGGCGACGGCGCCGGCGGCGGCCTTCCTGTTTCCGATGATCGGCCTGTTCATGGCGCCCATCTACCCGGGCATCAATTCCGTGATGCTGTCCTCGCTGCCGCGCCACCAGCACGCGCCGATGACGGGCCTGCTGGTGATCTTCTCGGCGCTGGGCGGCACCACCGGCTCGCTGATCACGGGTTACGTGTTCGGCCGCTTCAACGGCCACTTCGCCTTCTATCTCACCCTGGTGCCGATTGCGCTGATGCTGGCGAGCCTGTGGTTCTTCAAGCGCGAGGTGGAGCGCAGTGCGGGGGCGCAGGTTTCGGTTGTCGGTGAAGCAGGCTAGCTACCGCCCGTATTCGCCTGGACGTACCCCGGATCCGCCTGCTGCGGCGTCGTGCGCTGGGCCAGCAGCAGGGCCTGGAACTCGCTGGCCTGCATCGGCTTGCCGATCAGGTAGCCCTGCAGCACGTCGCATTCGGTCGAGCGGATCGCGCAGGCCTGCGCCTCGGTCTCGATCCCTTCGCAGATCACGGCCAGCTTGAGCGACTTGGCGAAGGCGATCACGCCGTTGACGATGTCCAGGCAGCGCCGGTCTTCCTCGATCTCCTGCACGAAGGAGCGGTCGATCTTGATCGCCGTGATCGGGAACTGGCGCAGGTAGGACAGGTTCGAGTAGCCGGTGCCGAAATCGTCGAGCGCGATCCGGAAGCCTTCCTTCTGCAGCGAGCGCAGCACCGAGGCGGCCTTCTCGATGTCCTGGGTCAGCATGCTTTCCGTGACTTCCAGCTTGATGCATTCCGTGTTCAGGCCGAAGTGCGCCACCAGGTTCTTCAGCAGCAGCGGCAGGTTCTCGTCGGTCAGCTGGCGCGGCGAGACATTCACCGCCACCTGCAGCCTGAAGCCGAGCAGCTCCCATGCGCGCGCCTGGCGGCAGGCTTCCTCGCAGACCCAGGCGCCGACCGCCGTGATCGCGGGCGAATCCTCGAGCATGGAGAGGAAGGAGCCCGGCGCGAGCACGCCCAGGCGCGGATGGTCCCAGCGCAGCAGGGCCTCGGCCCCGACCACGACGCCGCTGGCGGCGCTGATCTGCGGCTGGTAGTAGAGCACGAACTGGCGCCGTTCGAGGGCGGAAAAGACTTCCTGGCGCAGCTGCAGGCGCTCCTTGATCATGCGCGCCGACTGGGGCGAGAACAGGCTGAAGGTATGGCGGCCGTTGTCCTTGGCCGCGTACATGGCGGCGTCGGCGTTGTTGAGCAGCTCGTCCGCCGTCACTTCGCCGGGCTTGCCGAGCGCGATCCCGATGCTGGCGCCGACCGTGACCTTCAGGTCGTCGAGCGCGATCGGTTCGCCCATCCGCTGCAGCACCGACGCCGCCAGCGCCTTCGCCGAGGCGGGATCGGCATTCGTGAGCACGAACACGAATTCGTCGCCGCTGATGCGCGTCACCATGGTGTCCTCGTCCTCGAAGGCGGCCAGGCGCCGCCCGATTTCCTGCAGGGCCAGGTCGCCGGAATGGTGGCCGTGGGCGTCGTTGACTTCCTTGAAGTGGTCGAGGTCGATGAACAGCACGCCGATCATGCTGTCGCACGCCAGCGCCTCGTCGATCGCGCGCAGGCAGCTGAAGCGGTTGTGCAGGCCGGTCAGGCTGTCGTGGGTGGCCAGGTGGACCAGGCGCTGTTCGGCTTCCTTGCGCTCGGTGATGTTGGCGAAAAAGACCGTCAGGCCGTCCCGCGACGGATAGGCGCGCGCTTCGATCCAGAGGCCCAGCGGCGCGTAGAAATCTTCGCAGCTGGCGGCCTCCTGGTGCTCGACCGCGTGGCGGAAGGTCTCGTAGAAAGAGCTGTCCACCGCTTCCGGGAACTCCTGCCAGAGCACCTTGCCCAGCAGCTCTTCGGGCGTGCGCTTGATCCAGGCCGCGCCCTTGTGGTTGATATAAGTGAAGCGTCCCTCATGGTCGAGCGACAGGAAACCGTCCGAGATGCTTTCCAACACGGTGCTGAGGCGTTCGCGCGCGTTCGTCACCTCGGCCTGGGCCCGGACGGCGGCGCTCACGTCTTCCAGGAAGGCGGCGAAATTGGTGATCGCGCCCTCGCAGTCGCGCAGCGGGAACAGGTGCATGCGGCTCCAGAACGGGGTGCCGTCCTTGCGGTAGTTGTGCAGGGTGCAGGTGCAAGGCCGGCCGGCCGCAATGGCCGCGCGCATGGTCTCCAGTTCCGGCTGGCTGCGCTCCTCGTTCTGCAGGAAACGGCAGTTGCGGCCGATCACCTCCGCCAGCGCGTAGCCGGTCATCGCCTCGAAGGCCGGATTGGCCCAGGCGATCGGGTTATCTTCCCGCAGCGCGTCGGTGATCACGATGGCCGTGCTGCTGGCCCGGATCAAGCCCTTGAAGAAGGCGGCAGGCTTGTCCTCGAGGTTCACGAGGGTGAGGTGCTTGTATTCCCATGAGTGCGTTGACATGGTCGGCCGTTCAAGAACTTGACGGCCCCCAGTGTAATCGCGCCCGCCGATACGCGGAGCACGCAAGCGAGCCCAGCGTCAGGGCAAGGAAGCCATGCCCAGCGCCGCCATTTTCGCGCGCAGGGCGAGGCGGTCGGCATCGATCTGGTCGCCGTTCGTGCGGCTCGACAGGGCGCTTTTGTCCTTGCGCCCGAGGAAGTAGGCGATGCGCTCCGCGTTCGCCCCGGATGGGTGGGGAATCCCGTGCAGGATGCGTCCCTCGTCGAGGATGCCGCGGCGCGCCAGCCAGGACAGCGCCTGGCCGACCTTGGGGCCGAGCGGCACGAACACGGCGTCGGGCAGCTGCGCCGCCTCGGCCGCGAAATAGTCCAGCAGCTGCGACTGCAGCAGCGGCGTCGTCACCATGTTCGGGTTCGCGCCGTTGTAATTGACGCCATTGACGAAGACCGGGTGGCGCAGCGCCGCCGTCACGTGCATCAGGTGGGCGTCAATACCGAACAGGGTCGCGCAGCTGGCGATGCCGAGCCAGCGCTGCAGGCCCACGCTGTCGAGCAGGGCCACCAGGTTGGGACGGATCGCGCCGCTGAAGGCGCCGGTGTACTTGGCGGCGCGCAGCAGCTCGTGCTCGGACGCGCCCAGCGCGAGCTGGCGCCGCGCTTCGCGCACCGCGTTTTTCCATTGCGCGAAACCGGGCGTGATCCCGACCACGACCACGCGCGCCTGGCGGTTGACGTAGTCGAAGGGGATGTAGTGGGCGCTCAGCGGACCGGCGCCGGCCAGCAGGAAGGAGGGAGGAATCCCGACCGGGGCGCCGATGGCGTCCGGGTCGGTGTCGAGGATGATGTCGCGGAAGCGGTCGAACGTGGCTGGAAGCATGCTGCATTGTGCCACGCCTCGACCGCGCTTTCGCGCCGAACAGAACCTTCATGGCGGCGTCGCATCGTCTCGCCGTACCGGCGTACGTCTTCGACGGTGCGCCTTGCCCTGAAGGTTCCGTTCGGCGCTCTTGCGGCCTTACTTGATGTACACGCTGGCCTGCGTCTTGTTGTTCGACTCGTTCGATTCGGCGACGCTGTTGTCCGGATCGGCGATGGCGGTCAAGACATGCGTGCCGCGCGTGCGCGTGGTCGGCCAGACCAGGCTGACGTCCGCGCTGGCGCCCGGGGCCAGGTCTACCTTCGCGCTGCTGCCGACGACCGAGGTGTCCTCGAGGAACTTCACGACGACGCCAGTGGCGGCACTGGTGCCCTTGTTGGCGACGGTGGCGATCAGCGTGGCTTTCGAATTCACCTGCACCGCGCGTACCGACGTCACGACCAGGTCGGGCTGGTCGAAGCGGGCGAACAGGCGCTTGCCGTCGGCCTGGCGCGCGATCGAGGCCAGCTCGGTGTGGTAGCCGTTGGCGGGATCGTCGGCCGGCGACGGGCTGCTGGCGCAGGCGAGGGTGCAGCCGTCCGCATAGCCGACCAGCAGGCGTCCTTCCGCATCCACGGTGGCGTCCATGAAGTCGAGCAGGTTACGGCAGGGATTCGAACCGCCGCCCAGCCAGACGCAGCCCGCCTGCACCGGATCGGTTGGCGTCGCGTCGGTCGTGACCCAGCTCTTGCCGCCGTCGTAGCTGTGGGCGATGTACAGGTGCCACTGGCCGGTGAAGCCGGCGTCCTGGTAGTTGCCGGCGGTCGGCGTGCCGAGGTAGGCGAAGGCGGCGCGGTCGGCATCGCCGGCAACGACGGCCGGGAACACCGTGTTCTGGATGCCGAACGGGGCGCTGAGGTCCTGGTCGTCGGTCCAGCTCATGCCGCGGTCGCGCGTCACGGCCACGCGCGGATGGCCGTCGCCGTTCTGGTAGCCGAAATAGACCGTGCCGTCGGCGCCGATGCCGACCGAGGGATCGCTGTCGCCGGCGGTGCTGCCCGGGACCTTGCGGATGGTCCAGGTCATGCCGTTGTCGGTCGATACCGCGAAGCCCTGCTGGCCGCCGCAGTTCTTGTTCGGCAGGTAGACCGTGCCGTCCGGCGCCACCTTCACGTGGCCATGCAGGCCGCCGCAATCGAGGGCGGTGTAGACCGGCATCGAAGGGCCGTAGGTCAGGCCGCCGTTGTCGCTGCGCGCGCAGGTGGCGGCGGCGATCGACTGCGAGCAGTAGTACACCGCGTGGGGGTAGCTGCCCAGCAGCGGCGCCAGCGCAGCCACGTAGGGGCCGCCGCCGATCGACTGGTGGTCGACGCCCTGGCCGACGCCGCCGCCCTGGGTCGGGGTCCAGCTGTCGCCGTCGTTGTCGGTGTAGCAGGACAGGCTGTTCACGACCGGATTGGCGAGCAGCTGGGATTCGATGGTGTGCCCGAGTTTCGAATCGGTCCACAGGATCGGGTCGAGGCCGGTGACGGCGGTACAGTTGGGCAGCCCCGCCGAGCGCGCCTGCCAGCTCGCGGTCGCAGGCTTGACGGTGTCGTTGAAGGCCACCTGCAGGGTCTGGGTATTCGACTGGAACAGCACCTTGCCGCTCTTCCAGTTGGCGCCGATCGAGGGCTCGCCGGCGTTGGTGCCGAGGCCGCTGCCGGCCGGCGGCTGGTAATTCACATAGCTGGGCGGGGTGCCGGTGCCTGGCGCGGCCACGGCCGGCTTGGCGACCAGTTCGACGCTGGCGGAGATGCTTTCGCCGAGCGGCGCATAAGGCACGACGCGCACCGTGTAGGTGCCGGGCACCGCCGGCAGCAGGGCCACCTCGGGGTCGGCCTGCGAGGCGGCGGAGCCGACCACGTTGCCGCCCTCGTCGAGGATGTAGAGATCGAAGTCGGCGACGCCGTTCGACCACTGTACGCGCACCGCCAGGTTATGGTCGGCAGCATAGGCGGCCGGCACGTCGACCGTCAGGGTGAAGTCGTCGCAGGGCAGCACCGCATTGCAGGTGACGGCGCCGGCCAGGCCGCTGGTGTTGGGCACCAGGAAGGGCCCGGCCGCATAGCTCAGCGTACCGTTCCGGTCGCTGACGGTGCCGCTGGATGGCGTGGCGGCGCCAGCCAGTCCCGCGTGCAAGCCGGAGTACAACACCGCCAACGTCAGCGGCAAGGTAGACCATTTTCTTGTTCTCATTACACGTTCTCCTTGGTCGCGCAGGTATGGTGGCAGAACCGTTCCGCTCGGTTATCCATCCCGCGTTCTGGATCTAAAAATAACAGAGCTCGTCAATACGGGTTGCACAGTAGAAAATACGGATTTTCCCCGGCAAAGGCGCGCAAGCTACGGTTTTGTCCATGCTAGGATCAGTTTTCGACGTTCCATTCTCCGGAGACGACATAACGTGCAAGCGCAAACCGGTATCACGCAGGCGCCGTTCGGGACCTTGCCCGACGGCTCTCCAGTCACCCAGTTCACCCTCGCCAACCGCCAGGGCATGCAGGTGCGGATCCTCGATTTCGGCGGCATCATCAGCGAAATCCACGTGCCCGACCGCGACGGCCGCCTGGCCGACGTCGCTCTCGGCTTCAGGGAACTCGAGCCTTACCTGGACGCGAGCCCGTATTTCGGGGCCCTGATCGGCCGCTACGGCAACCGCATCGCCAGGGGCCGATTTGTGCTTGACGGTCACAAATACACGCTGGCCACCAACAACGGTAACAACCACCTCCACGGCGGCAGGCGCGGCTTCGACAAGGTGTTGTGGCAGGCCGCCGTCGAGGGGAACGATTTGCGGCTGCGCTACCGCAGCGCCGACGGCGAGGAGGGCTATCCGGGCAACCTGGATGCGCAGGTCGTCTACAGCCTGACGGACGACAACGAGATCGTGGTGCGCTTTTCCGCGACCACCGACCAGCCGACCCCCGTCAACCTGACCCAGCACAGCTACTTCAACCTGGCCGGCATCGAGGGCTGCGGCGACATCCTCGGCCACGAGCTGTTCATCGATGCGGCCGGCTTCGTGCCGATCGACGCCGAGTCGATCCCGCTGGGCGGGGTGCGCCCGGTGGACGGCACGCCCTTCGATTTCCGCCAGCCGCGCCCGATCGGCAGCCGCATCGGCGAACACGACCAGCAGCTCGCCAACGGCCAGGGCTACGACCACTGCTTCGTGCTCGACAAGCCGGCCGGCAGCCGTGAGCTGGCGCTTGCGGTACGGGTGCGCGATCCGGGCTCGGGGCGGGTGCTGGAGCTGTTCACCCAGGAGCCCGGCGTGCAGTTCTACAGCGGGAACTTCCTCGACGGCAGCCTGGCGGGCAAGGGCTGCGCCTACCCGCACCGGGGCGGCTTCTGCATCGAGCCCGAGCATTTCCCGGACTCGCCCAACCAGCCGGACTTTCCGAATACCATCCTGCGGCCGGGCGAGACCTATGCGACCGAGTCGCGCTTCCGGTTTTCAGTGTTGTTTTAAATCGTCGTAGTTTTCACATTTTTACTGCGAATTAATATTTGTCCATCGACTGAGGACGGCTTCGCGCCGTACTCTTTGTTGCTTTGGGTAAATTTTCGGAGAAAAAAAGTGAAGATCACGGATTGGAAGATCGGGACCCGGCTCGGGGCCGGTTTCGGGCTCATCTGCCTGGCGCTGGTATGTGCGATGGGGATGGGCGTGGCCAAGCTCGGCACGGTGAACGAGGGCACCAGCACCATCGTCACCAAGCGCATGCCGCGCCTGGAGCTGAGCACCCGCCTGGGCGACGAGGTGGACGACATCGCGATCGCGCTGCGCAACATGATGCTGAACGATGACCCGGCCGACCGCGCGAAGCAGCACGAGAAAGTCGAGGCTTCCCGCAAGCGTTCGGAGGCCATCCTCGCCGAACTCGACAAGGTCCTGCAAAGCCAGCAGGGGCGCGCGCTGTTGCGCCAGCAACTGGAGCTGAACGCCAGATACGTGAAGGGCCAGCAGGCGCTGCTGCAGATGGTCGACGCGAACAACCTGGACGGCGCCAAGGCCTACCTGACGAAAGAGGTGCGCCCGGTCCTCGAGGCCTACAAGAAGGCCATCGCCGAGCAGGTCGCGGCGCAGAAGGAACTCGCCGAACAGGATGCCGCCGCCGCCGCCGCGACCTACACGCATACCCGCAACCTGATGCTGGCGCTGGGCGTGGCGGTCCTGGCCGGCGCCGCGGCGCTGGCCTGGTGGATCACCGCCTCGATCGTGGGCCCGATGCGGCGCGCGCTGGCGGTCGCCGACGCGGTCGCCGGCGGCGACCTGACGACGAAGGTGGAGGTCACCAGCAAGTGCGAAGTGGGCCAGCTGCTGGCATCCCTGAAGCTCATGAACGACAACCTGGTGAAGACGGTGGCCGCGGTGCGCACCGGCACCGAGGCGATCGGTTCGGCATCCAGCGAAGTCGCGGCCGGCAACCAGGACCTGTCGAGCCGCACCGAGCAGCAGGCCAGCTCGCTGGAAGAGACGGCGTCGTCGATGGAAGAGCTGACCGCGACCGTCAAGCAGAACGCCGACAACGCGCGCCAGGCGAACACCCTGGCCGAAGCGGCATCCGGCGTCGCCGAGCGCGGCGGCCAGGTGATCCACGACGTGGTCAGCACCATGCAGCAGATCCACGACGCGTCCGCCAGGATCGTCGACATCATCTCGGTCATCGACGGCATCGCCTTCCAGACCAATATCCTCGCGCTGAACGCCGCGGTGGAAGCGGCGCGCGCCGGCGAGCAGGGCCGCGGCTTCGCGGTGGTGGCCAGCGAGGTGCGGTCGCTGGCCCAGCGCAGCGCCGCCGCCGCGAAAGAGATCAAGCACCTGATCGACGACTCCAGCGAGAAGGTCGGCACCGGCAGCCGCCTGGTGGAGGAAGCCGGCAGCACCATGGGCGACATCGTCGACAGCGTGCGCCGCGTCACCGACATCCTCAACGAGATCACCACCGCCAGCCAGGAGCAGAGCGCCGGCATCGAGCAGATCAACGAAGCCATCACCCAGATGGACGCCGTGACCCAGCAGAACGCGGCCCTGGTCGAACAGGCGGCGGCGGCCTCGCAGGCCATGCAGGACGAAGCCGCGCGCCTGTCGGCGGCGGTGGCGGTATTCAGGCTCGACCAGGCGAACGTGCCGGCAGCCGTTGCCGCGCCTTCGCGCGTGCCCGTGCGCACCGCGCTGCCGGCCCGCACCGCGCGTCCGGCGGCGGCGGCTGTTGCGAGTGATTGGGAAGAGTTCTGATCGTTAGCGCTTGCACCGTCATTCCCGCGCAGGCGGGAATCCAAGTTCTGCCCGCGCTGTCGAAACGCGTGCAACTTGGATTCCCGCCTGCGCGGGAATGACGTTTACGGGCCAGCTAGTCATCGCCGATTATGATAGGCTGTCCGACGCGCTTTCCAAGGCGCGTCCGGCAACCGTCTTTACAAGGATCAGCATGACTGGCTTCGTCATTACCCCGCCCACCGCCGCCTCGCTCGCGATCAGCGGCTCCGACCAGGTCTTCCCGCTGCGCCGCGTGTTCTGCGTCGGCCGCAATTACGCCGCCCATGCGCGCGAAATGGGCGCGGACCCGGACCGCGAGCCGCCGTTCTTCTTCACCAAACCCGCCGACGCGGTGGTGCCGGCCAGCGGCACGCTGCCGTATCCGCCGGCCACGCGCGAGCTGCACCACGAGGTCGAGCTGGTGGTGGCCCTGAAGGAAGGCGGCGCCGACATCGCCCCCGAGCGCGCGCTCGACCTGGTGTGGGGCTATGCGGTCGGCCTCGACCTGACCCGGCGCGACCTGCAGGCCATCGCCAAGAAGGACGGCCGCCCGTGGGACATGGCCAAGGGCTTCGACGCCTCCGCGCCCTGCGGCCCGCTGCAGCCGCTGTCCTGCACCGACCACCCCAGGGAAGGCCGCATCTGGCTGGAGGTGAACGGCGAGCTCAAACAGGAAGGCAACCTGAACGAGATGATCTGGCCGGTGGCCGACGTGATCAGCCACCTGTCGCGCTTCGTGACCCTGGCGCCCGGCGACCTGATCTTCACCGGCACCCCGTCCGGAGTCGGCGCCCTGAACCCGGGCGACCTGGTCCGCGGCGGCGTGGACGGCGTGGACACCTTCGAACTCATCGTCGGCGGCCGATGACGGCCAGGGCAGGCGGCCTGCTGCAGATCGGCAGCTTCGCGCCCGAGATCCAGTCCCAGCTCGACGCCGAATTCGACTGCCTGCGCATCGATCAACTGGAAGCCGAGCTGGCGCGCGAACCGGGCCGCGCCGGCGGGATCCGCGCGCTGGTCACGCGCAGCAACCTGGAGGTGCCGGCCAGCCTGGTCGAACGCCTGCCGGATCTCGAAATCATTGCCACCTGCGGCGTCGGCTACGACCTGATCCCGCTCGAGCTGGCCGCCCGGCGCGGCATCGTGGTCTCCAACACGCCGGACGTGCTGAACGCCGCGGTCGCCGAGCTGTGCATCGGTGCGCTCCTCTCCCTGCTGCGCCGCCTGCCCCAGGCCGACCGCTACGTGCGCGAAGGCCGCTGGGCCGGGGCCAACTTCCCGCTGACGGCCAGCCTGGCCGGCAAGCGTGTCGGCATCGTCGGCCTGGGCCGCATCGGCAAGGACATCGCGCGCCGCCTGGAGATGTTCGGCGTGGCCCTGGCCTACCACGGCCGCACCGACCAGGGACTGCACTGGCGCTTCGAAGCCGACCTGGCGGCGCTGGCGCGCGACGTCGACATCCTGGTCGTGGCGGCGCCCGGCGGACGCGACACCGCGCGCATGATCGACGCGCGCGTGCTGGAGGCGCTCGGGCCGAAGGGCTATCTGGTGAACGTGGCGCGCGGCTCCCTGGTCGACCAGGACGCGCTGCTGGCGGCGCTGGAACAGGGGAGCATCGCCGGCGCGGCGCTCGACGTGTTCGACGGCGAGCCGGAGATCGACGAGCGCTTCTTCGGGCTGGAGAACGCGCTCTTGATGCCGCACATCGGCAGCGCGACCGTGGAGACGCGGGCGGCGATGGCGCAGCTGATGCTGGATAATTTGAGAGCTTACTTCAGGAGCGGGCGGGCGTTGACGCCGGTGCTGCCTCAGTAAGCGCTACCCTAAAAACCGTCATTCCCGCGCAGGCGGGAATCCAAGTCGTACGCGTTTCGACGGCTCAAACAAAACTTGGATTCCCGCCTTCGCGGGAACGACGGGGTCAGTTGGCCATGTTCCTGGCCACAATCGCATCCGTAGCCACCTGCGCCTGCTGCAGCGGCTGGTTCAGCACATTGGTCGCATAGGTCGGCGCCGGGTTTGCCACGGCGCCCAGGGCGCCGCCGCCCTTCTGGCTGATGTCGACGTCGACCGTGGCCGACAGGCCCACGCGCAGCGGGTGCCGGGCCAGTTCCTTCGGGTCGAGCGAGATCCGCACCGGCACGCGCTGCACCACCTTGATCCAGTTGCCGGTCGCGTTCTGCGCCGGCAGCAGCGAGAAGGCGCTGCCGGTGCCGGCGCCCAGGCCGACCACCTTGCCGTGGTAGACCACCTTGCCGCCGTAGATGTCGGCTTCGATCGTGGCCGGCTGGCCGACGCGGATGTCGCGCAGCTCCGATTCCTTGAAGTTGGCGTCGATCCACAGCTGGTCCAGCGGGACGATCGACAGCAGCGGCGCGCCCGGGGCGATGCGGCTGCCGACCTGCACGCTGCGCTTGGCCACGTAGCCGCTCACCGGCGCCACGATGGCGTTGCGGCGCGCCGCCAGCCAGGCCGACAGGTAATCGGCTTTCGCCGCCAGCACGGTCGGGTGATGGGCAGGGTCCACGCCCGCCACCGCGACGCGCGCCGCCGCCGCCTGCTTCAGCGCCACGTCCAGCGCGGCCTTCGCATCCTGTACGGCGCGGCGCGCATGCGCCACGTCTTCGCCGGAGACGACATTGTCGGCCGCCAGCGGCAGGCGCCGCGCCAGGTCGTCCTCGGCCGCCTTCAGGGTCACGCGGCGCTGCTCGACCACGGCGTTCAGCTGCTCGACGTTGGAATAGCGTTCGCGCTGCTGGCGCACGGCGGTGCCGAGGCGCGCCTCGGCCTGGGCCAGGTTGACTTCGGCGTCGGACGGATCGAGGCGCACGATCTCTTCGCCGGCCTTCACCAGCTGGGTCTCGTCGGCGCGGATCTCGACCACGCTGCCGGTCACCTGCGAAGAGACGTTGACCAGGTTGCCGCCGACGTAGGCGTTGTCGGTCTCGACGCGCTTCGATGCGACCAGCGTGTAATAGGCGCCATAGGCCAGGCCGGCGGCGAGGAAGGCGACGGTGATGCCGGCCAGGACGACGCGGCGCTTGCCTTTGTTCGGGACTTGATGGGTATCGGTGCTCATGGGACGGATTCTTTATTTGTTGTTGGGTACGGAGGCGGAGGCAGCAGCAGAAGGGGCGGCGTGGTAACCGCCGCCCAGCGCTTTCACGAGCGCCACCTGGGTCTGCAGGCGGGCGTCGAGCAGCTGCAGCCCGGCGTCCTGCTGTCGCAGCAGGGTCATCTTCGCCTGCAGCACGCCGGCGCGTTCCAGCAGGCCGCGCTTCATGCGCGCTTCGGCGCTGTCGACCAGCTTGCGGCTGGAGTCCAGCGCGAGCTGGTGCGCCCGGGCTTCCTGCTCGAGGCCCTGCAGGGTCGCGCCTTCCTGGGCGACGTCGCGCACGGCGGCGAGGACGGCGTCGTTGTACTCGGCCACCAGTTCGTCGCGGTTGCTGCGCGCCACGCCCAGCTGGGCCTTCAGGCGGCCGCTGTCGAACAGCGGCAGGTCGAGGGTGGCGCCGAGCAGCGGCGTACGGCTGGGCCAGCGCAGCAGCTTGCCGAGCGAGACCGCGTCGAGGCCGAGCGCGCCCACCAGGTTGATGTCGGGACGGAAGGCCGCTTCGCTGGCGGCCACGCGGCCGAGCTGGGCCTCGACCCGCCAGCGCGCGGCCTGCAGGTCGGGACGGCGCGCCAGCAGCTCCATGCCGAGTTCGCGCGGCAGGGCGTTGGCGGCGGGCGCCGGCTTGAAGCGCGCCAGGTCGGCCAGCAGCCCGGCGTCGCCGCCGACCAGGGCGCGCAGCACTTCGCGTTCGCGCCCGGCCTGGGTGGACAGGCGCATCGACTGTTCTTCCAGCACGCCGAGGTCGAGTTCCGCGCCGGCCAGCTGCTCGCTGGTGGCGAGGCCGTGGGCGATGCGGGCCTTGCGGCCGGCCACGATCTCGCGCTGTACGGCCGCCAGGGCCTGCACATTGTCCTGGCGCGCCCACATCATCTGCAGGCGGAAGTAGCTCTGGGCGACGCTGGCGGCGATCGCCTGCGCGGCTTGCGCGGCTTCGGCCTGGCGCACATTGGCCTCGCCCAGCGCGGCGGCGACCAGGGAGCGGTGCTTGCCCCACCAGTCGACGTCGTAGGAAGCGCGCAGCTGCACGTTGGCGTCGTTGTACCAGGCGCCGCCGATCGGCGGCGGGAAGAAGCCGTTCGAGGAGTAGCGCTGGCGGTTCAGGCCAGTCGCCAGGCCGACCTGGGCGCCTTCGTCGGCGCGTTCGGCCGCGACCACGGCCTGGGCGGAGGCGATGCGCGCCTGCACCACGGCCAGGCCCGGGTTGTCCTTCAGCGCGCGCTGGACCAGGGCGTCCAGTTGCGGGTCGCCGTAGGTGGTCCACCATTGTTCGGCCGGCCAGGCGTCCGCCGGCAGGACGATGCCGGGCGCGTGCCGGGCGCGCGCGGCCAGGTCGATGGCGGCCGCGGGCCTGGTATCGGCCGGCACGCTGATGCAGCCGGCCAGCAGCGCCAGCACGGCGCCGCCGATCGCCGCGTTCTTGAGGAGGAGGGATGTGTGTCGCACTTGTTCTAGCTTTCCAAATTAATCGAGGTGCGCGTCGACCTGGACCGGGGCCGAGGATGCCTTCGGCGGACGGATCAGGATCAGCAGCGGGATCACGGCGGCGGTGAGCAGCATCATCAGCCAGTAGTCGTCGACGTAGGCGATCATCGAAGCCTGGCGCGTGATCTCGCCGTTGATCATCGCGGCGCCGAGCTGGCTGCCCATGTTGTAGACGCCGGACGGATCGTTCAGCGCCGGATTCGCATTGGTGACGTGGGTCGCCAGCGCGGCGTGCGCGATCTGGGTGTTCCGCACCAGCAGGGCCTGCACCAGCGCGATGCCGATCGAGGAGCCGATGTTGCGAACCAGGCTGTACAGGGCCGTGCCTTCCGCGCGCATCTGCGGCGACAGGGTGGCGAAGGTGGCGGCCGACAGCGGCACGAACACCAGGCCCAGCCCCACGCCCTGGATCACGCCCGGCCACACGATGTCGGAGGTCGACAGCACCAGCGTGTACCGGGTCATCTGCCACAGCGAGAAGGCGGTGATGGCGAAGCCGGCGCCCAGCAGCAGGCGGAAGTCGACCTTGCCGGTCAGCTTGCCCACCACCAGCATGGCCGCCATCGTGCCCAGGCCCGAAGGCGCCGTCACCAGGCCGGCCAGCGCCGCCGGATAGCCCATCAGGCCCTGCAGCATGGTCGGCATCAGCGCCCGGGTGGCGAACAGCACCATGCCGACGATGAAGATCAGCAGCAGGCCGGTGACGTAGTTACTGTTCTTCAGCAGGCGGAAGTCGACGAAGGACTGGCCGGCCGGGCGCGTCAGCGAGTGGCCGATGAAGTAGGCGAAGGCCAGCGTCGTCAGGACCAACTCGACCCAGGTCTCGAGCGAGGCGAACCAGTCGTTCTGCTCGCCTCGGTCGAGCAGCATCTGCAGCGCGCCGATCGCGACCGACAGCGTGACGAAGCCGAACATGTCGAAGCGCACCCGGCGCGCGGCGGCGGTCGGGTGGATGTAGCGCCAGATGCCGTAGAAGGCCACCGCGCCGATCGGCAGGTTGATGAAGAAGACCCAGCGCCAGCTGTAGCTGTCGGTCAGCCAGCCGCCCAGGGTCGGGCCGAGGATCGGGCCGATCATCACGCCCATGCCCCATACCGCCATCGCCGAGCCGTGCTTCTCTTTCGGATTGATGTCGAGCAGGACCGACTGCGACAGCGGCACCAGAGCCGCGCCGAACACGCCCTGCAGCATGCGCGAGACCACGATCTCGGTCAGGTTCATGGAGATGCCGCACAGGGCCGAGGCGACCGTGAAGCCGGCCACCGACACCAGGAACACCTTCTTCAGGCCGAAGCGGTCGACCAGCCAGCCGTTCAGCGGCGTGGCGATGGCGGCGGCGACGATGAAGGAGGTCAGCACCCAGGTGATCTGGTCCTGCGAGGCCGACAGCGCGCCCTGCATGTGCGGCAGGGCGACGTTGGCGATGGTGCCGTCGAGCGCCTGGATGATGGTCGCCAGCATGATCGAGATCGTGATCATGGTGCGGTTGAGCGGCTGATTCCGGGGCAAAGGCGCTGCGCTCACAGCTGCTCCTCGATGCGGACGCGCAGCAGTTCCAGCAGCTCGGTGGCGGCGGCCAGGGTCTCGGGCGGGAGGTCGCCGAGCAGCGCGCTGCGCACGGCGTTCGCCTGTTCGCGCACCTGCTGGTACAGGGTGGTGCCGGCCTCGGTCAGGTGGACCAGCTTGACGCGGCGGTCGGTGGGCGAGGGCGCGCGCGTGACCAGGCCTTCGCGCTCCAGGCGGTCGAGCATCGACACCATCGACGGCCCTTCCACGCCGACCACGTCGGCCAGGGCGCGCTGCGACATCGGCTCGGCCGACTTGGCGATCATCGCGATCGTCATCCAGCCGGCCTGGCCGATGCCGAGGTGCTTGAGCCGCTTGTCGACCAGGAGGCGCCAGCCGCGCGCCGTGCTGTGCAAGGCGGCGGAGAAGCGCTCCCCGATCGGGAATTCAGGTAGATCACTCATCGTTAGGATTCGAATCGATAGGAATCTATCGAGTTTAGTTTATGCAAGTTGACTTGTAAAGAGCGGAGCGTCGCGGGCGGTCGTGTCAGAATTGTCTTAACGATGAGGAAGGAGCCGACGATGCAACAAGCCGCACTGCTGACTGTCCACGGAATGGGAGCGACCCCGCGCGACTACGCCGAGAAGCTGTTCGAGGCGGTGGCGGCGCGGCTGGGCGCCCTGGCGGCCCAGGTCGCCTTCCGTTCCGTCTACTACCAGGACATCCTGAAACCGAACCAGGAAACCGTGTGGGCGAAGGTGAACGACAGCGCGCGCCTGCACTACGCCGACCTGCGCCGCTTCCTGCTGTTCGGTTTCGGCGACGCCGCCGGGCTGGAGAACCGCAAGGAGGTCGACGGTTCGGTCTACGAGCTGGCGCAGGAGGCGATCGCCCTGCAGCTGCTGGGCGTGGCCCGGCACGACCCGGCCACCAGCGTGGTGTTCCTGGCGCAGTCGCTGGGCTGCCAGGTGCTGTCCAGCTACATCTACGATGCGCAGAAGGCCCTTGGCGGCGGGCAGGTCCAGGCCGGCATCTGGAAGGACATCGACGCCTGGGCCCGGCGCGCGCTGGGCGGGCCGCTGTCCGATACCGACAAGCGCTTCCTGGCCGGCGCCACCTGCGCGGCGTTCGTGACGACCGGCTGCAACATCCCGATCTTCTGCGCCGCCCACAAGCAGATGGACATCAAGCCGATCGCGCGCCCGCTGCCGCGCTTCGAGTGGATCAACCTGTACGACCCGGACGACGCGCTGGGCTGGCCGCTGCAGCCGCTCTCGCCCGGCTACGCCGCCCTGGTCGACGACCGCGCGATCAACGCGGGGCAGGGCGCGGTGACCTGGATCCTGAAGAGCTGGAACCCGCTGTCCCATACCGCCTACTGGAGCGACGCCCAGGTGCTCGAGGCCGTGGCGCAGCGGCTGCGCCTCGAGGTGGCCTGACCGACATCACACCGGGGGCATGATGAACACGTTTGCAGGAGACCGGGTCGCGCCGGAGGAAACGCCCGGCTTCCAGGTGCGCCCGATCACGCGCCACCACGGCGCCAGCCATGGCGCGGGGCAGGACAGCGTGGCGGAGGAGATGCCGCTGGCGCTGGTGGTGAACGGGATTTCGCATGTGGTCATGATGGTCACGCCGCGTGACCTGGAAGCATTCGGGGTCGGCTTCGCGCTGACCGAGGGCCTGGTCGACAGCCGCGCCCAGGTCTACGACGTGGAGCTGCGCATGCATGCGCGCGCGGCCGAGGTCGAGCTGACCGTCGCGCAGGAGGCCTTCCAGCGCATGAAGGGACAGCGCCGTGCGCTGGCCGGCCGCACCGGCTGCGGCGTGTGCGGCATCGACAGCCTGGCCCTGCTCGACCTGGCGCCGCACAGGATGGCGCCGGCGGCGCTGCCCGCCGATCCGGGCGCCGCCATCGCGCGCGCCGCCGCGGAACTGCCGCGGCGCCAGCTGCTGATGCGCGAGACCGGTGGCGTGCACGCCGCCGCCTGGTGCGAGGCCGACGGCACGATCGCCGCCGTGTTCGAGGACGTCGGGCGCCACAATGCGCTCGACAAGCTGGTCGGCCACCTGGTGCTGCACGGCGCCGACCTGCGCGGCGGCTTCGTCTTCATGTCCAGCCGCGCCAGCTACGAGCTCGCGCGCAAGACCGCGCGCATGGGCATTCCGATGCTGGCGACCATTTCGGCGCCCAGTTCGCTGGCGATCGACATCGCGGCGCAGGCGGGTCTGAAGCTGGCCAGCTTTTGCCGGCAGGACGGCTTCGTCGAATACACCTGAGCTGAGCGCTCAGGCCGGCTGCAGGGTGAACACCGCATGCACCTCGCCGGCCAGGTTGCCGCGCGCGTTGCGGATCGGCGTGGCGCGCCAGGGTTCGAGCTGTGCGCGGCGGTGCGCGTCCAGCAGGCCGAGCTGCTCGAGCACGCTGTAGGTGGACGGATGCAGGGCGCGCACGGCGCCGTCCGCCACCTTGATCGCGATGCCGATGCCGGCCGAGCGCACGCCGATCGCCTGCACCGCGTCGGCGCCGATCTTCGCCACCCAGTCGCCCTGGCCGGCCGTCATCCAGGCCAGGTCGGTGCGCGCTTCGCCGGACACCATGTCGGGCCGCTTCGTCATCGCGTCGCACAGGTCGCCCAGCGCGCTGCCCAGGCGCGCATCCTTGCTGCCCTGGGCCAGCCTCGCATACAGGTGGGCCAGGCGCGCCAGCGGCATCGCGTAGTTCGGCGCCGAGCAGCCGTCGATCCCGGTCGGCAGGTTTTCCTCGTTGATCTGCACCGCCTCGGCCAGGGTGGCGCGGATCGCCTGCTGCAGCGGGTGGCGCGGGTCGACGTAGCCGCGGGTCGGCGCCCCGTGCATGCGGCACCAGGCCAGGAAGCCGCTGTGCTTGCCCGAGCAGTTGTGGTGCACGGTGCGCCAGCGCCGCTCGGCCGGGGCCGGCAAGCCGACGGTGTCGTAGTACAGCGGAGTGGCGCAGCCGCACTCGAGGTGGCTCTCGTCGAGGCCGATCTTGCCGAGGATGGATTCGACCCCCGCCAGGTGCTTTTCCTCGCCCGAATGGCTGGCGCACAGCAGGGCCAGTTCGTCGAGCGTGAGGCCGAAGCGCGCCGGGCCGCCGGCCAGCACGAAGGGCAGGGCCTGGAAGGGCTTCAGGGCCGAGCGCGTGAAGACCATGGTGTCGGGGTCGCCGGCCGAGTACAGCAGGCGGCCGGCGGCATCGACCACGGCGATCGAACCGAAATGGATGTTCTCGACCGGATAGCCGGTCTCGGGATAGCCACGGGTCGTGGTGGCGAGGGGAACTGGATGCATGGCAGCGATGGCGTCGATGGTGGCAATGGGTGAACTCTAGCGGATCGCAGGCCATTCCGGTGCACGCCACTTCTGTATGTATTGCCAACGATTCGACGCCTCTTTTCGACGCTTCATCCCGCGTTTTCGACGCTCCAGCGGATAGCGCCTGACGTCTCCGGAAGGCGTGAATACACTTGCTTCACTCGCCGCACATTCCGAGATGCGGCGATCCGAAAAAAACAGTGGACCCCGTGGCGTTACCGGCGACTGTCCGGACAATGCGCGGTCCGTTCTTCACTTCGAATCGTGAATGGAGCAATCATGCGTATCCAACAAGTACTGGCTTTCCTCGGCGCTGCCGCCGTCTCGTCCCTGGCCCTGGCCGAACCCGCGCTGCCGGTTGAAGTCAGCGCCGACGGCCACACCGTCATCGTGCAGGGCAACGCAAGGCCGCTGGTCTACCTGACCCCACATGAAGCCGAGGACGCGACCGGCTCGTTCCGGCTGGAGGATGGCCGCACGCTGACGCTGACCAGCCGTAGCAACAAGGTATTCATGGAAGTGGACGGCAAGCGCGAGGAATTGCTGCCGGTGTCGAAGACCCGCTTCGTGGCCCGCGGCAGCGGCGACCAACTGGCGCTCGACGATTTGACGTTTCCGCAGCAGGTGGCGCTGACCCAGTTCCGCCGCTGATAGCGCGCCGAGACAGCGTTAAAGGACAGCAGCCGGCCTGGCCGATGGGACCGGGCCGGCCTTTTTATTCCTCAGATCGGCGCGCCGAAGCGTCCCGCCTGGTAATCCAGGATCGCCTGGTTGATCTCTTCGCGCGTGTTCATCACGAAGGGACCGTGCGCGACCACCGGTTCGCGGATCGGGAAGGCATGCCCGAGCAGCAGCAGCGAATCGTGGAGGGCGCTCACCGCGAGTTCGTCGCCCTGCGGTTCGAACTCGGCCAGGTGGAAGGCGCTGACCGTGTCCGGTTCGCCCTGGATCAGGCCGCGCACCACGTACAGGAAGATGTTGCGGTCGAGCAGGCCGTTCAGGTAGAAATTCGCGCCGGCCTTCATCTCCACCAGGCTCATCGAAACGCCGGTGAGGGACTGGATCGGCCCGGTCATGCCGCCATATTCTCCGGACACCAGATGCACGCGCACCTTGCCGTCGTCGCTTTCCACCACCGGGATCTGGTCGCGCTGCAGGCCCACGTAGCGCGGTTCGGTCATCTTCAGGTGCGGCGGCAGGTTGACCCACAGCTGCAGGATCTCGAGCGGGCCGCCTTCCTGCATGAACTCGCGCGGCGAGACCTCGGCGTGCACGATGCCGCGCCCCGCCGTCATCCACTGCACGCCGCCGGGGCCGATCACGCTTTCGTGGCCGGCGCTGTCGCGGTGGGCCAGCAGGCCGTCGAGGATGAAGGTGACGGTCTCGAAGCCGCGGTGCGGATGCGGGCCGAAGGGCAGGCCGCGGTTGTGCTTCGGGTAGACCTGCGGACCGTGGTGGTTGAGGAACAGGAAGGGATCGACCTGCTCGATGTGCGGCCCCGGCACCGGGCGCTGGGTGATCAGGTCGCCGATGTCGTCGCGCATGGCGGGATGCACCCGCTGGATGGTCTTGTAGCTCATGCCGGTCCCTTTTTCTGTTGTTCGCCTTGCCCGCTACGATACCCGATTGTGCCGTCGCGCGGCGGTCGCCATCCCCGTGCTAGACTCCTTGCGCTTTTGCAACAAGGAGACACGGTTTCACATGAAAACAAGACATATCCTGGCCAGCCTGCTGCTGGCCTTCGCCGGCGCTGCCGCCTGCGCCGCCCCGAACGCCCCGGCCGTGCCGGGCGAGGCCGCGGTGAAGGCCGCCAAGCATGCCGTCACCGCCTACCGCGACGACGTCGTCGACACCCTCGCCAAACTGGTCAGCTACAACACGGTAGCCGACAAGGACCTGCCCGTCGAACGCAATCCCCAGCACATCGGCTTCAAGAACTTCCTCAAGAGCGAGGCGGCGCGCCTCGGCTTCGATTTCGCCGACCATGGCCACGTGGTCGTGATCGGCCTCGGCGCGCCGGACGCCCAGGAGCGGGTCGGCATGATCGCGCACGGCGACGTGCAGCCGGTCGATCCGTCCAAGTGGAAGAAGTCGCCGTTCGAGCTGGACCGCAGCAGCGAGCCCGGCAAGCTGCTGGCGCGCGGCGCCGAGGACGACAAGGGACCCATCGCCACCGCCCTGTATGCGATGAAGTCGCTGAAGGACCTGCAGCTGCCGCTGTCCAAGCGCATCGAGCTGTACGTCTACATGGCGGAAGAGTCGGACTGGGAGCCGCTGGTCGCGTTCGTGAAGAGCCATCCGCTGCCCCAGCTGAACATCACCCTCGACGCCGAGTACCCGGCGGTGACGGCGGAGAAGGGCTACGGCACGCTTGCCGTGACCTTCCCGCCGGCGGCCGCGGCGCCGCAGGGCGAGCCGTATGTCGCCCGCTTCGGCGGCGGCTTCTTCGGCAGCCAGATCCCCGAGGATGCGCAGGCGCTCGTCGCCAACGCCGGCCCGGCGCTCGAAGCCCAGCTGCGGCAGCGCGCGGCGAAGCAGGCCGGCATGCACTACATCTTCGAACGCAAGGACGGCGGCCTGGCGATCAGCGCCAAGGGCGTCTCGGCGCATTCGTCCAAGCCGGAGGACGGCCTGAACGCGATCAGCATGCTGGCCGATGTGCTGGCCGTGCGGACCTGGCCTGACACGCCGTCCGGCGCGATGGTCAACTTCCTCAACGAGATGGTCGGCACCGGCTACTTCGGCGAGAAGTTCGGCAGCATCGCCTACCGCGACGCCTTCATGGGGCCGATGACCTTCGCCCCGACCGTGATCCGCCAGCAAGGGGAGAGCCCGGAACTGTCGATCAACATCCGCCGCCCGCAGGGCAAGACCGCCCAGCAGCTGTCCAACGAGATCAATGCCGCGCTGGCGCAATGGCAGGGCGCGCATGCGTCGGTGCAGCTGGCGGACGTCAAGGTGCAGATCGGCGACCCGTGGATCCAGCGGGACGCGCCGCAGCTGCCGGTGCTGATGAAGGTGTTCTCGTACTTCACCGGGGTGAAGGAGCCGAAGCCGGTCGCGGTCGGCGGCGGCACCAACTCGCGCCTGTTCCCGCGCGCCGTCAGTTTCGGTCCGGCAATGCCGCACACGGTCTATACCGGCCACTCGGAGCATGAGTTCATCACCCTCAAGCAACTGTTCCTGAACCTGGAAATGTACACGGCCGTGCTGGCCGAGCTCGCGCAGTAAAACAGTCCTGCCGTAGCCGGTCCCGGGCCAGCCGCCCGGGACTATCCCGCCCCCGCCGCCCGCTTCGATCCCCCGTGTTGACGTGTAAGTCGAAGTCTCGCCAAAACCTGCGATTTTTTCTAATCGTTCTGTAGGTTTGCGCCTACAAGGCATCTTGCTTCATAGGGAAAAACTGTCCCCGCCTGGCGGGCTCCCTAGGAGAGCGGGCACCCGAGCCTGTCGGTACGAGAAGCCCTCCACATGAGCTTGTTGATGCCCGGAAAAGCTCGTGCTTACACCTGGAAATAGTGGCGAAAAGGCCATGTTAGGATCGGTTCCTCGCCGCGATCGCGATACAGAAAGTCGCCTTGCGTACCCCGACATGCCCGACCACTATCGCCATGCACATCCAAGAACTCGTAAAGCCCGACGGACGACAACTTACCCTCTACAGTAACCAGCCGATTCCGGCAGGACTTGTTGCACCGAGTCCTTTTCCTGACCCACAGAATGCGAACCCCCACCTGCGCTGGCATGCGCTGCGCGGCGAATGGGTGACCTATGCGGCGTTCCGCCAGAACCGGACCTATCAACCGCCGCCGCAGTACAACCCGCTGGCCCCGACCACCGACCCGGCGCACCAGACCGAGATGCCAGCCGGCGACTACGAGATCGCCGTGTTCGACAACCGCTTCCCTTCGCTGGCGCTGGATTCCCACGATCCGCCGACGCTGACCGTGCCGACCGCGCCCGCCAACGGCAAGTGCGAGGTGGTGGTGTTCACCCAGGACCCGCAGGCCGCGCTGAGCCGCCTGCCGCTGTCGCGCATCGAGCTGCTGCTGCAGGTGTGGGGCGACCGCACCACCCGCATCGGCGGCCAGCACCACATCCAGTACGTGCTGCCGTTCGAGAACCGCGGCGCGGAAGTGGGCGTGACCCTGCACCACCCGCACGGCCAGATCTACTGCTATCCCTTCGTGCCGAGCGTGCCGGCGCGCCAGCTGGCGCAGGAACGCGAGTACTACCTGCAGCACGGCTCGAGCCTGCTGTGCGACATGGCGCGCGACGAGGCCGCCGACGGCAAGCGCGTGCTGTACCAGGACGAGTACGCGATCGCCTTCGTGCCGGCCTGCGCGCGCTACCCCTACGAGGTGTGGGTGATGCCGACCGCGCCATGCAAGGATTTCGCCGCGCTCACCCCGCCGCAGCGCGAGGGCCTGGCGCGCGCCCTGAAGACCGTGCTGCTCAAGTACGACCACTTGTGGGACCGTCCCTTCCCCTACCTGATGGCCTGGTACCAGGCGCCGACCGACGGCGCCGAGCATCCGGAAACGCAGTTGCACTGCCAGTTCTACCCGCCGTACCGCACCCGCGACCGCCTCAAGTACCTGGCCGGCACCGAGCTGGCGGCCGGCATGTTCGCGATGGACGTGCTGCCCGAGACTACGGCCTACGAGCTGCAGCAGGTCGAAGTCAACCTGGAGGATGGCGCATGAGCGTGACGGCCGATCCGCTGGCGTTGCGCGGCGCGGAGGCCGCGGCCAAGCTGGCCCTGCTGCGCGAGGCGCTGGCCCAGGCCGGCGCCGGCGCGATCCGCCTGCGCGGCGAGGACTGGTTCGCCTGGACCACCGCGGGCGGCACGACGCCGGCGCCGAGCAGCTGCGAAACCGGCGTGGCCGGGCTGCTGGTGACCGCGGACGAAGCCTGCGTGCTCACCGACGAGACCGAGGCCGAGCGCCTGCGCCTGGAAGAGGTGCCGTCCGGCTTTACCTTCCACAACGCGCCCTGGACCGATACCGAGCTGCACGAAACCTATGTGCTGGGCGCGGCCGGCGGGCGCGCCGTCCTGTCCGACCGCCCGGGCCCGAACGAGCAGCCGCTGCCCGCCAGCCTCAGGCTGCGCCGCATGGTGCTGAACGCCGACGAGCAGGAACGCTACCGCGCGCTTGGACGCGCAGCCGCCGAGGCGATCGGCGAGGCGTTGCGCGCGGCGCGTCCGGACTGGACCGAGTACCAGCTGGCCGGGGAGGGCGCGCGCGCCCTGCTGCGGCGCGGCATCCAGCCTTCGCTGGTGCTGGCCGCCGGCGAGCGCCGCCTGGGACGCTGGCGCCGGCCGACGCCTTCGCATGAGCCGCTCGGCACACGCGCCATGCTGTCGTGCTGCGCGCGCAGGCATGGCCTGGTCGCCAGGCTGTCGCGTTCCGTCAGCTTCGGGCCGGCCCCGGGGGCGCAGGACGAATTGCTGCGCCTGGAGTCGACCGGGCTGGACGCGGTGCGCGCCGGGCAGTCGCTGGCCGCCGTGTACCACGCCTTCGACGCCGCCTACCGCCACGCCAACCGGCCGGAGGCGCTGCGCGAGCGGCCCCAGGGCGGCATCGCCGGCTACCTGGCCTGCGAACTGGCCGCCACCCCCAGCACCGCGACCGGACTGGAGACCGGCATGGCGTTCGCGTTCAACCCCGGCTTCGACGGCATCGGCATCGAAGACACCTTCCTGCTCGGCGCGAACGGGCTGGAGAACCTCACGCTGGACCCGCAGTGGCCGGCGGCGAACATCGGCGGCCGCATGCGGCCGCTCTGGCTGGAGCTGACATGACAAGTGCAGAAACCTTCTTCGGCGGCGCCCCGGAGGCGTGCGCATGGGCTCCCGGGCGGGTCAACCTGCTGGGCGAACACACCGACTACAACGACGGCTTCATGCTGCCGGTGGCGACCCCGCAGCGCACCGGCGTCGCGCTGGCGCACAGCCACGACGACCAGCATCACCTGTACTCGGGCACGCTGGACGGCAACGTGACCTTCGCCGCGAAAGGCGGCAGCGCGCCGCAGGGCTTCGGCAGCTATATCGAGGGCTGCATCCGCCTGGTCGAGGCGACCGGGGTCGAGATCCCGCCGCTGCGCGTGTTCGTCACCACCAACCTGCCGGTCGGTTCGGGCCTGTCGTCCTCGGCCGCGCTCGAGGTGGCGACCCTGCGCGCGCTGCGCCAGTTGCTTGGCTTCGAGCTCGACGACGTCAAGCTGGCCCAGATCGCCCAGCGCGCCGAGATCGAGTATGCGCGCGTCAACTGCGGGATCATGGACCAGATGGCGTCCAGCCTGTGCGACGAACGCAACATGCTGTTCATCGACGCCCGCACGCTCGAGCACCGGCTGGTGCAGATGCCGGAGGGGACCGAGCTGATCGTGATCGATTCCGGCGTGCCGCGCACCCTGGCCGCCAGCAAGTACAACGAGCGCCGCGCCGAGTGCGAGGAAGCCTCGCGCAAGCTGGGCGTGAAGGCCTTGCGCGACGTCACCGACCCGCAGGCCGTGGAACAGTTGCCCGAGCCGCTGCGGCGGCGCGCGCGCCACGTGGTGCTGGAGGATCTGCGCGTGCTGGAAGCGGCGAAAGGCGTGAGCGCCGAGCGCTTCGGCGAGCTGATGAACGCTTCGCACGACAGCCTGCGCGACGATTACGAAGTCTCGATTCCGCAACTCGACCGCCTGGTGGAAGCCTTGCGCGCCGCCCCCGGCGTGCTCGGCGCGCGCCTGACCGGCGCCGGATTCGGCGGGGCCTGCGTGGCGTTGTGCCGCGCCGGCCAGGCAAGGGCGGCAGCAGAAACCGCACTCTCCAATTACAACAAAGAAGGACGCCGGGGACGCATCCTGATCCCGGTTCCGATCCAAGGAAAGGAAAACAATGAGCCAGTTTGAGTACCCCCGCCCGCAGCTGGTACGCGACAATTGGATCAACCTGAACGGCAAGTGGCGCTTCCGTTTCGACGACGAGGTGTCCTGCAGGATGCCGGACGGCGTGACCGGCTGGACCCATGAGATCAACGTTCCCTTTGCGCCGGAAACGGAAATGTCCGGCATCCAGGACACCGGCTTCCACCGCTTCTGCTGGTACGAACGCGACTTCGAGATGAAGCCGTCCGAGCAGCGCGCGATCCTGCACTTTGGCGCGGTCGACTATGCCGCCCGGGTCTGGGTCAACGGCCAGCTGGTGGCCGAGCACGAGGGCGGCCACACGCCGTTCTCGGCCGACATCACCCAGGCCCTGAAGGCCGACGGCAGGCAGGTGGTGACCGTGTTCGTCGAGGACGATCCGGCCGACCTGGCCAAGCCGCGCGGCAAGCAGGACTGGCTGCTGGAACCGCACTCGATCTGGTATCCGCGCACCACCGGCATCTGGCAGACCGTCTGGGTCGAGCAGGTCTCGCGCACCTTCATCCGCAGCCTGCGCTGGACCCCGATCTTCGAGACCTTCGAGATCGGCTGCGAAGTGTTCGCCGGCGGCGACATCCAGGAGAACATGTTCGTCGAGGTCAAGATCTGGCACGGCGACCAGCTGCTGGCGGACGACAACTACAAGCTGCTGCAGGGCGAGGCGAACCGCAAGATCGCGCTGTCCGACCCCGGCATCGACGATTCGCGCAACGAGCTGCTGTGGAGCCCCGAGCGTCCGACCCTGCTGGACGCCGAAGTGATCCTGCGCTGCGGCGACCGGGTGGTCGACCACGTCAAGTCGTACACCGCCCTGCGCGCCTTCCACATCAACCGCGACCGCCTGCTGCTGAACGGCCGCCCGTATCCGCTGCGCCTGGTGCTGGACCAGGGCTACTGGACCGAATCCTTCATGACCGCGCCGTCCGACGAGCACCTCAAGCGCGACGTCGAGCTGGCCAAGATGATGGGCTTCAACGGCGTGCGCAAGCACCAGAAGATCGAGGATCCGCGCTACCTGTACTGGGCCGACAAGCTGGGCCTGCTGGTATGGGAAGAGATGCCCTCGGCCTACCGCTTCAGTCCGCATGCGATCAAGCGCATCGTCAAGGAATGGACCGAGGCCATCGAGCGCGACTACAGCCACCCCTGCATCATCGTGTGGGTGCCCTTCAACGAATCCTGGGGCGTGCCGAACCTGACGTTGACCCAGGCCCACCGCAACGCGGTCGAGGCGCTGTACCACCTGACGCGCACCCTCGACGCGACCCGCCCGGTGATCGGCAACGACGGCTGGGAAGCCTCGGCCACCGACATCCTGGGCATCCACGACTACGACAGCGATCCGGAAAAGATCAAGGCGCGCTACGAGGTCAGCGACCCCGTGCGCACGCTGTTCGACCAGCGCCGTCCCGGCGGACGCATCCTGACGCTGGACGGCTTCCCGCACCGCGGCCAGCCCATCGTGCTGACCGAATTCGGCGGCATCGCCTTCGACCCGCAGGCGACCCCCGAGGACGGCACCTGGGGCTATACCCGTGCCCATACGGCCGAGAGTTATCACGCGCTGTACCAACGCCTGCTGAAAGTGGTCAACGAGACCTTCATGTTCAGCGGCTTCTGCTACACCCAGTTCGCCGACACTTTCCAGGAGGCCAATGGCCTGCTCAATGCGGACCGTACCCCCAAGCTGCCTTTCGAGGTGATCAGCGCGGCGACGCGCAACGTCGACCTCGAACCGAAGGATATCGAACCGGAGGGAGACCAGGGTCCAGCTGGCGGGCGCACGGAATAACCTGCTGCGCGTTGCAGCTTCGTTCTGCGCTTCTGGAACGACTCTGCGGCCGCTCGCTACGGTTCTTCCGCGCGCTGTGACGCTGGCGGTCGGCGCCGAACTGACTTTCAACCGACCGCCCGCGCTACGACGGGCGTTGAAGGAGGCATCATGACCACGATCGTCGTTTTCAGCCATCTGCGCTGGGATTTCGTTTTCCAGCGGCCGCAGCACCTGCTGTCGCGCCTGGCGCAGCATTATCCGGTCCTGTTCGTCGAGGAGCCGGAGTACGATGACGGCGCCCCGTTCATGCAGCGGTCCCATCCCGCGCCGAACGTGACCGTGTGCCGCGCGCACACCCCGATCCATGCCGTCGGCTTCCACGACGACCAGCTGCGCCTGCTGCAGCCAATGATGGCCCAGCTGGCACCACCGGGCGAGCAGGTCATCGCCTGGTTCTATACGCCGATGGCCTTGCCCCTGCTGCAGTCGCTCCAGCCCGCGCTGGTGGTGTACGACTGCATGGACGAGCTGGCCTCGTTCAGGAATCCGCCGAAACAGCTGCTGCAGCGCGAGAGCGCGCTGCTGAACATCGCCGACCTGGTCTTTGCCGGCGGCCCCAGCCTTTATGAGGCCAAGAAGAACCGCCACCCGAAGGTGCACTGCTTTTCCAGCAGCGTCGACGTGGAGCACTTCGAGCAGGCCCTCGACCGCAGCCGTGTCCATCCGCAGCAGCAGGACATTCCGCATCCGCGCCTCGGCTTCTACGGCGTGCTGGACGAGCGCTTCGACCCCGAACTGGTCGGCGCGGTCGCCGATGCCCATCCGGACTGGCAGGTCGTGCTGGCCGGCCCGGTCGTGAAGATCGATCCGGAACGGCTGCCGCGCCGCGCCAACATCCATTACCTGGGCCAGCAACCCTACACGGCCTTGCCCGACCTGCTGGCCGGCTGGGACGTCTGCCTGATGCCGTTCGCGATCAATGAAGCGACCAAATTCATCAGCCCGACCAAGGTGCTCGAATACATGGCGGCCCGGCTGCCGATCGTGAGCACGCCGATCGCCGACGTCGCCAACCCCTACGGCCACGTGGTCGCCATCGCCGGCGAAGCGCGCGAATTCGTCGCCGCCTGCGAAGCGGCGCTGGCGCAGACCCCGGCCGAGCGCGAACGCATGGTCGAGGCGATGAACGCCGTGGTCGCCGCGACTTCCTGGGACACCACGGTGGCGCACATGCACGCGCTGCTGGAATCGACGCCGCCGCGCAGCGCCAGTTCGCACCTCGCTTCGCACGCGGCCGCCCAGCCGGCGCCGCAGGCGGGCAACGCCGCGCAGAACGTCAATCCGCTGCGCAGCCAGGGCGCGCGCCACGTCGGCACCGTCATCATCGGCGGCGGCCCGACCGGGCTGTCGGCCGCCTACCACCTGGGCGCGGACACCCTGCTGCTGGACCGCAACGAGACCGTCGGCGGCTGGTGCCGCTCGATCGAGGACCATGGCTTCACCTTCGATCACGCCGGCCACATCATGTTCTCGAACGACCCCTATGTGCTGAAGATGTACGAGGTGCTGCTGGGCGATAACGTGCACTGGCAGAACCGCGAAGCCTGGATCTACAGCAAGGGCGTGTACACCCGCTATCCCTTCCAGGGCGCGCTGTACGGCCTGCCGCCCAAGGTCATCACCGAATGCGTGATGGGCGCCATCGAAGCCCGTTACGGGGCCGACAACGATGCCGACGCCGCCGAGGCGAAAGCCATCGACGACTGCTGCGCCGACGGCACCACCGACGTCTGCAACACCGACCGCTCCGTCAAGGGACAGGTCAGGAATTTCGAACAGTTCATCTACCAGGTCTGGGGCAAGGGCATCGCGAAGCACTTCGCCATCCCCTACAACCGCAAGCTCTGGACCGTGCCACCGGCCGAGATGGAAACCTCCTGGCTGGGCGGCCGGGTGCCGCTGCCGAACCTGGAAGAGATCGTGCAGGGCGCCCTGGAGCCGTCGCCCAGGCCGGTGGGGCCGAACGCCCGCTTCGGCTATCCGCTGAAGGGCGGCTTCCAGGCCCTGATGAACGGCTTCCTGCCGCACATCAAGGGCAAGATCGAGCTGGGCGCCGAGGTCGTGCAGGTGCTGCCGCGCGAACACATCGTGGCCCTGGCCGATGGCCGGCGCTTCCGCTATGACGACCTGATCTCGACCATGCCGCTGCCGGAGCTGGTCAAGGCGATCGGCGAGGAGGCGCCGCAAGAGGTGAGGGCGGCGGCCAGGGGCTTGCGCCATGTGTCGATCCGCTGCGTCAACATCGGCATCGACCGGGTCGCCACCGACAAGCACTGGATCTACTATCCGGAAGACACGATCTTCCACCGCATCTTCGTACAGGGGAATGCTTCGCCGGGATGCAACCCGCCGGGCGGCTTCGGCTTCACCTGCGAGATCTCGTATTCGCCGACCAAGCCGCTGCCGCTCGACGGCGCCGAACTGATCGCCCGCGCGATCGAGGATTGCCGCAAGGTCGGGATGATCCAGGAAGGCGACCGGATCCTGGTTGCGAACCAGGTCGACATGCCGTACGCCTACGTGCTGTACGACCACCAGCGCGCGCGCAATGTCGAGACCTGCAAGGCCTGGCTGAAAGGCTTCGACATCACCCTGGTCGGGCGCTACAGCGAATGGGAGTACTACAACTCCGACCACGCCTTGCTGGCCGGCAAGCGCGGCGCCGAGACCGTGCTGGCCAAGCGCAGCCGCGCGCAGAAGGTCAGTGCGGAGTAAGCGGTAAGGCGGTCCGCCTGGCGCCGCCGGGCGGATGATGACACGAATCAGCGCGAATGGGCGCGAGTGAGCCGCCCCGGCTGCGGGCACAGCGGGGCCGCGTGTGGAACAGCGCGATCAGTGGTGGATCATGCCGCCCGCCAGGTTGACCCGGTCGCCGCTGCGGAAGTCCGGGGTGGTTTCCTGGGTGACTACCTGGGTGCTGCCGTCATCCATGCGCAGGGTGATGCGGTAAATGCGGTCCGATGCGGTCGAGCTGCCGGTGCTGCCGGCAGTGCCGCTGCTGCCCATCGCCGCGCTGCCGGCCGAGCCTGCGCCGGACGCGCTGCTGGCCTGGCGCGGAACGACTTCGACAGCCATGACCGTGGCGTTCGGGCTGGAGCTGGCCGCGGTGGACTGTCCCATGCTGGACGCGCCATAGGCTCCCTGGCCGGTGGTGGCGCTGGCGTTCTCGCCGGTGGTGGTGGTGCCGGTACCGGTGGCGGAAGTGCCGCTGGACGTGCCGCTGCCCGAGGTGCCCGAGGTGCCGGAGGCGCCGGACTGGTCGTAAGCCGAGCTGCCGGTGCTGCCGGTAGTGCCGGAACTGCCCGAGCTGCTGGTGCCGCCGCTGCTGGTGGAAGTGCCGCTCTCCATGCCGGTACCGCTACTGCCGCCGCGCATGGAGCTGCATGCGGACAAGCCGAAAGCCAGCGTCAGCAAGCCTGCCAGGAGTACGCTCTGGTGTCTTAGCTTCATGATCAACTCCTCGTGATGGGATGGATGTGCCTCGTATATGCGTGACGATGCCGCATGCCACAAGGGTAAGAGGCAGGTTTCAGGGCGACGTTCCAGCTGACTCGGGTTGGGCATGAGCCACGTCAAGGACGCGGCGGGAGCGGGGAATTCAGGAAGCGGCCGGGGCTCAGCGCCGTGTTTCCAGCGCCGCTTTCGGCAGCACGAGGCACAGCAGTAGGCTCGCCAGGATGGCCGAACCGCAGTCGACGGCCCAGTCGCGCACGTCGGCGCCCCGGTAGGGGAAAAAGCTCTGGATGAACTCGTCGCCCGCCCCCATCACGGCGACCGCCAGCACGGCCTTGACGGCGCGCGTACCGGCGCCGCCGGTGCTGCCCAGGAAGCACAGGCAGGCCAGCACGGCATAGGCCGAGGAATGCAGCACCACGCCGGGCGCATACTGGCCGATGTCGGCGCGCGCCCCGGGAATATTGCCGGTGACGACGATCGCCAGGTACATGAGCGCGGCGCAGCCAAGGCAGGCCAAGCGCAGGCGCGGGTGCGTCAGCAACTGGAACAGCATGTCGTTCATGGAACAGCGGGCGAGAGTGCGAAACCCGCACCTTACCATGCCGAATGCCTGAGCGTCCGCACGGCCGTCGAGCCGTGCCGGGACCAAGGGTCAACCAGGGATTGTTGCCCCTGGGACCGGCGCACCGTCTTGCGGAACGTCGGCCAAGGGCGGGCGCGCGTCAGATCGTGAGCGCGGGCGTCCCGTTGGGATAGTGGGCGTCGAAGCAGCTTTCGCATTCGGCGCAGAAAAGATGGGCGATGCGTACGGTTTGCTGCCGCAGGATGAGCTTGAGTTGGTGTGTCCGGCATTTCGGGCAGATCTCGCGGACGCTGCCGAAGGTCAGTACGTGAAGAGGCAGCTCTTCATCGTCGAGGTGGTCGATCACCACGCGCGGATTCAGTTCGCTGAGGACCAGGTAGTCGTCGGCGGCATGCCGTCGTCGGCGCGATGGCGGGGAGGAGTGCTGCTGGGATGGCGTCATTGCTTCAGGTAAAGTCATTGGACTGGCTCCATGAAAAAAACGCAAACGCGAAATTCATCATAGCGAAATCCCGGATCGGATCAAGCTCTGCGGTGATTGATTTTCTTTATCGGGATGCCCAGGGCGGGTATCCGGGCGGAATAAAAAAATGCCCGCCAACGGAGGACGGGCACAACCCAAGATCGGGCCAAGAGACGCGGAATCCGGTGCGGCGCACCGCTGGCGGCACGCCTTTCTGCGATCACGCATATCGGTTGCGTGTATCCAGATGAACCCAGTATAGGAGGGGAATATGACCCAGACATGACACGTCTCAAAAAAGACGCCGTTCCTCGAGAACAAATTCGGCTGAGACTGGTCTATTGCCCGCGGCGGCAAAAAAAAAGCCCGCTGAGTGAGCGGGCTTCAAACTATTTTCTTGGAGGAGAATAGTGGAGACAGGTAAGATTATGTTGCGCCGCGATATATATGTCCAATTTTCATTTCGGATAGCGGACATTCGCAAAACTGATAACCGCTGAGCTCGCCCCCTTTTACTCCTTGACCGGCACCGTGTAGTTCAGCGCCATCCGGCCGCCGTCCGCATACAGCGTCTGGCCGGTGACGTAGGAAGCGTCGTCGCTGGCCAGGAAGGCCGCGATGCCGGCGATCTCTTCCGGCTCGCCGCAGCGCCCGAGCGGCGTGCGCGACAGGATCGTGTGCCGGGCTTCCGGGCTGCCCATCACCGCGTTCTTCGCCAGCTCGGTGAGGATGGTGCCGGGGCCGATGGCGTTGACGCGGATGCCGTGCTGGGCCAGGGCGATCGCCGCCACCTTGGTCAGCTGGTTGACGCCGCCTTTCGACACCACGTAGGGAATCTGGTTCGGGATGGCCAGCTCGGCGTTCACGCTCGACATGTTGATGATGCAGCCGCTGCCGCGCTTGACCATCTCGCGCGCCACCGCCTGGCTGCACAGGAACATCGACTTCAGGTTGATGCGCAGCACGCGGTCGAAGTCTTCCTCGGCCAGGTCGAGGAAGTCGGCGGCATGGGTGACGCCGGCATTGTTGACCAGGATGTCGACATGGCCGAAGGCGGACAGGGTGGCGGCCAGCATGGCGTCGACGTCGGATTTCTGGCTGACGTCGGCGCAGAAGAAGCGGGCATTGTCGCCCAGCGCCTCGGCCGCGGCCGCACCTTCCTGGCGCACGTCGACCAGCATCACGCGCGCACCTTCGCGCACCAGGCGCTCGGCGCAGGCATACCCGATTCCCCGGCTGGCTCCGGTAACGATGGCGACTTTCTGGGCAAGTTTCATGGCAGGCTTTCCTGGATGGCTAAAATGCCATTGTAACCAAGCGCCTGCGCGCTGCGAACGCTAGAGCATCAAGGGCTTGTCCGGCAGCTCGTTCGGGCGCGACCCGTTCGACGGGAAATGCTGGCGCAACAGCGCGTTGACCTGGCCGACCGCGTCCAGCGCGGCGTCGTGGAAGCGGCCCTGGCCGAAGCCCGACGTCATCGTGTTGCAGATCGCCTGCCAGGTGGCGCTGTCGATCCTGCGGTTGATGCCGCGGTCGGCCACGATGTCGACCTTGTGGTCGGCCAGGTTGACGTAGATGAGCACGCCGCAGTTGTCCTCGGTGTCCCAGATGCCGTAGTCGGCGAACAGCGAGATCGCGCGCTGGCGGTTGCTCACGCCTTCCCACACCGCCGACAGGGGCAGCGATTTTTCGACCACCAGGCGGACCTCGCCGCGGTGGGTCTGCTCGCCAGCCGTGATCGCTTCGGCGATGGCGGCCAGGGTCGCGGGCGGGAAGGCGCGCTCGGCCTCGTTCCTGGTGCTGAGCAGGTGGCGCAGCGTGCGCTTGAGCTTGCTGTCCATCACCAGTCTCCCGAGGCGCCGCCGCCGTCGAAACTGCCGCCGCCGCCCGAAAAGCCGCCGCCGCCGGAAAAGCCGCCACCACCCGAGAAGCCGCCGCCGCCGGAACGGTTGTTCATGTTGCTGAGGATGCTGCCGAGGATGAAGCCGGTGGTGGCGTTGTTCCAGCCGCTGGACTGGCGGCCGCCGAAGCGCGGCTGCGCCAGCCTGGCGCGGCGCGGACGGAACATCGAGCGCAGCACCATGAAACCGACCACGATGAAGAAGATGCTGGTGATGATGCCGGGGCCGCCGTCATCGTCCCGGGCCTGTCCCTGCTGTTGCGCCTGTCCCTGCCCGGCCTGGGGCGCCGGAAACTTTTCCTGGTCGAGGAGGGCGGAGATCGCGCCCACGCCGGCGACCAGGCCGCCGTAGTAATCGTTCTGGCGGAAGTGCGGCGCGATGGTGTCCTGCAGGATGCGCTTGGACTGGGCGTCGGTGAGCACGCCCTGCACCCCGCGCCCGGCTTCGATGCGCAGGCGCCGCAGCGAGGACGGATTGTCGCGCGCGACCAGCAGCAGCACGCCATTGTCGACGCCCTTGCGGCCCAGCTTCCAGGCGTCGGCCACGCGGATACTGTACTGCTCGATGACTTCCGGCTCGGTCGACTTGACCAGCAGCACCGCGATCTGGCTGCCGGTCCGGGTTTCGTAGTCGGCCAGCACCTGCTCCAGGTTGCGGCGCTGTTCCGGCGTCAGCATGCCGGCTTCGTCGGTGACGCGCGCCGTCAGCTGGGGTACGGGCTTGAGCTGCGCCTGGGCCTGCCCGGCGAGGAGCAGGGCAAGGGCGATGGCCAGGCCCTGGAACAGGCGCAGCAGCGGATTCATCGCGGCGTCCCGCTTACTTGCCGAAGTCGACCTTCGGCGCGGTCGAGATCGAGCGCTCGTTCTCGACCGTGAACGAAGGCTTGGGCTGGTAGCCGAACATCTTCGCCGTCAGGTTGGTCGGGAAGCTGCGCGCCAGCACGTTGTACTCCTGGACCGAGGCGATGTAGCGCTGGCGCGCCACGGTGATGCGGTTCTCGGTGCCTTCCAGTTGCGATTGCAGGTCGCGGAACTGGGTGTCGGCCTTCAGGTTCGGATAGTTTTCCGACACGGCCATCAGGCGCGACAGCGCGCTGCTCAGCTCGCCCTGCACCTGCTGGAACTTCTGGAAGGCTTCCGGATTGTTCAGCACTTCCGGCGTGATCTGGAAACTGGTGGCGGCGGCGCGCGCACGGGTCACGGCTTCCAGCGTTTCGCGTTCGTGGGTAGCATAGCCCTTGACGACATTGACCAGGTTCGGAATCAGGTCGGCGCGGCGCTGGTACTGGTTGACGACTTCGCTCCAGGCGGCCTTGGTCGCCTCGTCCTTGGCCTGGAATTCGTTGTAGCCGCAGCCCGACAGCAGCGAACCGGCCAGGACCGCCGTCAGCAACATGGCGGCCAGACGCGTGAACAGGGAAGGCGTCGAAGAAGTCTGCTTCATGGGATTTCCATTGCTAGTTGTCGAATGACTAAAAATATACCGCAATTGTCCTTACTGCGGCGCTCTACCGATGCGAAGAGGCGGCCGAAACGGGGGCAAGCGCGGCGCAGCGCGGTACAATAATGGGTTTGCAACAAGAGACAAGGGCCTGCCATGAACTTCATCGACAAGCTGAATGCCGCCTGGCGCAGCAACGATTCCCTGCTGTGCGTCGGACTCGATCCGGACGTCGAGCGCCTGCCCGCGCACCTGCGCGCGCATCCGGAAGGCATCGCCGAATTCTGCAAGGCCATCATCGACGCGACCGCCGACCTGGCCTGCGCCTTCAAGCCGCAGATCGCCTATTTCGCCGCGCTGGGCGCGGAAAGCCAGCTGGAGACGGTCTGCCGCTACCTGAAACAGCGTTATCCGCACATTCCCCTGATCCTGGACGCCAAGCGCGGCGACATCGGCGCCACCGCGCACCAGTACGCGCGCGAAGCCTACGAGCGCTACGGCGCGGATGCCGTCACGGTGAGTCCCTACATGGGCTTCGACTCGGTGGAGCCGTACATGGAATGGCCGGACCGCGGCGTGATCGTGCTGTGCCGCACCTCGAACGCGGGCGGTTCGGACCTGCAGTTCCTCGACGTCGGCGGACGCCCGCTGTACCAGCATGTGGCGCAGCTGGTGGCCGAGAAGTGGAACCGGAACGGCCAGTGCGCGCTGGTGGTGGGCGCCACCTTCCCGCAGGAGCTGGCCCAGGTGCGCGCCATCGTCGGCGACATGCCGCTGCTGGTGCCGGGCGTCGGCGCCCAGGGCGGCGACATCGAAGCGACCGTGAAGGCGGGCCGCACGGCGAATGGCGCCGGCATGATGATCAATTCCTCGCGCGCCATCATTTACGCGCAGCCGCAGGGCGACGAAGACTTCGCGGCCGCCGCGCGCCGGGTGGCGATGGAGACGCGCGACGCGATCAACCGGCATCGCAAGTAAATGGTTGGGTGGGCACCCCGTGCCCACGCAAATCAATCAATACCGCTGAGGCGCGATCGACTCCGCATAATCGTACAGCGCCCCCAGGATCTCCTCGGTACGCTCATCCGCCGTTTCCGACAGCGCATCGATCTCGGCGAACAGCTGCTCGATGGTACGGGCGCCACCGGCGCCGTCGAACAGGCGCGCCGCCCGGTGCGCTTCCCAGGTTTCCAGTTCGTGCTCCTGCAGGGTGTGGGGGAAGTTGCGGCAGCGGTAGCGGAACAGGATCTCCGCCAGCCGCCCGTCGTCGAAGCTCGGCTGCCGATCCGCCAGGCGGGCCGGGTGCTCGCCGCGCAGCGCTTCGAGCTGGCGCCGGTCGCCCTGCGACACGAAGCCGTTGTACAGGTCCTCGTCGACGTCCATCCCGGTGCCCGACGCCTCGCGCTGGAACACCTTCTGCCACACGGCGCTCATGTCGGGCCCGCCGGCCGCGATGCGCGCGTGCGCGAGGCACTGCTCGATGTCCAGCTCCCACCTCGTCGCCAGCGCCGGGTCCAGGGTCCGCAGGTTCCCGACCAGCATCGGCGACTTGTTCAGGTGCACGCTCTTGATCGGCAGGCGGGTCATCCCTTCCGGCATCTCGGCGGCGCGCGTGAACAGGCGCGCGCGGATCGTGTCCACGTTCAGCCCGAACAGCTCGGACGGGTCGTGGCGGCAGTCCCAGACCAGCACCTCGTTCTTGTTGGTGGGGTGGGAGGCCAGCGGCCACACCAGGCCCAGGCAGCCGCGCTCGGCCGGGAACATGCCGGACACGTGCAGCACGGGCCGGCGCTGGTTGCGCTCCAGGTGCAGGCCCATCTCGCTGGCCACCTTGTCCTTGCGGCGCAGCTCGAGGCAGAAGTCGAACAGCTTCGGCTGCTTCGAGCGGATCAGGCGCGCCATCGCGATCGTGGCGCGCACGTCGGACAGCGCATCGTGGGCCGCCTCGTGCACCAGGCCGTTGGCGCGGGTCAGGTCTTCCAGCCGGAAGCTGGGCTTGCCGTCTTCCTTCATCGGCCAGCTGATGCCGTCCGGGCGCAGGGCATAGGTCATGCGCACCACGTCCAGCAAGTCCCAGCGGCCGCAGCCGTTCTGCCATTCGCGCGCGTACGGGTCGATCATGTTGCGCCAGAACAGGAAGCGCGTGACCTCGTCGTCGAAGCGGATCGTGTTGTAGCCGACCCCGACCGTGCCCGGCTCGCTGAAGGCTTCGCAGATGCGCTTGGCGAATTCGTGTTCCGGCACGCCATGCTCGAGGCAGTGCTGGGGCGTGATGCCGGTGATCAGGCAGGCCTGCGGATCCGGCAGGTAGTCGGGCGCCGGCTGGCAGTAGATCATGACCGGCTCGCCGATCTCGTTCAGCTCGGCATCCGTGCGGATCGCCGCGAACTGGGCCGGGCGGTCGCGCCGCGGTACCGCGCCGAAGGTTTCGTAGTCGTGCCAGAGAAAGGTGTGGGTGCTCATTGGGAGCTCATGAATTATGACGCGTCATTCTAACTTGCCGGCCTGCTCATCTCCAGCGCTCATCTACGCCGCGCCGCAACAGGCTGTACGGAACCTTCAGACGCTGATGCGGTCGCGTCCGGCCTCCTTGGCGCGGTACAGGGCGGCGTCGGCGGCTTCGACCAGGCTGCGCTCGTCCTGGCTGCGGCCCAGGCTGGCGACGCCGAAGGAGGCCGTAATGTGGGGCAGGGCGATGCGCATGTCGTCGAACACGATGGTTTCGCGCATGCGCCGGCACAGGCGCTCGGCGACCATCTCGGCCAGCAGGCGGTTGGTGTTCGGCAGGATCGCCATCAGTTCCTCGCCGCCGTAGCGCACCGCAAAGTCGGACGGCCGCAGCGCGCTGCGGATCACGGCGGCGGCGCTGGCCAGCGCGGTGTCGCCGGCCGTGTGGCCGAAGGTGTCGTTGAAGCGCTTGAAGTGGTCGAGGTCGATCATCACCAGCGACAGCGGGGTGCCGTCCTCGCGGCTGCGTGCGACCAGGGTCGGCAGCATGTCGTTCAGCCAGGCGCGGTTGAACAGGCCGGTCAGGCCGTCGTTCATCGACAGCTGGCGGTAGAACTCGCCCAGCTTCTGGCGCCGCCGCAGTAGGGCGTTGGCGGCGCGGATGCGGAAGGACAGCAGGCGCAGCAGGTTACGGGCGACGCCGTTGGCCTCGTCGATCAGGCGCCACAGCAGGTCCGGCTCGATCACCAGCAGTTCGCTGGTTTCCAGCGCGGTGATGGCGTCGAGGTTGGCGGCATCGTCCAGCACCGACTGCTCGCCCACGCTCTCGCCGGGCAGGATGCGCTGGATCTCGCCGGCGCCGGTCGCCGTCGCCGGCTGCACGCCGAGCGAGCCGGACAGCACGATGTAGAGGCGGGCCCGCAGGCCATCCTCGACCGGCTCGTCCTTCGCCACCCGGATCACCGGACAGTCTGCCAGCAGCGCCGCCACGGCCGGGGTATCGGCGTCGCGGAACAGCTGCAGGTCGCGGATCGCGTGGCGGGACGCGCCGAAGGCGGCGATGATGTTCAAGGGATGGATGCGCTAATGGTTGAGCTCGAAATCATAACTCATTGCAACTTCTCCGCGAGACTTGTCGCCGGATAAACAACAGTGTTCCAATAGCGGTATGAATCCTTCGACTCCCCTCATCGACGCGTTCGGGCAGCGCCACGTCCCGGACCCGGATGCCCGCATCGTCTGCCTGGTGCCCTCGATTACCGAACTGCTGTGCGAACTGGGCCTGGCCGGCAGGCTGGTCGGGCGCACCGGCTTCTGCATCCATCCGCGCGACACGGTCGCCGCCATTCCCAAGGTGGGCGGCACCAAGGACGTCAACGTCGAGAAGATCCGCAAGCTGGCGCCGACCCACGTGGTGGTCAACATCGACGAGAACGAGAAGCCGACCGTGGAGCGCCTGGCCGAATTCGTCCCGCACGTGGTGGTGACGCACCCGAACACGCCGCGCGACAACCTGCGCCTGGCGCGGCTGATGGGCGGGATCTTCGGGGCCGAGGAGGCGGCCGAGCGCTGGTGCGCCGCCTTCGAAGAGGAATACGCGGCCCTGCACAGGCTGGCCCAGGGGCCGCGCCGCACGGTCCTGTACTGCATCTGGCAGGATCCGTGGATGACGGTCTCGAACGAGACCTATATCGCCGGCATGCTGGCCGAACTGGGATGGAAGGTGCCTTCGCTGGGGGAGGGAGAACGCTATCCGCGCTTCGAATGGTCGCAGGCGCTGGTGGACGGGCTCGATGCGGTATTGCTGTCGACCGAGCCCTACCGCTTCACGGAGGAACATGCCGATGCGCTGGAAAAGCAGATCGGCATTCCCGTGTTCCTGGTCGACGGCGAAATGATGTCGTGGTACGGCAGCCGCGCCCTCGAAGGCCTGCGCTACCTGCGCAGGCTAAGAGCATTAATTGAAAGTTACTGATTATCCGTCAGTCCCTTGTAGGACTCGGCGGGGACGTCGGCGTCCAGCGGCAGGGGTTCGCGCTTGCTCTTGTCGTTCAGGCGGCCCAGGGCGCTGTCCAGGGCACGCTTGAGCTTGCCGGCCGCGCCCGAGATCGACAGGTGCAGGTCGGCGGCGTGGGCATGCACGACCACCGGCTCGTAGCCGGACACGCGCGCTTCCATCATGCAGTAGTTGTCGCCATCCTCGTGCTTCTGGCCGTTCTGGTTGCTCAGGTGGACGTCGACGCGGCGGACCTGCTCGAAACGGCCGACGCTCGATTCGACCACGTCGCGCACGCGCTCGTCGAGGCCCTGGTGGCGGTCGATGGTGTTGTCGGTATTAACATTGATTTCCATACATCGCTCTCCAATAGTTGACACTGTTGAAACGATGTTACACCTTCCGCGGGATTCACCGCGCCCAGATGCCGCTGCTCAAGAGTTCACCACCCCGGCCGCGATATTCACCGACAGCCCGAGGATCAGCAGGTTGAAGAAGAAGGCCAGTATCGAATGGCCCAGCACCAGCTTGCGCATGGTGCGCGAGGCCACCGCCACGTCCGAGGTCTGGACCGCGACCGCGATCGTGAACGAGAAGTACAGGAAATCCCAGTAATCCGGCTCCAGGCCTTCCTCAGGAAAGCGCAGCGGCGGCTTGCCGGCGGGGGCGCGGTAGTACAGGTGGGCGTAGTGGAAGCAGAACAGCACCCCGACCAGCAGCCAGGAGCCGACCAGGGTGAGGGCGGTGAAGGCATAGCGCAGCGCGACCTGGTCGGGCGGCATGTGGTCCATGCGGCTCAGCTCGGACACGATGGCATACAGGCTCAGCACCGCGCCCACGACCAGGGTAAGCAGCACCACGCCGGCGCTTTCGTCCTCGCGGCCGGCGATCGCGCGCACGCGGCCGGGGTCGGCCCGCAGCATCAGCCAGGCCATGCCGGGCAGGTAGGTCCAGACGCCGGCGTTCCAGCCGACCAGCGCGCGCCGCAGCCATGGACTGGACTCCGGCCACAGCAGGGCGACCAGCGCGCCCAGTGCGATCGCCAGCGACAGGTGCGGGCGGTGGCGGATGAAGCGGTGCAGCATCCGCTTGTCCCCGTGGCGTCCGGTTCCCTTGTCCATCATCCGACCTTGCGCGCGGCTTCTTCCGCTTCGTGGTGCGGGAACCGGTCCATGCGCGACAGCACCGGGAACAGTTTCATCCAGGCGCCGGTGACCACCAGGGTCGCGGCGCCGCCGATGACGATCGCGCGCACCAGGCCGAACCAGCTGGCGGTAAGACCCGATTCGAACTCGCCCAGTTCATTCGAGGCGCCGATGAAGACGGAATTGACGGCGCTGACCCGGCCGCGGATCTCGTCCGGGGTCTCGTACTGCACCAGCAGGTGGCGTACGTAGACGCTGACCATGTCGCCGGCGCCCAGCAGGAACAGGGCCGCCAGCGCGACCGCGAAGCTGCCGGTCAGGCCCATGGTCACGGTGGCGGCGCCGAACAGCGCGACCCCGCCGAACATCCAGGCGCCGACGCGGCGCCGGATCGGGAAGAAGGCCAGCAGGATCGAGCAGAGCGCCGCGCCGGCGCCGGGCGCGGTGCGCAGCAGGCCCAGGCCGGTCGGGCCGGCGGCCAGCACGTCGTGGGCATAGGCGGGCAGCAGGGCGGTGGCGCCGCCGAACAGCACCGCGAACAGGTCGAGCGAGATCGCGCCCAGCACGATCGGGCGCGACCACACGAAGCGCAGCCCTTCGAGCAGCGTGTGCCAGCTCACGGGCGCCTTGTTCATCGCCTGCGGTGCGCTGCGGGTGGCCGCCATCAGCAGCACCGACAGGGCCAGCAGCACGCTCGACACCGTGTACACCACGTTCGGCCCGAACACGTACAGCAGGCCGCCCAGCACCGGGCCGGCGATCACGGCCACGTGGAAGGTGGAAGAGCTCAGCGCCACCGCCTGCGAGAACGCTTCGTTCGGCACCAGGTTGCGCAGCACCGCCTGGGAAGCCGGCATCATGAAGGCGCGCGCGCTGCCGTACAGGACCAGGATCGCGAACACCGGCCAGACGACATGGCTGCCGGACAGGGTAAAGGCCACCAGCAGCAGGCTGCACAGCAGCTGGGTGCACATGCACAGCAGGATGATGGTGCGGCGGTTGTGGGTGTCGGCCACATGGCCGGCCCACAGGATCAGGGCCAGGAAGGGCGCGAACTGGGCCAGGCCGATCAGGCCGAGGTCGAACAGGCTCTGGGTGATCTGGTAGACCTGCCAGCCGACCGCCACGCTCTGCATCTGGACGGCGAGGGTGCCCAGGAAGCGGGCGGAAAGATAGAAGGAGAGGTTTCGGTTGCGCAGGACGCTCAGGCCGCCTGTGGGGGAAATCAGTGACATAAGGTAGGGAAAGGGGCCTCAGATACGTCGTCCCCGCGAAGGCGGGGACCCATGCCGAGCTTCCGAAGTCGGCGAATCCGCTTCAACGGGCGCCGACCAGCGTTGGTCATTCAGCATGGATTCCCGCCTGCGCGGGAATGACGGTCTTATTATTTCTTGAACCTCAGTGCAAACTTGTCGTCCGGCTTGTCCATCTTGAAGAAGGGCTGCTCGCGCGGATCCGAGGCCACGTGCAGGTAGTCGCTGCGGCCGTCGAGCTTGAAGCCGGCCTTGGTGACTTCCTCGACCACCGTGTCCTCGTCGATGCGGTGCAGGGTCTTGGTGGCGGACAGGCCGCTGCCCTTCTTGGCCGCGTTGTCGATGATCACCAGCGTCCCGCCCGGCTTCAGCGCCTCGTACAAACGCTTGTTCATCGCCGCCCGGTCGGCCGGGGTGTTGGCGATGTCGTGGTAGGACATGTTGATGGTGATGAGGTCGAGCGGCGGCGTGCCTTTCGGGACCGGATCGTTGAAGTCGGCCACCACGGCGTGCAGGTTGGGCAGGGTGGAGGTGCCCACGCGCTCCTGCAGCTTCGGATTCGGCTTCGCGTTCTGCGCCCACACTTCGCCCTTGCTGCCGACCGCCGCCGTCAGCAGGGCCGCGGTATTGCCGCCGCCCGAGGCGATGTCGAAGGCCTTCATGCCGGGACGGACCTGGGCGAAGGCGAGGAACTCGGCCGGCTTGCGCTTGGCGTCTTCCTTGCGGTCGTCAGCGCTGCGGATCGGACTGGCGACCGCGGACTGGTAGCCGGCGTCGGCCTGCTGGCCGGCGGCGTAAGCGGAGGCGCCACCCAGCAGGGCGGCGGACAAGGCGGAACAGGCGAGGGCAAAGCGAAGCGGCGTGCGCATGGTCGGACCCTTCATCAAGTTAAGGAATCAAGGAAAAATCAGGATTGCGCCAGGTCGGCCTCGGTCGTGAATGCGTCGGCGTAGAACTCGTCGGCCGGCAGGCCGCATTGCGCCACGTAGTCGCGGCGCGCCGAATCGACCATGATGGGCGCACCGCAAGCATACACCTGATAGCCCGACAGGTCGGGAAGATCCTGCATCACGGCGGCGTGCACGTAGCCGCTGCGCCCCGTCCAGTGGTCTTCCGGCAGGGCGTCCGAGATCACGGGCACGTAGCGGAAGTGCGGCAGCTCGCGCGCCCACTGTTCGCACAGCTCGTGCATGTACAGGTCCTGCGGGCGGCGGCCGCCCCAGTACAGGTGGACCGGGCGCTCCGACTTCAGGTGGATCATGTGCTCGACCAGGGCCTTGACCGGCGCGAAGCCGGTGCCCGAGGCCAGCAGGACGATCGGCTTGTCGGACTCTTCGCGCAGGAAGAAGGTGCCGAGCGGACCCTCGAAGCGCAGGATGTCGCGCTCCTTCATGGTCGAGAACACGTGGTCGGTGAACAGGCCGCCCGGCAGGTGCCGGATGTGCAGCTCCAGCGGGCCACTGAACGACGGTGCGGTGGCGATGCTGTAGGCGCGGCGCTTGCCGTCCTTCAGCATGAATTCGACGTACTGCCCGGCGCGGTAGGCCAGCGCCTCGTTGGCCGGCAGCTGCAGGGTCAGGATCGCCACGTCCGGCGCGGCGCGGCGGACCGCGGTCACGCGGGTCGGCATCTTGCGCACCGGGTAGTCGGTGCTGCCGCCTACCTCGCGCGCCTCGATCGTCAGGTCGCCCTCAGGCACGACGCAGCACATCAGCGCATAACCCTGCAGCTTTTCCTGCTCGGACAGGGCGCGCGGCTGGTGCGGCTTGTGCTGGAAGCCGCCTTCGACGACCTTGCCCTTGCAGGAGCCGCAGGCGCCGTTCTTGCAGCCGTAGGGCAATCCGATGCCGGAGCGGATCGCCGCCGCGAGCACGGTTTCGTCCTGCTCGCAGTCGTAGTGGTGGCCGCTGGGCTGGACAGTGATCTGGAACGTCATACAATCCTCGGAATGAATACTCAAAATAAAGTCAGGTTCAACAAGCCGCGCCTCCTGATCGTGGGCTGCGGCGATGTCGGCATGCGCCTGTTGTCGCAGGTGGCAAAGCGCTTTCGCGTGTTCGCGCTCACCAGCCAGCCGGCGCGCTGCGCGGAGCTGCGGGCTGCCGGCGCCGTTCCCATCGTCGCCGACCTCGACCGGCCGGAAACCCTGAAACGCCTGGGACGGCTCGCGCCGTGGGTGGTGCACCTGGCGCCTCCGCCAAAGCAGGGCGCGCTGGATTTGCGCACGCGCAATTTGACCGCCATTCTACCCGAGGGGACGCGCGTGGTTTATATCAGCACCACGGGCGTCTACGGCGACAGGCAGGGCGCGCTGATCGACGAGACCGCCCCGCGCGCGCCGCGCAACGCCCGCGCGCAGCGGCGCGTCGACGCCGAGCAGGTGCTGCGCGCCTGGGCCGTCGGCACGGGCGGACGGGTGGCGATCCTGCGCGCGCCCGGCATCTACGCGGCGCAGCGCCTGCCGCTCGAGCGCCTGCGCCAGGGCACGCCCGCGCTGGCGGCGCAGGACGACGTCTACACGAATCACATCCACGCCGACGACCTGGCCCGCCTGGCGCTGCTGGCCCTGTTCCGGGCCCGGCCGGGCCGCGCCTACAACGCCAGCGACGATACGCACATGAAGATGGGCGACTACTTCGACCTGGTGGCCGACGCCTTCGGCCTGCCGCGCCCGCCGCGCCTGCCGCGCGCCGAACTGGAGCGCGTCGTCTCGCCGGTCCAGCTGTCCTTCATGTCGGAATCGCGCCGGCTCGGCAACCGCCGCATCAAGGACGAGCTGCGGGCGCGCCTGCGCCATCCGCGGGTCGAGGAGACGGTGAGGGCGCTGGCGGAATAAGGTGCTCTTAAGCAAAAGATAACTGGTCCGTGTAGAATTTGGGTTAGCTGCTCCGCAGCCATATAAATACTACATATACCCCAAAACTAGCTTATTTTTCACGACTCCACGAGGGAAGTAAAGAATAAGCCACGGATCGTTATTTTTGAAGGAAGACCATGCCCATCAGAAGGATACCGGAGGGTGGCGTCTATGACCCCAACCGGGTTCTCGACGCCATCATCAACAAACTCAAGCTGAAGAATGACGCGGCGCTGTCGCGCGTGCTCGAAGTCGCGCCGCCGGTGATCAGCAAGATCCGCCACAACACGCTGCCGATCGGCGCCACCATCCTGCTGCGCATGCATGAAGTGTCCGATTTCAGCATCCGCGAACTGCGGACCCTGATGGTGCGCTCAGACGCGCCGGGCGATTCCGGCGCGCTGTCGGCCTGAGCGCCGCGGCAGGTCGCCGGCGCCCAGGCTGAACACCGCTTAGTGCAGGGCCGGGCGCGGGAGGGATTCCGCGGCGAGGCCGGCAGCCTTGTCGCCCGGCGGCATCGGACCGGCGCAGTAAGCCATTGACGGCGGCATCGGACCGGCGCAGTAGGCGGTGGCGGCGGCGCCCTGCGGACGCGCCGAAGCGCTCACGCCCGGCACGGTGCTGGCGCCATGAGTCACGGACGGCGGCATCGGACCTGCGCAGTAGGCCGCCGAGGGCGGCATCGGACCGGCGCAGTAAGCCACCGAGGGCGGCATCGGGCCGGCGCAGTAGGCGGTGGCGGCGCCCTGCGGACGGGACGAAGCCCTGGCGGCCATGCCGGCGCGAATGGACGGGGCCAGGCCGCTCAGGTCGATGTGGCGTGCGCCGGGCTTGCCCGGGACCGGTACGGTGCGCATGGCCGTCGCCTGCGCCAGCTCCGCGGCCCGCTCTGCAAAGGAGTCGCCGAAGGTGGCTTCGTACAGGGTGCGCATGCGTTCCCCGCTGTCGAGGCGGAATTGCTCATCCTGCTCGCCGCGCATGCCGATGTACGGGAAGTGATGCAGGAAGTAGCCGAAGACCTGCTCGCAGTCCCTGGCGTATTTCATGGTGTCGAGGATGTGGTAGTGCCAGAAGGTATCCACGTCGACCAGCGGGGCGATGCTCTCGTTCGGGTACATCTTCATCAGCCACAGGAAGCGCCGATATTCCTTTTCCACTGCATTGGCCTTGGCCAGGCTCCAGCTTTCTCCGGATTCCACGTGCATCAGCTTCACCTTGATGGGGTCAAGGTCGAGTTCCATTACTACTTTAAACAGGTCGTTCATGTTCATGGTGGTCCTCTCAATGGAGTAGTTTTGAACTGCTTCCCTAATAATGGCACTGCAGACATCTGGTGAATCGTGTACCGACATCAGTTACATGCACAAGCAAAAGTGTTTCTAATATTTAACCATCTGCCTTTTTTTGAACCCACAAAATCGAAATTTGTCATTGACGCGTGTTACATAACGTCAATGTAATTTGTTTAAATGTTAGAGTAGTTGCGTTTAGTCAAAGATTAGAGTACATGACAGAAGTGCCACAAAATCCGCCAATCACTCTTCTTGGCAAAGTGGTAATTAAAATTGCGAAAATATAAACGCAAGGGAAGGCCGGCAGCGGAGTGGCCGGCGAAGGGAAAGCAGGGGGGGGAGAGCAGGGAGGGAGGAGCGGAGGGGCTTACATCACGGCCGGGCCGGATTCATGTTCCTCGTATGACCCTGCGGCAAGATGCGACGCTTCGATCATCGGGACCGACACCGCCACTGTCGTCCCGCCGTCCGAGCCACTGAACACCTGGCAGGTGCCGCCGAGGATGACGACGCGTTCTTCGATCCCGACCAGGCCGAAGGAGCCCTGCTTGTTGCGCCCTCCGGGGGCGAGTCCGCAACCGTTGTCGCTGACGGTCATCGACAGCCAGTTCCCGTCCAGCCGCAATTCGACCACGACTTTGCTGGCATTCGCATGGCGCTGGATGTTGGTGAGCGATTCCTGCAGGATGCGGAAAATCGCCGTCGCGCACGGGTCGGACGGCGAGATCTCGCCATGGAGATCGCGCACTTCGCACGCGATGCCGGTGCGGCGCTCGAACTCGTGCAACTGCCACTCGACGGCCGCCGACAGGCCGAGGTCGAGGACGGTCGGCCGCAAGTCGTTGATGATCTGGCGTACGCTCTTGATGGTCGCGTCGATCTGCATCAGGGTCGTCCGTACGCGCTGGTGCAGGTGCGGATGTCTGTCCCTGGTGCGCGAGGACAGCATCTCGGCGTCGATGCGCAGCGCCAGCAGGTTCTGGCCGAGCTCGTCGTGGATTTCGCGCGCAATGCGTTTGCGTTCCAGTTCCTTGATCTGGTAGGCGTGGTCGGCCAGCCGGCGCAGCTTCTGGTGCGACAGTTGCAGCTTCCGCTGGCTTTCGCGCAGCTCGCTGGTCATCTCCTGCGCGAGTGCGAGCGCGGCGCGGCGCGAGGAGGTCAGCATGCGCAGCAGCGCGTACAGCAGCATCGAACCGATGAAGCCGAACGCCGCCATCACCTTCGCGTAGTAGATGTCGAAGTCGGTGTACAGCGCGGACTTCGGCACGCTGTAGACGATCTTCCAGGGGCGGGCATTGAATTCCATCGGCAGTTCGGCACGGAAGATGCCGCTGCCGCGGTCGAGCGGCGGCCTCGGGTTGGCGCTGGTGCCCCGGCTGTCGTACAGCGTGGACGAGCGGTCCATCCGTTCCTGCCCGTCGGGGGCGATGTACGGTCCGGTGTCATACACGGTCATGCGCAGGCCGGGGATCGGGATGTCATCGACGACGCCGTGCAGCAGTTTGGGCATGCTGAACGCAAGCCCGATCGAACCCATGTAGGCGGCGCGGCGCTCCTCGACCGTGCTGCGCGGAAGGCCGTTGCGGTAGACCGCCATGCGGATGCCCAGGTGGGACTCGTTCGGTTTGGACAGCATGGGAATCGGGCTGCCCGAAGCCTGCACCGTGCCCAGGTCGCGCTCCAGCGCCAGGCGCCGGCCGAAATACCGGTTGGACAGCAGGTCGACGCCAAAGTGACCGGGGCCGGCAGGGTCCGGCTCGATATGGGAAACGACCAGGTAGGCGGGCCGGATGCCGGGTGGGGTAATGTCCAGCGGAACCTGCCTTTCCGCGCGCAGCGGGGCCAGCGCGGCGTCGCGCCGCTCATTGGTCAGGTAGGCGGCGTAGTTGATGCTGTCGATGGCCGGAAAATGCGTCGGCAGGTCCAGCCCGCGCACGTATTCGTGGAACTGGTGGTGGGTGAGGCGCTCCGAGCTTTCGACCAGGCTGGCGCCGCCGCGCAACACCCCGGTGAGCGCCTTGACGCGCATGTCGATCATGCTCTGGGCGTATGCCACATGGTTGTTGAAGCGCTCGTGGGCATCGCTTTCGATCGAGCGCGCCATCGAGACATAGAGCACCCCGCCCACCGTCGACGACAGCAGGAGGCCGGTCCAGAACGAGAGCCGGGTGACCGGAAACGCATCCTTCAGTACCGACGACATAACAAACCCTTAAATAGTTATGCATTGGAAAGTACTAATTTGAATGTGCTTGCGGACCTATCAATTTGGGGAGTTGTAAATAAAAAAGCCCGGCGAACCGGGCTTTCGGGGCAGGCGATGGCTGCGGCTTATTTGCCCCAGCTGTCCTTCAAGGTCGTGACGCGGTTGAACACCGGCTTGCCCGGCCGGGAATCGACGCGGTCGGCCACGAAGTAGCCGTGGCGCTCGAACTGGAAGCGCTGGTCGCCCTCGGCCGCGGCCAGGCCCGGCTCCAGGTAGGCGGTGACGGTTTCCAGGGCGTTCGGGTTGAGCAGCTCCTTGAAGTCGCGGCCGCCGGCGTCGGGGTTCGGGTCGCTGAACAGGCGATCGTACAGGCGCACCTCGGCTTCGAGCGCGTGCGAGGCGCTGACCCAGGTGATGTTGCCCTTGACCTTGTAGTTGTCCGCGCCCGGGGTGCCCGATTTCGAGTCCGGGAAGTAATTCACGTGGACCGCGGTCACCTTGCCGTTTTCATCCTTGTCGTAGCCCGTGCACTCGACCACGAAGCCGTACTTCAGGCGCACGCGCGCGCCCGGCTTGTCGTCGACCGGGGGAGTGAAGCGGTGGTAGCCCTTGGTCGGGGTCTCCATGAAGTCTTCTTGCTCGATCCACAGTTCTTTCGTGAACGGGAAGCTGCGCTGGCCCATCTCCGGATGGTGGGGGTGGACCGGGGCGCTGCATTCGACCGTCTCGCCATCCGGGAAATTGTCGACGATCAGCTTCAGCGGACGCAGCACGGCGATCGCGCGCGGCGCCTTCGGATCCAGGTCGTCGCGCAGCGCGCCTTCCAGCGTGCTCATGTCGATCCAGCCGTCGGCCTTGGACACGCCGATGCGCTCACAGAACAGCTGGATCGATTCCGGCGTGTAGCCACGGCGGCGCAGGCCGACGATGGTGGGCATGCGCGGGTCGTCCCAGCCGCTGACGATGTTTTCGTCGACCAGCTGGCGCAGCTTGCGCTTGGACATCACCACATAGGTCAGGTTCAGGCGCGAGAATTCGTACTGGCGCGGCACCGGACGCTGGAAGAAGCCGCCTTCGGCCAGGGTATCGACCAGCCAGTCGTAGAACGGGCGGTGGTCCTGGAATTCCAGCGTGCACAGCGAATGGGTGATGTTTTCCAGCGCATCCGAGATCGGGTGCGTGTAGTCGTACATCGGGTAGATGCACCACTTGTCGCCGGTACGGTGGTGATGCGCGTGGCGGATGCGGTACAGGGCCGGGTCGCGGTTGGTCATGATCGGCGAAGACATCGCATCTTCGCTCATCTTCGCGCGCAGGATGTGCTCGCCGTCCTTGTACTTGCCGGCCTTCATGTCGCGGAAGAGCTGCAGCGATTCCTCGACCGGACGGTTACGGAACGGCGAGTTGGTGCCCGGCGTACCGAAGTTGCCGCGGTTGCGCGACATGTCCTCGGCGCTCTGGCTGTCGACGTAGGCCTTGCCTTCCCTGATGAGGTACTCGGCCATTTCGTACAGCTTGTCGAAGTAGTCGCTGGCGTAGTGCAGGTACTCCTGGCCGCCTTGCTCCCACGAGAACCCCAGCCACTTCACGCTGTCCATGATGGTGTCGACGTATTCCTGGTCTTCCTTTTCCGGGTTCGTGTCGTCGAAGCGCAGGTGGCAACGGCCCTGGTAGTCGCGCGCCAGGCCGAAGTTCAGGCAGATCGACTTGGCATGGCCCACGTGCAGGTAGCCGTTCGGCTCCGGCGGGAAGCGGGTGATCACCGAAGGCATGCCTTCGCGCTCATGGGTGCCTGTCGCCAGGTCGGATTCGACGATCGCGCGCACAAAATTCGACGACGGCGCCGCCGCCGCGGTCGCCGCGGAGTTCTTTTCGTTGCTCATGAAAATGTGTTTTAGATGGGTAAGATTGCAGGCATTTTACCGTAGCTATGTGGTCAAGCGCACGGTTTGACGAGGACCGCCCTAGGCATACTTGGGGATATTGTCTCCCGCTACAAGGCCTGCGGGCCAGCCGGGCGCGTCGGCTTCCTGTCAAGATGGCGTTTTCTATAGGATAATCTCGGTTTGCATTTTTTCGGGCACCAGCCGGAGAGTTCCAACGTGGAAAATTTATACGCGATCCTCGGCGTCGCGCCGAACGCGACCGACGACGACATCAAGAAAGTCTACCGCTCGCTCGCGATGCGCTACCACCCGGACCGCAACCAGGCGCCGGGTGCCGAAGCGCGTTTCAAGGCCGTCACCAAGGCCTACGAGGTCCTGTCGGACCCGGCCAGACGCGCCGAATACAACCAGAGCGTCAACCACCGCATCGTGCTCGATGCCGAAGGCGAGGCCTTCGAGCTGTGGCGTTCGGTGTTCGCGCTGAATGGCGTGAACCTCCCGCACTGAATGCGGCATTAACGAAAGATTCAAGCAACCATGAAAAAAGTACATCCGGAATTCGCTTTCCAGTCGCGCGAACTGGAAGGGCAGATCGAAGGCACGCTGGGCGATCCGCCGAACCGCAAGAACTACGACATGATGGTGCAGGCGCTGGTGTCGGAGTACGCCAACGGCGACGGCCTGGACGACGTCAACATGATGGCTTTCGCCCTGGTCGACCGTATCCGCTTCAGCGACCCGAAGGGCCTGATCCGCGAAGCCATGGACTACGAGAGCGACGATCCGGCCAAAGCCCATGCCATGGCGAACTGCGACGGCGCGGATGGTAACGATGAGGAAGGCAAGGCGATGTACGCCGCGATCTGCGAGAACCATCCGGAGCTGGCGCGCCAGGCCATCGTCACCGCCTTCCTGTTCAAGAACCAGGCGCGCTGGGAAGACGACGACCAGTCGCTCGACCAGCTGGCCCGCGACGACGAGGGCGATGACGACGAGCTGGACGACACCGCGGCCGGCGACGATTTCATGCAGATCTTCGACTCGGACGGAGGTGACCGCGAATGAGCATTGATGACAAATCGAACCTGCCCGCGCTGACGCGGCAGGTCAATGAACTGGTGCTGGCGGGCTCGCTGCAGCACGCCGAGGAAGCCCTGTCGAAAGCCGCCGACGAGCACGGCGACTATGCCGTGGCCGAGGTGCTGTCGACCCTGCCGCCGCAGGTGACGGCCCTGCACCTGGCCGGCTTCGACGGCGCCAAGACCTCGGTCGCGACCCTGCTGGTGCCGCCCAAGGCCTGGGCCGAGAGCCTGGCCTACCTGGCCGCCACCTGGCCGGACGACATGATCGAGGACGATCCCGAGCGCATCGCCGAGAACCTGTTCAACCACATCCACGGCGTGGTCTACGCCACCGACGACGAAGACCGCCGCCACGAGCTGCTGAGCGAAGCCTCGTCCTCCGACTGGGGCGCGACCGCGTTCGCCATCGTGTGGTCGCTGGCGCCGAAGGAAATCCTCGAAGTGGCGGGTGAGATCGCCAGCCGCGGCCGCTACGTGACCGGCCAGACCACCTCCGACAGCGACATCGTGCCGCTGGCGATCGACCTGGCCAAGGCCAGCGAAGACGGCTGGGAGCGTTCGCTGCTGGAGCTGTTCCCGGAATACCGCAACAGCGCCGACCTGGCCGACGTCGAGCTGCCGGAAGACGAGGACGAAGAATCCGAGTTCCCGCACCGTACCACCCGTGAACTGCTGTATCGCCTGCGCAAGCAAGTGCCGTCGGTGCGCGGCACGCCCAAGCGCAGCACCCGCCGCAGCATGGGCACGGACATCTTCTCGTGAGCGAGGGCACCCGTTTCATGCTGCCAGCGATCGTCATCGAGAAGCTGCCGCGCCTGATCCGCGCGATCAGGCACCTGCCCGGCGCCGCGACGCCGGACGAGGCGACGGGCCTGGCCGACGAGCTGGCCGGGATCACTGCGATGGTGGCCGAGAAGTTCACCAACGACCGCACCGCCGAAGGCATCCAGCGCGCCTTGCTCTTGAGCGTCGGCGGCGTGTCGCTGGGCCTGGAATACCTGCTCGAGGACGAAACCGATGACGAAGTCGGCGACAAGGCCGCGGCCGGGATCCTGATCTCGGAAGGGCCGGAACTCGTGTTCCAGCAGGGCTTCCGTTTGATCCGCGAACTGGCCGCGCTGCCGGAAGACAGCCTGGTGGGCGAATACGACACCGATCCGGTGTACGCACAGCGCCGCCTGAAGGAACTGTTCGTCGACATCTGCACGGCCGACCCGGGCGAGACCTGGTCGGGCTACGAGCGCTACCTGGCGCAGCTCAAGCAGCGCCAGGGCGTACAGGCGATCGTGCGCGCGGCCCAGTGGCTGCGCCGCCACCACTTCGAGGGGCCGGTCAAGGATCCGGACCTGAACGCCGAGGGCGTGATCGCGCTGGCGATCGTGTTCGCGATCGAAGGAGGAGGGCGGATCGTGGCGCGCACCGGCCAGAAGGAGTTCGAACGCTTCGTCAAGGCGGTACGCAAGACCAGGCCGGACTACGATACCGGCTGGGCCCAGCTGCTGGAGAACATCCCGGCGCCGCACCATGCCATCATCGCCGAGCGCATCGCCACCTACCGCAACAGCATCCTGCTGGAGCATATCGGCGGGAGCATGCCGCTCAAGCAGCTGTTCGTCGAGCTGGAAAACTTTGCGGGTTCGGAGATCGACGCGGAATATCCGTGATGTTGCGTGGGCACGGCGTGCCCACCCTACGCCGGCTGCTATTTCGTGGGCACCCCGTGCCCACGGCTGTATTGGCATGTCTGCTGCCATTTACGGCTAAGATAGTTGCATGTCTTCTACTCCCATCTCCGCCGGCAGTCCTGAATTCGGGCGCATCAACCGCGCCATGGTCTTTGGAGGCTTTTCCACCTTCGCCCTCCTGTACTGCGTGCAGCCGCTGATGCCGCTGCTGGCCCGCGACTTCAGGCTGACGCCGGCGCAGAGCAGCCTGGCCCTGTCGCTCGCCACTGGCACGCTGGCCGTGTCGCTGCTGGCGTCGAGCGTGGTGTCGGAGCGCTACGGCCGCAAGCCGCTGATGGCCGGCTCGATGTTCTGCGGCGCCGTGCTGACCCTGCTGGCGGCCTTCACCCAGGGCTACGGCCAGCTGCTCCTGCTGCGCGCGCTGACCGGCCTGCTGATGGGCGGGATGCCGGCGCTGGCCATGGCCTACCTGAGCGAAGAAATCGCCGGCCCCTCGCTGGGCCATTCGATGGGCCTGTACATCGGCGGTAGCGCCTTCGGCGGCATGACGGGACGGGTGCTGGCCTCGGTGATCAGCGACTTCTACGACTGGCGCATCGCGGTCGGCGCGATGGGCGCGGCGGGGCTGTACGCGGCCTGGGAATTCAACCGCAGCCTGCCGGCCTCGCGCAATTTCCGCGGCGGCCAAGGCGGCTGGCGCGCGCTGTTCACCGGCACCGCCAGGCACATGCGGGACGCCGGGCTGCCCTGGCTGTTCTCGCTGGCCTTCCTTCTGATGGGCGCCTTCATCAGCATGTACAACTACATCGGCTACCGCCTGCTGGCGCCGCCCTATGCCATGCGCCAGAGCGCGGTCGGGGCGCTGTCGGTGCTGTACCTGCTGGGTATCTTCAGCTCGGTCTGGGCCGGCAAGCTGGCCGATCGCCTGGGCCGCCGCAACGTCCTGTGGCTGGTGATGATGGTGATGCTGGGCGGACTGCTGCTGACTCTGGCGGGCCAGGTATTCCTGATCGTGGCCGGCATGGGCCTGTTCACCTTCGGCTTCTTCGCCTCGCACTCCGTGTGCAGCAGTTGGGTCGGGCGGCGCGCCCGGCCGCCGCAGGCGCTGGCCTCGGCGATCTACCTTTTCTTTTATTACCTTGGCTCGAGCGTGGTGGGCTGGTTCTCCGGCGTGGTGTGGGCGCATGCGGGCTGGCCGGGGTTCGTGAGCATGCTTGGCGCGATTTTGCTGGTGGCGATGGGGGTGGCGTTGAGGTTGCGGGGGTTGGCGCCGCTGGAGGCGGTGAAAGTGGGGTAGGCTTGAAGTTTGCCTCAACCGGGAATTTTATTAATATGACAATTGGATAGTAAGTTCGCTTAATTTCCACTGTAGAGTGTATTTCTTATGTGCATATATTGCACTTAACCTACTTGGACAAGAGCGAACAGTCTTCCGCCTACAGATCAACAGCATCCTTATCGTGAGCCAGAGGTTGATAAGAAATGAGCACGCCAAGATTTGCACCAATGTTAATGATGTTGGCATTTCTCGGATCGTGTGAAACACGTGACCCTGAAAAAAATCCGTGCCAGCTCAATACGCAGGTCCATCCAGCAAAACTTCTAGCGGGAGAGCTAAGCTATTCGCAATATGAGAAGTACGCGAATCTCTTCTCTGATCCGTCTTTTCATTGGATTGAGAGAAACAACTATCCTGATAAAGGCGGCCTTTCAGTCGATCGGTTTGAGGTTAGGCGAAAGTTCTTGGGCCACACGGGGAAACTCGAGTATTTCTTTTATTTTGGGAGATTGGCAGAAATGCGTTTTCATCCCGATAACCCATCCCTTTTCTTTCAGGCTGTCGGAAGCAAAGGGTTGCCTGCATCTAATGGCGCAGAGCTTGTAGTCGGTGATGTAAAATATCGGGCTGCGGGAACACGTGGCGTAATGGAAACCTTTGCGGTGTCCGATAACCGAATCATACGGTCCTTCCTTGCTTGTGTTGCAGCCTATGACTAGGACCGCAGACTAGAATGAAGCGAAGTGCAATCCCAGCTTCGAAAGGTTGCCAATTTGAAAGATTTTCTTAGGGTGCGGACAGTCGTAGCACTGATGCTTCGCGGCCTCGGCTGCTCAATTCATCAAATTAGCTGTTTGAAAACAATAATATAGGGCCGATGAGTGCTCAAATCCGTCAATTAAAAAGGCTGAGCTCGCCAACCCAAGCACCCCGTTCGTGCGCCGCCCTCCCGTCAACAGGACTACCATGCACCTCCTGTTCCAACCACTGCAAGGAGTACGTCATGTTGCAAGCACGCGAAATCCAGCAGCGCTTTTCCCATATCCAGCAGACCATCCAGGAGGCCGAGCAGGCCTGCCGTTCGCACGACGCCCCGGATGACCTGAAGAACTGCATCGAGAAAATGGCCCGTGAATCCCAGCAGGCCCAGCAGGTGATGCAATCGAGCGACCAGCAGCGCATGGTCGAATGCGTCGACAACCTCGAATCGATGGGCGACGAAGCCAAGCGCCTGAGCCGCTCGGCATCCAGCATGTCACCGCAGCTGGAGTCGGCGGTCACCAAGGTGCACGCTGAACTGTCGAACCTGAAGCACCAGCTGCATTAAGGACCTCGCAAACCTACTGCGCGTTGCAGTGACGGTCTGCGATGCTCGCCGTACCGTACGTACGGCTGCGCTTCTCGACCGCCACTGCGGCCGCTCGCCACGGTTTTCGAGGCCTTAGCTAAAGAACCTTCTTTTCCTTCAGGGCGGCAATCTCCTCACCGCTCTTGCCGAGGATCTCGGCCAGCACCTCCCCGGTATGCTGGCCGAGCATCGGCGGCGCCTTGCCGCTGGTGGCCGGCGTCGCCGACATCCGCATCGGGCTGCGCACCAGCTTCACTTCGCCGGCGGCCGGATGCGGCAGGGCGATCTCGATGCCGCGCGCCTGCACCTGTTCGTTGGCGAAGACCTCGTCCAGGTTGTTGATCGGGCCGCAGGGCACACCCACTTCTTCGAGCATCGCGATCCACTCGTCGCGCCCGCGCTCTTTCACCATCTCGGCCAGCATCGGCACCAGCACGTCGCGGTTCTTCACGCGCAGCGGATTGGTGGCGAAGCGCTCGTCGAACGCCAGTTCCGGCCGGCCGCCGGCCTGCACGAACTTCTGGTACTGGCCGTCGTTGCCGGCGGCGACGATGATGTGGCCGTCCGCGCAGGCGAAGGTCTGGTAGGGCACGATGTTGGCGTGGGCATTGCCCCAGCGCTTGGGACGCTTGCCGCTGTTCAGGTAGTTGCTGCCGACGTTGGCCAGCATCGCCACCTGGGTGTCGAGCAGGGACATGTCGATGTACTGGCCTTCGCCCGTACGGTCGCGGTGGGTCAGCGCCGCCAGCACGGCGATGGTCGCGTACATGCCGGTCATCAGGTCGGTCAGGGCCACGCCGGCTTTCTGCGGACCGCCACCCGGCAGCTCGTCGCGCTCGCCCGTCACCGACATCAGCCCGCCCATGCCCTGGATCAGGAAGTCGTAGCCGGCGCGGTGCGCGTAGGGGCCGTCCTGGCCGAAGCCGGTGATCGAGCAGTACACGAGGTCCGGCTTGATGGCCTTCAGCGTGTCGTAATCCAGGCCGTAGCGTTTCAATTGGCCGACCTTGAAGTTTTCCAGCACGACGTCGCAGTGGCGCACCAGTTCGCGCAGCAGCGCCTGGCCGTCCGGGCTCGCGATATCGACCGTCACCGAGCGCTTGCCGCGGTTCGCCGACAGGTAATAGGCCGATTCGCCGGTCGCCTTGCCGTCGGCATCGGGCGCGTAGGGCGGGCCCCAGGCGCGGGTGTCGTCGCCGCTGTCCGGGCGCTCGATCTTGATCACGTCGGCGCCGAGGTCGGCCAGGTTCTGCGAGCACCATGGCCCGGCCAGCACGCGCGACAGGTCGAGCACGCGGATATGACTCAATGCGCCGGCGCCGGGCAGGCCGTTCAGGTTCGATGCCATTCTGTCCCCATGGATGGTTGTCGTCGGCGCAGATTATATCGGCTGGGCTAGGCGGCGCCACCTGGCGCCGTCAGCGCCTGCGCGAACTGGTCGCGCTCGCGGTCGACGATGCCGTCGACTTCGCGCTCGTCCAGGCCCATCGCTTCCAGCACGAAGGCCGACAGTTGCAGGCTCGCTTCGAGCGTCTCCGGCACCACCACGCTGGCGCCGGCCAGCTTCAGGGAGCGCGCATGCTTCTCGTCGCGCGAGCGCGCGAACAGGCGCGCGTGCGGGAATTCGCGCCGGATCCCGCGCACCGCCTGCAGCGCCGAGGACGGGTGGTCCATGGTCAGCACGATGGCGGGCGCCTCGTCGGCATGCACGCGGCGCAGCAGCTCGGGACGCGAAGCGTTGCCGAACCAGACCGGCACGCCTTCCTTGTGCAGCTTCGATACAAGTTTGGCGTCGTTCTCGAAGGCGATGTAGGGGATGCCCTGGGCCGTCAGCAGCTTGGCCAGCTGCTGGCCGACGCGGCCGAAGCCGGCGATGATCACGCGTCCGCGCGCTGCTTCCAGGCTGTCGTCCATCTGCTGCGCCTGCTGTTCGCCGGCCTGGCTTTCCGCGCGCTCGCCGATCGTGCGGCCGACTCGCGCCAGCAGCGGCGTCAGGAACAGCGACAGGCCGACCGCCAGCATCGCGCGCCCGCCCAGGCCAGGATCCAGCAGCTTCGAACTGATCGCGTAGCCGATCACGATGAAGGCGAATTCGCCGCCCTGACCCAGCAGCAGGGAGCCTTCGACGGCGCGGCCCCACGACAGGCCGCCCAGGCGCAACACCGGCGCGATCACGACCGCCTTCAAGGCGATCAGCAGGGCCACCGCGCAGGCCAGCCACAGCGGCGCCTGGACGATCTGCAGCGGATCCATGCTCATCCCGACCGTCATGAAGAACAGGCCCATCAGCAGGCCCTTGAAAGGCTCGACCATCAGCTCGACTTCGTGCTTGAACTCGGTCTCGGCCAGCAGCAGCCCGGCGATCAGGGCGCCCAGCGCCATCGACAGCCCGGCCATCTGCGACAGGCTGGCGATGCCGAAGGTCGACAGCAATATCAGGGCCATGAACACGTCCGGCTGGCGCTGGCGCGCGAAGGCGCGGAACAGCGGGTGGATCACGCGCCCGCCAATCAGGTAGATCAGGGCGATCGCCAGCGCCGCCTTGCCCATCGCCAGCAGCGCCAGCACGGCCACGTTGTCGCTTCCACCGCCGCCGAGTGCGCCGATCAGGATCAGGATCGGCACCACGGCCAGGTCCTGCAGCATCAGCACGGCAAACGCGGCCTGGCCCAGCGGCGTGCCGGTGGTGTGGCGTTCGCTCAGGAGCTGCATCACGACCGCGGTCGAGGACAGCGACAGCACCAGGCCCAGCACCAGCGAGGCCGCCATCGACTGGTCCAGCAGCAGGTACACGGCGCCGCCGATCAGCAGGGCGCACAGCAGTACCTGGGCCGAGCCGGCGCCGAACACCCAGCGCCGCATCGCCCACAGGCGCGCCGCCGACAGCTCCAGGCCGATCATGAACATCAGGAACAGCACCCCGAGTTCGGCCAGCATGGCGACGTCTTCGTTGTTGGGGAAGGTGAACCAGGCCAGCCACGGCTGATCCTGTGCCAGGCGGCCGAGGCCGAACGGGCCGAACAGGGTGCCGACCGCCAGGAAGCCCAGCACCTGGTTGATGCGCAGGCGTTGTAGCAGCGGGATCAGGATGCCGGCGAGGCTGAGGAACAGCAGGATTTCCCGCAGAAAGGGGAAGGGGTGTTGCTCTTGCACGGGCGTGGCCTTTCATGGACGACATTCCGTGCCATTTTATAACGCGCCTGCTGGCGAGCAGCCGGCGCGGCCGTCATTCACCGGCTTGCCGCTGGACCGTCAAGGCCATCCCTTGCCCCGCCTTGCTTACCCCACCTCGAGCAGCTCATTGAAGAGAACCCGGTAATGCACCACCGCATTGCGCAGGTCTTCCGTGGTGGCTTCGCCGCGTGCATCGCGTGCCGCGATGATCTGCGCGGCGCGGTAATTCTCCACAACGGCCGGGTGATCGACCGAGATGTCGGCAGCACGATGTTCGAAATCGGCCACCGGGTACCCGCGTTTCGCCATCAGCTCGCGAACCAGCTGATCGGCCTGGGCGACGACTCCCTGTGGATTATCGACGAAACTGATCTGCAGGTTCGCCCACGCCTGAGTGAACCTGGCGGCGTCGGACTGCGACAAGGGCACGATATTCAGCTTTCCGACACGCTCTTCCCGGGCCTTGAGCTCCGATTCGGCCTTTGCCCGGCTTCCAAGTGCATCCACGGTTCGGCTATATTCGGATCCGAAGCGTTGCTGCAATCGCTCGGATTGCCTTTTCTGAACGAAGTACCATGCGGCTAATGCAATCAGAACGAGAACCACAACAACGGCCAGCATGGTGGATGTCTGTGAGTCGAGGTTGCCCATGTCAATCTCCTGTTTGCCTGGTTGGCGAGTTGTTCTTGAAGAGTGATCCATATTTACGCAGGCCGGGCGGCGCAGTCCGTTCGGAGTCGCACATAGTTGACAGCCCACATAAGGAAACCCGACGAATGGACCACTCCGCCATCGCATCAGCCTACGACGACATCGCCGAACGCTGGCTCGACGAACGGTTCAACCAGGCCAACGGCATTCGCCAGCATGCGCAGGCGCTGCGCTTTCTCCAGGACGGCGCCGATGGATGGGCGCTGAACGTCGGCTGCGGCTGCAATACCCGGTTCAACGCGCCGATGCGCGAGCACGGATTGCAGATCGAAGGCATCGACATCTCCGAACGCATGATCGCGCTGGCCAGGAAAGCCGATCCGGGTGTTCTCCTTCACCATGCCGATGTGTGCACATGGCAGCCCCGGCGTGCCTATCGCTTCATCTCGGCCTGGGACAGCATCTGGCACGTCAGGCTGGAAGAACAGCGTCCCTTGATGCTGAAACTGATGCAGTCGCTGGAAGCCGGGGGCGTGTTCATCTTTACCGCCGGCGGACTCGACGCCGCGGATACGCACGTGGATGCGGCGATGGGCCCGGAGGTCTACTACAGTACGCTTGGGATACCGGGCCTGCTCGACGTGGTCGGGGAGGCCGGATGCGTATGCAGGCATCTCGAATTCGACCAGCTTCCTGAAAAGCATCTCGTCATGGTCGTCCAACGGCTGGCTTGAGCCTTAGCCGGTTGTTTTAATGCAACGCTTGCAACTTTATTTTCTTTTTTGCATTGCGTTACAGAAACCGACTTCTATACTCGTGCACTCTTGATAACAACAATTAGAGATGTGCATGAAAAAACTTCTTATCGCTATCAGCTGCCTGTTCGCCACGGGCATGACCCAGGCACAAAGCCTCGCCCCGGCGCCGACGGCTTCGCCGGCACGTTTCCTCCTCGGGATGGGCCTCAGCGGCGGCGGCGACGAACTCGCCAGCGCCCACTATGAGGACGGCAAGAACGTCAACATCCATGCCGGTGGACTCGTGTATTTCACGGCCGGTGTCGATTACCGCTTTACGCCGGAATTCGCCGTGCAGGGTACCGTCAATTACCACTTCGATCGCGCCAATGCCAAGAATGGCGACATCAAGTTCGAACGCTTTCCGGTCGAGCTGATCGGCTACTACCAGCCCAATCCGTCCTGGCGTGTGGGTGGCGGCGTGCGTTACACGATGAGCCCGAAACTGAGCAGCAGCGGCGCCGCTTCCGGCATCGAGGCGAGCTTCGATAACACCACCAGCGCCGTGGCGGAGGCCGAGTATTTCGTCAACCCGCGGTTCGGCGTCAAGCTGCGCTACGTGAATGAAACCTTCAAGGCGCGCGCTTACAACGACGTAGACGGCAGCCATATCGGCGTCTCCGCGAACCTGTACTTCTAAGCCGGGCGCACGGTCAGACCGGCACGGTCGCCGCAAACAGGCGACCGGGCCGGCCTGGCCCGGCGTCAGGACCGTTGGACCTGGAACGCCTCGACCGGCGTTTCCTCCTGCTGCCGATGCTCGCCCGCCAGCGGCTGGCGCGTCTCCATCGACTTGATCAGTTCCTCCATCTCAGGATCGCCCTGCTTGCGCAGCTCGAGGTAGCGGGCCAGGGCATTGTCCAGCGCGGGCAGCAGGATGCCGCGCTCGCTGCTCAGCGCCGCGTAGCCCGGGCGGGCGGCGGCGAAACCGCAGGCGGACGCCGGCCTGGCTTCCAGCCGGCTGGCGTCCACGCCGGCAGCGAGCGCCGCCTTTTCCGCCAGCCCGGCCCAGGTCACGCCGCCGGCGTTCGCCAGGTGCCAGATGCCCGATTCTCCATCGATGGCGAGGTCCAGGCAGGCGTGCACCAGGTCCGGCACATAGGTCGGCGATACCGTCAGGTCGCTCGCCGCCGTGAACGGCTCGCCGCGTTCGAGCGCCTGCAGGGCCAGGGTCACGAAGTTGTGCCTGTCCCAGGGCCCGAAGAAGGCGCTGGTGCGCACCACCAGCGCGCCCGGATGCTTGTCCAGCACGCGCTGCTCGGCTTCCACCTTGCTGCGGCCGTACACGTTCAGGGGCGACACGGTGCTGCTCTCCAGATACGGGCTGTCCTGCCCGCCGTCGAACACCAGGTCGCTCGAGAAGGTCGTCAGGTGCACGCCGTGGCGGGCGCAGGCGGCGGCCAGGATCGCCGGGCCGATCGCGTTTTCGCGCATGCAGCGCTCGACGTCGGTCTCGGCCTCGTCCACGCGCACATAGCCGGCGGTATTGATCACCGCCCACGGCTTGTGATGGGCCAGCGCGCGCTCGACCGAGTCGGCGTCGGTGATGTCCATTTCCTGGCGCGACAGCAGGCGGAAGGCCAGGTGGCGCTTGCGGCAGAGGTGGGCGAAGGCGCGGCCCAGGGTGCCGCTGGCGCCGGTGATCAGGATCGGGCGGCTGCCGGTGCCGACCAGGGTGTGGCCGTCGGCCGTGATCGAGGTGACGGCGGCGGGCGTCGCCACCGGCGGGCACAGGAAACGGCCCGGACGGCGCCACCAGCCCTGGCCGCGCAGCACCGGATGCGACAGCGGGCTGCCGGACGAAAGCTCGCGCATCATGCGCGCCAGCGCGGTCGGGCGCGGCTCGGGCGCGCGCACGTCGAAGGGGCCGGGTTCGTAGTAGCCGCGGTTCTGGGTCACCAGGCTGTTCCAGTCGAAGGAGCCGAGCAGCGACCAGACGGTGACGGCGCGCAGGTCGACGCCGTTGCTGCGCACTTCCTTGGCCGCTTCCCAGATCTCCAGCAGCCAGCGCAGCTGGTCTTCGCGGTTGGCGTCGATGTGGGCTTCGGTGATGGCCAGCGGGATGCGGTAGCGTTCCCAGATCTCGGACAGCAGCGGGGCGATGCCAGCGCTCGGGGTCGCCAGCGCGCGCGAGGCTTCGATGTCGGCGCAGGGGATGCCGTCGGCCATGCCGCGGTGGTGCGGCGGGTAGCGGTCGGGGCGGTGGTCCAGCCAGCGCTCGCTGGTCACGTAGTAGTTGACGCCGATGATGTCGGGCGGGCAGGGGTTGTCGCGGAACCACAGGAACTCGGCTTCATCGATGCCGGTCTTCGTCAGGTAGTTCCACAGCGGGTGTTCCGGGCCGACCATGCCGCACAGCAGGTCCCAGGCCAGCCAGCGGCGCTCGTTGTAGAACTCGGCCACGTGGGCCAGCTCCGGCGTGCTGTAGGTCTTGCCGAGGTCGTCCGTCTGCACCAGCTTGGCGTCCGGGTTGACGGCGCGGATCGCGCGCATCGAGAGCACCACCGCGCGGCACTGGTTCAGCAGGGCCTGGATGAAGGTGCGGTCGTCGCGCCCGTGCGGGTACCAGACGCCGTACAGGCCGGCGAAGCGGGCCGTGGTGCAGGGTTCGTTGACCGGGGTGTAGTACTCCAGCCACGGGTAGCGCGCGGCCACCGCGCCGGCATATTCGGCCAGCTGTTCCGCAAAGGCCGGGTCGACCAGGCTGGTGTGGCGCGGGCCGCTGCCATGGTGGATCAGGCCCGCGATCGGGGTCACGCCGGCGTCGCGCAGCGCGTTCAGGCGTTCGTCGGCCCAGCTCCAGTCGGCATGCTCGATGCCGTCGGGGGCCGTGCGCTCCCAGATGACGGGATAGCGGATCGCGCGGATGCCCAGCGAGGCGAAACGCTCGATGTCGGCCGGGCGGGTAGCGTGGCCGTTGCGATCGAGCTGGTGGAAATAGTCATCGCGGACGCGATTGACGGTGCATTCGAGGCCGCCCCAGAGTTCAAGCGGTCGGTGTTGGCTGTTCGTGCTCTTCGTAGAATCCATAAATCACCAATTTATTAATTTTATTGCAATAAAAAATTCATGGAGGCGCTCTCCAGTCCATGATGTCGGGCGTGCGATGGCCGGCCGGCGGGTGCGCCGGCGGTTGACAGCGATGCAGCAACCTGCAACCATGCCATCCATGAATTTTTCGAATACACATTCCGTTCTCGTTTCCTGGTGGCGCCGCTAACAGCGCGCGGCCAGAGAGTTGAATGTGAATCAATGAACGCCGCCTCGATTCAAGGTGGCGTTGTCAATGGCGCGGCAGGATCGGGGCAAGGATAAAAAAGGAACCCCGATGAGTCTGCAAACCCCTACCGCAACCGCATCTGTCATCCTGACTGGCGACCGTCCCACCGGTCCGCTGCACCTCGGCCACTTCGTCGGCAGCCTGCGCAACCGGGTAACTTACCAGGACCAATATCGCCAATTCATCATGCTCGCGGACGCCCAGGCGCTCACGGACAACATGGATGACATAGGTAAGGTACACCGGAACGTGATCGAGGTGGCGCTCGATTACCTTGCCGTAGGGATTGATCCGGCCAAATCGACCATCCTGATCCAGTCGCAGATCCCGGAACTGGCCGAGCTGACCTTCTATTACCTGAACCTGGTGACGGTCGCCCGCCTCGAGCGCAACCCGACCGTCAAGGCCGAGATCGTGCAGCGCGGCTTCGAGCGCGACATCCCGGCCGGCTTCCTGACCTATCCGGCCAGCCAGGCTGCCGACATCACCGCCTTCAAGGCCAGCATCGTGCCGGTGGGCGATGACCAGATCCCGATGATCGAGCAGTGCAACGAGATCGTGCGCAAGTTCAACCGTACCTACGGCAACGACCGCGACATCCTGGTCGAGTGCAAGGCGATCGTGCCGGAAGTCGGCCGCCTGCCGGGCACCGACGGCCGCGCCAAGATGAGCAAGTCGCTGGGCAATACCATCAACCTGGGCGCCAGCGCCGACGAGATCCGCGCCGCCGTCAAGATGGTCTACACCGACCCGCTGCACCTGAAGGTGTCCGACCCGGGCCACCTGGAAGGCAACGTCGCCTTCATCTACCTCGACGCCTTCGACACCGACAAGGAAGGCCTGGCCGAAATGAAAGCCCACTACGTGCGCGGCGGCCTGGGCGATTCCGTCGTCAAGAAGCGCCTGGAAGGCATCCTGCAGGAGATGCTGGCGCCGATCCGCGCGCGCCGCGAGGAGTTTGCCAAGGACAAGGGCCAGGTCCTGCAGATCCTGAAGCAGGGCACGGCGACGGCGCGCGAAGTGGCGGCGCAGACCATGGATGAGGTGCGCAAGGCGCTGGGGTTGTCATACTTCTAAGAACTTCGTATAGTGAAGTTTTCTGGAGGACAACGTGGCAGATTTCAGGGTAAGACTTGGACAGCTGTTCGTCTTCGGACTCTTCGTGGGGGCTGCCTGCCAGGCTGGTGCGGCGCCCACCAAGGCCGACGACTCTGCCATGGAAATGGCGGCAAAGATCCGCACCGAACTGGCCCTGCCGTTCCGCTTGCCGGACGAGGTGCATCTCGATGCCGACCTGCGCGCGGAGGCGAAAAGCATCGCCTCTGCCCATCTGGCCCGGATCCAGCAATTGCTGCCGGGGTGGATAGAGGAAGAGCGACGCGTACAGCGCGCCAGGGACGGGAAGCCTTCCGACGGCTACGTGTTTTTCGCGGTCTTTGCGCGTGTTCTGAACGAACTGGCGCTCTGGCAGCTCGAGCCGGGCGATGCCGCGTACGAAAAGGCCACGCTCGACGTCCTGAAGGCTACCCCCGCCGCCTGCCAGTATTCCGGTGACTCCCGCTTCAACGATTTCGCCAGCAGGATCATGCGCATCCAGGCCATGCCGCCAGGGCAGCGCCAGGCCGCGCTGGCGGCCGAGCGCCGCTTGCTCGAGCACTGGGGTAAGCCGCGTCCCGCACTCCAGCTCCAGCCGTGGCCGAACCCGCTTCCCCAGGACGCCGCCATGGCCGCCGTCGAGAAGATCCAGGCCGGTGGCGAACGGCCTCCGCTGGCGTTGCCGCCAGATCTAGCCTCTGAGCTGCTGGGCAATGGCGTCAAGTACAAGGACCTGCCAGGGGAGAGCCGATGCGAGCTCAAACGCTGGTGGATGCTCGTCAGCCTGGCGCAAGGGACGAGCCCCGAGGCGGCGCTCAACGCTTTCCGCTACGCTACCCTGATCGGCGCCATGGACCGCTACGGCCGCGCCTTCGAATCGGAGGCCGAAGAAACGTCGAAAGAGGAAGCCGGCTCCGCGCCGCGTTATCCCAGGCTGGCCCAGCGCTTCGACGTGTCGGGGACGACCACGGTCTCCCGCCGCTTCGACGCCGCGGGCAAGCCCGTCGAAGTGAATGTCGTCGAACGCAAGATCACGGTGCCCGGCATCCGCGGCGTGCGTCCGGTCGCTTTCGAGAACACCTTCGATGCGCTGTCGCTCCATCAAGGGTTCCAGGGCGGCGACGCGGCCAAGCCCGGCGCCCCCCTGCCTCCCGTATTCCAGATGGTCTGGACACTGGATCCACCAAAAGGAGAGAAACCATGAGCTCGCAGGCATCGATCGCAGGTTGGCGCCGCGTCGTGCTGTCCGTGACGCTGGCGCTGGCGGCGTCCGGCGGGGTGGCGCGCGCGGCCGAACCGGTCCTTTCGCCCATCACGGTCGCCTCGCGGGACGCGTTCTGGGCCGGAGACTTCGACGAAATCGAGAGGCAGAACGCTTACTTCAGGCAGCCGGGCCGTATCGAACCGAGCGGGATCTCCCAGATCTACCTGTTCCGCAAGGGGCTGAACATCGTGCTCAAGAACAAGGTGGAGAATGCCGAGCCCTACCTCAAGGAGCTTGACCTCCTCACGCTGCAGTGGGCCAACGAACATCCGAAGTCGGCGTTTGCCCACGCCCTGCATGCCGATGCGCTGCTGACGCATGCATGGTCCTACCGCGGCGGCGGGTATGTGAAGGATGTGCCGCCACAGGCCTGGAAGGACTTTCATGCCTACCTGCGGCGCGCGGCGGAATACCTGAACGCCCATGCCGACGTCGCCTTGACGGACAGCTATGCGCATGCCGTCCTGATCCAGGTCGCCAAGGGAATGGAGGTCAGCAGGGAGCAGATGAAGGCCATCGCCAACGATGGACTGAAGCGCAATCCGGAAGATTTCGGTCTTTATTTCGCGGTCCAGGAAACCCTGCTGCCGAAATGGGGCGGCGACGCGAGGGCCGTCGACGACTACATCAAGTACGCTACCGAGCAGACACGGGAGCGGTTCGGCCAGGGCATGTACACCCGCATGTACCTGAACGCGGCGGACGACCAGTTCGGCCATATGCTGTTCGAGAACAGCTATGCCGACTGGGACAAGATGAAGCAGGGTTTCGAAGACCTGATGGCCCGCTATCCGGACAGTCCGTCCCGCCTCAACAGCTACGCCTACATGGCTTGCCTGGCGAAAGACAAGGACACCTTCCTCAAGCAGTTCGCGAAAATCGGGAAGCGGATCGACAGGGAGCGATGGGGCACCAACCCGGAGCGCAGCGTCGAGGGCTGCCGCCGCTGGGCCACTTCATTGTGAACCGGTAGCGCAATCCGCTACCGCCGGTAGCACCTCGCAGTCATCCCGGTTTTGATCTGGCATGGTGTCGCCGGCGATGGCAATCTGCGATCGTTCCCACCGACGCCAAGGAGAAAGCCATCATGAACAAAGGCCTGCGCCTGACCGAAACCTGGATGCACCGCGCGCTGTGGCTGGTCGCCATCATCTTCGCCGGCTTCCTGATCGGCCTGGGAGGGAAGGTGATCGACAGCCTGGGCGGGCTCGACCCTGCGCCGACCGCGCAGGCCATGCTCGACCCGGACGCCGCCGCGCAATACCGTGCCGAGATCGCCCGCGCGTCCAGTGCGCGGGTCGAGGCCGACCGCGCGCTCGAACAGGCGCAGCACCAGTACGAAGTGGCCCAGGCCAATACGCGCAGTGCGCGCGCCACCTTCGACAACTGGATCGCGACCCGCCACGCCACCGTGCGCCCGGAGCAGGATGAAGAGCTGATCGCCCGCACCCGCGCGCTGGATGGCCTGGCGCTCGCCGAGCGCACGGCGCTGGCCGCGGTGGAGGCGCAGCAGCAGGCCCGGCTGGATGCGGTCCAGGCCGAGCAGAAGGCGCGGCAGGAACATGCGGCGGCGCTGGTGCCGGCGCAGGAGCAGGCGGAGCAGGCCGCGCGCCGCGCCGAGCTGCGCGTGTTCCTGTACCGACTGGCGCTGACCCTGCCGCTGTTGCTGCTTGCCGGATGGCTGTTCAAGCACAAGCGCAACGGCACCTACTGGCCGTTCGCCTGGGGTTTCATCCTGTTTGCGCTGTTCGCCTTCTTCGTCGAGCTGGTGCCCTACCTGCCCAGCTACGGCGGCTATGTGCGCTACATCGTCGGCATCGCGCTGACCGTGGTCTGCGGGCGCTATGCAATCCGCTGGCTGCAGGCCTACCTGGCCCGCCAGAAGACGATCGAGGCGCTGCCCGAGCAGCAGCGCAAGACCGGCATGCGCTACGACCTCGTGATGGGACGCATCGGCAAGGGCCTCTGTCCTTCCTGCGAACGCCCCACCAACTACAAGGACGAGACCCTGGCCCATTGCCCGCACTGCGGATTCCAGCTGTTCGACCGCTGCCCGGTGTGCACGGTGCGCAAGAATGCGCTGACGCGCTATTGTTTTTCCTGCGGCACGCCGGCCAACGTCAGCCTGGCGGATTGAGCCCGCGCCCGCTGAACTCGCGGGCGTCGATCGGAATGTCGATGGTGAAGGTGGTCCCCGACTGGGCCGAGCTGTCGACCACCACGGTGCCGCCGTGGCGCTTCGCGACTTCCTGGACGAAGGGCAGGCCGATGCCCCAGCCGATCTTGTCGGACTGGTCGCCGCGGTTCAGGTACTCGAAGATGTCCTTGCGCTGTTCGTCGGGGATCGGGTTGCCGCAATTGTGGACCGACATGATCACGCGGCCGTGGGTCTGGGCGACGTTCAGGCTGACTTCCTGGCCATCGCCGTACTTGACCGCGTTCGAGGCCAGGTTTTCGAGGGCACGCCGCAGCGCGCTCTCGTCCCACCAGCCGATCACGGATTCGCCGCCCGCTTCGCAGTGCGCCGGCGTCGTGTCGTTCACGTGCTCGGCGACTTCCCTGGCCAGCGCCAGCGCATCCAGCGATACCAGCGACAGCGACGCGGACTGCGCCGAAGGCTGGCTGATGGCGTCGAGCTGCTCCTGGATCATCTGCTCCAGGCGCAGGCCGTTTTCCAGGATCTTCTGGAGGATCTTTTCCGATTTGCCCGGCTGGGTCGCCAGCAGCAGTTCCGCACCCGACACGATCACGGACAGCGGGCTGCGCATGTCGTGCGTGAGCGAGGCGGCGACCCGTTCGCGGAAGGCCCGCTGCAGGGCGGTGAATTCTTCGATGGCATCGCGGATCGCCTGGTCGAAGGAAGAGCCGATGATGCGGAACTCTTCCTCGGTAAACTGGATGCCGTGGCCCCGGGCGACCTCCAGCAGGGCGTCGCGCAGCAGCTGGTATTCGTGGACGATCTCGACGGCCTTGTATTCGGTCGTGCGCGCGCGTTCGCTGCCATGGCCGGTGGCGGCGGTGGAATCGCTGGCCGCGTTTTCCCGGTCGAACCCCGGGCTCAGCGCTTCCGCGATATTGCCGTAGAACAGGGGCAGGGTATCCACCAGCACGGGATGACTGACTTCATCCGCGCCCGGGATCAGGCTGCGCACGCGCTGCTCCCATTCGGCGAAGACCTCGTCGCGGATGGCCAGCACTTTCCTGGATTGTTCGGATAAGTTCTTGGTGCTGGATTGTTGATTTGTCGAAAGCATCATCACGAGAGAGTGCAGCGGGCCGATTTCCCGATCTTAACAAAACCGTCCTGCACGGGGCGCGCAGGGCGGCGGCAGCTCGCGCCCTGCCTCGCGTGTCAATCCCGCAAATCGGCCGGGACCTTGCCGCCGTTCTGCGCCAGCTTGTTCATCACCTGCTTGTGCAGCCAGATGTTCATGCTGGCCGAATCGTTGGTGTCGCCGGTGTAGTGCAGCTCGGCCGCCAGTTCCTTGCGGGCCTGCAGGCTGCTGTCCAGGTTCAGGAGCTTCAGCAGGTCGACGATCGAGGTGCGCCAGTTCAGCTGCTGGCCCGACTGCTTCTGCATATTCGTCAGGACCTCTTCGACGTCCACCTCCTGCATCGGCGGCGCGGCGGCGGCCGTGCCGGCGGAAGGAGCTGGCGCTTGTGGCGCCGGAGCCGGCGCCGGCGCGGCCTGCGGGGCGCCGGCGGACGGGGCCGCGGTGCCGCCGGTTTGCGCCTGCGTGTTGGCCGGATGACGGCCAGGGAAGATCTTGTGGAAGATGTCGCCTAGAATGCCCATGCTTTTCTCCTTGTGGATGCTGCTGGATTTAACGACGTTGCATGCCCTGCGCCATGTGGCCCAGCGCGATCGCCAGCGCGGCGCCGCCGAGGGCTTTCACCAGGGTCGGATGCTCGGAATAGAAATTGCCCATCTGGTCGACGATGCCGGGGTTCTGCCGCTCCGCGTGGGCGGCGATGTCCTGCACCTGCTCGGGCGACAGCTGGGAAGCCTGTTCCGGGGTGACGCGGTTCTGGCCGCCGCCGAGGAGGTTGCCGAGCGCGCCGCCGGCCACGCCGGACAGGAGCTGCGGACCGAGGCTGGCGATCAGCTGGTTGAGCATGCCGGCGCGCTGGTTCGGGTCGCTGTGGCCGAACAGCTGGCCGACCATCTGCGGGAACGGCGGCGTCTGGTCAGAGCGCAGCGCCTGGGTCACGCCGCGCGCCACTTCCTCGCGCGGCGCCTGTTGCGCCACCCGGTCGAAGTCGTCCGCTGCCTGCGTCTGGTTGGCGTTGGCGCCGCCGCCCAGGTATTGCTGCAGCAGGTTGCCTAAATCAAAGCCCATGATTTCCTCCGATGTTGGGACAGTCGAAGGAGGAGGGTAGGCCGTTCGGCCGCATCCCTCCGTACGTTCATTAACGGACAGTGCGGACAGGTGGGACAGGGAGCCGGCTTCGCACGCCGGTCCATCGTCTTTATAATTGCGTAATTACAACAACAAAGACCCGATGAGATGATGCGTTCCAGCCTGATCCTGGCAGCGGCCCTGACGTGCGCCTGCCTTCCGTCCGCTCATGCGGCCAACCCCGCCATGCAGGCCGGCGAGCACCAGGCCGTCGTCAACGGCGTGCGACTGTGGTACAAGGTCGCCGGCCAGGCGTCCGGCACGCCGCTGCTGTTCCTGCACGGCGGCCCGGGCTACAACAGCTACAGCTTCGAGGCCCAGGCCGGCAAGGCCCTGGAAGGCAAGCTCAGGATGATCTACCTGGACCAGCGCGGCAGCGGCCGTTCCGAGCGTCCCTGGGACGGCGCCTATTCCCTCCCGCTGATGGTCGAGGACATCGAAGCCCTGCGCAGGCAGCTCGGCGTGCCGAAACTGGCGCTGATGGGCCATTCCTTCGGCGGCGCCCTGGCGCTCGAGTATGCCGCCGCCTATCCGCAGCACGTGGCGAAGCTGGTGCTGGTCAGCGCGGCCTCGAGCATCCCGGATGCCTGCGCGGCCCGGGTCGCCTTCCTGGCGAAACGCTATCCGGCCGAGCTCGACAAGGCGCGCGCCGCCGCCCGCGAGCGCAAGGAGACGCCGGACGACTGCTTCTTCGCCTTCAACTCCGTGCCGGACGACATCCGCGAGCGGGTCAACGACGAGACCATGTTCCCCGACATGAAGCGGGTCGGGGAACAGCGCGCCATAGACTCCAGGAGCGGCCTGCGCAATACGGGCGAGCTGGGCGGAACGCTGTGGAACAGCGGTTTCCTGTCCTACCGCTTCACGCGCTTCGAGCGCCTGGCGATGCCGGTGCTGGTGCTGGCCGGCGCAGAGGACCATGCGATCGGCCTGCCGGCCCAGCGCGCGCTGGGCAAGCAGCTGCCGAAGGCGCAACTGCTCGAGTACGCGGGCGCCGGCCACTTCCCCTACCTGGATGCGCCGCAGCGCTTCACGCGCGACGTGGTGGACTTCCTGCGTCACTGAGACGGTTGCCGGATGGACATGTCCAGCGGCAGGGCGTAAGCTGCCGCCATGACCCCATACCTGCCGCTCCTGCTGTTCGCCCTCCTGTATGCCGCCGCCTCCTTCGCGTGGGGCCTGACGCCGCTGGCCGGGGCCGCTTACCTGGCGATGAGCCTGGCCTGCTTCATCGCTTACGCCATGGACAAGTCGGCGGCGCGGCGCGGCGAGCGGCGCACGCCGGAGACCACGCTCCTGATGCTGGGCCTGTTCGGCGGCTGGCCGGGCGCCGTACTGGCCCAGCAATGGCTGCGCCACAAGACCGTGAAGCAACCGTTCCGCCAGATGTTCTGGTTCACGATCGCGGTGAACGTCGTCGCCTTCCTGTGGCTGGCGCGGTTCGCATGACACGGGGCGAGGAGACGAGATGTGGCCTTACCCGAAAGTCCTGGCCCACCGCGGCGGCGGCACCCTGGCGCCGGAAAACACCCTGGCCGGACTGCGGCGCGGCATGCAGGCAGGCTTTCGCGCCATCGAGTACGACGTCATGCTGGCGCGCGACGGCGTGCCGGTGGTGATGCACGATCCCTTCCTGGGCCGCACCGTGGCCGGTTCCGGCCATGTCCATGATTACGATGCGCTGGAGCTGGCCGGCATGGACGCCGGCGGCTGGTTCGGCCGCGCCTTCGAGGGCGAGCCGGTGCCGCTGTTCGTCGAGTTCGCGCAATTCTGCAAGGCGCATGGCGTGTGGATGAACATCGAGCTCAAGCCGGCGCCCGGTTACGAAAGCGAGACCGGGGCCGTGGTCGCGCGCATCGCCGCCGCCATGTTCGCCGGCGAGATCGCGGCCGGGCAGCCGGAACGGGCGCCGCTGCTGTCCTCGTTCAGCCAGGCGGCGCTGGAAGCCGCGCGCGAGGCGGCGCCGCAACTGCCGCGCGCCTGCCTGATGAGCGAACTGCCGCCCGACTGGGAACGCCGCGCGCGCGAGGTGGACGCGGTCGCGATCCACGTCAACCACCGCCACCTGACGCCGCGCCTAGCGCTTGACGTCAAGGCGGCCGGCTTCGGCCTGTTCTGCTACACCGTCAACGAGCCGGCGCGCGCGCGCGAACTGCGGGCCTGGGGCGTGGATGCCTTCTGCACGGACCGCATCGACCTGATCGGTCCCGACTTCTTTAAATAAATACAAGCCGACCCTTCAGAAGCACAACTGCTTGTCGTTAAGGACTGATTACTGCCTTTCGGCCCCCGACGACCCCATGTCCCTGTCGATCAATAACAATACCCTGTCGCTGTTTACCCAGCGGCGGCTTGCCGAGCATACGGCCGAAGCGTCGCAGGCGATCGCGAAGATGATGTCGGGGGCGCGCATCAATGGCGCTACCGACGATCCGGCGGGGCAGGCGATTGCGGCGCGCATGTCGTCCCACCTGCGCGGCATGAGCGAGGCGATGCGCAACATCAGCGACGCGACCTCGATGCTGCAGGTGGCCGACGGCGCCATGGCCAGCATCGGCGACAGCCTCCAGCGCCTGCGCGAGCTGGCGGTGCAGTCCGGATCGGCCGCCAATTCGAACGGCGACCGCGACGCCATGCAGCAGGAAGCGATGCAGATCCTGGCGCAGATTTCCCAGGTCGGCACCGAGACCGCGTTCAACGGCCAGGCCGTCTTCGCGCAGGACACCGTCAGCATCGGCGGCGACAGCAGGAAGCGCAACGTGATCGATGGCCTCAGGACCGGCTGGCTGGCATCCGCGGAATCCATGATCGAGAAGTACTACGGGATCCAGGGCGACGGCGCGACCCTGAAGCTGAACCTCGGCACCACCGACGGCCAGTGGAACGTGCTGGCCTCGGTGTCCGGCAGCACGGAATCGACCGGCAAGGTCGGGAACCTCAGCCTGAACCTCGACATGGCGGACTTCGGCAGCGGCGCCACGGCCGACGGCGGCGCGGCCTTCCTGTACAACGACCGCACCGTCGCGCACGAGATGGTGCACGCCGTGATGGACCGTTCGATGAACATGGTCTCCCTGCCGGGCTGGTTCAAGGAAGGGACGGCGGAACTGATCCAGGGTTCCGACGAGCGCCTGGCGAATGCGATCGCCGGCAGTGATGCGGCCACCGTCGTCAATGGCGTCACCAGCGGCGGCTTCAGCTACGAGGGCGCCTACGCGGCCGCGCGCTACCTGCACGACCAGCTGAAGGGATTCGGGGTCGAGGGCGGCATGAAGGGCCTGATGACCTACCTGCACGAACACCAGAGCGCGACCCTCGACACGGCGCTGGACGCGGTCACCGGCAGCCGGATCGCCGACAGCACGGCCTTCCTGAACGATTTCCATGCCAACGGCGCGGCCTTCATCGCCACGAAGATGAACCTCACCAACGCCGACACTGGCGCGATCGGCGGCCTGGATGCCGACGGCGGGCCGTCGCGCAATGCCCGCGACGTGGTGTCGGACGTCGGCAGCACCTTGGCCGACCAGCCGCTCCAGCATTTCAGGATGGAGCTCCCCGGGATCGGCGGCAACACCGGCGTGCGCCGGGTGCAGATCCAGGCCGGCCCCGGCACCAGCGCCAACGACCTGATCGAGCTGCAGTTCTCGGCCATGAATGCGTCCGCCCTCGGGCTGGCGGACCTGGACATGAACCGGACGGCGGTGGCCCTGCTGCACATCGACGAGGCGATCGACTTCGTCGACAGGCAGCGGGTCTCGGTGGGCGCGGCCAGCAACCGGCTCGACATGGCGGCCGCGAATACCCAGACCTCCTCGGTCAACCTGGCGGCATCGCAGAGCCGCATCCAGGACATCGACTACGCCAGCTCCACGGCCAGGCTCACGCGCGCCCAGATCCTGCAGCAGGCGGCGTCGGCGATGCTGACGCAGGCGAACGGGCAGGCGAATGCGGTGCTGGCCCTGCTGCGCTAACGTTTGCGTGGGCGCCACGTGCTCACGCGCTTCGTTGCAGTTGATGCAACAGCCTCAATCGGTAACCCAATTCCTTCCAGCAGCTACGCTATAATCATTTTTTTATATAGCACGCTGCCCTCACTCGCCCCTACGACATGAAATCCACCGAAATACGCGAAAAGTTCCTCAAATTCTTCGAGTCCAAAGGTCATACGATCGTCCGCTCGAGCCCGCTCGTGCCGGGCAACGACCCGACGATGTTGTTGACCAACAGCGGCATGGTGCAGTTCAAGGACGTGTTCCTGGGGCTGGATACGCGCCCGTACAAGCGCGCCACCACCGTGCAGCGCTGCGTGCGCGCCGGCGGCAAGCACAACGACCTGGAAAACGTCGGCTACACCGCGCGCCACCACACCTTCTTCGAGATGCTGGGTAACTTCAGCTTCGGCGACTACTTCAAGCGCGACGCCATCCACTTCGCCTGGGAACTGCTGACCAAGGTCTACGCGCTGCCGGCCGAGAAGCTGACCATCACCGTTTACTTCGAAGACGACGAAGCCTACGACATCTGGGCCAACGAAGTCGGCGTGCCGAAAGAACGCATCATCCGCATCGGCGACAACAAGGGTGCGCGCTACGCTTCCGACAACTTCTGGCAGATGGCCGACACCGGCCCCTGCGGTCCCTGCACCGAGATCTTCTACGACCACGGCGCCGACATCTGGGGCGGTCCTCCGGGCTCGCCGGAAGAAGACGGCGACCGCTTCATCGAGATCTGGAACCTGGTGTTCATGCAGTTCAACCGCGATGAATCCGGCGTCCTGACCCCGCTGCCGAAGCCTTCGATCGACACCGGCATGGGCCTCGAGCGCCTGGCCGCGGTGCTGCAGCACGTCCACTCGAACTACGAGATCGACCTGTTCCAGGCCCTGATCAAGGCAGCCGCCCGCGAAACCGGCACCACCGACCTCGAGTCGAAGTCGCTGCGCGTGATCGCCGACCACATCCGCGCATCGAGCTTCCTGATCGTCGATGGCATCATCCCGAGCAGCGAAGGCCATGGCTACGTCCTGCGCCGCATCATCCGCCGCGCGCTGCGCCACGGCCACAAGCTGGGCCAGACCAAACCCTTCTTCTACAAGCTGGTCGAAGACCTCGACATCGAGATGGGCGGCGCCTATCCGGAATTGCGCGAAGCCAAGCAGCGCGTGATGCAGGTGCTGAAGGCCGAGGAAGAGCGTTTCGGCGAGACCCTGGAAAACGGCATGAAGATCCTGGAAGCGCAGCTGGCCAAGGATCCGAAAAACCTGGACGGCGCCACCGCCTTCACCCTGTACGACACCTACGGCTTCCCGCTGGACCTGACCGCCGACATCTGCCGCGAGCGCAACGTCACGCTGGACGAGGCGGGCTTCGCCGCCGCCATGGAGCAGCAGAAGAAGACCGCGCGCGCCGCCGGCAAGTTCAAGATGGCCGCCAACGTCGAGTACTCGGGCGAGAAGAACAAGTTCGTCGGCTACGAATCCCTGGTCCACAATTCCCACGTCGTGGCGCTGTACGCCGACGGCGTGTCGGTGCAGGAGCTGAAGGCCGGCCAGGACGGCATCGTGGTGCTGGACACCACCCCGTTCTACGCCGAATCCGGCGGCCAGGTGGGCGACAAGGGCCTGATCAAGGCAGGCGCAGGCGTCTTCGAAGTCGAGGACACCCTGAAGATCCAGGCCGACGTGTTCGGCCACCACGGCGTGCTGCAGTCGGGTTCCCTGAAAGTGGGTGACACGGTCGACGCGCAGGTGGACGAAGCCAAGCGCGCGCGCACCATCCGCAACCACTCGGCCACCCACCTGATGCACAAGGCCCTGCGCGAAGTACTGGGCGGCCACGTCCAGCAGAAGGGTTCGCTGGTCGATCCGGACAAGACCCGCTTCGACTTCGCCCACAACGCGCCGCTGACCGCGGACGAGATCGCGAAGGTCGAGCAGATCGTCAACGCCGAGATCCTGCAGAACCACCCGACCCAGGCCCAGCACATGTCGATGGACGACGCGATCAAGCATGGCGCGATGGCCCTGTTCGGCGAGAAGTACGGCGACACCGTGCGCGTGCTCGACATCGGCTCCTCGAAAGAACTGTGCGGCGGCGTGCACGTCACCCGCACCGGCGACATCGGCCTGTTCAAGATCGTCTCGGAAGGCGGCGTCGCCGCCGGCATCCGCCGCGTCGAGGCGGTGACGGGCGAGGGCGCGCTGGCCTGGGTGCAAGCGACCAGCCGCAAGCTCCAGGAAGCCGCGGCCAGCCTGAAGACCGGCCCGGACGAGCTGCCGGCGCGCATCGGCCAGGTGCAGGACCAGGTCAAGGCGCTGGAAAAGGAAGTCAACGCGCTGAAGTCGAAGCTGGCCGCGGGCCAGGGCGATGAGCTGGCCGGCCAGGCGGTCGAGGTCAACGGCGTCAAGGTGCTGGCCGCGACCATGGAAGGCGCCGATGTGGCCGCCCTGCGCGAAACCATGGACAAGCTGAAGGACAAGCTGAAGACCGCCGCCATCGTGCTGGCCTCGGTGGCCGACGGCAAGGTCAGCCTGATCGCCGGCGTCACCAAGGACGCTACGGCGAAGGTCAAGGCGGGCGAGCTGGTCAACTTCGTCGCCCAGCAGGTGGGCGGCAAGGGCGGCGGCCGTCCGGACATGGCCCAGGCCGGCGGTACCGATCCGGCTGCGCTGCCGCAGGCGCTGGCCGGCGTGGCCGGCTGGGTCGGCGAGCGCGTGTAAATCGTAGGGTGGACGCATTTCAGGCCACTGGCCTGAAATGCGCCATTCACCCTGCATTACCGGAATTTCATTTCCTGTCAACATATTGCCGTTGTCGCAACGCAACACGCATACCAAATTTTGGTGCGGCGCGTCATAATCCCGGAATTGGAGTACCATGCGGGCATCTGCCCACCAAACCGCAGGCAAATGATGAGCGAAACCATACTCGACACCGGCACTATCGAGATCCAGAAGGATCTGGATGCGCGAGGCTTGAATTGCCCGCTGCCGATTCTGAAGGCCAAGAAGGCCCTCGCCGAACTGGCGAGCGGCGAAGTGCTGCGCATCGTCGCGACCGACACCGGCTCGGTGCGCGACTTCCAGGCCTTCGCCAAGCAGACCGGCAACGCGCTGCTGGCGCATACCCAGATCAACGGTGAATTCACCTTCTGGCTGCGCCGCAAGTAACACCACATGTTTTACCGGACGGGGCAGGTCGGCAGCAGCCCCGCGGGGTTTCTCAATCTGACAAATCAAGGTTCCCTCAGAATTAGGGAATTTCTTCTAGCCGAAAAACGCACGATCGTGCTTTAATTCTGTGCTGAAGCGGTTTTGCTTTTATAATTCGGATCATTTTTAGTCAGTCTCATTCCATTTTCCAAAGGCCCACTATGAAAGTCCTGGTACCCGTCAAACGCGTGGTCGACTACAACGTCAAGGTCCGCGTCAAATCCGACGGCAGCGGTGTCGACATCGCCAACGTCAAAATGTCGATGAACCCGTTCGATGAGATCGCGC